>Ga0268266_10000020_pt1 | contig 527065 bp, 510 predicted proteins | sample KBSS13metaG_FD_190356 | JGI IMG/M metagenome (GOLD analysis project Ga0268266, IMG submission 190356) | Switchgrass rhizosphere microbial communities from Kellogg Biological Station, Michigan, USA - KBS S1-3 metaG (SPAdes) (version 2) | ecosystem: Host-associated > Plants > Roots >... | reverse complement strand
TGACCTCGACTGCCGACGTGCTCGACGAGAGCATTCGTGCCACCGAACAGCAGAAGGAGGCCGCCGAGCAGGTCTCCGCGGCGATGGTCCAGATCCGCACCGCCGCCGAGCAGTTGGCGGCGGAGGGGCGCCAGAGGGCAGAGGCAGCAGAAACCGTAAACGGCCTGATTGAGGAGCTGGAGCAGGGGCTCGACGATTTGACCCGCCTCGCTGCTCAGGGCACCGAAGACGATTTGCCTCGGGAAGGGATGGGCGCGGAGCGGGCCGGGCGGGGATGAGCGGCGGGGTTTACGTCCGCGTCCGCGTGGCCGCAGAGCACTACGCCCTCCCGGTCGAGCAGGTGCTCGAGGTGGCCGATCTGGGAGAGATCGCGCTGGTGCCCGGCTCGCCGCCAGAGATCGTCGGCGTACGCAACCTTCGCGGCCAGGTGATTCCCGTGATCGGCCTGGCGACGATGCTCGGCCTGAGTGGGGACGAGCCCAGCCGCGTCGTGGTCGCCGAGTCCGGTGAGCTGCGCGCAGGACTCGTCGTCGACGCCGTCGTCGACGTGGGGGAGATGCCCCCGGCATCGGAGCAGGCGGAGTCCGACTATCTCCTCGGCGCCTTCCTGGTCGACGGTGAGCTCATCGGGGCACTCGACCTGGACGCCGTTCTTGCGCCGGTTGAAACTCGCGGGGCGTCGACTTGAGCGCCTCCGACGAGGAGATCCACGAGCTCGTCCGCCAGGAGGCGGGCGACTGCCTTCAGCGGATGGAGTCGAACCTGCTGGCGCTGGAGTCCGGCGAGGGCGCCTCCGACGAGGTGGACGCGATCCTGCGCGACGCCCACTCGATCAAGGGCAGCGCTGCGATGATCGGCTGGCAGGAGTCGGCGACCCTGGCCAACGCAATCGAGGATCGCATGGAGCGGGCAAGGGAGACCGGTTCCGTCCCGCTCGCGGTGATCGATCCGCTGCTGCGCGCCGTTGACGCCCTGCGGCGAGCGGTGAATGGCGAGAAGGGGGTTGCGGCGCCGCTGGTCGAAGAGCTGGCAGGCCTTGACGCAGGCGGTGACGCCGAAGCTGCGGACGCCTCGGCAGGGACCTCGCAGGCTCAGGGCGAACAGGCGGCGACTCCGAGGCCCGCTGTCGAGCGTGTCCCGACGATCCGGATTGATGCCGCGAAGGTCGACCGCATGCTCGATGCCGTTGGCGAGACCGTGCTCTACCACCGGCGCTTGGAGCACGCGCTGGAGGGCACCGTGCACGAGGGGCGGCAGGTCTCTGACGAGCTCGACATGGGGGAGCGGTTGCTCGGCGATCTACAGGACTCGGTGGTCCAGATGCGGACCCTGCCCTTGAGCATGATCACCAGTCCGTTTCCGCGCGCGATTCGCGATCTCGCCTCCGAAGGGGGCAAGGAGGCGGAGCTGGCGATCAGCGGTGCCGAGACTCAGCTCGACAGGACCATTCTCGAGGGCATCTCGGAGACCATCGTCCACCTCTTGCGCAATGCGGTGGCGCATGGGATCGAGCCGCCCGAAGAGCGGGAGTCAGCCGGGAAGCCGCGCGCGGGGCGGATCGATTTGCGCGCACACCAGCGCGGGGGGATGGTCGCGATTGAGGTCGCCGACGACGGCCGGGGCGTCTCCGCGGAGATCCTGGCTCGTGCCGAGGAGGCCGGCTCCCTCGCCGCCCTTCTCTCCGAGACCGGGTTCTCGACCGCAGAGGAAGTCACCGAGGTCGCCGGCCGTGGCGTCGGATTGGACGCGGTGAAGAGAAGCGTCGAGGGTCTTGGCGGTGGGCTCGAAGTGCGGAGCGAGCCAGGCAAGGGCACCGAAGTGACGCTGCTGTTGCCGCTGACGCTGGCGCTGATGCGGGTCTTGTTGTTCGAGCGGGGTGATCAACCCTTTGCTCTGCCGATGACCAGCGTCGGGCGGGTGGTGGCGGTGACCGATACCACTTCTCTCGGCAACCGCCCGTCGATCGAGATCGACGGCCAGGTCATCCGCCTCTCTCAGCTCGGTGAGCTTGCTGGTTCCGGGGGGAAGCTCCCAGAGCGCCCGCCGGCGATCGTTGTCGAATCGCTCGGGCGGCGCCTCGCGGTGGTCTGCGACGAGTTGATCGGCGAGGAAGAGGTGGTGATCAAGAGTCTTGGTGCGGTTCTCGCGGGCGTCCCCGGTTACCTCGGTGCTGCCATCCTGGGAGATGGGCGAATCGCACTCGTGCTCGACCCAAACCACTTGCTGAAGACTCCCGCGGAGGCAATGGCCTTGGACCAATCTGACGAAACGGTTGAACGGTCACCAGGCCAGGTGCTGGTCGTCGACGACCAGTTCTCGGCTCGGGAGTTGCAGCGGAGCATCCTGGAGGTAGCCGGCTACCGAGTCGAGGTCGCGCGCGATGGGCGCGAGGCGCTGCGACGGATCGGCGAGAACCCAGACCTCGACCTGGTCTTGACCGACGTGCAGATGCCGGAGATGGATGGCTTCGAACTGCTGGAGGCGATTCGGGCCGATGAGGAGCACGCTTCGCTGCCGGTGGTGATGGTCACCACCCTTGGCGACGAGTCGAGCCGCAGGCGTGGAGCCGAGGCGGGGGCCGACGCCTACATCATCAAGAACGAGTTCGACCAGGAGGCGCTGCTGGAGACGATCGAGCGCCTGGCCGGCAGGTGACTTCGGGCCCGAGCCCGCGCCGGGTCCTGATCTGCGAGGACTCGCTGGCCTACGCAACCGCCCTCTCCAGATTCCTCGAACGGGACGAGGAGATCGACGTCGTCGGCATCGCCCCCACTGGCGAGCAGGCCATCGCCGACGTCGAACGCCTTGAACCGGACCTGCTGACGCTGGACATGCAGCTCCCGGGGATGGACGGGCTCGAGGTGGTCAAGCGGCTGATGGGGTCCAGTCCATTGCCGATCGTGGTCCTCAGCGCGAAGGTCGCCAGGGGCTCGGAGCAGGCCGTCGCGGCTTTGGCGGCCGGAGCCCTCGAGGTCCTTGCCAAGGACATGCTTCGCCTCGACCGTCCCGATGATCTCTGGGCGCAGGCGATGCGCAGCCGGCTGAGGCGGTTGTCGAGCATGCGGGTCGCAAGGCCCGCCGTGGCCCGGCACCAGAAGCAGGCACCGTCCCAAGCGAGCGCCGGCCTCGGCTCCCGCTCCGCCCGGGCGATCGGCGTCGGCGCATCGACCGGTGGGCCGCCGGTTCTGGAGGCGATTCTCGGAGGGCTTCCGGCGGATTTCTCGGTACCGGTTCTCGTCGTGCAACACATGGCGCCGGGGTTCATCGAGGGCTTCGCCCGGTGGCTCGATCAAAAGCTCTCGATCGAGGTCCGCATCGCCGCGGAGGGCGATCGCGCGACCCCTGGTATCTGGTTTGCCCCGGACGGAGCTCATCTCCTCCTCACCAAGTCAATGAGGTTCGCCCTGGAGCACGAGCCCGAGGGGCCTCACCGCCCGTCGGTCGATGCCTTGCTGAGCAGCCTGGCGCAGGGCGGGGGAAGCGAGGCGGTCGGCGTCGTCTTGACCGGCATGGGCAAGGATGGCGCCGTTGGAGCGGCGGCGATTCACCGCGCGGGGGGCATTGTGATCGCGCAGGATGAGGCGACCTCGGTCGTCTACGGGATGCCCCGCGCGGTAGCCGAGAACGGTGCCGATCTCGTTGTTCCTCCGGCAGAGATCGCCGACGCACTGTCGGCGTTGCGACCGGCTCGCGGGGTCGCATGAACGAATCGCTGGAGAGAGTCGCCGATCTGGTCGAGCGGGAGAGCGGAATCCAAGTCAAGGAGCCGCAGGTGGCGGCGCTCGCCGCTGCGCTCGGGCGGGTCTCGCAGGGAATGGACGCCGACGACTTTCTCAGTGCGCTTGACGATCCGGCTCAGCGCTCGGCGCTGACGGGCCGGCTGATCGATCAGGTGGCCATCCAGGAGACCTTCTTCATGCGGGAGCCGAGCGAGTTGGAAGCGGTCGATTGGCACCAGCTGCTGGCGGCAGCCCACGCCCGCGGGGCCAGCGAGGTCAACGTCTGGGTGTCGGCCTGCGCTTCGGGTGAGGAGGCCTACTCGGTGGCGATGCTGGCGACCGAGGCCTTCGGCCAGGACCGCCCGCCGGTTGCCATCCTCGCCACCGACATCTCGATGCGAGCGCTTCGACGCGCCGAGGAAGCTGTCTACTCGGAGCGGTCGACCCGCGACCTGAGCCCGACTCGACGCGACCGCTTTTTGGTTCGCGACGGGGTGCGGAGCGCGGTCAGCGAGCAGCTTCGCGCGCTGGTTCGCCTGCGGCGCCACAATCTCGTTGCCGACCCGGCGCCGCCCCCCGGTGAGGTCGCATTTGACCTCGTCCTCTGTCGAAACGTCTTGATCTATTTCGGCCCGGAGACGGTCGAAACCGTTGTCAGGTCACTCGAGTCGGCGCTGCAGCCCGGGGGCCAGCTGATCCTTGGCGCGACTGACCGCTTGACCAGCTCAGCCCGGCGACTCGGCGAAATCGCCACCGGTGAGGCCAAGCCAGCCGCGGCCGTCCGGACGCGGGCGCCGGTCCGGCCTGCCCCCGGTGCTAGGTCGCGAACCCTTCGCAGGCCTCTCGGCAAAACGGAGAGGACCCACGGACGAGGGGCCGCGGAGCCGTCGTCATTCCCGGACCGGGACGTGTTGGAGGCCATGGAAGCGGCCAACGGAGGCGAATACACGGCCGCGATCGATTCCGCCGGCCGGGTTCTGGCTGTGGATCCGCTCAATGCCGAGGCGTACTACGTGCGTGGCATGAGTGAGCTGGCGACCGATGATCCAGCGGCCGCAGTGGGCTCACTTCGCCGCGCTCTGTACGTCGATCCAACATTCGCGCTGGCGGCATTCCAGCTTGGTCGCGCCCACGAACTCCGCGGCGATGCGCAGGCTGCAAAGAGAGCTTACGCGCGCACTCTTCACATTCTCGGGCGAGGCGACGATCCCCGCAGCCGCCTCCTCGAGCTGGCGGACCTCGACGACATCGTGGCCGCCTGCCGGGCGCGATTGGCCGAAGCAGGCGAGCGGTAGAGCGGCGCTCCGCGCAAACGAGGCCTCAAGTTACCTAGCGCCAGTTCGCCTGTCGAAACCTGGCAAGAGCATAGGAAGCAGGACGAGGCGGACCAGGCGCACGACGGAGTCCGAATCATCGAGGGTGATGTCCCCGTCCCGCGTGAGCAGCAACGAGATCGCGAGCCGGGCGATTACCTCAGCGACGCCATCCACGTCTGATGCCACGGCGCGGCCCGCATCGACTTCAGCCTGAAGCCGTTTCGCGATTAGTGACCGGTAAAGGCCGAGCACGGGTCCGCCGTCGATTGTGAGCGGCGGCAGCAGGACCTCGGGTTCACGCCGCAAGATCCCCTCGAACAGCGGGTGGTTGCGCACGTAGCGCCCGGCGAAGGCGAAGCCTTCAACGAGCCGGTCCTCCAATGTTTCCGCACCCTCCCAGAGCAGGTCGAGCTCTTCCATGCCGCGGCGTACCTCGCGTGCGATGACGATCTCGACGAGGCCGCGCTTGCTCTCAAAGCGGCGAAAGACGGTCATCCGGGAGACGCCGGCGCGGCGCGCGACGTCTTCCATGGAAGTGCGACGGATGCCGTGCTCAGCGAACTCCGCGAGCGCCGCGGCGGCAACACGGTCGAAGACCGCGTCCTCGCCCGAAGGGGGGGTCATCGCAAGGGCTTCGGCTATTGGCGGCATTGATACGATGATACTCTATTCTCACAAAGTAACAAAGAAAGAGATCATGGATAAAGCGCTCGTCGATCTGCCCCGACTGCAACGCCCCGCAGTCGCCAACGCCGCTCAGTACTGGCTCGCCCCGGAGCGGTTCGCGCGCAGTTGTCAGCGCCTCGGTGACCGCTTTCTGGTCCCGATGCCCTCGGCGACCGGGCCGTGGCTGTGTCTGACCGACCCTGAGGACATCAAGCGCGTCTTCACTGCTGACACCGACGTGCTTCGCCTCGGAGCAGCGCTGGCCAAGGCCTCGGCGCACCATCTCGTCCTCGGCCCGACGGGACTCACGAACCTTGATGGCCCTGAGCACATGCGCATGCGGCGAAGGCAGCTGCCGCCGTTCCATGGACGCGCCCTCCCTAGTTACCACGAGACCATGGAGCGCAAGACCGAGGAGGCTCTTGTTCGCTGGCCCTATGGTCGCCTCACCCCCGCTGGGCCACATATTGAGGGGATCACTCTTGAGGTGATGATGGCCACGGTGTTCGGGGTCACCGAGCCCGCACGGGTCGAGCGGCTGCGCTCAGCGACGCAGGCGCTGCTTCACGAGGGCCACTCGCGGCGCTTCTTCATTCAGACGATGATCGCGACCAGCCGTAAGGATGGTTGGGACAGGCCTTTCCCGCGGATGAGCCGCGCAATCGCCGCGGTTGACGCGGTCGTGATGGAAGAGGTCGCCCAGCGCCGCAGCGAGGACAGGCTTGATGGCCCGGACGTCCTCGGAATGTTTCTGCGCACTCCCGATGAGCAGGGTCGCCTGATGAGCGACGGCGAGATCTGCGATGCGATGCGCACTCTTCTGCTCGGCGGCCACGACACCACCGCCTCCACCCTGACCTGGGTGCTCGAGCGCATCAGCCGCTTCCCTGACGTGCTCGCGCACCTGGAAAGCGCCGCGCTGGACGAAGACGACGAATATCTCGACGCGGTGATCAAGGAGACGATGCGCCTGCGCCCGGCCTTCCCGCTCACCGCACGACTCGCAACCGAGCCGTTCGAGCTACCGGGCCTGACCATTCCGAGCGGCACCATGGTCGTCCCCTACATCACGCTTGTGCACCGGCGTCCCGAGCTCTATCCCGATCCGCTCAGCTTCCGGCCGGAGCGCTTCCTCGACACCCGCGCCGGGACTTACACCTGGATTCCCTTCGGCGGCGGACCGAGGCGATGCATCGGCGCCGCCTTCTCCATGGCCGAGGCCCGAATCGTGCTGAGGACGATCCTGCGTCAAGCCCGCATCGAACCTTCCCGGCGGCGTGCGGAGCGGGTCGCGCACCGCAACGTCTTTGTCGTGCCTGCGCGCGGCGGACGCATCATGCTCCAACGCCGCGCACCCCGCACTGCTCTGGACTGGGAAGCCGACGCCCGGATTTGAACCGGGGACCCCTTCATTACGAGTGAAGTGCTCTACCAACTGAGCTACGTCGGCGAAAGAGCCGGAAACCGCTTTGGAGTGCGGAATTCGGAGCTATTCCGTTGACGATTCTATAGGAGGAGTCGAGAGCTGGTTATCCGTCGGTTCCTTGCCTGCATGGCGCCCACGCCCAAAGATCGCGACTAGTGCCGGGACCAACAACGTGCGGGCGACCAGCGTGTCGAGCAATAGGCCGACGCAGAGGGCGAAGGCGATCTCGCGAAATCCTTGGATCGGGATCAGGGCCACGGCGGCGAAGGAGAGGGCGAGGATGAAGCCGGCCACGGTGATCGCGCGACCGGCGCGGATCCCAGCGGTGCGGATCGCCGGACGCAGCTCTTGGTCCTCTGCCTCCTGCCAGATGCGGCTGATCAGGAAGACGTTGTAGTCGGCGCCCAGGGCGAGGAGGAGGATCGCGCTGGCGATCGGCACGAAGAAGGCCAGCTCGCCGTAGCCGAGCAGGTCCTGGAAGACGTAGACGGTGATGCCGAGCGCGGCGGCCACGACCAGCAGGCTGCTGCCGACGAGGTAGAGCGGCGCGGCCCAACTGCGCAATAGGAACCAGAGCAGGAGCAGCAGGACGACGAGGGCGGCCGGCGCCACCCGCTCGAAGGCGGTGGTTGTGTCTTCGCTCAGTTCGGAGGCGATCGTGGTGTCGCCGGTGACCCCGGTCTGGATGCCCTGCAGGCCGCTGCGCTCGAGCATTGCCGGCAGCTCGTCTTCGAGTTCGCTGAGCGCGGCGGTCGCGGCGGCACCGTCGGGATCGCCGTCGAGCGCCAGGACGTAGCGGGCGGCGTTGCCGTTCGGCGCGAGCATCACCCCAGCGCGGGAAGGGAGCGGCTGGTCGGCGGGCCCGAGAACACCGACGACCTTGGGGTCGCCTTCGAGGTCGGTCTGAAAGCTCGCCAGCTCGGCCTCGCGTTTGGAGATTCCCGCTCCTTCGAGGACGAGCATCGTCGGGCCGAGAACGCCTGGCCCGATCCCCGCCGCCGCGGCGTCATAGCCTTGTCGCGGTTCGCTTGCTTCCGGCAGGCCGCGCATCACCGGGTTCCCCAGCTCCAGGTGGCGCAAGCCGCTGGCCGCCGCGAGCAGCGCCAAGACGCAGACCACCGCGGTCAGCAAAGGCACCTTGACGGCGACGCCGAGCAGTCGCCCGCGGGCTCCGACCCCCTCCACGTCGGCGTCCCTCTCGACATCCGCCTCATCGGAGGATTGCCCGACGCCGCGCGGCCACAAGAGCGCTCTGCCGAAGATCGCCAGCGCCGCCGGCACCAGGGTCATCGCGACCAGGGCCGAGACGATCACCGCGACCGCCATGCTCGGGCCGAAGGCGCTGAGGAAGCGCACACCGGAGAGCAGCAGGGTCAGCGTCGCGCCGGCGATCATCAGCGCCGCGGTCAGGATCACCGGCAGCAGCTCCCCGGTCGTCTCGCTCACGGCGTCGGTCGTTCGCTCGCCCTGGCGCAGTCGCTGGCGGTAGCCGGAGACAAAGAAGACGAGGTAGTCGGTGAGCACGCCGAAGATCAGGGCGACGATCACCGGCTCGGCCTCGCGTGGGATCGAGAGCCCGTAGCGCTCGCCAATCCAACCGAGGACGCGATCGGCGCAGAGGTAGGCGATAGCCACGGTCCCCAGGCCGAGCAGCGGCACGCCAAGTGAGCGGAAGTAAAGCGCGAGGATCGCGACCACTAGTAGGGCGGTCGCCAGCTCGACCCAGATCAGGTGGCTTTCGGCGATCTCGGTTTCGGACCTGGTCGCGGGCAGCGCCCCGGTCACCTTCACCGCCGCAGCCGAGCTGGCGCGCTCGAGGCCGGCGGCAAAGCGCTCGGCGCGTTCCTGGGATTCGTCTTCGCTCAACGCCGGGTCCAGATAGAGGTAAGCGACGATCGTGGTCGCTGCTCCGCGAGCGCCGAGCATTCCGGGCGCGTCGGTGAGCGGCACCGCCTTGACCGCGTCTGGGCTTTCGCTGCGGTCTGCCGCGGCGATGTAATCGGCGGCAGCAGAGGCCTGGGCGGCGGAGAAGCCGCCGGGCTCGCGGGCGACGACGATGGTCCGGCTCAGCAGCGGCAGCCCGAACGTCTTCAGCGCCTTGCGTTCCACGTCGAGGGCGCGGGAGGAGCGGGGCAGGAGGTTGCCCAGCTCGCTGGCTTCTGCTTCGAACGCCGAGGGCAAATGGACGACGGCGAGGATGGTCGCGGCGATCCAGGCGGGCACGATCAGAAAGCGCAGCCAGACGATCGCGCGTCCGCTGCGATTCCAGGCCAACCCGCTTCGCGAAGAACGAGATTTCTTTCGCGACACCGTCCTCGCCTACCCGCCCGCCGCCCATCGCATGCGGCTGTTTTGCCTCAGCGGCCCGGGGTATTTGACGACAGCGGCTGCCAGCCCGGATCTCAGCGGCTTTTACCGGCGCGCTGGGCCCGGTTCCCGCTTGAGTGAGAAGACCAACCGCCGCGAGGCGGAGAGGCGTCCGGGCTGGTGGCGACGCACTTCACTTTCCGATCGATCAAAGAGGCAAAGGAGCTTCAGATGTCAGACCAGTTGCAGGGCAAGAAGATCGCGATCCTCGTCGCCAACGAGGGCGTCGAGCAGATCGAGCTCACCAGCCCGCGCGAGGCGCTGCGCGAGGCCGGTGCCGAGATCGACCTGCTCGCCCCCGAAACAGACGAGATCCAGGCCTTCAACCACCTCGACAAGGGCGAGACCTTCAGCCCGGACAAGGCCGTGGGCGAGGCCAATCCCGACGACTACGATGGCTTGGTGCTGCCGGGCGGGGTCGCCAATCCCGATCAGCTGCGCACCGACACCGACGCGGTCCAGTTCGTCCGCTCCTTCTTCGAGGCCGGCAAGCCGGTCGGAGCGATCTGCCACGGGCCGTGGACGCTGATCAACGCCGATGTCGTCGACGGGCGCACGCTCACCTCGTGGCCGAGCCTGCAGACCGACCTGCGCAACGCCGGCGCCGAGTGGGTCGATGAGGAAGTCCACGTCGACCAGGGCCTGGTCAGCAGCCGCAAGCCCGACGACCTCGATGCCTTCAACGCGAAGATCGTCGAGGAGTTCGCCGAGGGCGTGCACGAGGGTCAGCGCGAGGCAACGGCCAACGCATAGTTCACTCCGCGTGGGGTATTGGGCTAGCTGACGAAAGGAGTTACCCATGCCCCCACGCGGAGTGAAAAAAGGCACCAAACGAGCACGTCAGTACGAGCACATCAAGAAGAGCGAGAAGCAAGCCGGCCGCTCGGAGAAACGCGCCGAGTCGATCGCGGCGCGCGCGGTGAACAAGGAAAAGGCGCGTTCTGGCGAGTCGAAGACCTCCTCACGGAGCTCGACCCGCGGCAGCTCCGCCAGCAGCCGCGGCGGCAAGCGCTCGGGCAGCGGTCCTAGCGGCCGTACCCGCGAACAGCTTTACAACGACGCCAAGAAGCTCGGCATCGAAGGCCGCTCGAAAATGAGCAAGAGCCAGCTGCAGCGCGCCGTGGCCGGCGCGGAGTAACCGCCTAGCGATCTCTCACTGCTTCGGCGACCAGGCGCAGATCATCGACCAGGCCGGCAAGTGCGTCCTCGCGCTCGTCGTGGTCTCGGAGGCGCAGGATCGCCGACGGGTGCAGGGTCAGTGCCGCGACCGGGGCCAGCGGCGAGTCGATCAGCTCGCCGCGGTCGCGGGTGACGCGCACGGAGGGGCCGAAGATCGCCTTGCCTGCCGTCGCCCCGAGCGCCAGCAGCCCGGTCGGCCCGACCGCTTTCAACTCTGCCTCAAGCCACGGTTTGCAGGCCTCGACCTCTCCCGCGCGCGGGGTCTGGTGAAGGCGGCGCTTGCCGCGCGGCCGCCACTTGAAGTGCTTGACCGCGTTTGTCAGGTAGACGTCCTTGCGCTCGATTTCCGCCTCCTCCAGGGCGCGTGCGAGGACGCCGCCGGCCGGCCCGACGAAGGGCTCGCCCTCGATGTCCTCGCGGTCGCCTGGTTGCTCGCCGACCAGCATCAGGGTCGCCTTCTTCAGGCCCGCGCCAAAGACGGTCTGCGTCGCGTCCTTCCACAGCGGGCAGCCGCGGCAGCCGTCGGCCGCACGGCGCAGGGTGGCAAGCGAGCGGCTGGCGGGGACAAACTCGGCCGCGGAGCCTGGTTCGCCCTTCATCGGCCCGTCGCTCCGTTGGATGAAAGGCCACGCATCAGGTAGCGGGCGTTGGCGGGCGCGTAGCCCTTCCAGTCGTTGTTGAGGTAGACGAAGACCTCGCGCCGCGAGCGCCAGGCGGCGAGCCGCCGGCGCCAGCCGTCGAGCTCGGCCTCGGAGTAGTTGCCGCCGCGGCCGCGATGGCCGTAGTGCAGGCGCAAGTAGGCGAGCTCGCCGGCCGGCTTGGCCTCGGGCAGCGGCCGCCGCTTGTCGTCGCCGATCGCCAGCGAGGCGCCGTGCTCTGCCAGCAGCTCTTGCACCGCCGGCACGAACCAGCTCTCGTGGCGGAACTCGAAGCAGTGGCGGGCACGGGGCAGCTCTGCGAGCGCGGAGGCGAGCAGGTCGTCGTCGCGGTGGAAGTTCTCCGGCAGCTGCCAGAGGACCGGGCCCAGACGCCGGCCGCGGCGCAGCGGCTCGAGGGGCTCCCAGAAGCGCGCCACCGCATCGGCGATCTCGCGCAGCCGCTTCATGTGGGTCAGGTAACGGCTCGACTTGACCGCGAAGAGGAAGTCACCCGGGACCTGCTCGACCCAGGTCCGCACCGTTGGCTCTTTCGGCAGCCGGTAGAAGGTTGCGTTGACCTCGACCGTGTCGAAGACCTCGGCGTAGCGCTCCAGCCAGCGCTTTTGCGGCAGACCATCTGGATAGAGGCCGCCACGCCAGTCTTTGTAGCTCCAGCCCGAGCAGCCGATCCGCACCGGGTGCATCGCGGCTCCCTACGCGGCCTGCCGCCCGCGGGAGATCTCCACCACGATCTTGCGGTGCGGGTTTTTCCGATTCCAGGCCTCGCCGATGTCACTCAGAGGCACACCCTCTGTCTCGACCTCCAGTTCACCGGCCAGGGCGTGCTCGCACATCGCCGTGAATGCCTCGCGTTTGAGCTCTCGCGACGCCTTAAAGTTGGTGTGGCCGATGATGCGGCCGAGCTGGTTGCGAAAGCCGCGGGTCGGCAGCTCGATCGACTCGGCCGCCGAGTTGCCGATTTGGATCAGCCTGCCCTCGACGTTGAGCGCCCCCAGGGCCGCGATCGCCGGCTCGCCCCAGAGGGGATCGACGACGACGTCGAAGCCACCGCCGGCCGCCTCCTTGAAGCGCTCCGTGAGGTCACCTTCGCCACCGAGCTCGACGACCGCGTCGGCGCCGAGCTCGTGCCGAGCTCGCTCCAGGCTCTCGGCGCTGCGGGCCGCGGCGACGACCCGGCCGGCGCCGAGCAGGCGCGCGCCCTGGACCGCGATCTGGCCAAGCACGCCGCTCGAGCCGAGGACGAGCACCGACTCACCCTCGCGCAGCTCCGCCCGCCAGGTCAGCGCCAGCCAGGCCGCCAGGCCGGAGATCCCGAAGCTGACGGCGAGGCCGTCCTCGACCCCTTCCGGGACGTCGATCAGCTCGTCGGTCTCGACCAGGGTGCGCTCGCCCATTGAGCCGAAGGGGGCGATGGGGCTGTCGAAGTAGACGCGGCGTCCATCGGCGGTGCCGATGCCCTCCAGGCCCGGCACCGACGGCAGCGGCGGTTCGCGGCCGGGGAACTTCCCCGAGGCGATCGTGTGGTCGACCGGATTGAGACCGGCGACCTCGACCTCGACGAGCGCCATGCCGTTGGGACTCGGCTCTTCGAACTCGCCGAACTCGGGATCCGACCCGTAGTCCTTCAGCACCGCAGCTTCCATCTCTCTCCTTGGTCTCAGCTCAGGCGGGCGCCGGCGATCGGCTCAGCTTCGGCAGCACGTCGCGGCCGTAGAGCTTGATCGCTGCGTGCGGATCGGCGCCGGAGTTGTTCATTAGCGCCACCGTGCTCGCGCCCAGCTTTTCGACCTCGCGAATCCGCTCGAGGTGCTCGCCGGCCTCGGAGGAGATGATCATCGCTTCGCGCAGCTCGGCGTCGCTCATCTGCTCCTCGCCGTGCTCGTACATCGCCTTCGGGTCGTGCCAGTCCTCTTTGTAGAACTCCTTTGGCTGGGCGCCCTTCCAGACACGGGCGCCCGCAAGCGCCGCCTCGTCGTCCGCCGCCCAGGAGAAGGCGACCTGCAGGACGATCTCGCCCGGCTCACGGCCCGCATCATCGGCGGCGGAGCGGTAGGCGTCGAGGATCTCCGGCACCGCTTCGGGGTCGGCCAGGGTCCAGAGGCCGTCGCCCTGGCGGCCCGCGACCGCGGCGGCCTGCGGCCCGAAGGCGGAGACGTAGATCGGCGGCCGGCGATCCTCGGGCAGGGTGTGGATGAAGGCCCCGTCGGCGGAGAAGTGGTCACCCTCTCCGCTCAGTTTCTTGCCGTCCCAGAGCGCCCGGATCATCTCCAGCGCCTCCTCCATCCGCGCGATCTGATTGCCGACCGAGGGCCAGCCGTGACCGAGCGGCGCCTCGTTCAGCGCCTCGCCGGAGCCGAACCCCAAGTAAGGACGCCCGGGATACATCACCTCAAGCGTCGCCCAGGCCTGGGCGATCAGCGCTGGGTGATAGCGCGGGCCGGGGGGAGTGACCCCGGTGCCGACGAGGGCCCGTTCGGTTGCCTGCGCGGCAGCGCCGAGCCAGACCCAGGCGTTGCCGGACTCGCCGTTCTCCCACCAGGGCTGCAGGTGATCGCTGCAGCCGATGCCGTCGAAGCCGGCCTGCTCGGCCTCGACCGCCTGGCGCAGCAAGTCGTCGGGCGGGAACTGCTCGTGTGCGCAGAAGTGGAAGTAACGCATCGAAGCTGCTGATACCCGTCAGGGGTCTGGCGAATCAGTTCCGCTCGGGAGCTTCCTCACCCGGCCAGGTGCCCGTCGCCTTGGCGAAGGTGCGGCGGGCGCCGTGGTCGGTCAGGCCTTTGACCAGGCGGAAGATCGCCCCCTCAACCAGCAGTGCGCCGATCAGCTTCGGCCAGGAGAACTCACGATGCTCCGGACTCGGTGGCTCCTGGTCATCGACCAGACTCCACAACTTCTCGAAGATCTTCTGGCCGACAAGCCCAGCGATCAGGCCGAGGACGATGCTGATCGGGGTGAAGACGATCTTCACGATGTCTCCTCGCCCAACACCGTCAGCACCGCCTCGCGGCCCGTTCGCTTCAGTCGGGATGCTGCGTCGGTCACTGCCATCGTCGTCCTCCAGTGGTCAGGTGGTCTTCTGTTCCTTCGGCTCGGCGCGGGGCTCCAGCTGGATCTCCTGCTCGGCCCGCGGCCGCCCTTCTTCGATCTCGAGGCTGCGCTCATGCTCGGCGTTGAGCTGGTGGCCGAAGAGGATCGCCAGGTTGCTGATCCAGAACCAGACCAGCAGCGCGATCATGCCGCCGAGGGTGCCGTAGGTCTTGTCGTAGGAGCCGAAGTTGGAGACGTAGAAGGCGAACAGCGCTGAGGCGACGATCCAGACGACAATCGCGACCAGGCTGCCGGGGGTCACCCATTTGAAGCCACGCAGCTTCACGTTCGGCGAGGCGTAGTAGAGCAACGCCAGCATCAGCAAGAAGACGAGGACCATCACCGGCCACTTGGCGATGTTCCAGACATCGACCGCTGTGGGGCCGATGCCAAGCGGTTCGGCGACCGCGGAGACGACCGGCCCGGTAAGGACCAGCGAGACCGCCAGCAAAGTCATCATCACGATCATCAGGAAGGTGACGAGGATCTGCAATGGCCGCAGCTTCCAGAACGGTCGCCCCTCGGGGGTCTCGTAGATGATGTTCGAGGCCCGCATGAAGGCGCCGATATAGCCGGACGCCGACCACAGCGCAACGGCGATGCCGAGGACGAGGGCGATGCCAGCAGTGCTGCTCGATTTGGTGATCGATTCGATCGGGCCCTTGAAGGTTTCCGCCGCTGAGCCAGGCCCGATTTCGGTGATGATTTCGGTCAGGCTCGTGGTCGTCGATTTGGGGTCGCCGAAGATCCCGATCAGCGAGACCATCGCGATCAGCGCCGGGAACAGCGAGAGCAGCCCGTAGTACGTGAGCGCCGCCGCCCAGTCGCTGAGGTTGTCCTCCCGGAACTCGGTAGCGGTGCGCTTGATCGTCGCCCACCAGCCGCTGTCCGCGGCAGCGCCCTCGGGCGCGTAATCCCTACGGGCATCGCCCTCTTGGTCACGGAACTCGGCGTCGGTCTCTCTCATTGCTCGCCTGGCACTACCCGTTTGCGGCGGGACCAAGCGCGGGTAGGCCAGCTTCATGGCTGATGTCTCGATCACCGTTGTTCTTGACATCGACGGCACCCTGGTTGACACCAACTACCAGCACGCGATCGCCTGGCACCGAGCGTTGCGCGCCCACGACTACGCCGTGCAGCTCTGGCAGATCCACCGCCACATCGGCATGGGCGGCGACCAGATCGTCGCCGCACTCCTCGGCGACGAGGCCGAGGACAGCGACGGCGACGCGATTCGCGAAGAGGAGGGCGAGGCCTACGGCGAGCTGATCGGCGAAGTGCAGGCGATGAAGGGCGCCACCGAGCTGCTGCGAGAGCTGCGCCAGGATGGCGCCAAGACGATCCTCGCCAGCTCGGCGAAGGCAGAGGAGGTCGAGCACTACCTTGACCTGCTGGACGCCCGCGACCTGATCGAGGGCTGGACCACCTCCGCCGACGTCGAGCGCACCAAGCCCCACCCAGACCTCGTCCACGCGGCCTTGGAAAAGGTCGGCGGCGATGGGCCCGCGGTGATGGTTGGTGACTCGACCTGGGACGTGAAGGCCGCCGAGGGGGCAGGCATCCCGACCCTGGCCGTCCTCACCGGCGGCTTCTCAGAGGAAGAGCTGCGCGAGGCCGGCGCGGCCGAGGTCTGCAAATCGATCGGCGAGCTGCGCGAGGACCGCGAAGCGCTGTCGCGCCTCGCCGTGACCGTGTAGTCCGCGGAGCGGAGGCTCAGCGGAAGCTGGGCAGCACCTCGCGCTCGTAGAAGTCGAAGAATCCCTCTTGGTCGGGGCCGACTTGGTGCACGTAGACGTGGTCGTAGCCGGCGTCGACGTACTCCTGGATCGCGGCGCGGTGGCGCTCTGGGTCGGGGCCGCAGACGATGCTCTCGCCGATGTCGTCGGCGTCCAGCACTTCCGCCGCCTCTTCGAAGTGCGCCGGCAGCGGCAGCTCGAGGAAGTAGCTGCCGCTGATCGCGCCGTTGGGCCACTGCTTCAGCGCCAGCTCCTTCGCCGCGTCGGTGTCCTCGGCCCAGCAGACGTGGAGCTGGCCGTAGGTCGGCTTGCCCTCGCCGCCTTCGCCGCGGAACTGCTCGACCGACTCGGCCACCGGCGCGGTTCCAATCAGGCCGTCGCCGGCCCGCGCGGCCAGTTCGACCGAGCTTTCGCCGGCGACCGCGACCAGCAGTGGCGGCGGCTCGTCGGGCAGCGAGTAGAGGCGGGCGTTCTCGACCGTGAAGTGCTCGCCGCGGTGGCTCTTCAGCTCGCCGCTCCAGAGCTCGCGGATAACCTCGATCGCCTCCTCGAGCTGGGCCTGGCGCTCGACCACGCCCGGCCAGCGCTTACCGACGATGTGCTCGTTGAGGTTCTCGCCCGTGCCGAGGCCGAGCGAGAAGCGGCCCGGCAGCAGCTGCGCTGCGGTCGCCGCCGCCTGGGCGACGATTGCCGGGTGCACCCGCGTCGTCGGGCAGGTGACGCCGGTCATCAGCTCGATCCGCTCGGTGCGCTGCGAGATCGCCCCCAGCGTTCCCCAGACGAAAGGGCTCTCGCCCTGCTCGTCGATCCAGGGGTGGAAGTGGTCGGAGATCGAGGCGAAGTCGAAGCCCACCTGCTCGGCCCGCTGCGCCTGCGTGACCAGGGTGGGAGCGTCGAACTCCTCGCTGGAGAGCGTGTAGCCGAGCTTCGTCACGGCACGACGGGGCCTGGGGTCAGGCGGAGGACTCCCCGCCCTCGGTCTGCTCCTCGGGCCGCTTCTCGCCCCACATGCCGCGTTCCGCCGCTTCGTGCTTGTCCATCACCGGGCCGCCGCCGGCCGGAGCCTCGCTCGCGGGCCTGTGCTCGGACTCGGTCCCGGGGCCGAGGAATTTGTAGAGGCCGAGACCGATCAGGAAGAGGACCATCAAGATCAAGGCGAAGATCGGCGAGAAGAAGATCGCCAGGGCGATCAGCAGGATCACGATTAGGCCTAGGAAGTACATGGGCTTTTTTTTACCCACGATCGGCGCCGGCAACACCTCTGGCCGCGATCATCCCTTCGCTCGATTGCCGCTGCCGCCTCGGGGTACTGAGGGGCAACAATGAGAACGTCCTCGTCACCGGCGCCCTTGTCTCGAAGTGAGCCCCCGCATCGCTTCGGTAGCTCGCCGCCGCTCTCGCTCGGCGTCGAGGAGGAGCTGCTGCTGGTCGACGCGCAAGGCGAGCTGGCCTGCGCTGCCGAGGAGGTGCTGGAGAGCGTCGCCGGCACACCACTTGCCGAGCGGGTCTCGGCCGAGATCTTCACCGAACAGATCGAGTTGAAGACGAAGGTCTGCCGCGATCCCGGCGAGGTGCTCGAGCAGCTTCGGCAGCTGCGCCAAGATGTCGCCGCGGCCGGCTTCGTGCTGCTCGCCTGTGGCCTGCATCCCACCGCCGCGGCGGACGAGGCCGTTCTGGTCGACAAGCCGCGCTACGAGGTCGTGCAGAAGGACCTCGGCAGCCTCTTGCGGACACCGCCGTGCGGCCTCCACGTCCACGTCGGCGCGCCGGACGCCGAGGCGGCGATCGGGCTTGCCAACGCCTTTCGCCTCTACCTGCCGACTCTGCAGGCCCTCAGCGCCAACTCTCCGTTTCAGGCGGGGGTCGACTCCGGGCACGCAAGCGCCCGCACCCAGATCGTCCGCAGCTATCCCCGCTTCCAGGTGCCGCGCCACTTCCGCGACTACGCGCACTTTCTCGAGGTGGCGGATCAGCTGGTCGCCGCGGCCGGCGTCGATGACTACACCTACATCTGGTGGGACGTCCGTCCCCACCCGAACCTCGGCACGGTCGAGGTGAGGGCGGTTGACGTGCCGACCGAGCCGCACACCTCCGCCGCGATCTCCGCGCTGGTACAGGCGATAGCCGCCAAGGAGCTGGACCGGCCCACCGAGTCGCCCCTGCATCGCGAGGCACTCGAGGAGTCCTACTTCCAGGCAGCCAGCCACGGCCTCGAGGCGGAGATCCTCTTCGACTCCGAGCGCCCCAGCCCGGCCCGCGAGGTCGCCGCGCGTGTGCTCGAGGCGGTTCGCCCCTATGCGCGAGAGCTGGGGACCGAGGAGGCGCTGGGCGAGATCGAGCGCATCCTGCGCGAGGGCAACGGCGCCGATGAGCAGCGCCGGATCGAGCGCGCCGACGGCATCGACGCCCTGCTCGCGCAGCTGCTTGAGCGCAGCTGCTGACCCGGCTCAGCTGAGCAGAAGGATCAGGTTGACCAGCACCGCCAAGGGCGTGCCGACCAGCGCGAGGTAACGGAAGAATTTGGCGAAGCCGCCGCGATAGCGGACGCTCTCCATCAGGGTCAGCCCGACGACGTGCGCCAGGTTGGCGAGAGCGACGCCGATCGCGATCAGGATCGCCGCGGCTGCGCGCCCGCTCAGGCTCCCGTCTTCGGCGGTGACCGCGGCGGCGAGGATGGCGGCGGCGATGGTGCCGACGATGCCGGCGACCATGCCGGCGAAGTCGCCGCGCGAGAGGCCAGGCAGGTAGGCGGAGCCGATTTCGTGGCCCTCTGCCGGGTCATGGGTTCCTCGGCCGGCGGTCTCAACCTCGACGACATGCTCGGTGCCGTCCCCGTCGCTGTGCAGGACGACCATCCGCAGCGGCGGCTCAAGTCCCGCTTCCGCCTTTTCCAGCAGGCCTTCTTCGAACCAACGCGCCTGTGCCTGCTCGTGCTCGAAGATCACGATCTCGTCTGCCGGCGCCTTCAACAGAGCGTCCTGGGCGGCTTGGATCGGGTCGGGATCGCCCACCTCGCCGCCGGCCTTGATCCCGTTCTTGCGCAGCTCTCCGAGTATCCGCCCGAGCCGGTCCTCTGCTTCCTTCCTCGGCTCGTCGATGTCGCCGAGCGTGTGTCGCAGGGGATTCGCCTCGACCGCCGGCACCACCACACGCAGGTCGATCTCGCCGCCGCCGTTGCCGGCTTTCTCGGCCTGGATCTCGCGCAGGGACTCGGACCCAAGCGGGTCGCTGGTGACTATCGCCAGTAGACGATGCGTCATCTCCGCCATCACTCGTCCTCGGGAATGGCCTCGTCGGCCTCGCCGTAGACTGCGTCGTCGCTCTGCTCCTCTGCCGGTGGCGGCACGTTGTCGGGAAATCGATGCTGATCACCGTGGCTGGCGATGTCTTCCAGGTCGCGCTCGGCCAGCTCGAAGCCCTCGGCCTCGCCCTCGCCAGCCTCGATCAACGGCTGCTCGGCCGGGTCCTCCGAATCCTTAGCCACCTCCCCGCCAATGCTTGCGGCTTCTGCTGCCGCGGCCTCAGCCTCCTCCGCGGCAAGCCCTTCTTGCTTTCGCTCCTCTTGATTGGAATCCATGGCCCCCGCTTACCCGCGGCGACCAGGCAGAAACGTGAACGGCCGGCGGGCGGTTTCACTCCGACCGGCGTATGGGTAGGAAGCCAGCGATGCACGGGAGACGGCGCCCAGGGATAGCCGCGGCACTGGTGGTCCTCGGCATCTTTCTGTGCCTCTTCCCGGGCTGCGGCGATCTCAGCCGCGACGAGCTCAATCGCGGGGTCGAATCGCTTAGCGCGCTGGCGGCGCAGGGCGAATTGATCGCCAACGGCGTCGCCCGCGACGCGACCAAGTCCACCTACACCCGGGTGATGGCGAAGACGCTCGGTGGCGAAGCCGAGCACGAGGCCGAAAAGCTCGCCGACGCCGAACCCGAAGCCACGGTCAAGAGCGAGCGCAACGCCGCCGTCCATGTCGCTGCGGAGCTGGCCGACCTCTTCTCGGAGCTGCAGACCTTCCCAGGGGACGAGCACCACGGCGTCCTGGTCGAAAAGCACATGGGTGAAGTCAAAGAACAAGCCGACGCGATCGTCGCCCGCCTCACCGGTGAACCCGCCAAGTGAAGTCAATCCTCAAGATCGCCCTCGGGATCATCGCCGCGCTCGGCGGCTTCCTCGACATCGGCGACCTCGTCTTCAACACCCAGGCCGGGGCGCTCTTTCGCTACGACCTGCTCTGGGCGGTGGCGCTGGGCACTCTCGGGATAGCCGTGTACGCGGAGATGTGCGGGCGGGTCGCGGCGGTGACCGGCCGCCCGGTCTTCGACGTGATCCGGATGCGCCTCGGCTTCGGGCCCGGGCTGGTCGCGCTCGTCGCCAGCACGGTCGTCAACCTGCTCACCGTGGCGGCTGAGCTGGGCGGCCTGGCGATCATCCTGCAGCTGCTCTTCGACGCCGAGTTCAGCCTCTTCGTCGTGCTCGCCGCGATCGGCCTGGTGATCGTCGTCGCCCTGCTCCCCTTCGGTGGCATCGAGCGCATCTTCGGCTACTGCGGCCTGATGATGATCGTCTTCGTCGCCACCGCGGTCCACCAGAGCCCGGATTGGGGCGAGGTGGCCCACGGCTTCATCCCCTCGCTGAGCAGCTCGAAGCTCTACCTCTACTTCGTCGTCGGCGTCTTCGCCGCGGCGCTGATGCCCTACGAGGTCCACTTCTATTCCTCCGGCGCGGTCGAGGAGGGGTGGGACAAATCGAGCCTGAGGGAGAACCGCCTCAATGCAGCGATCGGTTATGCGCTCGGCGGCGTCCTCGCCTGCGCCCTGGTCGTCGTCTCTGGTTACCTCTTTCACCCGCTCGGGGTGGAACCCGGCGATCTCGGCACGGTCGCGCTTCCGGCACAGGGGGCCTACGGTGAGACCGGCCTGCTGCTGGCGCTCGGGGGGATGATGTTCTGCGTCGGCGGCGCCGCGATCGATTCCAGCTTCTCGGCCTCCTACAACCTCGCCCAGTTCCTCGGCTGGGAGTGGGGGCGCTACCGCGGTCCCAAGATAGCTCCGCGCTTCACGGTCTCCTGGCTGATCTTTCTCTTCCTGGCGATGCTGATCGTGCTCAGCGGGATCAACCCGGTCGAGATCACCGAGTACTCGGTGGTGTTCGCCGTCGTCGCCTTGCCGATGACCTACCTGCCGATCCTGATGATCGCCGGCGACCGATCGTTCATGGGTGAGCACGCCAACGGGAGGATCTCCACCACGTTGGGCTGGGTCTACTTCGCCTTGATCGTCGTCCTCGCGGTTGCCGCCGTCCCGCTGCTGCTGATGACCAACGGAGGCGGCGGGTGAACGAGCAAGGCGAGATCCTCGTCATTCACCGGCTGCTCGACGAGCAGATCCTCGACAGCGAAGGCAAGCGCTGCGGCAGGGTCGATGACATCGAGCTGCAGGGCAGCCCGCCGCGCATCACGGCCCTCCTGGTCGGCGAGGGGCTCTACCCGCGGCGAGTTCCGAAGCGGCTGCGGGGATTGGCGCGAAGGCTGGCCGGGCCGGAGCGCTGGGGCGCCAATGCTCTGCGGGTGCCTTGGGAGAGGGTGGATCGGATCGACGCGACCCTGCACCTCTGTTGCAAGGCCGAGGAGCTTGGTCTCGGCGAAGGTGATGACCCGGAGCGCTGGATGGTCAGGAGGTTGCCGTGGAACTGAGCGGCGGGCTGCCCTTCGCCCTCAGCGAGCTGATCGGGAAGCCGGTCTGCGACGGCTCGGGCCGCTCACTGGGACGCGCTTTCGAGCTGAGGGCGCATTGGGAGGACGATTGCGTCGTCATCGACGAGCTCTTGGTTGGGCGCGGCTCGTTGCTGAAGCGGCTGCGCGGTCCGGGGGTCAGCGCTCGCAGCGTTCGCTGGGAGAACGTGGTCGAGGTCGGCGAGCGGATCGTCGTCCACGCCTAGCGCTGAGGGGTAAATATGCCCGCTCTTGGGTACACGGAGCGGGATGGACGATCCCGCGCCCGCAATCAAGATCACCCCGTATCGCGATGGCCCCTACCTCGTGCGCGGTCCCTTCGCCCTGGTCGATCAGGACGGCAACGAAATCGAGGTGAAACGCCGGGTAGTCGCCCTCTGTCGCTGCGGTCGCTCTCAGATCCGTCCCTTTTGCGACGGCACCCACAAGGCGATCGGCTTTCAGGCCTCGAGCGGTACCCCGCCCCCGGTCGACGCGGACTCGCCCGACTCGTAGCGGCGGCGCAGCCGGCGCATCGAGCTGGCCGAGTGGGGGAGCCGCCGCTCGCCGTAGCGGACGCCGCCGCGCAGCCTCGACCCCAGCGCCAGCCAGGCGCAGAGCGAGCGCTCGCCGATCCAGACCGGCGCCAGCAGGGCGCCGCTGAAGGAGAAGCGCTCGGCCCCGTTCGCGCGCCGGCGCCCCAACTCGGCCAGGCCGACGGTCGCCAGCGCGGCGAGCGCCAGGTGGCGGCCCTTGCCGCGGCGCAGCAGCTCGACCGCCCCCGGCGCGATCGCCAGGAAGGCGCCGATCCGGGCCGGGATCGCGAAGTCGTCATAGGCCTGGCGCACCCGTTGGGAGAGGAAGTGGGCGGTACTGGGGGCTCGTCTGGCTACGTAGAGGTCGAGCGGCGTGACCACTGTCCCGCCGGCCGCCGCGATCGTCCGCATCAGCTCCAGGTTCTCGAACAGCGCTCGTCCGTCATAGGCGCCGCTGCGCAGGAAGGAGCCGCGGCGCACGGCGAGGGTGCCGGGGAAGTCCCCGACCGGGAAGTCGGGATCGCCGGTGAAGACCCGGTTCAGCAGCGAGCGGGCCGTGTCCCAGCGGGCGTGCCAGGGAAGCTCGGAGAAGTAATTCTGCGGGCGAACCAGGTCCGCCTCGGCGAGCAGCGCCAGCGCTCGCGCCAGCGCCGCCGGCTCGTAGCGGACGTCGTCGTCGGCGATCACGACCCGCTCACACGAGCACTCGCGAATGCCGGTGATCACGCCGTTCACCTTCCCCATCGGGAAGGCGAGGTCGTCGTGCGGCGCGAGGTGAGTGGCGACCCCGCGCAGCGCCGCCGCGTGCGCCTCAAAGAGCGGCGGCGCGGAGCCGTCGATGACGAGCACCTCGCTCACCAGCCCGCTCTCGCCCAGGGAGCCCAAGTAGGAGGCCAGCTCCTCGATCGGGCCGGGCTCGTTCCAGCGCAGCGGCAGCACGTAGGCGGCCCCGCCGCTCTCCCCAACGGAGGCGCCCTCGCTCACAGCGGCCGGCGCAGCGAGGAGCGCCCGGCCTGCCAGCTCGCCAGGGCCGCGCGCCCGGCACGGTCTTCGAGATAGAGGAGGGCGCGGGCGCCGAAGAGGATGTCGTCGGCCAACTGTGGTTCCTGGCGAGCCAGCCCGCCGGCCAAATCGTGGGCGGCGATGTTCTCGTGCACGGCGTCGGCCTCGACGTGCTCGTCGTAGAAGTCGGTGGCCTCCTCATCGAAGCCGAGGCGGCGCAGGGCGTTGCCGTAGCGACGGTTTGGCAGGGAGGAGGTCATCTCGAACATCGCCAGGTGACCGACGATCGCCCCCCGCCGCTCGCCGCGCAGGCCCAGCGCTGACATCAGGTTGACGGTCGCCAGTGTCTCCCCCGGCACTTGGTCGAGGTAGGCGTTCTCGCGGTCGTCGAGTCCGAGCGCCCGCATCGTCTTGGCGAAGAGGCGCGAGTGCATGCGCTCGGGCCGGCCACCGCCGTACTCGTCACTCTGCACCTCCAGCAGGGCCGTCTTCGCCGGCCCGGTCAGGCGCGGGATCGCCCAGCTGTGGGGATCGGACTCCTTCAGCTGGTAGAGCGAACGGTGGACGACGAACTCGCGGAATTCCTCCAGGTCGGCCTTGGTCTCGAGGTGGCGCGAGAGCGAGACGCCCTCGTCTGCTGCCTCCAGCCGGAAGAGCTCCTCGGGGAGTCTCGAGGGGTCGACCGGCTCGGCCGGGGGCAGGGCCGCTTCGAGCGCGCCCAGAAAAGCGCGCTCGAGCGCGCCCCTGATCGCAAGCAGCCGCGGCGCCCACTCCCAGGCGGGGTCGATGCCGTCGAAGCCCCGGTAGTGCAGCTCGAAACAGAGGTAGAGGGCAAGCTGCAGGTCATCGTCGCCGACTGGATCCTCCACCGCACCGAGCAGGTGGGAGAGCTCTTCGACCGAGCCCGCGTTGCCATCCGGCGTCGCGGGAGCAGCGAGGAGCTCCCCGACCAGCTCGGAGATCGGCCCCGATACAGGGAGCCGCCTATCCACCAAGACGCTTCGCAAGCATTTCCTTTCCCTGCTCAGCGCCCTTGCGGCTCGTCTCCTGAGCGCGACGGAAGAACTCGGCGAGCTCGGAGTCACCCTCGCGGTCGGCGTCCTCGATGTAGGTGTCGAGGCGCAGCACGTTGCTCAGGCACTGCTCGGTGAACCAGATGACGTTGTAGTCCTTGTCCTTGGTACCAGTGACCTGGCCCGTCTCCTGTGATCCCATTTCACTCTCCTTTTGTGGCTTGGCTGCTGGCCCGAGCTACCCCACTGGGCTCGGCACAAAACTCGACACAAAGCGGCGCCGCCCGCGTTTTTGCACGGGCTCCGGCGGGTAGGCAGGGCCCGAGGCGCAACGGGGCTCGGAGCTGTCCGGGGTTGGGGGCTTGGAGTCAGGAACGGACGGGCAGCCACGATGAATGATGTGACCGAAATGTTCGAGCACGATCGGCTGTTCCTCAGCCTCCCTGCGGAGCGCGAGAACATCAGTGCGGTGCGCGAGGCAGTAGATCGGGCCGCCCGCGGCTTTGGGATGCAAGAGGAAGCTCGAGGTGACCTCAAGACCCTCGTATCGGAGGCGTGCGCAAATGTCGTCTTGCACGCCTATGCCGCCGACGAGGTGGAAAGGCCGCTGGAAATCGAGATGACTCGACAGGATGAGGCAGTCGAGGTCGTCGTTCGTGACCGCGGACAGGGCGTCAGTGCGCGGCCGGACCCGAAGCCCGAGAGCCTGCGCTTGGGCCTGCTGCTGGTGGGCGCCATGGCATCCAGCTTTCAGCTTCGCAGCGTGCGCGGGGGCGGCACCGAGCTGAGGGCGACGGTCGCGTTCGCGACCGCCTGAAGCTGTCGACTACGCTTGAACGAGTCACTTCCCGTACGTCGGGGCTCATCCTCCTCTTCCTTACGCGCGGCTCAACCCCAGAGGGGGGGTTAGCAGCGAAAGATGAATGACCAGCGAAGTGCCGCGACCGGCGAGATCGCGGATCCCACCTACTCGATCAGGGCGGAGATCTCCCGCGAGATGGTGCGCCTCTACAAGAGCCAGTTCGGCCGCGGGCCGACCAGAGCCCGGACGGAGTTTGCTGGCCCGGACATCGTGATCTCAACCCTCGAGGACAGCTTTACGCCCGCCGAGCGTCGCATGGCAGAGATGGGAGAGGACCAGCGCCTGCGAGACACGCGCACCTTCTTTCAGCACGCTACGGAGGAGAACTTCTGCGCCGTGATCGAAGGCCTGCTGGAGCGAAAAGTACGCGCCTTCGTCAGCGGCATCGATACTGCGCAGGACGTCTCGGCGGAGGTCTTCTACTTGGAGGCGGCATCGCGATAGGATTGCCTCGACGCCTCGGACCTTCGCGCCAAGTCGTTGCCCTTCTCGAACAGAGGCACGCATGGCGAGCGGTGCTCGGTCTGCGGACTTCTCCAAACACGTATCGGGAGGGCCGAGTCTTGTGCGGCGACTTCCAGACGAGGAGTCGATGCCGTGGAGGATGTTGAGCAGGCGGGCCAGTTCGACGGGAGCGCGGAGGCCAGAGTCTCGAAGCTCGCGGAGATCTCCCGCGAGATGGTGCGCCTCTACAAGAGCCAGTTCGGTCGCGGGCCGACCAAGGCGCGTTCGGACTTTGCCGGTCCTGACCTGATCGTCTGCACCCTCGAAGACAGCCTCACGCCGGCGGAGAAGAGGATGGCCGAGCTGGGCGAGCACCAGCGCCTGCGCGATCTCCGCTTGTACTTCCAGCACGCGACCGAGGACCAGTTCTGCGAGATCATCGAACGCGTCACGGGCCGAAAGGTGCACGCCTTCATCAGCGGTTTGGACACCGGCAAAGACGTCGCGGCCGAGCTCTTTTACTTGGAAGATTGATTAGCTAGAATGACATCGACGCATCGGGGCGAGGCGCCGGGGCGTTACCTACAGAGAGAGGCACGCAGCCTGGCTGGAAGGTCAGTCTGTGACTCCGACCGAGTCCGACTTCGGAGGCGTCAGTTGTCTCATCTGCGAACTTTTAAGCTGATTGAACGAGATCTTCGGCCGGGGTGCCGGGAGGTCCAGATAGAGGGCGAGCTCGATCTTGCTGTTGCCGAGCAGCTCGCGGACGCGCTCACCCGTGCCCAGTCAGAGTGCCGGCATCTCCTGATTGGACTGGAAGGCTGTGAGTTCATCGACTCGACCGGGATTGCGGCGATCGTCCACGCCCACAACGAGTTCGCCGAGCGAGGGGGCCGGGTTTTCGTCTGCGGTCCGACAGCCCAAGTTCTCCGGGTCCTCTCAGTCACCGGCTTGACCTCCAACGGCATGGTCTTCGAGAGCACCGAGGAAGCCCTCACGGCTTCCGGCTCTTCGGCCTGACGAGGCGCAAAGGCTAGGCGGAGCCGATCCAAGCCCGCTCAGTCCCGTTGCTCCTGAGCCGATCGCTCCACAGGGCCGGGGCGTCGGGAGCAGCAGTGGTGGCCATCAGCCCGGTCTCGGTGACGCCGGTTATCGAAAGCAGGCGCCGCACCTGTCCCTGTACGCCGTAGAGCAGGAGCTGGTGGCCGTGCTGCCGCAGATTCCGGTGGCCGTGAACCAGCACCGTCAGGGCGCTGGCATCGATGAAGTCACAACGCGAGAGGTCCACCAAGACGTGGTGGCGCTCCTCGGCGGCGCGTTCGAGTGCCGCTTGCAGGTGCTCGCTGACGGCGAGGTCGAGCTCTCCTTCGACGTGGATCTCACGGCAACCGGGCCAGATGTCCTTTTCGGTAAGCGCGAAACGTGAGACGTGAGACATGAGTCCTCCCGGTGGATTTCTTGGGGAAGAGTCCGCGGGGTCGGTAGCCCCGATCCGCGTGCCTCATCTGCGCTGTTTGACGCTTCGGCGCTGAGTCCGAAGGTCCTGACGATCGTAGCGAAGTTGAATGGGAGCGCCAATAACCGGGTAGCGAAAGCGGTATGAGCGAGCCGCAAGTCCTCGAGACCGAGACCGCCTTCGACTCGGTGCGGGCAGAGATATCGCGGGAGATGGTGCGCCTCTACAAGGAGCAATTCGGTCGTGGCCCGACCAAAGCGAGAACGGAGTTCGCGGGCCCCGACATCGTCATCTGCACCCTCGAACACAGCCTCACTCCGGCTGAGCAGAGCCTTGTGGCAATGGGTGAGCATCAGCGCCTGCGCGACACGCGGATGTATTTCCAGCACGCCACCGAGAAGCAGTTCCGCGAGTCGATCGAACGGATCACGGGCCGTCCGGTGCGCGCTTTTGTCAGTGGCATCGACACCTGCGTCGACGTCTCCTCCGAGGTTTTCCACCTCGGCCGCGAGGGCGAGGCCCCCGGTCCGATCGCCGGCGTTTGACTGGCCGGGCGAGGGGGGTAAATCTTCCCAAGGTCGAGCCGTCCTCTTGCCACGCCGATCAAATGCCTGAGGCAAGTCACACCTACTTTCACTGCTGCTCGGCCGACGCTGATCCCGAGCGGCTGCTCGATCCCGACCGCCAGTTCACCGAGCCGTGGGGCGGCGCCGAGCGCGGGCGCTGCGACAAGTGCGCTGGCGCTGGCACGGTGCTCTACGGATGCCGTTCCTGCATGGAGACGGGCGCCAAGGCCGGCTGCCCCGCCTGCCAGGGCCGGGTGCGCTTTCGCGAGACTTGCCCCACCTGCCTCGGCGACGGTCACGTCGATCACACGCGACGCGCCGGCCTCGCCGTCTTTCCCGCGCGGGAGGGCCTCTACCGCTATTTGGCCGAGAGGAACGCCAACGTTGAGGGCAAGGTCGTGGTTGAGCTGGAAGGCCGGCCGAGCGAGGAGCGCGACCTCGATGCGGATGCCGGTGCCCTGCTGGTCTTGCCGGAGCGGATCATCTCCGTCGTGCCGCTCGATGTCGAGCTGATCAGGGCGGTCCGCGAGCGGGTCTGAGGTGGCGGCCCCGCCAGGGTCTTTCTCCAGCGGTCGCGAGGAGGGGTTCCGCCGAGAAGTGGTACCGCGAAGGCAAGCGCCACCGCGATGACGGTCCGGCGGCGATCTACCCGGACGGGCGCCGCGTTTGGTTCGTCGAAGGCGAGAAGGTGGGCGAAGAGCGCAGCGCCTCCCAGCCCTCGCCGGTCAAGGCGAGATAAACCCGAGCGTCGGGTCCGCGGCGCTCGAGCAAGAAGCCGCGCCGCACCGCCCGCGTCCACAGCCGCACGAGGTCGCGATGGCCGAGCTTCGGGAAGTGCGAGGCGAGCCGCGATGCCGGACAGAACCCGTCGTCGACCTCCGCGGCGATTGCCGCCAGCAACTCCTCCGACTCGATTTTCCTTCTCTTCATGCTCTGTTCCAAACTATGTTTTGACGGTGCCCGCGCCTGGGTATATCGCTGCCATGGCACGGGAGAGAAAAGCGGGGGTCGTGGCGTCGACCTCCAGATCGGCACCTTCTCTGGCTTTCACCGTCGCGGCCCTGCGGACGCTCGGCGGTCGGGCGCGCGGACAGGAATATGCCTTGAGTGGCCGCCGGCTCTCGCGCCGCTAACGGTCTTCGATACTCGCGCGTTTTGCTCCGGCCGCGAAGGGTAGAACAGGCTTCGAGGCCAAGGGGAGCACTTCCGCTCACTCCTCGCATTCCGATCCCCAAGCTTCCACGGGAAGGCGAGACAAGATGAAGGTAGTCGTCACGGGCGCGACGGGAAACGTCGGCACCAGCACGATCAAAGCGCTGAGCGAGTCCACCGAGATCGACGAGATCGTCGGCTTGGCGCGCCGCCAGCCGGCCTGGAATCCGCCGAAGACGAGTTGGATTGAGGCCAACATCCTCAACGCCGACCTCGGCAAGATCTTCGCCGGGGCCGACGCGGTCATCCATCTCGCCTGGGCGATCCAGCCCTCCCGCGACGCGGTCACCCTGGAGCGAATTAACGTTGAGGGCAGCCGCCACGTCTTCGAGGCCGTCGCCACGGCCGGCGTGCCGAAGCTGATCTACGCCTCTTCGGTCGGCGCTTACTCGCCCGGACCCAAGGATCGCAAGGTCGCCGAGAGCTGGCCGACCGCGGGCACCCCGAGCTCGTTCTACTCGCGCCATAAGGTCGCGGTGGAGCGCGAGCTCGACCGCTTCGAAGCCGACAACCCCGAGACGCGGGTTGTGCGGCTCCGCCCAGCGCTGATCTTCAAGGACGAGGCCGCGACCGAGATCCGCCGCCTCTTCGTCGGTCCCTTCTTGCCCAACTTCCTCCTGCGCCGTGGCCTGCTGCCCGCCCTGCCCCGGATCGCCCGTTTGCGCTTCCAGGCGGTGCACTCCGAGGACGTCGGCCGCGCTTATCTGCGAGCCGTCCTCGCCGATGTCGACGGCGCCTTCAACATCGCCGCCGAGCCGCCGCTCAGCCCCGAGGAGATAGCGGAGCGGATCGGCGTGCGCAGCTTCCCCGTGCCCGGCGGCGTCGTCCGCCGGCTCGCCGACCTGAGCTGGCGACTGCGCCTGCAACCGACGCCGCCGGGCTGGCTCGACATGGCACTGAACGTGCCGCTGATGTCATCGGACCGGGCCCGCGGGGAGCTCGGCTGGGAGCCGCGCCGAAGCGCGGTGGAGGCGCTGGAAGAGCTGCTGGAGGGCTTGCGCGAAGGGCACGGCGCCTCGACCCCGCCGCTTGAGGCCGACAGCGCCGGCGCTCGCCTCGACGACCTGAAGACCGGGGTCGGCGCCCGCCAGTGGGATCGCGATCGCGACGAGCAGCTCGTTAAGTACCTGACCGACGTGCACTCGATCGAGCTGCAGGCGCTGGCGCAGCTTCGCGCCGCGCCGAAGATCGCCGGCGAGGAGCGCCTCTGCCAGGCGTTCGAACAGCACTTGGTCGAGACCGAAGACCAGGAGCGGCGCGTGCGTGAGCGCCTGCAAGCGCTGGGTGGCGAGCCCTCGAAGCTGAAGGACGCCGCCGGCAAAGCCGGCGGCTGGGGGATGGTCGCCTTCGCGGCTTCCCAGCCCGACACGCCGGGCAAGCTGGTGATGCACGCCTACTCCTACGAGCACATGGAGCTCGCCGCCTACGAGTTGCTGAAACAGTTGGCCGAACGCGCCGGCGACGAGGAGACGGCGCGGATGGCGTCCGCCATCGCCGCGGAGGAGGGGCGGATGGCCGAGCGCCTGGAGCATTCCTTCGACGCCGCGGTCGAGGTCTCACTGGGTGCGGTCGACGAGGATCAGCTCGAGTCGGCGCTGCTGGCCTACCTGCGCGACGTCCACGCCGTCGAGGGCCAGGCCGAAGAGCTGCTCGAGGCGAGCGCCGAGCGGGTCGACGACGAGGCCCTGGAGGCGGTCTTCCGCGATCACCTCGAGGAGACCCGGCATCAGCGGGAGCGGATCGCGACCCTGCTCGAGGAGCGCGGCGCCAGGCCCTCGTTGGTGAAGGACGCGATCCTCAAGGCCGGCGGCTTCAACCTCTCCGGCTTCTTCGGCGCCCAGCCGGACTCCACCACCAAGCTCGCCGGCTTCGCCTTCGCCTTCGAGCACCTCGAGATCGCCGCCTACGAACTGCTTCAGCGCGTCGCGGCGCGGACCGGCGACGAGGGCGTGATTGCGGTCGCCCAGGAAATCCTCACTGAGGAGCGCCGCGCGGCGGAGCGCGTCGCCGAGAGCTGGGACCGCCCCGAGGTGCCGCTTGGGGTGGCGTCGTGAGCGAGCAAACAGACGAGAAAGGGGACCTGATGGGAACCGAGCAGGAGAGGCAACTCGCGGTGGTGACCGGGGCATCCAGCGGCATCGGCTTCGAGCTGGCGAAGGTCTTCGCCGAGGAAGGCTTCGATCTGCTGATCGCGGCCGAGGACGCCGAGCTGACGCTGGCGCTCGAGGCGTTGAAGGAGACCGATGTCAATGTCGAAGCCCACCGGGTCGACCTCGCCACGGAAGCCGGGGTGATCGAGCTCTACCGCCACATCCAGCAGACGGGACGCCCGGTCGACGCGCTCGCGCTCAACGCCGGCATCGGCGCCGGCGGGGCCTTCGCGACCGAAACCGAGTTGGCCGACGAGCTGAAGCTGATCGACCTCAACGTGCGCTCTACGGTCCACCTCTGCAAGCTGGTCGTCGCCGACATGGTCGAGCGCGACGCGGGGCGGATCCTCTTCACCTCCTCGATCGCTTCGACGATCTCCGGCGCCTTCCAGGCCGTATACAACGCTTCCAAGTCCTTTGTCCAGTCCTTCGCGCTCGCGCTGCGCAACGAGCCGAAGGACACCGACATCGCGATCACCTCGCTGATGCCGGGCGCCACCGACACCGAGTTCTTCGAGCGCGCCGGGATGGAGGACACCGAAGTGGGCGCCGGCGAGAAGGACGACCCTGCCGAAGTCGCGCGTCAGGGCTTCGACGCTCTGATGGCAGACAAGGAGAAGGTCGTCGCCGGCGCCCTCAAGAACCGAGTGCAGGTTGCCGCCGGTCGGGTGATTCCCGACAGCGTCAAGGCGGAGCAACACCGCAAGATGGCCGAACCCGGGTCAGCGGAGGAGAGCTAATGAAGGCGCTCACCTTCCACGGCAAACGCGATGTCCGCGTCGACGAGGTTCCCGATCCCTCGATCCAGGACCCGACCGACGCGATCGTCCGCATCACCTCGACCGCGATCTGCGGCTCCGACCTCCACCTCTACGAGGTGCTGGGGATGTTCATCGACGAGGGCGACATCCTCGGCCACGAGCCGATGGGCATCGTCGAGGAGGTCGGGCCGGAGGTCACTCAGATCAAAGCCGGCGACCGGGTGGTGATCCCGTTCAACATTTCCTGCGGTCACTGCTGGATGTGCGAGCGCCAGTTCTTCGCCCAGTGCGAGACGACCCAGAACCGCGACACCGAAAAGGGCGCCTCGCTCTTCGGCTACACCAAGCTCTACGGCGAGGTTCCCGGCGGCCAGGCCGAGTACCTGCGGGTGCCGCAGGCGCACTTCGGTCCGATCAAGGTTCCCGAGAACGGCGCGCCCGACGAGCGCTACCTCTTTCTCTCCGACGTCCTGCCGACCGCCTGGCAGGCGGTCTCCTACGCGGCGATCCCGAAAGGCGGCAGCGTCGCCGTCTTCGGGCTCGGGCCGATCGGCCAGATGAGCGCTCGGATCGCCCTGCACCAAGGCGCCGCTCAGGTCTTCGGGATCGACCGCGTGCCCGAGCGCCTCGAGATGGCCGGCCGCAACGGCGTCGAGGCGATCGACTTCGAGCAGCACGACGACATCTCCGCCACCTTGCGCGAGCTGACCGGCGGGCGCGGCCCCGACAGCGTGATCGAGGCGGTCGGCATGGAGGCGCACGGCGCCCCGGCCGGCAAGGCGGCGCAGGCGATGGCGGGCCTGCTGCCCGATGACGTTGCCGCGAAGTTGATCGAAAAAGCCGGCACCGACCGGATGGCCGCTCTGCTCGCCGCGATCGACAGCGTTCGCCGCGGTGGCACCCTTTCGATCTCCGGCGTCTACGGGGGCATGGTCGACCCGATGCCGATGATGCAGCTCTTCGACAAGGGCGTGCAGATCCGCATGGGCCAGGCTCACGTGCGGCGCTGGACCGACGAGATCTTGCCCCTGCTCGAGGGCGATGAGGACCCGCTCGGCGTCGACGACCTCACCACCCATCAACTGCCGCTGGAGCAGGGGCCGAACGCCTACGAGATGTTCCAGAAAAAGGAAGACGGGGCGATCAAGGTCGTCCTCAAGCCCTGACTCGGAGGAGGAGGTCGTCATGGCAAAAGACCACGGCTCGAGCGTCAAGAACGACAAGCAGTACGAAGGACTGCGCAAGAAGGGGATGAGCAAGCAGCGCGCCGCCTCGATCGCCAACTCCTCGGAATCCTCAAAGAAAGGCGGGGAAAAGAGCGGCAAGGGAAGCGGCGGCAGCAAGTCCCAGAAGCGGGCCGCAGGCCGCGAGGGCGGCAAGAAGTCCGGGAAGTCGAGCTAGGCGATGAAGCGCTGCTGATCCGAATCGCGATCTCTGCACGGGTTCCGTCACGACCGGCCCCGATGATGGGGCCGTGTCGCGTGTGGATACGGCCAAGCAGCGGGCCGAAAACGAGATTGAGTTCTCGCGCATCGTCGCCTTCAGCGACGGCGTCTTCGCGATCGCGATCACGCTGCTGGTCCTGCAGTTGGGGGTGGAGCCCGCGGTCTCCGACCACGAGCTCGGCAAAGCGTTGTGGAACGAGCGCCAGGACCTCTTCGCCTACGCGATCAGCTTCGCCGTGATCGGCCGCTTCTGGCTCGTCCACCACCGCTTCTTCGGCGACGTCACCGGCTTCGACGGCCGCCTCATCGTGCTCAACCTCTTCTACCTCGCCTGGATCGTGCTGATCCCCTTCAGCAGTCAGATCCTCGGCGACCACGGTGGGGCGGAGGCGGCGGTGATCCTCTACGCGGTCAACCTGGTCGGCGTGATCCTCGCCGGCGTCCTGCTCTTCGCCGACGCCCGGCGCGCCGGCTTGAGCAAGGTCTCGGCCGAGCAGGCGAGGGCGGGGGAGCGCTCAGCGTTGGCGATCGCCGGGATCTTCCTGCTCTCGATCATCGTCGCCCTCTTCAGCCCCGAACTCGCGACCTACTGCTGGCTGGCGCTCTTTTTCGTCCCGATCGCCGGTCGTGCCCTCGGCAAGGCGCGCTAGCCCGGCGGCGCTGTCTCGCGGAGCTCCTGGTCGGAGGAAGGCTGCATCGGGCCGCAGACCGGACAGCTCGCGTCCGGCACGACGGGCTCCCGATCGACCGCCATCGTGCGCAGGTCATACATGTGCCCGACGCCCAGGGTCGAGGGCCTGGCGAGGCCGGTTATGTAGTGCATGATGTCGAGCCCGACCTGGCCGCCGATCATGCTGCAGGCGGGGCCGAGCGTCGCCGCGGGCGAGCCTTTGCCCCGCTGCTGGTTGACGGCGATGTCGTAGAGCGGGAAGGTGCGCCGGTAGGCGATCTCCTGGCAGGAGAAGCAGCCGGTCACCCCCGGCACGTAGAGCGGCCCGACCCGCGCCACCGGCGGGAAGTGGCTCATCGCGATGAAGGGGATGCGGGCGGCGAAGCAGGCCGAGTTGATCCAGCGCTCGATGTCGTGCGCCGGCCAGTCGCAGGCGTCGATCACGAGGTCATAGCCGGCGATCGTCTCGGCGATCGCCGCTTCGCTGTCAAGTCGCTGCACACGCGGCTCGAGCTTGATCCCCGAGTTGAACCCGGCCAGCCGCTCAGCCGCAGCCTCGGCCTTGAAGCGGCCGATGTCGGCCTCGGAGTAGAGGACCTGGCGGTTGAGGTTGCTCAGCTCGACCCGGTCGAAATCGAGCAGCAGCATCTCGCCGACTCCACAGCAGGCCAGGTTGAGGGCAACCCAGCCGCCGAGCCCGCCGACGCCGAGCACGGCGATCCGCGCCTTCGCCAGCCGCTCCTGGCACTCGGCCGCGGTCGGCCCCGTGGTGATGTCGCTGAAGTAGCGCAGCTGGCGGTCGAGCCGCTCGACCACCGCCTCCGGAATCCCGTCGTCATCGGCGGCGTCCTCGACCACGCCCAGCTCCTCGAACTGGGCGAGCAGGTCGCCGACCTCATCGGCGCCGAACTCCTCGATCAGCTCCTCCTCGGTCCAGGTCCCGTCGAGGGCGGCGAGCAGGCGCCGGCCCTCCCGGTCGGGGTTCTCGATGTGGATGTCCGCACCTGAGCTGGGGCGGAGCAGATAGACGTCGCCGTTGGGCGCTTCCATTCGCTGCGTAGTGCGCTTGAGCCGCGGTCGTTGCATGAGTGCCCACCTCCTATGGGTACGCTTGAGACCGCATGATTGCTCAAAATAGTTTCAAATAATGCTCAAATTCCCAGATTGAGCGCCGTTTTGCCGGAGTGGAGCGATCTATCGTGATTTCCATCCAATCCGTCAAAGGGGGTCGCCATGCAGGGCAAGTCGATGAGGGAGCTGTGCGAATCGGATGAGCTGAAGACGTTCTTCGATCGCCGCTTGATCGAAGCCCTCGGCCACCCAGTCAGGGAGCACATCCTCGCCGTGCTCAACGAGCGGATCGCCAGCGCCAGCGAAATCGGCGAGGAACTCGGCGCTGACGTCAGCTCCTTCTACCACCACGTCGAAGAGCTCGAGAAATTCGGCTGCATCGAGCGCGTCAAGTCGGAGCAGCGACGCGGGGGGCGCGAGCACTTCTTTCGGGCGAAGAGGACCGTCTTCTTTAGCGACGAGGACTGGAGACAGATTCCGGCGACGATGCGGGCAGACCTGGCGACCAGGATCATCCAGGCGATCATCGACGACGTGACCGTCGCTTTGCGAAGCGGCACTCTCACCCGCCGGGGCGATGAGCACGTCAGCTGGACGCCGGCAGACTTTGACGAGGCTGGCTGGGTGGAGGCCACTGAGCTGATGACGCAAACGCTCGGCCGGCTAACCGCGATCCAGGAAGAAAGTGCCGATCGCCTGGCGGCGGACGGTGGCGAACGCGTGTCTGGGACCGTTGGAATCCTCGCCTTTGAGACGCCCTCGTTTGTCCATTCGGAAGGCCCTAACGGGCAAGAGTGCGCGCCCGAGCAAACGTCGCATCAAGCATCGGCTCGGTCAGTCGGCCAGTGAAGGTGTTCTGCTGGCTGGGGTGGTAGCAGCCAAGCAGCGTCCAATCGTCGATTACGGCCTCCGCACCATGGCCAAAGCTAGGTCGCGGCCGCGGCACCTCGTTGCCGAGCGCTCTAAGCGCCCGCAGCGCCCCGTCCCAGGCAAAGCCGCCCAAGGCGACGATCGTGTGACAGTTCTCCAGTAGCGCGAGCTCTCGCTCGAGGTATGGAAGGCATTGGTCCCGCTCGCTCGGGGTCGGCCGGTTTGCGGGTGGCGCGCAGCGCACAACAGCAGTCACGTAGATGTCCTTCAGGACTAGCCCGTCGTTCCGGTGAGTGCTCGTGGGCTGGTTCGCGAAGCCGGCGCGATGCAGGGCGGCATAAAGCCAGTCGCCGGACCGGTCACCGGTGAAGATACGCCCGGTGCGGTTGGCGCCATGAGCGGCAGGAGCGAGGCCGACTATGGCGACTCTGGCATCCGGGTCGCCAAATCCATCCAGCGGTCGGGCCCAATAATCCTGGCCTTGGTAGCGACGCGGGGGATCGGCGGCGCGCTCCTCACGCCACTCGACCAAGCGCGGGCACAGCCGGCAGTTGTGAATCTCTGCGGCCAGATCGCGCAATCGGGACGGCGAAGCGTCAGAAGGTCGGGGGCCTGGCTCCATGTGGGCTGAATCATGCCCAGCCGAGTAAGAGCAGGCGCAACGGACCGATCGAGGCCTCGATCGGTCCGTTGGCCTAGTCCCCGACTAGCGCGTCTTGTTCGTCGAAAGCAACGGCACGACGATGTCCGTTTTGGAAATCTTCACCCTGCCTCACCCCCTTCGCAATCGTCAGCTCTTGCGGTTGGGGGTCGCGACCCATCCAGTACGACGCTTTAGACCGGCCTAATGCTGGAAAAAGTTCCAGTAATAAATTCTAGGGCTGCAAATACCCACTTTCTTTGTTGTCATTTCAGCTTTGCGTCCAATATGATGGAGTGGTTCAAGCTTGCGAAAACGAAATGAGGAGTCGCTTTGGCTGCAAAAACCAAGACCAAGAAAAAGAAGGGAAACGGCGTCGATCAGCGCTTGGTAAAGGCGCTGGCGCACCCGTTGCGCGTCGAAATCCTGACCATTCTCAACGAGCGTATGGCGAGTCCTAACGAACTCTCCAAGGAGCTCGAAGAGGGCCTTAGCCAGGTCAGCTACCACGTCAAAGTACTCAAGGACTTCGAGTGCATCGAAATGGTCAAGACCGAGCCGCGACGCGGGGCCGTCGAGCACTACTACCGCGCGACCTCAAGGGCTTTCCTGACAGACAGCGACTGGCAGTCACTGCCGGAGTCGGTGAAGCCAGGCGTGAGCGCATCAAGCATCCAGATGATCATCGACGACGTTGTCGGCGCTCTCACGGGTGGCACGTTCGATGCGCGCGACGATCGACATCTCAGCTGGACACCTGGTGTGGTGGATGAGCAGGGATGGGAGGAAGCTGTCGACCTCGCAAATGAGACGCTCGATCGCGTTCTTGCCATTCAAACTGGCAGCGCAAAGCGCCTTGCCAAGTCTGGCGAAGAGGGCATTCCAGCCACAATGGTCGTTATGAACTTCCAAGGTCTGTCTGCCGAGGCGAAGTCGACAAAGGGCCTTAAGAAGCCCCGAACTCGCAAGGCGGTCAAGTAGGTCTAGTAATTTCGAGCAAAAGCGGCTAGAACTCCTCTTATGCTTCGGGCCCGCATATGGGTTCGAAGCGAGCATTTGCCATCAGCAGTCAGCGGCGCGGCCTCGGTCGCGCCGCTGCCTTTTTGATCGTCCTGGCGATCGCGGTCTCCGGCTGCGGTCGCAGCGGGCATGTGGCTGCCAGTGAAAGCGAAAAGGCGGCCGATGCTGAAGTCCTCAACTCGATCCTCTCGCAGGAACTGACGACGGTGGCCGCCTATGAACAGGCGCTGGCGCCGCTGCGCGGCGGCACGCTTGCGGTGGCTGCTCAGCTGCGCGGGCAGGATCAGGCCCACCTCGATGCGATCACCAAGGCGATCCGCGGCGTCGGCGGCGCAACCGAAGCCGAAGCAGGAGAACTCGAAACTCCCGGCCCGAAGAGCCGCGAAGAAGCGCTGCTGCTGGCCTACGAAGAGGAGAACGCGGCGCTCGGTGGGGCGCTGGACGCGACGCCCCACCTGAGTACGTCGGCGGCAAGCACGCTCGGCGCTTCGCTGGCCGCAAGCCATGCCCAGCACCTGGTCGCCCTGCGCCAACTGCTCGGCGCCGATCTGGCCGCCTCGGTGCCGGGCGCTTTTGAGACCGGCGACGCGCCCGCGCCCGTGCCGCCTGGCAAAGGGGGATGATGCCCGCGTGACCGGGCCCCTTTACGCGATCGGGCGCTTCTGCTCGCGACACCACTGGCCGACGATCGCGGTCTGGATTGTCGCTGCCGTCGCTCTCATCCTCGCCGGGCAGGCGGGGGAGAGCAAGACCAACGACAACCTCACCCTGCCGGGCACCGGCTCGACCCTGGCGACCGAACTGCTCGAAGACAAGCTGCCCGAACAGGCCTTCGGCAGCAACCCACTCGTCTTCCAGGCCAAGGCCGGGGAAGTGCTGACCGCGCCCAAGTACAAGAGCGCGATCGATGAATCGGTCCAGCGGCTGAACGCCCTGCACGACGTCAACTCGGCCGTCAACCCGCTCACGCCGCAGGGCGCGCAGTTCCTCAGCGAAGACCGCTCGGTCGCCTACGTGCCGGTGGTCCTCGGCGTTGGGCCCAGCGAACTGACCGAAGCGCAGGCCCTCGCCGTGCTCGACGCGGGCAAGCCCGCCGAAGCGGCCGGCCTCAACGTCTCGATCGGCGCCTACGTCGGTTCGCAGCTCTCCAAGCCGGATACCGGCGCCAGCGACGCGATCGGCATCGCCGCCGCGATCGTGATCCTGCTCTTCGCCTTCGGCACCGCGACCGCGATGGTGCTGCCGATCGCATCAGCGATTCTCGGTCTCGCCTGCTCGCTCTCGATCATCCGCCTGCTCGAGCACGTGCTGCAGGTGCCGAGCGTCGCCTCGACCCTGGCGACGATGATCGGGCTCGGCGTCGGCATCGACTACGCCCTCTTCATCGTCACCCGCCACAAGCTGCAGCTCGCCGACGGGATGGAGATCCAGGAGTCGGTCGCCCGGGCCACGGCAACGGCCGGTGGCGCCGTCGTCTTCGCCGGCTTCACCGTGGTGATCGCGCTCTGCTCGCTTGCCGCCGCCGGCATCCCGCTGGTCACCACGCTCGGCTTCACCGCCGGGATCGCGGTGGTGATCGCGGTCCTCGCCGCGGCGACGCTGCTGCCGGCCATGCTCGGGGCGCTCGGCCCGCACATCAACTCGCTGCGCGTGCAATTCGGCAAAACGCACCCCGACGAAGCCGAGCCGCACGGCTGGCGGCGCTGGGCTCGCGGCGTCGCCGACCGCCCCTGGCGCTCGGCGCTTGCCGCGCTCGCGGTCCTGATCGTTCTGGCGATCCCGCTGCTGCAGCTCGAGCTCGGCCAGAACGACATCAGCGCCCTGCCCAAGTCAACGACCGCGCGCCAGGCCTACGACGGCCTCACCGAGGGCTTCGGCCCCGGCTACAACGGGCCGCTGCTGATCGCCTCTGAATTCGAGAGCCCGGAAGAAGCGAAGAAGGTCCTGCCGATCCTGGAGAAGGCGATCGGCGGCGCTCACGACGTCGCCGGCGTCTCCGAACCGACCCTCGATAAGGCCGGCACCGCGGCCGTCTTCACGGTCATCTCCAAATCGGCGCCCTGGGCGGATGAGACAGTCAGCCTGGTCGAAGACCTGCGCGACGAAACGATCCCGGCGGCGCTGCAGGGGACCAAGACTCAGTCCTACGTGGGCGGCCAGACCGCCGGCTACATCGACCTCGCCACCCAGATCGGCAACAAGCTGCCGCTGATGATCGGCATCGTCGTCGCGCTCAGCTTCTTCGTCCTGCTGCTCGCCTTCCGCTCGCTGCTGGTGCCAATCAAGGCGGCGGCGATGAACCTGATTTCAGTCGCCGCGGCCTACGGCGTCGTCACCGCCGTCTTCCAGCTCGGCTGGGGCTCCTCGCTGATCGGCCTCGACCACCCGATCCCGATCGTCAGCTTCGTGCCGCTGCTGATGTTCGCGATCCTCTTCGGCCTCTCGATGGACTACGAGGTCTTCCTGCTCACCCAGATGCGCGAGCACTACCGCCAGAGCGGCGATGAGAAGGAGGCGGTGATCGAAGGCCTCGCCAACACCGGCCGCGTGATCACCTCGGCGGCGGCGATCATGGTCTGCGTCTTCACCAGCTTCGTCCTCAACGGCAACCCGATCGTCAAGGAGTTCGGCGTCGGCCTCGCCGTCGCGATCGCGATCGACTCGACCCTGGTCCGCTGCCTGCTGGTGCCGGCGATCATGGTCCTGCTCGGCAAGTGGGCCTGGTGGATGCCCGGCTGGCTCGGCCGCCTCGTTCCCCACATCAGCATCGAGGGGGAGGAGTACTTCGCCAAGCGCGACGCGGAGCTCGCCGCTGCCACGAAGGTGCCGGCGGAGAGCGCCTGAGCGGGATGTTCCCGCTCAACCTGCCCAACGCCCTCACCCTGCTGCGCATCCTCGCGGTGCCGGTGGTTGTCGTCGCCTTGCTCGGCGAGACCCCTAACGGCGACGCCCTCGCCGCCGCCGTCTTCGCCCTCGCTGCGCTGACCGACGGCCTCGACGGCTACTTCGCCCGCTCGCGCGACGCGGTCACCACCTTCGGCAAGCTGATGGACCCGATCGCCGACAAGCTGCTGATCGTCGCAGCGCTGGTCTCGCTGGTCTCGCTCGACCGGCTCGAAGCCTGGGTGGCGATGGTGATCATCGCCCGCGAGTTCGCCGTCACCGTGATGCGCGCGATCGCCGCCGAGCGCGGCATCGTGATCGCCGCCAGCTGGCTCGGCAAGGTCAAGACGGTGCTGCAGATCGCCGCCGTGATCGCCCTGATCGCCGCCAACCCGGCCCCCCTCTGGGTTGACCTCCTCGTCTACCTCGCCGTCGCCGCGACCCTGATCAGCGGCGCCGATTACTTCTTCGGCCTGCGCCGCCGCATCGAGGCCGAGCGCGAGGCGCGAGCGGTGGCAAAGGGCACCAAGCCGAGCTAGGCGGCCGGGGACTCGAGCCAGTCGCGCATCGTCACGTGGCGCCCGCTGTGCTCGCCGCTGGCGAGCTCTTGGCGCAGGTCGCCGAGGGTGCCGTAGCGCTCGGCGACGACGTTGTGGCGGTGGATCGTCTCCAGGTTCTCCTGGCGGGCCATGACGAAGGCCTCGTCCGGCAGGTCGGGGTAGCCCTCGACCACGGCGCGGATCATCTCCCGCACGCAGTCCTCGACGAAGCGCGGGTTGGCGTGGGCCTTGGCGACGACGGCGAGCTCGTCGGGCCGCTTCATCAGCTCGTAGATCTCTGAGCTCATCGAGCTCTCGACCAAGCGCAGCAGCTCCGGCGCGTCGATCCAGGCCGGGCCGCCCTCGGGGCAGCCGATGTAGAGGGTGCCGATGCCGCGCTGGTTGTGGGTGGCGACGGGGACGGCCTCGATCGCCCGCTCGACCTGCTCGGGGTCGAAGCCGGCGGCGGCCAGCTGTTCGCGGCCGAGCTCGGCGACCATCTCCTGCGCGCAGGGGCAGGCGGTCATGCCCTGTGCCTGCACGCCGGTGAGGGTGCGGGTGCCGTGCTCGGAGGCGACGGCGGTGCCGAAGAGGCCGTAGATCTCCTGGGTCGAGTGCCCGGTCGCCGGCGTCTGCACCGTCTCCGGGTAGCGCGCCTCGACTGAAACCTCGGCGCGGCGGCCGTGCTGGGTCTCGCGCACGCGCTGGGCGATGTGGGCGGCGAGGACCTCAGCCTGGAAGGCCTCGCCGAGCACGACCTCGTCGATCGCCTCGCCGACGTTCTCCTCGAAGCGCGACATGTGGACCCCCGCCTGGCGCGGCTCGAGGTCGACGAAGCACTCGAAGTTGGCGTGGAAGAGGTTCTCGGTGCCGTCGGCCTTGACCCGGATCACCTTCTCGACCCCGGTGACGCCGACGCGCGAGAGGCTGACCTGCGTTGCCGGCACCGATGACTGCACGTCGGGCGCGGAGCGGGCGGGTGTGATCGTCGTACGGCTGGCCACGGCTTATGAAGCGTAAGCGACCGGGCGCCTCGCCGGCTCCGCCGCGTCTGACCGAACCGATTTCTTCTGCCTATACTTGGCTGCGGCCGGAGCGTTGGGGTCGGCTTCCCCCGCCAGGGGATTGGGTTGCACCGGGAGGCAGCGAGATCGAACCGTTGGAGACGGTCCCTGTGGGACTGGACCAGGACTCGGACGCACAACCGTTTGCGGAGCCGGAGGAGCTGCGCGGACTGATCGCGCTGGGCCGTGAGCGCGGCTACCTCACCTTCGAGCAGATCGCCAACACGCTCGAGGAGGTCGAGATCACCAAGGAGCAGATCGCCGGCCTGCACGCCCACTTGGTCGAGCAGGGCGTCGAAGTGCTGGCCGAGGAGGGCGTCGACGCTTACAAGGAAGCGCGGGCCGAAGAGAGCAACGGCGCGGCGGCAAAAAAAGAGGCTGAGCTCGACCTCACGGTCGAACCGAGCCTCGACTCGCTGCGCCTCTACCTGCGCTCGATCGGCCAGGTCGACCTGCTCACCGCGGCGCAGGAGGTCGAACTGGCGAAGCGGATCGAGCGCGGTGACATGGTCGCCAAGCGGCAGATGGTCGAGGCCAACCTGCGGCTCGTCGTCTCGATCGCCAAGGGCTACCTGGGACGGGGGCTGAGCTTCCTCGACCTGATCCAGGAGGGCTCGCTGGGCCTGATCCGCGCGGTCGAGAAGTTCGACTACCGCCGCGGCTACAAGTTCTCGACTTACGCGACATGGTGGATCCGCCAGGCGGTGACGCGGGCGATCGCCGACAAGGCGCGCACGATCCGCATCCCCGTTCACATGGTCGAGAAGCTGAACCGGGTGACCCACGTCGAGCGCCAGTTGGTGCAGTCGCTCGGCCGCGAGCCCGAGCCGTTCGAGATCGCCGCCGAGCTGCGCTGGCCGCTCGACGAAGTGCGGGACATCCTGCGCGTCTCCCAGCTGCCGGTCTCACTGGAGAAGCCGGTCGGGGACGAGGACGAATCGGAGCTCGGCGATTTCGTCGCCGATGAAGAAGTGGCACAGCCCTTCGAGGAAGCGAGCGAGCATCTACAGCGGGAGGGGGTGCGGCGGGCGCTTGATGCGCTGCCCGAGCGCGAGCGTCAAGTGCTCGAGCTGCGCTACGGGCTCTCCGGTCTCGAGCCGCTGACGCTGGAGGAGGTGGGGAAGACCTTCGGCGTCACCCGCGAGCGGATTCGCCAGATCGAGACCAACACGCTGAAGAAGCTGCGCGCCCTGCCCGAGGCGCAGATGCTGCGCGAGGCCAGCTGAACGATCGCCGGCGGCTCCGTCGCCGCTAGCGCGGCTCGAGCACGATGACCGAGGCCTCGCGGTCGAGCTTGCGCTGGTAGTCGTCGAAGCCCGCGTACTGCTCGTTGTGCTGGCGCCAGAGGCGTTCGCGCTCCTCGCCCTCGGCGATGCGGGCGCGTACCGGGTAGCGCTTGCGCCCGAGCTCGACTTCGCCCTCCGGCTTGGCCTTCAGGTTGAGCGACCATGCCGGGACCTTGGCATTGCCGGCGTTGGTGTTGATCACGACCACGTTCTCGCCGTCGGCGAGGTAGACGACGGGCGCGGTCCGTCGCTGCCCGCTCTTGCGCCCCGTAGTGGTGAGGAGCAGGACCGGCGCCCGGCCGACCTTGCCGCCGATCCGCCCGCCACTGATCCGGTAGAGCGGAGTGTTGAGCTTGCCGGCCCAACGCAGCCCGGTGGCCCCGAGCGAGTTGGAGAAGCGCGCGAGTGTGTGGTCGCTTGGCACGGGGCGTAAGGTACACCGCGATGGCCGAGCCACACCCCTTCCGCCGCGCCGCCGAAGCCAAGGACCTCGACTTGCTGACCGAGACGCTGCGCGAGGACGTCGTCCTGCACAGCCCAATCCTCTTCCGCGGCTTCGAGGGCCGCGAGATGGTCAGCGCCGTGCTCACCCACGTCGCCGCCACCCTCGAAGACCTCACTTATATAGACGAGCTGCACGAAGGCAGCTCGGTCGCCCTGCGCTTCAAGGCCAACGTCGGCGACCGCGAGCTCGAGGGCATCGACTTCCTCGAGCTCGACGAGGACGGCCGCGTCGCCGAGCTCACCGTCTTCATGCGCCCGATGTCCGCCCTCACTGTTTTCAACGAGCAGATGAAGGAGCGGCTGGGTGTCTAGCTAAGTTTGGTCTGACGACGGTTCCAGACGCTCCAAGATGATGCGGCCCGGCCCATCGGCACGAGCATGAAGTCGATCGCCAGGCGCGAGACCGGCCTTGCGGAACGGCACGCTCGGGATTGTAATTTGGTGTTGAGGCGACACTTGTGTCCGTTGGAATCGCAGCGGTGCGTCGGTAGTTGCTGACTCACCTGCGATGCCAGTAGACGGATTGCCGACCACCTGCAATCTCGATGGGGGAGGTGGGAATCGAACCCACTCAAGCAGTGCTACCGACTTTACAGGCCGGCCCGGCTCTCCAGCTCCGGCGCTCCCCCTGATTCGGGACGGCGATTCTAGAGCTGTGGCTTCATCCGGGTAGATCAGCCGCTCAATTGGTTGCCCTCGCTCTATCTCGAACTCCGAGTATTTCGATCCGCCGAGAGCAACCTGGCGCTGGGCCTCGATGGAAGCTGCCGGAATGAACCAGCGACGGCCGTCGCCGACCAACGCGAAGAGAAAATCAACGTTCGCGGGGTCAAATGTCTTTGTTGTCTTGCTCCAGCTCTGATTGCCGCCGTTGGTCGCGATCATCACTCGCCAGCGACGGCGCCCTTTCGGCGTTTCCGCGCTCTGAGTTGAGGTCTTCACTTGCACTCGACATATACGGCTGTCGATTTCAGCCATCAGATCGACGTCTGGGCTGTGCCCTAGCGGAACCCATATATGAGCTCCTTTGCTTGCGAGCCACTCCATAGCCGAGAACTCGCCGAGATCGCCCTGAACGCGGCGATTGATTAGGCGTTCGCGGTGTTGTGGCTTTGGTAGCGGGTCAGCTTTCATCACGAACACATGTTCGCAAACGCATCAGACAGAAAGTTTCGTGGCGCGACCTGCGCGATGATGCTCGAATGAATGGCGATGAGCTGAACGGCCAAGTAATCGCGATCGCTGGGGTCGCCGGTGGGCTTGGGCCCGTGGTCGCGGAGCGGCTCGCGGGCGCCGGCGCGACGATCGCCGGGACCGATATGGACCAGGGACGGATCGATGAGGTGGCCGCGGCGCTGGACCTGCCCGCTGAGCGCTGGGACGGCCGCGCCGTCGATCTGCTCGACGAGGAGACCACGCGCGCCTGGTGCGCGGCGCTGGTCGAGCGCTTCGGCCGGGTCGACGCGTTGCTGCACCTGGTCGGCGGCTGGCGGGGGGGAGAGGCCCTGCACGAGGCCTCGCTTGAGGACTGGGACGTCCTCCACGACTCACTCGTTCGCACGGTCCAGCACACCACGCGCGCCTTCCACGACGCGCTGCTCGCAAGCGAGCACGGGCGCTTCGTCCTCGTCTCCTCCAAGCAGGCGCAGGCCCCCACCAACACCAACGCCGCCTACGCCTCGGCCAAGGCCGCCGCCGAGGCCTGGACGCTCGCCTACGCCGACGGCTTCGAAGGCACCGCGGCGACCGCCAACATCGTCGTCGTCGACGCGATCCTCACGCCGCGCATGCGCGAGGAGAGCCCCGGCGAGGACTTCCCCACCTTCACCCCGGCCGAGGACCTCGCAGGGGCGATCGCATTTCTCTGCTCCGACCAGGCAAAAAAGATGAACGGGCAGCGATTCCCGCTTACGATGCGAGGGTGAGCAAACCCTCCGAAGGGAGAGATGACGACCTCCCCGTTTAGAGCTGGTCGTCGGCCATCTCGGCCAGCCACTCCCCGCCTTGGCGTCGGCGCTGGCGAGCGATCCATTCGGGCGCAGGTGGATCGTCTTCGGCCGGCGTTCCAGTGCGGTTGGCGAACGGAACCGGAGTCAACGTAAAGCGGATGCCCAGCGCGTATCCGAGATCGGCGATGGTCTTCAGGGTCAGGTTCTCCCCTCCCTTGAGGATGCGACTGACGCGTGCCTCGCTGCGGCCGATGCGCTCGGCCAGCTGACGCTGGGTGATCCCCTGGTCGGCAATGAGGGATGCAACCGCCTCTATGGCCTCGCCGAAGAGCAGCTCCCTCTCATATACGAGGCGTGCCGGCGGCCTCTCGTCATCGGATCGCTTTCTCGGCTCGGGGCTCACCCTGGCCCCCCATCGCCCTGAGCAGTGCCCCTTCGGCCAGCTCGATCTCGCCCGCCGGCACGCCCAGGTCCTCCTGGACGTAGCCCCGCGCGATCAGCACGCGCCGCTCCTTGCGCATGCAAAGCAGGCGCAGTTGCGGTTCCGGAGCGCCCGGCCATGTGACCTGGAGCACGAAGAGGCCGGAGAGCCTCGCGTTCCCGACCAGAATCGTGCGCGAGCCGTGAGGACGCCCGTCGGCGAAGCCGGCCGCGACGCTCTCGCAGGCAGCGAGCAACCTCGCCCGGGCGGAGGGGTCGAGATCGGCGACGAAGTCCCGCGGCTGCTGATCGATGGGGATGAATTCGAATGAGTGACACGTGCAAATGGGTTCCATGTCCCGTTCTCCTCTGTGGAGGAGACGGGCCTTGGCTAGATCCGTACGGTGGTCAGCCCGTCTCCGGCTGCGAGATATCTGATGGGCTTGGCGGCGGCGGGGGCGTTCGGAAAGATCACGTTTTGCAGCCGCTCCCGGAGCCGGCCCGCATCGGCGCGGGCGCTCCGGAACGGTCTCTTGGCCGCCCTTCGGGTGGCCCGTGCCACCGCTGCCGTCCTGTACAAGGACAGCAGCTCCCTTGGGCTCAGCCCGAGGCTCAGTGCGGCAAGGGCGTGCTGACGCCAGCTCGCGAACCAGTGCCTGCTTCCCGGCGAGGACCGTCGGGCAATGGCCTCGTGAAGGTGTGCGTCGTCCAGAAACGCCTTGAAGGAATGGATCTCCTCCTGGAGCTCCAGGTATTCCCATGTACTGAAGGTCCGCGCGTCGGAACACAAGAGCGAATCGAGCAGTCGTCCGAACTTGCCTGGCCTGCGGCGCGGTGGGGGTGGCGAAAGCCATCTGCTCTCCCACTCGCCCATCGCCCGATCGATGCGTGCCCGCCGGCCGCGCTCCAGGGATGCCGAAGCACGCTGGAACTGAAAGACCCCCTCGAGCGTGGAGCCGGTCGCGATCGAAGCCCCGGCCCCGAGGAAGAGCGTGAGCCCCGCCGAGTCGTTCCACGACGAGCCGATCGCCTCGGCTACGGCGCTCGACCGGACCGAAGAGGAATGGTCCTTAGATGGACAGCTGGCCAGGAAGACGAAATCGGACACAGGTCTCGTCCTGGCTTGGAGCCTGATCAAATTGCTCACCGTGCTGATCCAGCGGGCACTCATTGAGCTTACTTTACATATTTAGCAAGTCACTGACAACCTCCGAGCGACGATCGCCGCGGCCCATGTGGATTCTCACCCGGACCAGGCAAAAAAGATGAACGGGCAGCGATTCCCGCTTACGATGCGAGGGTGAGCAAACCCTCCAAGAGCGAGATGACGATCGGCGAGCTCGCCGAGCGCACGGGGATGACGGTGCGCAACATCCGCGCCCACCAGACCCGCGGCATCCTGCCGCCGCCGGTCGTCCACGGCCGTACCGGCTACTACAACGAGGAGCACGTGGCGCGGATCGAACTGACCCGCGAACTGCAGGGTGAGGGGCTCAACCTCGAGGCGATCCGGCGCATGGGGGAAAGCGTCAACGGTGCCGCCGAGGAGATTCACAACCTCACCCGTTCGCTGCGCGCGCCCTTCGAAGAGGAGGCGCCGGAAATCGTCGAGCTGACCGAGCTGATCGAGCTCTGGAAAACGGAGGTCGAAGAAGGTCGCGGCCCGGAAATGCTGCAGCGGGGCGAAAAGCTCGGAGTCATCCGTGCCCTTCCGGACGGCAAGGTCGAGGTGATCAGCCCGCGAATGATGAAGGCCGCCGCCGCCCTGGCCGAAGTCGGCATGAGCCCCGACGCCGTCCTCGCCACCGCCGAGAAACTGCGCCGCAAGGCCAATGACATCGCCCAGCTCTTCACCGACCTCTTCCTCGAACAGGTCTGGGAGCCCTTCGACCAGGCCGGCCGCCCCGAGGGTGACTGGCCCAAGGTCGGTCAGGCCCTGGAGCGCACCCGCCCGCTCGGCGCCGACGTCCTCATGGGCGTCTTCCAGATCGCGATGGCCGAGGCGACCGACAAGGCGATCGGTCGCACCATCCGCAGCGTCGCCCGCAGCTCCCGCTAGGAAATCCGCCGCTTCCCGCCGCCGCTCCCTGCTGGAGAGCCAAATTCCTATGGGAACCCAGGCGGTACCTGGCCTTTTGTAAACACAAACTTTTCCTTGACAGGTCGGAACGCCCCTGTTCTAATCCCGCCTAGCTTCATGTACGCAAGTGTTCAATTGCGAAATCACGGAGCCACAGGGACATAACCGAGCCTCGAGGAAGCCGCTAAGGGAAGCGGCGGGCAGAGGGGCTCACGGGACAAGGAGAGAGCTACGTGACTCGCCACGCGAAGGCATCGTCCGCGGGATCGACTCAGGGCCAGGGCGCTAGCCGCGGCCTGTTCGTTATCTGCCTCGCCATTACCGCGATGCTCGCGCTCTGCGCCTCACCCGCCCTTGCCGCCCAAACGCATCCCTACACCGGCACCTCCTTTGGCCCCGACGGGGTGGGGGGCACGGAAAGCTTCGAACGAGTGCAGTCACTCGCTGTCGACCCCGCCAACGGCGACACCTACGTCTATGACGGCGGCGCCGGCAAGGTCTACAAGTTCGACTCCGCCGGAGCGCCAGTGAACTTCTCGGCTACCGGGACCAACGCGATCAGCGGCGTCGGCGGTAGCGAAGGCAGTGCCGAATTCGAGATCGCCCTGGCCCCGGCGGGCTCCCCAGGCGGCACCGCCGGCGACATCTACGTCGCCAACAACGGCGGCGCGATCCACGTCTACTCGGCTGCCGGTGTCGAACTGGGCGCACTCCCACAGGGCGGGGAGACCTGCGGCGTCGCCACCGACCCCAGCGGCAACTTCTACGCGGGCATCTACAGCAACACGATCAACAAGTACGTGCCCGACTCCAACCCGCCGAGCACCGCCAACAAGACCAGCGGCACCGCCGAAGTCGGCCTCTGCAACGTCGCCGCCGACGGACTCGGCAACGTCTACGCGGCCAACTACAGCGGCAGCGGCCTCTACCAGCTCGAAGGGCTCGGCGACACCACTCCGACCCTGATCGATCCCCAGGCCGCCACGATGGCGATCGCGCCCGGGAGCAATGACCTCTACGCCGACCGGGAAAACGAAGTCTTCCAGTACGACTCCTCGGGCACCCCGATCGGCAGCTTCGCCAACGGCGACATCTCCGAATCGCACGGAGTCGCGGTCAACTCCGGCGCCAGCAAGATCTACGTCGGGACGCGAACCAAAGTCAAAGTCTTCGGCCCCTCCACCACGGTGCCCGATGCGATCACCGAAGCGGCAGACGCGATCACCAAGACGGCGGCGACGCTGCACGGCACGGTCGGCGCCGCGGGCGGCCCCGATGCCACCTGCGTCTTTCAGTACACGAGCGCCTCTGCCTATGGCGAACACGGCTTCGAAGGGGCGAGCGAAGCACCCTGCAACCCCGCCGGGCCCTTCAGTGGCAGCGCCACCGCGACCGTCAGCGCCACCGCGACCGGCCTCAGCATCGAAACCGAATACCGCTTCCGCCTCGTGGCGAGCAGCTCCGACGGCTCCAACGGTGGCTCGGTCCTCAGCTTCCGGACGGCGAGCGCGGTCAACGTCCTGACCGACCCGGCAACAAACGTCACCGACTCCGCTGCGACGCTGAACGGCACGATCAACCCCGAAGGGACCGAACTCGAGGAATGCAGCTTCGAATATCGCACCGGCTTCGGATCCTTCGAAAAGTTCCCCTGCGCCGAGAGCCCGGCAGCGATCGGCTCGGGCAACGCCCCGGTCCCTGTCCATCTCGACCTGAGCGGATTGGTCGGCGGCACCGAATACCAGTTCCGCCTGGTCGGCAAGAACGAACTCGGGACCAATCAGGGCATCGACAGATTCTTTAAGGCCAAAGGCCCCTCGGTCGGCTCGGTTTCGATCAGTGGCCTGAGCGAAACCTCCGCCACCTTCCATGCCACGGTCAACCCCAACGGCGTCGACACCAGCTACCTCTTCGAATACGTCACCCAGGCCGACTTCGAATCGAACGGCTTCGCCGGGGCGGCGAGTGTCCCCGCCGGCGGGGAAAGCATTGGCGCGGGCAGCGGCGACGTCGAAGTCAGCGCCACCGCCGAAGGTCTCGAGCCGAGGAGCGCCTACCGCTTCCGCGTCTCCGCCACCAGCGCCGACGGGACCACCCGCGGCACCGCAACGGCTTTCGCGACCTATGGCGCCGCCACCGCGTTCGGCTCCTGCCCCAACGATCGCTTCCGCACCGGCCCCTCGGCCAAGCTGCCCGACTGCCGCGCGTACGAGCAGGCGACGCCGAACGACAAGTTCGGTTCGGATGCCTTCGGTGGCCCCTCCTCTGTGGAGGCCTCTGGCTCGGGTGACGGGATCACCTTCTACACATTCAGCGGCTTCCCCGGCAGCGAAGGCTTTCAGAACGCCAATGTCCTCCTCTCTCACTTCCGGAGCGGCGAGTGGTCGACCGCCGGGCTCAACACACCGCCCAGCTACGGCGATGTCTCAGAAGTCATGGCCTGGACTCCCGATCTTCGCCTCAGTTTCGTCAGGGCCTATAGCTACGCCGAAGGAGGAGAAAGCGAAGGCTCCAAGTTGGTGATGCGAGACAGCATCGATGGCTCGCGCACCATGCTGATCCCCCAGGGCGTCGGATTTGGGCTTGGTGAAGCTGAAAACTTTACCCTCGGCGGCGCATTCGACGGAGACTCGAAGATCGTCTTTGAAGCCGAAGGCGCCGTCCCGGTGAGCTCCGGTCCGGCCGCTACCGCGACCGAAAAAGGCAACGTCTACCTCTACGATCGCGACAGCGGCGAGCTCACCCTTGCCGGGCTGCTTCCCGACTCGGCTTGTGCCATCCCACCTTGCGTCCCTGCCGGAGGGTCCACGCTCCCGGTGGCGCTCAACAACTACTTCAAGAACAGCTACGTCTTGGACGAACACGCGGTTTCCGCGAACGGTGATGTCTACTTCACCGACTCTTCCACCGGCGAGCTCTACCTTCGTCGTGACGCCGCCGGATCGGGCGCAACGACTGAACCGGTCTCCGTCTCACGCAAGACCGAAGGCGGCGGCCCCGGCGGTGTCGCCACAAACTCCCCGCAGCCGGCGAGCTTCCAAGGCGCGACCCCCGACGGGTCAAAGGCCTTCTTCATGAGCACCGAGGAGTTGACGAACGACGCCAACACCGGGCCGGAACCGTTTTTGACTCCGTCCATCGGCCGCGCAAACAGCGATGGCAGCGGTTTGCAACGGGGTTTCATCCCGACGACAGCGAAATGGACGGCTGTCGACTCCGGCCACGTCTACTGGAGCAATACGGCCGCAGGGACGATCGGCCGCGCGGAAATCGACGGCAGCAATCCCAACCCCGGCTTCATCACAGGTCTCGAAAACCCTGAAGGGATCGCCGTCGACTCCGGCCATATCTACTGGGCCGAAGCGCGTGACCACGAAGAAGGGCACGGAACGATCGGCCGTTCGACGCTTGCCGGCGGCAGCGTCGAAAAGGAATTCATCACCGGCCTCAATGATCCGCACGGCGTTGCGGTCAACTCCGAATACGTCTACTGGACCACCAACAACATCGGCCGCGCCACGATCACGGGGGGGAGCCCCGAACGGTTTTTCATCCCTCGCGGCGAACACCCTTGGGGGATCGCCGCCAACGCGGCCGACATCTACTGGATTGAAAACGGCACCATCTACGAGTCGCCAGCCGGCGGCCCTGGGGGCAATGGTTTCAACATCACAAATGTTGGCCAAGGAGCGCGCGGCATCGCGACCGATTCCAGCCACGTCTACTGGAGCGATGCGGGCAACGGGAGGATCGGTCGTAGCGAACTAGATCTGAGCAATGCCATCCCTAAATTCATCACTTCCGTCGATAGTGTCTTCGGCGTTGCGGCCGATGCGGGCCACATCTATTGGGCCACCAATCCTTCCGCAGGCGATCCGCCGCCAAGCATCGGCAATGACCTCTATTCCTATGAGGCCGCCAGCGGCGAACTCACCGATGTAGTCCCGGACAGCGCAGATCCCAATGGTGCCGAAATCCTCGGCCTGCTCGGTTACTCCAACGACGGCTCCCGCGTCTACTTCGCCGCCAACGCCGACCTTGATGGCAGCGGCCCGGCGCAGGCGGGCGATTGCACCCAGCAATCATTTTCTACTGAACTGAAATTCTCGGGGTCCTGCTCGGTCTACCTCTGGCAGGACGATGGAACCGGTACCTGCGCGACCGCTGGTGGCTGCGTCAGCTTCGTCTCTCCGCTCGACGCTAAAGGGTTCCAAGGCGATGGCTACAACTGGGCGGGAGCCGGCGAAGAACATATGAAGACCTCTCGCGTCAGCGCTGATGGTCGCACTCTTGTCTTCCGTTCCCAGCTCCCGCTCACGGGCTACGACAGCACTCCGACCGGTGAAGGCTGCGGCACAGGAAACCACAGCGAACCCCTTCCCTGTCCAGAGTTCTACCGCTACGACGCCGAAAGCGGTCAAACCACCTGCCTCACCTGCAACCCCACCGGTGCGCCTCCGACTAGTGCCCCGAATCTGAAGAACCCTGACATGTTCCACGCCCCTACTTCTCGTCTCGCCGTTCTCATGCAGAACTTCCTCAGCCGCAACCTCTCTGCCGACGGCAACCGCTTCTTCTTCCAGAGCACCGACAAGCTCGTCCCCGCCGACGTCAACGGGGAAGTGACTTGTAAGGAAGAACAAGTCAAACTCGGCGCGGGCCCGTCGTGCCGCGACGTATACGAGTGGGAGGCACCGGGTACGCCCGGCGGCAGCTGCGCCACCAGCTCCGGCGCCTATAGCCCGGCCAACGGTGGTTGCATTTACTTGCTCTCCACCGGGACCGGCATCTACCCCTCCTACCTGGCCGATGTCTCGGAATCGGGTGACACCGCCTTCATCTTCAGCCGCCAGAGGCTGGTGCCGAGCGATGAAGACAACCAGGAGGACATCTATGCGGTCAAAGTGGATGGCGGCCTGGCCTCCCAGAACACGCTGCGGCCGGCCCTCTGCGAAGGCGATGCCTGCCGCGGAGCCTCGAGCCAGCCTTCAAACGCCCCCGGTGCAGGCTCGGGTGTCTTCGAAGGCCCCGGCAACCTCAAGCAGAGTGCCAACAAGACGCGTTGCCCGAAAGGCAAGCGCACAGTCCACTCCAAGGGCAAGGTGCGCTGCGTGGCCAAGAAGCACAAGAAGAAGGCCCACAAGCACAAGAGCAAGGCCCACAAGCGAGCTGCCAACACCAACCGGAGGGCGAGTCGATGAACACCTTCACCAAGAAGATCGCGATCGCCCTGCTGGCTCTCGGTGCCCTGCTGGTTCCCGCCTCTCAGGCGAGTGCCGAAGCAGCTCCGGCCTGGCGCTTTGACATCCAGGCGGTCCCGACCAACATCGAACCGGGGGCCTCTGTCACCTCATCCTCACAACTCCTCCCCCAGTACTTCCTGCTTGCCACAAACGTCGGCACGGCGCCGACCACAGGCCCGATCACGATCACCGACACGCTGCCGGCGGGCCTGACGTTGCACGAAGCGAGAGGAGCTAACTCCGGCGACGGAAACTTTGCCGAATGCAATGAAGAAGCCCCAACGGTCACCTGTGTCTTCTCCGGCACGGTCCGACCCGGGCAGCTCCTCGTCCTCAACATCGGCTTCGACGTCGACGGGACTGGCACGATCTTGCACGAGGGCGACACGGTCGTCGACCAGGCGATCCTCTCGGGCGGTGGCGCTCCAGCTGCGGTCGCCAAAAGCACGACCGAAGTCTCCTCGACGCCTGCCCCTTTTGAGTTCTTGCCGGGCATCCCGGGCTTCGGCATGACCCCCTACGGCGAGGACGGCACGGCCGAAACGCAGGCCGGCGGGCACCCGCACGTCTTCTCGGTCAACCTCAACATCTCATCGGAAATGCACGGCGTACAGCCTGCCGGTACTGACGGCGGCGTGCGCGACATCACGGTCTACCTGCCGCACGGGATGATCGTCAACCCGACAGCGACCCCGCAGCGCTGCAGTGAGGTGTTGATGGAGTCCTACGCCTGTCCGGCCAACACCCAGATCGGGGTCGCCAACGTCTTTGTCTCGATCGGTGGCCCGGGGGTCCTGGCGGAACCCGTCTACAACCTCGAACCGGCGCCGGGCAAAGCCTCGAACTTCGGCTTCATCGCCGTTTATTACCCCGTCCACATCGAGGGCGGGGTGCGCCCTGGCGACTACACCGAGATGGCGGAAACGCGGGGGATCCCCAACCTGCAGGCAAAGCCGGTGATGGGGACGCAGCTGCTGCTCTGGGGTGATCCGAGCTCGCCCACCTTCGACTACTCGCGGAGAAGTCTCTTCGGCGATTGCGAAAACTCCCCCTGCCCGGTTCCCGAGCAGGACACGCCGGCGCTGACGATGCCGACCTCCTGCGCGGAAGCGCCGAGCGGCGAAGCCGAAGCGTTCTCCTACGATCACACGCAGGGCCCGCCGGCGAAGGCCGCCGACGTGATGCGCGACGCCAGCGAAAACCCAATCGGCATCACGAGTTGCGCCGGGGTGGAATTCAAACCGACGCTGAAAGCACACCCGACGACCAACGTCGCCGACTCGCCGAGCGGCCTCGATGTCGACCTGGAAGTGCCGCAGACCAGCTCGCTGAGCCAACGGGCGACTTCTAACCTCAAGAAGGCAGAAGTCACCCTGCCCGAAGGGCTGGTGGTCAACCCCTCCGGGGCCAACGGCCTTTCCGGTTGCTCCTCGGCCCAGATCGGCATCGACAACGCGACCGGGGTGCCGAACGGCAGCGCGCCCGCCTGTCCCGCCGCTTCGCGGATCGGCTCGATCGAAGTCGAATCTGCCCTGGTCGACCACCCGCTGCCGGGCTCGGTGTATGCGGCAACGCCTGGGGATAACCCCTTCGGCTCGCTGCTTGCGATCTACGCCGTGATCGAAGACCCGCGGGCGGGGATCCTGGTCAAGCTGCCGGGACACGTGGTCCCCGATCCAAACACGGGTCGACTCGTCGCCACATTCGACAACAACCCACAACTGCCGTTCAGCCACTTCAAGCTGAAGTTCTTCGGCGGCGCCCATGGCGTGCTTCGTACCCCGGCGACCTGTGGGAACTACTCGACGACGTCGTCTTTGACCCCCTGGTCGGCACCTGACTCGGGCTCACCGGCGACGCCGAAAGACGACTACTCGATCTCCACCCCGCCCGCGGGTGGGGGTTGCGGCGCCTCTTTGGCCAACAACCCGAGCCTTGACGCAGGTGTCGTGAGCCCGGTCGCGGCCAAATACTCGCCCTTCGTCTTGCACCTACGCCGAGGTGACGGCACCCAGCAGATCTCCTCGTTCACGACCAAGCTGCCACCGGGTCTAACCGGCAAGCTGGCGGGAGTCGCGCAGTGCTCTGACGCCGCACTGGCAGCCGCCGCAGGCAAGACGGGGCATGCCGAGCAGGCCTCGCCCTCCTGTCCGGCCTCCTCCCACGTGGGATCGGTAGTCGCAGGAGCAGGAGCCGGCCCCTCGCCCTTCTACGCCCACGGCGATGCCTACCTAGCTGGCCCCTATAAGGGAGCACCGCTGAGCATGGCGGTGATCACCCCGGCAGTGGCAGGTCCCTATGACCTCGGCACGATCGTGGTCAGGGCAGCACTGCGCGTCAACGGCGCAACCGGCCAGATCACCGCTGAATCGGACCCGATCCCCTCGATCCTGCAGGGCATCCCCCTTGATGTGCGCTCGATCGACCTGCAGCTCGACCGGCCCAACTTCACCCTCACCGGCACAAGCTGTGACCCAAGCGCCTTTGAAGGATCAGCGCTCTCAACTCTGGGCCAGATCGCACCGCTCACATCTCGCTACCAGCTCGGCGAGTGCCAGGGCCTTGCTTTCAAGCCGAAGCTGGGCATCCGTCTCTTCGGCGGCACCAAGCGCGGTGGGCACCCGGCACTGAAGGGAACCGTGACGATGCCCCCCGGCGGTGCCAACATCTCCGAAGCCTCGGTCGCACTTCCCCATTCGGAGTTCCTCGATCAGTCCCACATCGGCACGGTCTGCACCAGGGTGCAGTTCGCCGAAGGCGACGGCAACGGATCCAACTGCCCAGCCGCATCGATCTATGGCACCGCAACAGCAACCAGCCCCCTGGTTGATTACACCCTCAGCGGCAACGCCTACCTGCGCAGCTCGACCAACAAGCTGCCCGACCTGGTCGTCGCCCTGCACGGCCCACCGTCCCAGCCGATCGCAGTAGATGCAGTGGGAAGGATCGACTCGGTCAACGGCGGCATCCGCACCACCTTTGAAGGAGTCCCAGACCTCCCGGTCTCCTCCTTCGTGCTCTCGATGCAAGGCGGCAAGAAGGGCCTGCTGCAGAACTCGACCAATATCTGCAAAGCCACCAACAAGGCCACCGCTCTGATCGCCGCTCAAAACGGCAAGGGCGTGGAACTGCGGCCTGAACTGAAGAACTCGAAGTGCGGGAAGGCGAAGAAGAGCAAGAAGTCAAAGCACGCTCATAAGCGCGCGGCCAGGTAGCGGGGAGCGCAAAGACGATGCGCAGCACGAAAAGGCGCCACCGCCCTCTCAGGTGCGGTGGCGCCGTCTTGCTCACCCTCCTTTGCCTTGGGGGATCTGTCTCATCGGCCCTCGCCGCCGGCCCCCCGATCGCAGGGGCGCTCTGGGCCTCCCAGGTCGACTCGCGCTCGGCAACCCTCTCGGCTGAAGTCGATCCCAATGGCTCGCTGACCAGCGGCTACTTCGAGTACCAGCCACAAGCGAGCTATGAAGCCAAAGGCTTCACCGGGGCCAAAAGGATCAACATCAACGTGATCGGCACCGAAGCGGGGATGTTCCCGGTCAACTTCCCGACTATCACCGGTCTTGCCGCAGACACCACCTACCGCTACCGCCTCGTCCTCACCAACGGCAAAGGCCAGATCACCAAGCCGACCGCGGTTCCCTACCCCTTCTTTCGCACCGCCCCCGCCGCAGGCGGCCCGCTTCTGCCCGACGGCCGCGGCTGGGAGCTGGTCAGCCCCATCGACAAAAACGGCGGCGGCATCGCCACACCGGAATCGATCGCCGAAGGCGGCACGCTGCAGGCCGCAGCCCAGGGTGGGGGAGTCACCTACTCCTCTGCCTCTTCCTTTGCCGGAGGCCAGGGAGCACCACCCGCCTCCCAATACATCTCCACCCGCACCGCATCGGGCTGGTCGACCCAGAACATCACCGTGCCGATCTTCTCGGGCTCCTATGACATCGCCGAAGGTGGTGCTCCCTACCGGCTTTTCTCGACCGATCTGAGTCGCGGTCTTCTCTTGAACGGCAAGGGCTGCCGAGGCGAAGCAACGGGTTGTCCGGTGCCCAACCCGACCCTGCCGGGAACAGATGCCCCGGCGGGCTATCAGGACTACTACCTGCGTGCGTCCTCCAACGGGAGCTTCGAAGCCCTGCTCGGCCCTGCCGAGACCGGGCTCTCGGGCCTGAGCGCCTCGCAGTTCGAAGTGACGCTCGCCGGCGCTTCTGAGGACCTCACCCACGTGGTGCTCTCCAGTTGCGCCAAGCTCACTGCCAGCGCCACATCTGGGTGTCCCGGAGCACCGAACCTCTATGAGTTCTCCGCCGGGACGCTCAAACAGGTCAACTCTTCGCCCGGCGCGACTCTTGCCGCCCAGGGCGCCAACGCCGTCTCGACCGATGGCAATCGCATCTACTTCTACGAAGGCGGCAACCTCTTCCTGCGCGACGGCTCGACCTTGAAGCAGGCCGACGCGGGAGCCGGGGGAGGGGGGAGCTTCGAGCTCGCCTCAAGCGATGGCTCGATCGCCTACTTCACCGAGGGCGGAGACCTCTATCGCTACGGCGCGGTTGCCAACACGGCCACCAAGCTCACCTCCGGCACAGATGTTGTGGGAGTGCTGGGAGCCGCAAGCAACGGGGCGAACCTCTACTACCTGCGCTCAGGAGGGCTCTACCGCTGCGCTGCAGCCAACACGGTTGCGACAAACGGCTGCGATGGCGCAACCAAGATCGCCGCTGCCGCAGATGCCTCCAACTACCCACCGGCCACCGGCACCTCGAGGATCACCGACGACGGCTCAAAGCTCCTCTTCGTCTCGACGAGCCCGCTGGAAGACCACAACGCCAACACCTACGACAACACCGACCTCGGCAACGGTGAACCGGACTCCCAGGTCTACCTCTATGACGCCGCGGTGGGGATCACCTGCGTCTCTTGCAATCCGAGCAATGGCCGTCCGACCGGGCCCTCGAGCATTACCGGAGCGGTCAAGAACGGGGCGGGCCTCACCACCTATAAGCCCCGCGTGCTGGTCGACGGTGGCAGGCGCGTCTTCTTCACCTCAGCCGATGCGCTTGTCCCCGGCGACACCAACACCCAGGGCGCCGGCGGCGCCGGAGTGCCCGACGCCTACCAGTGGGAGGCACAAGGAGAGGGCAGTTGCACCAGGGCAGAAGGCTGCACGGCGATCCTCTCCTCGGGCAGGGACCCGACGCCCTCGCTCTTTGCCGATGCCTCTGCTGACGGATCGGATGCCTACTTCCTCACCGGCTCCTCACTGGTCGCCAAGGACCCCGGCGCGATCGATCTCTATGACGCCCGCATCGGCGGCGGCTTCCCCGAAGCAGGCGAAGGGATCCCCTGCGAGGGCGACTCCTGCCAGGCGCTTCCGCCCGAACCTACCGAGCCGACCCTGACCACGCTCCTGTCAGGTCCCGGCAACCCCCCCGTCCATTACACCCGCTACGGCTTCAAGGCAGCCAAGAGCTGCCCCAAGGGCAAGGTGCCAAAGACGGTCAAGACCAAGGGCGGCAAGAAGGTAAAGAAGTGCGTCAAGAAGGGGGCGAAGCGATGAGGCGCTCGATCACAGCTGCGCTCGCCGTGCTCGCCCTTTCGCAGTTTCTCGTTCCCACGGCAAACGCATCCTTCGGCTTCAAGGCGGGCAAAGAAGGTTTCTCGGTAGCGGTCAAGGCCGAAGACGGCAAACCTTCCTCGGCTGCGGGCACCCACCCAAGCGAATGGAGCATGCGCCTCGGCTTCAATCAGTCAGGCGGCTTCCCCGATGGGGATCTGCGTGACCTGCGGATCGAAACCCCGCAGGGGATGCTCTTGAACCCAACCTTCCAGGGCTCGGTCGCAAGCGAACTGGTCCGTTGCTCAGCGGTCGATTTCCAAACGCCCCGCGTCTCCCCCTATGAAGAAAGCTTCTCTGGGGAGTCCTGTCCCCTCTATACCCAGGTCGGCACGATCGACGTCCACACCTCCTTCGGCGGGGGGATCACCAGACGTTTTGGCCTCTTCAACCTGAAATCCGCCCCAGGAGTGGCGGCCCAGCTCGGCGCCTCGCCTTATGGATCGCCGGTCGCCTTCGACGTCAGCCTCGTCCCCGACTCCTCGGGCCGCTACACGCTCTCGCTCGAGGCCTCGGAATTCTCCCAAGCGCTTGACGTCAGTGGGATTGATCTGCACCTCTGGGGCGTGCCCTGGAGCACCGCCAATGACCCCGAACGGGGCAACTGCCTAAACGAGGTCAACCCAGCCGCTTACCACGGGGAACTGCACAAAATCGAAATCAAAATCATCAATGGGAAAGAAAAAGAAGTGTTCATCCCCGGTACCTGCGGGGTTGGCCCTCCCGGCGAATACCCCCCCAAAGCCTTCCTCACCCTGCCGACAGAGTGCTCGCCCTCGCTCTCCTTCACCGCGACCGCTAGTTCATGGCAACAGCCGGGGAGGGTCTCGGCTACGGCGACCAACAACAACAGCCTGGGCCAACCAGAACAGCTGAGCAACTGCGCCGCCCTTCCCTTCACCCCGCAGCCGATCGGCCTGCTGAACACCACCAACGCCTCGACTTCCTCTGGCTATGCCTTCCGCCTCAGCGCCGATCAGGAAGGCCTGGTGCAGCCGAGCCAGCCTGTGGCATCAGCGGCAAGGCAAGTGGTCGTCCACCTGCCGCAAGGCGTAACCGTCAACCCCTCGGTCGGAGCCGGCCTAATCGGCTGCACTCCTGCCCAGTACGCAGCCGAGACCGTCTCAAACGGACAAGGAGCAGGTTGCCCCAACGGCTCGAAGATCGGCGACTTCATCGTGCAGACACCGCTCTTTGAAAACGTCGCCGGCAGGGAATTCTTCAACGGGGCGATCTATCTGGCCGCTCCCAGGGACAACCCCTCGGGTTCCTTGGTCGCCGTCTACCTGGTCGCAAAGCTCCCCCAGCGTGGGGTGATGATCCGTCTGGCGGGAAGGATCGACCCCAATCCAGCGGACGGCACGATCACCGCCACCTTCGGTGGCCTCCCCGAGCTCCCCTATACCGACCTGGAAATGGACTTCAGGGCAGGGCAGCGTGCCTTCCTGATCAGCCCGCCCTCCTGTGGGGAAGCGATCACAAGGACCGAGATGACCCCCTGGTCAAACGAAACCACGGTCCCCTCCACCCCAACGAGCTCCGACATAACGAGCGGAGTCGAATACGGCCCCTGCCCAAGCGGAACCCCGCCCTTCAAGGTCGAAGCGACAACCGGCGGCATCAACTCCAACGTAAATTCCTACACCCCCTACTACGTCCACCTCACCCGCCACGACACCGACCAGGAGATCACCTCCTACTCCCTCATCTTGCCCAAGGGGATCACCGGCAAGCTGGCGGGGGTGCCCTATTGCCCGGAGGCGGCGATCGCGGCAGCGAGGGCAAACACCGGCTTTGGCGAGGAAGCCCATCCCTCCTGTCCCGCTGCCTCACAAGTAGGCAGGACCGTTACCGGCTACGGGGTCGGCCCTGCCTTGACCTATGCCTCAGGGCGGATCTACCTCGCCGGCCCCTACCACGGAGCGCCGCTGTCGCTTGTGACCGTCAACTCGGCCACGGTCGGTCCCTTTGACCTCGGCACGATCGTGATCCGCTCTGCCTTCCAGGTCGATCCCCACACCGCCCAGCTGCGAATCGACTCCTCAGCCTCAGACCCGATCCCCCACATCATCGACGGCATCCCGCTTCATCTACGCGAGGTCCGCATCTACGTCGATCGGCCTAACTTCACCCACAACCCCTCCTCTTGTCAGCCCTCCCAGCTCGAATCGACCCTGACCGGCTCCGGTGCCACATTTGAAAGCAGCGCCGATGATTCCTCGCTAACGATCTCCCGCCACTTCCAATTGCTCAACTGCTCGACCCTGGGCTTCAAACCGAAGCTCGGCATCCGTCTGCGGGGCAACTTCCACCGCGGTGGCTATCCCCAGCTCAGGGCAACCTTCGCCGCTAGAGGGCCCCAGGACTCCAACCTGCGCCGGATCGAGGTCGAAATGCCCCATGCTGAGTTCTTGGCACAAAACCACATCCGCGAAGTCTGCTCCAGGGTCCAGTTCACCGCCAAACGCTGCCCCGCGGGCTCGGTATACGGCTCCGCCGTTGCCTACACGCCGCTTCTAGATCAACCGCTCAAAGGCAACGTCTATTTGCGCTCTTCGACCGGCAAGCTCCCCGACCTAGTCGCAGACCTCTCCTCCGGCGCGGTGCGGATCATCGTCGAAGGCCACATCGGCCCGACCAAGCAGGGCGGTGTGGATGCCTTCTTTGACGAACTGCCAGACCAGCCCTTGGAACGCTTCGTGATGACGCTGCGAGGCGGCAAGCACGGTCTTTTGACTAACTCGACCGACATCTGCGCTGCCCCTCCCTTTGCCTCGGTCTCCTCGATCGCACAGAACAACATCGGGGCCAAGTTCAACACGGTGCTGAGGGGGACTTGCGGGGGGAAGAAGGGCAAGGCTACGAAGGGCAAGGGGCATAAGAAGGCCAAGGGCCACAAGTGAGCAGGGGGCTTTTGGCCTTGGCGGGGTGTGTTGCCCTAGCGCTCGGTGGATGCGGCGGGGGTGGTGACAGCGCTTCGACTTCCACGAGCACGACGACTGAGGCAACAACCACACCTCAGCCCCCGAGCCAAAACACCACAGCTAAAGCGCCCGAAGGGGACAAGCAGGACAAAGCTAAGTCCAACGGTTCCAATGCCAAGCAAGGCGACAAGGACACCAGCCCCTCCTCTTCCTCCCCCAAGCACCTGAAGCTGGTCAAGGTCCCCCCGATCTCCTCCGCCCCCAAGGCCGGCTCAAAGGCGCCGGCCCCAGGCGTTAAGACAGTCAAGGGCGGCGATAACAGCGTCCAGGAATACGGCGTTGAGGCCGATGAATCAGAACGCAGGGAAGCCGCGATCGCCCTGCAGGCCTACCTCAACGCCAGGGCCCAAGAAGACTGGAGCGCTGCTTGCTCGCTGCTTGCCCAAAAGCCAATGGAACAGCTGGAAAGGATGCAGAAGGCAGCCGCCAAGGGCGGCAAGGACCTGGGCGGCTGCGCCGGGACGATGGCCCTACTGAAGGAAGGCGAAGCCCAAACCCAAGAACAGGCCCAGATCACCGAAGTCCTCAGCTTTCGCGGTGGCGGGGACATCTCCGGCGATCCCTCCTATCTGATCTTCACCGCCCCCCCAGGACAGACCCTCTTCAGCATGCCAATGTATTTGGAAGCTGGGGCTTGGGAGGTCGGCCTGGCACGAGCGGCTGAATTGCCGGTCGGCTGAGACTTGACAACGAAACCCACGAGCGAGGAACACAGACCCCGATGAGCAACCGCAACCGCCTCTACTTCACCATCCCCCTAGCGCTGATCGCGATCCTCGCCATAGCCGTCCTCGCCCAAGCCCAAACCACCCAGCAGGGCAACCTGCGCCTCACCGTCTCGGGCAAGCTGGCGCCAAAGAAGCTGCCTAGAGAGGGAGTAGCCCCGATCTCGGTCTCAGTCGGCGGGCAGATCGCTACCACCGATCAAACCCTGCCGCCGACCCTGAAGAAGCTGCGGGTAGAACTAAACCGCCACGGTCGCCTCGACTACAAAGGCCTTCCGACCTGCAACTACGGGCGGATCCAACCCGGCTCAAGCTCCCACGCCCTAGCCGGCTGCAGATCTTCTTTGGTCGGCGAAGGAACCTTCAGCGCCGACATCACCCTCTCGGGCCAAGAACCGTATCCGACCCAAGGCAAGCTCTTGGTCTTCAACAGCACCAAAGGCGGTAAGCCCGTCCTCTACGGCCATATCTATGCCCCCCATCCCTTCGCCACCTCCTTCGTGATCATCTTCAAGGTCTCTGAGCTAAAGAAGGGCACCTACGGCATCGTTCTAGACGCTCCATTGCCCAAGGCGATGAAGGCCTGGGGCAGGCTCACCGGCCTCAGCATGACCCTCGATCGCCGCTTCAACTACAAGGGCCAGTCCCACTCCTACATCTCCTCAGGCTGTCCAGCCCCCAAGGGCTTTAGCGCTGCTTCCTTCCCGATCGCGCGGACCTCCTTTGCCTTTGCCGGGGGGACGGAGTTGAGCTCGGTGCTGTTGGGGGAATGTCGGGTGCGGGGTTAGGGGCTGCGGATTCGCGGCTAGCTCACCGCGAGCGCCAGTTCCTCGCTCGCCACCGCGTGCCCCTCGTAAGGCAGCACCGCGAAGTACATCAGCGAGGGCAGCAGCGACTGGACGTCGTCGGCTTCACCGCGGTTGAGGCGGGCGTAGAGCAGAGCCTCGATGCCACCGACGATGCCGGCGGCGGCGATCGCCGACGGGGCGTTCGCCGGGTCGGCCTCGGCCCGGACCATTGAGTCGAGGCAGGAGGCGAAGTGGTCGAGCAGGGCGTCGCGGCGTTCGAGCGCAGGGGGGCAGGCGGCGCGAGCGTCGACGATCAGCGACATCGCCGCGTCGTGGTCTTCGGCGACGAAGCGGAGCAGCTCCTCGAGGCCGAGCCGGAGGCGCTGGCGCCAGCCTTCGCCCTCCGCGGCGGCGCCCTCAAGGCGCTTGCGCAGGCGCGCGGCGGCGTTGTCGAACGCGGCGAGGAAGCTGGCTTCCTTGTTCTCGAAGTGCTCGTAGAAGGTGGGGCGGGAGACGCCGGCGCGATCGAGCACATCCTGCACGCTGACCTCGCGGTAGCCAAGCTCCGCCGTGGCGCGTAGCATTGCCGCCAGTAGACGCTCGCGCTGGACGGCGCTGACCAGGTCGGAGGGGAGTGAGCGGATGCCCGAAGGGAACTGTCCTTCACCGCCCGAGAGCAACTCTGCCGCGGCACTGACGTCGGCAGGGGACCAACTCTCGCCGAGCGCGGCGAGCAGCATCTCCTGGCTCAGTTCTACCCTGTCTGGTGACATAGAGAAACTCGATCGTTTCTGTTATAAACCCATCGAGTTCTCCAACGGTACCATTTAAGTCGTCGGCCTGCAAGGTGATTGCTGTCCTCACAGGTATCCTTGCCCGATGCCGCCACGAGCAAAGGCGAGGTCCAAAGCCAAGACCGACGACGTGCCGGTTCGCCCCGCCCTCTCTCGTGAGTTCGTCGCCGGCCACAAGCGGCGCCGGATCATGGACGCGATCGCCGAGCTGACCGCCGAGCAGGGTTACGACGCGACCAAAATTGGCGACATTGTGCGCCGCGCCGGCGTCGCCCGCAAGACGCTGTACGACAACTTCGAGGGCAAGGAGGAAGTCTTCCTCAGCGCCTTCGACACCGCGGTCGACGAGACCCTGGAGCGGATCGAAGCCGATTGCGCCGAGGTCGAGGGAGGCTGGGAGGAGCGGGTCGAGGCCGGCCTAGCTGCCTTCCTGCGCTATATCGCCGAAAATCCGGCCCTGGCGCGGATGTGCATGATCGAGGCGCTCTCCGCCACGCAGACCGCGACCGAACGCTACGAGGCGGCGATGCAGCGCTTCGTCGACCTGACCAAGCAGACCGTCCCGCAGGATGACCAGCTGCCGGAGACGATCGAAGAAACCCTGGTCGGCGGCGTCGCCTGGATCGTCTACCAGCAGATCCGCCGCCAGGAAGCCGAGCAGGCCGAGGATCTCCTGCCCGAACTCTCCGAATTCATGCTCGCGCCTTTCAAGAGCGCCGCCAAGGCGGGCGAGAAGCGCTAGGCAGCGGCCGTCGCCTCAGGCGGCGGCGCGGCGCGGGCGGTCCAGCAGGGCGGTGAGCTCCGGCCCGAGTTCGGCCAAGCGCTCAACCTCGCCGGCGCCGACTCGGGCACAGATGAAGGCGAGGCTGGCGTCGATCAGCCGCTCGTCGAGCCCGCTCGGGGCCTCACCGGCCTCGCCACCGCGACTGCGGCGCAGCATCCCGGCGAGGCGGGCGATCAGCAGCCGCCGCGCCGCCGCGATCGCGGTCGCCTCGAGCGGCGCCGGGGCGCAGATCAGCTGCGCCGCGGCCGGTTCGGCGGCGACGAAGGCGAGCCCCGCCTCGATGCCGACCGCGAGGCCCGAGAGCGGCGGCTCCGCGGCTGCGCAGGCAGCCTCGATCCGCTCGCAGAGGCGGTCGGCGGTCGCCACGTAGGCGGCCAGGACGCAATCCCAGAGGTTGCCGAAGTGCTTGTAGAAGGTGCTGGTGGAGACCCCGGCGCGCTCGCTGACGTGGGTGGTGGTGACGCCGGCGTAGCCGTGCTCGGCAAGCATCTCGCCCATCGCCGCGATCAACCGCAGGCGCTGGTGCTCGGTCACCAAGTTGGCGGGGATGCCGTGGCGGCCGGGAGGCAGGCGGCGGGGGAGGGGGGTGCCGGCGCTGAACGGCCCGTCGTCGCGGGGCTCGCTATCGACCAGTTGCAGGCGGGTCATCGTCCCTTCGCCTCCTCGAAGGCCTGCTCCGCCGCCTCGTTGCCAAGGTAGGAGCCGACCGTGAGGTGCATCAGCTCGGGCAGCGCGTCCCAGATCCGGTTGGGGTTGCCCTCGGCGAGGACGTCGCAGATCGCCGCCTCGATGCCGCCGACGACGAAGAAGGCGGTGGCCTCGGGCGGTTGCTCGTCGGCTGCGATCTCGCCGCGGACGCTGTCGAGCGCGGCCCCGAGCCGCTCCGTCGCCTCCTCGTGCTTGGCCAGCGCGGCGCCGCCGGCGACCTGGACCTCAAGGAAGAGCGCCCGGGCGATCGTCGGCCGCTCGACCACGAACTCGAAGAGGCGGACAATGCCGGCCTGCACCGACTCGCGCCAGCCGACGGCGCCCACCGCGGCTTCCAGCAGGCTCACCCCGAGCTGCTCGATCCAGGCCTCATAGGCCTGGGCGAAGCAGTCCTCGAGGCTGTCGAAGTGCTCGTAGAACTGCCTGCGGTGCGCGCCGCTGTACTCGAGCACCGCGCGTACCGAGGCCGCCCGGTAGCCGACCTCGCCGACCACGTGCAGGGCACCCTCCATCTCCCCTTGGCGCACTGTCGCGTCGGGCGTCAGCGCCCTCGCGTCGGTCTCGACTTGGAGCGCCTCCCCGGCTGCCGCGCAAGCTTCTGGTCGCATTGCGTCGCTCTCCTCTGTCGCCTTCGTCCGGCCTGCCGGACTCATCCATATAGAAACTACTCCTTTTTTTCCGGATATGAAAGCTTTTTAGAAAGAGCTATCCTCGGCCCATGCAGTACCTCTCGCAAAGACTCGCGGCTGAGCCGGTGAGGACGCGGGATGAAGGGCGCCTTCGCGGAGCTATCGCCGGCGACCAGCGCGAGCGCCTGCTCGACGCAACCGAGACGTTGATCGCCGAGAAGGGGGCTGCGCGGACGACGATCGAAGCGATCGTCAAAGAGGCGGGTGTCTCCTCCGTCACCTTCTACGAGCACTTCCGCGACAAGGAAGAGTGCTTCGTTGCGGTCTTCGAGCGGGCGGGGGAGGAGCTGCGCGCCGAGGTCGGCGGCAAGGTGCCCACCGGAGCTGATTGGAGCGAGCAGGTGGAGATGGGTCTCGACGCCCTGCTCGAGGCGATCGAGGCGGAGCCGGCGCGGGCCCGGCTCTGCTTCGTCGAGGCCCAGCGCGGCGGTCCGCAGATGGCCGCCCGCTACGACGCGGCGCTCGATGCGGTGGCGGCACAGCTCGACGATTCGCTCGGCCAGGCGATCGCCGGCGGGCTGGCCTGGCTGCTGCGGGAGCGGCTCGAGTTTGGCGGGGAAGGGAGCGTGCGGGACCTGTTCCCGCAGATGAGGGACGTCGTCCTCGCTCCCGGACCTGCCCATGGCTGAGCGCGCGCGGACAGCTCGCAAGGCGCCCAGCGGCGAGGAGCGGCTGCCGCCCGGCCGTCACGGCCTGCCGCGCGAACTGGTCGCCGAGAACCAGCGCGAGCGTCTGCTCAACGGAATGGTCGAGGCCGTAGCCGAGCACGGCTACAACGCAACCACGATCGGCGCGATCACCGAGGCCGCCCAGATCTCCCGCCGCACCTTCTACGAGCACTTCAAGGACAAGGAGGGCTGCTTCCTCGCCGCCTACGAGATGATCGACACGCACGTGCGTGGGGCGATGCTGACGGCGGCCGAGCGCACGCCCGAGCCCTGGCGGGAGCGGGTGCGGGCGAGCCTCGAGGCTCTGCTCGACGTCCTCTCCCGCGACCTCGCCGTGGCCCGCTTCTACCTGATCGAGCCGCTGGCGGCGGGAGGGGAGATTGCCGCTCGCTATCGAGAGGCAATGCAGTTGCTCGCGGAGACGATCCGGCCCGAGGGCGGACCGGTTGATGCCAACGTTGAAGTCCGCGACCAGGTCCTGATGGGTGGCATCACGACGCTGATCACCCGCCGCCTCAAGGCCGGCGAACCAGCGCACTTGCCCGAGCTCCTGCCCGAACTCACCGACCTTGTCATGCGGCCCTATTAAAACCCGCGTCATTCATTTCAGAAACTTCTCCTTGCATTCGTAAAACGTTTCTTTTATGCTCCCGCCATAGCCCGCTGTCAGAGCGGGCCGGTACAGGGACATAACCGAGCCTCGAGGAAGCCGCTAAGGGAAGCGGCGGGCAGAGGGGCTCACGGGACAAGGAGAGAGCTACGTGACTCGCCACGCGAAGGCATCGTCCGCGGGATCGACCCAGGGCCAGGGCGCTAGCCTCGGCGCGTTCGTCATCTGCCTCGCCATTGCCGCGATGCTCGCGCTCTGCGCCTCACCCGCGCTCGCCGCCCAGTCCCATCCCTACACCGGCACCTCTTTCGGCCCCGACGGGGTGGGGGGCACAGAAAGCTTCGAACGAGTGCAGTCGCTCGCCGTCGACCCCGCCAACGGCGACACCTACGTCTATGACGGCGGCGCCGGCAAGGTCTACAAGTTCGACTCTGCCGGCGCGCCGGTGAACTTCTCGGCTACCGCGACCAACGCGATCAGCGGCGTCGGCGGTGGCGCAGGCGGTGCCGAATTCGAGATCGCCCTCGCCCCGGCGGGCTCACCCGCCGGCACCGCCGGCGACATCTACGTCGCCAACAACGGCCAGGCGATCCACGTCTACTCGCCCGCCGGTGCCGAGCTGGGCGAACTCCCCCAGGGCGGGGAGACCTGCGGCGTCGCCACCGACCCCTCCGGGAACTTCTACGCCGGCGTCTACTCCAGCACCATCAACAAGTACACGCCCTCGGCAAACCCGCCTCTCGAAACCGACAAAACCGGAACCGGAACCGTCGAACACGGCATTTGCAATGTCGCCGCCGACGGGCTCGGCAACGTCTATGCCGCCAACTACAGCGGCAACGGCCTCTACAAGCTCGAAGGCCTCTCCGACAGCACTCCGACCCTGATCGATTCCGCCGCCAACACGATGGCGATCGCGCCCGGCAGCAATGACCTCTACGCCGATCACGGCAACGAAGTCTTCCAGTACGACTCTTCGGGCACTCCGATCGGCAGCTTCGCCAACGGCGACATCTCCGAATCGCACGGCGTCGCGGTCAACTCCGGCGCCAGCAAGATCTACATCGGGACCCCGACCAAGGTCAAAGTCTTCGGTCCCTCGACCACCGTGCCCGACGCGATCACCGAAGCCGCCGATGCGATCACCAAGACGGGGGCGACGCTGCACGGCACGGTCGGTGCCGCCGGCGGCCCGGATGCCACCTGCGTCTTTCAGTACACGAGCGCCTCCGCCTACAGCGAACACGGCTTCGAAGGGGCGAGCGAAGCGCCCTGCAACCCCGCCGGGCCGTTCAGCGGCAGCGCCACGACCCCAGTCAGCGCCACCGCGACCGGCCTCAGCGTTGAAACCGAATATCGCTTCCGCCTGCTTGCGACCAGCTCCAACGGCTCCAACGGCGGCCCGGTCCACAGCTTCTCAACCCCGGGAGCGGTCAACGTCCAGACCGATCCGGCCACCAACGTCACCACCTCCAGCGCGACGCTGAACGGCACGGTCAACCCCGAAGGCATCGAGCTCGAAGAATGCGCCTTCGAATACCGCACTGGCTTCGGATCCTTCGAAAAGGTGCCCTGTGCCGAGAGCCCGGCAGCAATCGGCTCGGGCAACACCCCGGTTGCGGTCCATCTCGATCTGACCGAATTGGTCGGTGGCACCGAATACCAATTCCGCCTGGTCGGCAAGAACGAACTCGGGACCAACCAGGGAGCCGAAGAGTCCTTCAAGTCCAAGGGCCCCTCGGTCGGCTCGGTTTCGTTCGGTGGCGTGACCGAAAGCTCCATCACCTTCCACGCCTCGATCGATCCCAACGGCGCCGACACCAGCTATGTCTTCGAATACGTCACCCTGGCCGACTTCGAATCGAACGGCTTCGCCGGGGCGACGAGCGTCCCCGCCGGCGGAGGAAGCATCGGCGCGGGCAGCGGCGAAGTCGAAGTCAGCGCCCCTGCCGAAGGTCTCGAACCGAGGACCCCTTACCGCTTCCGTGTCACCGCCACCAGCGCCGACGGGACGACCCGCACTGTCGCGAAGGCCTTCGCGACCTTTCCGGGGGCCTCGGTGTTCGGCTCCTGCCCCAACGAACGCTTCCGCACCGGCCCCTCCGCCAAGCTGCCCGACTGCCGCGCCTATGAGCAGGTCACACCGAGCGACAAGTACGGCTCGGATGCCTACGGCGGCCCTAACAGCGTTCAGGCCTCGCCCTCGGGAGACGGGATCACCTTCTATACGTTCAGCGGTTTTCCCAAAAGCGAAAGCTTCCCATACTCCAACGTCTTCCTCTCCAGCTTCGGCGGCGGTGAATGGTCGACCGCCGGGCTCAATGCCCCTCCGCTCTATGGAGACACCGGCGAAGTCGTGGGCTGGACTTCCGACCTTCGCCTCAGCTTCGCTTTGGTCCACGACTACACGGAAGGTGGAGGCTACAAGCTGGTGATGCGAGACAGCGCCGATGGCTCGCGCACCGTGATAATCCCACAGGGCGTCGGGTTTGCCGAAGGGGGGCTCACGTTCAACGTTGGTGGGGCATTCGAAGACGACTCGAAGGTCGTCTTCGAAGCCAACGGCGCTGTTCCGGTGACCTCCGGTCCGGCCCCGGTCTCCACCAAACACAATGTCTACCTCTACGACCGCGACACGGGGGAACTCACTCTTGCCGGCCTTCTGCCCGACTCGGCTTGCGCCAGCCCGCCCTGCGTCCCCGTAGACGGATCCAAGCTCCCGGCGGCGTTCTACACCTATGTTCAAGACGGTCACCCGGTCTCCCCGAACGGGGACATCTACTTCACCGACCCCGTCACCGGCAAGCTCTACCTGCGCCGTAATGCCGCCGATCCCGGTGCGACGACCGTGCAGGTCTCCGCCTCGCACAAGAACAACGGCGGCGGCCTGGGTGGAGTGGCCACCAACTCGCCGCAGCCGGCGACCTCCTGGGGAGCGATCCCCGACGGTTCGAAGGCCTTCTTCACGAGCTCCGAGGAGCTCACCAACGACGCCAACACCGGTCCGGAACCGGTCACTCCTCCTCCGCCGCCAGTGGCGATCGGCCGCGCGAACATCGACGGCAGCGGCGCGCAGCTGGGCTTCATTCCGACGACGGCGAAATGGACGGCGGTCGACTCCGGCCACGTCTACTGGGCGAACACCGAAGCCGGCACGATCGGCCGCGCCGACATCGGCGGCGCCAACCCCGAACCGAGCTTCATCACCGGTCTCGAAGACCCCGAAGGGATTGCCGTTGACTCCGGTCACATCTACTGGGCCGAAGCCCGCGATCACCAAGAAGGGCATGGCACGATCGGCCGTTCGACGCTTGCCGGCGGCAGCGTCGAAAAGGAATTCATCACCGGCGCGGGTGACCCGCACGGCGTTGCGGTCAACTCCGAATACATCTACTGGACCAACGGCACCAGTACCGACATCGGCCGCGCCACGATCGCCGGGGGGAGCCCCGAACAGTCCTTCCTCGAACGCGGCGAAGGCGAACACCCTTGGGGGATCGCTGTCAACGCGACCAACCTCTACTGGATCGACCAGGAGGGCAGCGCCTACGTCTTCAAGGCGAATCTCGCCGGCGGCGATGAAGACTTCAGAAACGTCGGCTCGCAAGCGCGCGGCATCGCGATCGACTCCAATTACGTCTACTGGAGCGACATAAGCGGCAACCGGATCGGTCGCCAAAAGCTGAGTCTCGAAGAATTCAACCCTAATTTCATATCCGCCATCGAAGGCGCCTTCGGCATTTCGACTGATGCCGGGCATATCTATTGGGCGGCAAATCCTTCTCCAAAGCCCCCTCCACCGAGCGCCGGCAATGATCTCTATTCATACGAAACCGCCAGCGGTGAGCTCACCGATGTAGCTCCGGACAGTACGGATACCAACGGCGCCGAAGTCGTCGGCGTGCTCGGTTACTCCAATGACGGTCAGTCCCTTTATTTCGCCGCCAACGGAGACCTCGACGGGACGGGCCCGGCGCATTCGGGCAATTGCACGAGTGGGGGCTCCGAAGGTAACGCTTACTTCACGGGATCTTGCTCGGTCTACCTCTGGCAGGACGACGGGGTTGGCAGCTGCGCGACCGCCGGCGGTTGCATCGGCTTCGTCTCTCCGGTCGACGCCGAACCACACTCTGGAGAAAGCGGCAAGAGCGACGGTTACAACTGGGGAGGAGAAAGCGAATATCGCGGGGGCAATCCGAAGACCTCCCGGGTCAGCGCCAACGGTCGCTTTCTGCTCTTCCGCTCCCAGCTCGAGCTGACGAGCTACGAAAACCAGGGCATGCCCGAGTACTACCGCTATGACGCCGAGAGCGGTGAGATCACCTGTGCCACTTGCAACCCGACCGGTGCCCCTTCGGTCGGCATGGCCGACCTGAAGAACCCCGACATGTTTCACGCTCCCGAATCTTCCCAGACCGCCATCTTTCCACCCTTCATCTCCCGCAACTTCTCGGCCACCGGCGACCGCTTCTTCTTCCAGAGCACCGAAAAGCTCGTCCCCGCCGACGTCAACGGGGAAACGAAGTGCGATACAACAGAAGAAGTGAAGGTCGGCGCCGGCCCGTCCTGCCGCGACGTCTATGAGTGGGAGGCGCCCGGTTCTCCCGGCGGCAGCTGCACCACCGGCTCGGCTGCATACAGCCCGGTCGACGGGGGCTGCATCTACCTGCTCTCGGCCGGCACGGGCATCTATCCCTCCTACCTGGCCGACGTCTCCGAATCCGGCGACACCGCCTTCATCTACAGCCGCCAGAAACTGGTTCCGAGCGACGAAGACAACCTGAATGACATCTACGCGGTCAAAGTCGACGGGGGGCTGCTCTCCCAGAACACGCCGCGCCCGGCGAACTGCGAAGGCGATGCCTGCCGCGGCGCCTCGAGCAAGCCATCAAGCGCACCCGGTGCGGGCTCGGGCGTCTTCGAAGGCCCAGGCAACCCGCAGTCGAGCATCAACAAGACGCGCTGCCCGAAGGGCAAGCGCACCGTTCACTCCAAGGGCAAGGTGCGCTGCGTGGCCAAGAAGCACAAGAAGAAGGCGCACAAGCACAAGTCAAAGGCCCACGAGCGAGCTGCCAACACCAACCGGAGGGCGAGTCGATGAACACCCTGACCAAGAAGTTCGCGATCGCCCTGCTGGCCCTCGGGGCGCTGCTGGTGCCCGCCTCCCAGGCGAGTGCCGAAACAGCTCCGGCCTGGCGCTTCGACATCTACTCGGTCCCGACCAACCTCGTACCGGGTGCCTCATACGCATCAAGCCAGCATCTCCCCGAGTACTTCCTGATGGCTACCAACGTCGGCACCGCACCGACCACAGGCCCGGTCACGGTCACCGACACGCTGCCGGCGGGCCTGACGATTAAAGCGGCGCGTGGTGCCGAAGAAGAACCTTGCACGGAAGAAGCCCAGACGGTCACCTGCGTCTTCCCGGAAACGGTCCGACCCGGGAAGTTTCTCAGCGTCGCGATCGGCTTCGACGTCGACGGGACCGGCACGATCCTGCACGAGGGCGACACGGTCACCAACCAGGCGATCCTCTCGGGCGGCGGCGCAGCGGCCGCGGTCGCCGAAAACACCACCGAAGTCTCCTCGGCGCCCGCGCCCTTCGGGTTCCTGCAGGGGATCCCGGGCTTCGGGATGACTCCCTATGGCGAGGACGGCACGGCGGAAACGCAGTCCGGTGGGCATCCCCACCTGCTATCGATCAACCTCAACTTCTCCACGGAGCAGAAGGGCGCGGCTGGGGTCATTTTCGGTGCCGACGGCGGGGTGCGCGACATCTACAACTATCTGCCGCCTGGGTTGATCGTCAACCCGACGGCGACGCCGCGGCTGTGCAGCGAGGTGGAAGTGGAGGCCTTCTCCTGTCCGGCCAATACCCAGATCGGGGTTGCCGACGTATTCACCTCGATTTCGGATCCATTCATCCTGCCCGAGCCGATCTACAACATGGAACCGGCGCCCGGCAAAGCTTCGAACTTCGGCTTCGTCGCCGTCTACTACCCGGTCCACATCGAGGGCGGCGTGCGCCCCGGCGACTACACAGAGATGTCGGAAACCCGGGGCATCCCCAACCTGCAGGCGAAGCCGTTGATGGGGGTCCAGGTGCTGCTCTGGGGCGACCCCAGTTCGCCCACTTTCAACTACTCGCGGAAGAGTCATTTCGGCGACTGCCCGCAGTCTCCCTGCTCGGTTCCCGAGCAGGACGTAGCGGCGCTGAGCATGCCGACCTCCTGCGCGGAATCGCCGGTCGGCGAAGGCGAAGGCTTCTCCTACAATCACACGCAGGGTCCGCCGGCGAAGGCCGCCGACGTGATGCGCGATGCCAGCGGCAACGAAATCGGCATCACCGGCTGCGCGGGAGTGGAATTCAAACCGACGCTGAAAGCCAGGCCGACGACGAACGTCGCCGACTCGCCGAGCGGGTTGGAAGTGGACCTGGAAGTGCCGCAGACCAGCTCGCTGAGCCAGCGGGCGACCTCGGACCTGCGTAAGGCAGAAGTCACTCTGCCTGAAGGCTTGGTGGTCAACCCCTCCGGGGCAAACGGCCTCAGCGGCTGCTCCTCGGCGCAGATCGGGATCGACAACGCGACAGCGGTGCCCAACGGCAACCCGCCGGCTTGTCCCGCCTCTTCGCGCATCGGCTCGATCGAAGTCGAAACGGCCCTGGTCGATCACCCCCTGCCGGGTTCAGTCTACGCGGCGACTCCGGGCGACAACCCCTTCGGATCGCTACTGGCGATCTACGCCGTGATCGAAGACCCGCGTGCGGGCATCGTGATCAAGCTGCCCGGCGACGTCGAAGCCGATCCCAGCACTGGGCGCCTCATCACTACCTTCGACAACAACCCACAGCTGCCGTTCAGCCACTTCAAGCTGAACTTCTTCGGCGGCGCCCACGGCGTGCTGAGGACCCCTAGTACCTGTGGCAGCTACTCCACGACCTCGTCTTTGACCCCGTGGTCGGCACCCGATTCGGGCCCACCGGCGACGCCGAAAGACAAATACTCGATCTCGGCTCCGCCTGCGGGTGGTGGCTGCGGCGCCGCCTTGGCCAACGCCCCGAGCCTCGACGCAGGAGTGGTGAGCCCGGTTGCGGCCAAGTACACCCCCTTCGTGCTTCACCTGCGACGGGGAGACGGCACCCAGCCGATCTCCTCGTTCACCACCAAGCTGCCCCCGGGTCTGACCGGCAAGCTGGCGGGAGTCGCGCAGTGCTCTGATACGGCGCTGGCTGCTGCGGCAGGTAAGACGGGAGCCCAAGAGCAGGCATCTCCCTCTTGTCCGGCAAGCTCCCACGTCGGATCGGTAGTCGCAGGAGCAGGAGCAGGCCCCTCGCCCTTCTACGCTCACGGCGACGCCTACCTGGCAGGCCCATACAAGGGAGCGCCGCTGAGCATGGCGGTGATCACCCCGGCCGTCGCAGGTCCCTATGACCTCGGCACGATCGTGGTCCGGGCAGCGCTGCGGGTAAACGGAGCGACAGGTCAGATCACGGCCGAATCGGATCCGATCCCTTCGATCCTGCAGGGCATTCCGCTTGATGTGCGCTCGATCGACCTGCAGCTCGATAGGCCCAATTTCACTCTCACGGGCACCAGCTGTGACCCGAGCGCCATTGAAGGCTCCGCGCTCTCGACCCTGGGTCAGATTGCACCGCTCTCCTCGCGCTTCCAGCTCGGTGAGTGCCAGGGCCTTGCCTTCAAGCCGAAGCTAGGCATCCGCCTCTTTGGCGGCACCAAGCGCGGCGATCACCCAGCTCTGAAGGGAACAGTGACGATGCCCCCAGGCGGCGCCAACATCGCCCAGGCATCGGTCGCCCTGCCCCATTCGGAGTTCCTCGACCAATCCCACATCGGCACCGTCTGCACCAGGGTGCAGTTCGCCGAAGGCGACGGCAACGGCTCCAATTGCCCGGCGGCATCGATCTATGGCACCGCTACAGCAACCAGCCCCCTGGTCGACTACACCCTGGAAGGCAACGTCTACCTGCGCAGCTCGACCAACAAGCTGCCCGACCTTGTCGTTGCTCTGCATGGTCCACCCTCCCAGCCGATCGCTGTAGACGCGGTAGCGAGGATCGACTCGATCAACGGCGGCATCCGCTCGACCTTCGAAGGGGTGCCCGACCTCCCGGTCTCCTCCTTCGTGCTGAGCATGCAAGGCGGCAAGAAGGGACTACTGCAGAACTCGACCAACATCTGCAAGGCCACCAACAAGGCCACAGCTCTTATCGCTGCCCAAAACGGCAAGGGAGTGGAACTGCGCCCTGAACTGAAGAACTCCAAGTGCGGTAAGGCAAAGAAGAAGAAGGGCAAGAAGGCTAAGCACTCGCATAAGCGCGCGGCAAGGTAAGGGGAGGCCGCGTAGATGCTGCGCAGCACAAAAAGGCGCCCGCGCTCATTTCGGCGCGCGGGCGCAGTCTTGCTCACCTTTTGTGCCCTGGCGGTGAACGTGCCCACGGCCCTCGCTGTCGGCCCACCCCTAGCCGGCAAGCTCTGGGCCTCCCAGGTCGACTCGCGCTCGGCCACCCTCTCGGCCGAAGTAGACCCCAACGGCTCGCTCACCAGCGGCTACTTCGAATACACGCCCCAGGCCACATACGAAGCCAAAGGCTTCACAGGAGCCAAACGGGTCAACATCAACGTGATCGGCGTCGAAGCGGGGATGATCACGGTCAACTTCCCGACGATCACCGGGCTCAGCGCAGACACTCTCTTCCGCTATCGCCTGGTCCTGACCAACGGCAAAGGCCAGATCACCGAACCTACCGCTGCTCCTTATCCCTTCTTCCGCACCGCCCAGGCAGCCGGTGGGGCACTTCTGCCGGATGGTCGCGGCTGGGAGCTGGTCAGCCCGCCCGACAAAAACGGCGGCGGGATAGCGGAGCCGGAATCGATCGCCGGTGGCGGAACTCTTCAGGCCGCGGCGCAGGGCGGAGGGGTCACCTACTCCTCGGCCTCCTCCTTCTCAGGGGGTGCCGGAGCGCCCCCGGCCTCCCAATACATCTCCACCCGCTCATCCAGCGGCTGGTCGACGCAGAACATCACCGTGCCGATCTTCTCGGGCTCCTATGACATCGCCAGCGGCGGCGCTCCTTATCGCCTCTTCTCGACCGATCTCAGTCGCAGTCTTCTCCTCAATGGCAAGGGCTGCCGAGGCGAAGCAACCGGCTGCCCAGTGCCCAATCCGACCTTGCCGGGGACAGATGCGCCGGCGGGCTTTCAGAACTACTACCTGCGCACATCCTCTAACGGAAGCTTCGAAGCCCTGCTCGGCCCGAGCGAGACCGGGCTCTCGGGCCAGAGCGCCTCGCAATTCGAAGTGACGCTCGCCGGCACTTCTGAAGACCTCACCCACGTGGCGCTTTCTTCCTGCGCCAAGCTGACCGCGAGTGCGACTTCCGGTTGCCCGGGGCAGGCGAACCTCTATGAGTTCTCCGGCGGGGCGCTCAAACAGCTGAACGCATCTCCCGGCGCCACGCTTGCCGCCCAGGGGGCCAACGCCGTCTCCACCGACGGCACTCGTGTCTACTTTTATGAAGGCGGCAACCTCTTCCTCCGTGACGGCTCGACGCTGAAGCAGGCAGATCAAGGAGTCGGGGGAGGGGGGAGCTTCGAGCTCGCCTCCAGCGACGGATCGCTCGCCTACTTCACGAAGGGCGGGGAGCTCTACCGCTACGGAGCGTCCACTAATACGGCGACGAAGCTCACCTCGAGCGCGGATGTCGTGGGAGTGCTTGGTGCAGCAACCAACGGCTCAAGCCTCTACTACCTGCGCTCGGGAGGGCTCTATCGCTGCGCAGCGGCCAATACCGCTGCCGCCAGCGGCTGCGACGGCGCGACCAAGATCGCTGCTGCGGCGGATGCCTCGGACTACCCACCGGCCACCGGCACCGCCCGGGTAACCGACGACGGCTCAAAGCTCCTCTTCGTCTCCACCACCCCGTTGGAAGACCACAACGGCAACACCTATGACAACACCGACCTCGGCTCAGGCGAAGCCGACTCCGAGGTCTATCTCTATGACGCGGCTGTTGGCATCACCTGCGTCTCTTGCAACCCGAGCAATGGCAGACCGACCGGGCCCTCGAGCATCCCCGGGGCGGTCAAGAACGGGGCGGGCTTGCGCTCCTATAAGCCTCGTGTCCTCGTAGACAACGGAATGCGGATCTTCTTCGACTCCGGCGACGCGATCGTGCCCTCAGACACCAACACCTCCGGCGCCGGCGGCGCCGGTGTGCCCGATCCCTACCAGTGGGAGGCCCAGGGCGAGGGCAGCTGCACGAGGACCGAAGGCTGTGCGGCAATCCTCTCCTCGGGCAGGGACGCCGCCCCCTCGCTCTTCGCCGATGCCTCCGCTGATGGACAAGACGCCTACTTCCTCACCGGCTCCTCTTTGGTCGGGACTGATCCCGGCGCGATCGACGTCTATGACGCAAGGGTCGGCGGTGGCTTCGCAGAAGGCGGCGAAGGGATCCCCTGCGAGGGCGACTCCTGCCAGGCGCTCCCGCCCGAACCCACAGAGCCGACCCTGACCACGCTGCTCAGCGGTCCCGGCAACCCCCCGGTCCATTACACCCGCTACGGCTTCAAGGCAGCCAAGAGCTGTCCCAAGGGCAAGGTTCCGAAGACGGTCAAGACGAAGGGCGGCAAGAAGGTGAAGAAGTGCGTGGCCAAGAGGACGGCCAGGCCTAAGAATCGCAAGGGAGGGGGTGGGCGATGAGGCGTGTTGCGATAGCCACAGTGTGTGTTCTTGCCCTGACAGGGGCACTCGCCTCGACGGCAAGCGCTTCCTTCGGCTTCAAGCCGGGCAGTGCGGGCTTCGCGGTTTCGGTCAAGGCCCAAGACGGCAAACCCTCAAGCGACGCGGGCACCCACCCTGGCGAATGGAACATGCACCTGGGCATGAACGAAGCCGGCGGCTTCCCTGACGGGGACCTGCGCGACCTGCGGATCGAAACCCCGCAAGGGATGCTGCTAAATCCGACCTTCCAGGGCTCGGTGGCAAGCGAACTGACTCGCTGCACGGCGGTCGAATTCCAAACGCCTCGCGTTTCCCCCTACGAACAGAGCTTCTCGGGGGAGAGCTGCCAGTTGCGCTCCCAGATCGGCACTATCGACGTGCACTCCTCCTTCGGCGGGGGTGTGACGAGGCGCTTCGGCCTGTTCAATCTGCAAGCCGCCCCAGGCCTGCCGGCACAGCTCGGCGCCTCCCCCTACGGGTCGCCGATCGTCTTCGACGTGACTCTCGTCCCCGACTCCACAGGCCGCTACACCCTTTCGCTCGAGGCAAAGGAATTCCCCCAGGCCTTGGATGTCAACGGTGTCGACCTGCACCTGTGGGGGGTTCCCTGGTCCCTCCACCACGATGCAGAACGGGGCAACTGCCTAAACGAGGAAGATCCCGCCGCCTATCACGGTGAAGTCTCGACAGTCGAAATCATCACAAAAGAAGAAAACGGCAAAGTGAAAGAAGTCGAAAAATTCACCCCCGGTACTTGCTCGGTCGGGTTTCCCAGCGAATACCCCCCCAAAGCCTTCCTCACCCTACCCACCGAGTGCTCGCCCTCGCTCTCCTTCACGGCTACAGCCAGCTCATGGCAGCAGCCGGGCCAGGTCTTGGCAACCGCAAACAACCCAAATACCCTCGGCCAGCCAGAACCGATCAGCAACTGCGCCTCCCTGCCCTTCATCCCCCAACCGCTGGGTCTGCTCAACACCACCAACGCCTCGACCTCCTCGGGCTATCAGTTCCGCCTCACCACCGACCAGGAAGACCTGGTCCAGCCGACCCAGCCTGTCTCCTCGGCGGCCAGGCAGGTAGTCGTCCACCTTCCCCAAGGAGTAACCGTCAACCCCTCGGTGGGAGCCGGCCTGATCGGCTGCACCCCTGCCCAGTACGCGGCGGAGACTGCCTTCAACGGCCAGGGGACCGGCTGCCCCAACGGCTCGAAGATCGGCGACTTCATCGTGCAGACGCCGCTCTTCGAAAACGTCGCCGGCAGGGAATTCTTCAACGGGGCGATCTACCTGGCCCAGCCCAGGGACAACCCCTCGGGCAACCTCGTCGCTGTCTATCTGGTCGCAAAGCTGCCTCAACGAGGCGTGATGATCCGCCTGGCGGGCAAGATCGACCCAAACCCCGTCGACGGCACGATCACCGCCACCTTCGAAGGGCTGCCCGAGCTGCCCTATTCCAACCTGGAAATGGTCTTCAGGGCAGGCCAGAGGGCCTTCCTGATCAGCCCTCCCTCCTGCGGGGAAGCGATCACCCATACCGAGATGACGCCGTGGTCAAACGAAACCACGGTCCCCAGCACCCCGACCTCCTCCGACATCACCTCCGGTGTTGACTTCGGGCCTTGCCCAGCAGGCAACCCGCCCTTCAACATCGAAGCGATCACCGGCGGCGTCAACTCCAACGTCAACTCCTATACCCCCTACTACGTCCACCTGATCCGCCACGACACAGACCAGGAGATCACCTCCTACTCCTTGGTCTTGCCCAAGGGCATCACCGGCAAATTGGCAGGCATTCCCTATTGCCCTGAGCAAGCCATCCAAGCCGCCAGGGCAAACAGCGGCTCTGGCGAGGAAACCCATCCCTCCTGCCCCGCTGCCTCACAGGTAGGGCGGACCGTGACCGGCTACGGGGTCGGACCGGCGCTGACCTACGCCTCGGGGCGGATCTATCTGGCTGGGCCCTACCACGGAGCGCCGCTCTCTCTCGTGACCGTCAACTCGGCCACGGTCGGCCCCTTTGACCTCGGCACGATCGTGATCAGATCGGCCTTCCAGGTCGATCCCCATACCGCTCAGCTGCGGATCGACTCCTCCGCCTCAGACCCGATCCCCCACATCATCGACGGCATCCCCCTGCACCTAAGAGAGGTCCGTATCTACGTCGATCGCCCCAACTTCACCCACAACCCCTCGAGCTGTGAACCCTCAAACCTCGAATCGACCCTGACCGGCTCCGGCGCGACCTTCGAAAGCAAGGCCGACGATTCCTCGGTGACGATCGCACGCCACTTCCAACTCTTGAACTGCTCCACTCTTGGCTTCAAACCGAAACTGGGCATCCGCCTGCGGGGCAACTTCCACCGCGGTGGCTACCCTCAGCTCAGAGCAACCTTTGCCGCCAGAGGGCCCCAGGACTCAAACCTCAGGCGAATCGAGGTCGAAATGCCCCATGCCGAGTTCCTGGCACAGAACCACATCCGCGAAGTCTGCTCCAAGGTCCAGTTCAACGCCAAACGCTGTCCCGCGGGCTCGGTCTACGGCTCCGCGGTCGCCTATACGCCGCTGCTTGACGAACCGCTCAAAGGAAACGTCTACCTGCGCTCCTCCTCGGGCAAGCTCCCCGACCTGGTCGCCGACCTCTACTCCGGAGCCGTGCGGATCGTCGTCGAAGGCCACATCGGCCCGACCAAGCAGGGCGGCGTGGACGCCTTCTTTGACGAACTCCCAGACCAGCCGCTGGAACGCTTCGTGATGACGCTGCGCGGCGGCAAGCACGGCCTCTTGACCAACTCGACCGACATCTGCGCCGCTCCTCCTTTTGCCTCGGTCTCCTCGATCGCCCAGAACAACATCGGGGCCAAGTTCGACACGGTGTTGAGGGGGACGTGCGGGGGCAAGGGCAAGAAGGCGGGGGGAGGCAAGGGCAAGGGGCACAAGAAGGGCGCCAAGTGATGGGGTGGGTCTTGGAACCCGGCGAAGGGATCCCCTGCGAGGGCGATTCCTGCCAGGCGCTTCCGCCCCGGCGGCACCGCAAGGGAGGAGGCAGGCGATGAGGCTCACGGTCATGGTCTGTGTCCTTGCCCTGTCAGGGGGGATCGCCTCCACGGCAAGCGCGAGCTTCGGCTTCAGGCCTGGAACCGAAGGCTTCTCGGTCGCGGTCAGGGGCTCCGGCTCCGCCGGCACCCACCCGAGCGAATGGAGCATGCACCTTGGCCTGAACCAATCAGGGGGCTTCCCCGAAGGGGACCTGCGCGACTTGCGGATCGAAGCTCCCCAGGGGATGCTCTTGAACCCGACCTTCCAGGGTTCGGTGGCGAGCGAACTCGTCAAGTGCTCGCTGGCTGACTTCCAAACGCCCCGCGTCTCCCCTTATGAACAGAGCTTCTCCGGGGAGTCCTGCCCCCTCTACAGCCAAGTCGGCACGATCGAAGTCCACTCCTCTTTCGGCGGCGGCATTACCAGGAGCTTCGGGCTCTTCAACCTCAAGGCTGCTCCGGGGTTGGCGGCACAGCTCGGCGCCTCCCCCTATGGATCGCCGATCGTCTTTGACACGACCTTCCTCCCCGACTCCACAGGCCGCTACACACTTTCGCTTGGAGCCAAGGAATTTTCCCAGTCGCTAGACGTCTCCAGAATCGACCTGCACCTCTGGGGGGTGCCGTGGGACTTTTCCCATGACGGTGAGCGCGGCGAGTGCCTCAACGAGGTCCATCCCGGTTCCCCATGGGCACAGTGTTCGGTCGGCCCTCCCAGCGCCTATCCCCCCAAAGCCTTCCTCACCTTGCCGACCGAGTGCTCTGCCTCGCTCTCCTTCACGGCAACCGCCAACTCCTGGCAGGCGCCGGCAAACGTCTCTGCCACGGCCACCAATAACGACCCCCTCGGCCAGCCGGTGCCGATCACCGGCTGCGCGAGCCTTGACTTCACCCCGAAGCCCATCGGCCTCCTCAACACGACCAACGCCTCTACCTCCTCGGGCTATGACTTCCGCCTCACCGCCGATGAGGAAGGCCTGTTTCAGCCGAGCCAGCCGGTTGCCTCGGCGGCCAGGAAGGTCGTCGTCCACCTGCCCGAAGGGGTGACCGTCAACCCCTCGGTCGGCGCAGGGCTGATCGGCTGCACGCCTGCGCAATACGCCGCCGAGACTCCCTTCAACGGCCAAGGAGCCGGTTGCCCCAACGGCTCGAAGATCGGCGACTTCATCGTGCAGACGCCGCTCTTTGAAAACGTCGCCGGGCGGGAATTCTTCGAAGGGGCGATCTACTTGGCTTCAAAGGACAACCCCTCGGGCTCCTTGGTCGCGCTCTACCTGGTTGCAAAGCTCCCCCAACGTGGAGTGATGATCAAGCTGGCGGGAAAGATCGACCCGAATCCCATAGACGGCACGATCACCGCCACCTTCGAAGGTCTCCCCGAGCTGCCCTATACGGATTTGCGGATGAACTTCAGAGCAGGCGAGAGGGCCTTCCTGGTCAGCCCCCCAACCTGCGGGGAAGCGATCACCTATACCGAGATGACGCCGTGGTCAAAGGAAACCACGATCAACGGTACCCCGACCTCTTCTGACATCAGCTCCGGAATCGAATCCGGCCCCTGCCCAACCGGCAACCCGCCCTTCAACATCGAAGCCGTAACCGGCGGCGTCAACTCCAACGTAAATTCCTACACCCCCTACTACGTCCACCTCACCCGCCATGACACCGACCAGGAGATCACCTCCTACGCCCTGGTCTTGCCCAAGGGCATCACCGGCAAATTGGCAGGGGTTCCCTATTGCCCGGAGGCGGCGATCGCCGCGGCGAGGGCAAACACCGGCTTTGGCGAGGAAGCCCACTCCTCTTGTCCTGCGGCTTCACAGGTGGGGCGGACCGTGACCGGCTACGGGGTCGGGCCTACCCTGGCCTATGCCTCAGGGCGGATCTACTTGTCCGGGCCCTACCACGGCGCACCTCTATCGCTTGTGACCGTCAACTCGGCAACGGTCGGTCCCTTTGACCTCGGCACGATCGTGATCAGATCGGCCTTTCAGATCGACCCCCATACCGCGCAGCTGCGGATCGACTCCTCTGCCTCAGATCCGATCCCCCACATCATCGGCGGCATCCCGCTGCACCTGCGGGAGGTCCGCATCTACGTCGATCGGCGGGGCTTCATCCACAACCCCTCTTCATGTGAACCCTCCCAGCTCGAATCGACGATCACCGGCTCGGGCTCCAGCTTCGAAAGCAGGGCCGACGACTCCTCAGTGAGGATCTCCCGCCCCTTCCAGCTGCTCAACTGCTCCACCCTGGGCTTCAAGCCGAAGCTGGGCATTCGCCTCAGAGGCAACCACCGCCGCGGTGGCTACCCGCAGCTGCGAGCCACCTTCGCCGCCAGGGGACCGCAGGACTCCAACCTGCGCCGGATCGAGGTCGAAATGCCCCACGCCGAGTTCCTCGCCCAAAACCACATCCGCGAAGTCTGCTCCAAGGTCCAGTTCGAAGCCAAACGCTGTCCGGCCGGCTCTGTCTACGGCTCCGCCGTTGCCTATACGCCTCTCTTGGACCAGCCCTTGCGAGGAAACGTGTATTTGCGCTCCTCCACCGGCAAGCTCCCCGACCTGGTCGCAGACCTCTCCTCGGGAGCGGTGCGGATCATCGTCGAAGGACACATCGGCCCGACCAAGCAGGGCGGCGTGGATGCCTTCTTCGACGAACTCCCAGACCAGCCGCTGGAGCGCTTCGTAATGACGCTTCGAGGCGGCAAGCACGGCCTGCTGACCAACTCGACCGACATCTGCGCCGCGCCTCCTTTTGCCTCGGTCTCCTCGATCGCCCAGAACAACATCGGGGCGAAGTTCAACACGGTGCTGCGGGGGACGTGTGGGGGGAAGACCAAAGGACATAAGAAGGGCTCGCAGTGAGCAGGGCGCTTTTGGTTTTTGGGGTGTGCCTCGCCTTGGTGCTTGGCGGTTGTGGCGGGAGTAGTGACAGCGCCTCGACCTCCTCGAGCACGAATGAAGCCACGCCTACAACTAGCGCTGTTCCGACCGAAGGCAAGAGCGCCGGCGCTAAGGGCCATGAAAAAAGCAAGCAAGACAACAAGGGCTCTTCTCCTCAGGGTGAAGGCTCGAAGCAGCAAGACAACAAGGACAGCGGTTCCTCTTCTTCCTCCCCCAAGAAGCACCTCCACCTAGTCCGGGTTCCCCCGATCTCCTCCGCCCCCAAGGCCGGCTCCAAGGCACCGGCCCCCGGAGTGAAGACAGTCAAGGGAGGCGACAACAGCGTCCAGGAATACGGGGTCGAGGCCGGTGAATCAGAACGAAGAGAAGCCGCGATCGCCCTACAGGCCTTCCTAAACGCAAGGGCAGAAGAAGACTGGAGCACCGCCTGCTCCCTGCTCGCCAAGAAGCCATTGGAACAGCTCGAAAGGATGCAGAAGGCCGCCGCTAAGCAGGGCAAAGACCTGGGTGGCTGTCCCGCCACGATGGCCCTGCTGAGGGAAGGCGAAGCCCAGTCCCAAGAACAGGCCCAGATCTCCGAAGTGCTGAGCTTCAGAGGCGGCGGGGACATCTCGGGGGATCCTTCCTATCTGATCTTCACCGCCCCACCGGGGAGGACCCTCTTCAGCATGCCGATGTATTTGCAAGGCGGGGCCTGGAAGGTCGGCCTGGCACGAGCGGCCGAACTGCCGGTCGGCTGAAGACTTCGACAACCCACGAGCGAGGAACACGAACCCGATGAGCAACCGCAACCGCTTCTACTTCGTCATCCCAACAGCCCTGATCGCGATCCTCGCTCTAGCTGTCTTTGCCCACGCCGAAACGACCCAGAGCGGCAACCTGCGGGTCGCCGTCAAAGGCAAGCTGGCCCCCAAGAAGCTGCCGAGAGATGGAGTAGCCCCGATCTCGGTATCGGTCGGCGGGCAGATCTCCACCACCGATGAAACCCTGCCGCCGACCCTTAAGTCGCTGCGGATCGAGCTGAATCGCCACGGGCGCCTCGACTACGAAGGCCTACCGACCTGCAACTACGGGCGGATCCAGCCCGGCTCCAGCGCCCACGCCCTGGCGGGCTGTCGCTCTTCCTTGGTCGGCGAAGGGAGCTTCAGCGCCGACATCACCCTCTCGGGCCAAGAACCGTATCCGACCCAGGGAAAGCTCTTGGTCTTCAACAGCGTCAAAGGGGGAAAGCCGGTCCTCTACGGCCACATCTACTCGGCCCACCCCTTCGCCACCTCCTTCGTGATCGTCTTCAAGATCTCCCAGCTGAAGAAGGGCACCTTCGGCATCGCCCTTAACGCACCGATGCCAAAGGCGATGAAGGCCTGGGGGCGGCTCACCGGCCTCAGCATGACCCTCGACCGGCGCTTTAACTACAAAGGCAAATCCCACTCCTACATCAGCTCGGGCTGTCCGGCTCCCAAGGGCTTTAGCGCCACCCCCTTCCAGCTGGCGCGCACCTCCTTCGCCTTTGCCGGGGGCACGCAGCTGTCCTCGGTGCTGCAGGGGGAATGCAAGGTGCGGTGAGGGTGTTGTCAGGCAGCTTTTAGGGCGAAGCGCCCCGAACGCCGCATCCCACCGATAGCGGTGAAAGACTCCAGCACTTCATGGAACGCCTCCCCCGCGGCCGTCACGGCCTGCCCCGCGAGTTCGTCGCGCAGAATCAGCGCGAGCGGCTGCTTGCCGCGCTGGCCGAGTGCCTGGAGGAGAAAGGCTACGAACGGACGACGGTCTCCGCGATCGGTAAACGCGCTGGCGTATCGAAGAGCGACTTCTACAAACAGTTCGAGAGCAAGGACGCCTGCTTCGTCGCCGCTTACGACGACGCGGTCGAGCGGATCCGCGCGGTAGTCCTCGCCGCTTGCGCCGAGCGCGAGGACTGGGCCACGGGTGTGCTCGCCGCCCTTACCGCGCTACTCGACCTCTTCGCTGCCGAGACGGCGCAGACGCAACTGGTCCTAGTCGAGGGCCTTCGTGCCGGGCGCGGCGTTTATGACCGCTACCAAGTCGCCCTGCAGAGCTTCGTGCCTTACCTGACCGACGGGGCACCGGCGCCGGCGGGCGGCTCGCCCCCGCCGCAGGCGACCGATGAGGCCGTGGTCGGCGGCATCGCCTCGCTGCTCGCCCGTCGCGTCCTCGCCGGCGAAACCAAGACGATGCCGGGGTTACTTCCGGAGATTGCGGAGTTTGCGCTGACGCCATACCTCGGAACTGCCGAGGCGCGCCGCATAATCTCGGCATGAGCGACGCGGCGGCAGCGGCGGCGAACGCGCCGGAGGGGGGGACCGCGACGGCGGTCGACGGCGTGCTGCCCTCACAGGCGCTGGAAGAGGCGATCGCCGCCGACTGGGTCAGCTCCGGCGACTACCGGATCCGGCCCGAGGCGATTCAGCCGGCCAGCATCGACCTGCGCCTCGGCGATCACGCCTGGGCCCTGCGCTGCTCTTTCCTGCCCGACGTTGACTCGACCGTCGAGGAGAAGATCGAGGGCCTCGCCTTCCAGCGGATCGACCTGCGTGACGGCGCCGTGCTCGAGCGCGACCGCCCCTACCTAGTGCCGCTGATCGAGGAGCTGGCGCTGCCCGAGGACGTGCGGGCCAAGGCCAACCCCAAGAGCTCGACCGGGCGGCTCGACGTCTTCACCCGCCTGCTCACCGACCGCCACCATCGCTTCGACGAGATCCGCGCCGGCTACCGGGGCAAGCTCTACCTCGAGATCGTGCCGCGCTCTTTCGCGATCCAGGTCAAGACCGGCCTCTCCCTCAACCAGCTGCGCCTCGCCCGCGGCGACGTGCGCCTCGCCGACGCGGAGATCCGCTCCCTGCAGGACGAGTTCCCGCTGCTCTACCTCGACTCGCACGCGCTGCGCGAGTCCGAGCTGGCGCTGGCCGACGGGCTCTTCCTCAGCGTCGATCTCTCCGGTCCGAGTGACCGCATCGTCGGCTACCGGGCGAAGAAGAACAGCCTGCCGATCGACCTCTCGCGGATCCGCGCCTACCGCTGGACCGACTACTGGGACCCGGTCTTCCCCGAGGCCGGCTCGAAGATCGTGCTCGAGCCGGAGATCTTCTATTTGCTGCTCTCCGCTGAGGGCGTCTGCATTCCACCCCAGATCGCCGCCGAGATGATGGCCTACGACCCGACCGCCGGCGAGCTGCGCACCCACTACGCCGGCTTCTTCGATCCCGGCTTCGGCTATGACCCAGCCGGCGACCGCCACGGCAGCCGCGCCGCGCTCGAGGTCCGTGCCCGCGACGTCTCCTTCATGGTCGAGCACCGCCAACCGGTCTGCAAGCTGGCCCTCGAGCGGACCAGCGCGCCAGCGGAGCGGCTCTATGGCCAGGACCTGGGCTCCAACTACCAGGGCCAGGTCACGATGCTCAGCAAGCACTTCGAGGAGCAGTCGGCGGGCGCTGCCGCTCCCGCGACGAACGACCAGCCGGGCCCGACCTAAGCCATTACTCCTCAGGCAGGTTCTCCAAGTCCAGCTGCCGTAGCGCGATGCACTCAGCCGGGGCCTTGTGGCTGGCTACGATGCTGCGATGGCTGAGCGGACCTGGAACGTTTATCTCTCGGGGGAGATCCATTCCGACTGGCGCGAGCGGATCGAAGCGGGGGCGCGGGAGGCCGGCCTGCCGGTCGAGTTCTCGGCGCCGGTCACCGATCACGCTGCCTCCGACGACGCCGGCATCGGGACGCTGGGTGAGGAGAGCACCCCGTTCTGGCGCGACCATATGGGCGCCGCCGTCAACGCAATCCGCACCCAGACGCTGATCCGCGCCGCTGACGTGGTCGTGGTCCGCTTTGGCGACAAATACCGCCAGTGGAACGCGGCCTTTGATGCCGGGTACGCCGCTGCGCTCGGCAAGCCGATCGTCACCCTGCATGACCCCGAGCTCGACCACGCGCTGAAGGAGGTCGACCGGGCGGCGCAAGCGACCGCCCGCAGCGCCGAGCAGGTCGTCGACGTGCTGCGTTACGTGATCGCCGGCAAGCTGCCTTAACTCCAGCCCCCGCCCGCGGTGTGTCCACTGCGGATAGGGTCCGCCCGTGGGAGCAGAGGCGAACAAAGCACTAATCGAGCGCTTTTATGCGGCGTTCGGTCGCTGTGACGGGGCCGAAATGACCGCTTGTTACGCCCCCGACACCCACTTCCGCGACCCGGCCTTCGGCGACCTCGAGGGCAATGAGGTCGGCGCGATGTGGCGGATGTTGACCGGTCGCGCGACCGACCTGAAGATCGAGCTGCACGAGCACGAGGCCGGCGAGGACTCTGGCTCCGCCCACTGGATCGCTCGTTACACGTTCTCGACGGGGCGCCCGGTGGTCAACGACATCCAGGCGAGCTTCCGCTTCGTCGACGGCCTGATCGCCGATCACGTCGACGACTTCGACTTCCGCAACTGGGCCAAGCAGGCGCTGGGACCGACCGGGAACCTAGTGGCCGTGCTGCCGCCCCTACGCAAGAAGGCCCGCGCCCAGGCCCGTGGCCAGCTTGACGAGTTCATCGCCTCCGAGCAGAACAAGGGCTTGGCCTAAGCTCGGTTCCGCCGCGTGGCATGCGAACGTATGTTCGTATGAGGTGGGACGAACAGCGAGTCGAGAACGATCTACGCCTGCCCGGCGTGGGGGACGGGACCGTGGTGCGGACCTTCGACGCGCCGGAGGCGATGGGCGTCAACTTCCACGAGGTCCGGGCTCGCTCAGCGCTGAACCACGTGCCCGGTGGGCGCTACGGATTCAACTGGACGATCAACCCGTATCGAGGGTGCAGTCACGCTTGTGTCTATTGCCTAGCTGGTGACACACCAATTCTGATGGCAGACGGTCGCACAAAGCCGCTTGCGGATGTGGCTGTCGGGGACGCTATCTACGGCACGGTCAAAAGGGGCGCCTATCGTCGCTATGAGATCACCCAGGTCTTGGCACATTGGTCCACGCGCAAACCTGCCTATCGGGTCACTCTCGAAGATGGGACTGAGCTGGTTGCGAGCGGTGACCACCGATTCCTGACCGCTCAGCGAGGGTGGAAGCACGTCACCGGGACGGAACAGGGATCCGAACGCAGACCGCATTTGACCGTCGACAACAAATTGATGGGGGTGGGGTCCCTGGGCGCCTCCTTCGAGCAGTCAGACGACTACCGGCGCGGTTACCTCTGCGGCATGCTGCGGGGAGACGGTCATATCGGTTCGTATGCCTATGACTGCCCAGGGCGGACCAATTACGAAGTACACCGCTTTCGTCTCGCCTTGACCGATCAGGAGGCGCTTGACAGGACGGGCCGCTATCTCTTGGAAGCTGGCATTCGAACCGACGAATTTCAGTTTCTCGACGGAAACGATCGCCACCGGCCGATGCGAGCGATTCGCACCTCTGCACGCGACAGCGTCGAGCGCATCCGTGATCAGATCCGCTGGCGGGACTCGGCTAGTGCCGACTGGTCAAGGGGATTTCTGGCCGGCATCTTCGACGCCGAGGGATGCCGCAGTGATTCCTTGCGCATCTCCAACAAGGATCCAGAGATAGTTGAGCGAACAGTCTCCAGCTTTCGACAGCTTGGGTTCTCGTGCACGGTGGAGCCAGTCAATGCCATCGGGGTTCGCAACGTCCGACTCCTTGGAGGGTTGAGTAGCCAGCTTCGCTTGTTTCAAGGCATTGACCCGGCGATTACCCGCAAGCGCATGATCGCGGGTATCGCACTCAAGTCCCCGGCCAAGCTGGGTGTGGTTTCGATCGAGCCGCTGGGACGTGAAATCGAGATGTTCGATGTCACGACTGGCACAGGAGATTTCATTGCCGATGGCGTCGTCAGTCACAACTGCTTCGCCCGGCGCACCCATACTTACCTCGACCTCAACGCCGGCCGCGATTTCGAGCGCGAGATCGTGGTCAAGGTCAACGTGCCGGAGCTGCTTCGCACCGAGCTCGGGCGCGACAGCTGGAAGCGGGACCTGGTGGCGTTGGGGACGAACACCGATCCCTACCAGTGGGTCGAGAGCCGCTACCGGATGATGCCACCGATCCTCGCTGCCCTTGAGCAGGCGCAGACTCCGGTCTCGGTGCTGACCAAGTCGCCGCTGGTCATGCGCGACGTCGAGATCTTCGCCCGCATGGCGAAGAAGCTGCCGGTCTCGGTCAACCTCTCGGTGCCGACCCTCGACGAGGAGGCCTGGCGGGCCACCGAGCCGCACACGCCGAGCCCCTTAGCCCGTCTCGACGCGGTCGCCGAGCTGCGCCGCCGCGGCATCGACTCCGGCGTCCTGATCGCGCCACTGATGCCTGGCATCAACGACAGCCCCGAGCAGGTGCAGCCAATCGTCGACCGGGCGAGGGAAGCCGGCGCCAGTTTCCTCGGCGGTGTCGCCCTCCACCTGCGCGACGAGGTCAAGGAGGTCTTCTTCGCCTGGCTTGAGGAGAAACGCCCCGACCTGCTCCCCCGCTACACGAAGCTCTACAAGGGCCGCTCCTACATGCAGCCCTCAGACCGCCAGAAGCTCACCCGCCGAGTCCGTGGCTGGGGCCGAAGCAATCCCAGGAGCCGTGGCCACGACGAGGAGCGCCCGGTTCGATTGAAGGGCGAGGTCAACCCTCCTCAGCCGCGTCTTTTCTGAAAGACGGCACACTCTGCGCGCCACAGGTACGGAGAGCACGGGCAATGTCCGCGCATGGCCCTTGACAGTGCAGGACCGACGACCGGTGTGCTCGCAGCGCTGGCCACTTCGATTGGACTCGGTCTTGTTGTCGGTGGCTTCTTCGCCGGTGCGATCGGCTTTGTCTCAACGCGCTCGCAGGAGATATCGGAGAAATGGGCCTTTCTGGGCGGCTACGCCGGGGGCTTCCTCGCTCTGGGCCTGCGTGTAATTGATATCTTCTGGAGGTCTTTTGTCTGAGGAAATGAAAAGACTTGTGAGGAACGCGCACGTTGGAATTGCCACAGGATTCGCGTTGCTCGTAGTGGGTTTTTGGCCGGTCCACAGCAGTGAAGCGGCGACCGGCGCCCTTGGCATCACCGCGTTTTTCGTCGGCATCGGAGTTTTCGTGGGGCTCAGCATGCGCGACGAACGGGCCGCCCGAAAAAGACCCCCTCGTTCCCCCTAACCCTCGTCCAGGTCCGAGAACAGGCACTCCTCCGGCGCTTTGTCGTCCCGGAAGCGGTGGAAGCGCCCGCCGTGCCGGATCCGCCCGGCTGCCGCGTGGTCGTAGCCGATCTCGATCACCAGCTCGGGGCGCAGGGCGACCCACTCGAGGTCGCGGCCACCGGTCCAGCGGCTTGGCTCGGCCGTGCCGGACTCGCCGGTCTCCAGTGGTTCGAGCAGGGTTCGCAAGCTGCGTTTGGTCTCGTGGCTGAAGCCGGAGATGTGGCCGACCGAGCGCAGCTCACCGCCGTCATAAAGGCCGAGGATCAGTGAGCCGACCGTGCCCTCCTCTTTGCCCGGCCGCCAGCCCATCACCACGCAGTCGATTGTGCGCTCGCGCTTTACCTTCGCCATCCCTTTGCGCTTGCCGGGGATATAGGGGGCGCAGAGCTGCTTGGCCATCGTCCCCTCGGTGCGGCGCAGCCACTCCTCGGCTTGGTCGGTGTCGCGACTGAGCACGCTCGTCTCCACCGAGGTCCCCTCGAACAGCCGCTCCAGCCGCTCACGGCGCTTGGCGAACGGCGTCTCCAGCAATACCTCGTCTCCCTCGGCGAGCAGATCGAAGGCGACCAGACCCGCCGGGATCTCTTTCGAGAGCAGGGTGATCCGCGACTCGGCCGGGTGGATGCGGCTCTGCAGGGCGTCGAATTCGATGTTGCCCTCGCCGTCGCGGATGACCAGCTCGCCGTCGGCGACGTAGCGCCCCGGCGGGAAGCTCAGCTCGGGGAAGTAGCGCGAGAGGTTTTTGCCACCGCGCGACTGGATGTAGGAGTCCTCGCCGTCGACGAAGACAATTGCGCGGAAGCCGTCGAGCTTCTGCTCATAGGCCCACTCCTCGCCCAGGGGCAGCTCTTTGCGGGTCAGCGCAAGCTGCGGTTTGATCGGGGGCTCGAGCGGAAGGGTCAACCTGACCCGACAGTTTGCCGACGTGCGCGGGCCTCGCGCGGATCGGGTATCGGCACGGCCGCCAGCAACTGCTTTGTGTAGGCGTGGCGGGGTTGCTCGCAGACCCGATCGGCGGGGCCCTCCTCGACGATCTTGCCCTCGTGCATGACCGCAATCCGGTCGGAGACGTGGCGAACGATGCCGATGTCGTGGGCGACGAAGACGTAGGTGAGGCCAAGCTCCTGCTGCAGGTCGGCGAGCAGGTTGACTATCTGCGCCCGGATCGAGACGTCGAGGGCGGAGACCGGCTCGTCGGCGACGATCAACTTTGGCCGCAGCGCGATCGCGCGGGCGATCCCGATGCGCTGGCGCTGGCCGCCGGAGAACTCGTGCGGGAAGCGGTCGTAGTGCTCGGGCGCGAGGCCGACCCGCTCCAGCAGCCCCTGCACCTGGCGCCGCAGCTCGCCGCCCTTAGCGACGCCCTGCAGTCGCAGCGGTTCGCCGACGATCTGGCCGATCCGCTTGCGCGGGTTGAGTGAGGCGTAGGGATCCTGGAAGACCATCTGCATGTCCCGCCGCAGCGGCCGCATCGTCCGGCGCGAGAGGCCGGCGATCTCACGGCCCTCGAAGCGGACCGAGCCCGAGGTCGGCTTGACCAGCTGCAGCACGGCGCGGCCGAGCGTCGACTTGCCCGAGCCCGACTCGCCCACGAGGCCGAGCGTTTCGCCGGGTGCCACGCTGAAGCTGACCCCATCGACGGCGCGGATCTGGTCGACCGTGCGATCGATCAGCAGGCCGCGCTTGACCGGGAAGTGCTTGACCAGGTCGGTGACCTCGAGCAGGGGCGCGGCGCCGGCGTTCACGGCGCCGGGGCCTCCAGGCCAATCTCGCCCTCGACCAGGCGGCGCTGGCGCTTCTCTTCGGGCTCCAGCCAGCAGCGGTCGAGGTGGGAGGGAGCGTCCGCCAGGCGCGCCTCTAGGCCCGGCAGCTGCGAGCAGCGGCCGAACTCGTGCGGGCAGCGGGGCCGGAACGAGCAGCCCTGCGGCAGGTCCAGCAAGGACGGCGGCGCGCCGCTGATCTGCGGCAGTCGCTCGGGCCGGTCCCGGTCCATCCGGGTCAGCGAGCCGAGCAGGCCCCAGGTGTAGGGGTGCTGGGGGTCGTAGAAGATCTCATCGAGCGTGCCCCGCTCGACCACCCGGCCCCCGTACATCACCAGCACCCGGTCAGCGACCTCGGCGACAACGCCGAGGTCGTGGGTGATCAGGATCGTTGCCAGGTTGCGCTCGCGGTTGAGGCGGGCGAGCAGGGCGAGGATCTGCGCCTGCACGGTGACGTCGAGCGCCGTCGTCGGCTCGTCGGCGATCAGCAGGTCGGGTTCGAGGGCCAGCGCCATCGCGATCATCGCCCGCTGGCGCATACCGCCGGAGAATTCGTGCGGGTAGTCGTCGATCCGCTGGGCCGCGTTGGGGATGCCGACCGAGTCGAGCAGCTCGATCGCCCGCTCGCGGCCCTGCGACTTGCTCGTCTGCGGCCGATGGGCGCGGATCGCCTCGGTGATCTGGGCGCCGATCCGGTAGACCGGGTTGAACGAGGTCATCGGATCCTGGAAGACCATGCCGATCTGCGCGCCGCGGACCTTGCGCAGCGCCTCGTCATCGGCCTCGATCAACTCGCTGCCGCGCAACCGCACCGAGCCCTCGATCCGCGCGTTGGGCGAGCGGGTGAGGCCGATCAGCGTCTGCGCGGTGACGCTCTTGCCCGAGCCCGACTCGCCGACGATCGCCAACACCTCACCTGGGGTGAGCTCAAAGGAGACGCCGTCGACCGCCTGCAGGCGCCCACCTTCGGTGACGAAGCCGACCCGCAGGTCGCGCACGCTGAGCAGCGACTCGGCGCTCACTGGGCCGACTCCCCAAGCCGGATCCGCGGATCGAGATAGGCGTATGCGATGTCGACCAGGGAGTTGAAGAGGACGACGAAGAAGGCGCCATAGAGCGTGATCGCCATAATCGGCGGCAGGTCGAAGTTCGCCAGCGCTTCCTCGGCGTACTGGCCGACACCGTTGAGGCTGAAGATCTTTTCGATCAGGATCGCGCCGCCGAGCAGAGCGCCGAAGTCGAGCCCGAAGAGGGTGACGATCGGGATCAGCGAGTTGCGTGTCACGTGCTTGCGCATCACCCGCCGCTCACTCAAGCCCTTGGCCCGCGCCGTGCGCACGTAGTCCTCGTTCATCACGTCGAGCATGCTCGAGCGCAGCACGCGACTGTAGAAGCCGAGGTAGAGGATCGCCAGCGTGACCCAGGGCAGGATCAGGTGGTAGGCCCAGTCGAGTGGATTTTCGGTCAGCTTCGTATAGCCCTGCGAAGGGAAGATCCCCGTTTCGTAGGCGAGGTAGTTGAGCAGGATCGCGGCCAGCCAGAAGACCGGCATCGAGATGCCGGCTACGGCGACGATCGTCAGCGTCCTGTCGAGCCAGCCCCCGGCCCTGACCGCCGAGAGGTAGCCGAAGAGGATGCCGAAGAACATCCAGATCGCGGCGGCGCCGATGCAGAGCGAGATCGTCGCGGGGATCCCTTCGACGATCCGTTCGTCGACCGGTTCGCGACCTTCGTAGGAGATCAGGTCGCCGGTGAAGATCTTCTTCATCATCGTCACGTACTGCGTCGGCAGCGAGTCGTTGAAGCCCCATTCCTCGTTGATGCTGGCGATCAGCTCCGGTGTCGCGTTCTTGCCGGCCATCCGCGCCGCCGGGTCGGAGTTGGGTACGACGTTGAAGATCAGGAAGGTCAGGAGGGAGACGGCGAAGAGCACAAAGACCGTGCCGAACAGGCGCCTGACGACGAAGCGACCCATCAGCGCGCCAGCTCCTCGAGCCCCTCGGTGCCGGGCGCGCCGGTCGCCGCCACCCCGGCGTGGGCCTCGAAGCGGACTTTCGATTTCGGGTCGAGGGCGTCGCGCAGGCCGTCGCCGAAGACGTTGAGCGAGAGGACCGTGAGCAGGATCATCGTGCCGGGGATGATCGTCAGCAGCGGCGCGCTGGTGATCAGGTCATTGCCAGTCGCGATCATCGTCCCCCAGGACGAGTTCGGCGGCTGCACGCCGACGCCAAGGAAGGAGAGGCCAGCCTCGAGCAGCATGTTGCCGGCGATGTTGAGTGTGAAGAAAACGATGATCGTTGACCAGAGGTTCGGCAGTAGCTCGGCGAACATCACCCGCATCGAACCGGCCCCCTGGGCCACGGCGGCCTCGACGAACTCCTTCTCGCGCAGGGAGAGGACCTCACCGCGCAGGGGCCGGGCCATGTAGGGCGTGGAGACGAAGCCGATGATCAGGATCGGGATCCAGATCGAACCGCCCGAGATCTCCACGGGACCGATCTTGAGGCCGCCGATCGCGAGCGAGACACCCAGGGCGATAGCCAGCAGGAGCACCGGGAAGGCCCAGAGGACATCCATCGCCCGGGAGATCACCGAGTCGGTCCAGCCCCGGTAGTAACCGGAGAGCAGGCCCAGCACGGTCGCCAGGATCGTCGTGATCAGGGCCGAGACGACCCCGATGATCAGCGAGGTTCGCCCGCCGTACATAAGCCGCACCATCTCGTCGCGGCCGAGACGGCTGTCGGCGCCGAGGAAGAACTTGCCGCCGGCGCCAAACCACTGCGGACCGAGCGGTTTTCCTTCCGGGTTGACCACGTCGCGCTTTTCACCGCCGACCGTGACCCTTTGCAGGGTGTGAGTTGCGTTAGGCCCCGTGTGGGCGACGTGATCGGCCCAGAGCGGGGCCGCGATGACGAAGACGACGATCGCGACGAAGAGGCCGAGGAAGCCGAGCGCGACCCGGTTACGGCGCAGCCGCCTCAGCGCCAGGCGCCACGGACCGCTGTCCGCTGGGCCTGAATCGGCGATGGGCTCGGCGGCCACGCTCTTATTGTGAAGTGGCGAGCGGCTACTTGAACTGGAAGCTGGTCAGGTCGTCCTCGAAGGTGGGGTTGAAGATCACCTTGTCGAGGTCGATTGCGCTGGAGACGAAGGTCGAGATGATCCGCGTCCCGTACGGAGCCCAGGGCGCGTGTTCCATGAATTCCTTGTCGAGCTCCGCGTATTCGGCTTCCTGTTTCGGTCCCAGCGTTTCTTCCCCGAGCCGGGTGATCTTCGCGTTCAGCTCCGGGATGTCGGTCTGGGAGAAGTTGCTGTTGTTGGTCGGCGCGATGCTCTCGCCCGAGAGCAGCGGCTGGAAGAAGTCATTGGGGTGCGGGTAGTCCTCGAACCAGTCGAACCAGCCGGTGTCGAGGTCCGGCGTGTTGACGTTGCCGATGATCGAGTAGTAGTTGTCGGCGTTGATTTCCTTGAACTTGGCGTTGAAGCCGAGCTTGTTGAGGACGTCCTGGTAGTACTGGGTCGCTTCGCTGTTTTCCGGTTCGTTGTCGCCCCAGACGGTGATGTCGCGGTCCGAGGGGTTTGCTTCTTTGATCAGCTGTCCGGCCTTGGCCATGTCGTGCGGGTAGAGGTCGAACTTCTCGTAGCCCGGCATCCCCGGCGGCAGGATCTGGTGGGTGGCGGCGAGCGAGCCGGCGTAGATCCGTTCCAGCGCCCGCGGGTCGATCGCGTAGTTGACCGCTTCGCGGACCTTGAGGTCATCGAAGGGCGCCCGCTTCATGTTCATCCAGAAGTAGTAGGTGCTGACCGTCGACTCGTCCCGGAACTGGGTCCCTTCGTATTTGTTCTTGACTTCCTGGTAGCGGTCGGGCGGGGGCGGGGCCTGCATCCAGTCGGTCTTGCCCTGTTCGACTTCGTTGACCTGGGTCGAGTCGTTGCGGATCACCGAGATCTCGATCTTGTTGACGTGGCCCCCAGGCAGCTGCGGCATCAATTTGCCGTTGGCCTTGACCCAGGCCGGGTTGCGTTCGTAGGTCCAGCCGCGCCCGGGTTCGGATTTGGTGATCTCGTACGGACCGGTGGCCGGCGGCGGGTCGGCCGTGAGGTTCTTGGCCGGCGTGCCCTTCGGCACCAGGGCGACGAAGGGGATCGCCAGCTCGTCGGTGAAGGTTCCGCGCGGTTTTTCGAGGTCGATGACGATTTCGCCGGTCTTGTCGTCGGTCTTGATGCCGCTGATGCCGCCCTGCTTGGTTTCGGCGAACTTTTCGGCACCGACGATGCTGGTGTAGAAGGGGACGCCGCCCGAGTTGAGCTTGAACATCCGTTCGACCGTGGCGGGGAAGTCGGAGGCCCTGACCGGGGTGCCGTCGGAGTACTTGAGGCCCTTGCGCAGGAAGAGCGTGTAGGTCTTGCCGCCGTTGCTGATCTTGGGCATCGCCGTGGCAAGGCCGGGAATCACTTTGCTGCCGGCCTTACCGCTGGCGTGGGCAAAGGAGAGCAGCGGTGTATAGCTGTTCCAGAGCGCCGTCCAGCCTTCCGAGGTGTAGGAGAGCTGCGGATCGAGGTAGTCGGGGAAGGAGGCGTAGCTGCCGGTCAGCGTGCCGCCCTCTTTGCCGCCGCTGGAGCTCCCACACGCGGCAAGGCCGACCGCGGAGGCGGCGACGAGGGTGAAGACGAGCAGGACGGAACCGAACTTTCTCAAGTCACTACCTCCGATTTCGACTGTGAAGGCTGGCGCCGCTCCCCCACTGGAATCAACTCCACCATAATCTGCTCTTCGGCGTCAAGGGCATCTGGACCTGTTTTTTCCCTGCGCTCCGGCCATTTCGGCCCCATCACCGCGGCGGAGACGGCGACGATCACGAAGACGCCGAGCCCGGCGACGAGGAAAGTTGCCCGCGGGCTGGCGCCGGTGGCGATCAGCCCGCCGAAGAGGTAGCCGACCCCAGGCATCGCCGCTCCGGTCGATTCCAGCACGCTCATCACCCGCGCCTGCATGCCCTGCACGGTCAGCTCCTGGACGGCGCTGATCACGCTCACCCACTGCACGCCGTTGCCCGCCCCGCCGACGACCGAGACGGCGCAGGCGACCGCCAGCGTCGGCGCGGCGGCGAGCCCGAGATAGCCGGCGCCGACCGCGACCGTGCTGAAGAAGAGCAGCACCGGCAGCGAGGCGCGGCGCACGGCGGCGAAGACGATGCTGCCGAGAACCATGCCAACGCCCCAGCTGGCCAGCAGCAGCCCGTAGCCGGAATCGCCGGCGGCGAGCGTCTGCTTCGAGTAGATCACCTCGATTGGGATCACCGCGGCGAAGAAGACGAAGGCGGCACCCTGGGCCAGGATCAGCCGCCGCAGGGTCGCCTGCTCGCGGACATAGGCGAGGCCGGCGCGGACGCGGTCGCGGACCCGGCCGGGATCGGGCTCGGCCTGGGGCAGCCGCCCCGCCGTGAAGAGGATCACCGCGATGCCGTAGAAGGAGGCGGCGTCAAGCAGCAGCGCGGTCTGCACGCCGAAGCCGGCGACGATGAGCCCGGCGATGCCGGGCCCGAGCGCGGCGCTGCCGGTGAAGGCGACGTTGAGCACGGCGTTGCCCGAGCGCAGTTCCCCTGCCGGCTCGAGCAGGGCGACGACGACGGCACGGGTGAGGGCGCGACCGGTCAGCGCCAGGGTGCCGTCGATCGTCGCCACGATCACCACCCCGAGCAGGAAGAAGTTGTCGCCGGCGAGCAGGGCAAGGGCGCCGAAGGCCGCGGCCTCGCCGCAGTAGATGACCGGCAGGGCGAACTGCGGCGGCGGCTGCTCGACCCGTGCGACCAGGAGCGGCGCCACCAAAGCGGGCAGAAAACGCGTGCCGAGGAAGAGCAGCGCGGTCGCCAAGGCGCTGCCGGTCTGGTCGTAGACGAGCACCGAGAGGGCGACGATCCCCATCCAGTCGCCCAGCTCGTTGACCCCGTAGCTAGCCGCTAGCCGCCGAAATTGCGGCTTTCTGAGGGGGTCTGTAAGCCGCGCCTTAGGCATAGGTGGACGCACGAACTACTGCATTTATGCACAAGTTTTGCTGCAGATGCACAAGTTTCCGCTCGGTTGTGCTACAAAGTTGCCAGGCAATTGACGAGTTTCAGGTCGCACTGCGCAACCTGAGGGTTTCAACGATCGAAGGGAACAGGCACATGGGCTTTCATCACTAGGTCTTCTAAAGCGAGCGGTAGGTACTTCGCTCGCACCAGTCTTTTTAGCTTTTGAAGGGCGTCCTCCGGGACGCCCTTCGCTTTTTTCGGGGTCGGCGGGGTTTGGCCTTGCCGGGAAGCAGGCAATTCCCCCGCCTTGGGCGACTCCTGGCAAAGCGGCCAAGCTCCTTGCGTGCCCACGCCCAGGCAAGTACCTTGGATTGCCCAAGTTGCGGTCGATGCAAGCTGTTATGACGTGACGCAGGGAAAGGCCTTCCGTCCATGAACCTTGTAGGCCACGGGAAGAATCCCACGCCCAGGAACCACCCCCCAGAGCGCTATGGCTGACAAGCGTCCCACCCGTTTCGCAATCGGCGTCATGATCGCCGGGCTCCTCGCTACCGCCGCGCTCGGCGTCTGGGACGCCTCGGAGTCCAACTGGGACCTCCCCCTCTTCGCCGTCCTGCTCTCCTTCTCGGTCTTCAGCTACCTGACCGCGGTCTCGACTGAATCCAAGGTCAAGGTCTCTGGCACCTTCCTCGCCCTGGTCCTGGCGATGGTCTTCCTCGGCGGCACGCCGGCCGCGCTGATCGCCGTCGCCGCGATGCTCGTCGGTTGGCTCGTCCGCTGGCACGACGAAGGGCATTACCTGCTCAACAACCTGCTCACCTACGCGCTCTTCCCGTTGCTCGGTGGCATCGCCTTCCATCAGAGCGTGCAGGCGATCGGAATCACCGCGGACGATCCGTCGTTCTACCTGCTGGTCTTCGCCCTCTTCCAGTTCGCGCTGCTGATCAACTTCGTGATGGTTGCCGGCTACGGCTGTTACGTGGAGCGCGTTTCCTTCCGCAGCAAGCTGAAGGTGCTGCCCCCGGTGCTGCCCTCCGAGTTCGCCAGCGCGATGCTCGCGGTCGCGGTCGCCTTCATCTTCCACGTCATCGGGATCGCGGCGATCGCCCTCTTCGGCGTCGTCCTGATCACCTTCCAGTACCTGCTCGGCCAGCTGCTGCTCTCCCAGCAGCGCGCCGACGAGCTGGAGAAACGCAGCAAGCAGCTGGCCAGCTTCCAGGTCGGGATGTTGAGCGCGATGCTGCGCACACTCGACTTGAGGGACCAGATGACCGCGCGGCACAGCGCCGCCGTGGCGCGTTACTCGCGGGCAATCGCCCAGCGGGCCGGTTACTCGCGCCAAGAGGAGGAGCTGGTCCACATCGCGGCGCTGCTGCACGACATCGGCAAGTTCATCCTGCCCGACCGCATCCTCAAGGCCAACGTGCCGCTCACCGACGAGGACTGGATGCTGATCAAGCGCCACCCCCAACAGGGCGCCCGCGTGGTCTCCTCGCTCGACGGCTACGGCCCGGTGGCCGACATCATCCTCGCCCACCACGAGCGGATCGACGGCAAGGGCTACCCGCGCGGCCTCGCCGGCGAGGACATCCCCGAGCTCGCCCGGATCATCTCGGTCGCCGACACCTACGACGTGATGACCGCTCGCGACTCCTACCGCACGCCGATGTCGAGCTACGACGCGATCGTCGAGCTGCGCCGGGTGGCCGGCAAACAGCTCGACCCGCGCTTCGTCGAGGTCTTCATCGAGCTGCTCGAGGGCAAGGACGTCTCCTTCCAGCACGGCGAGGCGGCCGACTTCGAGAAGGAGCTGGCGCTGGAGTCGCGGATCGAAGAGACCGCCGACCCGACCGGCAACGCCAACCGCTTCGGCGTGCCCGGCGTCAGCGTCGGCTAGATGGAGGACGGCTAGGGCCGTCGCTTCTCGAATATCGCCAGGTTGGACTGATAGACGGCCACGACCTGAGACCACTCGACTCGGAGCGGGAACGGAACCACGGTTTCGTAGTGGTCGGGCACGACGTCGTCGGCGTCGAGGAAGTCCGAGAGCTCGTAGATGTGGCCGGACCGCTTGCCGGTGTCCAGGTAGTCGAACGGATCGGAGATGACCAAGCGCCCACCGGGGGCCACGCATCGCCAAGCCTCGCGCACGACCTCCGCCGGGTTGGGGGTTGCATCAACCACGTTGAGCAGCAGCACCAGGTCGGCGGCGCCGTCGCGAAGCGGCAGGCGCCGCGCATCCGCGCAGACGAAGCCAAGCCGGTCGGGCGAGGGGCGCCAGGGCAGCTCCGCCACGACGGGGCGCGTCCGCCGTGCTCGCAGGGCAAAGGTCAAGGTCGGGGTTCCTTCTGGGTGAAACAGAATCCGCCGCGCCTCCTCCAGCGCGGTCGCGCCAAGGTCGACGCCGATTGTTCGGTCGGCCCCCGCGGCGCTGATCTCGGCGGCCATCCGTCCGAGTTTGCAGCCGACGTCGACCGCCAGGCCAACGTCGGGGAGGTGGGGCCGGATCGCCTCGAGGACGGTCGAGTAGAAGACCTCGCTCGGGGCATGCGCCGAGCCCACCTCGTGCCAGATCGTCGGCGCGGGGGTCGAAGAGTCCGTGCGCTCGTCCGGGACGAACGCCCCGAAGTGGTGCTCGTGGTAGGTAGCGAACTGGCCGTCTTCGCGGTGATCGTTGAAGGGCTGCAGGTCACCCCAGATCAGGTGCGGCACCTCTCCCCGGACCCGGTACTCCGTCCCGCACTTCGCGCAGACGCAGGTCAGCTCATCACGACGCTCAACCGGTGCCCCGCAGCGTTGCCCCGGCACAGATTCCGCGAGGCATACGAGCTCGGCGACCATTGCGCTGAACCCTATATCCGCCGCGGGCCGTCGCGGCGATACGGTTCGACCCGATGCGCGCCGTCACCTTCCAGGCTCCCGGCGAGGTCCGGGTCGAGGAGAAGCCCGCTCCCGAGTTGGGGGCGGCCGACGATGCGCTGATCCGCGTCGAGGCAAGCGGGATCTGCGGCTCGGACCTGCACATCTTCCACGGCCGGGTGCCGGTCGAGCAGGGGTTCACGATCGGCCACGAGTTCGTCGGCACCGTGCTGGCAATCGGCGAGGACGTGACGCGGGTCGCCGCCGGCGACCGCGTGCTCGGCTGCTTCCACACGGCCTGCGCCACCTGCACGCCCTGCCTGCGCGGTGACTACCACCGCTGCGACAACGGCCAGACCTTCGGTCACGGTTCCCACCTCGGCGACCTGCAGGGGGCCCAGGCCGAGCAGTTGCTGGTCCCGCGCGCCAACCTGACCCTGCGTCGGGCGCCGGAGGGGATGTCCGACGAGGTGGCGCTCTTCGCCGGTGACGTGATGGGCACCGGCTACCACGCCGTCGCCCACGCCGGCATGCGCTCGGGCGACACCGTCGCCGTGCTCGGCCTCGGGCCGGTCGGCCTCTGCGCCGTGCAGGCCGCGCTGGCGGGTGGCGCGACCAAGGTCTTCGCGATCGACTCGGTCGAGCAGCGGCTGGCGATGGCCGGCGAGTTCGGCGCCACCCCGGTCCACCTGACCGAGGAGGAGCCGAAGAAGATCCTCCGCGCAGCCACTGAGAAGCGCGGGGTGGACGTGGTCGTCGACGCGGTCGGCGATCCGGGCCCACTGGCGATGGCGGTCAGCCTCGCCCGCGACGCCGGCACCGTCTCCGGGATCGGCGCCTACGCCGGCAAGGGCGAGGTGCCGCTCGGCCTCGCCTGGCTCAAGGGGCTGACCCTGCGGCTCGGCCTCGCCAACGTGATCGCCCACGTCGACCGGGTGCTGGCGCTGATCGAGGCCGGCAAGCTCGATCCCTCGCCCCTGGTCACCCACCACATGAAGCTCGACCAAGCGGCCGAGGCCTACGCGCTCTATGACCACCGCGAAGCGCTGAAGATCGTCTTGACGCCTTAGCTAAATTGGGTGGGGTGCGGGGGCGGCGATTTGGCGTAGCGATGCTGGTTGGGATTTTTCTCCTGCCGGCCAGTGCGCAAGCCTGCTCGTGTGCGCCGCAGGCGCCGGCGGAATCGCTGCGGGAAGCTGACGCTGCCGTGACCGTGCGGCTGGTCGCTGTCCTGCCGCACGGGCCCGGTCAGGCGCTCTACCGCTACGAAGTGCGGCACGTCTACAAAGGAGCGGAGAAGCTCGAAGCGGGGCAGATGCTCGGCGTGCACAGCTCTCGTCGCAGCGCCGCCTGCGCCCTGCCGCGACGGATCGGCCGCGCCTACGGTCTTTTCATGCTCAGCCGTCACGGCCGCTGGTTCGGCAGCATCTGCCGGGTGGTCTCGCCCGAGCGGATGCGGCGGGCGGCTCAGGGTGCGTCGGCGAGCTCAGCGCGAGCGTCGGTGCAGCCGGTCCTTTGCGGCTAGCAGGCGTTTGTCGGCCATCGCGTGCAGAACGGCCGGGTCTTCGGCGCCTTCGGCGACTCCGAACGAGGCGCCGAGCGAGCCGTCGGACATGCCGATCCGGCTGATTTCCTGACTGAGGCGCGCGGCTGCCAGTTCGGCGTCCTCGGCGCAGGTCTTCGGCATCAGCAGGGCGAACTCGTCGCCGCCGATGCGAAAGCTGTCGTCGGCGAGCCGGGACTCGTCGAGCAGCGCGGCGATTTGCTGCAGGGCGCGGTCGCCGGCGGGATGGCCGAGCGTGTCGTTGATCTGCTTGAAGCCGTCAAGGTCGAGCAGGCAGAGCGAGAGTGGCCAGGCGTAGCGCGAGGCGCGGGCGATCTCGACCGGCAGCCGTTCCTCGTAGGCGCGGCGGTTGGGCAAGCCGGTGAGCGCGTCGTGGCGGCCGCCGTGGACCTCGGCGGCGAAGAGCCTGGCGTGCGACATGTGGGCGGCGACCAGCTCGCTGAGCAGCTCGAGCGTCTCGACGTCGCCGTCGTCGAAGTTGTTGACCCGCGGCGCGTAGACCTTGAGCACGCCGACCGTCTCCTCCTGGTGGATCAGCGGCACGCAGATCATCGAGAGGGCGTTGACCCGCTGGCAGGCCTCGTTGTCGACCCGCGGGTCGGTCGCGGTGTCGTCGCAGCGCAGGACCTTGTCTTCCCGCACGCAGAGTCCCGAGAGGCTCGAGTCCATCTTCAGGCGGACGCCGAGGAAGGGGGTGGCCTCGCCGGTGGTGACGCGGTAGACCATCTCGTCGTCCTCGGCGAGCTCGATCACGCCGCCACTTCCCTCGGTCAGGTCCTGGGCGCGTTGGGCGATTAGCTCCATCACCGCGTCGAGCTCGAGGTCGCTGGCGGCGATCTCGGTCTGGGTCTGGATTATCGCTCGCAGGTGGCGGGCGCTGCTGCCGGTCATGCGCGCCATATCGGCAGGGTCCTACCCAGAATTTAGGACTGAAATAAGCGCCTCAGCGCCTGTACGGGCGAGGCTAGGTTGCGATCGCGACGCCGGTGGGCCACCGGTGCTTGCGGAAGGTCTCCGCGACCCAGCGGTAGCCGGGGCGCTCTTCGAGTGGAGCGCGGAAGCTGGCGATGCCGGCGGGGGGTGGTTCGTCGGTCGGCACGGGGCCCTCATCGGGCAGCACAAGTGGGAAGAAGAGCGAGGCGGCGGTGAGATCGGCGACGCTGAAGGTGTCGCCAGCCAGGTACTCGTTGGAGCCGAGCTCGGCCTCGAGGCGGTCGAGAGCGGCGACGATCTTGGTCCGGGCCAGCTCCGCCGCCCCCTCGTCGCGGACACCGAAGCGCAGGTCGGTGTAGGTGCGGGCGTAGGTGACCGCGCCGCTGCCCAGGCGTGCCACTGGGCCGGGGGTCGTGCGCGCGATCACCGCCTCGAAGCGCTCGGGGTCCTTGCCCAACTCGTGGAAGGCGAGCAGGCGGATGTGCGGCCCCAGCTCCTCGTCGAAGAAGTCCTCGAGCTCGAGCGCGTGACGGCGCTGCTCGGGATCAGCGGGATAGAGCGGCAGCTCGGGATAGCGCTCCTCCAGGGCGGCGATGATCTCGCTCGAGTCGCCGATCGAGCGGCCGTCGATCTCCAGCACCGGGAAGGTGTGGCTGGCACCGCCGGTGAGCAGCATCGAGGCCGGGATGTGCAGGCCGGGGATCGAGACCGCCCGCCGCTTGTGTGGCACCCGCTTGTGATCGAGCGCCCAGCGCGCCTTCTCGCTGTAGTGCGAGACGCTGATGTGCCAGAGCACCGGGCTGCCGTTGGGGGCCGCCATGGACTTGCAGACTAGCGCTGACTTCCTTCGCTTGAATCTCCCTGATCGAATTGGTTAGCTTGCCGCCCGTGTCCCGTCCAGGCAGGTGCCGATGATCCGCGTGCCGCTTCTCCCCAAGCGCAACTCCGCGCCGGAGCCCGAAAGCGAGGAAGAGCGCCGCGCGGCGGACGACTCCGGTTTGCGCCGCAGCGCGCCTGCGCAGGCGCGCTTCGAGGCGACGAACCGACCACGGGGGCGTTTCCTGCGCTGGCTCTCCAACGGCTCGCATCCCGAGCCGCTGCCCTCCTTCCAGGGCACGGTGGAGGACCCGCGGGAGGGCAAGCTGGGCATCTGCTGCTCGGGCGGCGGCATCCGCTCGGCTGCCTTTTCGCTCGGAGCGCTGCAGGTGCTGCAGGAGCGCGACGAGTTGGAGCGGGCCAGCTACCTGGCGGCGGTCTCGGGCGGCTCCTACATCGCCACCGCGATCTCGCTGCTGCGCAAGACCGGCACTGAGGATTCCGACGGCTCCCTCTTCGGGCGGAGAAAGCCCTTTGCGCCGGGCTCGCCCGAGGAGCAGTACCTGCGCAACCGCTGCTCCTACCTCGCTCCGACCGCCGGCGACAAGATCTTCCTCGGCCTGCGCGTGATCCTCGGCCTCCTGGTCAACCTCGTCTTTGTCTCCCTGCCCCTGATCGGGATCGCCCTCGTCCTCTCCGGGCTGGTCTACGCCCCGGCATTCGCCCACCTGGCCGGGGACTGCAACGCGGCCGGCGGGGCGGGATGCGCGGCCGACCTTCCCGACTGGACCTGGATCTCGACCCTGGCGGTTCTCGGTCTCGGCCTCGCCTTTGGCCTGGCGACGCTGCTGTTTCGCTGGCGCAAGCTGGCCTGGGCCCAGTTCTTCGCCGCATGGGCGACTCGGCTCTTGATCGTCGCCGCCGCCCTCGCTCTGCTCTTGATTGCCCTGCCACACCTCGTTCAGTGGGTACGCGAAGACCATCTCGGCGGGACGAGCGACAAGGGCGTCGGCTTCGGCGCCGGCACGCTGGCCCTGCTGGCGGGCGTCGCGGCACAGCTCGCCAACTTCCTCGTCTCGAGCAAAGCCCGCGAGGGGCTGGGGAAAGCGCGCAAAGCGTTCGGAAAGCTCGGCAAAGGGCTGCGCCTGGGCCTCGCTTACTTTGCCGCCGCATTGGTCGGTCCGCTGATGCTCTTCGCCGTCTTTTTCCTCAGCGTCGCGGCCGGGATGTCGGAAGTCGATGCGCCCGGCGTCGTCGACGGCGGACTGATCTGGGCGGGGGTCGGCGTGCTGGCGATCTTCCTCATCGTCTACTTCTTCGCCGACCTCACCACTTGGTCGCTGCACCCCTTCTACAAGCGCCGCCTCAGCAGCGTCTTCGCCATGCGCCGGGTCAGGGCCGAGGCGGCGCTCGATCCGCGGAGCAAGCTGTTCGACCGGGTTGAGGTGGTGCCCCCATCCGATCCCGAGAAAGACGTCGGCATCGCGGTCGAGCGCGACTACGACAGGACGCTGGCGCTCTCGGACATGGCAATGGTCGGTGGCGAGGGGGAGCAGTGGCCGACGCTGCTGATCTGCGCCGCGGCAAACATCTCCGACACCAGCGCGACCCCGCCCGGTCGCCGCGTCACCAGCTTCACCTTCAGCGCCCACACGGTCGGCGGGCCGCTGGTGGGAGCCGTCGCTACCGAGGAGATCGAGAACGCCTTCGAGGAGCCGAAGAAGGACGAGTCGCGACCGGCCAAGCGGCGTGGCCGCGATCTCTCCCTGCTCGCCGCGACCGCGATGTCAGGGGCGGCGATCTCGCCCTCGATGGGGAAGATGACGCGGCGCCCGCTGACCTTCCTGATGGCGCTGGCGAACATCCGGCTCGGCGTCTGGGTGCCGAACCCGCGCTGGGTGCAGTCCTTCCGCGAGGACCAGGAACTGCGCCTGCGCTACGTCAGGCCGCGGCCCTTCTATCTCCTCTGCGAGCTCTTCGGTCTCAACCGGATTGGCTCCAAGTACCTCTACGTCACCGACGGCGGGCACTACGAGAACCTCGGCCTGGTCGAGCTGCTGCGCCGCGGCTGCACCGAGATCTACTGCCTCGACGCGAGTGGGGTGGGTGCCGACGGGGCTGAGTTCGAATCGCTCGGCGAAGCGATCACCCTGGCTCGCTCGGAGCTCGGGGTCGAGATCGAGTTCGATACGGCCGAGGACACATCTCCTGCCGCGATGGTCCCCGACGAAAAAGCCCATTTCGCCAAACGCGATGTCGTGGCCGCGAAGGTCAGGTACCGCAGCGGCGAGGAAGGCAGGCTCGTCTACGTGCGCAACGCGATGATCGAAGCGGCGCCGTGGGACGTGCGCGCTCACCACGACGAGGACCCGCGCTTTCCCAACAACTCGACGGTTGACCAGCTCTACACTGACCAGAAATTCGAGGCCTACCGAGTGCTCGGATCGCGAGCGGCGGTACGGGCGGTCGAAGCGATGGGGGTTGGCGATGGCACTACTGAGTGATGAGGAGATCGGTGCGAAGCTCGGGGAGCTGAGCGGTTGGGAGCGCAAGGGCGAGGCGATCGTCAAGGAGTTCTCCTGCGGTGACTTCGTCGGCTCGGTGAAGTTCGTCGAGAGCCTGGTCGGGCCGGCTGAGGAGATGGGTCACCACCCTGACCTGGAGATCTCCTGGGACACGGTGACGGTGACGATCTCCACCCATTCGGAGGATGGCCTCACCGCTGCCGATTTCGAGCTGGCGGGGAAGGTCGACGCCCTATCGCCGACGAGCTGAGAATCGACTCGCGGCTCTCGATCCCGCTGGCCGAGGTCGAGCTGCGCGCCAGCCGCTCCTCGGGGCCGGGCGGGCAGCACGCCAACGTCACCGCCTCGCGGGTGGAAGCCGTGTTCGACGTCGAGGCTTCGACGTCGCTCGACGAGCGCCAGCGGGCGATGCTGCTCGACCGCGGCGGCTCGCTGATCACCGCTGTCGCCCAGGACGCGCGCGGCCAGGCGCGCAACCGCGAGCTGGCGCTGCGCCGGCTGGCCGAGAAGATCGCCGCCGGGCTCGACGAGCCGGTGCGGCGGCGCCCGACCCGGCCCACGCGCGCCTCGCGGACGAAGCGCCTGGAAGAGAAGCGGCGCTCGGGCGAACGCAAGCGGCTGCGGCGTCGCCCCAGCGGCGACCACTAAGCGAAACCGCACAGAGCCGCCATATACGCGGCTCAGTGCGGTTTCGGCAGGATCGGATTGCCGCGCTGGCGCAGGACGTTGTAGCCGGCGGCGCGCCAGAGGAGCTCGCCCTCGTGCGGGATCGCGAGCGTTTTGCTCTCACCAGGTTGGACCGTTTCGAGTGCCAGCGCGCGGCGGCTGCCGTCGGCGCGTTCTTCCCAGAAGGCGATCGCGACCATCGAGACGCGGCGGAGGAAGCGGCCGGCCGCTTCCGCTTCGAGTCTGTAGGTGGGGACCGACGATCCGCCGGCGGGGTCCACTGGCGTGACCTCGACTCGTGGCGGGTCGTTCGGCCAGGTCGTTTCGCCAAGGAAGTGAGCGAAGCGCTGGATCGGCGTCGTCGTCGCGGTGCGGGCGCTGCCGCGGGTGGCGAAGGCGCCGGGGGAGCTCCAGCTTTGGCCCTGATGACCGGGGCTCGGCGGGCTCTCGCCGGCACCCACTTTGTTGAGCCGCTTGAAGATCCCTGGTGTGCGCTTGAGATGAAGCTGCAGGGCGAGCCAGGTGCCGGGCCCCCGATCGAGCCCCCAGCGACCCTGCCAGTGCGCCCAGTCGGCCTTTGAGGCCTCGATCGGCAGGAGCACGATGTTGGGCTTGCCGCTTGGAGTCCCGGCCGGCTCACAGACGTCCGAGAGCGGGATGATCGGGTTGGCTCCTTCCCTGAAGTAGCAGGCATGCGAGTCGACGGCGACGAAGACCTCAATCTCCGCGGCCGAGGAGATCGACTTATTAACCGGCTTGCCGTGCTCGGCCAGGGTCAGGTGGGTGGGACGGAAATCGCCGCCGCCGCGCTCGGCGCGCACCTGCACCAGCTCCCAGTCGCCGTCGTGTCGGCCAGGCGGCAGTACGCAGGGATTGTCGGGATAGAAGAGCCAGTATTGGAGGAAGATCGTCTCCCCCTCTAAGACGACGCGCCCGTAGGCGACGCCGCCGGAAGCGAGGTCCTGGTCGCCATAGGCACGCAGCATTTCGTTGCTGCGCTTCTGAGTGTTGACATCGGCGCCGTGTTCGAGTGGGTTGAGGCGGGCTTTCCGCTCGTCGGCTCGCTCGCTCATCGCCGGCTCGGCGGGCGGTGTGCCGGGGACTTTCCGGTCCTTCTCGTCGAGGACTGTGGAATGCCGCAGGTAGCCATCGACCAGCCCGGGCCGCCAGCGCTCGAGCGCGTCAAAGTGCAGCGTGGGTGCAAAACGCCTGAGCAGTTCGAGTTGTTCGTCCGGAGAGATGTCGAGCAGCCTGGCAGACTGAGCGGCGATGGCGAAGGGCAAGAAGCGGCGGCCGCGAGAGAAGCCGGCGACGGTCGATTACACGGACGCGGAGGGCAACACCTTGACCCTGCGCCAGTCGCTCAGCGCCGGCACGATCGCCAAGCTCCGAGAAGGGCCGGCGACGGCGGCGACTACTCAGGAGGACGCCTGGCACCGGCGCTCGGAGCTGCTTTTCGAGCGGCTTGCGGTGCGCTGGGAGATCGCCGGCCTGCCGCTGACTGAGCAGAAGATGCTGCTCGGTCGCTACCGGATGGCTGATTCGCTCACCCAGCAGTGGGTGCGTGAGACGATCGCCGAGCACCTCGAGCGACATATCCCCGAGCTGGCCGGGTAGCGGTCAGACAAGCAAGCGAAAGGACTGACCAATGTTCGCGAACACCAAAGCAACCAACGGCTTCGCGGTCGACGACATCGACGCCGCCAAGCAGTTCTACGGCGAGACGCTGGGGCTGGGTTTCAAAGTCATGAGCGAGGAGTTTGGGGTCGCGTCGATCCAGCTCGCCGGTGGCCGCGACACCCTCGTCTATCGCAAGCCCGATTTCGTCCCCGCCACCTACACGATCCTCAACTTCGAGGTCGACGATGTTGACGCAGCGGTTGACGAGCTCGCCTCCAAGGGCGTCGAGTTCGAGCGCTACGAGGGCTTCGACCAGGACGAGAAGGGGATCGCTCGCGGGCCGGGCCCCTCGATCGCCTGGTTCAAGGACCCGGCCGGCAACATCCTCTCGGTGCTGCAGCAGCCTTCTTAGCCAGAGCGCCGCTCAGGCGTTGAGCAGCTTGGCCTTCTGGGCGGCGAACTCCTCCTCGGTGAGGATGCCCTGCGCCTTCAGTTCGCCGAGCTCCTTGAGCTGGTCAATCGTCGACTGACCGCCTGTGGCCGGGGCGGCGGCCACGGGAGCGGGCGCCTGCTGCTGTTCTTCCTGCTGGGCCCAACGCTGGCCTTGGCGGCGCGAGACACGGTTGCTGACGGAGGTGGCGGTGCCGGCGATGACCGCCGTTCGCGCCACTCCTCGAAGTAGTCCTGGCATGGATTCTCCTCTTACTCGGATGCCTCGACCGCGTCGAGGGCGGCGAGGACGGCTTGGACAGGGATACGGCCGCTGGCGACCAGTTGGCCGCCCGAGCGGCGGACGGCGGCGGCAAAGGGGCCCGCCCAGCGGTTCTCGTAGACGAGCAGGGCGGCCGAGGTGCCGGGCTCGAGCGCATTACCGGCCTCGACGATGTCGTCGTCGCCGAGCAAGCCTGAGGAGGCGCCGTCGAAGGCGGCGATCTCGTCGCCGAGGTCGGCCAGCTCCAGCGCCGCGACCGAGCCGTCCTCGCCCTTGGCGATGAAGGCGAGGTCGAGGATGCGGATCAGGCCGCGGTCGACCAGGTCGACCAGGTGAGGCAGCGCCTCGCCCGTCGGTTGCCGCCCCGGCCACTCGACGATCAGGTAATCGATCGGCCCCATCTCGTTGATCTCATCGCCGCTCAAATCCGACCCCTTTCGCTGTTGGTTGCGCGCGGGTCAGACCCGGCAGGGGGACCATAGCGGCGCAGCCCGTTTGGTTCAGGAATCTGATGCAAAGCGCTGACGCCGCTTGATCGATTTGCCCCCGTATACGTGGGTCAATCAATCAAGCGGCTCCTAGGGCGCGGCGGGGACCACGGCGATCGGGCCGCCGTCGGAGGGCAGGTCGGCGGTGTCGAACTCGGGCGTCTCGAGTCGCGCCGTCTGCGGCATCTGGGCGACGAACTCCTCCTCGCTCTCGGGGAGGAAGTCCGCGCGGGCGGTGCGGTAGTGCATCGGCACCACCCAGCGGGCGTCGAGGCGGGAGACGATCGCCCCGGCCTGAGCAGCGCCGATCGTCGGGCCGCCGCCGACCGGGAGGAAGAGCAGGTCGACGGCGCCGATCGCGGCGGCCTGCTCCTCGCGCAGCTCGCGCTGGCCGAAATCGCCGAAGTGGGCGACGCGCAGACCGTCGAGCTCGAAGACGAAGATCGTGTTGGGACCGCGCTCGGTGCCAGCCACCTCGTCGTGCTCGGAGGCGACCCCGAGTATCTCGCCGACCGCCTCGGTGCCGTGCTTGCCGGCGGTCGCGCGCAGCGTCTCCGGCCCGCCGCCGATCACCTCGACCGCGTTGTGGTCGCGGTGCTCGTGGGTAACAAGCAGCAAGTCGACGCCGTCGACCTCGATCGGCGGGTACTCGAACTTGAGGCCCCGGTCGGCCAGCAGCGGCCCCATATCGCCGAAGGGATCGATGAAGACCTTTGCTTCCGAGCCGGTCAGGGAGAAGGCCGACTGTCCGTGCCACTCAACGCGCATGTTGCTCCTCCAGTTGCGGGACTTGGGGCGGTGCGTTGATCGGTGTCTGCGCCGGCTCCTCGGCGTGGTGGTACTGGCCCCCGCGCAGCAGCGAGGCCGCGGCGGCGACAAGGCAGGCGACGATCGCGAAGGTGAAGGCGGTGTCGAGGCCATCGCTGAATGGCCCCGAGATCAGGTGCGGGAAGAAGTCCTGGCCAGCGAGCGCGGCATGGGCGTGGGGTGGCAGCGCGGCCAGGGTGTGCGCCCCGACCAGGTGCTGGACCGGGTTGTAGCCGAGGAAGGCGGCGAAGAGAACCGAGATCGGCGGGGTCTGGCCGGCGTGGTGGGCGACCTCGTGCGAAACACCGTGCGCTTCGAGGCCGCTGCTCAGCGCCGTCGGCAGGCTGGAGGAGAGGCCAACGATCAGCAGGGTGAAGAAGATCCCGACCGAGAGCACCTGGGCCGAGTTCTGGAAGGTCTGGTTCATGCCGCCGCCGGCGCCGCGGTCGGCGGCGGGCAGGCTGTTCATCACCGCGGCGCGGTTGGGCGAGGCGAACATTCCCATCGAGATCCCCTGCAGCAGCAGGATCGCGGCGAAGACCGGGTAGGCGAAGTCGATCGGCAGCTCCATCAGCAAGGCGAAGCTGATCGCGGCGGCGATCATGCCGCCGGTGGCGAAGGGGCGGGCGCCGTAGCGGTCGGAGAGGTAGCCCGAGGTCGGCCCGGCGAGCAGCAGCCCGATCGTCAGCGGCAACATGTAGATGCCGGCCCAGAGCGGCGTTTCGGTGAAGCCGTAGCCGCGCAGTGGCAGCCAGATGCCCTGCAGCCAGATGATCAGCATGAACATCAGGCCGCCGCGCGAGACCGCGGCGAGGAAGGTCGAGAGGGTGCCGAAGGTGAAGGCGCGGATGCGGAAGAGGGGGAGGCGGAACATCGGCTCGGCGACGCGACGCTCGATCACCGCGAAGGCGACGAGCGAGGTGATCGAGCCGGCCAGCAGCGCGAGAACCCGCGGGCTGCCCCAGCCGGTCGGGCTGTCGCCGTAGGGGCGAATGCCATAGGTGACGGCGACCATCACCAGGACCAGGCCGAGGGCGAAGGTGACGTTGCCGCCCCAGTCGATCGAGGCGGGCCGCGGCTTGCTGCGCTCCTCCAGCTTGAGGTAGGCCCAGACGGTGCCGAAGAGGCCGACCGGGACCGAGATCAGGAAGACCAGGCGCCAGTCGATTGGCGCCAGCAGGCCGCCGAGGATGAGGCCGACGAACATGCCGCTGACGCCGACGATGTTGTTGATCCCGAGCGCCATGCCGCGCTGGTTAACGGGGAAGGCGTCGGTGATGATCGCCGCTGCGTTGGCCAGCAGGCAGGCGCCGCCGACGCCCTGGACGATGCGGAAGATGACCAAATACATGGCACCGGCCTGGCCCGTCATCCAGTCGATCGCCAGTAGTAGCGAGGCGACGGTGTAGATGACGAAGCCGAGGTTGTAGATCTTCACCCGGCCGTAGATGTCGCCGAGCCGGCCCAGGCTGACGATCAGCACGCTGGAGACGACCAGGTAGCCGAGGATCATCCAGAGCAGGTAGAAGCTGTTGCCTGGGACCAGCGGGTCGAGGTGGATGCCGCGGAAGATGTCGGGCATCGCGATCAGCGTGATCGAGGCGTCGAGCGTCGCCAGCAGGATCGCCAGGGTGGTGTTGGAGAGGGCGATCCACTTGTAGTGGTCGTTGGGTTGGCTCCCGCTGGCCGGCGCTGCGCTCATCGCGGACACGGCTTTCAATATACACAGGCAAACTTTGCAGTTTGCCTGTGTACTTTGGGTATGATCGCCGCATGCCGACCCGCATCGACAGCGGTCCGCTTGCCAGCGAGCTGCGCGTAGTGCTCGGCCATCTGATCCGCCGCCTGCGCACGGAGCACCGCTTCTCGCTCTCCCAGGGCTCGGTCCTCGGCCGGCTAGATCGCGAAGGCCCGCAGAACACGAGCAAGTTGGCCGAGCTCGAACGCGTGCGCCCGCAGTCGATGGGCCAGACCGTCGCCGAGCTCGAGACCCAGGGCCTGATCGCACGGCGCCCCGACCCCGCCGACGGCCGCCGCTCACTGATCGAGCTGACCGAGGCCGGCCGCACCGAGCTGCACGAGGACCGCGCCCGCCGCGAGGGCTGGCTGGCCGAGGCGATCGAGGAGAACTTCAGCGACGAGGAGCGCGAGACGCTGGACGAGGCCACTCGTCTGCTCGCGCGATTGGCTGAGCTCTAGTCGGGAGAGTCGAGCGGCGCCGGTAGCCTCCCGAGCGATGAACGACGACTGGCGGCTCGAAGTCGACTTCGACGACACAGCCCATATCGGATCGCTGGTCGAGCGACTCGACGCTCGCGAGCTCGAACACGAACTGAGCAACGCCTTCCACGATCGCGTCGTCGTCAGCCGCAATGACGACGTGGTCTTCCTCTATGCCGGTACGAGAGAACAGGCGGAAGCTGCTCGCGACCTCGTATTCAGCCTGGCCCAGCAGCACGGCTGGAAGCTCGAGGTCGACTTCAAGCGCTGGCACACCATCGCGGACGAATGGGAGGACCCGGACCTCCCGCTTCCCGAAAGCGAGGCGGCCAAGCTGGCGGAGCATGAAGAGCTGATCGCCGCCGAGCGCCGGCAGACCGAGGAAAGCGGACACCCCGAATATGAGGTCCGCGTCGACCTTCCCTCACTCCACGATGCGTTTCAGTTCGCCGACACGCTCCGCGACGAGGGGCTCCCAGTGGTCCACCGCTGGAAGTACCTGCTGATCGGCGTCCCCGACGAGGACAGCGGCAAGGAACTCGTCGAACGGATCCAGGAGCAGGCGCCCCCCGACAGCCAGGTCAGCCTCGAGGGAACCTGGGCCGTTGCATACGCCGAGCGTCCACCAAACCCCTTCGCGATCTTCGGCGGGATGGGCGGATAACCCGGGGTCGCATGGTGAGCGAGCTCTTCATCTTCGCCGCCTCCAACAGGGCGGCTAGGCGAAACCGGGGGAGGACGATCGAGCGGCTCGTCGGGATCGACGAGGTCGAGCCACATGCCAAAGGGGTCGCGCGGCAGTTGCGGGCGGATGGCCTCGAGGAGCTTCGTTGCTGGGGCTCGATTCCAAGGCCCAACAACCGCAAGAACTGGGAACGGATGCAGCCCGGCCAGTGGGCCTTGCTTTACGGCGGCGACGAATCTTTTCCCTGGATCCTTCGGGTTGCTCGCACCGCTCATTTGAAGAAACTGGCTAGAAGCCTCTGGGGCGAAGACGGCGACGGGCAGACCTGGGAGCTGATGTTCTTCTTTGACCTTGCGCAACGGGTCGACTTGAGCCTGAACGAGGTGCGCGAGGCGCTCGCCTACGAGGGCGACGGCTGGGTCCCGCAGGGGCTTCAGTACCCCGCCGATTGGCGTCAGGCCGCCCTGCTGGAAAAGTTCGGCTCCTTCCCGGCCTTCGCGGCCGCGACGACGGGGAGGCCCGCGAAGGCGGCACCGCTTCCGACCCTCGAGGAGCTGCTGGTCGGCCCGGCGCGCAAAGGGAGGCCATCCAAACTGCCGAGACCCCCTCGGAACCGCCTGCCGCCGGACCCTGACCGCAGCGGACGGGGTTTGGTGGCGCACGAAGACACCGTCGAACTGCTCCGCCGGCACATCGGCCCGACCTTCAGCGAAGGAACGCGGGGAGTCAACCACGACGGCACCTGGAAGCACAAAGGCCGTTTCTGCATCTGCGAGGTGAAGAGCGTTACCGCGAAGAACGAGGTGGACCAGCTGCGCAAGGGGCTCGGTCAGATCCTCCACAACCGTTTCAAGGCGCAGGATGGGCGGAAGGAGAAGGTGAGCGCCTACCTGATCGCCGAGCGGGAGCCGTCGAACAGCTCACTCTGGGTGGACTTGGCCGCCGAGAGCGGCGTCGTCTTCACCTGGCCGGAGCGCTTCGGGGTGGACATCCCGAAGCCGTGATCGCTCGGAGCTAGTCGCCGATCCGGACGACGAGCTTGCCGACGTTGGCGCCGTCGAAGAGCATGTTGATCGCGCTGGGTAGCTGCTCGAAGCCTTCGACGACGGTCTCCAGCGGCTCGAGGCTGCCGTCAGCGATCCACTCCGCGAGCTGCGCCGAGACCCTCGCCAGCTTGTCGTAGTGATCGAGGACGATGAAGCCCTGCAGGGTGGCTCGCTTGATCAGCAGGCTGCCGAAAGCATCGCGTGAGCCGGCTACTGGTGCGGGACCTTCGTTGTAGCCGGAGATCAGCCCGCAGAGGGCGACCCGGGCGTGGAGATTGAGGCGGGCGAAGATCGCGTCCATGAGCTCGCCGCCGACGTTCTCGAAGTCGACGTCGATGCCGTCTGGGGTGGCGGCCTTGAGCTGCTCGCGCCAGTCCTCGGCGCGGTGGTCGACGGCCGCATCGAAGCCGAGCTTCTCGGTGAGGATCGCGCCCTTCTCGGGCCCGCCGGCGATGCCGACGACGCGGGCGCCATCGCGCTTGGCGAGCTGACCGGCGACCGAGCCGACCGCGCCGGCGGCGGCCGAGACGACGACCGTCTCGCCCTCTTTCGGCTTGCCGATTTCCTTCATCCCGACCCAGGCCGTGAGTCCGGTCATGCCGAGCGCGCCGAGGTAGAGGCTGGGGGAGACCCCCTCGATCTCGGGCACACGCTGCAGCGGCGCGGCATCGGAGGCAATGAAGTTCTCGGTCCAGCCGGTCAGTCCCTGGACCAGCTGCCCCTCCTCGTAGTCGGGGTGCTTGGACTCGACAACCCGACCGAGCCCGAGGGCGCGCATCGTCTCGCCGATCTGAACCGGCGGCAAATAGCCAGGCATGTCCTCGATCCAGGTCCGGTTGGTCGGGTCGAGCGAGATCCACTCGGTGCGGATGAGCGCCTCACCGTCGCCGATCTCCGGCAGCTCCTCCTCGACCAGCTCAAAGGTCTCGTCATCGATCCGCCCCTCGGGGCGCTGGCGCAACGCGAAGCGGCGGTTGGTCGGCATGGTTCGAGTCTACCTTCGAGATTCGGGGGTCTGATGGGCACGGCGAGAAGGAGGATGGGTGAACGGGATCTTCTGATGCGCTTCCTCTTCCAGAGCGAGGACGGCGCCTTCGACCTTGACGATTTCGGAGCATGACTCGAGCCCGAATTCCCAACAGTCGTAGGCCGCTCGGTGTACTTCACGCAAGGCGCTTTGCTCCCCCGCCCGATCGCCCTTTTCCTTGGCGACCGCGTATTCCGCGACTCCCTGTTCCACTTCGTTGAGAAGCAACTCACCTTCGATCTGGTCGTGCGCTTGCCGAAGGTCTCCGGCCCGTTCGGCGGGCGGCTCGCTGCTCCCCCCGCATCCGGCTGCCACGAGCGCCAAGAAGAGCGCTCCCGTCAGGATCACCCGCAGGCCCATCGCGAGAGCTTATGCCTCGGTGAGGCCCTCGTTCGGGGCTTTAGATGTTCAAGCTCCCGGCAGCGGCGTCACACATCGAACGACTGAGCTGCACGATGGGCGCGGCTGGGTTCGAACCAGCGACCTCTCGCGTGTGAGGAGCGCTGCTGGGGAGTCGAAAAGCCCCCTCAAAGTTGCATTCCCAAGCGGAATGGTGCATCTTCCGCCACCTATCTCCTGAGTGGCTAGGTCGCCGTAGTTTGCGGCCGATTTTTGGCATGGTGGGCACTGGTGCCCAAGGCGAGCATCTGAACTACTCAGACTCGGCGGCGGGTTCGTCGGATGGCGCCTCCCGGTTGAAAAGTAGGCCAAGCGCTCCAATCAGCATGAACCCCGAAATGGAGCCGGGGAGTAGGGAGATCCACGAAAAGCCGTCTTGGTTGAGCTTGTAGGTCAGGTAGCCCAATGGAATCCCAATGATCGCCGCCGTTGTCACCGAGCCCCAGGCAACCTTAGTTTTAGGCTCTACCCCGGCGTAGCGCTCGACCTCGCCGGTGATGTACTCGGAGAGGGTCCGTGCAGCGCTGCTTTCAGTGCCATAGGCCGGTGAGTCGCGAAGAAGCATGAGGAGCTCCAACTCGTCGCGAATGTTCCCCCGGCGACGCGCGCGGCCGACATATCCGAACCGGGCGAAGAGAGCGGCGAGGAACTCCGATACAGCGTTGACGAGTGCTTCCATGCCAGTCTCGTGCCAGAGATCAGGCCGCGCTGTCTTCGGGCGCAAAAAGCGAAAATTCAGCGTCTCCGCTCGAATCGACGTTTGGCGTCCACCAGGAACTTACATTTGAGACGGCAACGCGAAGGACTGGAATCTGCATTGTTTCGCTTGTTCCGGAGGCAAAGACCTTTGCATCCTTGAGGGTGAGTTGGGGTCGTGTATTTCGATCAATAACAGCAAGCTGTAGATCGCCGGGCGGGAGTTCCTCTTTCGCTTCGTGAGTTTCGATATCAGCCGTTAGCTTCTTGTCTTGCTCTCGGAAGCGCTCGACTGCCCGGACAGAGGAAGTGGCAAAACTCTCGACCGCCTTCGCCCAGTCATCGTCGCTCGTCTCCTCTGGCTTCTCGACCCCCTGAAGCAGCCGCTGACGGTACTCGTCGAGCTGCTCAGCAAACGTCTCGGATGCAGTCAAGGTTCCAATGACGACCATGCCGTTAGTGAGCAAGCCAATCGGCACGCCGGCACCCCGATCAGCGAGCCTGATCAGATCAAGGAGAAAGCCGTCTTGCTGAAAGTTGGCGCGCAGCCCAGCGAGTTCTGCCTCTGTGATGTTCAGTGGGGGCGAGTTCATTGGGAACGCGCGGGGTTTTAGCGGGTCCCCCAGACGAAGAAAGTGAGAAGTGTGGTTTTCGAGTGTCTCTGGCTAGTCGAGACGCCCCGGGGTGACAGCTTCAGTCGGTCGAGCTTCTATGCGCGCGCGCCACCATGGCCAAGACTTCGAGTAGCTGGCGAAACGACCGCGCGACTTCTCGCGGATTCAGAACCACGTGATGGCCTTCGCCTGTCCAGCGCAATACTGCGTCAAGCGTAGCTTGGAATAGGCGGTGCTCTTTGGGGGAGAGGTGCGACCGTAGCCGAGAGTCCACAAACGCGGACAGTCGATTGCCCACGTGGTGGGACCGCAGGCTGTGCCGACTATTGAACCGGGATGTCCAGAAGTCATCTTGAGCGGGGAACAGGTGGTCTGCAAGCGCTTTCAGCAAGAGACTGGCGCTCAGAGCTGCATGGATGTGCGCCGGTGCCGTGCTGGTCAGTAGCCGCTCCTCGATCGCACTGAAATGCTGTTGGGCATCCTCCAAGTCGGTTTCCGCGAGGAGATCGAGAACTTCTTCTCGGTCGGCACGGATAAGGCCTGTAGCTAGGAATTCACCAACCTCGTGGGGCAGAAGTCTCGGCTCAACTCTTGGTGCAACTGAACGCGACGCCCCCTTTCTGCGCGTTGGCACCGGCAGGACGGCGCTCATGATCGGCTGATCCGACCCGATCAGCCCAGTCGCAGCAATGGAGTCGAAGTCGATGCTTCCCATCGCCCTGGAGGCCAGGGTCTCGCTGGCCGCGCTGAGCGTGTCTTGCATCCTCGCCGCGATGCTCGCGCTCGGTTCGATGCCCTCCAGGGCCTTCGCCACCTTCGAACTCATCGCTTCGCTTGCTTTCATGACGTCGAAGGTTTCGGGCAGGACGGCGCTCATGATCGGCTGATCCGACCCGATCAGCCCAGTCGCAGCAATGGAGTCGAAGTCGATGCTTCCCATCGCCCTGGAGGCCAGGGTCTCGCTGGCCGCGCTGAGCGTGTCTTGCATCCTCGCCGCGATGCTCGCGCTCGGTTCGATGCCCTCCAGGGCCTTCGCCACCTTCGAACTCATCGCTTCGCTTGCTTTCATGACGTCGAAGGTTTCGGGCAGGACGCTAAGAGCGGCCATGTCGCCGCTAGCTTTTGCTGTGATTCGTGCGACCTCATCCGGAGTCATCAGAGGTCATTTTACGATGAGCGCAGATGGAACCGACGAGCGCAGAACTGCGTCAGTCCTCGCCGCGCGTAGCTACTGTTTCTCAAACGTGAGCGACTGCATTGCCAATTCGGCAATAGTCACATCCAGCGCCGCCGCGATTCCCTTGACAGTTCCCCAGGTCGGGTTTGATAGGCCGCGCTCGATCAGGGAGAGAGTGCCGCTGGTCACCCCAGCCTCGTAGGCCAGGGCTTCCTGGCTAACTCCGCGCTGGTCTCGGAGCTGGCGGATGGCCTTGCCAAGTGCGGGCTGTGGTTGTTCTGATGGCCCCATTGCCGACCGCACGTTCTCAAGTGCGCGGTGCCTGGTCCAGCTAGTGAGGTACTAGATATATATAACGGACTTTGTTAGCCTGACCCGACCAGCAAAAGTGCCCCCGCGCTGGTTGCACAGCCGGGGGCGTGGCACAGGAAAGGAGTGCTTTCCCATGCACGACGAAGATATCCGGCGGCGCTCACTCGCGCCCGCTCAAGAGGACGAGATCATGGAGCGCTCGGTCCTTACGCAGGTTTTGCTCCTGCACCCGGCTCAGTTGACGATCCTTGAGCTTTCGCTGCGGGTTGAGAGCGATCTACGGGAATGCGACCAAGACGCAGTGGAGCGCGCTGTACGAGAACTGGCCCGCGACGGGCTCCTCACCTGCGACTGCCGCCGCCTCGCGCCCAGCAGGGCGGCTGTGCGCTTTGACGAGCTGCTCGGGGGCGTCAATTGAGCGTCGTGGCTCAGCGCTTCGGCGAGAACCTGTCGAGCGCCCGCGAGGGGTCGGGCGTCACGCAGGAGGAGCTGAGCTTCCGGGCAGGGCTTCACCGCACCGAGATAGGCCTGCTTGAGCGCGGCGGCCGCATCCCCCGCATCGACACCCTCGCGAAGCTCGCCGGGGCGCTGGGAGTGCCCACGTGCAGCCTGCTTGACGGCATCGACTGGCAGCCGGGCGAGTTCACGCGCGGCGGCTTTCGGTCGCCGGATGAGACCAGGCAATGAAGTCAAGAACACAAAGAGACCAACCAAAACCCAAGAAGCAAGAAGGCAAAAGAAGAAGCAAGCCAACCAAAGAGCGAAGCCAAAACCAAAAGCCAAGGGAGCAAGAAGAAGGACCAAAAGAAGCAGCCAAAGGAGGAACTCAAACAGCAACCACCCAACAGCCGACACACTACGCACCCCTCCGGTGCGTGCCTGGGCCGCAGTTTGGTGATCCCAAACGTCAGGAAAGCTCAGACGTGATGGCGCTGGTGACTCCGGCCGTGCCTCCGGCGGCCGATTGTGGCGCGGCTCCGCTGTGCGGAGGCCGCCCGTATGGAAGCCCGGAGAGAGGTCTGACCTTCGGTCTTTTGCCGAATAAGTGGATCAACGGAAGGCCCTTCCGGCACCAAGGGGGCATGGCATCCCCTCGCATCAGGCTCGATCCGCAGACAGTCGAGGCGATCGCTCGCCGGGTTGTCGAGCTGCTCGAAAAGCGCGGACTTCAGCGGCGAGAGCTGGTCGATGCTGCCGAGCTGGCGCGGCGGCTTGGGATCGAGCGCTCTTGGGTGTACTCCCACGCGATCGAGCTTGGCGCGGTCAAGCTCGGCACAGGCGCGAAGCCACGGCTTCGGTTCGATCCTGAAATCGCCGCGCGGGTGCTGCAGAAGGTGGATGGCAAGCAAGCGGCTGACCCGCCCGCCCGCTCGGGTAAGCGGGCGGGCCAGCCGCAGGGGTCGGAGAGTCGAGTGGAGCTGCTGCCGATTCGGGGGCAAGACGATTCAGGGTCGGCTGCTTAAGGTCGGATGAGCGACCAGGCGACAGGGCAAGTGCTTGAGCTGGATCGCAAAGGCGGTCGCACCTTCGCGCTGCGCTTCCGCGCTTATGGCAAGCGGCGCTATCTGCGACTTGGGACGGTGGGCGATGGCTGGACCCGACGCAAAGCGAAGGACGAGCTGGCGAACGTCCTCGCAGATGTGCGGAGAGGCATCTGGCGGCCGGACGATCCACAGAAGGCCGCCGAGCCTGTGGAGGAGCCAACCTTCCATGAGTTCGCTTCCGAGTGGCTTGAGGGATTGCGGCACGAGGGCTTGTCCGAGAACACGCTTCAGGACTACACCTGGCAGCTCTGCAACCACATGCTGCCGTTCTTCGCCAAGCACCGGCTCTCGGAGATCACGATTGCCGAGGTTGATCGCTACCGGCAGGAGAAGGTGCGGGAGGGGACGATCTCAGCGGCATCGATCAACAAGACGATCACTCGGCTGGCGCAGATTCTTGAGGTCGCTGTCGAGCGCGAGCTGATCGACCGCAATCCGGCGCGAGGGAAGCGGCGGCGATTGAAGGAGCGCAAGCCGGAGCGGACCTGGCTGGACCGCGCAGAGCAGATCGTGGCGCTGTTGGAGGCCGGGGGCGAGCTGGATCAGGAAGCGCGAATAGATCGGAAGGCAACGCCGCGACGGGCGTTGCTGGCGACGCTAACCCTGGCCGGACTTCGGATCAGTGAGTCGCTCGATTTGCGTTGGCGCGACGTGGACCTTGCGGCCGGTCGGCTACGAGTGGTCGACGCCAAGACGGACGCAGGGGTCCGCCAGGTTGATCTACTTCCGGCCCTTCGTGAGGAGCTGTCGATCCACAAGTCCCAGACGCGCTTTGGCGGTCCCGACGACTTCGTATTCCCGACTGAGCGCGGCGCGCGCCAAGACCGCAACAACGCGCGGCGGCGGGTCGTGATCCGGTCGGTGGACCGAGCGAACGAGAACCTGATTGCGCGCGGGCGCAACCCGCTGCCGGAAGGCATCACGCCGCATTCGCTGCGCCGCACCTTCATCTCGCTTCTGCTCGCCACCGGCTCCGAGGTTCCCTACGTGATGCGCCAGGTCGGGCACTCCGATCCAAAGGTCACGCTTTCGATCTACGCCCAGGTGATGTACCGGGGAGAGGGGGAGCGGGAGCGGCTGAAAATAGTTTCCGAAGGCTCGGATTGGGGATTGCTGGGCACTGGCGACACATCTGAGGCCTCAGAGCCAGGCGAGCAGTTGACCTTGGGTGCATCTGAATCCCAGTCGATTGCAGGGGATTCGACCGATGGGCGCGGCTGGGTTCGAACCAGCGACCTCTCGCGTGTGAGGCGAGCGCTCTCCCACTGAGCTACGCGCCCGGGAGGGGCTCAATCATAGGTGGCGTCAGGGGGTCCTCGTCCTGCTCGGCCATTGCTCGTTTCTGCAGGGCCATGCCGATGAAGGGGAAGATCAGGGTCGAGAGCATGGCGGCGCCGACGAGGCCAGCCGCCGTTGAGGGGCGCATCTTTTCGGCGTCGATCGCGATCGTGGTGATCGCGACGACGAGGGGGAGCTCGGTGGCGCTGAAGAAGGCGAGGGCGTGGCGCTCGGTGCGGCTGAGGACTTTGCGGTAGAGCAGCAGGGCGGGGGCGCCGCGGATGACCAGGAAGAGGGCGAGGAAGAGGAGCATCTTGGCGATCGCTTCCGCCGAGCCGAGGGCGGCGAGGTCGAACTCGAGGCCGCTGGTGATGAAGAAGAAGGGGACGAAGAAGCCGAAGCCGACCGCGGTCAGCTTCGACTCGAAGATCTGCAGCTCGTGGCCGCGCAGGGCCGCTCTGGTGATCATGCCGGCGACGAAGCCGCCGAGCAGAACGTCGAGGCCGAGCTGGCTTGCCAGCAGGACCAGGCCGAAGACGAGAACGACGGTGATCCGCACCGCCAGCTGGCTGCTCGCCTCGAAGGTTTTTTCAAACGCCGGCCAGCCGCGCCAGGCCAGGCGCACCGAGGCGAGGGCGACGCCGAGGGCGAGGAAGATGAAGCCGACCAAGATTGCCGCCTCGTGCAGGGGGCTGGAGGTGGTGAGGACGAGGGTGACGAGCAGGATCGGGCCGAACTCGCCGGCTCCGCCGGCCGCCATCAGGAAGGTGCCGAAGCGCGTTTTCAGGCTGCCGTTGTCCTTGAGGATCGGGATCAGCGTGCCGATCGCGGTCGTCGCCAAGGCGGAGCCGGTGTAGAGGAAGGAGACGACGATGCCGGCCGCGGCGAGGGCACCGCCGATGCCGTATGCAAGGGCCACCGACATCGCCCAGCCGATCGCGCCGAGCTTCATCGGCGTGCCCTTGATCCGTTCGAAGTCGATCTCGTAGCCGGCGAAGTAGAAGAGCATCCCGAGGCCGAGATTGGAGAAGAATTCGATGAAGCTGGAGGGATGGGCAAGGCCGAGCACTTCCGGCCCGATCACGATGCCGAGCATTAGCTCCAGCACCACCACCGGAGGGGCCAGCCCTTTCGGCACGATCGCGACCGTGGTCGCGGCGATCGCCGCGACCAGGACGATGAAGAAGAAGGAGGAGCTGTCGACGTCGATCACGTGGCGCCGATCCTACGTTTGTCCACGGGCGGAGGGGCAACGATTTCCTCGGGTACCAAGAACTCGGTAATGCCCTTTCGGGCCAACGAGAAAGAGGAGAACCCGATGCCGTTTACACCGCCCCGCCGTGTCGCACTCGCGGTCGCGGCAACCCTTGCCGTGGTCCTGGCGCTCGCAACTGCTGCCAGTGCGGCGGTGAGCAAGTACCCGCCGGCAGCCGCGTCGCGCGGCTTCAGCGGCAGCGCCGCCGGCTGGACCTCCTCCTCCGGCAACGACGGCCTCTGTCTTCCCCCGCTCCTCTGCGCCACCGTCACCAACAGCTACGAGGAAACGGGCGGTGCCGATGGCGGCGGCTTCATCCGCAGCGCCTACACCGGCGTCGCCGGGGCGACAGCGGTCGGCGGCACGACCACTGGAGTCTGGGAGAGCCCGGCCTTCACCTATGGCGGGGCGCCGGGGGGAGGAGCGGCGACGGTCAGCTTCAGCCTCGACCGCCGCGCCAGCGTCGACCAACTGCTCGCCGTGGCCGGCAACTCGGCCGAGTACACCGTGCGGCTGATCGACCTCAGCAAAGGGGGAGAAGCGCTGACCCTGATCGCGCCGAGCACCCTTGCCGGTGCCGACTCCTGGACTGGCGTTTCGCGCGGCTCGATCGATCCGGAAAGCCTCAGTTCCGGCGACGAATACCGGATCCAGATCACCAGCAGCTACACGACCGGCACCAGCGTGCTGGTCAGCGGCAACGCTGACTACGACAACGTGGCCCTCAGCGCCTCCGATGGCGTCGGCCAGGGTGGCAAAAAAGGCAAAGGCAAAGGCAGAGGCAACGGTGCTGGCAACGGCGGTGCAGGAGCTTTCGACGCCCAGCGCCTCGAGGAACTGCTGCGCCAGGCGACCCCCGGCACGGCGGTTCTGCGCGGCAAGCGCCTCATGGTCCGCGTCACCTGTCCGCGCAAAATCGGCCACGCCTGCCGGACCACGGCCCAGGGTCTGCTGCGCAAGCACCGCCCCGCGACCCTGAAGCGCACCGTGCATCTGCGCAGCGGCAAGTCGAAGCTGCTGGTCCTCCGGGTGAAGCCGAAGGCGCGCAAGCAGGTCGCCAAGCGCAAGCGCCTGCTGGTTCGCCAAAAGGTCCGCGCCGGCAAGGTCACCGCGACCGTGACCAAGAGCCGCCGTCTGATCCGGCGATGACCGGCTTCCACCACAGATCCGCATTCGCCCCACCACTTGAGGCGAATGCGGATACGATGGTCGTGGACCGTGCTAGGCGGGGAACCAGCGGTGCCCTGTAATCCGCAATCCGCTTTAGCGGGGCCGAATCCCGTTCCGAGGGGCTGACCGTCGGGGTCAGTGCGTCGCGGAAGGTGTTGACGGCCGGGTCCTGCGCGACGTGGGCACGCGAACCAGGTCAGGTCCGGAAGGAAGCAGCCTTAAGCGGATGCCGCGGGTGCCGCAGGAGAGCCCGGCTCGAGCCGACCACGACGGACACGCCCGGTGGCCTTGTCTCGGAGGACGGGGCGCACGGTCCATTTCAATCGCTGACTTTGTCGTTTGGCGGGCATATACATCCCAAACGACGAACTCAGCATCAGTCGATCAGCCGGTTCTGCATCCGGTTGATCGCGATGCGCCAGGTCAGCAGGGCAAAGCCGACGAGGAAGGCGAAGCGGGCTATGTCAACCGGCTCGAAGCCGAAGGCGCCGCCGCGGACCAGTTCGACCAGCTGGTGCAGGGGGTTGAGCTGGGCGACGATCTGGAAGCCCTCCGGCAGGCCTTCGATCGGAAAGAAGGTGCCGGCGACGAGGAAGAGCGGTGTGATGCAGAGCGCGGTGACGTAGTTGAACTGATCGATCTTGGCCACGGTCGCCGCCATCGCGATGCCGAAGCCGGCGAAGCCGAGCGCGGTGGCAAAGCAGAAGAACGGCACCAGAAGCATGCCCCAGGCGGGGTCGAGGCCGAAGCCGATCGTGACCAGCAGGGGCACGCAGCCATAGGTGCCGGAGCGCAGGGCGATCCAGAGCATCTCGGCGGTGACCAGCTCCTCGACGTCGACCGGCGCGGCGAGGATCGCGTCGTAGGTGTTCTGGAAGCGGTGCTTGACGAAGGTGCCGAACATCGCTGGCAGGGCACTGGAGAAGATCACCGCGGTGGCGACCATGCCGGTGCCGACGAACTGGATGTAGGGGACACCGTTGACTTCGTCGACCAGCGTCGCGCTCAGCCCAAGGCCGAAGGCGAGCAGGTAGACGATCGGTTCGAGGATGCTGGAGAAGGTCGTCCCCTTCCAGTAGGTGCGGAAGTTGGCGACCTCGCGGCTCATGATCCCGGCGATCGCCGCCGGTTCGAGGCGCCGCAATTTGGCCGTGGTCCCGGAGCTCATTCTGCCTCCGCTCCGGTCAGCAGCACGAAGACGTCCTCGAGCGAGGCGGCGCGGACGACGGCGTCCTCGGGCACGGCGCCGCCGTTCGCGCGCTCGGAGCCGACAATCGCGATCGCGGGGCCGGCGGGGCGCACCGCCAGCCCCTGCTGCTCGGCGATCGCTCGCACTTCGGTCAGCCGTTCCGGCGGGCCGTAGACCTCGGCGGTGTGGGTGCCGGCGTGGGCGGCAATCAGCTCGGCCGGCGTCGCGCGGGCGATGACCTTGCCCTTGTTGACCACGGCGACCTCATCGGCGAGCCGCTCGGCCTCCTCTATGTAATGAGTCGACATCAGGATGGTCGTGCCGCGCGAGCGCAGGTTGTCGATCAGGGTCCAGAGCTCGGTGCGGATCTGGGGGTCGAGGCCAACGGTTGGCTCGTCGAGCAGGATCAACCTCGGCTCGTGGACGAGGCCGCGGGCGAGCAGCAGGCGGCGGCGCATCCCGCCGGAGAGCTCGTCGACGGCATCGCCGCGCCGCTCACGCAGCCGCGCCAGATCGAGCGCTTTATCGACCGCGGCGCCGACGTCGGGCACGCGGTAAAGGCGGGCGAAGACGGCGAGGTTGTCCTCGACCGTGACGTCGACGTCGAGGTTGTCGAGTTGGGGCACCACGCCCATCTCGGCCCGCGCCGCCTTGGCCTCGGCGGGAAGTTCGTAGTCGAGCACCCGCAGCTCGCCCTCGTCGGCAATCGCCTGGCCAGTGAGCAGCCGCATCGTCGTCGACTTGCCGGCGCCGTTGGGCCCGAGCAGGCCGAGGCAGATGCCTTCCGGCACCTCGAGGTCGAGCCCATCCACCGCCGTGATTGGGCCGAAGCGCTTGACCACGCCGCGGAGCTCTATCGCCGCCATGCGTCGATTCTCAATGATCGGCCGCGCCGGCGGCGAGCTGGCGCTCCAGCTCGGCGGCGCGCTCGGGGTCGAAGAGGCTGAGCGTGACCGCGGTGGAGATCGAGCGCAGGGTGGAGACGGCGAGCAGACGGGGGTCGTTGGGCAGTCGCTTGGCCGACTCGGAGAGGAACATCTCGGCGAGCACCGGCAGCTCGCGCCCGCCGGCGGTGCTGAGCACGCGCAGGACCGAGAGCGTGGCGATGGCATCGGAGGCGCGCTGGTTCCAGTCGGTCGGGCTGGGCGTGACGATGACCATGTGCGGCCGCGAATCGATCAGGCTGCGTGGCAAGTGATTGGTGTCGGTTGGCACCGCTTCGACGTAGTGGAGCCGCACCCCCGACGGTTCGGCGGTTCCGAGATAGCGCTCGAAGGCCGGCCGCGGCGCGATCATCGTCACGGCGAAGCTCTCGGCCCCAACCTCGGCCAGGTCCTCCATCAGCGCCGGCGCGTTGATGCCGCAGCCGACGATCGTCAGCCGCAGTGGGTCATTCGCCCTTACCGATGCTTTCCAGGAGGCATCGACGAGCCTGGTGAACGGCTCGACCGAACCGTGCTCGGCGACCCAGCCTGGCAGCTTCTCGAGCGCCGGCGGCCGGGTGATCGCCAGTCGCATCAACGCGGACACGGTGCGATCGCCGACCACGGCGTCCCACTCGGGCGGGAAGAGCTCCCAGCTGGCGTCGACGTTGCGGCCGCGGCGGAAGAGCAGGCGCACCATCGGGCTCGCCTTCCTCTCCTTCAGGTAATCGAGCAGGGCGAGGCCACTCTGAGTCACCTCGACGTCCGCTGCCTCGGCGGGGACCCCGCCGCTGGTTGAGGGCATCAGCAGGATCGCTCGCGCCCGCTCCGCGCCCGCCAGCTCGAACCCCGAATCCCCCGCGGTGTCGCCGAAGACCAGGTTGAACTTGAGCCCTTGGCCGCCGGCCTCCTCGAGGGCGTCGATGATCTGGGCGCGCGAATCGCGGGCGGACTCCGGCGCGAGGACGACGAGGCGCTTCAGATCGGTCTCGAGCTCAACCTCTGAGGCGGCTGAGGCCGCGACCGAGACAAGGTCGATGCCGCCGATGAAGAGCAGGTGATCGCTGCAGGAGACCGGCCGGTCCGTCTGGCCGATCCGCTCCAGCGAGCTGGCGACGACCTCGGCGACGAGGGTGAACAGCAGGCCGACGAGGAGGACGAGCCCGATCACCACCTGGAAGAGGCCGACGACCCGTTCGGCCGCGTCGACGTCATCGTGCAGGCTGGAGGGATCGAGCACGTGCAGCACCGCCGACCAGACCGCCTCACCGAAGTCGCCGTACTGGCCGAGCAGAAAGTGATCCACCGCGGCGCTGCCCAGCAGCAGCAGAATCACGGCCGAGACCAGCAGGGCGACGCGCCGCGGCGTCGTCTCAGTGGCTCGTCTCAGCATGGCATGTCTGAGCTTATGGGTCCATATGGCACCACAAAGTCAGACACCCCAAGGGATGGGAGACTGGCGGCGTGCTGGACGAGCGCTGGATCAAATCGCTGCACGTGGAGACGCTGCGCGAGTCCGAACTGCACGCGGGGCGGGAACCGCACGTGCTCTTCCAGGCCTCGACGATCGCGGCCCTGCTCGAGGGCGCCTACGAGGGCGACCTCTCCTTCGCCGAGCTGGCCGAGCATGGCGACCTGGGGCTGGGAACGCTGGACGGGCTCGACGGCGAGATGATCGCCCTCGAGGGCCGCTTCTACCGAGCTGACGTCGACGGCAAGGTCACCGAGGTCGCAGCTGAGACGAGGACGCCGTTCGCGGTGGTGACAGGCTTCACGCCCTCGCTCGATGTGGAGGTAGACGGACCGCTGGAGCCCGACGATCTGCTCGCCGAGCTCGAGCGGCTGATCCCGGTCGAGGCGGTCTCCTGCGCGATCCGCATCGACGGTCGCTTCGAGCTCGTCCGCGCCCGTTCCGTGCCACGCCAGAGCCCTCCCTACCGGCCGCTGACCGAGGTCGTCGCCGACCAGCACGTCTTCGAGCTCATCGATGTCACCGGCACGATGCTCGGCTTCCGCTTCCCCGACTACGCCGAGGGAATCGAGGTCAGCGGTTACCACCTGCACTTCATCAGCGAGGACCGCAGCCGCGGTGGCCACGTGCTCGGTTCGCGCAGCGCGGGGCGCCTGCGCATCCGCGCCGATCCCTCCAGCGATCTGCACGTTGAGCTTCCCGCCGGCATCGAGCTCGCCGATCCTGGCGTTGCCGCGGAGACTCACGCCGCGGTCGAGCGAGTCGAGCACCCCAGCTGAGACGGCGCTCAGGCGGCGTCGAGGAGGTGCTCGGCGAGCCAGAGGTCGCAGAGCCAGTCGGCCGGTTCACCGCCTTTGCGCGTGACGATGACCCCCTCCGCGTCGCTCTCGACCTTCACTCGCTTCGAGGTCGCTGCGTACTTTTTGCAGGGCCCGCGCACGCTCACCTCGCTCGATTTGTCGCCCAGCCGAATGGAGACCGGCCGCCCGTGGCGCTCGCCACTCAGCACCAGCGCTCCGTGGATCTTTGGCCCGACCCGTCCCGTCGTCGCTTCACGCACCTCGATGTTGACCTTGGGTCGCTCCGTCACCTCGAGGCCGAGCGGCGCCATTGCCACGCCGACCTTGTCGTAGGCGGCGTCCATCTCGCCGCCTGGAGCGAGCGCGCGGAAGCTGCCGTAGAGCGCCGCGATCACGATCAGCGGCCCGCCAATCAGCAGCGGCAGGAAGCTTTCGAAGAGGTAGATCGAGGGGACGGTGAGGAGGATCAGCAGCGTCACGATCATGCCGAGCCGCAGGCTGCGGCGGCCGGCGTCCCACATCTGAGCGCGCGCCTTGATCGCCTCGCTGTCGATCGGCTTTATCGCGAGTGCGGTCCAGAGCTGCTGTTCGCCCATCGTCGTTGGGTTCTCGATCCTGCCCCCGCCCTCGGCGACGGCTCGTTGCACGGCCTTGGCGTCACCACCGGAGACCCGCTCGAGGTCCGAGCGCTGCAGAACGAAGAGGATCACCACGAAGACCGCGATCACGCCGAAGATCAGCGCCAGCGTCCCCTTCGGATTTGCTTCGTTGCCCGCGGTCGAGGCAATCAAGGCGACGACGATCGCCACCACGACCACGCCGATCAGGCCGAAGAGTCCTGACCTCTTGAACCCGCCGGCCATTGCGGCGCCAGCCTACAGCCGCTCAGCAGTGCTTGTAGAGGATCCAGGAGTCGTTGCTCGCAACTCGTTCAAAGCGGTGCGGCACGGTGAGTTTGAAGCGAGTCGGGTCGTTCGGATCGAGGATGAAGTTGTGGATCACGAAGGGGCTGGCCGGCTTGAGGAAGTAGCCGCGCGCGGGCACGCTCTCCTCGCTGGCGCTGACGATTCGGGTTGGCTTGACGTCGAGGTTGAAGGCGAGCCGGGGGATCGCCCGGTGGTTTGGCACGGCGACCGGACCGCAGAGCGGCTTGGCGAAGGCGCCGGAATTGGCCAGGTGACTGAGGTCGCGCTCGATTTTGCCCTGGTCGGCGAGGTCGCTGTGCACGGTTGAGTCGAGGTCCCACTGGTTCGGCAGCCAGAGCACGAACATCAGGACGACGGCGCCGGCGAAGACCTGCCAGCGCCGGCGCCAGGGGTGGCCGGCGTCGAGCAAGCGCCAGCCGAGCAGACCGACGGCGACGAAGATCGCCAGGATCGCCCCGCCGAGCATCGTGTAGCGGGCGATGATCGCCAGACCGGCGGCGGCGAGGAAAGCGAAGGCAGCGAGCGCGAGCACCAAGGCGGCGATGCCCAAAGCGGAGCGACGGCGCAGGAAAGCAAAGCCGAGCACGATGCCGCCAGCGGCGCCGACCATGCCGGGCCACTGCATCACTTCACCAAGCGCCCGTGGTCCCCAGAGGACGAGATCGACCGGACCCGTGTGGCGCTTCAGCGTGTCGACGGTTTCCTGGGTGCCAGTCAGGGAGTAGAGGAAGTTGCCGGTGGTGATCCCATCGAACAGCACCCAGAGAATCGGGGCGGCCAGTGCGAGCGAGACCAGCACTACGCCGGGGGGGGAGACGAGGACACCCCTCGCCCGTCCAAGTGCCGGCCTAATTAGGCCGGCACTTTGAGTATCCGCCCGTTCGAGGGGTGTCCTCGTCTCCGCTTCGGGGTCGCCTGATGATCGCTCCGGCCACAGCGCTAGGTAGGCCAGGTATGCGATCGAGAACCCCCAGGCCTCGGGTCGCAGCAGGCCCGCGAGGGCCAAGAGCGAGAGCACCGGCCAGCCGGCCCGGGGCTTCTTGCTCTCTATAACCAGGGCGCCCAAGACGAGGGCGATGTAGGGGACGTCGACGTAGGCGCGTAGGCCGTTGGAGAGGAAGGGGGCGCGGGTGAGGACGAATACCGCGGCTACGGCGCCGATCGGGCGGTCGAACCAGAGGGAGCCGAGGCGGTAGACGAGGTAGCCGACCAGGCCGAGCGAGAGGTAGGCGACGATCATCGTCACCGTGATCGCGCCGTCGCCTATCGGCGTCGTCACCGCGCCGAGCAGGTCGGCCAGTGGGTGTGGAGTGGGGGGCAGGGCGGCGCCGTAGTCGGGGCTCACCCCGTGCGCGAGTTCGCGCCCCCAGACCAGCGCGTAAATCGTGTCGTAGTTGGGGAAGCCGGTCGGGAAGAGGGCAAGCAGCGCGGCACCCACCCCGGCCATCCAGGCCAGGGGCGCGAGCCAGTTGCGAGCCCAGGTCGGCACCGCCGCAACCTACCGTCGCTCTCCGATGGGGGGCTTGGCGACTTTTCCGTGAAATAGACGGGAAAGTCGCCAAGCCCCCCCGGATACACTGGCTTCAGTGCCGCCGTCCAGCGACTCGATCTCTCTCTACCGCCGCCACCGCCCCGGTTCGTTCGACGAGGTGGTCGGCCAGCAGCACGTCGTGCGCACGCTGCGCAATGCGGTCGAGCAGGGCAAGGTCCACCACGCCTATCTCTTCGTCGGCTCGCGCGGTACCGGCAAGACCTCGATGGCGAAGATCCTCGCCCGCTCGCTCAACTGCGAGCGCGGCGGCCCGACGGTGACGCCCTGCGGCGAATGCGAATCCTGCACCACGATCGCCTCCGGCTCCTCGATCGACGTGATCGAGATGGACGCCGCCTCCAACCGCTCGGTCGACGACGTGCGCGATCTGCGCGAGCGGGTCGCCTACGCCCCCACCGGCGGTCGCTGGAAGGTCTACATCCTCGACGAGGCGCACATGCTGACCAAGGAGGCCTGGAACGCCTTCCTCAAGACGCTCGAGGAGCCGCCGCCAAACACCGTCTTCGTCCTCGCCACCACCGAGGCGCACAAGGTGATGCCGACGATTGCCGACCGCTGCCAGCGCTTCGACTTCCAGCGCCCCTCGCTGGAGCAGATCTCCGAGGTGCTGAACCGAGTCGCGGTGGCCGAGCAGATCGAGGCCGAGGAAGCCGCGGTGGCGATGATCGCCCGCTCGGCCTCGGGCAGCTTCCGCGACGCGCTCGGCACCCTCGATCAGCTGGTCGCCTTCGGCGGCAACCAGGTCAAGCTCGAAGACGTGCTCGAGCTGCTCGGGGCCGCCGACGCCGAGCTGCTCTTCGACGCCGTCGACTCCGTCATCGCCGAGGACCCCAAGGGCGTTCTGCTCGGCGTCGAGAAGATGGCCCGCTCCGGCCGCGACCCGGCCCAGTTCGCCCGCGACCTGCTCGCCCACCTACGCCACCTGCTGGTGACCCAGACCGTGGGCGAGGTGCCCAACACCTTCGTGGTGACCGCAACTGACGCCGAGCGCCTCTCGGCCCAAGCAAGCTCGATCGGCGCGGCCACCCTCGTGCGAACTATCGACGAGCTCGCCAACGCCCTGACCGCGGTGCGCGAGGGCGACGACGCCCGCATGGCCGTGGAGATCGCACTCTTGAAGGCGGCGCGACCGGATCTGGATCCATCTACCGAGGGATTGCTTCGGCGCATCGAGAGACTCGAGCAAGGAGGGACGAGTACCCCTCGGGCCGCGGGTCCTGTCGCCGCAGGGGACCCCCCACCTCCTCCGGTCGCTAAAGCGTCCTCGGAGGCGGGCCCCCCTACGGCGCCACCCGCGGCAGAGGCCTCCCCGTCTAAAGAGGCTGAGCCCGAGGCGTCAGCAGATAGTTCTGAAGAGCCCGAAGTGTCGGCGGTGAGCTCCGAGCAGGTCCAGCCCGAACCAGCTGAAAGCTCCGATCAGCCCGATCCTGCTGGAAGCTTCGGAGACGCCGAGACTGAGCCGTCTGACGAGGACGACCCTCCCGCGGGTGGCACGGTAGGGGGGCCCGCCCCTGAGGACGCTTTAGCGACCGGAAGGGGTGGGGGGTCCCCTGCCGTGACAGGACCCGCGGGCCGGGTTGGCTTCGAGGAAGTTGTCAGCACTTGGCCTGCCGTCCTGGACAAGCTGCGCGAGACGAGTCCGGCGTTGGCCGCGACTTTCGATGGAGCGCGACCGGTTTCACTCGATTCTGAGGAGGGACTGCGTGTCGGGTTCCCGGCCGAGCTGACCTTCAACAAGCGCAAGGCGGAGACGCCGGAGAAGCGGGAGTTGATGGCGGACGCGATCGAGGACGTGCTGGGGGAGAGGCTGCGCCCCACTTACGTGCTGCTCGAGGATGAGCCGGCCGTGCCCGCGGAGGAGTCGCAGGACTCCGACCGCGGGATCGATCACGATGCGCTGGTGGAGAAGCTGAAGAGCGAGTTCGACGCTGAGGAGGTCGGTTGATGGCCAGGGGTGGACCCGGTGGTTTCGACGTCAATGCGCTGATGAAACAGGCGCAGAAGATGCAGAGCGAGATGCTGGAGGCGCAGGAGTCGCTCAAGGACGAGGTGGTCGAGGCCAGCGCCGGTGGCGGCATGGTCAAAGTCAAGATGGGCGGTGACCTGACCCTGCGCGAGATCGTCATCGATCCCGAGGCGATCGATCCCGAGGATGCCGAGATGCTCGCCGAGATGGTGCAGGCGGCGGTCAACGAGGGCCTGCGCGCCGCGCAGGCGCTGGCCGAGTCGAAAATGGGCGGGATCACCGGGGGCCTCGGCGGCCTCCCCGGAATGTGAGCGCCGAGGGCCCGGCGCCGCTGGCGCGCCTCGTCGCCGAGCTCTCGCGACTGCCGGGGATCGGCCAGCGCACGGCGCAACGCCTCGCCTTCCACATCCTGCGCGCTCCCGACGAAGAGGCCGCGGCGCTGTCGGCGGCGATCGTCGAGGTGAAGGAGAAGGTCGGCCTCTGCGAGGAGTGCTTCAACCTCGCCGAGGGCCCGCGCTGCCGGATCTGCGCCGATCCCAATCGTGACCGGACGACGATCTGCGTGGTCGAGGAGCCGGCTGACGTGATCCCGATCGAGCGCACTCACGAGTACCGCGGCCTCTACCACGTGCTCGGCGGCGCCCTCTCGCCGATCGACGGGGTCGACGCCGAGGACCTGAAGATCGCCGAGCTGCTGCGCCGGGTGGAGGGCGGGGGGGTCCAGGAGGTCGTCCTCGCCACCAACCCGACGACCACCGGCGAGGCCACCGCGCTGCACATCGCCGAGCGCCTACGCGACCAGGTCGCGGTCACCCGGCTCGCCAGCGGCCTGCCGGTAGGCGCCGACCTCGAGCACGCCGACGAGGTCACCCTCGGCAAGGCCTTCGCCGGCCGCCGCAGCCTTGACTGAGCGGGGCAATTTTCGTCCACTGAGTCCGTGACAAAACATTGCGGTCGCGGACGAACTGACTAGACATCTGTCGGTGCGCAAATAGCGAGATTTCACGGTCCTGCCGTCCGTTGCTTTCGAGAAGGTCTTCTGGTGACGACTCGGGCTCCGACAAAGGACGTAGGCAACCATCAGTCGCCGCTGGGGCAAGTTGCCCGGGAAGTCTTTGCTGACGCCGCGCAGAAGCTGGCTGAGGAGTTCGGATCGGTCGCGGCTACCGCGGTCGCCGCCGTGCGCGAGCAAGCTCCGCCGGCGGAAGTCAAAGTCCATGCGAGTCTCTTCGAGCCCGGCCACATGCGTCGCCGCCTCGATCAGCTGATCGAAGAGAACAAGCGCTATGACCACCCCTTCAGCCTCGTCGTCTTCGACGTCGACGGCCCCGGAGCCCGTGAGGAAGACGACAAGGAGACAATTCTCGCCGTCGTCGGTGCCGGCCTGCGCGACAGCGTCCGCTTGGTCGACGAGGCCTTCCGGCTCGAGGAGAACGGACTCTGCGTGCTGGCCCCCAATCAGACGACCGTCGGGGGGGTGCAGATGACCGAGCGCTTGCTGCGCATGCTCGACGAACTCGAGGCCGCGGGGGGGCTGAAGATCTCCATCTCCGCCGGCGTCGTCGCCTGCCCTGAGCACGGCAGCGACGCCGAGGAGCTGCTGCGCAAGGCCGACGAGGCGATGTGGCGGGCCCGCGCCGTGGGTCAACCGGTCGGCGTAGGCTCTTTGCAAGATCGCTGACAGATTTCGCAAATCTGTCCATAACTTGCGTAAACCTGGATTTTCGGTGAGAGGATGCCGATACCCGGGGAATAGCCCCGCGGACTACCTAATGCCTGGAATACGAACAAACGCCGCTGCCGAAGTTCTCGGAGTCAGCCCCAACACCCTGCGCAGCTGGGAGCGCCGCTACGGCTTCCCCACGCCCAAGCGCACCGTGGGCAATCACCGCAACTACGAGCTGGTCGAGCTGCAGACGCTGCGTGACGCGCTCGCCCAGACCGGCAACATTTCTTCGGCGATCGAGCTGACGCGCCAGCGTCAGTCCGCGCCGGCCAGCGACGACAGTCTGCTCGCGGCCCTGCAGAGCTTCGACGAGGATGCCGCCGATCGTGCGGTAGAGGAGAGCCTGGCATTGCGCCCGCTGGAGCGCACCGTGGAGGAGTTGCTCCTGCCCGCGATCGACCGGCTCGCGGTTGATCCCGATCGAGAGGCCGAGCTCGAGTTCGCCTCGCGCTGGGCGACCGGCTGGCTGCACGGCGCCCGCCGCCTCGCCTCCGCCGCTTCGCGTCCCGCCGGCATCCTGCTGCTTGACTCCAGCCGCGGCTCCGATGCCGAGGCGGTTCACGCACAGGCGCTCGATCTGACCCTGCGCCGCGCTGGCTTCCGCGTGCTGATGCTCTCCAATGAGCTCGGTGACGAGCGGCTCGAGCGCGCCCTGCGCGCTCTTGACGCGACCGCGATCGTGCTCTGCGGCCCCCGCGCCGACACTGCCAGTGCGGTCAAGCTGGTTCGCCAGATCCGTGATCTCGGCGTCGACGCTCCGCTTTTCGGTTTCCGCGCCAGCGGCTTGATCGGTGACGCGATCCCCTCCGCCGGCGACAGGCCGAGTGAGGTCACGGGGATGCTCAACGCCGATCTCCGCCGCCGCGCCGCTCAGGCCTTCGCCTAGCCGGCCGAGCACAAAAAAACCGGCACAGGGCCCGTAGGCCCCATGCCGGTCGGTTGCCGCGGCGCTTTCGCCGCTTGTGGGCTGTGCTCAGAGCGATGCCAGTGATGCTTTCGCCGCGGTGACGACGACCTTCGGCATCGGCGGGAAATCAAGCGCCGGGCCGTATTTCTTACCCACGGTGATCGCGTAACTGATGAATTGAGCGACCAGGCTCTTTTGCGGCCCATTGTGGGGAACAATCGCGTAGGTGAATGTTGAGATTGGGTACGCTTCCACGAATTTCTTCGGTGGATTGACGATGTGAAGTTCGTTGCTCGGCGGAACCTTCTTCACCATCGCAGCAGCATTTTCGATGTTTTTCAGGTTTGGCAGCTCGTAGTTGCCGGCTTCGTTCTTTACCGCCGCAACTGGCAGGCCGGCGGCGATCAAGTACGAGGCGGAGATGTAGCCGATCGCCCCCGCGGTGGTGGCGACGGTGTTGGTGACGCCGGAGTTGCCTTTGGCGCCGACGCCGTGAGTGAACCCGACCGAGGTCGCGTAGCCAACTTCGTTCTTCCAGGACTTGCTGACCTTGGAGAGGTAGTTGGTGAAGGCGTAGGTGTCACCCGAGCCATCGCTGCGGTACACCGGAGTGATCGCGAGGTTTGGCAGTTTCGCTTTCGGGTTAACTTTCTTGATCTTCGGATCGCTCCAGTTGGTGATCTTGCCGAAGTAGATACCGGCGAGGATCGGCCCGGTGAGATTCAGTTTGTTGACCCCGGGGATGCTGAAGCCGAGGCCCGTGGCGCTGAGGGCCCAGGGGATCTGCACACAACCGTTGCAGGCGGCGGCCTGTTCGGGTGTGAGCGGTGCGTCGGAAGCGCCGAAGTCAACGGTCCGGGCGGTGATCTGGGCGATACCCGCCCCCGAGCCAACCGCACCGTAGGTGACTTTGACGCTACCGCGGCCGGCGGCTTCGAAGCCGTTGGCCCAGTTGGCCTCCAGCGGAGCGACTAGCGTCGAGCCGGCGCCGGTGAGGTTTGCTGAAGCGGCTGCGGTCGAGAGGGTCGTCATGCACCCGACCATCCCGGTTACCGCGATGAGGAAACCAAACAACCTGTTGCGAATCAAAGGGATTCCTTTCGGCTTGTGTATTCAGTCTCTGCCACAGGCCGTAGAACGTCCCCTGGCGGCTCGCAGGATGGCTCACCAGAATGCACATATGTTTCAATCGTGTGAAAAGAAGGGTGTTTCAAATATGTAACAACCGGCAGGTTGTTGAAATGTGGTGAACCAGGCACGGCAATTCCGTAGTTGTGTCAATTCTGTGAAAATTTGATGGGTCCGGGTGTGCAACGGATTGGAACTGTTCTACCCTGCGCGCGATGAGCGCCGCCACCAGTGCGACAGGGTCCCCACAGGTCGCCGGCCGGGCCCGCTCGGGGCATCGCCGCAAGCAGTTCGACCGCGTCGCCGATGGCCTGCTCTTCGGCGTTTGCGCCCTCGCCGCGTTGCTCGGTGTGGTGCTGATGCTGGTGATCGCCTACCAGGTGGTTCACGGGGCGGAGCCAGCGATCTCGGCCTTCGGCCTCCGCTTCCTCTTCGAAACGACCTGGCAGCCCAACTTCGGTGTCTTCGGTGCCGGCTCGATGCTGTTCGGGACGATCGTCAGCTCCTTCGTCGCGCTGGCGATCGGTGCACCGATCGCGATCTCGATCGGCCTCTATCTGAGCCTGCTGGCGCCGGCCGGGGTGCGCGGGGTGATCGGGCCGCTGGTCGAGATGCTGGCGGCGATCCCCAGCGTGATCCTGGGTTTCTGGGGCATCCTGATCCTGGCCCCATTCGTGCAGGGAACGCTCGAGCCCTGGCTGCACGACACGCTCGGCTTCATCCCGATATTCGGCGCGCCCGAAACGACCGGGGCCAGCGTCTTCACGGCCAGCTTGATCCTGACGATCATGATCGTGCCGATCATCGCCTCGATCTCGCGCGATCTCTTCCTCGCGGTCCCGCGCGAGGTTCAGGATGGCGCGAGCGCGCTCGGGGCGACGCGCTGGGAGGTGGTGCGGGGCGTCGTCCTGCCCTCGACCGCTTCGGGAGTGGTCGCGGCTTCGCTGCTCGGCCTCGGGCGGGCGCTGGGCGAGGCGATCGCCGTCACCCAGGTGATCGGCGCCGGCTCGGCGATCAACGCCTCGCTGTTCAAGACCGGAGACACGCTCGCCTCTCGGATCGCCAGCCAGTTTCCCGGCGCGATCACGGAGATGCACAAAGCCTCGCTGTTCTATCTGGGGGTGATCCTGCTCGTCATCGGGCTGATCTCCAACCTGGCGGCGCAATGGGTCGGCCGCCGTTTCGACTACCGGCGGGTGGCGGCGAAGTGACCGAGGTCAGCTTCGATCCCGCCGCACCGCTCACCGCCAGCGGCAACCTGCGGCGGCGCCGGGCGTTCAGCCGTATGGCCGAGCTCGGCGCGACCGGCGCTGCGTTCTTCGCCGTCGCGGTACTCGCGATCGTCATTTACTCGGTGGCCGTGCGGGGCGCCAGCGCGCTCAGCTTCGAATTCTTGGTTACCGGGGCGCCGACCGGGATCGCCCCGGCGCTCGTCGGGACCGGTTTGATCGTTGGCGTGGCGACCCTGATCGCGATGCCGCTGGGAGTGTTGGCGGCACTCTTCCTGACCGAGTTCGCCGGCGAGCGCATGATCCGCCTCAGCAAGCTCACCCTGGACCTGATCAACGGCTTGCCTTCGATCATCATCGGACTCTTCGTCTTTGGCCTGCTCGTCGACCACCACAAGCAGTCCGGCTTCGCCGGCTCGGTGGCCCTGGCGATCATCATGCTGCCGCTGGTCGCCCGCGGCACCCAGGAGGTCCTCCTGCTCGTCCCCAGCAACCTGCGCGAAGGGGCGGACGCGCTAGGCGTCAGTCGCTGGCGCACGGTGCTGACCGTGATCCTGCCCAGTGCGCTTGGCGGGATCCTCACTGCGACCGTGCTTGCCGTGGCTCGCGCGGCCGGCGAGACCGCCCCGCTGATCCTCGTCTCCTCCGTCTTCGACGGCAAAGAAGTGCTCTTCAAGATGAGCGAAGCGATGCCGAACGTCCCGGTGCGGATTTTCCAGCTGTCCGAAGAAGGCAATCCCGAAGGCATCGCCCAGGCGTGGGGGATGTCGCTGGTGCTGATCACGATCATCCTCCTTGCAAGCGTCGGGGCGCGGGCGATGCACGCCCGCAGCCGCAGAAAGATGAGCTGATGAATATCTCTACCGCGCCCGCGCGAGTCCGCATCCAGTCTGAGCCCGGTGCGGTCGGGCGGACCAACGGTCACCGCCCGAAGGCAGCGGTCGAGTCCGTCTTCGAGGTCAATGACGTCTCGGTCTTCTATGGCGCTAAGAAGGCGCTCGCCGGCGTCAGCATGCGGATTCCGCGCAGCCGGATCACTGCCCTGATCGGTCCCTCGGGCTGTGGCAAGTCGACCTTCATCCGCAGCCTCAACCGGATGAACGACTCCGTGTCCGCCTTCCGGCTCGAGGGCCAGATCCTCTACCACGGGCACGACCTCTACGCGAGCAACGTCGACCAAGTCGAGGTGCGGCGGCGGATCGGCATGGTCTTCCAGAAGCCCAACCCGTTCCCGAAGTCGATCTACGACAACGTCGCCTGGGCGCCGCGCAATCTCGGCCTGCGCCAGGGCCTCGACGAGCGGGTCGAGAAAGCGCTGCGCGGCGCGGCGCTCTGGGACGAGGTCAAGGACCGGCTCCGCGACAGCGCTCTCGGTCTCTCCGGCGGTCAGCAGCAGCGACTCTGCATCGCCCGCGCGATCGCGATTGAGCCCGACGTGCTGCTGCTCGACGAGCCGGCCTCGGCGCTCGACCCGATCGCCACCGCCTCGATCGAGGACCTGATGCACAGCCTCAAAGGTCGCTTCACGATCGTGATCGTCACCCACAACATGCAGCAGGCGGCGCGGGTGGCCGACGAGACCGCCTTCTTCGGCCTTGACTCGAGCAGCGGTGAGCCGGCGGGGACCCTGATCGAGTTCGCCGAGACCGGGACGATCTTCACCAACCCTGCGGACCCGCGGACCCGCGACTACGTCACCGGCCGCTTCGGCTGAATCAGGCTAGCGGCGCAGGATCGCGTCGCTGGTGACCTGCTGGAGCAGCGGCTGCCCGCACTGCCAGCAGAAGGTGGCGCCGGTGCTGTGGGGGGCACCGCAGGAGGTGCAGGAGCCGGCGGTGCCGGTCTGCTCCATGCGCACGATCCGCTCGATCTCGCTCAGCTCGGCGTCGGCGTCCTGCAGGGCGACGGCGCGTTTGACCAGCACCTCGACCTCGATCTGGTTACGCACCGCCATTTCGTAGACGAGCCCGCCGAGGTCCCACTGGAGCTCGGCGACGCGGGCGATGAGCTGGTCACGGCGCCGTTCGAGGTCAACGGTCAGCTCGTGCTCGGTCGTCGCGGGGGCCGTTGGCGTGGCACTTCGGCTTGGCGCGCTGCCGTTCAGGCGCTTGCGGGTGAGCTTGCCTGGAAGTTTCATTCGCCGAAGAATTCCCCGGTGAATTCGCCGCCTTTGCAACCGGCGGCGCCGCTTTCGCACTTGCTGCCGGGCTGGGCGGTCGCGGGTGGCAGCTTCACTCCGGCGCTTGGCTTCAGCACTTCTTCGGCGCCCTGGCCGGTTTCAGCCTTCTTCTTGGCGCTGGCGCTGGCTTTTTTGCTCTTTTTTCCACCTTTGCTGCCCGCGCTGCCTTTATTGGTCGCGGCCGAGGTTTCCGTTTCTTCGCCGCCGCCGTGCACCGTGATCACCTGCGGCGCTGCCGCGGTGGTGGAGACTGACTGATTACCGGAGTGTCCGATCAGGACCCCCACGCCCATGGCCAGCAGCAACGTGCCGACGCCGGCGATCAGGGCCGCGTTCGGCGAGATGCGGCGGCGGCGCGCTTGTGGCTGTGGCGCGGGGCCGGCGACCGCCTCGGAGGGCGCTCGCATCGCGTCCATGAATGTGACGGCGTTCATAAAAGGCAGGCGCGGCTCGCCACAGCGCTGCCCACAGTGCAGGCAGTAACGCTGGTCCGCGGCGACAGCCATCCCGCAGGATGGGCATTGCTCGCCCCCCGCATTAACCATTGAGTGGTCCACGGCCGCATCGTCTTCGTGATGGGACGGTGAAATGTTGCGGTGTTGTGAAAACTCGGCCCCGGTTGCGATCAAGGTTCACATTTAGGTGACAAGTACACCCTGGGCCACAGCGAGACTTCAGCCGTGGCAATCTCGGCCGATGACGATGGCCGCAAGCTCTGCTCCAGCTGTTGCGGAAGCTGCGGTGCCAGCTTGGCGGTGGATCAGCGCTACTGCCTGAACTGTGGCGAGCGGCGGGGGGCGATTCCGTCCGCTGTAGCCCAGTGGCTCTCGATAGTCGAGCCGACGGTCGAGGGCAAGCCTGCTGAGGCCGAGGTAGTGCCCCCGTCCCCCCAAGAGGAGGGAGAGGAAGCATCCCAGGCGCGCTACATGCCGGCACCGCGCAGCGCGGCGATCGCGGTGTTGACGGTGCTCGGTTTCGGCGTCCTGCTCGGCGGCTTGACCGGTCCCGCCGCGCAGAGCGCCGGCATCGCCCCGATCGTTCTCTACAGCGAAGCCGAACCGCCACCGCCCGCCGAACCGGCGCCAGAACCAGCGGCGGAACCGACCGAACCGGTTGCCGTGGCCGCAGCGCCGCCGGCCGCCACCGAAGTCCCCCTGGAAGCCGAAGCGCCCGAAGAACCACTTGCGGCTCCGCCGAAGAAAAAACTTCCCCCTGAACTACCCGAAGAACCCGGCCTGCCCCCGGTCCAGCACGTCTTCGTGATCGTGCTCGCCGACCACGGTTTCGAAGAAACCTATGGTCCGAGCTCGACCGCGGCCTACATCTCGAAAACCCTGCCGGAAAAAGGCGAGCTGCTGACCAACTACTACGCGGTGACGAGCGGCGATCTGGCCAACGAGGTCACCTTGATCAGCGGTCAAGGCCCCAACCCGGCGACGGCGGCGAACTGTCCCGAATACAAGGACTTCGCCATCCCGACGCTTAGCGTCACGGGTCAGGCTGAAGGCGAAGGTTGCGTCTATCCCGCCGAAACCGAAACGCTGCCGGGCCAGTTGGTGGCGGCGAAAAAGACCTGGAAGGCCTACGTCGGTGGCATTGGCAACGGCCAGGCGGGGGAGCCCACCACCTGCCGTCACCCCGGGCTCGGCGAAGCCGACTCCGCGCAGGCGCCGCGACCGGCCGACCCGTATGAGACCTGGCGCAACCCCTTCGTCTACTTCCACTCGATCATCGACAGCCCCGAATGCGCCGAACGCGATGTCGGCCTGGAACAGCTCAGCGTCGACCTGAAGAAGGAAGCCCGCACCCCTTCGCTCTCCTACATCGTGCCCGACGCGTGTCACGACGGCAGCGAAACCCCGTGTGAACCGGGGGCACCCGCCGGCCTAGCCGCAACACAGCCGTGGCTCGAAACAGTGATTGGGGAAATCGAAGCTTCCCCCGCCTACAAAACGTCAGGCCTGATCGCGATCACCTCGGCCCAGGCCCGCCAGGACCTGCCCGAACCCGACACCAGCGCCTGCTGCGGAACCCCCGAATATCCGAACCTGCCTGCCCCCGAAGTGGCCCCGCCGGTGAGCAGCGGTCCGGTGAAAGAAAGCGGAGGCGGGGGCAGGGTTGGAATGCTGCTGCTCTCGCCCTTCGTCGCCCCCGGCAGCGTCAACGAAACCGGTTACTACAACCACTTCTCCTTCCTGCTCAGCATCGGCGAACTGCTCGAAGTCACACCGCCGCTCGGCTATGCCGCCGAACCGGTGCTGACCGCCTTCGACAGCACCGTCTTCAACTCAGAAGAAGCGCCAGCTGACGCGACTGTGCCAGCAAGCTCCCGTCCCGGCTCCAGAGCTCTCCGTCTTCCTCGAAGAAGCCACCGCGGGCGAGGCCGGAGCGGAAGGTAGCCAGGTAAGGGTCCTCGGCGCTGGCGCCGGGCTCGGGCAAGGGGGTACGGAAGTGCACGGTGTAGTCGATCGTCGGCGCCGGCACCGGTCGCTCGAGTCGGACGAACGGTGCCGGGAACCAGGCGTCGAGGATCGCCGAGGCCAGCGGCGCGTCGAGCAGGCGGGGCTCGCGGGCGCGGATCCAGAGGCCGCTGTAGGGGGCGCCGCCGGAGAAGGCCTCGTCGCCCAGGGCCGGCCGCACGCTGTAGTTCTGGAACATCGTCGGCATGCCGGAGACCTGCTCGGGATCCGGTGAGTAGAGCTCCGCCGGGGGCTCGGCGTCGGGCATCTGCAGCTCGGCGAAGCCGCTCGCGTCGAGATCGTCGGCAAGCACCCCCAGGGCGGTCGCCTGCAGCTTGCCCTCCTGCTCCATTCGCGCCGAGAGGAAGGTCACGGTGCGGCCTTCGCGCTCGGTCTTCACTGTGATCTCCACCGGCCCGGCAACCGGCGCGCGGGGGAACTGGACTGTGAGCGAGCGCGGCGCCCGCTCGCCCGTTGCCGCGGCCTGGATCGCCCGCAGGATGACTGCCGCCACGTAGCCGCCGTTGGGCCCGCGCTCGACCCACCAGCGCTCGCTCATCTCGGCGCCGAAGCGGCCGTCGCCGAGGTCCTGCACTGCGGTGTCGAGGTCGAACGGGTGCACGGCGACCCGGGCATCCTCCTCGATTGGCTCAAACATCAGCCCTAAGCCTTCCCAGGCTCTGGCTCATGTAGCCCGGACTCGCTGATCCCGAACCGTTCGTGCAGGCGGCGCAGCGGTTTCGGCGCCCACCAGTTCCATTTGCCCAGCAGCTCCATCAGCGAGGGGACGAGCAGGGCCCGGATGATGCTGGCGTCAATCAGGACAGCGAGCGCCGTGCCGACGCCGTTCTCCTTGATGAAGATGATCTGCGAGGTGGCGAAGGCGAACATCGCGACGGCGAAGAGCAGCGCCGCTGCGGTGACGATGCGGCCGGTCCGCTCGAGCCCGATCGCGACGCTCTCGGAGTCCGAGGCACCGTTGTCGCGCGCCTCCTTGATCCGCGAGAGCAGGAAGACGGCGTAATCGGTGGAGAGGCCGAAGGCGACGGCGAAGAGCAGGATCGGCATTGTCTGCTCGATCGCCCCGGGGCTCGTGTAGTTGAGGAAGCCCTCGAAGCGGCCGTCCTGGAAGATCAGCACCAGCAGGCCGAAGACGGCGCTGAGGTTGAGGAAGTTCATCAGCAGAGACTTGATCGGCAGGATCACCGAGCCGGTCATCAGGAAGAGGATCGTCAGCGTCGCCAGGATGATGATCCCGAGCACGATCGGCAGGTGGCTGGCGAGGCTCGACTGCAGGTCGATGAAGTCAGCGGTTGCCCCGCCGACCAGCGCCGTCGTCCCGGGTGGCGGTTGCAAGTCGCGGATCCGCTTCACCGTCGTCTGGCTCGCCTCGGAGACAAAGGGGTGGGTGGAGACGACCTGCAGCGCGGTTACGTCCCCCTTCAGCCGCAGCGGCGGGTTGACTTCGGCGACGCCCGGCACTTTGCGCACCTGGGCGGCGAAGCGCGTGGCCGCCACCCGCCCGCCGCCTTCAACGTCGACCCAGATCGGCGTTTCGCGGTAGGGCGGGAATTCGCTGCTGACCGCATCGTAGGCCTGGCGGGCGCTGGCCGAGCTCGGCAGGACGGTCGGGTCGACGGTGTCGAACTTGATGTTGAAGAAGGGAATGCCCATGACGATCAGCAGGGCGGCGCTGATCGTCGCCACCGGCACCGGCCGGCGCATGACGAAGCGCGAGAGGCGGTACCAGAAGCCGCTCTCGTCGGGCCGCGTGTCGGCCTCGGCGCGGCGCTGCAGGAAGCGCGGCGCCAGCGAGTTGACCCGGGTGCCGAGCAGGGTCAGTACCGCCGGCAGAACGGTCAGCGAGATCAGCGCCGCGAACAGCGCTACCAGGGCGCCGCCCAGGCCCATCGAGTAGAGGAAGCGCTGCGGGAAGACGAGCAGCGAGGCGAGCGCGGCGCTGACCGTCAGCGAGGAGAAGAAGACCGTGCGCCCCGCGGTCGCGAGCACGCGCCGCATCGCCGCCAGCCCCGGCCCGTCCTTGGCGATCTCCTCGCGATAGCGGGAGACGATGAAGAGGCTGTAGTCGATCGCCAGTCCCAGTCCCAGCGCCGTGGTCAGGTTGAGGGCAAAGATCGAGATCGAGCCGACCTCGCTGGCGATGCGCAGGATCAGGAAGGTGCCGACGATCGCCAGGCCGCCGATCATCAGCGGCAGCGCCGAGGCGATCAGGCTGCGGAAGAAGAGGAAGGAGAGCAGGAAGAGCAGCGGGAAGGCGAGCATCTCCGCCATCCGCAGGTCCTTCTCGACCTGCTTGTTGACTTGCTCTTGGGCGACCGCTGCGCCACCGACGACGACCCCGGGCTTGGCGGAGAGCTGGTCGGCGATGTCGGCACCCGTTTCCTGCCACTTCTTGTCGTCGAACGTTTTCAGCGTCACCGCGAAGTAGGTCGAGCGGCGGTCGTGCGAGACGAAGACGGGGGAGTGGGTGTCGTAGTAACCGGTGACGGTGGCGACGTCGGGGCGGCGGCGCACGCTGCGCTCCAGCGCCTCGACCCGGGCCCGCGTCCCCGGCGCCCCGATCGGCGTGTCCTTGACGACCGCCATCACCGCCGGGATCTTCAGCCCGGCGTCGTGCAGCCGTTCGCGCGATTCGACTGTCTCGGTCGACGGGTCATCGGCGCCGTAAGGATCGAGGCGGTTGGCGACGCTGCCGCCAAGGGCCGCAGCGAGGAGGAAGAAGAGGATCGCGAAGAGGCCGATCCGGCGGGCCTTGCCGTCGGCGAGGCGGGCGAGGGCGTCAAACATCATTTGCTCCTTTCGGGGGCCGAGCGGAATCGAGGAGGCGATCCTCCATCCGCTCGCACCAGTCGGCGAACCACTCGTTGAACTCGATTCCGCTCTGCAGCACCATCAGCGGGTAGGGGTCGTCCGCCGCCGCTTTCTCCGTGGCCGCGGGCTCGATGCCCCGCAGTCGTTCGGCGACGCCGAGCCTGTGCTCGCGCAGCGCCCGCAGCGTCCCGGCCGCCTCCGCGGGCGGCAGCACGCCGGAGAAGAACAGCTTCAGCAGCCCTTCGTCCCGCGTCTCGAAGGTCGACGGCGCTTTGCGCAGCCACTCCTTCAGGACTTCCATCCCCGCGGCGGTGATCGCGTACACGGTGCGCTTGCGCTCGCCCCGCGGAACGTCGCTGCCCTCGACCAATCCGGCCTCGGAGAGCCGCTTCAGCTCCGGGTAGATCTGGCCGTAGCTGGCGGCCCAGAAGAAGCGGGTGGAGTTGTCGACCGTCGCCTTGATCTCGTAGCCCGAGCGGGCCTCGCGGCTGACCATGCCGAGGATGACGTAGGCGGTGGGGGTGAGCTCCACGGCTGGAGAATATATCGCGCCGATATATCTAGGTAAGTGATTGCCGTCACATCTACCCCATCCACGTAGAAGCGTTGGAGCAAAAAGAGGCTGGACCGGCTCGCCTGTAGTCTCCTATGCCATGCCGATCGATCAGAGCAAGATGGGACAGGTCGTCACTGCCCAGATGGAGGCGCTGGAAGCCGACTACGGCGAGGACTGCCAGATAGGCGACGTCTGCACGATCGTCGAGGTAATTGGCCCGCACGGCTCGCACGTGCGGGTACGGACCAGCGACATGCGGCCGCATATGGCCCTGGGGTTGATCCGCATGGCCGAGCACGCGATGCTCGGCAACCTCGGCGGCGCTGGCGGCGAGTAAGCGCCGCGGCCATCCGGACGATCGCCCCTTAGGGGTGACTATCCTCAACCGTTCATGGGCAGCGGCAGCTCGAAAACGGTGGTGATGAAGTTCGGCGGCACCTCGGTGGCTGGCGCCGAGCAGATCAAGCGCGCCGCGCGACGCATCGTCGCCGCGCGGGAGGCCGGCAACCGGGCCGTCGCGGTGCTCTCGGCGAGGGGGAAGACGACCGATGAGCTGGTCGCCCAGGCGCTGGAGATCTCCGCTCGCCCGGAGCCGCGCGAGATGGACATGCTGCTCTCCACCGGCGAGCGGATCTCCTGCGCGCTCTGCGCGATGGCGATCCACGACATGGGCCACAAGGCGATCTCGCTAACCGGCTCGCAGGCCGGCATCGTCACCGACTCCTCCCACACCAAGGCGCGGATCATCGACGTCCGTGCCGAGCGCATCCAGGCGGCGTTGGAGGAGGATCACATCGTCCTCGTCGCCGGCTTCCAGGGCGTCTCGACCACGAACCACGACGTGACAACGCTGGGGCGGGGTGGCTCCGACACGACCGCGGTCGCACTGGCCGCGGCGCTCGACGCCGACGTCTGCGAGATCTACACCGACGTCGCCGGCGTCTTCAGCGCCGACCCGCGGATCGTCCCCGACGCCCGCAAGATCCCAGTCGCAACCTTCGAGGAGACGCTGGAGATGGCGGCCTCGGGCGCCCGCGTACTGCAGCTGCGCTCGGTCGAGTATGCCCGCAACCACGGCGTCCGCATCCACTGCCGCAGCAGCTTCGAGGACGGTCCCGGTACCCTCGTCGTCAGCGAGGACGAGACCGAGCAGGAGACCATGGAGCAGCCTTTCGTCACAGCAATCACCCACTCCGTCGACGAGGCGCGGGTCACCCTGGTCGGAATTCGCGACGAGCCCGGCGTCGCCGGTGAAATCTTCAACGCCTTGGCCGACGCGGGCATCAACGTCGACGTGATCATCCAGAACGAGCCGGTCGGTGACGACGAGCTCGCCGATCTCTCCTTCACGATCGATCGCGCCGAGTTGACCACGGCCACCGACACGCTGGCCGCGCTCGGCGATGTCAGTGAGGGGATCCGCACCGACGATCAGATCGGCAAGGTCTCGATCATCGGCGCCGGCATGCGCTCGCACCCCGGCGTCGCCGCCAAGGTCTTCGAGGTGCTCGGCCGCGAAGAGATCAACATCGAGATGATCTCCACCTCGCCGATCAAGATCTCCTGCGTCATCTCCGCCGGAGAGGTCCCCGCGGCGGTGCGCGCCCTGCACCAGGCCTTCGAGCTTGGCGCCGACGCGGTGCGGGCAGAAGACCCCGAAGGCGCCGAGCACCGTCCCACGGTCGGTACCTGAGCTGCCGCTCATATGAGATGACGGGCGACGGTTACAGGGTCGGGGTCTTGGGCGCGACCGGCGCGGTCGGCTCGACGATCCTCGAGATCCTCGCCGAACGCGATTTCCCCGCCGCCGAGGTAGTTCCGTTTGCCTCCGCGCGCTCGGCCGGGCGGGAGCTCGAGTGGAACGGCTCGACCCTGGAGTGCCGGCCGCTCAGCCCCGAGACGATCCAGGGCCTGGACGTCGTGCTGTCCTCCGCGGGAGGTTCGGTCAGCGCCGAGTGGGCACCGCAGCTGGTCGAGGCCGGCGCGGTCGTCGTCGACAACACCAGCTACTGGCGTATGTATGAGGAGGTGCCGCTCGTCGTCGCTGGGGTCAACCCCGACGCCGCTGCGGGCCACAAGGGGATCGTCGCCAACCCCAACTGCACGACGATGGTGATGATGATGGCGCTGGCGCCGATCCACCGCGCGGTGGGCCTCGAGCGCCTGGTCGTCTCCACCTACCAGGCCGTTTCCGGCACCGGCCAGCGGGCGATCGAGGAGCTGCTCGCCCAGTCGCGGGCAGCACTGGCGGATGAGGCCGTGCCGCCGCCGCAGGTCTACCCGCATCAGATCGCCTTCAACGTGCTGCCCCAGGTCGAGGTCTTCAAGGACGGCGACGACTACACCACCGAGGAGCGCAAGGTGATGGCCGAGACCCGCAAGATCCTCGGCTTCGGCGACGAGGTGGCGATCTCCGCCACCTGCGCCCGGGTGCCGGTGATCAGCGGTCACTCGGAGTCGATCAACGTCCGCACCCGCGAGGACCTCTCGCCCGACCACTGCCGTGCCCTGCTCACCGAGGCGCCCGGCGTGACCGTCGTCGACGACCCCGCCAACGGCAAGTACCCGATGGCGCTCGACGCCGCCGGCCGCGACGACGTCCTCGTCGGCCGCATCCGCCGCGACCCCGACCAGGAGCGCACCCTTAACCTCTGGCTCGCCGGCGACAACCTGCGCAAGGGCGCCGCCACCAACGCGGTGCAGGTCGCCGAGCTCCTCATAGAGCGGAACCTGCTGAGCAGCGGCGAATAGTCCCTGATGGGCATCAGCTTCGGCGACGGAGTGCTGATCTTCGGTGGGCTGCTGACGGCCGTCGCGGCGCTCTCGGGGGTGATGAAGGGCACCGTGCTCTCGGCCTCGGTGCTCTCGGTGGCGTTGGGAGTTCTGCTCGCGGCCGTCGGCGTCGTCGACATCGAACCGAAATCCGAGTCGATCGTCCAGCTGGTCGAGCTGGCGCTGATCCTCACCCTCTTCTCTGACGGCATGTTCGTCGAGCGCGAGCTGCTGAGCAGGCATTGGGGTCCTGTGGCGCGGGCGCTGGTGATCGCGATGCCGATCACGATGGCGCTGCTGGGCTTGGCGGCGAAGGCGCTCTTCCCCGACCTGAGCTGGGCCGAGGCGCTGCTGCTGGCGGCGGTGCTCTCGCCAACCGACCCGGTCGTTACCTCGGCCGTCGTCACCTCCCGCATCGTGCCCGCGTCGGTGCGCCACACGCTCAACCTCGAGTCCGGCCTCAACGACGGCCTCGCCCTGCCCTTCGTCCTCTTCTTCCTCGTTCTCGCCAGCCCCGGCGGCGACCCCGGCGGCGAAGCGGCGAAGCTGGTTGGCGAGGCCCTCTTCGGCGCCGCCGTCGGCATCGGTCTTGGCACACTCGGCGGCCGCCTCCACCACCGCCTGCCCGGCGGCGGCATGACCGCGCGCTACGAGGGGATCTACGCGGTCGGCATCGCCCTCTTCGCCTTCGGCCTAGCCGAAGTGACGATCGGCAACGGATTGATCGCCGCCTTCGTCTGCGGCATCGCGATGGCGGCGACGGAGCGCGACGTGCCCGAGGGTTTCGTCGAGTTCGCCGAGAACGCCAGCGCGATCCTGCAGGTGTTGACCTTCTTTGTCTTCGGCGCCCTGATCGTCGCCACTGGCTTCCATCACAGCATTCCGCCGCTGATCCTCTTCGTCGTCTTTGCCCTGATCGTGGCCAGGCCTCTGGCCGTGATGATCTCCTTCCTCAAGACCGGCATCCCACGCCCGCAAAAGCTCTTCATGGCCTGGTTCGGCCCCAAGGGCGTCGCCTCGATGCTCTTCGCCCTCTTCGTTCTCAAGTCAGACGTCGCCGACAGCGCCCTGATCTTCGACATCGCCGCCATCGCGATCATCTGCTCGATCGTCGCCCACGGGCTCACCGACACGGTCGGGGCCAAATGGTTGGCCCACCGCGTCGGCCTGCAGCGTTCCGACTAGAGCGCAGGCGCACCCGCTTCAATAGTGAGGTGTTTTGTCTGCTAGACTAAGCAGTGCATGGCGACCTGGGAAGACGCAAGGATCGACCGCCTCGAGGAGCGCATCAAGCGAATCGAGCGCAAAGAATGGGAGCGCCGCGAAGCGATCCTCCGCCTCCTAACCAACAGCGTCGTACTCGCCTCAATCATCTTCACAACCGTGATGATCACCCTCGCCATCGCCCGCCATGCCCACTGAGCCCAGAAGCTTCAGCGCGCCCAAGTGGCTTGAAGCAGATTTCGCAGCGCTTCCGGCCTGATTCACTCTTCGAATCGAGAAGAGCGTGTGCGCAGGGTCTGCGGACACTCAGCGCGAAGCGCGTCCGCAGACCCTGCGCACACGCTCACCACGTTTAGCAAAGGCGAATTAGGCCGGAACCGCAGCAAGCCGCTCTTCAACCCACTTGGTCGAAGCGATGTGCTTGCTCATGCCCAGTTCCTTGGGCGAAGCGCCGAGCGCCAGTGAGACCAGCTGCGGCAGGTGCAGTACGGCGAGGCCGAGGTCCCGGTTGACCACCTTGGCTGCCTCGGGCTGCTGCATGTCGAGGTTGAGGTGGCAGAGGGGGCAGGGGGTGACCAGGCAGTCGGCGCCGGCGTCGAGCGCGTCGCCGACGTGGGTGCCGGCCTGGCGCAGCGAGGTGTCGCGGTTCATCGTGATCACCGGGAAGCCGCAGCACTTGCGGGCGCCGTCGTACTCGACGACCTCACCGCCGAGAGCTTCGATCACCTTCTCCAGGTAGAGATCGCGCTCGGGGAACTCGTCGTAGCCGAGCCGCTCCTTGGGGCGGACCACGTAGCAGCCGTAGAAGGGGCCGACGCGCAGGCCGCTGAGCGGGCGCGTCACTTTCTCGGCGAGGCGGTCGAGACCGTAGTCCTCGACCAGCAGCCAGAGGAAGTTCTTGTTGGTGAAGCCGTCTTTGCCCTTCTCGTAGGCGAGGCCCTGGCCGCTCAACACCTCGTTGATGTGGGCGCGATAGGAGGAGTCGGCGTCGAGTCGCTGCTGGCACTCGGACTGGGCACCCTGGCAGGTCGAGCAGATGTTCATCATCGAGAGACCGGTCTGCTGGGCGAGCGCGAAGGTGCGGGCGTTGAGCGTGTCGGCGAGCTCCTGGTTGTGCTCGGCGATGACGCCGGCGCCGCAGCAGTTGGCGCGGTCGAGTTCGACCAGCTCGATACCTAGCTTCTGGGCGGCAATCGCCATCGAGCCGTGCAGCTCGGTGGTGAAGCCGCGCGAGACGCAGCCGGGCCAGTAGGCGACCTTGATCTGACCGTCGCTCATCAGGACTCCTCCTTCGTGTCCGCGGCCGCTGCCGCCTCCGCCGCCAAGGTCTCATCGGTCGGCTCATCGGGCTCCGGTTCGACGAAGTCCTCGTCTTCTCCGGCGATGTAGATGTTGAATTCCTCGCGGTGCTCCTCGGCGTGTTTGTAGATCGCCTTGACCTCGTCCTGGGCGCCGCCGGGCAGCTTGGGGTGAAGGCCGGGGATCACCTTGTGGGCTGAACGGGCCTTGCCGGTCTTGATCGCGCGCAGCACCGTCGGCAGCGACTCGATCAGGCCCTTGATCGCGCCCATCGACGGTTTCAGCTTGCCTTTGACGCCAGGCGCGTAGGACTCCTGCACCAGCAGTGCCTCATCGAGCGTGCCCTTCTTCTCGATGATCTTGACGAAGGCCTCCTCGTGGCTGTGGCCGTTGTTGGGGTCGTCGTCAATGCCCTCTTCGCCAGCTTTGCGGCGCAGGCGCATGATCTGGTCCATCGGCGCCACGCCCTTGGGGCAGGCGTCGATGCAGCTGAAGCAGTGGGTGCAGTCGTAGATCCCGTGCGGGTCATGGGCGAGGTCGTGGAGGCGCTCCTTGGTCTCGGCGTCGCGCGGGTCGCCGACGAAGCGGTAGGCCTTGGCCAGCGCGGCCGGGCCGATGAAGTCCGGGTCAGCCTCCATCGAGAGGCAGGAAGAGACGCAGGCGCCGCACTGGATGCAGGCCATCGACTGGGTGATGTCGATCATCGACTCGGGCTCGACCACGTACTCGCGCTCAGGCGCCTCGCCGTGGGGGAGGAGCCAGGGGGTGACGCGGCGGATCTTGGTCCAGTGGGTCGACTCCATGTCGGTGATCAGGTCCTTGATCACGGGCATGTTGCCCATCGGCTCGATAATAATCGGGGCATCCTCTGCTCCCGCCTGGCCGCGCTCATCATGACCGGCGATCTCGCGGCCAGGCTCCCGCGTCCGGGTGCCCCTTGCCTCTCCATTGGCCGGCTTGTATTCCTCGTCTGCGCCCATCGGTGGGGGCACGCCTTCCTTCTTGCGCCGGTTGGCCTGCTCGTGGGCCTCGCCGATCTGGGTCTTGCAACCAAGGGTCGAGGAGCCGTTGACCTTCATTCCGCAGGAGCCGCAGATCGCGGCGCGGCAGGAGCAGCGCACCGAGAGCGAGCCGTCATCGCGGTCTTTGGCCTGCAGCAGGCCGTCGAGGACGGAGAGCGACGGATCGAGCTCGACCTTGAACTCCTCCCAGTAGGCGCCCTCGCCCGACTCGGGCTGATACCGGCGGACCTTAAGCGTGTACTCGGCCATCAGTAGCTCCTCACTTCCGGTTCCCACTGGGTGATCGTCACCTCGGAGTAGGAAATCTCGGGTCCGTCGTCGTTGAGCTGCAAGTCGATGTGCTTGAGCCACTCCTCATCATTGCGCTCCGGGAAGTCCGTCCTGTATTGGGCGCCGCGGCTCTCCTTGCGCTCGAGCGCGCCGACGCAGGTGCACTCGGCGTTGTCGAGCATGTAGCCGAGCTCGATCGCGCCCAGCAGGTCCTGGTTGAAGACCGAGCCCTTGTCGTCGATGTAGGCGCTTTTGGCCTCCTCCTTGAGCTGGCGCACCTTCTCCAGCGCTTCGGTAATGCCGGCCTCGTCGCGGAAGACCGCGACCTTGGCGTCCATCACCGTGCCGAGGTCGAACTTGATCTCCGAGACGCGGCGGCCGGAGCCCTTCTCGCGGGCGGAGATCGCGTCGATCGTCGCCTGCTCAGCCTCGAGCACCGCTTTCGAGGGCCGCGAGCCCTCGGTGCGCTTGGCGCGGGCGGCGGCGTCGGCGCCGGAGCGGCGGCCGAAGATAAGGGTGTCGAGCAGCGAGTTGGCGCCAAGCCGGTTGCCGCCGTGGACCGAGACGCAAGCGACCTCGCCGGCGGCGTAGAGGCCGGGGATGTCGGTGCGGCCGTCGACGTCGGTCTTGACCCCGCCCATCGTGTAGTGGTTGCCGGGCTTGATGTGGATCGGTTCCTTGGTGATGTCGACGCCGGCGAAGTCCTTGCCGACGAGGACGATCTCGCGCAGCGCCTCGTGCACGCGCTTCTTCGGCACCACGGTGATGTCGAGGGCGACGGTGCCGTCGTCGAAGCCGCGGCCCTCGTTGATCTCGGTCTGCTCGGCACGGGAGACGACGTCGCGCGAGGCAAGCTCCATCTTGTTCGGCGCGTAGCGCTCCATGAAACGTTCGCCGTTCTTGTTGAGCAGATGGGCGCCCTCGCCGCGGGCACCCTCGGTGATCAGGAAGCCCTTGCCCGCCAGCGTCGTTGGGTGGTACTGGATCATCTCCATGTCCATCAACTTCGCCCCGGCCCGGTAGGCCTGTGCGATGCCATCGCCGGTGCAGATCAAGGCGTTGGTGGTCGGCTTCCAGACCTGGCCGTTGCCGCCGTTAGCGAGGATCACCGACTTGGCCTGGAAGAGCTCCATCGAGCCGTCAGCAATGTTGCGGGTGACGACGCCGCAGCACTCTCCTTGCTCGTCAAGCGCCAGCGCCGTGCAGAACCACTCCTCATAGCGGGCGACCTGCTCGGAGTACTTCATCAGCTGCTCGTAGAGCACGTGCATGATCGCCTGGCCGGTGATGTCGGCGACGTAGTAAGTGCGGGCGGCGGAAGCGCCGCCGAAGGCGCGGGTGCCGAGCTTGCCCTCCTCGTTGCGGTGGAAGGTGACGCCGAGGTGCTCGAGGTGGAGGATCTCCTCCGGCGCCTCGCGGCACATGATCTCGACCGCATCCTGGTCGCTCAGGTAGTCCGAGCCCTTGATCGTGTCGAAGGCGTGCGACTCCCAGGAGTCACCGGGGTTGAGCGCGGCGTTGATCCCGCCCTGGGCCGCGTTGGAGTGGGAGCGGACCGGGTGGACCTTGCTGACGATGCCGACCGAGACGCCCTCCTCGGCGGCCGCCAGTGCTGCTCTTTGTCCGGCCAGGCCGGCGCCGATCACGAGTACGTCATGCGTAGGCACGAGGCCGGACTCTATAGAGCCGAAATCCGAGGCCGCAGTCGGAATTCAGCGAGCTAGAGCCAGCGCTGGTCGAGGCGTCGGATTGCGGCCTCGCCGAGGCGGATGCCGTCGGCGACCGTGTCGAACTCCACATTGGCGGCGATGTCGTTGGGCCAGTGGTAGAAGGCCGGCTGCTTGAGCTCGTTGCAGGCGCAGAGCGCCGCGGTCTCATACCCCGCCGCCAGCGGCTCGAGCCCGTCGGTGCCGTTGTGCAGGCGCAGGTTGGGGTAGAGCCAGATGCCGAGCTCCTCGGCGAGTCCATCCATCAGCGCTAGGGCCCGCGGCGGGTACTCGTGCATCTTGAGGAAGCCCTCGCCGCGCAGGACCAGCAGGTGGGGGGAGCCGAGCGACTCGAGGCAGAGGAAGAAGGTGCTCTCGCGCGGCAGCTCGCCGAAGTGGCGTTCGCCGAAGGCCTTGATCCCCTCGCTGAAGGACTCCTCCGAGCCGACCGAGAGGAGGATGACGCGGACGTCGGTGGTCGGCTCCTCGATGAGGCGCTTTGCCAGCGCCAGCAGGGCGACGACGCCGGTGCCGTTGTCGTTGGCGCCGGGCACGGTTTCGCGCCGGCCGATGTCGGCCATCGCCGCGATCGTGCCAAGGCCACAGAGGGCGCCGAGCTTGGCTAGCAGGCGCCGCCCGGTCAGGGCACCGAGCCCGGCCAGCAGCGGGCCACCGACCACCGGCGCCATCAGCATCGGGCTCGTGTCTTTGCCCTCGATCAGCCCGAGCCGGTCGGCGATCTTGGGAATCTGTGGGTGGAAGATCAGTCCCGCGTGGGCCGAGTCGTGGTGGGCGATGAGAACGACGGTGCGCTCGGCCTCGGCCGGCCCCAGCTCGCAGACGACGTTGTAGCTGGTGCGCTTGGGCAGCACCCTGCGCAGGGGTCGCTTCCCGGGCGGAAAGTCAGCCGCGATCCCGGCCGCGCCCCCGAGGCCCAGCAGCGCCCCAAGCAGCCTGCGCCCCCGCAGTCCAAGCCAGCCGCCCAGTGCCCCGAGCGCCGCGCCGAGCCCGAGCGGCCACCAGTAGGTGCCGTGCACGCTCGCGGCCTCGATTCGCGCCTCGGCCCCAGCCTCACCGAAACGCCCGACAATCCACTCGGAGGCTTCGCGCTCCCCTTCAGAGGCGCTGGGGCGATAGATCCGCTCGAGCTCCTCCAGCCACTCGCGGAGCTGGTCTTGGTCCGGCTGCATCGGTCCGAACTTATACGCCGCGTACGATTGGCTGATGTTCGGCGGCAAGCCAATCACCCTCTTCCACGTCCGCGGCATCCGCATCACCGTCGACTGGTCGTGGTTCCTCGTCCTCTTCCTGGTGATCTTCTGGCTCTCGCGCTTCTACGGCGACGTGCTCGGCGAGAGCAGCTCCGACTCCACCCCCTTCGTCCTCGCCGTGGTCAGCGCCCTCGCCTTCTTTGGCTCGATCGTCCTGCACGAGCTCGGCCACGCCTTCGCCGCGCAGCGCAACGGCATCGGCATCTCCAGCATCCAGCTCTGGATCTTCGGCGGTATGGCGCGCATGGATCGCGAGTCGCCCAGTCCAGCCGCCGAGTTCAAGGTGGCGATCGCCGGTCCGCTGGTGACCCTCGCCATCGTCATCGTGCTGACCGCCGTCGGCCTCGCCGCCGTCGGCGCCGAGGAGTTCAAGCGGGCCGTGGAGATCGAATCCGGCTCCGGCGTCTCCGGCGTGATGGCAATGATCGGCTGGCTGGCCACGATCAACTTGCTGGTCCTGATCTTCAACCTGCTGCCCGCCTTCCCAATGGACGGCGGCCGAATCGTCCGTGCGATCGCCTGGTGGCGCACCGGCGACCGCAACTCAGCCACCCGTTTCGCCGCCAACCTCGGTCGCGTCTTCGGCTACATCTTCATCGGCGGCGGCCTGCTCCTGATCGCCAGCGGCGACGCTTTCAGTGGCGTCTGGCTCGCCCTGATCGGCTTCGTCATCAACGGCTCCGCCAAGGCTGCTTCGATGCAGACGAAGATCACCGGCAAGATCAGCCAACTCCAGGTCTCCGACGTAATGGACCGCCAGCCCGTGACGATTCTCGATGAATTGAGCGTCGAGCAAGCCTTGGACGAATACTTCCTCCGCTACCGCTGGCCCTGGTTCCCCGTCGTCGACGCCGCCCATCACTTCCTAGGCCTCGTCGTCCGCGATAAAGCCGACGAGGTTCCCGAGATCTCCCGCACCACCTTCCACGTCTCGGACGTACTGGAGCACGACGACGGCACCTTCCAAGTCCGCGACGACGCCCCTCTCGACTCACTTCTCTCTAGCCGCGCCCTGCGCCGCTTCGGTGCCCTGATGGCGGTCGATGCAGACGGGCGCCTATCCGGCGTGATCACCATGGAGCAGGTAGGACGGGCGCTGAGAGACCAGACCTCGACGTGAGCCGCACCGAAGGGCCGGAGGCGCCCGGGGTCCCTTCGCAGGCCGCTTCGCGGGAGTTCCTGCGAAGGGACCCCGGGCGCCTCGGTGCTTTGCTGACGGCTTAGGCGCGGGGCCTGTGACGCTCGATTATTGAGCTGAAGTCGGTGCCGGCCGGGAGGGTGCCGAAGGCGTTGCCCCAGTCCCCCGAAAGGCGGGAGGCGCAGAAGGCGTCGGCGACAGCCGGGTTCCCGTAACGAACGAGCAGGGAAGCTTGTAGGGCTACTGCCATCTTCTCGACGATGCGGCGGGCGCGGGACTCGATCGTCTCGATGTCGCCGGGGATTTCGTTGCGGAGTGAGGAGACGTAAGCGTCGAGCTTCGGTTCGGCTCCGGCGCCCTCCATCACCTCGGCGAAGAAGGCCTCGACTGAAGCCGGGCTCTTCACCATCGCGCGGAGGACGTCCAAGCACTGCACGTTGCCGGAGCCCTCCCAGATCGAGGCGAGCGGGGCCTCGCGGTAGAGGCGGGGCATGCCCGACTCCTCTACGTAGCCGTTGCCACCCAGGCACTCCAAGCACTCGACTGCATGGGAGGGCTGGCGCTTGCACATCCAGTACTTCAGGACTGCATTCGCCAGACGGCGGAAGTTGGCCGCGTCCTCGTTGCCGGCGGCGACCTCGTCGTAGGCGCGGGCGAGGCGCATCGCGGCGATCGTCGCGGCTTCGGACTCGACCGCGAGGTCGGCGAGCACGTTCTGCATCAGTGGCTGGTCGATCAGCTCCTTGCCGAAGGCCGCCCGGTGTTCGGTGTGGTTGATCGCCTGCACGAGGCCGGCGCGGTAGCCGGTGGCGGCGCCGATCACGCAGTCGAGGCGGGTGTGGTTGACCATCTCGATGATCGTCGGCACGCCGCGGCCCTCCTCGCCAACCATGCGCGCCCAGGCGCCGCGGAACTCGAGCTCCGAGGAGGCGTTGGAGCGGTTGCCGAGCTTGTCCTTGAGCCGCTGGATCTGGAAGGCGTTGCGCTCGCCGTCGGGGGTCCAGCGCGGCATCAGGAAGCAAGAGATGCCGGAGTCGGTCTGGGCGAGGACGAGGAAGGCGTCGCACATCGGCGCCGAGCAGAACCACTTGTGGCCGACCAGCTCGTACTCGGCCCCGGGCCCGCCGCCGTTCAGCGGCGTCGCCACGGTGGTGTTGGCGCGCACGTCGGAGCCGCCCTGCTTCTCGGTCATCGCCATCCCGCAGAGGGCGCCGCTCTTGCGCTCGGCCGGCAGCGAGCGCTCGTCGTAGTCGAGCGAGAGGAAGCGCTCCTCCCACTCGGCGGCGAGCTCGGGCTGCTGGCGCAGCGCAGGGATCGCCGAGTAAGTCATCGAGAGCGGGCAGCCGACGCCGCTCTCGGCCTGCATCAGCAGCATGAACATCGTCGCCCGGGCGACGTGGGCGCCGACGCCCGGCTCGCGCCAGGGCATCGCGTGCAGACCGTGGCTGGAGCCGATCCGCATCAGCTCGTGCCAGGAGCTGTCGAACTCGACCTCGTCGATGCGGTGGCCGAAGCGGTCGTGGGTCTTCAGCTGCGGCTTCTTTTCGTTCGCCTCGAAACCCCAGCGGATCGTCTGGGCGGAGCCGCAGATCGCGCCGAGCTCGCGGGCGCGGTCCTCGGCCCAACCGGCGCCCTCTCGCACCAGCGCCTCGCGCAGCGGCCGGTCGGCGTCAAACGGGTTGTAGTCCTCCAGCGGCGAGGCCTGGTTGAAGACCTCGTGGGTGGCGGGGCTGCGGCGCTCGACAGTGGCCATTGACCTGATTGTGCCAGTCCATCGGTAGCATCGCCCGCCGCGTGGAAAAAATCTCTGTGAAGAACCCAATCGTCGAGCTCGACGGCGACGAGATGACCCGGATCATCTGGTCCTTCATCAAAGAGCAGCTGATCCTGCCCTACCTCGACCTCGAGCTGATCTATTTCGATCTCGGCATCGAGAGCCGCGATGCCAGCCGCGACCAGATCACGGTCGATGCGGCCAAGGCGATCAAGCAGCACGGCGTCGGCGTCAAGTGCGCGACGATCACTCCCGACGAGGCGCGGGTCGAGGAGTTCGGCCTCGCCGACATGTACCGCTCCCCGAACGGCACGATCCGCAACATCCTCGGCGGCGTCATCTTCCGCGAGCCGATCGTAATCGCCAACATCCCACGCCTGGTACCGGGCTGGACCAAGCCGATCGTGATCGGCCGCCACGCCTTCGGCGACCAGTACCGCGCCACCGACATGGTGGTGCCGGGTGAGGGCACGCTGACCCTTACCTACACCCCCAAGGACGACAGTGAGCCGGTCGAGCTCGACGTCTACGACTTTCCCGGCGGCGGCATCGCGATGGCGATGTACAACCTCGACGACTCGATTCGCGATTTCGCCCGGGCCTCGATGCGCTACGGCCTCGACCGCGGCTACCCGGTCTACCTCTCAACCAAGAACACGATCTTGAAGCGCTACGACGGCCGCTTCAAGGACCTCTTCGCCGAGGTCTACGAGAGTGAGTTCAAGTCGGACTTCGAGGCGGCGGGAATCACCTATGAACACCGCCTGATCGACGACATGGTCGCGGCGGCGTTGAAGTGGGAAGGCGGCTACGTCTGGGCCTGCAAGAACTACGACGGCGACGTGCAGTCCGACACCGTCGCCCAGGGTTTCGGCTCGCTCGGCCTGATGACCAGCGTGCTGATGAGCCCCGACGGCAAGACGGTCGAGGCCGAGGCCGCGCACGGCACCGTCACCCGTCACTACCGCCAGCACCAGCAGGGCAAGCCGACCTCGACCAACCCGATCGCCTCGATCTTCGCCTGGACGCGTGGCCTGGCCGCCCGCGGGCGGCTCGACGACACGCCCGAGGTCTCGCGGTTCGCCGAGACCCTGGAGCGTGTCTGTGTGGAGACGGTCGAAGCCGGGAAGATGACCAAAGACCTCGCCCTGCTCGTCGGCCCCGACCAGGAGTTCCAGACAACGCAGGAGTTCCTCGGCTCGATCGACGAGGCCCTGCAGCGGGCAATGTCCTAGTTCTTCGAAAACTACGAATCCAGGAGATAGAGACTCTGTGAGCACCCCTGTGAAAGTCACCGTGACCGGCGCCGCCGGCCAGATCGGCTACGCACTCCTCTTCCGTATCGCCAGCGGTCAGATGCTCGGTCCCGAGACGCCGGTGGAGCTGAGCCTGTTGGAGATCCCCGACGCGGTCAAGGCCGCCGAGGGAACCGCGATGGAGCTCGACGACTGCGCCTTCCCGCTGCTGCGGAAGATCGACATCTTCGATGACCCCAAGCAGGCGTTTGACGGCTGCAACATCGGCCTGCTGGTCGGTGCCCGCCCGCGCGGCCCGGGTATGGAGCGCTCTGACCTGCTCGAGGCCAATGGTGGAATCTTCAAGCCCCAAGGCGAAGCGATCGCGGCCGGCGCTGCCGATGACGTCCGCATCCTCGTCGTCGGCAACCCCGCCAATACGAACTGCTTGATCGCAATGTCGAACGCCGACGGTGTACCGCGGGAGCGTTTCACCGCGATGATGCGCCTGGACCACAATCGCGCGATCGCCCAGGTCGCCAACAAGCTCGGCAAGCAGGTCTCCGACGTCACCAACATGACGGTTTGGGGCAACCACTCGACGACGCAGTACCCGGACCTGGTCAACGCCAAGGTCAACGGCCAGAGCGCCTGGGATGCAGTTGACGACGAGGCGTGGATTGCCGATGAGTTCATCCCGCGAGTTGCCAAACGCGGCGCCGCGATCATCGAGGCACGCGGCGCGTCCAGTGCCGCCTCAGCCGCCAACGCTGCGATTGATCACGTCCACGACTGGGTGCTCGGCACCCCCGAGGGTGACTGGGTCTCGATGGGTGTGCCCGCGGACGGCTCCTACGGCGTCGAGGAGGGAATCGTCGCCGGTTTCCCCTGTGCCTGCAGCGGTGGCGAGTGGTCGATCGTCGAGGGGGTCGAGGTTCCTGAGTTCTCACGGCCCCGGATCGACGCCAGCGCGGCCGAGTTGCGCGAGGAGCGCGACGCGGTCAGTCAGCTTGGTCTGCTCTAAGTAGTCAACCAATGAAAAAGCCGGCCCCTTGGGGGCCGGCTTTGTTCAACAAAGCGCGAAGTCTCAGGCGCTATTTACCTGGGTGGTACTCGCGCCCCTTCTTAGTGACGCGACCCTCTTTCTCCATTTCGCCGAGAACCCTGTACAGGTAATTCGGTTTGATTTTCATCGTTTTGGCGATCTCGGACGCTGAGATGCCGGGGTTCTGCTCGACCAAGGCGACAGCCTGATCAGCGCGGGTGCCGCCACGGCGACGGCGACGGCGTTTGCGCGGGGCGGTGGTTGTGCCTGCGGCTGGCGCCGCGGCGGCATTTTTACGAGGGCGACCGGGGCCGCGTCCGGAGCCGGGGGGGCGACCGGGACGGCGTGTGACGGTGCCACCAAGCTCGGCGAGCGCACGCTCGAGGCGCTTACGCTCCTCGTCGAGCTCCGCGAGCCTTTTCTTGACCAGGTCTAGAGCCTCGTCGAGTACGTTGCTGGTGCTGGGCATTTCCTTCCTTTCATCCCGCGAGCGCTATGGCCGAGCGGGTCGTCAGCTGCTGCGGAGTGTGGCAGAGTCACAGTGACAGTGACTATTCGTATAGTCAAACTGGTTCTGTCACTCTGGCCATTTGAACGAACTTACCCAGTCGGCTTGGATTTTCGAGCCGTGCGTTGTGAGAAATCAACGCGTACCGAAATAGTTACACACCGCCCGCGCGTCGAGCCCGGAACGCGGCCGGCTTAGCGGTTGCGCTTGCGCGGCAGGGTGCGGAAGACCACGTCCCAGATCGGCGAGGACACGCCGTAGCCGTAGCGGTGGTCTTGGAAGTGGTGGCGCATGTGCTGCTCGCGCAGGCGCTTGCCGAAGTCGGACTTGGGGACGAAGTGGTGCACGTAGTAGTGGGTGTAGTCGTAGAAGAGGTAACCGAGGATGAAGCCGGCGAAGAGCGGATAGGCAGCCGGGGTGCCAAAGATCAGGGTAAAGGCGAAGTAAAAGAGCGCCGCCAACGGGATCGCCACGGCGGGGGGCATGACCAGGCGCAGCTTGTCGTTGGGGTGGTCATGGTGGATGCCGTGGATGATGAAGTGCATGCGGCGACCGAAGGCGTTGTCGGGCTGCCAGTGGAAGACGAGGCGGTGCAGCCAGTACTCGGTCAGGGTCCAGATGCCGATCCCGGCGAGGCTGAGCAGGAGCAACTGCCAGGCCGCGTAGCCGTGGCTGGCGCCGAGCCACTCGCCGGCGATCACCACGGGCACGAAGACGATCGCCGGGACCGAGGGGTGCACCCGCGAGAAGAAGTTGAGGAAGTCGCTCTCGAACAGCTGCGGCGAGGCGGCGAGCTTGTCGGTCCTGCTGGAAGACTCCATTCAGGGCCGAATGGTAGCGGCGGGCGGCGCCGGCTCCCGCAAGACGCGGGGAACCTGTGACGAGACTGTGTCAAGAACGTTGCGCTTTGCGGAATTGAGGCTCACGAAAGAGTCCCGGCGATGGCAATATCGCCGCCGTGCCGCGCAAGCCCAAACCGCCGACCTGCGACGACTGTTACTTCCGCAAGAACTTGCTCTGCGCGCTTGAGCTGGATGAGCCCTGCACAACCTTCAGGCCAAACCGGCCCGAGGGGCTGGTGCCGCCGAAGCAGCCCGTGTTGCTGATGCGCCCCCCGCGCTGGGCCTCCCAACCTCAAACAGCCTGACCGTGCGCAGCGCGGCGGGCTAAGGTTCCGCAGATGCCGGAGCGGGACCTATATGCGTGGGCGCGGACTACTTACGTCTCGCGCAGGAGTAGGGGCTTTACGCCGAACGTGGACGTCTACTACTGCGGCGACCCGCAAAGGGCCGTGGTCAAGGTCGATCTGGCCGGAGTCGAGCTCGACGAGGTCGGGATCGAGGTAGGCGCCAGGCAGCTGGCGATCGTCGGCGAGCGCCAGGTACAGGAGACCGAAGGCCGGGTCTACCAGCAGGTCGAGATTCCCTCCGGCCCCTTCCGCCGCGTGGTCGAGCTGCAGGTCGATGTCGACGCCGAGCGGGCCAAGGCGACCTACGAAGACGGCGTGCTGCGGATCGAGCTGCCGCTGCGCGATCCCTCCGAGACGACCCACCGGATCCCGATCGGGAGGGACTAGTGCCGACTCGCGAGAAGCGGCACTGATGGAGGGCAGCCCCGTCCTCGAGGTGGTCGACTCGCTTGACGCCGAGGACGCGATCCGCGCCTCCGAGCCGCTGCCCGATGCGCTGCCGGTCCTACCGCTACGCGACACCGTCACCTTTCCTGAGGCGCTGACCCCGCTGGCCGTCGGCCAGGAGCGCTCAATCAAGCTGGTCGACGACGTGCTCGGCGCCAACCGGATGCTGGCGATGGTCGCCGCCCGCGACTCGGAGAACGAGGAGCCCGGCCCCGGGGACCTCTATGAGGTCGGCGTCGTCGGCGTCGTCGCCCGCATGCTCAAGGTGCCCGATGGCACCCTGCGCGTCCTTGTCCAGGGCACCCAGCGGGTGCGCCTCGGCCCCTACGTCGCCGAGCAGCCCTACCTCGTGGCGCGGATCAGCGAGCTGCCCGACGTCAGCGAGGACGGGCCGGAGCTGGAGGCGCTGACCCGCAATGTCCAGCGCACCTTCTCGGAGATCATCGAGCAGATTCCCTACCTGCCCGAGGAGTTGCAGATGGCGGTGGCCAATCTCGACGATCCCGCTGCCCTCGCTCACCTGATCGCCGGCACCTTGCGTATCTCCACCGAGGAGAAGCAGGAGCTACTGGAAGAGGTAGAGGTCGTCGCCCGCCTCCGCCACCTCTCCCAGATCCTCGCTCGCGAGCTTGAGGTGGTTCAGCTCGGCACCCAGATACAGACCCAGGTGCAGTCGGAGATCGACAAGGGCCAGCGCGAGTTCTTCCTGCGTCAGCAGATGAAAGCGATTCAGGACGAGCTGGGGGAGGGCGACGAGCAGCAGGCTGAAGTCAACGAACTGCGCGAGAAAATCGAGGCGGCGAAACTGCCCGAGCAGGCGCAGAAGGCCGCTGACCGCGAGCTCTCTCGACTGGAGAAATTGCCCCCGGCCGCTGCCGAGCACGGCGTCATCCGCACCTACCTGGAGTGGCTGACCGAGTTGCCCTGGGCGACGGAAAGCGAGGACAACCTCGACATCGCCCATGCCCGGAAGGTGCTCGATGCCGATCACTACGACCTGGAGAAAGTCAAGGACCGCATCCTCGAGTACCTGGCCGTGCGCAAGCTGAAACCGGACTCGCCGGGTCCGATCCTCTGCTTCGTCGGTCCGCCGGGGGTGGGTAAGACCAGTCTCGGCCGCTCGATCGCCAAAGCGCTCGGCCGCGAGTTCGAGCGCATCTCGGTTGGTGGCGTCCGCGACGAGGCCGAGATCCGCGGCCACCGCCGCACCTATATCGGCGCCCTGCCCGGCGCGATCGTGCGCGCCCTGCGCGACGCCGGCTCGCGCAATCCCGTCTTCATGATCGACGAGATCGACAAGATGGGCGCCGACTTCCGTGGCGACCCCGCCTCAGCAATGCTCGAGGTGCTCGATCCGGCCCAGAACGACTCCTTCCGGGACCACTACCTCGACCTCGAGTTCGACCTCTCCGAGGTGATGTTCATCGCCACCGCCAATGTGCTCGACACGATCCCTGGGCCGCTGCAGGACCGGATGGAGACGATCGAGCTCGCCGGCTACACGCTGGAGGAGAAGAAGCACATCGCCCGTCGCTACCTGGTGCCGCGCCAGATCGATGCCAACGGGCTGAGGCCGTCGCAGATCGAGTTCGGCGATCCCGCCCTGGTGGCGATCATCGAGGAGTACACCCGCGAGGCGGGCGTGCGCAACCTCGAGCGTCAGATCGGCACGATCTGCCGCAAAGTCGCCCGCGGGGTGGCCGAAGGCAAGGGCAAGGGCAAGGTGAAGGTCTCGGGCAAACGCGCCCGTGAGCTGCTCGGCCGCCGCCGCGTCTTCGCCGAGCAGCGGCGGCGGACCAAGGTCCCGGGCGTGTCGACCGGCCTCGCCTGGACGCCGACCGGGGGGGACGTGCTCTTCATCGAGGCGACCTCAATGCCGGGTTCGGGACAGCTGACGATCACTGGCCAGCTCGGTGACGTTATGCGCGAGTCCGCCCAGGCCGCTCTCTCTTACGTGCGCGGCCATTGGCGCGAGATCGCGCCGAAGCTCGACGAGGAGTGGTTCGCCAAACACGACATTCACGTTCATGTGCCGGCCGGGGCCGTGCCCAAGGACGGGCCATCCGCCGGCGTGGCGATGACCGTCGCTCTCTCCTCCCTGATTAGCGGCCGCCACGTTCGCAACGATGTGGCGATGACCGGAGAGGTGACCCTGACCGGCCAGGTGCTGCCGATCGGTGGCTTGAAGGAGAAGTCGCTGGCGGCGCAGCGGGCCGGCATCAAACGGGTATTGGTGCCCGAGCGCAACGAGGGTGACGTGGCGGAGATTCCCAAGCACGAGCGCAGCGAGCTGGAGTTCGTCTACGTCGACGAGGTCTCCAAGGCGATCGAAGCGGCGCTCGCCTAACTCTGATGGAGGCCGCCGGGGCGCTGCGCAGAGGCAGCATTTCGACCTATCTGGAATCGATCGCGGAGCTGGTGCGGGCGCGTTCGCGCACCTTCTGGATCGTCGCCGGCCTCACCGTTCTCGCCGGGGTGTTGCGCTTCGCCACGCTTGGGGTGCAGAGCTACCACCACGACGAGATCGTCACCGCCAGCCGCATCCTCCGCGACGGCTTCTGGCACGCGATGGATGCGGTCGGCTTCAGTGAGTCGGCACCGCCGCTCTATTACGCGGTCGCCTGGGCCTGGACTCAGCTGACCGGGACCGGTGAGTTCGGCCTGCGCACGGTCTCGGCCCTGGCCGGGGTCGCCACGGTTCCGGTTGCCTACCTGCTCGGCGCCGAGCTGAGCAGCCGCCGCGCCGGGATCGTCGCCGCCGCCCTGGTCGCGGTCAATCCGATGTTGCTCTGGTACTCGCAGGAGGCCCGCGCCTACGCTCTCTTCGCCCTGCTCACCGCACTCTCGCTGCTCTACTTCGTGCGGGCGCTCGAGCGGGGCCGCCGTCGCGACTCGATCGCCTGGGGAGTCGCCTCGGCGCTCGCCCTCGGCACCCACTACTTCGCCGCCTTCCCGATCGTGGCCGAGGCGCTTTGGCTGCTGCGCCGCCGGGGCCGGGAAACCGGGGGCGCCTTCCCGGGCATCTGGATCGTCGCCGTCGCCGGCCTGCTGCTGGCGCCACTGCTGGTCCACCAGGCGTCCTTCGCCCACGCCGAATGGATCAGCAACTTCAGCCTCTGGCACCGGCTCTGGGAGACCGGCCTCACCTTCGCCTTGGGGGAGACCGGCGACATCATCGCCCGGCCCGAGCACCCGCTGCTGGCGGTCGTTCCCGCTCTGATCGCGATCGCGGGTATCTGGCTGGTCTTCGCTCGCGGCGATCGCACCGAGCGCCGCGCCGCTGGCATCCCCCTGGCGCTGGCCGCGGTCACCGTCGTCGTCCCGCTAGTCATCGCCCTGCTCGACTCGGGCAAGGACTACGTCCTGGCCCGCAACCTGATGCCGGCGCTGGTGCCGCTGCTGGTCGCGCTGGCGGTCGGCTTCACCCTGCGCGGCGCCCGCCGCAGCGGCGCCGTGCTCGCCGGCCTGCTGGTCGTCTACTCGCTCGGCTTCTCGATCTGGGCCAGTGTCTCGCCCGCGCTGCAGCGGCCGGACTGGGACGCGGTCGCCGGCGCAATTGGCGAACCGACCGTGCCGCGGGCGATGGTCACCTGGAAGCTCGGTGAGGCCTCGCTGCGTTACTACCTCTCGACCGGGTCGATCCAGGTCCAGCCCTCCGACGGCTTCCGCTGGTGGGTGGGCGAAATCGATTTCATCTCCGACGGCAAGGCTCCGCCCCCCCCGGCACGGCTCTTCGGTCCCGGCTTCCGCGAAGTCGGCTACGAGCGCGTCGGGCGGCTTTACGTGCGCCGCTTTGCCACGCCTGGCCCGGAGCTGAGGCCATTGCGGTTGCGCACGATCCGCGAGGCCCCGCTTGGCTTCCGCACTAACGGGGTACTCCTGGACGGCATCGGCCAGTGACGGTGTGGCGCGTCGCATATCGGCGTCCTCGGTCGCTTGCGTGCAGAGCACGCGGCGCTCCCTGCGTCCTTGACCTGCTTGGCCACACCGCCACTGGACCGTTCGGGTTATTCTGATTTGGACCCCAGGAAATAGCGAGGAGAAGGCATGAGCAAGACGAAGGCGACCCAGGCCGCCGATCTTTATGCGACGGCACGCGAGAACCCTTATGTGGAGCGGCTGATCGAAGACGAAGAGCTGCGCGACAGCCTGAAGAAGGCTTTCGAGGCGGCGAAGGGTGCCTACGGCCGCGCGACCAGCAACGGCAGCACGGTCAAGGCGGTGACCAGCGACAAGAAGGTGCAGCGCGATCTCAAGGTTGCAGCGGAGAACCTGCGTGACGCTTCCGAGTCCTTCCGGGCGCCGAAGAAGCGCAAGAAGAGCAAGCTCGGTCGCCTCATCCTGCTCGCCCTGGTCGGCGCCGCCGTCGCCCTGATCCTCAGCGAGGACGCCCGCAAGACCGTGCTCGACGCCCTCTTCGGCGCCGAGGAGGAGTTCGAGTACACCAGCACCACAAGTATCAACGGCGCCTAGATGTAGTTACCCATGACGTTGTTCAGCTCGGCGAGCCGAGTTCCGGGCGCCTTGTGTCCAAGGGAGCCGTGTCGTCTCGTGAAGTTGTAGTGGGTGAGCCAGCCAGGTAGGGCGGCGGTGCGCTCCGCAGAGCTGCCGTAGATCGCCCCGTAGGCCCAGCGGTTGGTCAGCGTTTGGATGAAGCGCTCCGCCTTGCCGTTGGTCCGCGGCCGGTAGGGCTGGGTGAAGAGGTGCCGGAGGCCAAGCTCCTTGCAAGCCGTGGCATGGACCGTGGAGCGGTAGCAGGCGCCGTTGTCGCTCATTACTCGCTCGACCGCGATGCCCATTGAGGCAAACCACCCGACTGCGCGGCGCAGGAAGCCGGCTGCGGTCGGTCCTTTCTCGTTGGGCAGGACCTCGACGTAGGCGAGCCGGGTGGCATCGTCGACGCAGACGTGGACAAACTCCCAACCGGCACCCCTGGCCTGCCAGGTTCGTTTGCCGGTGAGCCGATGGCCGGCACCGCGCTGGATCCGCACCAGCTTCTTGATGTCGATGTGCAGCAGCTCGCCTGGGCGCTTGCGCTCGTAGCGATTGGGCGGCTCTGGCGGTGTCAGGCGGCTTCGCTTGCCGAGCCCGATCCGCTTCAACCACCTGGAGACCGTTGAGAGGGCTATGCCCAACACCTCGGCGATCTCCGCCGCAGTCATCCGCAGCCGTCGCAGCGCCTCCATCGCCCTGACGCGATCGGCAGGCAGCTGCGTGGGCCTTGCCTTTGGTGCAGAGCTGCGATCGAGCAAGCCCGCCTCTCCCTCGGCGCGCCAGCGGGCAAGCCACTTAGCAGCGGTGCGCTCGCTCACTCCGGCGGCCTCGGCCGCCTCCGTGAGCGACCACTCTCCTTCGAGGCGCTCTACAAGCAGGCGCCTGCTTTTCGGGCAAGTGCGGGCATTACCGTGCAGCTTCATCCGGTGTCCTCCTTGATGTTGGGTGGCTCGACACCCCCAGCCTTCAAGGAGGCCCGGATGAACAACGTTGTTAGGAACTACAGCTAGAAGACCGCCTCGCCTGGCATACCCGCGGATGACGCTCCCCTCGGGCATGCCAGGCAGCGTTGGCCATCTATCCGCCTGGGCGACGTAGACTGAGCTTGATGGAGGCGGCTACAAAGGAGCGGGAGCTCAGCGGCGAGAAGGCGCAACGCATTATTGATGCGATGCGAGTCAGCGTCGCGAAGCGCGGCGCGGCTGGCTCGACCTTCGAGCACGTCGCCCGTGAGGCCGGTGTAAGCCGCGGCCTTCTCCACTACTACTTCGGGACCAAGGAGCGGCTGCTAGTCGAGGTCGTGCGCCGCGACGCCGAGATCCGGGTCGCTCGGCTCGACGAACCGCTGGAGAAAGCCGAGACCGTCGACGACGTGATCGACGTCCTGCTCGCCAGCCTCACCGACTTGATCGAGAATGAACCGACCTTCTTCCTGCTCCTCTACGAGCTCTTTAGCGCCGGCCGCCGCAACCCGGAGATCCAGCACGAGGTCGGCCAGCTCTTCGAGCGCACCCGCTCCCACGTCGCTGACGTGCTGCGGGCAAAGGAACAGGAGGGTGTGCTGAAGCTCCGCCACGATGCCGAGGAGATCGTCTCCTTCCTCTTCGCGATCGCCGACGGCTTTGCCCTGCAGGCACTCTCCGACACCGAGCGTGACATCAGCGGTGGCCTCGCCGTTGCCGCTGCCTCGGCTCGTTACCTGCTGACCTCCGAGTAGCCGCGCTGTTCCCTTCCTCCGAGAGGGCGGTAACGCACAGCGGAACCGTTCGGAGTGATCGCACTCACAGACGGGCGCTCGCTGATCCGAAAAGCTGGCTGTCCAGCCAATGCGTGACTTCATGGTCAGACTTGCGGGATTCCTGGGGCGCCGACGGCGCTGGGTCCTGGCGGCGTGGGTCGCGGTGGTTGCGGTTGCACTGCCGATCGCCTCGCACCAGACCGATCACCTGACCGGGGGCGGCTTCGACGTTCCCGGCACGCAGTCGAAGGCGGTAAGCGACTCGCTCGAAAAGGACTTCAGCGACAAGACGGGCGGGATAGCCGTGGTGCTGCAGGCGGAAGAGGGCGCCGGCGCCGCTGCCCGCACCGACGCGGTCGATCGAGTGCGCCGGGCCGTCGCCGGAATCGACCAGACAACGCTGCCGCCGGCCACGGTCCGGCGGGCCGAGATCGCCTTGCGGCGAACCGGGACGGCGATGTTGCCGCTGCACAGCGAAAAGTCCTCGGACCGCCAGATCGACTCGGCAACCGACCTGCGCGAAGACCTCGACCCCGGCACCACCGTCAATGGGGTGAGGACCTACCTCGCCGGACAGCCGACGATCTGGGCCGGTATGCAGGAGCTCTCGAAGGAAGACCTGAAAAAAGCGGAGGCTGGCGGCTTCCCGATCGTCGCGATCATCCTCCTCGTCGTCTTCGGCTCGCTCGCCGCCGCGGCGCTGCCGCTGGTGCTCGGCTTCGTCAGCGTGATGGTGACCGGTGCGCTGATCTACTTCATCTCGCAGCAGATCGAGACCTCGGTCTTCGTCACCAACATGGCCTCGATGATCGGGATCGGGGTGGCGATCGACTACTCCCTCTTCATCCTCGCCCGCTATCGCGAGGAGCGCGCCCGTGGTCGCGAGCCGGACGCGGCGCGGGCTGAGGCGCTCTCCACCTCGGGCCTGGCGGTGGCCTTCTCCGGCCTCGCCGTGATCGTCTCGCTGGCCGGTCTCTGGATGGTTGACAACCAGGCGCTGCGTTCGATGGCGCTGGGCGCGATGACCGTTGTCGCCGTCTCGATCCTGACCGCGGTGACGCTGCTACCGGCGCTGATCGCGATGCTCGGCGACCGCGTCTTGCCTGGCGGGATCGTCGCCAAGGTGCTCGGCGTCTTCCGCCGCCACGGCGAGCGGCCCGACCGCGAGGCCTTCTGGGTGCGCTGGACCACCCGCGTGATGGCCCGGCCCTGGGTCGCTGTGATCGGCGTCTCGGCTGTGCTGCTGACCCTGGCGATCCCGCTGCTCTCGATCGAAACCGGAACGCAGGCGATCAAGCAGTTCCCCAAGGACAGCGACGTGCGGATCGGCAACGAACTTGCCTCCAAGCAGCTCGACGGCGGCACCGATCCGGTTGACATGGTCGCCTCGTTCGAGAGTCCCGCCCAGGCGCGCAAGGACCGTGCGGCAATCACGGGCTTCGCGCGCACGATCGAGTCGACCCCCGGCGTCAGCGCCGTGACGCCGCCGGCCTTCTCCGGTCCCAGCGTTCTGATCCAGGCGACGCCCAGCGCCCCCAGCGAGTCTGACGCGACCATCGCCTTGGTCGAACAGCTTCGCGACAACGTCGTCCCGGCGACCGCGCTTGCCCGCGTCGCCGCCGTTGACGTCGGTGGCGAAACCGCGCGCAGCCAGGACGCCCGCGCTCAGGTCAGCGGCTCGATGTGGAAGATCATCCTCTTCGTCCTCGCGCTCAGCTACCTGGTGCTGATGGTGATGCTGCGCTCGCTGCTCTTGCCGCTGAAGGCGGTGCTGATGAACCTTCTCTCGATCGGGGCGGCCTTCGGTGTCCTCGTCGCGATCTTCCAGTGGGGTTGGTTCGACAGCTTGCTCGGTTTCGAGAACCAGGGCGCGCTCGACACGATCAACGTGCCGCTGATCTTCGCCATCGTCTTCGGCCTCTCGATGGACTACGAGGTCTTCCTGATGTCGCGGATCCGCGAGCACTACCTCGAGCACGGCGACAACGAGCGCGCGGTCGCCGAAGGCCTCTCGACCAGCGCCCGCACGATCTCCTCTGCCGCCTTGATCATGACTTCGGTCTTCGCCGTCTTCGTCCTCACCGGGGTGCCCTCGATCAAGGAGCTCGGCCTCGGCTGTGCGGTGGCGATCGCGCTCGACGCCACCCTGGTCCGGCTGATCCTGGTGCCGGCGGCGATGAAGCTGCTCGGCGGCTGGAACTGGTGGATGCCCTCCTGGCTCGACCGGGCGCTGCCCGACCTCAGCTTTGAGTCCGGCAGCCCCGAGCCCGAGCCGGCAGAGGCTTGACCCAATACCCTGGGGCCATGAGTGACGATCTCGCCTTTGTGGGCGCGGCCAAGCAGGCGGAGGTGGTGCGTGCCGGCGAGGTCTCGCCGACCGAGCTGGTGCAGCTTTGCCTCGACCGGATCGCGCGGATCGATCCGCAGCTGAATTCCTTCCGCAAGGTCTTCGCCGAGAAGGCGCTGCTGGAAGCCGAGCAGGCGGAAGCGCGGTTGAAGGCGGGCGAGGAGCGTCCATTGCTCGGGGTGCCGATCGCGATCAAGGACGAAGTCGACGTCGCCGGCGAGATCAACACCCACGGCACCGACGGCTTCACCGAGCCGGCGCGCGAGGACTCGGAGATGGTGCGACGGCTGCGCGAGGCAGGCGCGATCGTGATCGGTCTGACGCTGCTTCCCGAGATGGCGATCTGTGGCTTCACCGAGTCGGCGACCTACGGCGTCACTCGTAATCCCTGGAATCCGCAGCGGACTCCGGGTGGCTCCAGCGGCGGCTCGGCGGCCGCCGTCGCGGCGGGACTCGTCCCGATAGCCTCAGCCGGCGATGGCGCCGGTTCGATCCGCATACCGGCCGCGTCTTGCGGGCTCTTCGGACTCAAGCCCTCCCGCGGGCGGGTCTCGCTGGCGCCCGAGCTCGAAGGCTGGCGCGGCCTCGCCGTCCTCGGCTGCCTCAGCCGCAACGTGCTCGACGCGGCGCTCTGGCTCGACGTCATCTCCGGCGGCTCGAGTGAGGCGGAGGCGCCACCGCTCCCTGACGAGCCGTTCGTCGAGGCGGCAAAGAGCTCACCCGGCAAGCTGCGCGTGGCCTACTCGACGCTGCCGCCGCGCGCCGCGGCGCCACCAACGGTCGACAAGGTGGTCAAGGACGCCGTGGCCGATACCGCCGAGCTACTCGGTTCTCTTGGTCACGAGGTCAGCCAGCGCGATCCGGACTGGGGGATGATCGGCAACAACATCACGGCGCGCTTCCTCGGTGGCGTCGCCGAGACGGTGCGCGAAGTGCCGCATCCCGAGCGTCTGGAACGGCGTACCCGCGGCTTCGGCAGGCTGGGCAGCACCCTGCCCTCATCGCTGTATGAGCGGGCTCTGACCAGCGGCCGCGCAGCCGACGCCGCCCGCGTCAACGCGATCTTCGACTCCTTCGACGTGCTGGTCACACCGGTGATGGGCGGCACCGCGCTGCCGATCCGCCGCTGGGAGGGCCAGGGGGCGATCCGCACCGTGCTCGGCATGAGCCGCTTCTATCCCTACTGCGTGCCCTGGAACCACATCGGCAACCCGGCGATGTCGCTCCCCACCGGCTTCGCCGACGACGGCATGCCCCTTGCCGTCCAGATCATCGGCCGCCCCGGCGAGGAGGCGACGCTGCTCTCGCTCGCCGGTCAGCTAGAGGCCGAGCGCCCCTGGGCCGACGCTCGCCCGCCGGTCTCCTAGCCGAAGACCTTCCTCATCCGCGCGATCTCGCGGATCGAGCCGCGGGGGCGAATGCGGCGGGTAAGGACCAGCTTCAGCGGGTTGGCTTCGGGCTTGCTGGTTGAGACGAAGTCGGCCCAGCTCGCCTCCAGCGTGACGGTCGGGTTCGGCGCTTCGCCTGGTTCCGCCCGGGTCGAGCCGTTGTCGATCACCAAGTGCCAGGGGTCGGCGTCGGTGAAGCGCCATTGGTAGATGAGGGGGGAGCCGTTGGCGGCACCCGGGTCGGCGGCACGCTTGACCACTTCGAAATAGAGCCGCTGTGTCTCAGGCGTGGCTTCAGGAGTCGCATCGGGCGGGCCGAGAATGCCGGCCTCCATCAGCTTCACCTGGTTCTTGGCGACCTCCTCGGCCGAGGCCTCGGGGTCGAAGGGGAAGACGCCCGGGGGCATCTCCTCGGTCGGGTAACCGATCGTGCGCCAGCGCTGGCGGATCAGTTTGAGGCCGAAGGCGAAGATGTCCTCGAGCGAGAAGCCGTAGCACTCGGTGTAGGAGCGGTCGAAGTTGGGCGGGTAGAAGACCGCCGGGCCGTAGGGCAGGACTTCGCGCAGCAGATCGGTCACGGCGGCGCGGTTCTCCTCCCAGCCGGGCGCGCCTTCGCCCAGCAACTCGGAGAGGACCTTGACGCCGAAGCCGATGTGGCGCTGCTCGTCGCGCGAGACGTTGGCCATGCCGGAGCTGAAGCCCGGCATCGTGTCTTCGGAGGAGAAGAAGTCCTCGATGAAGTGTTGGCCGGGCTGGGCCAGCGAGCCCTCGACGATCAGGTGGTAGAGCGTGATCGCTTGCGCGTACTTGGGCAGCGAGCGGTCCTTGCGCAGTTCCTCGGCCATCACGTCGAGGCGGTCGAAGATGCCGCGGTAGCCCCAGTTGAGCTGCGGCAGGGTGGCGGAGAGGGTCTGCTCGATCGACTCGCCGCCGACGCCAATCACGTCCTTGAAGAAGCGATGGAAGAAGACCGAGTGGCGCACCTCGTCGACCTGCTGGGTGGCGAGGAAGTAGGCCTGCTCCTCGGTCGGCGCGGCAGTGATGTAGGGGGCGAGGGTGTCGGCGACGCGGTCCTCGCCGTAGAAGAACATCGAGTAGATCCACATCGCCGAGCGCCGCTGGATATCGCTGAGGCCGTCCCAGCCGACTTTGTCGGCGGAGAGGTCGATGTCGTAAGCGCTCCAGTTGCCTTGCTCCCAGCGCTTGTAGAGGTCCTCATAGGTGACGTTGTCCATCAGGCTCTGTGATGCGACGCTCATCTCTCTCCTTTGCTGATCAGCAGGCGATTGCCACGGAGGTTACCGGCCGACTGGCTGCCCAGCCAGTCGGCTCTGTGTGAGTTCGTCACGGATGACCCAGGCCGAGACCATCGGCGTTTGATCGATTGACCCACGGATTCGGTGGTCAATCCATCGAACGCCGTTACGGGGCACGGAGTGCGGCGAGGGTCTCGCGGAGGATCCGCTGCACGTAAGGGGGTTCGAAGGCGATCTGCCAATGGGAGAACCGCAGGGGCCGAAGACCCGATGCCGTGTGGGCCTGGTCGCGTTCGAGTCCCCGGCGCTGCTGGAGCGGAGTCCGGTGGTAGCGCAGGCCATCCGCCTCGACGACGATTCCCAGCAGAGGCCAGAAGAAGTCGACCTCGTATCCGTTCACCCTGGCTTTCGTCTCGGGGGCCGGCATCCCGGCTGCATCGGAGCGCTCCCTCATAGCCTGCTCCAACTCGGAGTCGCTGAGGCGGAAGCTGAGGGGGTCGAGCAGCTCGAGCAGTGCCCTGGTCCCCGGCACCCCTCGGTAGTGGCGGAGGGCCGAGCGTAGCTCGTCCACCTTTACCCGGTCGAGCTTGTCGGCCTCGTTGACCGCGCGCTCGAGCCGCGGTCTCGTCAGGCTCCCGGCCTCGTCGATCAACGTATGCACGGCCGAGGTGACGGGGATGGCTTCGTGGGTCGTCAAATCCTCCGGGCGCAGCGTGGGACGTCGGTGAACGCGGATCCCCCGATGGCGCCGCGGTGAGGCTCTCAGCACGGTGACCTCGATGGGCCCGCCACGGGCGCTGCCGAAACCCCAGAGTAGAGCGGCGCTGCGGTGACTGAGCACGGCGGTTGGCCCGCAGGCGACCGTCGCCGCCATCCAGTTGCCATATCGGTCCAGTTGGGGCCGCCCCACCGCGTAGACACCTCGCCACACTGGATACAGCCTCCCGGAGGCGATCCGCCTCTCGATCGCCCTTCCGCTGAGGCCCATCTCGAGCAACTGCCGGCGGGCGATCACGCCATGCTGCCGCGTCACCAGCTTCCAGATCGCGGCATTGAGTGCGCGCTTCTCGCCCGGCGTTCGATCAATTGACCCACGCATCGGGGGGGTCAATCGATCAAACGCCGTCGTTCTCCCCTCTGATGCAGGGAACGGTTCGCCGCGCTGGGCTCAGACGGAAGCCGGCGTCTCGATCTCGCGCTTGAGGATCTTGCCGGTGGGGCCCTTAGGCAGGTCGTCGAGGAACCAGACCAGGCGCGGGTACTTGTAGGCGGCGATCCGCTCCTTGACGTAGGCGCTGACCTCCTCGGGCGCCAGCTCCTCGCCCTCGTGACAGACGACCGCGGCGCCGATCTCCTCGCCCCACTCGTCGTGGGGGACGCCGACGACGGCGGCTTCGCGGATCTTCGGGTGCTCGAAGAGCACCTCCTCGACCTCGCGCGGGTAGACGTTGTAGCCGCCGCGGATGATCATGTCCTTCTTGCGGTCGACGATGTAGAAGCAGCCGTCCTCGTCGATGCGGCCCATGTCGCCGCTGTGGAACCAGCCGCCGCGCATCGCCTCCTCGGTCGCGTCGGGGCGCTGCCAGTAGCCCTTCATGATGTTGTGGCCGCGGATCACGACCTCGCCGACCTCGCCCTGCGCGACCGGCTTGTCGTTCTCGTCGACGAGCTGCATCTCGACGCCTTCGATCGGGGTGCCGATCGAGCCCGGCTTGCGCTCTTTGTCGGGGTGATTGGAGCAGGCGACCGGTGAGGTCTCCGATAGCCCGTAGCCCTCGAGCACGACCGCCCCGAAGGCCTCTTCGAAGCCGCGCAGGACCTCGACTGGCATCGAGGCGCCGCCGGTGATGCAGGTGCGCAGCGCGGAGGTGTCGTAGCTCTCGCGCTCGGGGTGGTGAAGCAGGGCGCCGAACATGGTCGGCACGCCGTAGAAGTGGGTTACCTTGTCGCGCTGCATCGTCGCCAGCGCCTCGCCGGGGTCGAATTTCGGCACCAGGGTGAGGCAGGCGCCGACCTTGAGCGAGGCGTTCATGCCGACCGTCTGGCCGAAGGAGTGAAAGAGGGGGAGGGCGCCGAGGACGACATCGCCGCCGGCGATCTCACAGGTGGTGCGGCTGGAGACGTCGGCGTTGCGGAAGAGGTTGTGGTGGGTCAGCTCGGCGCCCTTGGGCTTGCCGGTGGTGCCCGAGGTGTAGAGGATGACGGCGGTGTCGTCTTCGGCGGTGTCGACCAGACCCGGGATTGGCTCGTGCTCGGCCAGCAGCTCAGCAAAGCCCGCCGGCTCGACTTCAATCAGCTCGGCGCCCGCGTCGGCCGCCCCCTCGCGCGCCTCGGCGCAGAAGCCGTGCCAGGCGAGCAGCAGTTTCGCGCCCGAGTCCTCCAGATAGAAGGCGATCTCGCGGCGCTTCAGCAGCACGTTCATCGGCACGACGACCGCGCCCGCGCGCAGCACGCCGTAGTAGGCGACCGGGAACTCGGGGACGTTGGGCAGCATCACGCCGACGCGATCGCCGGGTCCGACACCCTTCGCGCTGAGCAGGGCCGCCAGCCGGGCGCTGCGCTCGTCCAGCTCGCCGTAGGAGAGCTCGACCTCGCCGAGGCGGATCGCCGGGTTGTCCGGCGACCGCTCGGCGCTCTCGGTCAGCAGCGATGCGAGGTTGAGGCCCATCGCTCCTAGGGCTTGGTGATGTGGTGGACGGGGAACTCCTTGATGTCGGGCGGTCCCTGGAAGGCCCGGTCGCCAACCTCCTGGATCGCCGGTCCGAGCCGCGAGCCCTGAAAGCGGTCGAAGTGATCGCGTGACTCCCAGAAGTCAATGATGCCCCAGCCACCCTCGATTGGCCCGGCGGAGTGGAAGATCATGCCCTCCGGTGGGTCGCCGTCGATGCCCATGTGGCTATGTATCGCCTCGTACTGGTCCTGGGTGCCGCCCTCGAACTTCAAACGCAGGCCGATGGCCATCGCTTCCTCCTTGTAGGAACCCTTAGTACCGATGCGAGCATAGCCCGGGGTTGAGGGATGGGCGGCATTCGCTCTGGATATGCTCACCTCGATGGAGGATCTGGGCGAGCCCACCTCATACCTCGCGGTGCCGAAAGGCGTGCCGGTCTACTCGAGCGACGGCGAGAACCTCGGCCGGGTCGTGCGAGTGCTCTCCGCCCCTAACCTCGACATGTTCGACGGGATCATCTTCGACACCACCGCCGGGCCGGGCGGCCACCGTTTCGTTGACGCTCCTGAGGTCGGCCAGATTTACGAGCGCGGGGTCTTGCTGAAGATCGACGCGGCCGAGGCGGCGAAGCTGACGGCGCCTGGTGCAAACCCGGGGTCGCTCGCGGTCAACCCGGCCGATCTCGTCGGCGGCCGCCCGGGCTTTTTCCGGCGGGCCTGGAACTCGATCACCGGCAAGCGCTGAGGGTGAGCGCTCGCTGTCGCGGTGTTGCGTAGGATCTGCCGCCGTGAAGCGCCTTGCCCTAATCCTTTTTGCGTGTCTTGCTCTCGCCGCCGCCGGTTGCGGTAGCAGCGACGACTCCTCGAGCTCCAGCGAATCAACCGCGACGAGCACTGAATCGAGTGAAAAGAGCTCCGCCGAATCTGGCGAAAGCACCGAAAAGCAGAGCTCCGGTGGTGAAAAGACCAAGCCCAAGGTGACTGTTCCGAGCGGTCCGCCGCCGAAGCAGCTCGAAATCAAGGAAATCGAAAAGGGCACTGGCGCGACCGCGAAAACTGGCGACGAAGCGTTGGTCCAGTACGTCGGCGTCGGTTATGAAAGCGAAGAAGAATTCGATTCTTCCTGGAGCCGCAACGAACCCTTCCCTATCACCCTGGGTGCCGGTGGAGTGATTCCGGGCTGGGAACAGGGCATTCCAGGCATGAAGGTTGGCGGTCGGCGTGAGCTGATCATCCCGTCGAACCTCGCCTATGGCCCGCAGGGCTCACCGCCGGTGATCGGGCCGAACGAAACGTTGATCTTCGTGATCGACCTGCTCGCCGTTAAATAGGCGACGGGCCGCCTCGGCACACTGCTGCCTTGAGCTCTGCGGACGTTTTGTCTATTCCGCCTGATCGGTCGTTTTTTGGCTTGAGACGCCGGGTAGCCGGTGTCCATGGAGATGCAGACGGAGGAGATGGCGCAGCAGCTGCTGCGGATCGAGCACGAGCTGGCGCGGGGCGATGGCGCCACCTATGAGCGACACCTGGCCGAGGAGGCGCAGGTGGTGATCCCCGGCGACACCCTCGACCGGGCGGCGACGGTCGAGGCGATGGATGCCTCCGAAGGCTGGGACGAAGTCTCGATCGGGGAAGAGGAAGTGCGGGAGCTCGCGCCCGATGTAGCCCTGCTCACCTACCTCTTTCGCGGCCGCCGCGGCCATGACCACTACGCGGCGACGCTCTCGAGCGCCTACGTCAGGGACGGGGAGGGCTGCTGGAAGCTCGCCTTCCACCAGCAGACGCCTCACCCCGAGGGGGCCTAGCCGCATCGCTCTCGCGCGGGAGCGATCATCCTGTCGTGCCGACCGCATCGATCTTCGCTGAACGGTTCGTCTCGCAGGGCCTCGCGGGACCGCCCGAGCGGGATGCCGCGAGCGTGGCCGGCCGGCTGCTCGCCGTTCAGGGCCAGGACCCGCGCGGCGCCCGGCTGGCGATCAGGGCTCGCAGCGAGGGGTTGACGGCCGCGCACGTGGACCGGGCGCTGAGCGAGGAGCGCTCGCTGCTGATCACCTGGCTTAACCGCGGCACCCTGCACCTGGTTCGCAGCGAGGACTACCCGTGGCTGCAGATGCTGACGACCCCGCCGCTGGTGACCTCGTGCAGTCGCCGTCTTCGCCAGGAGGGCGTGACCACGCAGCAGGGCGAGAAGGCCGTGAAGACGATTGAGCGGAGCTTGGTCAAGGAGGGGCCGCTAACCCGACACCAGCTGCGCGAGCGACTCGACTCGGCCGGTGTTCCCACTGCGGGCCAGGCCCTGATCCACCTGCTCTTTCTCGCCGCGGTGCGCGGCGTTGTCGTGCGCGGGCCGATGGTCGGGAAGGATCACGCGTACGTTCTCGTCGCCGACTGGCTCGAGGGCGCGAAGCCGGTCGACCGCGACGTGGCCCTCGCCGAGCTCGCCCGCCGCTACTTGGTCGGGCACGCGCCGGCGAACGATCGCGACCTGGCGCGCTGGGCGGGGCTGCCGCTGCGCGACACCCGTGCTGGCCTCACTGCGATCGCCTCGGAGCTGGTCGAGCGCGACGACGGCCTCGTCCACCTCGCCAAGCACCCGCCCGTCGCCGAGGTGCCCGGCCCGCGCCTGCTCGGCGCCTTCGACCCGCTGCTGCTCGGCTGGACCTCGCGCGAGCTGATCCTCGGCCCCCACACCCACCTGGTGACCCTGAACGGCATCTTCCGGCCCTTCGCGATGGTCAAGGGCCGCGCTGTTGGCACCTGGAAGCTCAGCCGCGGCAAGGTCACGATCGAGCCGCTGAGCAAGGTGTCGAAGGCCGCGTCGGCAGCGCTAGCCGCCGACGCGGCGGATGTGGAACGGTTCACGGCAAGCGCCTAGGCAAACAGGAGGAGATGAGATGGGACAGCCAGTAGTCCACTTCGAGGTCGTCGGCAAGGACGGCGAGAAGCTGCAGAGCTACTACGCCGATCTATTCGACTGGGAGGTCAACGCCGAGAACGAGATGAAGTACGGCCTCGTTGATCGCGAGGCCAACAGCAACGCCGAAGGCATCGGCCTCGGCGGCGGCATCGGCCAGGGCCCCGACGGCTACGAGGGCCACGTCACCTTCTACGTCGAAGTCCCCAACGTCGAGCAGGCTCTGAGCAAGGCCGAGTCCCTAGGCGGCACCCGCGTAATGGGCCCCGAGACGATCATGGGCCGCATGGTCCTCGGTCAGTTCAAAGACCCCGAGGGCAACGTGATCGGCTTGATCGAGGGCGGCGAGTAACTACTAGTCGAGCTTAGGACTGCGCCAGGGCTGGGCCAGTCGCGCCGCCAGTTCGTCGGCGAGACCGGCGATCGGGACTCGGGTCTGCTCTAGCGAGTCGCGGTCGCGCAGGGTGACGGTGTCGTCTTCCATCGTCTGGTGGTCGACGGTGATGCCCCAGGGGGTACCGATCTCATCCTGGCGGCGGTAGCGCTTGCCGATCGAGCCGCCCTCGTCGAACTCGGTCGGCATGCGGGTGCGCAGCTCTTCGAAGATCGGCCGGGCCTTCTCGGGCAAGCCGTCCTTGGAGACGAGGGGGAGGACGGCCGCCTTGTTGGGGGCGAGGCGGGGGTGGAGGCGCAGGACGGTGCGCTGGCGGCCCTCGACCTCCTCGACCTCGTAGGCATCGACCAGGAAGGCGAGCGTGGCGCGGTCGGCGCCGGCGGCGGGCTCGATCACGTGGGGGACGTAGCGCTCTTTGCTCTGCTGGTCGAAGTACTCGAGCTTTTCGCCGCTGAACTTGGCGTGCTGGGTGAGGTCGAAGTCGCCGCGGTTGGCGATCCCCTCCAGCTCCGACCAGCCGATCGGGAAGAGGTACTCGACGTCGCTGGTGCCCGAGGAGTAGTGGGAGAGCTCGTCGGCGTCGTGGGGGCGGACGCGGAGGAAGTCGGGGCGGATACCCAGGTCCGTGTACCAGCGCTCGCGCAGCTCGATCCACTCGCGGTACCAGCGCTCAGCTTCGGCCGGCGGCACGAAGAACTCCATCTCCATCTGCTCGAACTCGCGGGTGCGGAAGATGAAGTTGCCGGGGGTGATCTCGTTGCGGAAGGACTTGCCGATCTGGGCGATGCCGAACGGCGGCTTCTTGCGGGCGAAGCTGAGCACGTTCTTGAAGTTGATGAAGATGCCCTGGGCGGTCTCCGGCCGCAGGTAGACCTCCGAGCCCTCGCCCGCGACAGGGCCGATGTGGGTCTCGAACATCAGGTTGAACTGGCGCGGCTCGGAGAGCTCGCCGCCGCACTCCGGGCAGCGCAGCTCGGCGCTGGGGTCGCCGCCTTCGGCTTCGACCGCCTCGCGCAGGTGGTCCTCGCGCCAGCGCCTCTTGCACTTACCGAGGCACTGGACCAGCGGGTCGGTGAAGCCCTCGAGGTGGCCGGAGGCCTCCCAGACCCGTGGGTGCTGGAGGATCGCCGAGTCGAGCGCGACGACGTCGTCGCGTTCCTGCAGCATCGCCCGCCACCACTCGGCCTTGACGTTGTTCTTCAGCAGCACGCCGTAGTGGCCGTAGTCGTAGGTCGAGCCGAGCCCGCCGTAGATCTCCGAGGAGGGGAAGACGAAGCCGCGGCGCTTGCAAAGAGCAACGATCTCCTCCATCGAGACGTCTGTCTGCGGCGCTCCCTGCTCGGTGGTCGACATGGCCAGAACCGTACCGGCTGCGATAATCCCGCAGCCCGTGCCTATCTACGAGTACAAATGCGAGAACGGACACGTCTTCGACGTGATCCAGAAGATGAGCGACGAGGCGCTGACCGAGTGCCAGGAGTGCCGTGCTCCCGCGGTGCGCGTCCTGCACCCCGTCGCCGTCCACTTCAAGGGCTCCGGCTTCTACAACACCGACTACGGCAAGAAGAAGAAGGGCGCTGCCGCCAACGGCGGCTCCTCAGAGGGCTCCGGCGATTCGAAAGCGTCGTCTGAGAGCTCCAGCGACTCGAAGTCGAGCGACTCGAAGTCCTCCAGCGACTCCAAGCCCAAGGCCTCGACGACCAGCGACTGAACGGTTTGCCCCCGCTTTCGGGGGTCAATGTTCAGTCGGCGGTGCTAGCCGTCGAGTAGGCGGTGGACGGCGCGGCGACGGGCTGAGTCGGGGACTTCTTGGCTGCCGCCCGGGCCTTCGGTGCATTCACCCTTGGCGCAGAGCACATCGGCGTTGCCGCTGCCACCGATCGCTGCCGAGAGGACCAGCTGCGGCATCGTCAGGAAGCCCATGTCGCTGACGAAGGCTTTCGGCGCGTCCCAGCCGATCATCGGGCCGTGGATGAAGTTGTAGGGGAGGCGCAGAGGATCGGTGAGGCGGTCCTTGATCCCGTTGATCACCCGCTGTTGGGCTTGGGCGCGCTGGAAATCGTTGTAACCGAACGAGTAGGCGCTCTTGCCGGGCCCGGGGCATTCGCTCGGCTCGCGCACCCGTGAGTAGGCGAGGGCCTTTTCGCCGTCGAGGGTGTTCTCGCCCTTGTGCAGGCGCAAGGTGACGCCGCCCTGACCGCCGCCGGCGCCGCCGGAGATGTCGGCGCAGAGCTTGTGCGGGACGTCGACCTTGACCCCACCGACGGCGTTGATCAGGTCTTCGAAGCCGGTGAAGTCGACGATCGCGACGTGGTCGATTTCAACGTTGAGGAAGTTTTCGACCGTCTTGATCTGCAGCGCGGCGCCGCCGAAGGAGAAGGCAGCATTGATTTTGGTCGTTTCATGACCGGGGATTTCGGCGTAGCTGTCACGCGGGATCGAGAGTTTGCGGAAGGCGCCGCCGCCGGCCCGGATCAGCATCAGCGTGTCGGCCCGGTATTCACCGGGTTCGCAGCCGTCGTGGGGGGCATCGCCGTGGGACTGCTGTTCGAAGCACTTCTGCGAGTGGGGGGCGCCGGGCTCCTTGGTGTCCGGCGGGCGGGCGTCGGTGCCGAGGACGAGGATCGTCTGGGCGCTGGGCAGCAGCAAAGGGTTGCCGTGCAGGGCGTCCTTGGCTTCGCCGGAGAGCTTGAAGGACTGCAACTGGGCGGAGACCGCGAAGGCGAGGAAGCTGAGCAGGATCCAGCCGAGCGCCGCGATCCCGACCCACTTGAGCACCCGCTTGGCAGTCCAGCGGCGGGGCGGCCCGGTGCGCTCGGGCTTGGGCTCCTTATCGCGCCGCCACCACTTCGGCGCGCGCGGGGTCCGCTCCCTGAGTCCTGAGAGATCTGGGGACCGCAACCCGGACAAGCGGCCCTTCCGGGACCGGTAGACCTTGTACTCGGGCGGCCCGGAGGGCTGCTGCTCGCCATTGTCGGCCATGAAAGACTGCGGAAACTATGCCGATGCCCGCGGTCGCCCGTCTCTACCCTGCCCTAAAGCTCGTATGAGTGCAGGGGAAATCATCGGCGTTGATCTGGGCGGCACGAAGATGCTGCTCGGCGTCCTCGACCCTGATTCGAAGGTGCTCTGGGAGAGCCGCGAGGCTTCGACGGGCCAGACCGAGGACGAGCTGGTCGAGTTGTTGGTGCGCGAGATCGAAGAGGCGCGGGGGAAATGCCCCGGCGCCTCGGCGGTAGGCCTCGGCATCCCGGCGACGATCAATCACGACAAGGGGGTCGCGGTCTCCGCGGTCAATCTGCCGCTCGAGAACCTGCCGATCCGCGACTTGATCGGCGAGCGCACCGGCCTGCCGGCCTTTGTCGACAACGACGCCACCGCGGCGGCGTTGGCCGAGCACCTCTACGGGGCGGCGCGCGGCGCTGAAAACGCGGTGATGCTGACGATCGGCACTGGTATCGGCGGTGGGCTGATTCTGAACGGCGAGATCTATCGCGGCTCCACCGGCGCCGGATCGGAGCTCGGCCACACGGTGATCGAGGCCGACGGCCCACCCTGCCAGGGCAACTGCCCCGGGCGCGGCTGCGTCGAGACACTGGCCTCGGGCACGGCGCTCGGCCGCGAGGGGCGGGCGGCCGCCGAGCGCGAGCCCGACTCGGCGCTGGGCGCAGTGCTCGCCAAAGGCGAGACGATCGACGGCAAGGCGGTCACCGAGGCGGCGCTCTCCGGCGACGCGACCGCGCGCGGGGTCTTCTACCTGATCGGCTCGCGCCTCGGCGTCGCCCTGACTAGCTTCGCCAACATCTTCGAGCCGGAAGTCTTCGTCATCGGCGGCGGCGTGATCGCCGCCGGCGACCTGTTGCTCGAGCCGGCGCGGCGGGTGCTCGCCGAGCGGGCCCTGCCGCCGATGAAGACGATCCCGGTGGTCGCGGCCGAGCTCGGCTCGGACGCCGGCATGATCGGCGCCGCTGCGATGGCGCGGATCGAGCTGGAGCAGGGGCAGGGCTGATGCCCGGCGAGCTGATCGTCTGCCCGACCCCGATCGGAAACCTCGACGACATCACGGTCCGGGTCCGCGAAGCCCTCGTCGCCGCTGACTTCATCGCCTGCGAGGACACTCGCCGCACCGGCGGCCTGCTCGACAAGCTCGGCATCCGCCCGGCACCGCCGCTGATCTCCAATCACGAGGGAAACGAAGGGCCGCGGGCGACCGAGCTGGCCCAGCGAATCGAGCGCGGCGACATCGTCGCCCTCGTCTCCGACGCCGGCATGCCGGCCGTCTCGGACCCCGGCTACAAGCTGATCCGCCGCTGCATCGAACGCGACCTCGACATCACCGTGCTGCCCGGACCCTCGGTGGTTCCGGTGGCCCTGGTCGCCTCCGGCCTGCCCACCGACCGCTGGCGCTTCGAGGGCTTCCTGCCCAAGCGCTCGGGCGAGATGGAGCGCGTGCTGCGCTCGGCCGAGACCGTGATCGCCTTCGAGTCGCCGCGCCGGGTGGGGGAGTCGCTGGCGGCACTGGCCGCGATCGCCCCCGACCGTCCCGCCGCCGTCTGCCGCGAGATGACCAAGATGCACGAGGAAGTCTCCCGCGCCTCTCTGGCCGAACTTGCCCGCCGCTTCCGCGGCGAGGTCAAGGGCGAGATCGTCCTCGTCATCGCCCCCGCCGCCGCCGAGGAGCACGACCGCGACGTCGGCTTCGCCGTCGACGCCCTCCGCCACCTGGTCCAGTCCGGCGCTCGCCCCCGCGCCGCCGCCAGCGTCGTCGCCGCCCTCACTGGCACAAGGGCGAACGATCTCTACCGGGCGCTGACGGGCCGCGAGCCGCGTAGATAGGTACTGCGGTGCCGTTGGGCGGCTACTCGGCTTCCTCCTGAATCCTTCCGAGCTCCTTTTCGAACCGATGATGATTCCAGCGTGCCCACGGCGTACTGCGTCCGATTCGGGCTCTTAGTGGAGTCGGCAGGATGCTCGGTCCCCTTTTTTTTATTGACTCCATCCACGTCAGTGAGATTCCAGTCAGAGGAGCTTCATCGTCCACGTATTGCCACGCCGATGCCCTGACTCGGGATCTCCAAGTGCTGGCTTGAACGTTACGGCCCTGCAATTGGATCTCGATGCCGATGGCCTCGTCGTTGGGCAGGGCCGTATACATGTCGGAATGCTTCACTGGGCGGACACAGAAGAGGCCAAAGACCTCATGTTCCTCTGATGGTGCTTCCTCGCTCCGTTCGGTCAGCTCTTTTCTAATTTGCTCGTCGGTTCCCAGCATCACGAGTTGCAGAGTTCGTGCTGATCGCGGAGGTATGTCTATACGGGCATCGCCTGAATGCCCCAGCTCCCATTGGAGAGCCCCCCGGGAGACCACCGGAAACTCAATCCCAGGGATCTCTGCAGTCTCGCTTGAGTCTGGTCCGAAACGCTGCTGGGCAGTCAGGATCGCTTCAACGTCCTCCGCCTGGCCCCGTCCATGGTTCGTTACGACGAGCGTGACAATCGAGACTTTGGATCGGTCGGAGTCTTTGGCGAAAATCAGTCCATCCACATTCGAGCCGAAGATTGGGTCGCGCTGAAGTGAAAGGCGGGGACGTTTCCACCACTGTCTCAGGGAGGGGCCAAACAAAGCAACCAGGACCGCAGCGCAGGTGCCAATGGCTGCAAGCCATTGAGCGGTGGAGTTCTCCGTTGGGTGCACGAGGGAACACTATGGGAGCGAAGGCTTTCTCCTGTGGCTGTCGATCGTCGTCGGTCAGTTAGCGTGGTCGATCCATTTGCAGCAGCGACAGTTGGAGATGTCTTGAAGAACACGTTCTACGTCACAAAGGCGACGTTTTGATTGTCGTCAAGAGGGCACGACGGCTTCCAAGCAGGATCGTGTGTCCGCCGCCGGTCTCTGCGCTCGCAACGGTTGTTAGGGACAGAACTTCGTCCCGCAGGGAGAGATCGGGTCGATCCAAGCCAGCATTGAGCGCACCTGGAGATCAAGCTCGACCCGTCCTCGACCTAGGAGTCGCCCGCTACTCGGGGTCGTTGCCGACTCGCTTAACGTGACTGCCCACAAAAAGGCGCACCAAATTCAGGCACGTCGAGAATGCCGCGTCTGCCTCTTCCTGGGACACGTGAAGGGGCACGTCCTCGTCGTCGGTTCCGTGGCGGTCGAGCTGGCCTTTCCAGACCGCTTCCATCTGGGCGCGCACATCGTCGGTCGTGCCCAGGGTCGTAGACCACTTGTCGGCTTTGTCCCGCATCGCCGCGATCATTTGGCCAAGGGTTGCCAGGTCGTTGTTTGGTGAGATGACCGGCTTGGCAACTGCCTCAACAGCTCGGACAGCTTCGCGGTAAGCGCCAGACGGGTCTGGATTTCGACCCATCAGCTTTGCCCATGCCGCAGAGAGGTGGTTGTGCGCTCTCGTCGCTTCCGGGGCGGTTTGTTCCATAATCTCGACCACGGGTCCGACGGCACGTCGGGTCAGTCGATGGGACATGTAATCGACCGTGATTACCTCCCATGCCGAACCGCCCTGGGTGAGAAGCCGTCCTAGCTCACCCACCCAACCCTCGGACTGGTGCCCGGCCGAGAAGTACCGGTGGTTGTGAACCATCCAGTCGAGAACGTCCAGGGCAAACTCGTCGCTTGTCGCCGCCCGGCGTAGGAGGTCGTCGCCTGGCGCGCCGTTCACCTCAAAGCCGAGTGGCCTCTCCAGCCGGAAGTCGAGCTGGATCGCCTGCAACGCTTCTTCATGGTCCCAGCCCCCAGCCTGGAAGGCGTTCCTCATCCATTCGACGACAGGCCCCTTGAGCCACGGCGGCAGACCCTCGCTCGGCTCGTCAAAGCGCGGGTCAGGCTCACCACCTCGGAGGGACATTGGACGCCAGCCCATGGGACCGATCAGGGTACCCGGCCGTCCAGCGCAGACGGGCCGGGTGGTCCGGGAGACGTCCTATCACGACCGCTCCCTCGGCTTGGTGCCGTCGTTGGATAGCGTCCGGAGCGGGATGAGTCCAAAGAGCTTCTTCATAACCACCCCGATCTACTACGTCAACGCGGAGCCGCACCTCGGGCACGCGTACTCGACGATGGCTGCGGACGTGCTGGCGCGGCACATGCGCCAGCGCGGGGAGGACGTCTTCTTCCTCACTGGCACCGACGAGCATGGGGAGCCGATCGAGACGGCGGCTGAGCGGGAGGGGATCTCGCCGCAGGAGCTGGCCGATCGGAACACGGCCAAGTTCGAGGCGCTGGGGCCGATCATCGGCGCCACCAACGACTTCTTCATCCGCACGTCGGATCCGCGCCACGAGGCGAAGGTCGCCGAGATCATGCAGCGGGTCTACGACAACGGCTGGGTCAGCAAGGGGACCTACGAAGGCTGGTACTGCCCGCGCTGCGCCGACTTCAAGACCGAGCGTGAGCTCGGGCCCGGCAACACCTGCCCGATCCACGAGATACCGCTGGAGAAGGTGCACGAGGAGAACTGGTTCTTCCGTCTCTCCGCCTTCCAGGGCCCGCTCGAAGGCCTCTATGAGGAGCGACCCGACTTCGTCGTGCCCGAGTTCCGTCGCAACGAGGCGATCTCGTTCATCAAGGGCGGGCTCGAAGACGTCTCGCTCTCGCGGCCGACGCTGAAATGGGGGCTGCCGCTGCCCTGGGACCCCGAGCAGCGGATGTACGTCTGGTTTGACGCCCTGCTCAACTACGTGACGGCGCTGACCTTCGCCCGCGAGGGCGAGGACCTGACCGAGCGCTACTGGCCGGCCAGCCTGCACGTGCTGGCCAAGGACATCCTCAAGTTCCACGCGGTGATCTGGCCCGCGCTCTGCCTCGCCGCCGACCTCGAGCCGCCGCAGCGGATGACGATCCACGGCTACCTGTTGATGGGCGAGAAGAAGATGTCGAAGAGCCTCGGCAACGTGCTCGATCCCTTCGAGGTGATCGACCGCTTCGGCGCCGACGCGCTGCGCTTCTACCTCTTCCGCGAGGTCAGCTTCGGCCAGGACGGCTCGATCTCGACTGCCGGTTTCGAGTCCCGCTACGAGACCGAGCTCGCCAACGACTACGGCAACCTCGCCAGCCGCGTGCTGGCGATGGTCGAGCGCTACCGCGCCGGCGCGGTGCCGGTGGCTGCTGTCGACGCCGTGCTCGCCGAGGACTTCGAAGGCGTTGTGCCGCGCTTCAGCGAGCTGCTTGACCGCGCCGAGCTGACCCAGGCCCTGGAGGTTGTCTGGACCCTGGTGCGGCGGCTCAACCGCTACGTCGAGGAGACCCAGCCCTGGGTGCTGGCCAAGGACGAGGCTGACCCCGAGCGCCTCGACGAGGTCCTCTACAACCTGATCGAGGGGCTGCGGGTGACCACGCTGCTGCTCGTCCCGTACCTGCCGCAGACGAGCCAGACGCTGCTCGCCGCGCTCGCCGAAGAGGGTCGCGAGCTCGCCGACTTCGGCTCGCGCCCTGGCGGCCAGAGCGTCGAGCGGGTGCCGCCGCTCTTTCCCAAGATCGAGACGCCGGCCTAGTGGCGGCGGTCCTCGCCGCCCGCGCCCTGCGCAAGTCCTACCGTGGCAAGGAAGCCCTGGTTGGCGTCGATCTCGAGGTCGGCGCGGGGGAGCTGCTCGGCCTGCTCGGGCCCAACGGTGCCGGCAAGTCGACCCTGACCAAGATCGCCTGTGGCCTGGTCCGGCCCAGCGGTGGCAGCGTCGAGGTGCTGGGCCGGCCCGCCGGCTCGCCCCCGGCGCGAGCCGCGATCGGCTACCTGGCCGAGCTCTTCCGCTTTCCCGGCTGGTGCTCGGCCGACGAGCTGCTGGTGTTGCACCAGCGGCTCTGTGGCTCGGCCGGTGGGGCAAGCGAGCGCGCCGAGCTGCTCGAGCTGGTCGAGCTCAGCCACGCCGCCGGCAGCCGGGTGGAGACGATGTCGAAGGGGATGCAGCAGCGGCTCGGCATCGCCCAGGCCCTGGTCGGATCACCCCGTCTGCTGCTGCTCGACGAGCCGACCAGCGCGCTTGACCCGGTTGGCAGGCGGATCGTCCGCGGCCTGCTCGAAGAGCTGCGCCGCCGCGACGTCGCCGTCCTGCTCAACTCGCACCTGCTCAGCGAGGTCGAGCTGGTCTGCGACCGGGTGGCGATCATCGCCGACGGCAAGCTGGTCCGGGAGGGCCGGCCGGCCGATCTGGAGCGGCCGCGGGGGGTCGAGGTCGAGACCGCGAACGGGGTCAGGCTCTTCGAGGGCGCCGGGCGGGAGGAGGCACCGGAGATCGTCGCGCGGCTGGTCGCCGAGGGCGAGCGCATCCACCGGGTTGAGGTGCTGAGCAGCACGCTCGAGGACGTCTACCTCGAGGCCGTGCGGGGCCGGACGGGCTGAGCAGGATGGCGCGCTCCGTCACCACCGTGATCGGCTACGCCCTGCGCGAGGGCCTGCGCCGCCGCGTCTTCCTCGCCGTGCTGCTGCTCTCGCTCGGCTTCCTGGCGCTCTACGGGGTCGGCGCCCACTTCGCCTTCCGCGACGCCAGCGGCTTTGCGGAAGGCGAAGCGAAGATCCTCGACCCAAAGGCCTTCACCGGGGCAACGATCTTCGGCATGGCGATGTTCACGACGCTCTTCCTCGGCTCGGTGCTCGCCGTTTTCCTCACTCTGGGGATCGTGCGCGGGGATGCCGAGAGCGGTTTGCTGCAGCCGCTGGTCGTGCGCCCGATCGGTCGCACCACGCTGCTGCTCTCACGCTTCCTCGCCGCCGCCGGCCTTTCCGCGGCCTATGTGCTCGCCGTCTACGGCGGCGCGCTGGCGATCACCTGGCAGGCCGGCCACTGGGCGCCCGACCACCTGCTCGGCCCAGCCCTCGCCCTGGCGTTCGCCGTCGCGATCATCGCCGCACTCTCGTTGCTCGCCTCGACCTTCCTCTCGGTGACGGCGCAGGGGATCGTCGTCTTCATGGTCTACGGCGCCGGCCTGACCGCCGGCCTGCTGGCCCAGATCGGCCACGCGATCCACTCCGCCACCCTGCACTCGATCGGCCACACGGCCAGCTGGGTTCTCCCCTTCGAGGGCCTCTACGCCGCCGCCCTCCACGCCCTGATCTCCAACACCTCCGGCCTAACCGGCGTCGTCCTCCAACTAGGCCCCTTCGGCGGCTCCGAAGCTGCAAGCCCCGGCTTGATCGTCTGGGCCTTCATCTACACCGCGGGCGTGCTCGCCATCGCCGCCATGGCCTTCGCCAGACGTGACCTCTGAGCGCTGCTGAAGCCCATCCCAGTAGGGGTGGAACGTCTTGCACTTTTTGGGCGTCAACCTTGCGGCGCCAGCAGGACCGTCTCCATCCAAAAAGTTAAGTGGAACCCCTACTGGGATGGGCTTCGAGTATCGACGAGCGCGTCCGGGCCAAGCAGATCTGGGCTCGTATAGCCGCAAAGCGCCAGCGTCAGATCCAGCTCGGCGAGCACCATCCGCAGCACGGTTTCGACGCCCTGCTGCCCCTCCAGGGCGAGTCCCCAGATGTAGGGGCGGCCGAGGCAGACGGCGTCGGCGCCGAGGGCGAGCGCCTTGATCGCGTCGCTGCCGCTGCGCACGCCGCTGTCGAAGAGGATCGTCAGCTCGTCGTCGGCCGCCTCGGCGATCGCCGGCAAAGCGTCCAGCGCGCCGATCGCGCCATCGACCTGGCGGCCGCCGTGGTTGGAGACGACGATGCCCTCAATGCCACGCGCCGCAGCCTCGTGCGCGTCATCGGGGTGCTGGATCCCCTTGATCACGATCGGCAGTTCGGTCTGCTCGCGCAGCCAGGCGAGGTCGTCCCAGCTCAGCGCCGGGTTGGCCTGGACGCCAAGGAAGTGACCGGTAGCGGCGCCGACGTCCTCCTCGGGTGTCTTCTCGAGGCCTTCGCGGAAGACTGGGTCCTGGAAGTAGTTGGCGACGCCCATCCCGTTGAGAAAGGGCAGCCAGGCCTGCTGCAGGTCGCGCGGCTTCCAGCCCGGGATGAAGGTGTCGACGGTGAGCACGATCGCCCCGTAGCCGGCCGCCTCGGCGCGGCTGACGAAACTAGCGGCGATGGCGCGGTCGTTGGGCCAGTAGAGCTGGAACCAGTGCGGCGCCTCGCCGCCGGCCTCGGCGATCTCCTCGAGCGTGAAGTGGGAGTTGGTGCTGGCGATCATCGGCAGGCCAAGCGCCGCCGCCGCGCGCGCGGTCGCCAGCTCGCCATCGGGGTGAACGACCTTCTGTACGCCGATCGGCGCCAGCAGCAGCGGGGCCGGCATCGCCGTGCCCAGCAGAGTGGTGGAGAGGTCGCGTGCGGAGACGTCGCGCAGCATCCGCGGCACGATCTGCCGCCGCCGGAAGGCCTCGCGGTTGGTGTCCATCGTGCCCTCGCTGCCGGCGCCGGCGAAGACGTAGTTGGCGGCGCGCTCATCCATCGTCGCGGCGGCGAGTTGCTCCAGCTCGGCGACGGAGACGGGAACACTCGGCGTCTCCCCGCCCATGCCGAGGGCGTAGATCTGGCGGTAGTAGTCGGCGAAATCGGCCACGCGACAAGGCTATTCACTGTGTCCTGACGGCGCCTGGATCGTCACCGTTCCTAGACTGCTCTCGGTGATCGATTCTCATACCCACCTCTTTCTCTGTGAGCGGCCCGAGGGCGAGGTGGTCGCGGCGGCGCGCGAGGCGGGGGTGGAGCGGATGCTCAACGTCGGCCTCGACGCGGAGACGAACCTCGCGGCGGTTGCCGCCGCCGGCCGTTACGACAGCGTCTTCGCAACCGTCGGCTGTCACCCGACCGAGGCCGCCGGGTTCGACGACGCCCGGGCGGCTGAGATCGCCCGCCTGGCCGCTGAAAACGAGAAGGTGCGGGCGATCGGCGAGAGCGGGATCGATTACTACCGCGAGTCGGCAAGCAAGGCGGACCAGCACCGCGCCTTCGAGGCGCAGATCGAGATCGCTCGCGAGCGCGGCTTGCCGATTGTGATCCACGCCCGCGACCCCGAGGGCGAGACCGGCGCGGTCGACGACGTCTTCGAGATCCTCGACCGGCGCGGTGAGGGCGTCGCCGTGATCCTGCACTGCTTCCTAGCCCCCTGGCGGGTGCAGGACGCGATCGATCGCGGCTGGTACTGCTCCTTCTCGGGCATCGTCACCTTCCCCAGCGCCGAGGAGCTGCGCGAGGCGGCCGCCAAGCTGCCCGATGAGCTGGTGCTGGTCGAGACCGACGCGCCCTACCTGGCGCCGCAGCCGGTGCGCGGTAAGCCGAACGAGCCGGCCTACGTCGTCTCCACCGCCGAGGTCGTTGCCGAGGTTCGCGGCGTCTCCTACGCCGAGCTCGAGCGCACGGTGGAGGCGAACGCCAGGGCGCTCTTCGGTTGGTAGGGCGCCTTGGTCCGCCTCGGGCAGAACTTCCTCTCCGACCCGAACCTGCTCGACGCGATCGTCCGCGACGCCGAGCTGCGCCCCGACGACGTCGTGCTCGAGGTCGGCGCCGGGGAAGGGGTGCTGAGCGAGCGGCTCGCCGAGGTCGTCGCTCACCTGCACTCAGTCGAGCTCGACCGGGGATTGATGGAGGCGCTCGCGCCGCTGGCGGCACGGCCCAACGTCAGCCTGCACTGGGCCGATGCGATGCGGATCGATTTCGGCGCCCTGCGGCCCCTGCCGACGGCGGCCGTCGCCAACCTTCCTTACGCGGTGGCGACGCCGGTGATTCTGCGCACGATCGAGCAGCTGCCCTCGCTGCGTTCCTGGACCGTAATGGTGCAGCGGGAGATCGCCGATCGGCTGCGGGCAGCGCCCGGCAGCCGCACCTACGGCTCACCGAGCGTGCTCGCCCAGCTCGCCTGCGAGGTCCGACTGCTGCGCAAGGTTGACCCGGCCGTCTTCCGGCCGCGGCCGCGGGTTGACTCGGCGATCCTCGCCCTTAGCCGCACCGGGCCGGGCGCCGACCCCGCGACGCGCGAGCTGATCCGGGCCGCCTTCGCCCACCGCCGCAAGGCGCTGGCGCGCTCTGTCGAGCACGTGCGGCCGGGCTCGCTCGCCGCGGTGAGGTCGGCGCTCGAGGAGCTCGGCCTGCCGGCGGACGCGCGCGCCGAGGCGCTCTCGCCCGACGATTTCGCCGCCCTATCGGCGAAGCTGCGCAGCAGCGACTGAGAGCCTCAGCCCGACGATGCAGATCCACGCCCCCGCCAAGCTCAACCTCTGCCTTTACCTCGGCGCCCGCCGCGAGGACGGCCTGCACGAGCTTTGCTCGCTATTCGAGCCGCTGGCGCTGGCGGACCTGATCACGCTTCCGACTTTGACCACACCAGAAGTGGGTCAAGGTCAGATGGGCGTCGATCACGATGAAGTCGTCTGCCCTGGGGTCGAGGGAGAGAATCTGGTCGCTCGGGCGCTCGCCGCCCTACGCGAGCGCGGCTGGCAGCACCCGCCGTTGCGCGTTGAGATCGAGAAGCGCATCCCGGTTGCGGCCGGCCTCGGTGGCGGCAGCGCCGATGCCGCCGCGGTGCTGCGGCTCGCGACCGGCGAGGTCGCGGACCTGGAGCGGATCGCGGCCGCGCTCGGCGCCGACGTGCCCTCGCAGCTGAGGCCGGCGCTTTCGCTGGTGCGTGGGGCGGGGGAGAGAATCGAGCGGCTGCCGCAGCCGAAGCCGCACGCCGTGGTCTTGCTGCCCGGCGGTGGCGGGCTCAGCACCGCCGAGGTATTCGCCGAGGCAGACCGCCTCGAGCTCGGTCGCACCGACGAGGAGCTGACGGAGCTGGCCCGACGCCTGCGCTCGTCGGCCGGCGCCGGCGCCTCGCCGCTCGCCTATCCGGAGCTGCTGGTCAACGACCTCGAGCCGGCAGCGCGTTCGCTGCGCCCTGAGATCGGTGCTGCGCTCGACGCCCTGCGCGATGCCGGCGCGCCGCGCGCGCTGCTCACCGGCTCCGGCCCCACGGCGTTCGGGCTCTGCGAGGACATGGCCGCGGCGCAGCAGGTGGCGAACGCGCTCGATCGCGACGACGCGATCGTCTGCGAGGGGGGCCACGCGCCCAGCGCGAAATCGGGGCTCGCGGCGTGAAACTGCCTGGCGAGGGAGGCGGCAACCGCAAACGCCTGCTGATCGCGGTCGTGGCCGCGGTCGTGGCTGGCGGCTATTACCTGATCAGCCGCCAGCTCGGCCACCTCGACCTGCAGAGCCTGCTCGAAGACCTCTCCAACGCGCTCGGCGCCTGGACCTACCTGATTGTCGGCGCCTTCGCCTTTGCCGAGACCGGTGCCTTCGTCGGCCTCGTCGTCCCCGGGGAGACCGTGATGCTGCTGGGTGGCGCCGTTGCCGGGCAGGGCGCGATCGACATCTACCTGCTGATCGCGATCGCCTGGTTCTCGGCCTGGGCCGGCGACACGACCAGCTTCTTCATCGGCCGCCGCCTCGGCCGCGAGTTCGTGCTTACTCATGGCCCCCGCTTCGGGATTGGCCACGAGCGCTTCGAAAAGGTCGAGGACTACTTCTCCCGCCACGGCGGCAAGACGATCTTCATCGGCCGCTTCATCAGCCTCGTGCGCGCCTTCGCACCCTTCATCGCCGGCAGCTCGGGCATGCGCTACCGCGCCTTCGTCCCCTACAGCATCCTCGGCACTGGACTCTGGGCCAGCGCCCATATCCTCGTCGGCTACTTCTTCTCGCGCAGCATCGAGAGCGCCGCCAAGTACGCCGGCCGCGGCGCCTTCGTGTTGGCAACGACGATCGTCGTCATCGTTGCCATCGTCACGGCGGTCCGCTTCCTGCGGGTCGAGGACAGCCGGCGCCGGATCGTCGCCTGGATGGAGCAGCACGCGGCGGCGCGCTGGCTGGTCACGCTCACGCGCCGCTTCCGCCCCCAGCTGCAGTTCCTCTGGGAGCGGGTCACGCCGGGCGGTACCTTCGGGCTCGAGTTCACCTCGCTGATGGCGATCTTCGCCGTCGCCGTCTTCGTCCTGGTCTCTTACACGGTGATCGTCAACGGCGCACCGGGCCCGACCCCCGGCGACACCACAGCGATCGAAATCGCCGAAAAGCTGCGGGCGGACTGGCTGACTCACTTCGCCAAGGTGTTCACGCACCTGGGCTCCAGCGCGCTCACCGGAGCGCTCGCCTTCGTCGCCGCGGTACTGCTTGTCGCGCGCCGGCGCTGGGCTGAGTTCGGCGTGCTGGTCGGCGGCGTCGTGCTGATCTTCGTCGGTGTGCACGAGATCAAGGACATCGTCGGTCGGCCCCGGCCCGGTGACGGCCTGATCGGTGTCTCGGGCTCCTCCTTCCCCAGCGCCCACGCCGCCTACTCGACCTTCTACGTCTGGTTGGCGGTGACGATCGTGATGCGACTGCGGCCTGGGATGGCGCGTGGCGCGCTCGTCGTCGTCGCCGGAATCTTGCTCACCGCGCTGGTCGGTCTCTCGCGGGTCTACCTCAACGTCCACTACCTCAGTGACGTCAGCGCCGGTTGGGCGCTCGGGGTCGCCTCCTTCTCACTTTGCGCGGCCGTGGCGCTGACCGTCACGACGGTGCGGCAGAATGATCGTCGTGTTGCCCCTGGCGCTGCAGAAGATCGAGAATGAGTACCTGCTGTTCGGCGCCGCCGGGCTGGTCAGCCTGGCTGCCTTCGTCGGCCTGATCCTGGTGCCGGCGCTCAGCTCCTACGGCCGGGTCTGGGAGAAGGCCGCCGCCGGGGTGCTCTCCCTCTTCGTCCTCGCTGCTCTGGTCTTGGTCGGCGTCGTGGCCGGCCTGGCGATCGTCTACTACTACAACGACATCGTCAATCTGCTCAATTGAGCCGAGTTCGGCGATTTCGACGGCGGCCTGCCGCCGGAATGCCGGCGCCAATGCGCACCGTGCAAGCGGCCAGGTAGCGCTGCTACCTGGCCCCTCGCCCGTCGCACCCTGGCTTGGCCTCCGACGCCAGGCCACTCATCGAAATCACCTCACTCGGCTCAATTGAGCCCTGGTCTTGATAATTGACCTATGACAGCGGCGTCGAAAGTGACCAACACCCTCGAGGCCCTTGCCGAGGCGGTCGAATCGGGGGCGGGGCTGCCAGCGGTTGCTCGCGCCGCGGCGAAAGTGCTCGATGCCAGCGTCGTCCTGATCGACCGCTCCAGCGCCGTGCTGGCGGTGGCCGGCGCCTCCTCCGACCAGGAGAAGAAGCTGCTTGCCGGGGGGGAGGAGGTGACCCGGGTCGAGCTGAGGGTGGCCGACTCCGCCGTCGGCGAGCTCCGCTACCGCGGCGCAAATCCGCCCGAGCCGATGATCGCGCGCATGGTGACGACGCTGCTGGCGCTGGAGCTGGAGCGCTCGCGCTCGCCGGAGTGGGAGAGCGAGGAGGTCGCGGGCGCCTTCGTCGCCGCAGTGCTGGCGCGCGAGGTCACCGACCGCGGCGACATCCTCGCTCGCGCCGCCGAGCTCGGCGCCAACCTCGAGGCCGGCGCCGGGGTGCTGATCCTGCACGCGGCGCCGCGTGCCGCCCAAACCGGTGAGTGGCGCGCCCGGGTGCTGACCCTGGCCCAGCGGGCGCTGCGCTCGTTCGCTCCCGGCGCCCTGGCCAGCCCCGATGGCGAGGAGTCGGCCGAGATCGCCGTGATCGTGCCGGCCGAGGATGACACCCGGATCGAGCGCGCCGCCACCGGCCTGGCGCGCGAGCTCGAAGACAGCCTCGCGGGCTTTCACCTGACGATCGGCCGCAGCCGCCACGCCGCTGACCCGGTCGACCTCTACCGCGCCGGTAACGAGGCGCGCCTCGCAGTCAACGTCGGCGAGGCCGAGGGCCGCACCGTGCTCGCCTTCGAGGACACCGGCTCCTACCGCCTGTTGCTGCCGGCGATGAGCGACGACCCGCGTGAGCTGGAGCGCTTCTACGCCGAGACGATCGCCCCCCTTGCCGCCTACGACGAGCAGTATGAGACCGAGCTGGTGACCACGGTCGAGGCCTACCTCGACAACGACGGCAACGTCGCCGCCACTGCTAAACAGCTCTTCACCCACCGCCACACGATCCGCTACCGCCTCGAGCGCGTCAAAGAGCTCTGCGGCCACGACGTCTCCGCCACCGAGGGCCGCGAGAAGCTCGGCCTCGGGCTCAAAACGATGCGCGTGCTGGGGATCGCCTCGCCACGGGGACCGGCGATGGAGCCGGGGTCCGAAGCAGGGAAGGTGCCGCGGTCGTCTGAGGAGTAACGGGTCGCGATTCCGGGGGAAGGACTCGAACCCTCTCTTCTTGGACCAAAACCAAGCGTGCTGGCCGATTACACCACCCCGGAGCGGGTTCCGAGCCTAGCGGCCAAAGGGGGTTGATCGCGTCCGCGGAGCGGCTTAGGGTCCGCTTTATGGAGATGAGCAGCGCATCGATGGACCCGCAGATTCGTGAGGGTCTGCAGCGCAGTTGGAAGGCGCTGATGGCGGTTGGCGTGCTGGCGATCTTCATTGGCTGCATCGCGATCCTTGTGCCGGCGGTCGCCTCGGTCGGGACGGCGATCTTCATCGGCTGGATCCTCGTCATCGCCGGTGCGTTTCTGGTCGCCGGCGCCTTCATGGCGCACTCGATCGGCAGTGTGATCTTGCGCTTGATCTGGGCGCTGCTGACGGTGATCGTTGGCCTCTGGCTGATCGTAGAACCGCACAACGGCACGCTCACGCTGACCCTGGTGCTCGGCATCTACTTCCTCTTCATGGGCCTGACCCGGATCGCCGTCGCCTTCGCGGCTCGCGGACAGGAAGGAGCCGGCCTGGTCGGTCTCAGCGGCGTCGCGGGCTTGCTCGTCGGCATCCTCGTCCTCGCCAAGTTCCCAAGCTCCGCGGACTGGGCGATCGGCCTCTTGGTCGGGATCGACCTGATCTTTGCCGGCTGGACGCTCACTTCAGTAGCTCTGGTCGGTAGGGATCTCGCTCGCGGGACGTGACGTATAGAGGGGTCGTGTGCCCCTCTCTCAGAGACCGTTGCGCAGCAGATCGTTCGCGACAATTTGGAATGTGGTCGCCAAGCCTCTGTGAGAGGGGCACACGACCCCTCTTCGCGACTACGATCCCCGAGTGAGTTCGCCACTCGTCCTTGTGATGGCGGCGGGCCAGGGAACGCGGATGCGTTCCAGCCTGCCGAAGGTTTTGCACCCCGTCTGCGGACGGGAGATGGTCGCTTGGCCGATTGTGGCGGCGCAAGAAGCGGGGGCGGGACGGGTTGCCGCGATCGTCTCTCCTGGTCAGGAAATCGCCTCTGGGCTGCCCGACGGAGTCGAGACCGTCGTTCAGCCTGAGGCGAATGGAACCGGTGGCGCTGTTCGCGCCGCGCTGCCGTTGATCGAGGAAGCAGAGACCGTGCTGGTGCTCTCTGGGGACGTGCCGTTGATCTCGGCCGAGACGATTGCCGGATTGCTCGAGGCGCACTCCTCCTCCGGCGCGGCGGCGACGATGCTCACGATCGAGCTTGATGAGGCCGGCTCCTACGGTCGCGTGGTGCGCGACGGCGAGGGTGGGGTGGAGCGGGTGGTTGAGGCCAAGGCTGCCGGTGACGCTACGGCCGAGCAGCTGGCGATCCGCGAGATCAATGCTGGCACCTATGTCTTCCAGGCGGGCCCGCTCGCGGAGGCGCTTGCCGGTCTCTCCAACGACAACGCCCAGAGTGAGTACTACCTGCCCGACGTGCTGCCGGCGCTGCGCGAGGCCGGTCACGCCGCGGGCGCGTACCTCGCCGACGACCCCGCCGTGACTATGGGCATCAACAACCGCGCCGACCTGGCGGCGGTCGAGGCCGAGGGGCGCCGCCGCATCCTCCACCGCCACATGCTCGCCGGCGTCACCGTCGTCGATCCAGGATCGACCTGGGTTGACGTCGAGGTCGAGGTCGCCGCCGATGCCCGAATCGAGCCCGGTACCAGTCTGCGTGGCAGGACCAAGGTTGGTGGCGGCACCACGGTCGGGCCGCTGAGCACCCTGATCGACGCCGAGCTCGGCGCCAACGTCTCGGTGCCCCACTCCTACTTGGTCGACTGCGTCGTCGCCGACAACGCCAACATCGGCCCCTTCGCTTACCTGCGACCGGGCGCCGAGCTCGCTGAGGGCGCCAAGGCCGGCACCTTTGTTGAGATCAAGAACTCGCGCGTCGGCGAGGGCGCCAAGGTCCCGCACCTCGCCTACGTCGGCGATGCCGACATAGGCGCCGGCAGCAACCTGGGCGCCGGCACGATTACCGCCAACTACGACGGTTTCCGCAAGAACCGGACTGTGATCGGCAAGAATGCCCGCCTCGGCGTTGACACGATGTTGATTGCGCCGGTAGAAGTCGGCGACGGTGCTTACACTGGCGCCGGGGCAGTGATCAAGAGCGACGTGCCCGAGGGCACACTCGCCGTCAGCGAGAACGAGCAACGGAACATCGAGGGCTACGCCGCCCGCAAGGCCGCCAAGATGCAAGAGGAGCAGACCCCGTGAGCACGATCGAGGAGCGACCCGAGTCGGTGCCGTCAAGCGCCATCACCCATGACTACTCGAAGCGGATGATGGTCTTCGGCGGCCGCAGCTCGATGGAGCTGGCCGCCAAGGTCGCCGGCAAGCTCGATGTGGATCTCGGCCAGGTGACGCTGAAGACCTTCGCCAACGGCGAGGTCTACTGCCGCTACGAGGAGTCGATCCGCGGCGCCGACGTCTTCATCGTCCAGTCGACCAGCGCCAACGAGCACTCTCATATGACCCCGAACGACTCGCTGATCGAGCTGCTGACGATGATCGATGCGGCCCAGGGAGCCTCCGCGCACCGGATCATCGCCGTGATGCCCTGGTATGGCTACGCCCGCCAGGACAAGAAGTCGGCGCCGCGCGAGCCGATCTCGGCCCGCATCGTCGCCAAGTGCCTGGAGGGCGTCGGCGTCGACCGGGTGCTGACGATGGACCTCCACGCCGGTCAGGTGCAGGGCTTCTTCCACGTCCCGGTCGACCACATGACGGCGATGCCGATGCTGACCCAGTGGTTCGCCGACCAGCATCCGGCCGAGGACCTGGTGATCGTCTCGCCCGATGCCGGTCGGGTCAAGACGGCGCGCAACTTCGCCCGTCGCATCGGCACCCACTGGGCGGTGATGGAGAAGGAGCGCCCGGCCCAGCAGGTGGCCGAGATCGGCTACGTGGTCGGTGACGTCAAAGGCAAGACGGCCGTCCTGGTCGACGACATGATTGACACCGCCGGCACCCTTTGCGCGGCCGCTCAGACTGTGCTCGACGAGGGCGCGGCGCGGGTGATCGCCTGCGCTACCCACGGCGTCTTCTCCGGGCCCGCCTACGAGCGGCTTGCCTACGAGAACTCCAACATCGAGCAGATCGTCGTCAGCGACACGATCCCGCTGCGTCCCGGCGCGCCGGACAACATCACCGTGCTCTCCACCGCCGGCACCTTCGCCGACTCGATCCGCCGCATCTTCACCGACGACTCGGTCTCCGAGATCTTCGCCGGTGAGAACCAGCTCTTCTAGTGCCACCGGAGAGCCTGCGCCTGGTCGGCCACAAGGGTGCCGACCTGATCGCGCCGGGTAACACGATCGAGAGCTTCCACGCCGCGGTTGAGCACGGGGTCGACACGATTGAGCTCGACGTGCTCTGGCTGCGCGACTCGCACCTGCCTGTCGAGGAGCGAGCGCCGCTGGTCGTCGCCCACGACTGGCACGACGCGGAAAGCCGCACGCCGCTGCAACTGACCGAGGCGCTCGACGCCTTCCTCGAGCCCCCCCTCAACCAAGTTGAGATCGATATCGACATCAAGCTGCCGGGCCGCGAGGAGGAGATCGTCGAGGCGCTGCGCGAGCGCGACCTGATCGGCCGGGCGATGGTCTCGACGATGGAGATCTACTCCCTCGGCCGCATCCTCGCGCTCGAGCCGAAGCTGCGCCGCGGTTGGACCTATCCCAAGGTGACCAAGGACTGGACCTCGAAGCGCTGGGCCAAGGGCCCGATGTTGGCGGCCCTGGTGGCGATGCGCCAGCGTCTCCCTGGCCTCGCCGCCGAGAAACTGCCCAAGTTCGGGGTCGAGTCGATGTGGGTCTACCATCCGCTGGTCAGCGGTCGCCTGGCCCGCATCACCAAGCTCGCCGGCGTCGAGCTGATTGCTTGGACCGTCGACGACCTGGAGCGCATGAACAAGCTCGTCGCGGCGGGCGTCAACGGCCTGGTCTCCAACGACCCCCGCCTCTTCGCCCAGCTCGACGCATCGCCAAAAGCCGAATAGCCCTTCAACGACCTTCCGGTGCGCCTTTTCCCCGATATAGAGGGATAAAGCGCACTGGAAGGCTGTCAATTCGATCGGAGCATGCGGGTAATGCGTCTTACCGCGGCAGTGGGTTCGTCTTGGACCTGTAGCCATGTGATGCGAGCTGTGCGATAGCCAGCCGCGAGCAGGAGCTGATCGCGCAGCCGGTCACGCTGGAAGGCGACGGGCGTGCCGTGGGTTTCTTCGCCGTCGGTCTCGATGGCCAGCTTCTGTTTCTCCCAGAGCATGTCTATCTCCAACCGATGACCCTCAATTTGGAGCCTGGCATTGCAGCAGGGCGAGGGGAGGCCTTCTTCAATGAGGATGGGAAGCAGACGAGCCTCCAGGCGACTTCGTATTCGAAGGTCCTTCGGGAGGCTGCGCCAAGGACTCAGGACCGCCCGTAGTCGGGGGGCTCCACGCCTGCGGCCACGTGACAGAACGAGATCAATCTCGTCGGCGTCGAGCAGCCGCAGGATCGCCGCCTGCTCGACCAGGCGCCGTAGCTGTCCCCAGCCAGATTGACCCGCCATGTCCACGATGGTGCGGGAGGGCGTGGTGCACCGGATTCTGTCGCGGACCACGATCTCGTCCGAACCGGGCAGTCGCACGCGGTGCCAGCGAATGCCTTGGACCTTGCGCCCGGACCAGTCCGGCGGAATCACGTGGACGACGGGAAGTCGCTTGTCCCACAGGCCGAGCAGCTCCGCGGCGCTGCCGTGCGAGAGAACCGTTCCGCTCTCGCATGCCAGCGTCGCGGCGAGCATCCTGCTCTTACGACTGATGGCACGGTGACCAACGGCAAATGTCCCGCGGAACAGCGGCTGCAGATAGCCGGACGTAATCCGGTCATCAATGGCACCGTCAAGAAGCCCCAATTCCCTCAACTGGCTTCGTGTTGCGACCCCATGCTGCCTTCCGGCCAGCCTCGCGATCGCCTGCTCCACGCTTCCGGTGCGCTTTTCCCCCGCCATAGAGGGATAAGGCGCACCGGAACCCGGTTCGCCCCCGGAGTGGCGGGCGGCTGAAGGTGGTGACTAGACGGTGCCTGGCGTGGCCGTGGGCGGCGCGTTGCGACCGCCTTTGGTCTTGACGGCGGAGTTGAGCTCGTCGGCGGTGAAGCCGCCGACGGCCTGGCCGTCGAGGGCGAAGCGGTAGAGGGCGACGCCGAAGATGTTGCTGAGCGCGCTCGAGATCAGCATCGAGATCGCCAGGCCGATCACGCCGATCACCAGCAAAAGGGCGCCGGCGAAGCTGGCCGAGGCCCAGATCAGGAAGCCGGCGACGATCAACAGGGCCGAAGGTAGGACGCCGAGGAGAAAGACGGCGCCGCCGATCGCGATGTTGCCGGTCACCTGGGCGCCCCAGCGCGACTTGAAGAGGCTGGAGGAGCGCTTCAGGGTCTGGAACGGGCCGGTTCCCTCTAGTGCGATTACCGGAACCGCGAGGAAGGTGATCAGCGACCAGCCGATGGCGAGCAGGCGACCGACGATCTGGCCGATCGCGCCCTGGTTCTCGAGCGCGCTGAGGGCGATGCCGAGCGTGGCCGAGAGCGCGGCCCAGCCGCAGATCTGCGAGAAGCGCGTGCGTGAGACCGCGAGCCCGTCGGCGACGGTTGCTTGCTGGCCCTGGAAGATCATGTTCGCCGCCGCGGCGAGGCCGACGCTGAAGTAGGTGCCGATCACGGCGAGCAGGTAGAAGCCGATCACGGCCACGGCCCCGCCGAAGACTGTCTGGTCCTGCTCGATCAGGTAGACGCCGGGGCCGACGACGATGATCGCGGCGACGATCGTGGCGGCGCCGCCGTAGAGCGGGAAGCGCAGCAGCTCGGGGTTCTCACGCAGCAGCCCCCAGCTCTTCTTGGTCAACGCCCAACCGCGTTTGATTCGACTCATCGCTGCTCTCCTTCGAGGGACCGCTCGATTATCGGCATCTGCATCACGCCTCTTCCCTCGAAGTACTCCCACTCCTCCTCGCCGAGCGGGGTCGCCGGCGCGTCGGCGTAGATCCACTCGCGCATGATCCGGTGCCAGTTGCGCTTTGCCTTGAGCTGGCCGAGCACGGCGACGACGCCGATTTCCATCCGCCGGCCCATCAGCTCGTCGGCCGGCATCGCCTCGCGGCGCATCAGGTCGAAGTACTCCGAGCGCGGGTCGTTGGTCGATTCGATGATCTTCATCACCCGTTTGGCGCTGATCTCGATCTCGCGGTCCTCGATGTACCAGCCGCCAACCGCCTGCATGTGCTCGAGCAGACGCTCGGCATCGAGCTTGGAGGGGTTCTTGATGAAGCCGAGGTCGTGCAGGGCCTTGCGGAAGTCCTCGGGGTCATCGCGCGAGGCCGCGTCGAAGGCGCGCTGCTCGAGCACGATCTGCTCGTGGTCGAGCTTCTTGGTCATGCCGAAGTCAAGGAAGGCGACACGGCCGTCGGTGAGCAGGATGTAGTTGCCGGGGTGGGGGTCGGCGTTGAAGTGCTGCAGGTGGTAGATCGAGCCGAAGCTGCCGCGGAAGATGATCTCGCCGAAACGGCTGCGCTCCTCGTGGGGCAGCGCCTTGACTTGCTCGAAGTCGAGTCCTTCGACCAGCTCGGTGACCAGCACGCGGCGGCGCGAGAGGCGCGTGATCACTTCCGGCACGTAGATGAAGGGGTGATCGCGGTAGGCGCGCGAGAAGGTGCGCTGATTCTGCGCCTCGTACTCGTAATCGAGCTCCTCCATCACCCGTTCACGCAGCTCTTTGGCGATCTCCTTGGCGTCGAGGCCGGGGGCGAGGGCACGGGCGAGGCGGACGATCGTGCCGGCGTTGCGCAGGTCGGCGTCGAGCGCCTCGGCGATCCCGGGGTACTGGATCTTCACCGCCACGGTGCGGCCGTCGAGCAGCTCGGCGCGGTGGACCTGGCCGATCGAGGCGGCGGCGAAGGCCTCCTGCTCGAACTCGGCGAAGAGCTCGGAGAGCGGTTCGCCGTCGTACTCCTCGTCGAGCACCTTCTCGACCTTCTCCCAGGGCATCGCCGGCGCGTCGGTGCGCAGCTTGGCTAGCTGCTCCTGGTAGATCTCGCGGTACTCATCGGGGATGAACTCGGTGTCGATGAAGGAGGCGAACTGACCGAGCTTCATCGCCGCGCCCTTCATCTGGCCCAGGGCGCCGACCATCTTCATCGCCGTCTCGAGGTGGCGCTGCTCGAGCCGCTCCTTGCTCGATTCCTCGGAGCGGCCGACATTTGCCGCCTTCGTGCCGGCGTAACGGGCGCCCTGCACGCCAACGATTGAGCCCAGCTTTGCCGAGCGGCGCACCCGTCCCTTGGGGATCTTCGAGCCCTCGCTCATCGGTCCCTAGATTGGCACAGGTTCCGAATTCGCCTCTTTCTCTATCCTCTCCCGTCCGAATGGCCAAAGGACGCGAAACTCTCAAGGCTGCCCCGCGCAGCGATTTCGGTTCCCGCACCTCCCGTCGCCTGCGGCGTGAGGGCCTGGTGCCGGGTGTCGTCTACAGCGGCGGCGCCGAGTCGCGCGCCTTTCAGGCGCCCGAACGCGAGATTCGCAACCTGCTCGGCGAAGGCGCCGCGCTCTTCGACCTCGAGATCGAGGGCGGCAAAGCCGTTCCGGTCGTGGTCAAGGAGCAGCAGCACCACCCAGTGCGCGGCAGCCTCCAGCACATCGACCTGCAAGAGGTCCGTCTCGACGAGGCGATCCAGGCCGACGTGGTGATCGAGCTCGAGGGGACCGATACGGCGCCCGGCGTCAAGGGCGGCGGCGTGCTCGAGCACGTCACCCGCGAGGTCACCGTCGAAGCGCTGCCCACCGAGATTCCCGATCGCATCGTCGCCGACGTCTCGGCGATGGAGATCAACGACACCCTGCAGCTCTCGGCGCTGGAAGTGCCCGAGGGCGTCACGCTCGTCGCCGACGACCCCGAGGAGGTGACCATCGCCACCCTCTCGCCGCCGCGCGTAGAGGAAGAGCCCGAGCCCGCCGTCGAGGAGGAGGCCGAGCTGGTTGGAGAGGAGGGCGAGGCCGCTGCCGAGGATGGTGGCGACGGGGGCGACTCGGGCGACTCCGGCGGGGAGTAACCCTGTCGATCTTTCGCCGCCGCCGAGTTGAGCGCGGCGAGGGCGAGCAGGGCGATCGCATCCTGATCGTCGGCCTCGGCAACCCGGGTGAGCGCTACGCCGCGACTCGGCACAACGTCGGCTTCGAGGTCGCGGCCGAGCTCTCGCGGCGCTGGGACCTGCCCCAGGCGAAGTCGAAGTTCGGCGGCCTGCTGAGTGAAGGGCGGGCGGGCCCGGGCGGACCTCGGGTGGCGATCCTGCTGCCGCAGACCCAGATGAACGTCTCCGGTGACTCCGCCGGCCCGGCGCGCGGCTCGCTCAAGGTGCCGCTGGAGCGCGTTGTCGTGCTCCACGACGAGATCGACCTTCCCTTCGGCGACGTCCGCGTGCGGTTGGGCGGCGGCCTCGCCGGCCACAACGGCCTCAAGAGCCTCAAGCGCGGCTTTGGCGATCCCGAGTTCTGGCGCGTGCGGGTCGGGGTCGGCCGGCCCGACTCGACCGATCCGGAGGTCGTCGCCGCCTACGTGCTGGGCCGCTTCCGCCAGTCGCGCGACGAGGTGACGACGCTGGTCGAGCGAGCTGCCGACGAGGCCGAGACTCTGATCGCGCAGCTCGAGGCGGATGAATAGATTGCCCTGTGAACGCGTAAATCGACGCGGTGATCTCCGGGGATTCGAATCCGGGTCGATTTGCGCGTGAACATATGGAGGGTTCTGTGAGCGAGGAGACCGCGGTGACGAGCTACGAGGTCGACGAGCGGGGCGTGGCGGTCCTGCGCTTGCGGCGACCGAAGTCGCGCAACGCGATCGACACCCAGACGCTGCTCGAGCTGCTCGAGCACCTGGCCGTGGCGCGCGGCGACGAGGCGGTGCGGGTGCTCCTCTTCAGCTCCGCCGACCACATGGGCTTCTCGGCCGGCGCCGACGTCAAGGAGGAGCTCGACGAGGAGGGCAAGGTCCGCCGCATGCAGCTCTTCGCCGACCTCTACGACCAGATCGTCGCCTTCCCCAAGCCGACGATCGCGGTCTGCCACGGCGACGTCGTCGGCGGTGGCGCCGAGATCGCCGTCGCCTGCGACATGCGGGTCGGTGGTTCGAACCTGCGCATGCGCTTCCCCGGGGCGGCCCTGGGCGTGCCGGTGGGCCCGGCGCGCCTGGTCACCCTCTGCGGTCTCGCCACCGCCAAGTACCTGCTGCTCAGCTCGCGCACGGTCAGCGCCGACGAGGCACTGCGCCTCGGTCTCGTCAACCGCGTCGCTCCCGCCGCGAGCACCGAGGAGGCGGCACTGGCGCTTGCCGGAGAGGTCGCCGGCCACCCGCCGGAGGCGGTGGCCCGGCTGAAGACGATGCTGCACGAGTGGGACGACGTCGTCGGCCGCTCTAATGCTGAGGGCAAAGTGCAGGTCGAGTGGCAGCGCTCCGGCCCCGGCTTGCCTTACCGAAGCTAACGCGACCCCTTTCACTACCTATTAGGGGGTCAATGGAGGGTTCGTCCCGTTAAGCGCCGGCCGCGGCCTCGGCGACGCCGGCGGCCATCGCCATGATCGAGACCTGGGGGTTGACCCCGGGGCAGCTGGGCAGGATCGAGCCGTCGGCGACCCAGACGCCGTCGATGCCGCGCAGTCGTCCCTCGGGGTCGACCGGGTGGCGGGCGGGATCCGAACCGGCGGCCGCGGTCCCACTGGGATGAAACCCGGCAAGGCGCAGGCGGCGCACGTCGAGCCGCTGCATCGCCGCCTCGAGCTCGGCCTCGGAGCGCACCGGCGGGGCGCCGCCGCCCAGTTCGACGTCGTTGGCGCCCGCCGCCAACATCACCCGCGCCATCGCTTTGAGTGCAATAGAGAGGCGGCGTTCGTCGGCCTTGGCCAGTCGGTAGGAGACGATCGGGGCGCGTGAGCCGAAGACGCGGCCGGAGGGCTCGTCGGCGATCATCGCGCCGATCATCGCGCGACCGGCGGCGCGGTCGAGTCGGCCCAGCAGGTGGGTGCCGTAGCCGGGGGCCGAGATCGCGCCCATGCCCGGCGGGCTGCCGGTGGCCTCGATCAGGACGCCCTCGGACTCGTGCAGCTCCTCGATGCCGACGCTCTGCATGACGCCGCTCCAGGGCACCACCTCCTGCTCGAAGCCGGCGGTGATCCCGGTGGCAGGGTGTATCGAGAGATTGCGGCCGAGCCGCGGGTGATCGCCGAGGCCGCTGCGGCGCAGCAGCGGCGGGGTGGGGATCGCGCCGGCGGCGACGATCACCAGTGGCGCCGAGATCCGCACCTCGCTGCCGTCGGGCCGGTGGGCGAGTACGCCGACGGCGCGACCGGCGTCGCTCAGCACCTGCCGCACCCGCAGTCCGGCGACGATTCGAGCTCCTGCCTCGCAGGCTTGGGGCAGGGCGTTGAGGTGGACGCCGCCCTTAGCGTTGTTGGGGCAGCCGATCGCGCACTGGCAGGCGCCGCGGCAGCCAGGCGCGTTGCGGCGCAGCGGGGCGCTCTGCCAGTCGAGCGCCGCGGCGCCCTCGAGCGCGAGTTCGCCGTTGCGGCCCAGCACCTCCATCGGCGCCGGGGCGACGCCGATCGTCGCTTCGACATCGGCGATCCGCGGGCCGAGCAGCTCGAGATCGGCTAGGGAGAAGCCGTGCTCCTTGTGCCAGGAGGTGGCGACCGCTGCCGGCGGCCTGAAGCAGGTGCCGGAGTTGATCACCGTGGTGCCGCCGACGGCACGCCCTAGCGGCAGCGCGATCGGCGGGTTGCCCAATGCCATCGTCGTGCCGCCGTCGCGGTAGATGCCGGCGAAGCGGTCGAGCGGGTGCGAGCCGCGGATCCGCTCGACGGTCCAGCGCTCTCCCTCCTCGACGATGACGGTGTCGAGACCGGCCCGGGCAAGGGCGCGGGCGGCGAAGGCGCCGCCGGCGCCGGAGCCGACCACGACCGCGTCGCAGCTCGAGCTGTGGGGCCACTCCGCCGCCGGCGTGATCGCCAGCTGCGGGTCGGGCCGCGATGGCTGGTGGCGCGAGCCGACCGCCGCGATCTCCGCCGCGAAGGTATCGGCACCGTGGGCAAGCAGGACGATCGACTTGATCGAGTCGACGAGCGGCGCGCCGCCGAGGCTGGCGACCTGCTTCAGCAGCGCTTCGCGCTGCGCCTGGGAGGCGCCGCCGAGCGTACGCCCGGAGCGGGCGATGGAGAGTCCCTCCAGCGCCAACAGCCCTGCCCCGAGACCTACCTGCGAGGCGTGCGGCATGCGCGCGATCATCCGCCTGGCAACGCTCGCAACCCGCTCGGACTCGGGCCCTCCTGCCTCGGGCGGCAGCAGAGCCGCCGCCGCGTCTCCCAGCGCGGACATGACGCGGATACTAGGTCCAGCTGGTGGTATCGAGCACCATGCCGTTCCCAAAGTGGTCTGGGTGGGCAGCGACGTGCTCGGCGACCTCGGTGCAGCGCGCGACATAGATCTCATCGCCAGCCGCCGCCGTGGCGACCCGGTCGAGCAGGGCCGAAAGCGCCTCCTCGCCGAGCCAGCCGAACATGAAGGGGTGCAGGACGATCGCCGTGAAGCCGCCGTCGCGCGCCAGCCTGTCGATCTCCGCTTCGAGCCAGGCACCGAAGTGAGCCGGCTCGATCGGACCGGTCGATCCGGCGATCTGTTCGCGGGCGGAGCCGAGCGGTGGCAGCACGCAGCTGGCGTCGACGTGGCGCCACTGGAAGGGCAGCAGGGCGACCCCGTCCTCGAAGCCGGCTCCGGCTCCAGCAGGGGAGCAGTAGCGCAGGCCGGCATCGCGCAGGACACCGATGCCGCCCTCGCCGAGTTGTCCGCCCGGGGGGCGCAGGCCGGCGATCTCAAGGCCGAGTTGCCTAAACGTGGCGAGGCCCCGCTCCAGGTTCGCGGTTTGCTCAGCCGCCGTCAGCTCAGCCCACTGCTCGTGGCGCCACGCGTGGTAGGCGACCTCATGCCCATGCGCGTCGATCTCGCGCAGCAGGTCTGGGTAGATCTCCGCGTTGAGTCCCTCGACGAAGAACGTCGCGGCGATCCCCCTCTCCTCGAGTAGCCCGAGCAGGCGCGGCACCACTGCGACCGCGGTCTCGTGACGACCACGTGGCGCGTCGGCCGGCAGCACCCCCATCTCCAGCTCCGCCGCCTCGCCGAGGTTGTCGAACGTCAGCGAGAGCATTCCCCGACTTCGGTCGACGGGACTCAAAGTCATCTATATGTCGACTTTCAGGCCCATCGGCGGCTATTCGCGGAGGGCGGGGCTCCAGCGCTCAGGTTCGAGCTCGGCCTGCTCGCGGGCCCAGCTGAAGTGGTGCTTCGCCGAGGCGAGCAGAATCGGGAAATTGAGCAGACCGGCGATCGCGAAGCGCCGCGCCCCCGGCCGGTTCGCGGCGGGCAGGCTGAGGGCGCTGCTGAGCAGCCAGAACCAGAGCACGGCGTTGTAGGCGGGCAGTTGGTCCTCGCTCAGCCCCTCGGCTTCGTCGAGCATCGGCAAGCCGCCGTGCAGGGACGAGGGCCAGGCCTTGAAGTGGACGGCGACGCCGGCCACGCCGATCCCGGCGCTGAAGGCCGAGAGGCGGCGCGCGTTCTCGCCCTCGCTCGCGGCGGCGGCGAGCATCAGCGGGAAGTAGGCGGTCCACATCGCGACCGCGCCGCGGCGGCCGATGAAGGGCTCGAAGACGAGGCCGACCCCGGCCCGGGTCTCGAAGACGTTGTGGGCGAGCAGACCCAGGGCGGACCCCGCTGCGAAAAGTCTTCTCAGCATTCCGGCAGCGTAGCCTGAGCCCCTCGATGTCCCTCCGTCCGCTGATCGAGATCGCCGCCGAGAACGAGCGCGTCCACGCGCTCACCGGCCGCGTGCGCGATGCCGCCGCCGGCGGCGAGGCGCTGGACGTGCCGGCCTCGACGATGCTGCGGCCCCTGCTGCTGGCGGCGATCCTCGAGGATGAGCGCGGCCTCGCCGGGCGCCCGGCGCTGCTGGTCAGCCCCGACGACCGCTCCGCCCGCGACCTCGCCGCCGACCTGCGCGCCTACCTGGCGCCGCGGCGGGTGCGCATGTACCCCTCGCGCGGCACCGGCTTCGCCTCGCACGTCTCCCCGCCGCCGCACCTGGTCGGGCTGCGGATTGACGCGCTCGATGCGCTCGGCCGCGAGCAGGACGCCGTGGTGGTCGCCAGCGCCACTGCCCTGGCCGAGGCCGTTCCGGACGCATCGTTGCGCCCGGCCGGCTTCGCGATCGCCGGTGACGGGGAAATCGACCTCACAGAGGTGGCCCGCGACCTCGACGGAGCGGGCTACGAACGAGTCGAGCAGGTCGAGGAGCGCGGTCAGTTCGCCGTGCGCGGCGGCATCCTCGACGTCTACGGCGCGACCGAGGAGCGCGCCGTGCGAATCGAGCTCTTCGGCGACGAGGTCGAGTCGATGCGCTGGTTCTCGACCTTCACCCAGCGCTCGCTCGGCGACGCTGAGCGGGTGGAGCTGGCGCCGGCGGCGGAGCTTGACGCCGAGCACCGCGAAATCGCCGCGCTGGCGGCGATGGAAGCCGAGGAGGAGGGCCGCGAGGCGCTGAGCCTCGCCGAGGCGCTGCCGCTGGAGCACTTCGGGGCGCCGCTGGATCTGGTCCCCGAGCAGGCCGCGGTGATCCTTGCCGCCGCCGAGGAGATCGAGCCCGCCCTGCGTGACCACTGGGACGACGCGACGACGGCGATGCACGCCGACGACGCCCGCCACCTCTACGTCGACGTCGCCGAGCCGCTCGCCGCCCGTGCCTCGCTCGCCTTTCGCACTGCCAGCGACGAGGACGAGAGCGCTTTCCGCGCCGCCCGCGCCGAGTCGCCGGCGCGCAGCGTCAAAGAGGCCGAGGCGGAGCTGGAAAAGCAGGTGCGCTCCGGCTACCGCACGGTCGTCGCCTTCGACGATCGTGGCGAGGCCGAACGCGCCCGCTACGGGCTCGACCGCCTCGACGCGACCCTGCTCGAGGGCGGCCGGCTCTCGCCCAAGCCGGCCCTGACCTTTGCCGAGGCGCGCCTCCGCGAGGGCTTCATCAGCCCCGAGCTGCGGCTCGCCGTCTATCCCTTCCGCCGCCTCGTCCATCGCCGCCGCCAGGCCGAAGCCCGGGTGCCCGGCGCCGCCCGCGGACGCCTCGCCTTCAGCGAACTGCGGGTCGGCGACTACGTCGTCCACGAGGACCACGGCGTCGCCCGCTTCGCCGGCTTCGAGACCCGCGAGGTCGGCGGCGTCACCCGCGATTACCTCTACCTCGAATACAAGGGCGAGGACCGCGTCTTCGTCCCCGTCGACCAGCTCGCCAAGCTGAGCCGCTACGTCGGCGCCGGTGGCGAACCGTCGCTCTCGGCGCTGGGCGGCAAACGCTGGCAGAACATGAAGGCGCGGGCGCGCAAAGCCGCCGGCGCCCTCGCCGGCGAGCTACTCAACCTCTACGCCGAGCGACGAACCCGCAAGGGCCACGCCTTCGAGCCCGACGGCGAGTGGCAGATGACGATGGAGGCCGCCTTCCCCTACCGCGAGACCGCCGACCAGGCGGAAGCGATCGAGTCGGTCAAGGGGGACATGGAGGCCGACCAGCCGATGGACCGCCTGGTCTGCGGCGACGTCGGCTTCGGCAAGACCGAGGTGGCCCTGCGCGCCGCGGTTAAGGCCGCCGCCGACGGCAAGCAGGTGATGATGCTGGTGCCGACGACGATCCTCGCCCAGCAGCACTTCGGCACCTTCCGCGAGCGCCTCGCCGACCTGCCCTTCGTCGTCGAGGGGATCTCCCGCCTGCGCAAGCCGGCCGAGGTGAAAGCGGTGCTGGCCGGCTTCGAGGCGGGCAAGGTCGACATCCTGATCGGCACTCACCGGCTGCTCTCGCGCGACGTCCGCGCCAAGGATCTCGGCCTCGTCATCGTCGACGAGGAGCAGCGCTTTGGCGTCAAGCAGAAGGAGCTGCTGCGCCAGCTCAAGCTCAAGGTCGACGTGCTGGCGCTCTCGGCGACGCCGATCCCGCGCACCCTGCAGATGAGCCTGGCCGGCCTGCGCGACATCTCGACGATCGAGACCCCGCCAGAGGGCCGCCGTCCGGTGCGCACCTACGTCGGGCCCTACGACGAGGATCTCGTCGCCAAGGCGATCAACCGCGAGCTCGAGCGCGACGGCCAGGCCTTCTTCCTGCATAACCGGATCGACTCCCTGCCGGAGACGACTGAGCGGCTACGCGGGCTGGTGCCGGGCGCCCGCTTCCTCGAAGCGCACGGGCAGATGGACGAGAAACAGCTCGAGGACACGATGCTCGGCTTCCTGCGCGGCGAGGCCGACGTCCTGGTGACGACGACGATCATCGAGTCCGGCCTCGACATCGCGAACGCCAATACCCTGATCGTCGAGCGCTCCGATCAGCTCGGGCTGTCCCAGGCCTACCAGATCCGCGGCCGAGTGGGCCGCTCTCGCGAGCGTGCCTTCGCCTACATGCTCTACCCCTCGGCTGAGGCGCTGAGCGAGGACGCGGCGGCGCGGCTCTCGACCCTCGCCGACCACACCGAGCTCGGCTCCGGCTTCAAGATCGCGATGCGTGACCTCGATATCCGCGGCGCCGGTGACCTGCTGGGCGAGGAGCAGTCCGGCCACGTCGCCGCGGTCGGCTTCGAGCTCTACTGCCAGATGATCGACGAGGCGGTTGGCGCGGCGCAGGAGGCCGCGAGTGGGGAGGAGGCGCCCGAACCGGTGCGTCTCGATGTCCCAGTCGACGCTTATCTGCCGGCCTCGTTCATTCCCTTCGAGGCGGCAAAGATCGACGTCCACCGGCGCATCGCCGCCGCTCGCGAGCCCGGTGAGCTGCGGGCGATCCGCGACGAGATCAGTGACCGCTTCGGAGAGCCGCCGCCGCAAGCTGAGAACCTGCTCGCTCTGCAGCGGGCCCGGATCGAGCTCGGCCTGGCCGGCGCGCGCAGCGTCGAGTTCCGCGGCGGCCGACTCAGCGTCACTGGGGTTGAGCTCGATTCCGAGGCCGCCGGCGTCTTCCGGGAGAAGCTCGAGGGGGCGCTCTATGAGTGGCGCGAGCAGACCGCGGCGATGCGCGTGCCCGATCAGCCGGAGGCTCGGCTGGCCGCGGTTCTGGCGATGGCCGAGGCGATCCGGACGGCGAAGCAAGCGCAGGTCGAGGCAGCCGCGGAGAGTCTGAGCGGCTAAGCGCGGCCCCCTTCTGGAGCATTTGATTTATGCTGCCCGATCGGTGGCACGCTTCAGCGCCAAGGGAGGGAAGTCGGCCGGGCTACAGCGCCTCGCGCTGCTTGGCTTCGCCGCGCTCTTGATCCTGCTCTTCGTGATCTTCGCGGTCGCCCAGGGAATCGGCCACCCCAGCGTTCCCTCCGGCTCCGTCGCCGTTGTCGAAGACGCCCCGGATGGCCTCAGCCCGGTCACCGAAGCGCAGTTCCAGCACGCGCTGGTCCAGGCCGCGGCCGAAGACAAAGTCACGCCAGTGCCAAAACCGGGTGACGAAAAATACGAAGCGGAGCAGGAAAAAGCGCTGGGCAATTTGCTCGACGCGATCTGGATCCAGGGTCAGGCCGAAGAAATGGGCATCTCGGTGACGCCGAAAGAAGTCGCCGAAGAACTCAAAAAACTGAAGGAAAAAGCCTTCAAAACGGAACAGCAGTACAAGGAATTCCTCAAAGAAGCGCACTTCGACCAGGCGGACGTCAACACCCGCGTGACGATCCAGATGCTCAGTGAACAGATCCAGAAACAGGTCACTGAAGAAGCGCCGATCCCCAGCAAGAACGAAATCAAGGACTACTACGAAGCCGCCAAGTCGAGCCAGTACACGACGCCGGAATCGCGCGACATCAGGGTGATCAAGAACTCGGACAAGGCAAAGGTCGAAGCCGCGAGGTCCGCGCTTGAAAAAGACAACTCGATCAAAAGCTGGGAAAAGGTCGCCAAGAAATACTCCACCGACGCGACCAAAAGCGCCGGTGGGCTGCAGTCGGCTGTGACGGAAGGCTCGGGCACCCTGCAGGAACCGCTCGAAGCCGCTGTCTTCGCCGCCGAGCAGGGCGAACTGGAAGGCCCGTTGCAGGAAGGCAAGACCTACACGATCTTTGAGGTGATGAAGATCACGCCGGAAAAAGTCCAGTCGCTCGACGAAGCCAAGTCGCAGATCAGCGCCCAGCTTGCCGAACAGGCCAAACAGCAGACCTTCGCCGCTTTCGTGCGCAATTACGGGAGCAGGTGGCAGTCGCGCACCTTCTGCGCCTCGGGTTACGTGATCGCACGCTGCTCTAACTACAAGACCAACGGGCGCCCGGCTGAAGCCGAAGAAGCCTGCTTCGAAGCGAATCCGAAAAAAGCGCCGAAAGCCTGCCCGGCACCGATTACTTCGATCAAACCCGCCCAGCCGGGAACGGTCAGCCCGATCAACCGCGAAGGGCAGAAACTCGCCCAGCGGCCGCGCCCCGCGGGGCTTGAAGAAGGCGCCGCGCCCGAAGGCGAAATTCCGGGCGGCATTCCGGGTGGGGCTGTGCCCGGCGCCACCGGCGAATAAGCGGCATCCGAGAGCGTCCCGCAGCGCCGCCTGACTGAATAGGATGCGCGGCCCGTGAGCGGCATCGCATCGATCTACGCCCGCCAGATCCTCGACTCGAGGGGCAACCCGACCGTCGAGGTTGAAGTCATGCTCGAGTCGGGCGCCCGCGGCCTCGCCGCGGTGCCATCGGGTGCCTCGACCGGTGAGTTCGAGGCGGTCGAGCTGCGCGACGGCGGCGACGCCTGGGCCGGTAAGGGCGTCTCGGCGGCGGTGGCCAACGTCAACGGCGAGATCGCCGCGGCGCTGCAGGGCTTCGACGCCGACGATCAGGCTGGGCTCGACGCGAAGATGATCGAGCTCGATGGCACCGCGAACAAGGGCCGCCTCGGGGCAAATGCGATCCTCGGCGTCTCCCTGGCCGCGGCCAAGGCGGCGGCGATGCTGGCCGGCGAGCCGCTCTTCCGCTACCTGGCCAAGCTCTACGGTGGCGAGGAGCCGAGCCTGCTGCCGGTGCCGATGATGAACGTGCTCAACGGCGGCGCCCACGCCGACAACTCGGTCGACTTCCAGGAGTTCATGGTCGTGCCGGCCGGTGCGGCCAGCTTTTCCGAGTGCCTGCGGGTCGGCACCGAGGTTTTCCACGCGCTGAAGAAGAGCCTGGCCGCCGCCGGCCACGCGACCGCGGTCGGCGACGAGGGCGGCTTCGCGCCCAACCTGGAGTCCAACGAGGCGGCGCTGCAGGCCGTTTTGGCAGGAGTCGAGGCGGCGGGTTATGAGCCCGGCAAGGACGTCTTCATCGCCCTCGACCCGGCTACCAGCGAGGTCTTTGAGGGCGGTGCCTACGTGCTTGAGCACGAGGGTCGCTCGCTCTCGCCTGAGGAGATGGCCTGCTACTGGGAGGACGCCTGCTCGCGCTACCCGATCCTCTCGATCGAGGACGGCATGGACGAGGAGGACTGGGCCGGTTGGAAGTTGCTGACCGAGAAGCTGGGGGAGAGGGTGCAGCTCGTCGGCGACGATCTCTTCGTCACCAACCCCGAACGGCTCAAGCGCGGCATCGACCTCGGTGTCGGCAACTCGATCCTGGTCAAGGTCAACCAGATCGGCACGCTCAGCGAGACCCTGGAGGCGATCCGGATGGCCGCCGAGGCCGGCTACACGGCGGTGATCTCGCATCGCTCCGGCGAGACCGAGGACACGACGATCGCCGACCTCGCCGTTGCCACCGGTGCGGGGCAGATCAAGACCGGCGCTCCGTCGCGCTCAGACCGCGTCGCCAAGTACAACCGTTTGCTGCGTATTGAGGAGGAACTCGGCTCTGCGGCGCGCTTCCCCGGCTTGCAGGCGTTCCACCAACGGTCCGCGTAGTGCAGGAAAGCGGGGCCCGGCCGCGTAGGACCGGGCATGGCAGCACGCGCTCAGGCGAGGAAACGCACCTCCGCCACTGCCAAACGTCGCTCTCCGGCGCGCAAACCGGCCGCGGGGCGCAAGCCCGCCGCCCGACGCAAACCGGCGGCACGCCGCGGCGCAAGCCGGATCCACTGGGATCGCGTCGGCCGCGTCGCCCTGACCCTGGTCCTCTTCGCCGTCCTCTACTCCTACCTCAACCCGGTGATCGACTTCGTCAAGACCTACACGACGACGACCGCGGCGCGGGTCCAGTTGCACGAAGCCCAGCACGAAAACTCCCGCCTGCACTGGCGCATCCAGCACGCCGACGACCCGATCACGCTAGAGGCCAAGGCGCGCGCCCAGGGCATGGTTGCCCCCGAAGAGACCCCTTTGGTCGTACGCGGCCTCTAACGCCGCTCAGGCGTATGCCAGCCGCTCCCGGTGCGCCTTTGTCCTCCCACGGGGGGATAAAGCACAGCGGAGCCTGGAGGAGCCGTGGTTAGCGCCGGCTCGTACCTGCTCAGCGCCCTGGCGCTGGTGGTTGTTGGGGGGTCGATCTGGTTCACGGCGTACAGGCTCCGGCAGAAGCTCCTTCCCGGCTGGGCTGGCCCCCCCGCTCGCCTTGTCGAGAGCGTTACGGCGATAGCGCTGCTGATCTGGCTAGGCGAGATCCTCGGCACCTTCGGTCTCTTCTACGACTGGACCTTGGTCGCCGCGTCATTGCTGATCGCGATTGCCGCGGGGACGCTTCTGCCGGGGGGTGGCGCCGTAGGGGGGCCCACCCCTGAGGACGCTTTAGCGACCGGAAGGGGTGGGGGGTCCCCTGCGGTGACAGGACCCGCCGGCGCAGATGCGGTCGCCTGGCTAATCACCATCGGAGTTATCGCTTTGGTGTTTGCCCACTGGGGCCTGACAACCAAGGACGCACTGGACCGAGGGATCTTCAACTTCGACTCGCTCTGGTACCACATGCCATACGCGACCGACATGGTCCAGAGCCACTCCGTCACGGGGCTGCACTACACCGAGACGGTCTTCACCAACTGGTTCTACCCGCAGAACTCGGAGCTCCTGCATGCCACCGGGATCCTGCTCACGCACCGAGACACGCTCTCGCTGTTCCTGAACTTCGCCTTCCTGGCGCTGAGCTTTCTAGCTGCCTGGTGTATCGGCCGCTCCTACGGACGCGGCCATCTCACGGTCGTCGCTGCCGCGATCGTCCTCGAGTGCCACACGCTCGTTGTGCGAGAGCCAGGTGCAGCCAAGAACGACCTCGTGGCCGCTGCCCTGCTTCTCGCCGCCGTAGCCATCCTCGTAACCGCTTGGAGCCGTCACCGTCAGACGGGGGCGCCCCTGCCGGCGGGTGGCACCGTAGGGGGGCCCACCCCTGAGGACGCTTTAGCGACCGGAAGGGGTGGGGGGTCCCCTGCGGTGACAGGACCCGCCGGCCCGGGCGCCTTCGCCTGGCCAGTAGCCGCTGCCGGACTGGCCACCGGGCTCGCCGTGGGTACCAAGTCAACCGCCGTAGCCATGGCAGCCGCCCTGACCCTCGCAGTAATCGTCCTGGCCCCCAGCGGCCGCCGTTTGAAGGCCTTCGGTTGGTGGTTCGCCCCGGCGTCGCTCGGCGGCGGCTACTGGTACCTGCGCAACCTGATCATCGCTGGCAACCCGTTGCCGCAGGCAACCAGCGTCGGCCCGATCTCGCTGCCCCACCCCGAGCGCCTGCAGGAAGGCCGGCCCAACTTCAACATCATCCACTACGCCACCGACACCGGAATCTGGCGGCACTACTTCGAGCCAGGCCTGCACCAGGCCTTCGGCTCTCTCTGGCCGCTGGTGATCCTTGCGGCGGTCGCTGGCGGCCTCTTGGCCCTGTTCCGCGGCCAAGACAAGATCGTCCGCTGGGCCGGCGCCGTAGCGCTCTTCGGCATGGTCGCCTACGTCTTCACCCCACTCAGCGCCGCCGGCATCGACGGCGCCCCCGTGGGCTTCAGCATCAACATCCGCTACGTCATCCCGCCCCTCCTGCTCGGCGCCGTCCTGCTGCCACTGGCCATCCGCCGCCTCGACGGCTGGCGCCAATGGACCCTCCTTGGAGCCCTACTCCTAGTCCTCGTAATCACCGACCGCTCCGACGCCGCCCTCCGCGACCCAGCCCGAACCTTCGGCATCCCCCTGGCCTTCGTCCTAGTGGTCCTGCCAGCGATCCTGATCTGGGTCAGATCCCGGTCAGTGAGGGTCACGGCGCCTCCTCCGGTGACAGGACCCGCCGGCCGGAGACGCATGTCCCTCGTCATAGGCGGTTTCGTAGTCCTGCTCCTCCTCGTGCTCGCGATCGGCTACCCGCTGCAGCGCCACTACCTGGATGCCCGCTTCGACGCCTCGTCCGAAGTCCCCGGCCTCGAACTCGACGGCGCCTACCAATGGGCCCGCGACAAGACCGACACCCGCATCGGCCTAGCGGGCACCACGGCCGGCTTCCTCAGCTACGGCTTCTACGGCACCGACCTCTCCAACCACGTCATCTACCTAGGCGAAAAGGGCCCCAACGGCGCCTACAACGCGATCCCCACCTGCACCGCCTTCCGCGCCGCCGTCAACGCCGCCGACCTCGACTACCTTGTCACCACCCCCTTCCTAAACTTCATCCACACCAGCAACCCAATCCCCTCCCCGGAGGCCACCTGGCTAAAGGGCGACAAAGCAGCGGTCCCGATCCGCCGCGACGGACCCACCACAATCTGGAGGATCGACGGCAGGCTGGACCCCTCAGCGTGCGGCCCCGTCAACGCCCCCCTGCACCGAATCCCCGATACGCCTCAGGCCCGATCTCAGTAGGTCTGAGCGTCTTGCACTTTTTCGGCAATTCTTTGCGGCGCCAGCAGGGGCGTCTTCACCGAAAAAGTTAAGCGAGGCCTACTGAGATCGGGCCTGGAACTGCCGGAGTTCGGTTCAGTCGTCCGAGTCGTCGGACTCAGACTCTGGCTCGGGAGAACCAGCCCGCCGAATCACGATCTGATCGGCATCGATCCGCACCGTGACCTCGCGCTTGCCGGCCCAATGCTCGGCGTACACGGGGTTGTCCTTGACCGAGGGATCGAGCCAGAGGCCGTAGCCGTCGGTCTCGCCGTGGTCGAAACTTGCCTCAAGGTCTTTGCGCCGGCCGCGACCGCCGCGGCGTCCACGCCGCCGGCGCCGTTTGGGCCGCTCGCCGTCGTCCGACGATGACTTCTTGTCCTCGTCCTCCTCGTCGGACTCGGGCTCCTCCTCATCCTCGGCCTCTGCCTCCTCGGCAGTGGCGGCCTCGATCTCGGCCTCGATCTCATCGCGGAGATCGACTTCGCCGGAGCTCGCGTCCTCCTCGTCGGGCGTGAAGCCGTGCTGTTTGCGGAACTCGCGCAGCTCGGAGGTGCTGACTTCAAGCTGGTGGGCGATCCAGGCGTCGGTGCGACCCTGCCGCACCCAGGCGCGGATCTGATTCAGCTGTGGCTTCAGAGAGCGTCTTGCCATCGGCGCGCGAGTCTATTCAACCGGGGCGGTCGTACGCACGGCCGCTATGCCATTAGGAAGCCGAGCGCCTCGAACATCGAGACGACGACAACGACGACGGTGACGGTGAGGCAGACCGCGAGGACGCTGAAACGGACCTTGCTGGCCTGCTCGCTGCGGGTGATCCGGCGCGCCCGCGAGCGGTTGGCCGCGCGACGGCGCAGCTGCTCGCGCCGGCGGCGCTCGAGACTGGTCTCCTGCTCGAAGGCCGACTCGAACTGGGAGATGCTTTGACGCATTCGCATAGATCAGGGTGGCCCGGGGGCCGCCGGGGACCGTAGCAAAGGCGCACGAGCGCTTGCAGGGGAAGGAAATGTGCGATCCGTCACGACAGCTCAGGCCGGGCAGGCGCCCCAGAGCCCCCGCCCGACCCGTGCGGCGCGCAGCTCCAGGCGTCGAAAGAGCGGCGCGAAGCGGTCGTTGGGCGGGATCGTCAGCGAGCGGGCGAGGCCGCGCCGGACCAGGCTTGCGTTGACGAAACGGCGCCCCAGGTGGACGTAGGCGAGCAGCCTGCCGTAGACGTCGCGGCGCTCGACCCCGAAGACGAGCCGCACCCAGTGGCCTTCGACCAGGTGGTGGTTGAAGCTCGAGGCGCGTGGCCCGAAGCACTGCACCGGCGTGTCCGGCTTGACCGTCTCCGGCGTGTCGACGCCGATGTAGCGCACGTCCTCGAGCCGCCCTCCGATCCGCACCTCAATCGTGTCGCCGTCGACGGCGCGCACCACATAGGCGCGGGCTGCCGCCGGGCCATCGGTGGTCTCGCTGCTCTCCTCCCAAGGGCGGACGATGAGCAGCGCGGAGACCAGCAGCAGTGCCACGCTGCCGATCTGTCCGCGCCATTCAAGCCTTCGCGCCACCCCCGCCTAAGCGGCAGCGGCGCCCGCCTCTCCCCGCCTCGCTACGGAGTACGGCGAACGCTGCCCAGCAGCGTCTCTTTGATCTGGGCGATGATCTCCAGCGCGTCGTTCCACTCGCGCTGCCAGACGTTGCGGCCGAAGATCACGCCCGAGCCGCCCGCCTCCATGATCTCGCGGGTGTGGCCCAGCACGGTCTCGTCATCGACCTTGGAGCCGCCGGAGAGCACGACCAGCGAGCGGCCGGCGGACTCGACGCACTGGCGGATCGCCTCGGCCTGGTCGACCTGCATCTCGTTGTAGGGAGCGGGAGCGTCCTTGTCCTTCTCCGGGTTGATCTTGGGCATGTTGAGCTTGACCACGTCGGCGCCCATCTCCATCGCCATCCGCGCCGCGTAGTCGATCGCGTAGAAGGAGTTGGCGCTGCCCTTGGCGTCGACCGCTTCACCGCGCGGGTAGGACCAGACGATCAGCGGCATGCCGAAGCGGTCGCAATCCTGGCGCACCTGGCGCAGTTGGGCGAGGTCCTCGTCCTGGCGCGAGGAGCCTACGTACAGCGTGTAGCCGACCGCGTCGGCGCCGAGCCGCACCGCGTCCTCGACGCTGGCGTTGCAGGAGGAGAAGGCGTGGGCCGAGGAGGGGATGTCGGTCTTGCCGTTGACCTTGAGGATCAGCGGCACCTGGCCGGCGTAGTCGGGGTAGTACTTGGTCGCCATGCCGATTTGGCAGGCGAGGGCCGAGTAGCCCGCCTCGGCGGCGAGGCGGAACTGGTAATCGGGGTCCTTGGAGGCCGGGTTGGGGAAGAAGTCGCGGGGGCCGTGCTCGATGCCCTGGTCGATCGGCAGCAGCATCAGCGTGCCGTTGCCGGGGCCGAACTCGAAGAGCAGGCGCCGCAGGCGGGCTCGTTTGCCGGGGGCCAGGGTTGCCAGCAGTGATTTCTGCTCGGTCAGGCTCTTCAACTCCACGCTGTTTTCCTCCTAGGATCCTTGAAGACGAGTGTCTGGGGAGTATGTCATCGGCGCTTCCCCGCAAGTGCTTAGCGGTGGGCGGTTATCCTCGTTTAACCATGAGCGAGACTGAGCTCAGCGTCATTTGCAAGAACTGCGGCTCGGAGGTCAGTCCCTACGTAACCGAGTGCCCCTACTGCGGCACCCGACTACGCAAGCGGGCCCCCAAGCTGGAACGGCGCGGTGACGGGCTGGAGGCGAAGCCGCGGCGGCGCAAACGGCTGCGGATGCCCCACCGTCGGGGCCAGAACGCCGGCCCGTTCCGGCCCTACGCGACGATCGCCGTGATCGGGATCTCGGCGGTCCTGCTGCTGGTGCAGAAGGTGACCGGCAATCCGCTCGGCAGCTTCGGCGGCCTGATCGTGCCGCTGCAGGACCAGTGGTGGCGCTTCTTCACCGCGCCCTTTGCCTATCTCGACGTCGGCTACCTCTTCGTCGTCGCGGTTGGCCTGGCGATCTTCGGCACCGGCCTCGAGCGCCGGCTCGGCACGCCGGCGACGGCGTTGCTGCTGGTTGCTTGCGGTGGGCTCGGGATGCTCGTCGCCAGCGGCATCGCCCACGCCCAGGGCGATATCGAGGTGATCGCCGGCGGCAACGGCATGGCGCTCGGCGCGGTCGCCGCCTGGTTCGCGATCCGGCGCGCCGAGGCGCACCACGCGATCGACGACGACTACGACGTGATCGGCGTCGTTGTCGCCGCCGCGGTCCTGCTGGCACTGCCGATCTTCGAATCCACCGCCGATCCGTTCGCCGGCCTGATCGGCGGTGCGGTCGGAGGCCTCGCCGGCCTCGCGGCTGCCACCCTGCGCGATTCCCACTAACCGCTTAGCGCGGACGGTTAGGCTTTCCGCCGTGCCGACGGACGAGGAACTGGACGCCGCGATCGAGCGGCTGGCTGACGCCGAGCGTTTCTCCGAGGCCGAGCAGATCGTCGCCCGCGCCGCGCCGCAGTTGCAGAAGGTCCTCGCGGCGGCCCTCGCTGAGGGTGGCTGGTTTGGCGAGTCGCACGAGGCCGAGGCGCTGAAGGCGGCGACGGTGCCGGACCCGGAGGAGCGCATCGTCGCGGTGCGCTCGCTGCTTGCCGAGGAGGCGCGGATGGGAATGATGGTTGGGGTTGCCGTTGGCTGGGCACTCCATGGGGAGCTGGACGAAACCGAGAACCGAGAAGGAGAGAGTTGACGATGGAGATCAAATTCCACGGCCAGTCGTGCTTCGAACTGAGCGAGGGTGAGACCAGGGTCCTGATCGATCCGTTCCTCAAGCCCAACAACCCGGTGGCCGTCACCACCGGCGAGGAAGTCGATCCGACCCACATCGCGCTCTCCCACGGTCATGCCGACCACATCGCCGACGCCGTGCCGGTGGCCAAGCGCACCGGCGCCCACTGCGTCGCGATCGTCGAGCTTGCGAAGTGGTTGGAAGGCCAGGGGATCGAGGAAGTCAGCGACCCCTGCTTCGGCGGCACGGTCGAGTTCGACTGGGGCTACATCAGCCTCGTGCCGGCCTGGCACACCAACACCATTCCCGGCTCCGAAGAGTCGCCCTTCAGCGCTGAGCACGGCATCGCAATCGGTCCCGCCGCCGGATTGGTGATCAAGATCAGCGAGACCACCGTCTATCACGCTGGCGACACCTGTCTCTTCAGCGACATGCAGTTGATCGCCCAGCGCAGCGACATCGACGTCGCTCTGCTGCCGATCGGCGGCCATTACACGATGGACCGTCGCGACGCAGTTATCGCCGCGGAATTCGTCGGCGCCGGCACGGTTATCCCGATGCATTACGACACCTTCCCGGCAATCGAAACCGATCCGCAGGCGTTCAAGAGCGAGGTCGAGGCTAAGACCTCCTCGACCGTGGTCGTGCTCGAGCCGGGCCAGTCGCATACGACTGGCTGAGCAGCCGGATGACCAAGGCGAGGACAGAGCGCGCCGACTTCCAGGCGACCGCCGATCCGGCGCTGAACGAGGCTGCCGACCGCACCGCCGACGTCAAGCTGCTCACCTACGAGGAGCTCTACCTGCTCTGGGAGCGCCAGCAGTGGCAGACCCAGGAGCTCGACTTCAGCCGCGATCGGGAGGACTGGAACGAGCGCTTCGACGAGGAGGAGCGCTTCCAGCGTATGTACGGGCTCTCCTCCTTCTTCATCGGCGAGCAGAAGGTGGCCGAGGAGCTGGGGCCGATTATGCGGGCGGCGCCGAGCGAGGAGCAGCGCATCTTCCTCTGCACTCAGATCGCCGACGAGGCCCGTCACGTGCGCTTCTTCGAGCGTTTCTACCGCGAGGTCGGCGTGCTCGAGTCCGATCAGCTGGCGGAGATGCTGACCCAGACATCCGAGCACCTCAACGAGAACTTCGGCCGCCTCTTCGACGAGATGCTGAAGCGGCGCACCGACCGGCTCGCGGTCGAACCGGAGGACACCGAGGCGCTGGTCGAGGCGGTGACGATCTACCACATGGTGATCGAGGGGATGCTCGCCCTCACCGGCCAGCACTTCATCATGGATTACAACGAAGGCCAGGGGACGCTGCCGGGCTTCGTCGAGGGCTTTCAGAACGTCGCCCGCGATGAGCACCGCCACGTGGCCTTCGGCTCGGTCTTCCTACGTGAGAAGGCGGGTGAGGACGAGCGCTACAAGCAGGCGATCCAGCGCACGCTGGAGGAAGTGCTGCCGGTTGCCGACGGCGTGCTCTCACCGCCCTGGGCGCCGCCGGACGAGGACTACGAAGTCTTCGGCTACTCGCTTGCCGACACGCGCAAGTTCGCCGGCACCTCGCTGATGCGCCGGCTCAAGGTGATCGGCCTGCAGTAAGCGCCAAGCCGCAGCGCCAGTGAGGCCCTCAGCCTTCGGCTGCGGGAGCTTCGCTGGTGCCCGAGGAGGCGGGCGGCGATTCTTCGACCGGGGCGGGGCTTTCAGCCGGTGGGGGCGGGGGCGGAGCGGTTTCGGCTGGCGGAGCGGCGGTGGCTGGCGTCGAACCGCTGCTGCCTACGGTGACGACGACGGTACTGGTGCCGGCACCGGTTGGGGCGCCGGCGGCGCTGGTTGAGGGCGTTGCCCCATCAATTTTCGCCGCCTCATCCGCGGTCGCTTCGGGCGCTTCAACGCCACCGGAGCCGGTGACTTCTTCCGTCACGGGCGGTTCAGCGACGACTTCGTCGGGAACTTCGGCCTCGACTGGAGCCGGTTCAACCGGGATCGGAGCCGGTTCGACTGTCGCCGTCTCGAGGGGAGTCGGCGCTGCGACGACGTTTTGCGCCGGGGCAACCGCGAGCGGCGGGCTCAGCTGAGAGATACGAGCGATTGGCGCGGGTGAGTTCACTGGAGCGGGTTCGGTCTGCTGCTTGATCTCGACCGTCGCACCGGCGGTGAGGACAGCCGCGGTGACCACGCCAGCGACGGCCTTGGTGCCAATCGCGCCGCCGACCGCGCCGCCGAGACCGCTGAGGCCGCCGATGCCACCGGCGGCACCGCCGCCGCCGAGCGCGGCGCCAACGCCACCCACCGCGCCGGCACCGGTGGCGCCAGCGCCCGTAGCGGTCGCTGCGCCCCCGGAGCCTGCACCTCCCAGGCCAAGCTTCGACGCGATAAAGCCCTTCAGCGCGACCAGGGGCCCGACCGGCACGAGCGCGGCGAGCACCTTGTCGTTGGAGCGGAGCTGAGAGCGGAAGTCCTTGCACTCTTCGCAGTCGCGAACGTGGCGGCGGACCGGGCCGGAGAGCTTGCGGAGCCCCTCAGCGGCCTCGGCGAGGTCGAGCCGCACCTCGCCGCAGGTGAGCTGGCGCGCTTGGCTTGCCTCGGCGAGGGAGATCCGCGCCCGCACCAGCAGCGACTTGACCGAGGGGACGCTGGTCTCCATTGCCTGGGCGATCTCCTCGTAGGACATCGCGTCCATCTCACGCAGCAGCAGCGCCGAGCGCTGGGTCTCGGGCAGCTTGCCGACATCGGTGAGCAGCTGGCGGAACTCCTCGCGGTTATGGACCTTCTCGGCGGTCGAGGCGGCCTCGACTTCGGGAACCATGTCCATCGATTCCTGGGCGTCGGCAGTCGGTTTGCGCAGGTGGTTGAGGCAACGGTTGCGGGCGATCCGGTAAAGCCACGGGCGCAGATTGATCTCGCGCTCGTCTCCCAGCATCGCCCGGTAGGCGTTGACGAAGACCTCCTGCAGGACGTCTTCGGCATCCTCGGTGGAGCCCAACATCTGGCGGCAGAAGCCGAGCAGCCGCCCCTGGTAGCGGTCGACGATCGCCTCGAAAGCGCCGGGGTTGCCGGCGCGAGCCATCGCGATCAGGTGCTCGTCCCCTTGAAGTTTGAGCAGCGGCGAGCGCCGGGCGAGGAGTCCGCGGCGACTGGCGTGAGTGAGAGCTGAAGCCTCCAAGCGAATCCTCCGTTAGAGCCGGGGAAGGCGTTTGTCTTCTAGCTCAAGGACACCGTAGCAGCGGGGTAGTTGCGGTCCCTCATGATTTTTTAGTGCGGATTTAGAAACCCAAACTCAACAAAATGCCCGGGGCGGGATTCGAACCCGCAAGCCCCCCAGTGGGGCAGCGCCTTTTAAGGGCGCCGCTTTTGCCAATTTCGCCACCCGGGCAAGCTGATCGTAGCCGTGGGGCCGAAGCCGGTCGCCGCCTCCTCCGCTCTCGCATGGGCACGCTCATTACACCCGGCGATCACGTGCCCATGCTTCCGCGTCCGGGGGCGGCTAGGCTCAAACAATGGAGCACGGCGGGAGGATCGTCGCGAAAGCGCTGAAGTCGCGCGGCGTGACGCATCTCTTCACGCTTTCTGGGGGACACCTGTTCTCTATATACGACGGCTGCAAGGCCGAGGGCATCGAGATCGTTGACGTCCGCCACGAGCAGACGGCGGCCTTCGCGGCCGAGGGTTTCGCCAAGGCGACCCGCAGGGTGGGCGTTGCCGCGCTGACCGCGGGGCCCGGCGTAACCAACGGGATCAGCGCGATCGCCGGGGCGCAAGCCAACGGCTCGCCGGTCTGCGTGCTCGGGGGGCGGGCGCCGGAGATGCGCTGGGGATCGGGTTCGCTGCAGGAGTTCGATCACGTGCCGGTCGTCTCGCCACTGGTCAAGTCGGCGGGGACGGTGAGGGACCCGGGCGAGATCGGGGCGCGCACGGCGGCAGCGCTCGACCTGGCGCTGGCGACGCCGGGCGGCCCGACCTTCGTCGACTATCCGCTCGACGTCGTCTTCACCGAGGCGGAGGCGGGCATCCCTGAGCCTGTGCCGGTCGAGGCTGGTCCCGCAGACGGGATCGAGGAGGCCGCGGCGCTGCTTGCCTCGGCCGAGCGGCCGGCGATCATGGCCGGCTCCGGTTTGTATTGGGGGAGGGGAGAGGACGAGCTTCGCGCGCTGGCAGAGGCGCTCGGGATCCCGGTCTTCCTCAACGGCCTCGGGCGCGGTTGTCTGCCGGCTGACCACGAGCTCGCCTTCAGCCGTGCCCGTGGCGCCGGCCTCGGCGGGGCAGACGTGGCGCTGGTGATCGGCGTGCCGCTCGACTTCCGGCTCGGCTTCGGCGCCAGCATCGCCGAGGAGGCAAAGCTGATTCGGCTCGACGCCGCACCCAACGAGCTGACTGCCAACCGCGCCCCGCAGGTTGACCTTGTCGGCGACGTCGCCGCGAGCCTGGCGGCGATCCGTGAGGCGCTCGGGTCGCCGCAACGCCGCACCGACCCCTGGCTGGTGCATCTGCGCAAGGTCGAGGAGGAGAAGCGGGCTGTCGAGCAGGGTGAGCTGGACGATGGCCGCTCGCCGCTGCACCCGGTGCGGGTCTACAGAGAGCTGGGCGAAGTGCTCGAGCGCGACGCGATCGTCGTCGGCGACGGCGGCGATTTCGTCTCCTACGCCGGCCGCTTTATCGATACCTACCAGCCGGGTTGCTGGATGGACCCCGGTCCCTTCGGCTGCCTCGGGGCCGGGCCGGGCCAGGCGATCGGCGCCAAGCTGGCCCATCCCGATCGCCAGGTCTGCCTGCTGCTCGGCGACGGCGCCTTCGGCTTCGCCGGGATGGAGTTCGACACGATGGCTCGCCACGGTCTGCCGATCGTCGGCGTGATGGGCAACAACGGCATCTGGGCGCTGGAGCACCATCCGATGAAGTTCCTCTACGGCTACTCGGTGGCGGCGGAGCTGCGGCCCGAAACGCGTTACGAGCAGATGGTCGAAGCGCTCGGCTGCGAGGGGGTCCTGGTGCGAGAACCGGGTGAGCTGCGGCCGGCGCTCGAGCGTGCCTTCGAGTCGGGTAAGCCGACCCTGGTCAACGTCCTCACCGACCCCGAGGTTGTCTACCCGCGCAAGTCAAACCTCGCCTGACACGGCCTTACCGCGCAGTCTTTTCCCAAAAAGAAACGACCGCCATCGCTGGCGGTCGTTTCAAGTTGGTCCCTCAGGACGGGCAGGGGTACGTCTTCAGGGACCAGTTCTTATTTAGTGGACCCAGACGGCGGGAGGCGCCATGATGCGGCAATCGTCCGAGTCCTATAACCGGGTCTGGGAGGGTTGCCCCACCTCTTTCCCGATGTGGCGATTATCTGCTCGCCTGTCCGATACGTCTAGCTGGCCGTAGGCCTGCTACTCGTAATCGATGACCTCCGGCCTACCGACTTTTGGGGGTTCGAGCGCATGCTTAACCCAAATGTCCGGGCGGGGTAGACACGGCTGTCCACATAGGAACACAGAATTACTACGGGCTGAGAATGCGGGGTTATCCGCAGTCCAAAGCCGAAACAGCCGATATCGCGCAGCCGTAGAGGATGTCGTGCTCGGAGACCTCGATGCGGTCGAGGCCGAATGCGCGCATCGTCTCGACCAAAATCACCACTCCGGCCACGATGTTAGGCGCGCGATCGGGGTGCATTCCTGTTATCTCTGCCCGTTTGGACAGTGGGGCGGAGGCCAATTGCGAGAGAAGTCGCTGGATCGTGCCGAGGGTCAGCGTATGCCCGTGTACTTGCTTCGGGTCATAGGGCTCAAGGCCGATCTCGATCGAGGCGAGCGAGGTGGGGGTGCCGGCAACGGCGATGCCTGCCTCGGCGCTGGCGCCGGGCTGGTCGGCGATCGCGCCCTCGATCAGACCGCGCACGTCAGCGGCGAGCGCCTCAAGCTCGAGCGCGCTGGGAGGGTCGCCGGTGATGTGGCGCTCACTGTGGCGAACGACGCCCGCCTGCAGCGAGGTGTGGAAGGCGACCTCCTCGCCGGTGCCGACGATCAGCTCGGTCGAGCCGCCGCCGATGTCGACGACCAGCGTCGGCACGCTGGGCGAGTTCTCACAGGTCGCGCCGAGGTAGGTGAGGCGCGCCTCTTCCTCGCCGTCGAGCACCCGGGCCGAGAGCGCGAAGCGCTCGCGCAGCTCGGCGGCGAAGGCGCTGCCGTTGGAGGCGTCGCGGACGGCGCTGGTCGCGATCGCGTCGATGTTCTCGACCCCGTCCTCGCGACAGATTGCCACGTAGTCGGCGATCGCCGCGCAGGCCGCCTCGATTGCCTCGCCCGAGAGCTGCCCCGAGAGGTCGACGCCGCGGCCCAGCCGAGTGACCCGGCTCTGCCGCTCGACCTCCGTCACCCGCCCCCCGGCGACGTCCGCAATCAGCAGCCGCGTCGAGTTGGAGCCGATGTCGATCACTGCCACCCTGTGAGAGCCCGCATCCATGCCGGCGGCACTCTACGAGACAACGACCCTCACGTTGCTAGCATGCCCCTACGCCGCGGGGTGGAGCAGCCAGGTAGCTCGTCGGGCTCATAACCCGAAGGTCGCAGGTTCGAATCCTGCCCCCGCTATAGGACAAAGCCCCGCAAGTGCGGGGCTTTCATATTTACGGTCTGGCAGACAATAAGGTGCAAATCGGCCGTGGGGCAAGCGCTGGGGCAAGGTGAGGTTTGGGAGAGGTCGATTTCAGTCCTTGATTAGGTCTTCCAGTCCACCTGCCGTCGCTGCGAGAAACGCGAAATAAGGGCCCGGCAATTGACAGGGAGCGAAGCGAGACCTTTTGAAACCAGATCGCGCTCGTCGCAGCTGACGAGGTGATGGCCGCCTTCGTCGGCGGCCGCTGCGTAGGCCGCGTCGTAGACGGAGATCGTGTGACGCTCAGCGATCTCCGCCGCTCTCGTTAGGAGAGCGTCCGAGGAGGAGAGGACGCCACCATCGTCGGCGAGCTTCTCGATCGTCGCCAGTAGCGACGCCACCGTCTTTGGCGTACGCCACGCCCGCACCACGACGTTGGTGACCTCATAGCGGGCGAGGTCGAGCGTGGCGAGGGTGGCCTCGTCGTCTTCTAGCAACGCTCGTGCCGGCTCGTGGTGATCGTCCTCGGGATCGAAGGCGGCGAGCAGGACGCTCGCATCGAGAAGCAGCGTCGTCACGGACCGGGCCGCGTTGCCTTCACATGCTCCGCGGCGCGACCGCCATGGGGTGAGGCGTCGTTGAGCAACGATCGCATCGCCGCTGCCCGGCCCTCACGGCGCCGGCGCAGCGCCGCGTCGGCGAAATTCCGCATAACGGCGCTGCGAGTCGTGCCACCACGGCGTGCCTCAGCATCCACCTCAGCAAGGAGATCATCTGGAAGGGAGACCATTACCTTTGCCATGCAGTCAGTATACCCAGGTATACCCGACAGCTTCGCTGGAGCGAGAAATGGGCCCAGGTGCCCCACAGACTCCAGGCGATCTCCACTAGTTCGATCTCGCGAATTCCGCTTGACACCTAGCTCCACGTAGCTCAGCCGATCCAACGGATCAAGCTCATAACCCGAAGGCCGCAGGTTCGAATCCTGGCCCCCGCTTTCGCTTTTGGAGACCTCAAAAATCAGCCAAAACGCCCTGAGCGGACCGTTATGGGGCGTCGCTGCGAGCCTTGTAGCGGAGCTCGACCATGCCGTTGCCGAAGACCCGCGTTCCGCTCAGCTGTAGCGGCCCAGCCGGAAGGGGCCGCCCGAAGAGTGGCTTACCGGCGCCGAGCACAACCGGGACGACGGTCAGGTGGACCTCGTCGAGGATGCCCTCGTCCGCGAACTGGGAGGCGACGCCGCCGCCGCCGACGATCCAGAGGGTGCCGTCGCCGGCGACTGCCGCGAGCTCTGGGTAAAGCTCGCGCACCGGTGCGTCGGCGATGCGAACGTCGACGCCCTCGTCCTCCGGCAGGCGGAGCTCGCGCGAACTGAGGACCCAGGTCGGCTTCTTCTTGTAGGGCCACTCGCCATTGCCGGCGACGTCAAGGTGGTCGAGGATCCACTCGTAGGTCGCCGAACCCATCACCAGGGCGCTGACCGATTCGTAGAAGCTCTCGTAGGAGCCGCCCTCTCCCATCGGGTCCGCTTCGGCTTCGTCTCCGTCGTAGCTGCCGTCGTAGCTGAGCAGCCAGTCGAGGTCGTCGTCGGGCCGCGCGAGGTAGCCGTCGAGGGAGCCGGCGGCGTAATAGATCGTCGTGGTCATCGTGGCGTCTCTTGTCTCAAACGCCCGCCGCGGTGAGGACGGGCTCGGTGGGAGGAAGGGGCGACGGACGGTAGCGGCCGTCGGGGTCGGCTGGCGCGAGGGCCAGGCGAGATTCGCACGAGTTGCGAAAGCCGCCCGCCTACGGTGCACGCGTCGAGACGAACAAGCTGAACTGCACGTTGGCCCGTCCGTCTCCGGGTCGGAGATGCCACTGGGGCAACAGATGGGGCAAGCCCCCACAGATTCCAGTCGATCTCCACGTAGCTCGATCTCGCGAAAACCGCTTGAAACCGCGCCCCCACGTAGCCCAGCGGGACTCCAGGTCCGGGCTCATAACCCGAAGGTCGCGGATTTAAAAATCCGCCCCGCTATGGAACGAAAGCCCGCTTATCAAGCAGATTTTCGTGTTTGGGGTGGGCAAAGGGTCCAAAAGTGTCGCTGGCCCTGGCATTGCGCGCCGCCGCGTACCGTTTTCACGCGATGGAAGCCGCAGACGGGCTCCGCTCATAAGGTGGAGGCCGCGGTCGCGGCCACGACACCAGGAGGACAACATGATTCAGCGGATGGACAACGTGCTCATCGTCGTCGAGGACCTCGAGGCTGCCAAGGCGTTCTTCGTCGAGCTCGGTATGGAGCTGGAGGGCGAGACGACCGTCGAAGGGCCTTGGGTGGACCAAACCGTCGGGCTCGATGACGTCCGCGCCGACATCTCCATGATGCGAACCCCGGACGGCCACGGCCGGGTAGAGCTGTCGAGGTTCCACAGGCCGCCGGCGGTCAGGGCCGAGCCGGAAAGCGCGCCGGCGAACGCGCTGGGCATGCGCCGCATCATGTTCATGGTCGACGACGTCGATGCCGTCGTCGACCGCCTGTGCAGCCACGGTGCCGAGCTCGTCGGCGAGATTGCGCAGTACGAGGACATCTATCGGCTCTGCTTCGTGCGCGGCCCTGAGGGCATCATCATCGGGCTGTCCGAGCAGCTCAGCTGAACCCAAGTGCGGCCGGGGGAGGCCCGGCTGGGATCAGCTCCCTACCGGGCGCAGCGGCTCCGAGCCGTCCCAGCCCTCGGCGGCGTCGCTGACCATCGAGAAGACGTCGCGCAGACCCTGGCTGTCGACGTGGATCTCGAGGTCGTGGCCCAGCACGGCGGAGGCGTCGTGGAGGGTGTTGTCGACTTCGCCGGTACGAGCGCTCAGGTACTGCGGTAGACCTCGCTGGTCGAGCCGGCTTCGCAAATCGGCTACCTCCGTCGGCGGCACGGCGTAGGCGACGTGGTGTATGCGCGGCCGGGGCCCGGAGAAGCCCTCCTCGACGCGCTCGGGCGCCAGGCTGACCGTTTCCATCAGCTCGATCGTGCCGCCGCCGCAGGAGCCAAAGGCGGAGTTGTGCACGAACTCCGCGGGCTCACCGCGCGAGAGGAGGTTTTCCAGTGGCACGTTCTCGATCAGGAAGAACGGCCCGGCGCCGAGTTGGTCGACCAGGCGGTTCACGGTTGCCTCGATGTCGTCGACGACGTAGGCGTGATGGTGCGGCTCACCGAGCTGCGGTCTGAATAGATGCTCCGGCATATCTCTCCGATCGGTAGTCACTTGGGCTGAGATTCCTCCTTGTCTCCTCGGTGCCGATCTGGCACCAGCGTGTAGTGCAGGTGGGTGACGCCGGGCGCGGCGACGACCTCGACCCGGCTCAGCTCATGCGCCGGCGGCGACTGCGGGAAGAGCGGCGTGCCGCCGCCGAGCAGGATCGGGACCTGATGCACGATTACCTCCTCGAGCAATCCCGCCTCGATCGCCGCCGCGGTCGTCTGCCCGCCCTGGAGACCGATGTCGCGATCGCCCGCAAGCCGCGAGGCGATCTCGACCGCTTCCTCGATGCTGGCGGCGAAGGGCTGGGTGGCGCCTGGCGGCGGCGGCCGGTGGGAGAGGACGACCAGCGGTGCCGTCGGGTGCGGCCCGCCGCCGCCGCCGAAGCCGTTCGAGTGGTCGTAGGTGCGGCGGCCGGCGATGACGGCGCCGACGCGCCCGGCGACCTGGTCGAACACCCGCGCGCTCTCGGCCGACAACCGGAACCCCTCGAAGACCTGGCTCGGAACGTCGCCGTCGAAGTACCAGTCGAACAGCTGTTTGCCGCCGCGGCCGAGTGCCTCCTCGGGCGAGGGGTCGGGACCGGTGATGTAGCCGTCGACCGAGGTCGAGAGGGCGGTGAAGACCCGACTTGCCACCCGCGTGTCCGGCGCCATCTTTACTCCCTGTTTGAGTTGCGGCTTCATGCGGGGCGGACCGTAGCAGATTAAGTTCCCTAAAGGAACTGACTACCATGCACCCATGCAACGGACCGATTTCTCCGAGATGAACTGCTCGATCGCGCGCAGCCTCGCCGCCGCCGGCGAGCCGTGGTCGCCGCTGGTGCTGCGCGACGTTTGGGTAGGGATCAACCGCTTCGACGACATCCAGCGTGACCTCGGCATCTCGCGCAAGGTCCTCGCCGAGCGGCTGAAGCACCTGATCGAGGCGGGGATGCTCGAGCGCCGCGCCTACTCCGAGCGCCCGGTTCGGCATGAGTACGCCCTCACCGACAAGGGCTCGGAGTTCGTCGACGTGCTGATGGCGATGGCCTCCTGGGGAGACCGTTGGACGGCGGGGGAGGCCGGGCCGCCGGCGCTGCGCCGCCATCGCGCCTGCGGGCAGGTCACTCAGGTCGAGATGCACTGCACGGCCTGCGGCGAGGTCCTCCACTCGGCCGACGTCGATGTCGAGCCCGGCCCGGGGCTGGCGCGTAGTCCCGTCGACTAGCCGGCCCGGAGGCGGGCGGCCTGGCGGACCAGGTGGTCGCGCTCGGCGGTGTTCGTGGCCCGGCGGGCCGCCTCGGCGTAGGCCGTGGCGGCGGCGGGCAGGTTGCCGCTCAGCTCGTGCAGGTGGCCGCGGACGGCGTGCCAGCGGTGGCGCTCGCCGAGCACCTCACGCAGCTGCTCGGTCTCGCGTAGCCCGGCGTCGGCGCCGCGGACGTGGCCGACCGCTACCGCGCGCCCAAGCACGGCGGCGGGGTCCTGGCGCGCTGGATCGTCGCTAAGGGCGACCAGGTCGTCGTACCAGGCGAGGATCTGCGGCCAGTCGGTCTCCTCGGCGCTTGCCGCGTCGTCGTGCAGGGCGGCGATCGCCGCCTCAGCCTGGTAGCGGCCGGGGGGGCGGTCGTCCGTCTGAACGGCCAGCGCCGACTGCAGGACGCGCACGCCCTCGGCGATCTCGCGGGTATCCCAAAGGCCGCGGTCCTGCTGGTCGAGCGTGACGATGCGACCCTCTGCGTCGAGTCGCGCCGGCAGGCGGGCGTGGTTGAGGAGCATCAACGCGAGCAGCCCGCGCGCCTCCGGCTCCTCGGTGGCGAGGTTGAGTTGTCTGGCGAGCCGGATCGCCTCACCGGACAGGTCCACCCGGCCCGCGTGGCCGGCCGTGTAGATGAGGTAGAGCACGCGCAGCACGACGGCGAGGTCGCCGAGCTGGTCCAGGCGGCTCCCCCGCAGAGAGCGCTTGGCCCGGCTTATCCGCTGCGCCATCGTCGCCTCCGGCACGTAGAAGGCATCGGCTATCTCCCTGGTGGTGAGGCCGCCGACGGCGCGCAGGGTCAGCGCCACCTGAGAGGCGGGCGCAAGGTCAGGATGGCAGCAGCAGAAGAGCAGGAAGAGGGTGTCGTCGCCCTCTTCAGTGGCGGCGGGCGGCGGTTCGGCGTGCGTCACCTCCTCGCGGCGGTGTCGGGCGGCCTCGCTGCGGCGGGCGTCGACGAGCCGCCGAGTCGCGACCGTCGCCAGCCACGCGCGCGGGTCACGCGGCGGGTGCTCGGGCCACACCCGCAACGCCTCGAGCAGCGCCTCCTGCAGAGCGTCCTCGGCGGCATCGAAGTCCTCGCCTCGCCGGACCAGGCCCGCGAGCACCCGAGGGACGAGGGCGCGCAGCGCGCCCTCGTCCAGCGGTCGCGCCGGCTCGTCGATCACGTCGGGTCTGTCGTCTGAGGACGCTCCCACATGACCTCCCGAACGTCGATCCACTCGTACAGCGGCTCCCCGCCCGGGCCGGGCTCGGAGGAGACGTAGGCCGCGAGCTCGAGCGCACGCTCGTGTGACTCGACGTCGACCATCCACCAGCCGGCCACGAGGTCGCTGGTCTCGGGGTGCGGGTCGTCGGTGGTGACCGGCGCGGCGTCCGGGCCGCCGTAGCGCACCCAGGTGCGCGCCGGCGCGAGCGCCCGCGCGTCGACGTACTCGCCGTTTTCCTCGAGCATCTCGCTGATGTGATTCTGGAAGGCCATGTGCGCCTCCACCTCCTCGGGCGCCCACTGGTCGATCGGAGGAACGGGACGGTGTGACTCCGGGCCGCCGCGGTAGTGCTTGAGCAGCAGGTACTTCGGCATCGTGATCTCCTGTCGTCGTGGGCCGCGCCTGTCGTGGCCCTTCACTTGGTGAGCGGAGCCGGGCAACGCTTCTCGACATGGAAGCAATACCTAGCTCGGGAGCGATCGGCCTCGCAAAGGAAACTCGACCCTCACGGTGAGGCCACCCTCGGGTCGGGCCTCGACGAGCAGGGTGGCGTGGTGGGCGGTCGCAATGGCGTGGACGATCGAGAGCCCGAGGCCGTGGTGGCCGTCGCTCGGCGACGTGCGATCGCTGCCGAGGCGCTGGAAGGGCTCGAGCAGGCGCTCTACCTCGGCGGCGGGGATGACGGCGCCGTCGTTGGCCACCGAGAGGAACGCTCCGCCGGTCCCGGTCCCGGTCTTCACCCGCACCTGACCTCTGGGGACGTTGTGGCGCACGGCGTTGTCGATCAGGTTGCGGACGAGGCGCTCGGCGAGGGCGGCATCGCCGGCGGCGGGAGCGGGCTCGATCTCGCTCTCGATCCGTACGCCGAGCTCGGTCTCCGGCGGCGGGTCGCGCAGGACCGCCTCGGCGACCGCGGCGAGGTCGAAGGGCTCCTGCCGGTCGAGGCCGCGCTCGCTCCAGGCGAGCGTCAGCAACGACTCGAGCAGCCGCTCCTGCTCCTCGCTGAGGACTAGCAGCCGTCGCGAGGTCACGCGGAAGGAGTCGATCGTCGCGGAGGGGTCGGTGAGCCTCTCCTCGAGCAGCGCTCGCCACAGCGTCAGCGGCGTGCGCAGCTCGTGCGCCGCGTTGGCGACGAAGCGCTGCTGGGCGCCGAAGGCGGTCTCCAACCGCTCGACGAGGCCGTCGATGGTGTCGGCGAGATCCTTCAGCTCGTCGCGGGGCCCCGGGAGCGCGAGGCGTTCGTGCAGATTGCGCTCGGAGATCTGTCGGGTGGTCGCCGTCATCGCCCGCAACGGGCGCAGGACCCGGCCCGCGACCAACCAGCCCAGCGCGATCGAGATCACCGTCATGATCGCCAGCGCGATCCCGGATTGGACGAGCAGCTGGTGAAGCTCGGTGCTGCGATTCTGTTCGACCGGGCCGATTCTCGATTCGGCGACGTGGCGCACGTAGCGGGCGACTTCCGGGTTCGCCAGCAGACGCTGGAGGCGCTCGGGGCCGCTCGATCCGTGCGGAGCCCCGGTCGTCGGGACGACGATCAGGTTGATCCCGGTGGCGTTGCGGAAGAGCACGTAGGTGATCGCCAGCAGCAGCGCCCCCGAGACGAGGAACAGGCCGCTGTAGAGGAGGGTCAGGCGCAGGCGGATCGTCCGCGAGGGCAGGCGGAACATCAGATCCGGTAACCACCTTGGGGGACAGTGACGATCACGGGCGGCTCGCCGAGCTTCGCCCGCAGCCGGTTGATCGTCGACTTGACCGTGGTCGTGAACGGGTCGGCCGCCTCGTCCCACACCCGTTCGAGCAGCTCCTCCGGGGAGACGACACGGCCTTGGGCGGCGAGCAGGTGCTCGAGCACCGCGAGCTCCTTCGGGCTCAGCGCCAGGCGCTCGCCGGCCCGCGTCGCGACTCGCCGGCCGGGGTCCAGCAGCAGGTCGCCGTGCTCGAGGATCGGCGGCGACGGCGGCTGCCCGCGCCGGGCGAGCGCACGGATCCGCGCTAGCAGCTCGGCGTAGGCGAACGGCTTCGGCAGGTAGTCGTCGGCGCCGATGCTCAGCCCCTCCACCCGCTCCGCGATCGTGTCCGAGGCGGTCAGCATCAGCACCTTTGCCCCGCCGCCCCGGGCCACCAGCGCGCGGCAGACCTCGTCGCCGTGCAGGCGCGGCAGGTCCCGGTCGAGCACGACCACGTCGTAGTCGACGACGCCGGCGCGATCAAGCGCCTCTTGGCCGTCGGCCGCGATGTCCGCGGCGATCCCGTCGCGGCGCAGGACGCGGGCGACTGAGGCGGCCAGCTCGGCGTGATCCTCGACCACCAGGACTCTCATCGTCTCCTATCGCAGGGAACCCAGTCCGCACAGCTTGCCCGGCCGCCGGTCACAGTGCGGTCACAGCTCCGATGACCGTGGTGTGACCGCCCGTCTCCTACAACGTCGGCACACACCGAAAGGAGCTGGGGATGAGGAAGACGGACTGGCTGGTGGCTTTGACGCTGGGCCTCTGCGTGGTCGGGCTGGCGGCCTGCGGCGGAGGCGGCTCGGGCGGCGGCGAAAGCGCCTCGGTCGAAGAAGCGGGCCTCGAATTTACCGAATGCCTGCGCGCGCACGGGGTCGAAGTCGAAGACCCGAAGCCCGGGCAGAAGAACATCGAAGTCGAAGACGGCAACGACCCGACGACGAAGAAGGCGCTCGCCGCCTGCAACGGCAAGCTCGGCAGCGCCGGACAGGAACTCTCCGCCGAAGAAGACGAGGAATTCAGGGAAGGCGCGCTGGCCCTTGCCCAGTGCCTGCGCGAAGAAGGCATCGACATGGGGGACCCGGAATTCCTCGGCCCCGGCAAATTCCACCTGGATATCGCCGGGATCGACACGGAATCACCCGCCTTCAAAGCGGCGCAGGAGGCTTGCGGCGACAAGTTGCCCGAACTGCCCGGCCTCGCCGTCGGCGGTTAGCGTGCGGCGGGCCCTGCTTGTGGCGACGGCCGGCGCGGCCCTGCTCGGGGCCGGCGTGCTTGCGCTGCTGCTCGGCGGTTCTGGCGGTGGCGCGGCCGCCGGAACCCGCTCCGCCGCCGGCGCTACCGGCACGGTCGAACGGCGCACCCTGGCGGAACGACTGACCGCCACCGGGACGATCGCCTATGCCGGGGAAACGACGGTGCTCGCCCGTCTCTCCGGGACCATCACCGCGCTGCCGGCGATCGCCAACGTAGTCCGCCGCGGCGGGCGCCTCTACGCGCTGGACGGCGAACCGGTGCTGCTGATGTACGGGGCGGTGCCGGCCTACCGCACCCTGGCCGAAGGGGTCGGTGATGGCAAAGACGTCGAACAGCTCGAGCGCAACCTGGCGGCGCTCGGTTACGAACCCGGCACCGTCGACGAGGAATTCACCTACGCCACCGCCGCGGCGCTCGCCGAGTGGCAGGAAGACATCGGGCTCGAAGCCAGCGGCGAGCTCGAGCTGGGAAGAGTCGCCTTCCTGCGCGGACCGCAGCGGGTGACCGAGCTGGAAGCGACGCTCGGCGAAGCACTCGGCGGTGGCGGTGGCGGCAGCAAGGGCAGCATGGTCGCCTGGGAACCGGAAGCCGAAGAAGGGGTCGAAGAGGCCGAGAAAGCCGAAGCGAAGGAAGCGCAGCCAGGACCAGAACCGGAGGACGAAGAAGAGCCGCGGCCCAAAGAAAAACCCAAGCCCCGGGAGCATTCCAAGCCGACACCCAGGCCCGAAGCGGAAGCGAAGGGAGAACCCGAACCCGAACTGTCCTCTGTCCCGGTGCTGCGCACCAGCTCGACCCGGCGCGTGGTCAGCGTCGAGCTCGAGGCCGACCAGCAGTCGATCGCCCATCGCGGGCAGCAGGTCCAGGTGGTCCTTCCCGGCGGCGCCGCGGTGCCCGGCAAGGTGCGCGGGCTGGCTGCGACCGAAGCATCGGGCGGTGAAGGGGAGCCCGGTGAAGAAGTTGAACCGGGAGTCGAAGCGACGATCTCAGTGACCGGGAAGCACCGCATCCCCGCGCTCGATGGCGCGACGGTCAGCGTCCGCTTCACCCAACGGGTCCGCAAACACGTGCTCAGCGTGCCGCTCACTGCGCTGATCGCGATCGGCGGCGAGCGCTTCGCGGTCTATGTCCATGGGGATGGAGCCCGGAAGCGCATCGTCGTCACGCCCGGGCTCGCCGCCGACGGCTACGTCGAGGTCAAAGGCAAGGGGCTGCGGGCGGGGATGAGGGTGGAGGCGGGCGAATGAGCGAGGCGCCGGTTCTCGAGCTGCGCGACGTACGCAAGACCTATCCGGGCGGGGTCGAAGCGCTGCGCGGCGTCTCACTGAGCGTCGAGCGCGGCGAGCTGACCGCGATCGTCGGCCCCTCCGGCTCGGGCAAGTCCACCCTGCTGCACCTGATGGGAACGCTCGATCGGCCGAGCGGTGGCAGCGTCGCGATCGAGGGCCGCGACGTCTCCAGCGCCTCGGACGACGAGCTCGCCGGCCTGCGCGCGACCCGGATCGGCTTCGTCTTCCAGCAGTTCTTCCTACTCGAGGCGGCGCCAGTGATCGACAACGTCGCCGACGGCCTCCTCTACGCCGGCGTCCCGGCTGCCGAGCGCCGTCGCCGCTCCGCCGCCGCGCTTGCCCGGGTCGGCCTCTCCCACCGCGAGCGCCACAGCGCCGCCAAGCTCTCCGGCGGCGAGCGCCAGCGGGTGGCGGTGGCGCGGGCGTTGGTCGGCGAGCCGGCGATCATCCTCGCCGACGAGCCGACGGGCAACCTCGACAGCCGCACCGGCGGCGAGCTGATGGAGCTGTTGCGGGAGCTGAACGCGGCCGGCGCGACGCTGGTGATCATCACCCACGACGACGAGATCGCGGGCTCGCTGCCGCGGCGAATCGCCGTCCGCGACGGTCGGCTTGAGAGCGCCGATGAGTAGCCGCCTGCTGCCGCGCGACCTGCTGCGGCTGGCGACGGTCGGCTTGCGCACCCGCAAGCTCCGCGCCGCCCTTTCGGTGTTGGGGATCTCGATCGGGATCGCCTCGCTGGTCGCGGTCCTGGCGATCTCCGAAACCAGCAAGGCGGACCTACTGGCGAAGATCGAAACGCTGGGAACCAACCTGCTCACGGTCGGCCCCGGCGAATCGCTCTTCGGCGAAGAAACGAAGCTGGCGGCCGCTGCCACCAGTCGCATCCGCCTCTTGGACGAGGTCGAATCGGCCTCCGCGGTCACCGCGGTCGACGGCGCCACGGTGCGCCGCAGCTCCTACGTGCCGGCCGAGATCACCGGCGGGATCTTCGTCGAGGCCGCCGACCCGGAGCTGTTGCGGACGCTCGAAGGAACGACCGCCTCCGGACGCTTCATCGACCGCGCGACCGAACGCTACCCCGCGATCGTGCTGGGGGCGAAGGCGGCAAAGCGGCTGGGCATTCACAACGTCGACGGTGTGGTCCAGGTCTATGTCTCGGGTCGCCTCTTCACCGTGGTCGGCATCCTCGATCCGCTGTCGCTCGTCCCCGAACTCGACAGCGCCGCGCTGATCGGCTACCCGGTAGCGGCACGCCTCTTCGGCACCGATCGCAATCCGTCGATGGCCTACGTCCGCGCCCGCGAGGGCGAAGCGCAGGTGCACGCCGCTGCGGCCTTGCTGCCGAGCGCGGCCGATCCCTGGGACCCCGGAGAAGTCGCGGTCAGCCGCCCATCCGACGCGCTCGAGGCCCAGGCCGCCGCCGAAGGTGCCTTCACCTCGCTCTTCCTCGGGCTCGGCGCGGTCGCCCTCCTGGTCGGTGCGATCGGGATCGCCAACGTGATGATCATCTCGGTGCTGGAGCGACGCTCGGAGGTAGGGCTGCGGCGGGCCCTCGGCGCTCGCCGGCGTCACGTCGCTGTTCAGTTCCTCGGCGAGTCGTTCGTGCTGGGGATCGCCGGCGGCGTCGTCGGGGTGATGCTCGGCGCCGCGGCGACCGGCGCCTATGCCGCCTACGAAGGGCTGACCCTGCTGGTGCCGGCCGCCGCGGTCGCCGGCGGCCTGCTCGCCGCCTGTCTGCTCGGCGCCCTCGCCGGCCTCTACCCGGCGACGCGCGCCGCTCGCCTCACCCCGACCGAGGCGCTGCGGACGACGTGAGGAGTCAGCGCCGCGTCTACTCCTCCGCCGGCCGGCGCCGCCGGAACGCCCTGGCGTGCACGACCTCAGTTGCCGTTCTCCTGACCGCTCTCGCCTTCGTCTGGACCTGGATCGGCGATCACAGGCTGCCTGGAGCCGGGGCTGTGGCAGGTGATGCGCGCGAGGGCGGTTCCAAGCCCGCCGAGCGACCTCCCGGGAAGTCCTTTCACCTGGTCTGGCCGAGCGAAGGCCAGGCGGCGGTGGCGGTGGAGGGACTCGGCACCCTCGGAGTCAGCGGCGGCGAGACGCCGGTGCCGATCGCCAGCGTGGCCAAGGTGATGACCGCCTACCTGGTTCTGAGAGACCACCCGCTTGAACCCGGCGAGGAAGGCTTCGAGATCGAAATCGGCAGCGCCGACGTCGAAGACCTGAATCGGCGGATTGCCCTCAATCAGTCGGTGGTCGCGGTGGAAGCCGGTGAGGTGCTGAGCGAGCGGCAGGCGTTGGAGGCGCTGCTGCTGCCCTCGGCCAACAACGTCGCCGCACTGCTTGCGATTCACGAGGCCGGCAGTGTCGAGGCCTTCGTCGACGAGATGAACGATGCCGCCGCCGAGCTGGGGATGGGGAGGACGCAGTACACCGACCCCAGTGGCTTCGAGGACACCACCGTCTCGACCGCCACCGACCAGCTGAAGCTCGCCCGTGCGGTGATGGCCGACGCGACCTTCGCCGAGATCGTCGCCATGCCCTCGACCGTTCTGCCAGTCGCCGGCGAAGTCGCCAACTTCAACCAACTCGTCGGCCACGACGGCTTCGTCGGGATCAAGACCGGATCCGACCAAGCGGCCGGGGGCTGCCTCCTCTTCGCCAAGAGGATCGAGGTCGACGGCCGCACCCTGACCGTGCTCGGCGCCGTGCTCGGCCAGCGCGAAGGCGATTTCATCCAGGCGGCGCTCGCCGGCGCCAACCGCCTCGCCGCTTCGGTCACCGTCGCCGTCCGCGGACGAAGACGGAACTCGGTCCCTATTCGCCCGGTCGAACCAGGCCGGTCTCGTAGGCAAGGACCACCGCCTGGACGCGATCGCGCAGGCCGAGTTTCATGAAGATGCTGCCCACGTGGCTCTTGATCGTCGACTCCGCCAGGACCAGGTCGGCGGCGATCTCGGAGTTGCTGAGGCCGCGGGCGATCAGCGCGAGGATCTGCCGCTCCCTCGGCGTCAGCTCGGCAAGCTCGGGAGGGCCCTCGGGGGGAGGCGCCGGCCGCCGGGCGAACTCCTCGATCAGCCTTCGGGTGACGGCGGGAGCGAGCAGCGCCTCCCCGGCCGCGACGACCCTGATGCCGGCGAGAAGCTGGTCCGCGGGCGCGTCCTTCAGCAGGAAGCCCCCGGCGCCGGCCTTCAGCGCCTCGAACACGTACTCGTCGAGGTCGTAGGTGGTGAGGACCAGAACCCGAGGGGGATCGGCCTTGGCGCAGATCCTCCGGGTGGCCTCCAGCCCGTTGAGGTTCGGCATCCGGATGTCCATTAGGACGACGTCGCAGCGAGTTCGCGCCGCTGCCTCCACCGCCTCGAGCCCGTCGGCGGCTTCGCCGACCACCCGCACGTCGGGCTCCGACTCGATCAGCTTTGTGAAGCCGGCACGGACCAGCTCCTGGTCGTCGACGACGAGGACGCGGATGCTCATCTCCCCAGCTTCCCCTCGATCGGCAGTCGCGCGCGGACCCGGAAGCGCCCGTCACCGTTTGGCCCGACCTCCAGGCTGCCCCCGTACATCGCCACCCGTTCGCGCATTCCGATCAAGCCGTGGCCGGCGCCGTTCGCCTCTGCCGCAGCCGCCGGCTCCGCGTTGTCGATCTCGATCTCCAGCAACCGCTCCTGCCATCTGAGTGCCACTCCCACCGGCGTTCCGGGGGCGTGCTTGCGCGCGTTCGTCAGCCCCTCCTGCACGATCCGGTAGGCCGTGAGGTCGAGGCCGGGAGCGAGCTCAACCGCGTCGCCGCTCACCGCCAGATCGACCTGCTGCCCGGCATCCGCCGCCTCAGCCAGGAGGTCGGGTAGGCGCGCGAGTCCGGGCTGGGGGGCCAGCCGGTCCTCGGAAGGCACCCGCAGTACCCCCAGCAGCCGGCGCAGCTCCGTCAGGGCCTCGCGACCGGAGCTCTCGATCGTCTCCAGCGTCTGGGCCGTGCGCTGCTCGTCGGCGGCGAGCAGCCTTCGCTCCGCCCCGGCCTGAACGACGATGAGGCTGACCGAGTGGGCGATCACGTCGTGCAGCTCGCGCGCGATCCTGGCGCGTTCCTCCGCCGCCGCTTCGGCCACGGCGTGCTCGCGGTCGCGCTCCAGTCGGTCGGAGCGCTCCCGCAGCAGGTCGACGAGCGTCTGTCGACTCCTCATGATCCGGCCGAGGCCGATCGCGCCGGCCCACCACAGCAACGCCGGCAGGCCGTTGCCGATCGTCGACCCGCCGGCCGCGAGATCGACGGCGGTCGCCAGGACGGTGAGTCCGAAGATCGCGATCCCCGCGCGCAACTGCCTCTCGCTCGCGTGATAGCCGAGCGCGAAGCAGGCGACGACACCGGCCGCGAACGGCTCGAAGGGAGGCTGATGGGAGCCGTGGTAGTAGAGGGCCACCCAGGCTCCCTGGGCGACGAAGACGGCGGCAAGGACAAGGGCGGGGAACCGTCGCCGCAGCGGCAGCGGCAGGACCACCGCCAGCAGGAAAGCGAGGTTGGCGAGCCGTGGGCCCTGGTAGCCGACAGCCTCATAGGAAGTGCTCATCAAGACCACTCCCAGGGCGAGGAGGGCGAGCGGGGGAGCAAGATCGAGGATGAGGCGACGCGTCTCCCTGTCCATGCTGGAAAGCTAATCGCCTTCGGCGATGGCGGCCTCCCTCCGCAGGAGGAAATGCGCGCCGGGGATCTCGTCCTCAGGTCGGAGGCGATCGGGCCTCCAGCCCGATGCCGGGAGCCCGTTGCTCTCCTAGCTTGGCGCTAAAGCAACCGAAGGAGGCAGCAGTGTTCAAACGCATCACCGCGCTGGCAGCCCTGGCCGCTGCCGCGGCGGCATTCCTGCCGTCAGCGCTCGCCACGGCCGCGCCGGAAGGAACCATGACCCTCACCGCGTCGTTCGAACAGCGATCGATGGCCAAAGTCGGTGGCGGGCGAAGGGGCGTCTCACCCGGCGAGACGATCGTCTTCTCGACCACCCTGAGGAAGGAAGGCGAGGTGGCGGGACGCGGCGAGTTCGTCCAGACCGTCGTCGACCCGAGGTACCGGGGCATCTCGATCCGCGCCGACCTTCTGCTTCCGGACGGAACGATCGAGCTGCAGAGCGCTGGGGTGAGCGTTCGACCTCCCGGCGGCGCCAAGCCCACCCGCGAGCCAGACATGGCGATCGTCGGCGGGACTGGCGCTTACGCTGGGGCCGCCGGAACGGTGCGCATGACCGCCGCGGGACACCGGACACAGCGCCTAGGGCTCACCTTCACCAACTGATTGACCTGGAGGGCGGCCCGTCGCAGGGTCGCCCTCCAGGCTTTCTGGTTGCCCCGCCGGCCTCCCTCACGCCCTTGCGGCACCGAGGAGCGGGTCGACCTGGTTGAGCGTTTCGGTCATGCCTTGCTCCATCCCCATCTCGAGCATCTGTTCCATCGACTCGCGGTCCCCGAAGTGGGTTTGGATCGACATCGTCGCCGTGCCGTCGGCCTCGGCGATTGTCACCGTCATCGCCGTTGGGCCTCCGTCATCCGGCTTGCCCTGATCGTCGACGGCGTCATCTTTGATGCGCAGCCGGTGGGGCGGCTCGACCTCCTCGATCCGCCACCAGCCGTGGTGTTTCTCACCGTCCGGGCCGGTCATGAAGTAGGCGGTGCGGGCGCCGACCGTGAGCTCGTGCTCGAGGAAGGTCGACGAATGGGACGGCGGGCTCCACCAGCGCTCCAGCTGGCGCGGATCCGACCACAGCTCCCAGAGCCGCTCGGCATCGGCGTCGAACTCGGCCGTGATCGTCATGGTCAGGGAGTCGACGTCCTTGTCTACGTCGGTGACGGGCATCAGTTGTCTCCTTTGTCGGTTTCGAGGATCTGCTCCATCCGCTCGATCCGGCCGCGCCAGTCCGCCTCGAGGCGATCGAGTGCGGCATGAGCGCGTAGGAGGGCGTCGGCCTCGGTGTGGACGATCGACTCGCGACCGATCCGGTGCTTGCTCACCAGTTTGGCCCGCTCCAGCACGGCGACGTGCTTCTGCATCGCCGTCACGCTGATCGGGTGTTCACGGGCCAGGGCCGAGACCGAGAGCCGGCCCTCGTGGGCGCGGCGGAGGATGTCGCGACGGATCGGATCGGCCAGCGCCCTGAACAGCAGGTCGGTGGCCTCTTCGTCGTCGTGGATCGGTTTCTCATCTACAACCATCTGGTTGTAAGTTAGCACGACGGTCGCCCCGTTGAGTGGAGCTCATTCCACGCCGAAATCGCTGAGCTTCACGATCGTGCCAGCACGCGGAAGTGCTTGATCGCCGCCGGGCCCCGCAGGCCGGTCGGGCCGATGGCGCGGACGCGCAGGGTGTGTCGGCCGTGAGTTACCCGATAGCGCAGGGGTGAGTGACAGGGGCGATAGGGGCCGCGGTCGCGCTTGCATTCGAATCCCCTCGTCTTGGTGGGGGAGTAGAAGCGGAAGCGGGCGCCGATCTGGCGGCGGCGGCTGGTGGTGAGCTTCCAGAAGTGCTCGGCGAAGACGATGATCGTGCGGGGGCGCCGGGGGGCCTTGCCGTGGCGAGCGGGCGGGTCGGGGGCGGTGAACGGATCGGTTGCGGTGAAGATGCGGCCGTCGATGCCGACCAGGGTGCAGAGCGAGGTCGAGGCGCAGGAGGCGGAGAAGAGCGCGTTCCGCGGCGGCTGGAGTTCTTTCCCGTTCTCGGTTGGCCGAAAGGGAACCAAGTTCTCGAAGTGCCAAGAGCCCGGGCCTCCCGTCGGAGCGGTCGAGGCGAGAGCGTCGCCGTTGTTGTCGACCGCCACGCAGGCACTCGCTGTCGGACAGGAGATGCCGGTGATCTGGACCGAGCCGCCGGCGTTTGTCTCGCTCCAGCCGGTGCCGCTGCCGGCGGGGTCGGTTGAGGTGAGGACGTTTCCGGTCAGGTTGCCGGCGGCGCAGAGCAGGGTCGATGCGCAGGCGACTCCTTCGAGATCGCCGGGGCCGCCCGGGGTTCCCACTTCCCGCCAGGCCGAGGCGCCGGCGGTTGGGTTGGTCGAGACGAAGATCCGGCCTTCCCGCGCCACGGCGAGGCAGAGCGAAGGGGTACCGCAGGAGATTCCGCGAAGATCGAGCGAGCTGCCGAGCCGGCTCGCCTGCCATTGACCCGCGGTCGGGTTGGTCGAGGTGAGGACCATGCCGTTGGAGTTGTTCGATCCGCCGGAGACGGCGGCGCAGAACGACGGTGAGGGACAGGAGACCGCGGTCAGGTGGGTGGCACCGTCGCCTTCGTTGATGACTGTCGGCGACCAGGCATCGGCACCGCCGGTCGGATCGGTGGAGACGTAGACGAAGCCTTCGTAGCTAACCCCGACGCAGAGGCTCGGCGAGGCGCAGGAGACCGCCTGCAGGCGGCCGCCCGGTTCGGGGCAGTGTGGTTCTCCTTCAACGCAGGTTTTCCCCGGGCCGACGGGGTAGGGAGGGCCGACGACGTGCCACTTGGCGGCACCGCCTGTCGGCGTTTGCGAGAAGGCAAGCGTGTTGAGCCCGCCGACGGCGACGCAGAGGGATGCGGTCGGGCAGGAGACCCCGGACAGGGGCGGCCCCCACTGGTCACCCGACCTCGGCGGCAGCTGCCGCAGCGTCCAGTTCGAGGCAGCGGCCGAACCGGGAGGCGCAGCGATGGCGACGAGCAAGACGACGGCGCTGCAGGAGGCGATGAGGACGCGCCTCGGCAAAGGAGCCGTCATTTCAGGCGTTCGTGCTCGGAGTCGACGATTCCTGACTGCAGATAGGCGGTTTCGCGGAAGGGAGTGCCGGCGGGGGCGCCGTACTGATCAGTGGCCTTCGGGCCGAAGATCATTTCGGCCTCGGCAAGGATCTGGCCGGTGTGGGGATCGAAGATGAACCGGCGGCCGAACCCGCTTCCCCTGACCCAGCCGATCGCGTCACCCTTGCGCCCGGCGCCATCGGCCACATCGCGCTCGAAGCCGATGCCTGGGATTTCGGCGAGGGCATTGAGGGCGGCCGCGCGTAGCGCCCGGCTCGTGATCGGTTCGCTGAGGATTTCCAGGAGCCGTTCGACCGTCGCGCCGCCCCTCGCCGAGTCGGCCGGAGACGGATCGAGCGGCGCGCCATCGCCGTCGCGGTTTTCGACCGCCAGGCGCAGGGCTTCGGGCTCGGTCGGCAGCCGGGAGAGTCGGGACAGGTAGGTGAATTCATGGCGGCCACGGAACGAGTTGGCCGCGAAGTCCTTCACGGGGCGGCCGGAGCTGTCGCGGCCCACTTCGTGTTCGCTGGGGTCGAAGGCCCAGGGTGGGGGCGAGCCCGCGTCTTCCCAGAGCCTTTGGTTGGCGCTGGAGAGGAAGCTGACCCGGCCGAGGGTTTCGCGAACGCGCGTCTTCCCGTTCGGAGCGGTCCAGACCTCTTTCACCGCTGGCACCAGGGCATAGCGGGCGCTCGGATCGTTGATCGGCACGAAATACCTGGGGTGCGCCTTCGAGCCCTTGCCGTGGCCCTTGGGGAGCCAGCCCTCCAGTTGGGACACCTCGGTCTTCGTGTAGAGGAACTGCCCGGGGGCCGGGGGCGCTTCAACTGAAGTGTCGGATGCTTGGGCGGAGCTGGCGGCCTGGTGGAGATCGGCGGCAATAGCGGCTTGGGGCGGCGCCTTATTGCCGTGCGGAACGTAGGCGGGCCCGCCTCCCTCAGTAGATCCGAAGGCGCCAAAGCCGCTGGGCAGTGCCGGGACCAGCTTGCAGGGTTCAACCGGGCCTTCGGCGACTGCCATCTTGGTGATGCTTCCCCCTTCGGGGTCGCCGTTGTAAGGGACGGGCGTGCCGGAGAGGACGATGCTCTGGTCTGGGCGAAACGCTTCGGGGTCCAGAGTGATGTTGGCCATTTCGTCAGCAGAAATTTCGCCGTGCATGCGCTGCCGGAAGCTTTCACGCGATGCCTTGGTGCTGCGGATCCCGATGGTGATCCCGCCGGGGCCACCCATGGTCCCCCCGCCGAAGCTGCCACCACCCGGAAGGTGTAGGACCGCGGGCTTGTAGTGCGGTTCCCGACAGACTTTTCCGGCCGGCAGCCAAGTCACCTGAGCGCGGATTCCGGCGTCCTCCAGCGCTGCTTCCAGACCGGAGGCGTCTTCGAGGGCGTAGACCTTGATCGTCACCCCGCCGCCCTTTTGTGGTTTAACGGCAAAGGCCTTGGAGGGGTTGTCGCCACCGGCGCTGACGATCAGCGCGACCACGACGGCAGCAAGGACGACCCCGACCCCGAGCGCCAGGCGCGGCGCCCGCCGGTGCCAGGAGGGCGTCGCGTCCTGCGCCTCAGCGGCCTCCGCGGCTGCGGCGGTCGCGCCGCGCTCGGCGACGACCGCCTTCAGCCGGGCGAGTAGCCGCTGCTCGAAATCGGGCCGTGGTTTCTGCTCTGGGCTCACGATCCGTCCTCCTTTCCTGGGTTCGGTTGGTGGGCCGCGGCCTCGAGCTCGGCGCGCAGCTTGCGCCGCGCCCGGTGCAGGCGCACGCGGGCGGCGCCCGACCGCACGCCGACCGTCGCCGCCGCTTCGGCGACCGTCAGCTCGTCGATCGCGACCAGCTCCAGCACCGCCCGCTCCGCCTCGGGGAGGCAGTCCATCGCCTCGTAGAGGCGGCGCGACTGGGCGGCGGCATCGATCCGCGCGTCGATCCGCGCCGCGTCCTCAGGGTCGAGCAGGGCGCTGCCGCGCAGCCGCTCCTCGCCGGCGCGCTCGCGACCGCTGCGCCGACGGTCGTTGGCGACGAGCACGCGGGCGATCCCGTAGAGCCAAGTCTTGGGCGCGGCCCGGCCCGGCCGGTAGCGGTGGGCCGAGTCGATCGCGGCGAGGAAGATCTCCGCGGTCAGGTCGGCGGCGCGCTCACGATCATCGACGCGGCGGGCGACGAAGCGCTGCAGGTCCTCGACGTGTTCGCGGTAGAAGGCCTCGAAGATGTCGGCGTCAGTGCCGATCCAGTGCAGCTGCTCGGGCCCGACGCCACGCTCGCGAGCGGCGACCACACTGAGGCGGCGGCTGAGCTCGCTCGGTGGCCTGGGCAGAGTTCTCTCCGTCTCCATGTCCCTTATTGGTCGCGAGGGGAGAAAGCGTTACCGCGAGCCCAAACACGGCCGCCTGTCGTGGTCAGCTAGCGCTTTTTGAGCCTCAGCCCATGGCTGAGAGTGTTGGGGCTGCCGCCACTCGGGGTGAACGAGACGTTCAGCGTCAGCTTGACCGCGCCGGTCCTGCTCAGGGTTTTCCCGGCGCCACCGATCGCCTTGACCGTGAGGATCGCTTGGCCGGGCCCCTTTACCTGGGTGGTCACCTTTTTGACTCCCTTGCCCGTCAGCACAAGGGAACCAGCTCCGGGAAGGATGGCCGCCAGGGTCGCGGTTCCCTTTTTCTGGTTCAGTTTTGCTTTTCCGAAGGCGAATTTGTTCGATGGCACAGCTGGGCCAGGGGCGCCAGGGGAAGAACCTGGGCCGGCGGCGCCGGCGCCGGCGCCTGAAGACGATGTAACCGCCGTCGGCGCCCAGCTCGGGTACTGGGGGTTGCCGCTGGTGACCACCGGCACGATGCCGCTTCCGTCGGCGTTCATCGTGCGGATCCCGCCTCCTCCTTCGTAGGCGATCTTGGCGCCATCGGGAGACCAGGCGAGGGTGTTCGCCAGGACAGGACTACCACCGGGCAGAAGACGGGTCTCGTTGGCGCCGTTGGCGTCCATCACGTGGACGCCGTTGTCGATTCCTGCCGCGGTTTCGGTCCTCGAGAAAGCGATTTTCGTTCCGTCCGCGGACCAGGTCGGAGCGATGTTCTGGATCGGACCGTTGCTGAACGTGAGCTGGGTCTGGCCGGTCCCATTCGCGTTCATCACCCAGATCTCGTTGTTGTACTCGACACTGCAGCAAGGGAGCGGGCCCGCGGCGACGTAGACGATCTTCGACCCGTCAGGAGAGAACTCAGGCGCGCTCTCGTCGTTGCTGGACCCTTCGGTGATGTCAACCGGATTGGTGCCGTCGGCGTTGACGACCCAAATGTCTTGGTCTTGCTCGGTTTGCCGCTGCCGCATGAACGCCACCTTGGTCCCGTCCGCTGACCAGGTCGGCTCGAAGTTGACCACCTCCGGGTGTTTGGTATTGGTGAGATCAGTTGCGCCACTACCGTCGGCATTGACCTTGAAGATGTTCCAACCCCCGTCCCGAAAGCTCTGGAAGACGACCTGCTGGCCGTTGGGAGACACCGCTGGGCGCTCCTCGGAAAAGCCGTTTTCGGCAGTGATGTCGAGCCCGTTGCTGCCGTCGGGATCGATACTGAAGATGTCGGTTTCGGATGATCCGGCGACCGACATTCCGTAGTAGATCTTGCCGTTGGAACCGGAGAAAGTGGCGGCCGCCAAGGCCGGAAGCCCGAGAAGCAGGATCACCGTCACAGAGGCCAATCCGATGAAGCGCCTGGCACTCCACGAGCTCGGCATGTGACCGACACTACAGCCTGGCGGTGCGCCGTCCAATCCGGTTGCTTCGAAGCCGTAGGCGCTCGCCGCCGCCGTTTCGAGAGGATCACGGCATGCGGTTCACGCGTTTGGAGCTGGAGGAGTTACGTGGCCAGGAGGTCGACGATCTCGTCGGGCCGGGGCTGAGGCTGCTGTTCGTCGGTATCAACCCCGGCCTGTGGACGGCCGCGGTCAAGACCCATTTCGCGCATCCCACCAACCGCTTCTATCCGGCGCTGGCCGCGGCCGGCATCACCGATTACGAGGTTGACCGGGTCGCCGGGATGACCGCTGCCGATCGCGCCCATCTCGTCGCGCGTGGCATCGGGATAACCAACCTCGTGCGGCGGGCCAGCGCGCGTGCCTCCGAGCTCTCGTCCAACGAGCTGCGCGAGGGCGGCGAGCGGCTGCAGCGGTTCGTCGCCGAGCACCGGCCCGCGGTGGTCGCGATCGCCGGCGTCACCGCCTACCGCGGCGCCTTCGGCGAGCGCGGCGCGGCCCTGGGCCGGCAGCTGGACACGCTCGACAGCGCCGCCCGCTGGTCCGGCGCGGCGCTCTGGGTTGTTCCCAACCCGAGCGGGCTCAATGCCCACGAGACGGTCGCCACGCTCGCCGCCGCCTACGCGGCGCCGGCCGCCGAGGCCGGCGTGATCGACCGGGCCACGGTCAAGACGCCGGCAGGTAGGTGAGCAGGACCACGCCGGAGTCGAACCGCTTGATCTCGTCGAGCTGCATCCGCACGGTCCCCCTGTCGCCGAGCACGTGCAGGTTTGCCTTGCCCCAGACGAGCGGGTTGAGGTAGATCTCAAACTCGTCGACCAGGCCCTTCTCGGCGAGGGAGTAGGCGAACTCGCCACTGCCGTGCATGAACAGGTCGCCGTCGACCTCGCCCTTCAGCTTCGGGATCGAGTCCTCGAGGTCGCCCTCAAGCAGGGTCGCGTTCCACTCGAGATCGCCGGACAGGGTGTTGGAGCCGACGTACTTCGACATCGCGTTGACCATGTCGGCCCATTGGCCCGATTTGCTCGGCCAGTATCCGGCCAGGCCCTCATAGGTCTTGCGGCCGAGCACCATGCCGCTGGACCTCGCCTGACGCTCGAACGAGTACTCGCCGTGATCTCCGTCCGGCTGCACCCACTCGCCGACGGGATCAATGACCCCATCGACGGTGGCTTGTGTGGTTGCAATCAGCTTTCCCATCTCGATTCTCCTTTGGTCGCGGAGCTCCCTATGAGCCCCTCTACCCAATAGACGAACGGGGACGCACGGATTCGACATTCGGCTGCTACTGGTTGAGCCACTCCTCATAGGTGGGGCCGGCGAGCTTGGCGATTGGACCGGGCAGGAGGGCGTCGGCGGGATAGAGGCCTTCCGGATCATCGGGCCACTCGCCGGCCTCGATGCGCAGGCCGTTGCCCTGCTTGGCGGCGTGGAGCTTCGCCATCTCGACCAGGTTCTCCGCGCGAGGGCCCGCCACTTCCGCGATTGGGTTGCCGCGGGGTGCGGAATCCACCCCGTCGACGAGGTCGGCCAGCGCCTCGGCGACGCTGCGGGCGGCGACGAGCTGGGTGCGCATCGTCGGTACGTAGCTGACGTCACCCTGGCGAGTCCACTCGACCAACTCCGCGACGAACTCGTGGAACTGGGCCGCGCGCAGGATGCGAGCCGGTACCGGCCCGTTGAGATGCGCTTGCTCCTGGATCACCTTGGCGGCGTTGTAGCCGACGTTGAAGTGGTCGGTGCCGACGATCGAGACGACAATGAAGCCTTTGACCCCGCGCTCGGCGCCGGCCTGCTGCAGGTTGCGCACCGCAGTCGTGAAGAACTCGGCCGCCCCATCCGGGGTGGGGCTGGTGGTGGCGTCGATGATCAGGTCGACTCCCTCGAGCGCAGCGGCAAGACCCTCGCCGGAGATCACGTCGACCCCGACGCTACGCGCGATCGGCACCACCTCGTGCCCGCGCTCGCGCAGGATCTCGACGGTGGGTGTGCCGAGGCGGCCGGTCGCGCCGGCAACTGAGATCTTCTTCTCACTGGCCATGGTTGCTTTCCTTTCAGTCCGAGGCCGCCTCTTGGTCGGCCGTTTTCCTCGTTCATAGTTGTGACGGAGCCGAAGGCCGAGATGTGACCGAGTCCGAACAGCAAGATCTGGCGGTGCGGTTCGAGCAGAGCCGCAGGCGCCTCTGGGCGGTGGCCTTTCGCATGCTCGGCGCCAGCGGCGAAGCGGACGAGGCGGTGCAAGAGGCCTGGCTGCGGTTGGCTCGCAGCGACTCGGAGGAGATCGAGGACCTGCCGAACTGGCTGACGGCCGTGGTCGCCCGGATCTGCCTCGACATGCTGCGCGCCCGCAAGGCCCGCCGCGAGGAGCCGCTCGGCCCGCACGTGCCCGACCCGATTGTCAGCCCGATCGAGGGCGGCGACCCCGAGCACGAGGCCCTCGTCGCCGATTCGGTCGGTCTGGCAATGCTCGGCGTGCTCGAGACGCTCAGCCCGGAGGAGCGCCTCGCCTTCGTCCTGCACGACATGTTTTCGGTCCCCTTCGAGCAGGTCGGCGACCTGCTCGACCGCTCGCCGGTGGCGGCGAGGAAGGCTGCCAGCCGTGCCCGCAAACGGGTCGAGGCCGAACCGACCGCGCCCGACGTTGACCTCGATCGCCAGCGCGAGGTCGTCGAGGCCTTCTTCGAGGCCTCACGTAAGGGCGACTTCGACGCGCTGGTCGCGGTTCTCCATCCCGAAGTCATCCTCCGCTCCGACGGCGGTACAGCTCGCCCGTCGGCCAACCACGTCATCCGTGGCGCCGCCGAGGTTGCCGGCCGCGCGCAGACCTTCGCCCACCTCGCGCCGTTCGTTCAGCAGGTCCTGGTCAACGGCGTCCCCGGCGTCGTCGTCGCCCCCCAGGGCGAGCCGTTCTCGGTCTTGGCCTTCACCGTCGCTGGCAGCCAGATCGTCGCCATTGACGTGCTCGCGGATCCGGTGCGCCTCGAGCGTCTTTAGGTGGTGAGTCGGACCGGGAGCGTTTTGAGCTGGTTCAGGAAGCCAGACTCGACGAAGATCGGCTTGCCGTCGAGGGTCATTTGCGGGTAGCGGGCGAGGGTCTCCTCGATGAGGATCTTCAGCTCGAGCCGGGCCAGTGCCGTGCCGAGGCAGAAGTGGCGGCCGCCGGCGCCAAAGGCCTGGTGCTCGGGATTGCGGTGGACGTCGAAGCGGTGCGGGTCCTCGTAGCGGCTCGCGTCCCGGTTCGAGGACGCGTACCACATCACCACCTTCTCGCCCTGCTTGATCTCCTGGCCGTGCAGAACCGTGTCCTTGGTCGCGGTGCGGCGGAAGTGGGCGAAGGCCGGGAACATCCGCAGCGACTCCTCGACCGCGCTGGGAATCAAAGTCGGGTCGTCTAGGACGAGTTGACGCTGGTCGGGGTCTTCCAGCAGCGCTCGCATCCCGCTGCAGTAGGTCGCCTTGGTGCTGTCGTTGCCGGCGGCGACGAGGAGGAAGAAGCCCATCACGATCTCGTGCTCCTCGAGCTTCTCGCCGTCGACCTCGGCATTGACCAGGACCGTCGTCAGGTCGTCGGTCGGGTTCTCGCGCCGCTCGGCGATCATCGTGCCGCAGCGGGAGAAGACTTCGGCGACCGCCTTCTCGATCACGGCTTCGATGCTGTCGGGGCCGTCCGGGCTGTAATCGGGGTCGCTCGCCGCCAGGGCCATGTTCATCAGCTCCGCCCAGGCGGCGTCGTCCTCCTCGGGGATCCCCATGAAGCTGCCGATCACCCGCGAGACCGCGGGCTGGGCGACGTCGGTGACGAGGTCGCAGGTCTCGCGGCCCTCAAGACGGTCGAGCACGCCGACGACGATCTTGCGGATCTCCTCCTCGTGGGCGGCGATCCGCTTCGGCGTGAAGCCGGCCTGGAAGAGGGCCTTGAGGCGGTCGTGCTTGGGCGGGTCCATGCCGATGAACATCGCCCGCGCCAGCTCGATCGGGAAGACCTCGTCGATCGCGACGACGCCGCCGAGTTCAGAGGAGTAGGTCTCCCAGTCGCGGCTGACCGTGTGGACGTCGTTGGCTGTCGTCACCGACCAGAAGCCGGCGGCCTCCGGGATCTCGGTGACTTCGGAGGTCCAGTGAACCGGGCAGCGCTCGCGCATCTGCTCGAACAGGGCGTGGGGCGGACCGTGGGCCCAGTGCTCGCGCTCGAGCACGAGCTCGTCCTCGAGGCTTCGCTCCTCCTTCGCGCTCTTCGCCTCGTCGGCCACCGTTGCGGATACTACTGGCTGGCTGGCCAGTTTTCGAGGACCGATCCGATTCCCGCGTCGGCACTGTGACCTGGCCAGTCGAAAGTCAGCCTTGAGACGAGAGGCCGGATCAGGCAGTATGCGCGCTCGATGTTGGGGAACGTCAAGTTGGTTCGGCTGGTCTGCCTGCTCGCAGTGCTGGGCGTCTTCGTGGCGCCGGCCACGGCGGCGGCCCCCAAGTTGGCTGACCTCACCGTGGGAACGCTGACGCCGAGCGGCGGCGCGGCGGCGCCGGGGGCGAAGGTCTCGATTGTCGCCAAGGTCAGCAACGGCGGCCCTGGTGCGGCGAATGCGTCGAAGCTGGCCGCCTACCTCGGCAGCGGACGTAAGCACTCACGCTCCGATCTCAAGCTCGGCAGTCTCAAGGTGCCAGCGCTGAAACCTCATCACAGCGCCACCGTGCGGGGCAAGGTGACGATTCCCGCGAGCAGCAAGAACGGCAGCTTCAAGTTGATCGCCTGCGCTGACGCCGGCGCCAAGGTGAAGGAGTCGAGCGAGACCAACAACTGCCGTGCGGGCTCGGCCGCGTTCCAGGTCGGCTCTTCCGGTCAGCCAGGCGGCGGATCTGGCGGGCCGACGCCCCCTGCGGAAACGCCGCGCCAAAACCCGACGCCTCCGAAAGAAGAACCGCCTAAAGAAGAAGAACCTGGCGAAGAAGAAGAACCTGGCGAAGAAGAACCGACGCCGCCCGGTCTGCCCGGCAGCGACGACCCGGTGCCGCCACCACCCGCGCCGCCGCAGGCATCGGAGCTGCCGACCGGGGAACAGGCCCCGTTCGGCGAATCGACCTCCTTCCTCTTCGAAGGGCCCGACCACGTCCAGACCGGGGTCGACGATGAAACGATCGAACCGGCCCGCGCCGGCGTTCTGCGCGGGCGCGTGCTCGGTGCCGAAGGCAGCCCGCTGCCGAGCGTGGTGGTGACCGTCGCCGACCACCCCGAGCTGGGCCAGACAATCACCCGCGCTGACGGTCGCTACGACCTCGCGGTCAACGCCGGCGGGCTGCTCACCCTGCACTTCGAGCGACCGACGTTCCTGCCGGTCGATCGTGACGTCGACCCGCAGCTGCGTGACTACGAAAAAGTCGAAGACGTCGTCCTGCGCCATTTCGACGCGGCGGTGACCCCGATCACCTCCAACGCCTCCGGCACCCAGATCGCCCGTTCGAGCATGTCCAGCGACGCATCGGGGGACCGGCGTGCGACGCTGATCTTCACCCCCGGCACCGCGGCGACGATGCGACTGCCGGGCGGCGCCACCCAGCCGCTGGGCACGATGCACGTACGCGCCACCGAGTACACGGTCGGGACGCGCGGGCCGGAGTCGATGCCCGGCGACCTGCCGCCCAGCTCCGCCTACACCTACGCCGCCGACTACAGCGTTGACGAGGCGGTCGAAGCGGGCGCCACCGGGGTTGAGTTCAACCAGCCGGTGCCGATCTACACCGACAATTTCATCGGTATGCCGGTCGGCACGGTGGTGCCGCTCGGCTACTACGACGCGAACAGCGGCGAGTGGGTGCCGGAATCGAACGGGCGCGTGGTCAAGATCATCGCGATCGTTGGCGGCAAAGCAGAACTCGACACCGACGGTGACGGCAACGCCGAGAGTCCGGCGACGCTGGCCGGCCTCGGCATCACCGATCAGGAGCTGACTGCCCTCGCCGGCATCTACTCGACCGGCAAGGAGCTGTGGCGAATCGCCGTGACCCACTTCTCCTCCTGGGATCAGAACTGGCCCTACGGACCTCCCGGCGGATCCGAACCGCCGGAACCGCCGCGCCCGCCGCGCCCCAATAACCCCAGGGACCCGAAAGACCCCAAGCCGCCCTGCGAAGCGGAAACCGGCTCCGCGGTCGACTGCGACTCGCAGGCGTTGCGCGAGGCGCTGCCGATCGCCGGCACGCCGTTCACGCTCGACTACACGAGCGCGCGGGCGGAAGCGCACAGCGTGCGCGACGTCGAAATCCCGATCACTGGCGCGAGCGTGCCGGCGCCGCTGAAGCGGATCGAACTCGACGTCCAGGTCGCGGGGCAGAGCGAGCACACCGAATATCCGCCGCAGACCGGCCTGACCCACACCTTCCACTGGAACGGACTCGACGCTTACGGCCGCCCTGCCGTCGGCACCGTGCAGGGCGGGGCGACGATCAGCTACGTCTACGACGCCGTCTATCGCAGCCCGGCTCAGAACTCAGAAGCCTTTGCCCGCTTCGGCGACGCACTCTCGCCGGTGCAGACGCGCAAGGAGGTGAAGATCACCCAGCACTCGGACTTCACCGTGATCGGTAAACAAGCGCTGCCGCCGGCCTTTCTCGGCGGCTGGACGCTGAACGTGCATCACACCCTCGACCCGGTCTCCAAGGTGGTCGAGCTCGGCAGCGGTGACGACATGGCGTCGCCAGTGCAGAACGTCGCCCGGCTGCTTGCTAATCCCAATACCGAAGTGACCTACCCCGACTCGCGCACGCTCAAGGGAGTCACCTGGCAGCCCGATGGCAGTGCCTGGTTCCTCGACGTCCTCTACACGATCGGCGACAACCAGTACACGATGCGGGTGCGCCGGGTCGCCCCCGACGGCACGATCTCGACCGTGGCGACCCTGCCCAAAGCCTCGCCCGGCCACCCCTTCGGGGAGACCGGGATCGCCTCGGCGCCCAACGGCGGCGCCTGGGTCCTGACGACGAACGTCACCACTACCAAGGGGCTGCTGTGGAGGGTCGAGCAGGACGGGACGGTGAACCAGGTCACCGCCGGCGATCTGGACATGACCCAGTCGGTGACGCCCAACGGCGGCGACGGCACGCCCGCCTCCCAGGTCCTGCTCGACGCGCCCGAGGCGATCGACTCGGCCCCCGATGGCACGGTCTACATCGCCAGCCTCCCGCGGATCCAGCGCGTCAACGCCAAAGGGGTGGTGGAAACCGTCTACACCTCGGGTGTCGGGCCCGGCGAAGGGAACTTCGGCACCGACACCTTCGCCGTCGGCCCTGACTCCAGCCTCTACGTCGTCCACATAATTTCCGGCGCCAGGGTGATCGACCGCGTTCTGCCCAGCGGCAAAGTCCAACGCATTGTCGGTGGCGGCTCAAGCGATTGCTGTAACACCGGCCAAGTCGCTACCCAGATCAAATACAACTACTACGGCCCGGTGGCCGTCGGCGACGACGGCAGGGTCGTGTTCAACGACGGCCGCTACCTGGACGCGGTGCGTGGCGACGGCACGCTCGAACGCCTCGCCGGCACCTCGGGCAACCCCGGCTCGAGCAGTCCTGACGGCGCCGGCGCTCTGTCCGTCGACTTCACCAACAGCGGCGCAAACCACATGGATATCGGGCCCGACGGCCGAATCATCGTTGCCACCAACTACGCCGGCGTACGCACCGTCGAGCCGGGGATACCGGGCTTCGCCTTGGCTGGTTATACGGTGCCCTCCCGCGACGGGCGCGAGCTCTACCGCTTTGACTCGAACGGCCGCCACACCGAGACGCTCGACGCCATTACCGGAGTCCCGATCTGGCGCTTTGCCTACGACTCCGCCGGCCGCCTGGAAACGATCACCGACCGTGACGACCGCACGACGACGATCGAACGGGACGCGGGCGGGGCGCCGACGGCGATCGTCGCCCCCACCGGTGAGCGCACGACCCTCAGCCTCGATGCCGATGGAAACCTGGCGACGGTCCAGCGTCCCGGCCTGGCCGCTACTCAGCTGGAGTACAAAAGCGGCGGCCTGCTGAGCAAAGAGACCGATGCCACTGGGGGCGTCCACAAATTCGACTACGACGCCAACGGCTTCATCAGCTCCGACACCGATCCCGACGGCGTTAAAACCACGGTTTCCTCCTCGCAGGGCCTCAGCGATCGTGAAGTGACGCTGACCAGCCCGCTGGGGCGCAAAACGACCTTCCTCAACGGCGGCGACGCAGCCAATGGTTGGACCCGAACCGTCACGTCGCCGTCCGGGGCCCAGACGCAGACCAACGTCGCTCCCGACGGCACCATCACCGCGACCCTCGACGATGGCCGGACGAGCACGGTTACGCAGGCGCCCGACCCTCGCTTCGGCTCACTCGGGCCTTTCCCGGCGGACATCGCGATCAAAGAGCCATCGGGCCTGACCTTCCATCTCGCTCGCAGCCGGGAAACGTCGCTCACCGATCCCAAAAACCCGTTCAGCATCAACGCATTCGAAGATCGCTTCCGCCTCGGCTCGCAGACGTTTGCCAGGCGCGCCTACGCAGGAGCAACGCGGACCCTGACTGTGACCGATGAGGCCGGCAAAAAAGCGGTCGAGACATTCGACGCCAAGGGTCATGTGGTCTCGCTCCAGGAAGACGCGGCGGAAGCGACAAGGACTGCCACGGTCGACGCGCGTGGCCGGGTCTCGCGCATCGACGAGGGTGACCAGACGGTCAAATACACCTATGACGGGCACGACCGCCTCGCCACCCGCACCGACGCGCTCGAACACAAAACGAGCTACGAATACGACGAAGCCGGCCGCCTCACTTCGGTGAAAGCGCCCGCGGGCGAGTCCTACGGCTACGAATACGACGGCTTGGACCGGCTGAAGAAGCTGACGCTGCCATCCGGCGCCAGCTCCCACTTGAATTTCACGCCGGCGGGACGGCTGGAATCGTTCCTGCCGCCGGGCAGCGGCGCCGGCTACCGCAACGGCTACGACGCCGATGGCCTGTCGAAGACGACGACCCTTCCCGCCGGCCGCAAAATCGAAATCGGTCGCGATGGCGGCGGCCGCGTCAACTCGATCAACTATCCCGAGGCGAACGTCGGCGTCGGTTACGTCGGCAACGACTCGCGGGTCTCTTCGTTGACCCGGACACCGGCGGGTGGGGGCACCGCCGAGGGGCTGGCGATGACCTACGACGGTGACCTGCTCACCTCCGCGCAATGGTCGGGACCGGCTGCCGGGCGCTACGACTACTCCTACGACGCGAATCTCCGCCTCTCACAGGCAAAAGTAAGCGCCGGCTCGGAAACTTCGACGACGACGATCGGCCGCGATGAAGCCGGGCGGGTGACCACCCAAGGTCCCTTTACGTTCAGCCGCTTCGGGCCGCAGGGAGCGATCTCAGCGATTGCCGGCGGCCCGCTGGCGGTTAGCCAGATCTGGGATTCGCTAGGCCGGCTCGAATCTCGCACCGACAGCGTCAACAGCACTAACGCCTACAAAATGGTGCTCAGCCACGATGCCGGCGGCCGCCTGACCCAGAAGGTGGAGACGATCGCCGGCACTCCCCACACCTTCACCTACGAATACGACGCCGACGGGCGGCTGACGGACGTCCGCCGCGACGGCACCCTGACCGAGCACTACGGCTACGACGCCGACGGCAACCGCACCACTCGGCAGGTCGAGGGAACGCCGACGACCACCGCGACCTATGACGCCAATGGCCTGATGACCGGGCTGGGCGGAACCACTTACACGACCGATCAGGATGGCTTCGTTGTCACCCGCGGCGGCAGCTCCTTCACCTACTCGGCCCGCGGTGAGATGACCTCGGCGACGGTCGGCGGCGTCACCGAGACCTTCGCCTACGACGGCTGGGGACGCCTGGTTGCGCGCACCGTCAACGGCCAGACCTGGCGTTACCTCTACGGCAACCTCGACCAGCAGCTGCAGGTCACCGCGGCGGTCGAGCCCGACGGCACCCTCGACGTGCTCGATTACACCGACAGCGGTTACCTCTTCTCGATCCTGCGCGGCGCCACGCGCTACTACGTCTCGACTGACCAGGTCGGTTCTCCGCGGGTCGTCAGCAACGCCTCCGGCGCGGCCGTGAAGGCCGTTTCCTACAGCGCCTTCGGCGAGGTGCTGAGCGATTCCGCTTCCGCCTTCGAACTGCCGATTGGCTACGCCGGGGGCATCGCCGATCCCTTCGCGGGCGTCGTTCACCTAGGCGTGCGCGCCTACGATCCGGCCTCCGGGAGGTTCATGTCCCGTGACCCGCTGGGGCTTGCCGGGGGCACCGCCAACCTCTTCTCCTACGCCGGCGGCGACCCGATCCAGTACTCGGACCCGACCGGCTTCGGCTCCGGCTCGCTCAGCCTCTGCGAGGGGGTCTGCGTCGGGACCAAATTCGCGATTACCGACAAGGGCCTCTCGGCCTGCGTCGAGTTCGGAGCCGGCATGGGTAACGATGTCGAGATCTCGCCACTGGGGGGCCTCGATGAATCGAAGTTCTACGCCAAGGCCTCCGCCTCGGCCGGTCTCGGCCCGATCGTCGGCGGTGAGCTCGGCTACGAAGCCTCGACCGATGGCAACTGCCAGAAACGCCAGGGCAACCTCAAGGTCTGCGCGCTCGGCGCCTGCGTCGATTCCTCCGACGGGATCAAGGTCGATCCCAACAAGTCGCTGGAAGCGCTGACCAAGGCCAACCACGCCGGCCTCGAGGCAAAGGCCGCCTTCGGCGTCTGCCAGCAGCTGCTGTTCTGAGCGTCGCTACGCTCAGACTGTGACGCCTGAGGAGCTCGACAACCTCGCCCACCTGCGCCGCGCTCGCGATCGGATGGACCGCGAGTACGCGCGCCCGCTCGATGTCGCCGCGCTCGCTCGCACCGCGCTGATGTCGAGCGCGCACTTCTCGCGGCAGTTCCGCGCGGCCTACGGGGAGACGCCCTACGGGTATCTGATGACGCGGCGAATCGAGCGGGCGAAGGCGCTGCTGCGCCGCGGCGACATCTCGGTGACCGAGGCCTGCATGGAGGTCGGGTGTACGTCGCTCGGCTCCTTCAGCGCTCGCTTCACCAAGCTGGTGGGGGAGACGCCGACGGCCTACCGGGCCCGCGACCACGGCGCGCTCGCGAACGTGCCGGGCTGCATCGCCAAGGACATCACCCGGCCGAGCCGCGAGCCGAGCAGGAATGGACAAACGCCCGTGGCTCTTGCTCCCTAGCCTTGCGGGCATGAACCTCACACTCTCCCAATGCTTCGTCCTAGTCCATGACCCCGACCAGGCTCTCGCCTTCTACCGCGACACGCTCGGCCTCGAGCTGCGCAACGACGTCGCCAAAGGCGAGTTCCGCTGGATCACCGTCGGCGCCGACTCGCAGCCCGGCGTCGCGATCGTCCTCACCAACTACCTGAACGGCAGCCCCGCCGACCAAGACGCACTCTCTGCCCTGATCGCCAAGGGCGCCCTCAACGGCGTCCACTTCCACAGCGACGACCTCGACTCGACCTTCGAGAAGGTCGACGCCTCGGGTGCCGAGATCGTGCAGGAGCCGACCGATCAACCCTGGGGCACGCGGGACTTTGCCCTGCGCGACCCGTCGGGCAACATGATTCGCATCGACCAGCCGCCCGCCACGCAGTCATGACCACTCCGTCCGAGCAGATAGACGCCAGGATCCGCGAGCTGGGCGACTGGCGAGGCGAGACCCTCGCCCGGATCCGAGCGCTGATCAAGCAGGCCGTGCCCGGGGTCGTCGAGGAGTGGAAATGGCGCGGCGTCCCGGTTTGGTACAGCGAGGGAATGATCTGTACCGGCGAGACCTACAAGGACAAAGTGAAGCTGACCTTCGCCAAGGGCGCCTCGCTCGACGACCCCGCGGGCCTTTTCAACTCCAGCCTCGACGGCAACGTCAGGCGCGCGATCGACCTCCACGAGGGCGATGAGCTCGACGAAGAGGCGCTGAAGGGACTCCTTCGCGCCGCGGTGGCGCTGAACACGTCATCTGCTCCGAAGCGGTAGTCGTCTTCCCTGCTCAGTCCGCTCTACCGGCCCCGACAGGATCGAGGGCGCCGGCGAGCAGCTCCACTGAACGGAGGCGGTTGGAGACCGAATCGGCGTAGTGCGCGGTCATCAACTCATCGGCGCCGGTGTCCTCGGCGAATTTGACGAGGTAGGCCGCCACCTCCTCGGCAAGGCCGACGGCGCTGTAGGCGAGCATCTCGTCGACGACGGCAGCTTCGGGCGAGCTCAGAAGTGCGGTTATCTCCTCCTCGCCGAGGCGCTTGCCACGGCCGAAGAGGTTGCGGGCGCGGGCGCGACGGGTCGCTTCAAGCTGGCTGTCGGCACTCTCGTGCGTGTCGGCCGCGATGACGCCGACGCCGGCGACCACGTAGGGCTTCTCCAGTTGCTTCGACGGCTTGAACTTCTCGCGGTAGAGCGCGATCGCCTCATGCAGGAAGCGGGGTGCGAAGTGAGAGGCGAAGGCGTAGGGGAGGCCGAGCTGGGCTGCGAGCTCGGCGCCGAAGAGGGAGGAGCCGAGGATGTAGAGCGGCACGTTGGTGTCGCGGCCGGGAATCGCCGTCACCCCGGCAATTGGGCTTTCGCCTGCGAGGAACCTCTGCAGCTCGACGACGTCCTCGGGGAATCGTTCGCTCGCTCGCGGATCGCGCCGCAAGGCCATCCAGGTTCTCTGGTCAGTGCCCGGCGCCCGGCCAAGCCCCAAGTCGATCCTGCCGGGATGCAGCTCCTCCAGCGTGCCGAACTGCTCGGCGATCACCAAGGGGGAGTGGTTCGGCAGCATCACGCCCCCGGCGCCGAGCCTGATCGACTCGGTGTGGGCGCCGATGTGCGCGATCAGGACCGCTGTCGCCGAAGAGGCGATGGAGCGGATGTTGTGGTGCTCCGCGTACCAGATACGCCGGTAGCCGCTGCGCTCCGCGAGCCGCGCCAGCTCGACGCATCCCTCAAAGCTTTCGGCGATCGTCTCCTCCCGCCCAACCGCGGCGAGATCGAGGATCGAGAGGGGAAAAGACGGGTTTGCCATCGCCGAGACGATAGGCGACAGCGCTCTCGCAACTACAATCTTCTCGGTTACGGAAACCGGTCGTTTATCGGCTGGCTGCGAGGGAGATATGGCACCAGGGGGAAAAAGCGCTTTTCGATCTTGGAATCCTGCCGCGGTGCGCGCGGTCGCGATGTGCCTGGCGTGCGTTTTCCTCCTCTTCCTGGGCTCGTCTGTCAAGGCGCCCACGGCGCGAGCCAGTTTCGACAAGGTCGTCGGTACGGCGAGGAGCACGAGCCCCCTGACGGCGGCGCTCGCCCCGGGGCCGCGCAAGACAGCGGTGATCCTCTTCAACTTTTCTGGCGATTCCAGCCAGCCCTGGTCCGTCGCCGGCGCCCGCTCCGAGGTCTTCACCGGCGCCCAATCAGCCAACGTCTTCTACGAAGAAGAGTCCTACGGCACGGTTTCCCTGACGGGTGATGTCCGCGCGGACGGGGACGTCTTCGGCTGGTTCACGCTCAACACGCCCGCGGGCGGCTGTGACTACGAAGAGTGGGTCAAGAAAGCCGACGAAGCAGCGGCGAACGCCGGAGCCGTGCTCAGCGAATACCAGAATCTGATCTACATGTTCCCGCCACAGTTCAGTTGTCCCTGGAGCGGTCTGGCGGGTGTTGGCGGCGGAAACGGGCCGATCGGCGCCGGCGGTCCCGTCGGGGTGCTGATCAACGGGAACTTCGGAACCGGGGTGGTCATCCACGAGCTGGGCCACGCCTTCGGCCTCTGGCATGCCGGCAGCTGGACCTGCACCGCCGGCGGAGTCAGGGTTCAAATCAGCGATAGCTGCGCCGTGAGCGAGTATGGGGATCCTTTTGACGTCATGGGAAGTGCCTCGGCGGCGCGGCACAACAGCGGTTGGAACCTCGCCAGGCTCGGCTTTCTCAAGCCGGAAAACATCGAGACGATCGAAACCTCGGGCACCTACTCGATGCGCTCCGCGCTGCACCCGACAACCGAACCGACGGTGCTGCGCATCCCCAGGGAAAGGACGGTCGATGGCGATGTCGCCTCCTGGTACTACCTCGAAGTGAGGGAGCAAGGCGGCGTCTTCGAGAACGTCGCCGACGCGACCGACACCGGTGTCTCGATCCGGATCGCTCCGAACCCCGGGGGCTACTCGCCGGAAACGTTGCTGCTTGACGCCAACCCCGGGACCGCCACTTTCCAGGACGCGCCGCTGGCGGCGGGGGAGACCTTCGATGGCGGACCGGTACAGATCAAGACCCTCTCCGCGGGCGGGGGGAGCGCGGCGGTCACGATCACCCTCGACGAAGAAGCGCCCACCGCTCCATCTGGCCTCACGGCCACCGGTGGGGAGGAACAGGTGCAACTGCAGTGGAGCCCAAGCAGCGACAACTTCGGCGTCGAGCGCTACCGGGTCTTCCGCGACGGCAGCGAAGTCGGGACCACGGCGGGGACCAGCTTCCTCGACGCCCCGGCTCCGGTCGGCGATCACGAATACGTCGTCTACGCGGAAGACGCAAGCGGGAACCGCAGCGCCGCCTCAGGCCCGGCGACGGCGACGGCCGCGCCCGACGAGGAGCCGCCTACGGCCCCGGCCAACGTCACGGCGACGGTCGGAACGAAAGGAGTGGAACTGGAATGGGACGCGAGCAGCGACAACGTCGGCGTTGAGAGCTACGTCGTCTTCCGCGATGGCAGCGAACTCGGGGCCCCCACCGAAACGAGCCTCCTCGACTCCCTCGCCTCCGTCGGCGATCACGAATATGTCGTCTACGCGGAAGACGCGGCCGGGAACCGCAGCACCGCGTCCGACCCGGTGACGACGACGGTCCCCGGTATCTCGGGGCCCTCCTGCGCGAGCGGTTCCTGCGGGCTCACGTTCAGGTACACGGGGGCGACAGCAACGTGGACGGTGCCGCCAGGCGTAGCTAAAGCCGACTTCACCGTCGAAGGGGCCAGGGGTGGCAGCGATTCGCCCCAAGCCATTCTCGGCCGGGGCGCCCAGGTCATTGCGACCCTCGGGTCCCTGACGGCCGGGGAGCAGGCGACCGTGAGCGTCGGCGGCGCGGGCAAGACTGACGCCAAAGGGGGCGCGGGCGGCTTCAACGGCGGTGGCGACGGTGGTCGAGGTGGCGGCGGTGGGGGCTTCAGCTCGGTGTCGTTCGGCTCAACCCTGATGCTGCTCGCTGGCGGTGGTGGAGGCAAAGGCTCGAGGGGGTTCAACGCGATCGCCGAGACGGAACCGGGCGGCGGTAACGCCGGCAGTGGCGGCAGGGAAGGCACTCGGGGCTCGGCGGGTGTCGCAACGGAAGCGTACGGGGCGAAGTTGGGCGCGGGGAGTGGCGGTGGGCAGGGCGGTGAAGGCGCCGCCGGAGGCGCCGCAGGGGACGTCACCGGGACCAGCACCTGTCCGGGAGGTGCCGGCGCCGGCACCGCGGGCGCATCCGGTGGCAGCTTCTCGGGCGGTGGTGGCGTCTCGGGAGCAGGCGGCGGTGGTGGCGGCGGTTACGTCGGCGGTGGCCAGGGCGGCGGCGGTGCCGGCGATGCGTGTGGAGATCGTGCGGGGTCGGGTGGTGGTGGTGGTGGCTCCAGCTTCGCCGCAACCGGGATCACGGCCACGATCTTCAGTGGATTCAGGCGCTCCGATGGGCAGGTCTCCATTGCCTACGCGAATCCGATCACGGCAGGAAAACGCAGCTACTTGACGCTGTCGGACCAGCAGCTCGTCGTGCCCGTCGAGTCGGGCTTGCTCTCGGGGGCTCCCGGCCCAGGCGGCGATTCGCTGACGGCGAGCCTGGCCGACCCTCCCGCTCATGGCTTGACAACGGTGAATGGCGACGGGTCCTTCACTTATATGCCCACCGCCGGCTACACCGGCGCTGACTCCTTTGCCTACCGCCTTGCTGACGCCGCGGGCGACTACGCGACCGCCCAGGTGACCCTGACGGTTGCGGTCCCCCCGGCGGCGGAAATCTCGGAACCGGTCGCGGGAGGCACATACGTCGCCGGGCAGTCCGTGTCGACGGCCTTCTCGTGCAGCGAGGGGGCGGGCGGGGTCGGCATGTCCGCGTGCACCGACTCGAACGGCATCAAAACCGGGGGCGGGGGGTTCGGCCACCTGGACACCTCGACGGTGGGACCCCACACGTACACGGTCACTGCTCTTTCCAAAGACGGCCTCACCGGCAGCACCTCGATCGACTACACGGTGACGCCAAAAATCACAGAGCCGCCGAAGCCGCCCACGGAATCCCCGTACGAACCGCCGAAGCCGCTCTTCGGGATCGAGCTCTCTCTCGGCGCACAGAAGGAGTCCCTGCGCGAGTTGTTGCGGAGCGGGAAGCTGACAGTCACCGCGACGGTCGACAAAGCGGCGAAGGTCGTCTTGACCGGCAGGGCGAAGCTCACTGTTCGTGTCAAGCGCAAGACGCAGACGAAGTCCGTCGAGGTGTTCGGGGCCAAGACGATCAACTTCGGCGAGCCGGGCGAAAGATACGAGACGCTGACGCTCTCCAGGCAGGGTCGCGAAGCGCTGCGAGATCTTTCCAAAGCGAAGCTGACGATCGCCGGCAAGGCGACCGACGCGTCGAGTGAGGTGGCGAGGCGAACGGTGGTGTTGACTCTGCGGCGGTGACGCCCTGGTTGCACAAACGCTTCCCGGCTCTCGCCGAGGCCCTGCCGCATCTGCCGCTGTCCGAGCGCCCGACGCCGGTTCGCGAGCTGCCCGGGGTCGGCATCTGGGTCAAGGAAGACGGCGCCTTCGGCTCGGGGGGCTGGGGCGGCAACAAGGTGCGCAAGCTCGAGTGGTTGATTCCAGATGCGCAGCGGCGCGGGAGGCGCTCGATCCTCACCTTCGGCGGTCTTGGCACCAACTGGGGGCTGGCGACGGCGCTCTACGCGCGCGAACACGGGCTCGAGACGGCGCTGGCGCTCGTCGACCAGCCAGTCGACGATCACGTGCGGGCCCAGCTCGCCCGGCTCGAAGCCTCGGGCGCGCGCATTCACCGCACCCACACGAAGGCACGCACCGTGGCGATGCTGCCCTGGCTGCTCGCTCGCAACGCTCGCGGGGGCCGGCCGCCGTACCTGTTGCCGGCCGGCGGCTCTTCTCCGGTCGGAGCGCTCGGCTACGTCGAGGCGGCGCTGGAGATCGCCGCACAGGTCGAGGCCGGCTCACTGCCCGAGCCCGCCCACGTCGTCGTCCCGGTCGGCACCGGCGGCACCGCCGCCGGTCTGGCCCTCGGCTTCCAGATCGCCGGCCTGCGCAGCCGCGTGGTCGGGGTCGTCGTCAACGACCAGCTACGTCTCGACGCACCCGTGTTCGCCCGCCTCGCGCGGCGCACCGCGGCCTTGCTGGAGCGCCGCGGAGCGCGCCTCGGCCAGCTCAGGCTCGAGCCCGGCATGCTCGACCTGACCCGCGACCAGATCGGCGCGGGCTACGGCCATCGCACGGAAGCCGCCGAAGCCGCCGCCGCCCTTGCCGCCGAGGAGCGGCTCGCGCTCGACCCCGTCTACACGGCGAAGGCGATGGCCGGCCTGCTAGCACTGCGCGCGGAGGGGGATCTTGGCGAGCCGGTGCTGTTCATCCACACTGACGGGCCACGTTGAAGACGGCCGTTCCCGGGTAGGCGAGGCCCGATGCGCAAGCTGATCTTGCACATGGGGATATCGATCGACGGCTTCGTCGCCGCCACCGATGGTGCCCATGACTGGGGCTACACGGGGGAGGACGAGGCGGCCAAGCGCTGGAAGCTCGACTCGCTGTGGAACGCGGGAGCGCACCTGATGGGCCGCGTCACCTACACAGACATGGCCGAAGTTTGGCCGAGCTCGAGCAGCGATTACGCCGCGCCGATGAACGAGATCCCCAAGGTCGTCTTCTCCAAGACTCTCGAGCGTGCCGATTGGCCCGAGGCGCGAATCGCCTCCGGCGAGCTGGATGTCGAGATCGCCGCGCTGAAAGCCGAGGAGGGTGGCTACCTGCTCGCCCACGGCGGCGCGCAGTTCGCGCGGGCACTAGTGCGAGAAGGCCTCGTCGACGAGTACCGCTTCGTCGTTCATCCCGCGGCGCTGGGGCGCGGTTTGGCGATATTCAGCGAGCTGCCGGCGCGGCTGGCGCTCGACCTGGTCGAGGCGCAGCGGTTCTCGACCGGCGCGGTTGGCCACGTCTACGTGCCGCGTGAGCTCGAGTCCAGGTAACCAAACCTTAGGGAGACACCGTGTCCGCAACCGTTCTTTACATGTCGATGTCACTGGATGGATTTGTCGCCGGTCCCAACGAGGGCCCGGACAACGGCCTCGGTGACGGCGGGGATCGCCTGCACGAGTGGTTCTTCGCGGGTGCCGCAACCGGCCACGGAGGAGTGCCTGGGCGGCCCGAGGGAACCAATGGCGCGATGATGGACGAGGTGATGGCCACCGGTGCGGTTGTCGCTGGCCGGGGTACTTTCGAGCCCGCGGGTGGCTGGGGCGGCGACCACCACGACGGCGTACCGATCTTCATCCTCAGCCGCCATCAGCCCAACGCCGAGGTGGCGCAGTGGCCGCTGGTGACCTACGTGAGCGATGTCGAGACGGCGATGGCCCGGGCGAAGGAGACTGCCGGCGAGAAAGATGTTCTGGTTCACGGCGTTGGCACCGCCCAGCTGGCCCTTGCCGCCGGCGTTCTCGACGAGCTGCAAATCCACCTGATTCCGGTTCTACTCGGTGAAGGCCGGCGACTCTTCGAGGGGCTTGGTCCCGAGCACATCGAGCTGGAGCGCACCCGGGTCCTCGAGGGAGAGTCTGGTGTCACCCACCTGCGTTACCGGGTGCGGCGCTGACGCGCGGTTGAGCCGCAAGGCGTCCTCGCTCCCGCTCAGGAATAATTGATCGATTAGCCAATAGGCCGGCATCGGGAGTTGTGGCCATGGGCTGCTGGGCAGGGAACCCGGCTGATCGACGAGGAGGAGAGTCAAATGAAGTGGAGTCGCATCGCCGCAGTTCTCTGCGTGTTCGCGGTGTTCGCCGCGCTCGCGAGCTCAGCCTGGGCGACGAAGTACGTCGCGCTGGGAGACTCATATTCGTCCGGCACCGGGACGCGCACCTACTACGAATCGAAATGCCAGCGCTCGGTCTACGCCTATCCGTACCTACTGCACGAAGCCCATCCGACCTGGACCTTCGTCGACGCCGCCTGCTCCGGGGCGACCACCGAAAACGTTCTCAATACCCAGGTCGCCAGCGTGACCTCTGACACCAACTGGGTCACCTACACAATCGGCGGCAACGACGCCGGCTTCTCCAGCGTGATCACCGAATGCGCGCTGCCGTCCTGGGCCTCGGACTGCAACGGCGCGATCAACAAAGCCCAGGCCTACATCAAAAACACCCTGCCGGGCCGGCTCGACCTGGTCAACAACGCGATCAAGTCACACGCGGCGAGCGCGAAAGTGATCGTGCTCGACTACCCGCGCCTCTTCAACGGCGAAGACTGCAACGCGCTCACCTTCTTCAGTCCGAGCGAGGAGACGCGCTTGAACGAAACCGCTGACCAGTTGAAGAACGCGCTCAGCGCGGCGGCGACGAGGGCGGGGGCAAACTTCGTCTTCCGCGACGTGATCCCACCCTTCATCGGCCACGCGGTCTGCGACGGTGGCGGCGGTTCCTCGACCGAGTGGATCAACGGCCTCTCCAACCCGACCGGCGAGAGCTACCACCCGAAGATCACCGGTCACGCCAACGGCTACTACCCGGTGGTCCACGCGGTCACGGGCTAGCGCTGGAGCACGGCGGTGCCGGCATAGGCCGGCGCCGCCGTCGCCTGGCGACAGCCGTTGGGCCAGCGGTTCGGCGGCAGTTCGGCGCCGTGGCGGGCGGTCACCAGGGGCGTGTTGTAGGTCGCCGCTATGTCACTGCGCCGGATCGCCTTGCGGAGCTTGGCGGCTCCGGAGGTGGGCGCTGTCGACTTGCTCGCCGCCTGTCCCGCGAAGGGGTGTTGGGCGGCCTCAACCAGGCGAATCAGCGCGTGCGGGCCGCCGTATGCGCGCAGGGTTCTCTCCAGCGAGTAGATCGGAACTTCGCGGGCGCCCAACGTGGCAGCGAGGCGGACGTCGTTGAGCAGCTTCGAGAAGTGCCGGTAGGGACCGCGGCCGGCGGAGCCGAGGCTGATCTGCCCCACGCGACCGAAGGCGTGGCGGGCCGAGCGCAGGTAGGAGGAGACGATTCCGGGCCCGGGGTCTCGCCCCGAGTGGTAAGCGAAGACACTGCGGTAGGCCTGGAAGTAGAGCTCGTCCCATGGCGCCTTCGGCAGGATGAACCCGGTCGCGTCCTGAAGGGCCAGCCGGTGGTCCTTGAGATCGTCAAGCGTCGCCGGTGCCGGCGCCGCGGCGATCTTGACGTTGTGACGTTTGGCCCAGTGCACGATGCGGGCATAGCCGTGCCAAGCGGCGCACTGCCCGGTCGGGTCGATCGACTGCTGGAAGAGCGCCCGCAGCGTGTCCTCGCTGCCGCCGCCGACGATCGAGGCTGCCGTTTCGTACGGAGTGCGGACCCGGGGCTCGGGGTCGAGGGCGACTCCGCGTACCCGCACATGCTTCTTACGCGCCCAGCTCACCAGCGACTTGGTGGCGGCGAACTGCTCGGCCGCCGCCCCCTCCCAGGCCCAGTAGCCGTCGCTGTAGGGGATCAGGACCCAGGCCCAGACCGGCACGCCGAGCCGATTGGCCTTGCGGATGATCTTCAGCCCGTCTCGCCAGTGGGGCTTGCCAGGCGGCACCGGCCCGAAGTCGCGCTTGTAGCGGAGGTTGAAGTAGAGGGGGATCTGATTCCGTTGCAGGACTCGCCACAGGTACGGGGTGTAGGCGTGCAGGTCGCGGCGCTTCCAGTAGGTGCCGGGGGAATCCCAGTCAGTGCCGGGGACCGCCTCGCCCGCCCAGAAGCCGATCGTCGTCCCCTGCTGGGGCAAAGCCGCCTGGGGAGCGACGGCGCCTGTGGTCCGCGCGAGGGCGGCATGCGGGGCCAGTAGTGCGAGCGCAGCCAAGGCCCCAACGATGATTCCTCCCCGCGTCATCCTCCCATCGTAGGCTGAGATGGCATGAGCGCGGTAAGGCGTCCCTCGCGGGCGCAAGTGAGACGGCGGCGGGCGGTTGCGGCGGGTGTAATCGGACTCGTCGTCCTGGCGGTCGCCTACCTGGCCCTCTCTGACGCGATCTTCGGCCCGAGCAACGCCGAGCTCGCCAGGCGCAATGGCGACCAGCTCATCCACATCGGGATCCACAGCAAAGCCGTCGGCCGCGAGCTCGGGGTCAACGTGATCGTGCCGCCGCGCGCCGGGCCGCGCGGCAAGCGCGGGCTGCTGGTCTACCTCCATGGCCGCGGCGGCTACGAGGGGACCTTCAACGACGCCGTGCTGCGCGGGCTGCCCTTGCTGCACGGCCGGGGGCCGGTGATCGCCTTCCCCGCCGGCGGCGTGCACGGTTACTGGCACAACCGGGCCGATGGCGACTGGGACACCTGGGCCACGGAGGAAGTGATCCCCCGCGTGGTCAAGCGCTTCGGCGTCGATCCGCACCGGATCGCGATCGGCGGCATCTCGATGGGCGGCTTCGGTGCCTTCGACATCGCGCTCCACCACCCCGGCGTGTTCTGCGCCGTCGGCGGCCACTCGCCGGCGCTCTGGTTCGAGGGCGGCGAAACCGCGCCCGGCGCCTTCGACGACGCCGCCGACTTCGAAGCCAACGACGTCGTCGGCACGGTGCAGGAAGACCCGGAAGCGTTTGGCGACGCCCAGGTCTGGATCGACTACGGCACCGAAGACCCTTTTCGCCCCTACGACGAAGGCTTCGTCGAAGCGATGGAAGCGGGGGGCGCCGACTTCACCTCGCACTCATGGCCGGGCGCCCACGAGGGCGGCTACTGGAACGACCACTGGCCCGACTATCAGCGCTTCTACGTCAGAGCGCTGGCGCACTGCAGCTAGCCGTCGGGGAGGACGCGCTCAGCGGCCGACTGCTTCATTTGCTTCAATCGGAGGACCAGAGAAAGGAGGTGGTCCTAACTTGATTCACATGCTTAATGGGACTCTGGAGGTGCAGGGCCGCTAGGCGCCGCACTGTTTTCGGGGCGCCCGGTGGAATCCACCCCGGGCACCGGCGAGCAGGAAATGCCGGGCTTTGTCCCACCCGGTCGCAGCTTTCATGCTCGTTCCAAGCACCTCATCAGGGCCGCCTTCGGGCGGCCCTGATGCTTTAAGGACCGGCCTGCGGCCGGACGAGCGGTCACGCCTCACGGTAAACGCGTTTATCTAGTCTAAAAATGCCTCTTTTGCAGTGATATCTCATGAGAGCTTGACAAAAGAAACACGACTATCTACTCTCCTTCGCGAATCGGTAAACACCGTTATCCACCGGATAGATGGTGAGCTGCTTCTGTCAGCACAGGGACATAACCGAGCCTCGAGGAAGCCGCAAAGGGAAGCGGCGGGCAGAGGGGCTCACGGGACAAGGAGAGAGCTACGTGACTCGCCACGCGAAGGCATCGTCCGCGGGACCAATTCAGGGGCGAGGTAGCCTCATCTTGCTCTCCTTCACCGCTGCATTGCTCGCACTCGCGTTCTTCGCCTCCTCTGCCTTCGCCTCCAAGCAGGCGATCAGCAGCTTCGGTACCTTCGCGGAATCCGGTAGTTACGGCGGGGACCTAAATAACCCGCGCGACGTCGCTGCCAATGAGACCGGTGCCGGTCCCGGTAACGCGGGTGACACCTACGTCGCCGATGAAGCCAACAACCGGATCGAGCGCTTTGACTCCGCGGGCAACTTCATCAGCGCCTGGGGCAAGGACACGATCGCCGCTGCCGTCAATGAGCGACAGCGGATCGTCGTTGACGCCACCGGCGGCACGTTCACCCTCTCTTTCGGGGGTTCGACAACCGAACCAATCGCGTCCGATTCTGTCTACCGTTCCTATATCCAAGAAAAGCTCGCCGTCCTGCCGAGCGTGGGCGGCGAAGGTAACGTCGCGGTATCGCCTGCAGGCTCTAACAGTCCCTTCGTCGTTACTTTTACGGGCGCTCTCGCCGGCACCGACCAGCCAACGCTCACCGCCGACACGAGCCAACTGACCGGCACGGTCGAAATCTCGACAATCGTCAACGGGGGTCCCGTCTCCGACGACACCGGCACTGGCTTCGAGACCTGCATGATCGCTGCGGAGTGCCAGGCAGGCACCGCCTCGGGTGAGAACGGCGCTCTCAGCAGCCCTCAGTCGGTGGCTGTAGACCAGGACACCGGCAACCTCTACGTATCCGACCGCGGCAACCGCCGAGTCGACGAGTACGACGGCGAAGGCAACTTCATCCGCGCCTTCGGCTTCGACGTTGCCGAATCGGGACCGGGGGACACCGGTACGGGATATGAGGTCTGTCACGAAGAAGACGGCGACACCTGCAAGGAAGGCCTAGCAGGCTCCGGCGTGGGCCAGTACGGCGAAGGCTTTCCCGAACGTGGCTTCGGTATCGCCGTGAGCCCTGCCGACACCAACGCCTCGACCGGCACGGTTTACCTCGCCGACTCCGGCAATCGGCGCGTCGACACTTTCGACCTCGACGGAACTAACCCCGCCTCCTTCGGCTCATCGGCCAACTTCGGCGAAGAACAGCCGCGCAGCGTCGCCGTCGACTCCCGCGGCATCGTCTACGCCTCGGACTCCAACAACAACGGTGACATTCAACGCTATGACTCCCAGAATGCCGATGGCGGCGGAGGGGGCTTCCTCGCTCCGATCCTGCCGCCCAACAACGAGCGGCAGGAAATCAGCTTCACCGGCTTCAGTAGCGGCGACAACTTCAAGCTCGCCTGCCCCGACGGCACCCAGACCGAAGAACTCACCTACATCGCCGATGAAACCGGTACCAAGATCATCAAGAGCGGCCTCGAAGGGGCCTGCGGCGCGGCCAACGTCTCGGTCGCGGGCGAACCGCCCAGCATCACCGTCACCTTCAAGGGCGCCCTCGGTGGCACCAACCAGCCGCAGATGAACTGCACCGTGCTGGGCGGGGGGACAGACAGTTGCTCGGTCACCACTACCAGCGAGGGCCACTCCGGCCCGCTGCTCGCCGGCGGCAGCGCTTCCTCGGCTACCCTCGGCCTCGCCGTCAACTCCGCCGGCAGCGCCCTCTACGTCCTCCGTGAACCGTCCTTGGGTCCGATCGTCGTGCAGCAGCTCGGCCCCGCCCATGAACCCGGCCTGAGCGCGCCACCCAGCGCCGCGGATGACGCCCACGGCGCCACCGCGAACTTTGGCTCGAGCTTTTCTGCCTACACGGTGCGCGGCTTTGGCTTTGACAGCGCCAGCGGGCGCCTCTATGTCTCGGTCAACGGCGACCCCGATGGCTTTGAAGGGCCGCTCGGAGAAGCCCACCGCGTCTACGTCCTCGACGACGCCTCTTCGCTGCCCAGCCCGACGACGAGCACACCCTCGATAACAGACATGTCGACGCGTACCGCTACCTTCCACGGCGAAGTCGACCCTAAGGGCGGCTTGGTCAGCTGCAAGTTCCAGTACTCGACCGACGAGACGACCTGGACTGACGTCAACGTTCCAATCTGCGGGAAGCTGAACGAGAACGGCGGCGCTCAAGACATCCCCAAGAGCGTGTCGGGCCTTGCTCCCAACACCCACTACTTCGTACGTCTGCAGGTCACCCGTCCCTACTTCTCGGCCTTCACTCCGGTCACCTCGGCGGCGCAGGACTTCACCACGGCCTCCGGCCCGCCGCTCATCCTCGAAGCCAAGACCAGCGTCGTCGATGAGCACTCGGTGCGGGTCAGCGCGATGATCGATCCCAGCCACTCGCCGACCACCTACGTGGTCGAATATGGGACCTCGTCGGCTTTGGGCTCTTCCACCGAACCAGTGAGCGCTGGCAGTGGTATCGAACCGATCGAAGTCTCGCCGGTGGTCGGTGGCCTGGCCACTTCCACTCAGTACTACTTCAAGCTTGTTGCCACGAACCTCGTCAACTCCACGGCGAGCGAAACCCTGTCCGCGACCACCTTCCCCACGACGCCCAGCTTCGGCCCCTGCCCCAACGAACGCTTCCGCACCGGCCCCTCGGCCAAGCTGCCCGACTGCCGTGCCTACGAGCAGGTCACGCCGAACGACAAGTTCGGCTCGGATGCCTACGGTGGCCCCAGCAGCGTCGAGGCGTCCCCTTCGGGTGACGGGATCACCTCCTACACGCTCAGCGGCTTCCCGGGCAGCGAAGGTTTTCAATATGCCAACGTCTTCCTCTCACGCTCCGCTGGCGGTGATTGGTTTACCGCGGGGCTCACCACGCCGCCCAGCTATGGAGACGATGCTGACGTCCTCGCCTGGACTCCCGACCTCCAGCTCAGCTTCGTCCGAGCTAGGGACACCAGCGCCGGTCCAGGATCCAGCCTAGTGATGCGCGACAGTACCGATGGCTCACGCACCGTCCTGATCCCGCAGAGCGCCGGATGGCCTGGAAGTTTCACCCTCGGGGGAGCATTCGATGGGGACTCGAAGGTCGTCTTTGAAGTTAACGGCTCCATCCCGGTGACCTCCGGTCCGGCCCCCACTTCCACCGAAACTAACGTGTACCTCTACGACCGCGACAGCGGGGAACTCTCCCTCGCCGGGCTGCTCCCGGACTCGGCCTGTGCCAGTCCGCCCTGCGTACCTAGCGATGGGTCCAGTCTTCCGCCCGCGTTCGGCGACTACGTTCAAGACGGGCACGTCGTCTCCCCCAGTGGCGGCATCTACTTCACCGACCGCCGCACCGGCCGGCTCTACCTGCGCCGCGATGCCGCCGGGTCGGGCGCCACGACGGAATACGTCTCCGCCTCGCACAAGACCAACGGCGGCGGCCCGGGAGGCGCGGCCACCAACTCGCCGCAGCCGGCGACCTTTCGGGGTGCGACCCCCGACGGCTCGAAGGCGTTCTTCACGAGCACTGAGGAGCTAACCAACGACGCCAATACCGGCCCAGAACCAGTTCTTCCTCCCCAGCCGCCGGTGGCTGTCGGCCGCGCGAACATCGACGGCGACGGTTCACAACTGAGCTTCATCCCAACGACGGCAAAATGGACTGCGGTCGACTCCGATCACGTCTACTGGAGCAATACGGCTGCGGGCACGATCGGCCGCGCGGAGATCGACGGCAGTGATCCCAACCCGAACTTCATCGCCGGTCTCGAAAACCCTGAAGGGATCGCCGTTGACTCCGGTCACATCTACTGGGCCGAAGCCCGTGATCACGAAGAAGGGCACGGCACGATCGGCCGCTCCACGCTTGCCGGCGGCAGTGTCGAAAGGGAGTTCATCACCGGCGCCGGTGATCCACACGGTGTCGCGGTCAGCTCCGAATACATCTACTGGACCAACGGCGCCAACACCGACATCGGGCGAGCCACGATCACCGGTGGGAGCCCCGAACAATCCTTCCTCTCCCGCAGCGGTAACGAACATCCCTGGGGGATTGCCGTCAACGCGACCAACCTTTATTGGATTGACGACGAAGGTGGCTCAAGCATCGTCAAGGTGAACGTCGGCGGCGGCGGCGAAAGCTACGTGGGGATTGGAGAAGGTGCGCGTGACATTGCGATCGATTCCAACCACATCTATTGGAGTGACGGGAGCAACGGCAGAATCGGTCGTAGCGAACTCAATTTCAGCAACGTCAATGCCGAATTCATCGTTCACGTTGAAGGCATCTACGGCGTCGCGACTGATGCGGGCCACATTTACTGGGCCGCCCAGCCAGGGGAAATCGTTCCTCCACCAAATCCCGGCAACGACCTCTACCGCTACGACGCAGCCGACGGCGAACTCATCGACCTGTCCCCGGACAGCACAGATCCTGACGGCGCCGAGGTTGTCGGTGTGCTCGGTTACTCGAACGATGGTTCCTACGTCTATTTCGCCGCCAATGGCGACCTCGATGGGGGCGGTTCGGCGCAGTCGGGTGATTGTCCCAGGACCTGCTCGGTCTACCTTTGGCAGGATGATGGGGTCGGCACCTGTACGACCGTCGGCGGTTGTGTCAGCTTCGTCACTCTATTTGGCTCAAAAATAGGTTACGAAACTGACGACTTCAACTGGGCGGGTGTTGGCGGCGATGTAGCTAGGACTATGAAGGCCGCCCGCGTCAGCGCCGACGGTCACATCCTCGTCTTCCGCTCCGCGCGCAAGCTGACGAACTATGAAAACACTCCGCTCGACGGATCTTGTGGTGCAGAACCAGGCAGAAACATCCCCTATCCCTGTCCGGAGTTCTACCGCTACAACGCCGAAAGCGGCGAGATCTCCTGCATCACCTGCAACCCGAGCGGCGCTCTTCCAACCGGCGCCCCCGACCTGAAGAACCCCGATATGTACCACGCTCCCACCTCCAACCTTCTCTGGGAGGCTCAGCCTTTCCTCAGCCGCAACCTCTCAGCCGACGGCAACCGCTTCTTCTTCCAGAGCACAGACAAGCTCGTCCCCGCCGACGTCAACGGGGAAGCGAAGTGCGACGAAAAAGAAATAGCCCAGCTCGGCGCGGGACCGTCCTGCCGCGACGTCTATGAGTGGGAGGCGCCCGGCGCGCCCGGTGGCAGCTGCACCACCAACTCCGGCGCCTATAGCCCCGCCAACGGCGGCTGCATCTACTTGCTCTCGACCGGAACCGGCATCTACCCCTCCTACCTGGGGGACGTCTCCGAATCGGGTGACACCGCCTTCATCTTCAGCCGGCAGAAACTGGTGCCGAGCGACGAAGACAGCCAGGAGGACATCTACGCGGTCAAAGTGGACGGCGGCCTGGCCTCCCAGAACACGCCGCGCCCGGCGAACTGCGAAGGCGATGCTTGCCGCGGCGCCTCAAGCCAGCCCTCCAGCGCCCCTGGTGCAGGGTCTGGCGTCTTCGAAGGCCCCGGCAACCCCAAGCAGAGCACCAACCAGACGCGCTGCCCGAAAGGCAAGCGCACCGTCCACGCCAAAGGCAAGGTGCGCTGCGTGGCCAAGAAGCACAAAAAGAAGGCACACAAGCACAAGAGCAAGGCCCACAAGCGAGCTGCCAACAACGACCGGAGGGCGAGTCGATGAACGCCGTCACCAAGAAGATCACGATCGCCATGCTGGCCCTCTGCGCGCTGTTGGTTCCCGCCTCTCAGGCGAGCGCGGCTGAAGCGCCAGCTTGGCGCTTTGACATCGACTCGATCCCGACCAACATCGATCCTGGGGCCTCCTTCTCATTCGAAGGGTATCTCCCCGAGTACTTCCTACTTGCCACAAACGTTGGTACCGCACCAACCAAAGGCCCGATCACGATCACCGACACGTTGCCGGCTGGCCTGACGCTGAAGAACGCCAATCCAATAAGCACAGATGCCGACAATTCCGGCACCTGCACGGAAGAAGCGCCGACGGTCACCTGTGTCTTTCCCGCCCCGATCCGGCCCGGGGAATTTCGCGGAGCGAGAATTGGCTTCGACGTCGACGGGACCGGCACGATCCTGCACGAGGGCGACACGGTTACCGACCAGGCGATCCTCTCGGGCGGCGGCGCCACTGCCGCGGTCGCCGAAAACACGACCGAAGTCTCCTCGACGCCCGCACCCTTTGACTTCCTGCCGGGCATCCCGGGCTTCGGCACGACCCCCTATGGCGAGGACGGCACGGCCGAAACGCAGGCCGGCGGGCATCCGCACGTGTTCTCGGTCAACCTTAGCTTCTCCTCGCAGGAACGCGCCGAATTGGCCGCCGCCGCCGGCGGCGGTGAGCGCGACGTCACCACCTACCTGCCGCGCGGGATGATCATCAACCCGACGGCGACGCCGCGGCGCTGCGGTGAGGTGGAAATGGAGGCCTACGCCTGCCCGGCCAACACCCAGATCGGGGTTGTCAACGTCCTTACTCAGCTCATTGGGCCGGGGGTCTTCCCAGAACCGGTCTATAACCTCGAACCGGCGCCAGGCAAAGCTTCAAACTTCGGCTTTGTCGTCTTCGCCTTTCCCGTTCACATCGAGGGCGGAATACGCCCAGGCGACTACACTGAGATGGCTGAAGTCCGGGCTATCCCTAGCCTGCAGCGAAAGCCGGCATTGGGGACGCAGCTACTGCTCTGGGGCGATCCGAGCGCACCGAGCTTCGACTACGCGCGGATAAGCACCTACGGCGATTGCGCACATTCACCCTGCCCGGTCCCCGAGCAGGACACACCGGCGCTGACGATGCCCACCTCCTGCTTGGAAACGCCGGACGGGGAAGCCGAAGCCTTCTCCTACGAACACCCGAACGGGCCACCGGCCAAACGCTCCGACGTGATGCGCGACTCGAGCGGCAACGAAATCGGCATCACCGGTTGCGCGGGTGTGCAGTTCAAACCGACGCTTAAGGCGAGGCCGACGACCAACGTGGCCGACTCGCCTAGCGGGTTGGAAGTCGACCTTGAAGTGCCGCAGACCAGCTCGCTGAGCCAGAGGGCTACTTCCAACCTGAAGAAGGCGGAAGTGACGCTGCCCGAAGGGCTCGTGGTCAACCCCTCGGGGGCAAACGGCCTCTCGGGTTGCTCGTCAGCGCAGATCGGGGTCGACCCGGCGACCGGGGTGCCGAACGGCAACGCACCGGCCTGTCCCGCTTCATCGCGGATCGGCTCGATCGAAGTTGAATCGGCCCTGGTCGACCACCCACTGCCTGGTTCTGTCTACGCGGCCACTCCAGGTGACAACCCATTCGGATCGCTCTTGGCGATCTACGCCGTGATCGAAGACCCAAGGGCGGGCATCGTGATCAAGCTGCCGGGACATGTTGTGCCGGACCCGAACACGGGTCGCCTAGTCGCAACCTTCGACAACAACCCCCAGCTGCCGTTCAGCCACTTCAAGCTGAGCTTCTTCGGTGGCGCCCACGGCGTGCTTCGTACCCCGAGCATCTGCGGCAACTACTCGACCACCTCGTCGCTGACGCCGTGGTCGGCACCTGACTCAGGTCCGCCGGCAACGGCCAAAGACGACTACTCGATCTCCACCCCGCCTGCGGGCGCGGGTTGCGGCAGCTCCTTGGCCAACAACCCGAGCCTCGACGCGGGAGTGGTCAGCCCGGTAGCCGCCAAGTACACCCCCTTCGTCTTGCACCTGCGAAGGAATGACGGCACCCAGCAGATCTCCTCGTTTAAGACGACGCTGCCCCCGGGCCTGACCGGTCGCCTCGCCGGCACCGCCGAGTGCTCTGACGCGGCACTGGCAGCGGCAGCAGGTAAGACAGGAACCCAAGAGCAGGCAAGCCCCTCCTGTCCGGCAAGCTCCCACGTCGGATCGGTAGTGGCAGGAGCAGGAGCAGGCCCATCCCCCTACTACGCCCACGGTGATGCCTACCTCGCAGGCCCATATAAGGGAGCTCCGCTGAGCATGGCGGTCATCACCCCGGCGGTGGCAGGTCCCTATGACCTCGGCACGATCGTGGTCAGGGCGGCCCTGCGGGTGAATGGAGCGACCGGTCAGATCACCGCTGAATCAGATCCGATCCCCTCGATCCTGCAAGGCATCCCCTTGGATGTGCGCTCGATCGACTTGCAGCTCGACCGTCCCAACTTCAGCCTCACGGGCACCAGCTGTGATCCAAGCGCCTTTGAAGGCTCAGCACTCTCGACCCTGGGCCAGGTAGCACCGCTGACATCGCGCTACCAGCTCGGTGAGTGCCAGGGTCTTGCCTTCAAGCCGAAGCTGGGCATCCGCCTCTTCGGCGGCACCAAGCGCGGTGGCCACCCAGCGCTGAAGGGAACCGTGACGATGCCCCCAGGCGGCGCCAACATCGCCGAAGCCTCGGTAGCCCTGCCCCATTCGGAGTTCCTCGACCAGTCCCATATCGGCACGGTCTGCACCAGGGTGCAGTTCGCAGAAGGCGATGGCAACGGATCCAATTGCCCAGCGGCATCGATCTATGGCACCGCAACTGCCACAAGCCCCCTGGTCGACTACACGCTCACCGGCAACGCCTATCTAAGAAGCTCAACCAACAAGCTGCCCGACCTGGTCGTCGCCCTGCACGGACCACCCTCCCAACCAATCGCAGTAGACGCGGTAGGAAGGATCGACTCGGTCAACGGCGGCATCCGCACCACCTTCGAAGGAGTCCCAGACCTACCGGTCTCCTCCTTCGTGCTCTCGATGCAAGGCGGCAAGAAGGGGCTACTGCAGAACTCGACCAACATCTGCAAAGCCACCAACAAGGCCACTGCCCTGATCGCCGGCCAAAACGGCAAGGGCGTGGAACTGCGGCCGGAACTGAAGAACTCGAAGTGCGCCAAGGCGAAGAAGAAGAGTAAGAACAAGGGCAAGGCCAAGCACTCGCATAAGCGCGCGGCCAGGTAGCGGGGAGCGCAAAGACGATGCGCAGCACGAAAAGGCGCCGCCGCTCTCTCAGGTGCGGTGGCGCCGTCTTGCTCACCCTCCTTTGCCTTGGGGGATCTGCCTCATCGGCCCTCGCCGCCGGCCCGCCGATCGCCGGGGCGCTCTGGGCCTCCCAGGTCGACTCCCGCTCAGCAACTCTTAGCGCCGAAGTCGACCCCAACGGCTCACTGACCAGCGGCTACTTCGAGTACACCCCCCAGGCCACCTATGACGCCAAAGGCTTCACGGGAGCCAAACGAATCAACATCAACGTGATCGGCACCGAAGCCGGGATGTTCGCGGTCAACTTCCCGACGATCACCGGGCTTAGCGCCGACACGATCTATCGCTACCGCCTCGTCCTCACCAACGGCAAAGGCCAGATCACCAAGCCGACCGCGGCTCCCTACCCCTTCTTTCGCACCGCACCTACAGCAGGCGGTCCATTGCTTCCAGATGGCCGCGGCTGGGAGCTGGTCAGCCCCATCGACAAAAACGGTGGCGGCATCGCCACACCGGAATCGATCGCCGCAGGGGGGACGCTGCAGGCAGCAGCGCAGGGTGGGCTAGCCACCTACTCCTCGGCCTCCTCCTTTGCCGGCGGCCAAGGAGCACCCCCCGCCTCCCAATACATCTCCACCCGCAGCTCTTCGGGCTGGAGCACCCAGAACATCATCGTGCCGATCTTCTCGGGCTCCTATGACATCGACAGTGGCGGTGCTCCTTACCGCCTCTTCTCAACGGACTTGGGTCGCAGCCTGCTGCTCAACGGCAAGGGCTGCCGGGGTGAAGCCACTGGCTGCCCGGTCCCCAACCCGACCCTGCCCGGCACCGATGCTCCGGCGGGATTCCAGAACTACTACCTGCGCACCACGTCTTCGGGCGGCTTTGAAGCACTGCTCGGCCCCGCCGAGACCGGCCTCTCGGGACAGAGCGCCTCCCAGTTCGAAGTCGCCCTTGCCGGGACTTCGGAAGACCTGACCCACGTGGTGCTTGCTTCTTGCGCGAAGTTGACCGCAAGCGCTACCTCGGGCTGCCCGGGGCAGGCCAACCTCTATGAGTTCTCAGGCGAGGTGCTCAAACAGCTGAACTCCTTGCCTGGGGCCACACTGGCTGCCCAGGGCGCGACTGCCGTCTCCGCCGACGGCAGTCGCGTCTACCTCTATGAAGGCGGCAACCTCTACCTCAGGGACGGCGCGACCCTCAAGCAGGTTGACGTTGAAGCCGGGGGAGGGGGGAGCTTCCAGCTCGCCTCCGGTGACGGCTCCCTTGCCTACTTCACCAAGGCCGGGGACCTCTACCGCTACGGGGCGGTTGCAAATACCGCTACCAAGCTGACCACGAGCGTCGACGTGCAAGGGGTGTTGGGTGCGGCTAGCAACGGCTCGAACCTCTACTACCTGCGCTCGGATGGTCTCTACCGCTGCGCCGCAGCCAACGCCGCCGCGGCAAATGGCTGCGACGGCGCGACCAAGATCGCCGCTGCCGCGGACGCCTCTGACTACCCACCGGCCAACGGCACCTCACGCGTTAGCGATGACGGCGCAAAGCTCCTCTTCGTCTCGACGACTCCGCTGGAAGACCACAACGCCAACACCTATGACAACACCGACCTCGGCTCGGGCGAAGCCGACTCCGAGGTCTATCTCTATGACGCCGCGGTGGGCCTCACCTGCGTCTCTTGCAACCCGACCAACGGCCGCCCCACCGGGCCCTCGAGCATCCCCGGGGCGGTGGGCAACGGCGCGGGCTTGACCGCCTATAAGCCCCGCGTCCTCACGGACGGCGGCAAGCGCGTCTTCTTTGACACCGGCGATGCGCTCATCCCCGGCGACACCAACACCCAGGGCGCCGGTGGTGGGGGAGTGCCCGACGTCTACCAGTGGGAGGCTCAAGGTGAGGGCAGCTGCACAAGGGCTGAAGGCTGTGTTTCGATCCTCTCCTCGGGGCGAGACGCCACCCCCTCGCTCTTTGCCGATGCCTCCGCCGACGGATCGGATGCCTACTTCCTCACCGGTAGTTCCTTGGTTGGTCGGGACCCCGGAGCGATCGACCTCTATGACGCCCGCATCGGCGGCGGCTTGCCCGAAGGCGGCGAAGGGATCCCCTGTGAGGGCGACTCCTGCCAGGCGCTTCCCCCCGAACCGACCGAGCCAACCCTGACCACCTTGCTCTCGGGTCCCGGCAACCCCCCGGTCCACTACACCCGCTACGGCTTTAAGGCCCAAAAGAGCTGTCCCAAGGGCAAGGTGCCAAAGACGGTCAAGACCAAGGGCGGCAAGAAGGTGAAGAAGTGCGTGGCGAAGGGGGCGAAGCGATGAAGAAGCTCACGGCTAGCGCGGTTCTTGTCTTTGTCCTACTGGGCACGCTTGCCTCCACGGCAAACGCAAGCTTCGGCTTCAAGGCGGGCAAAGAAGGCTTCTCGGTCGCGGTCAAGGCCGAAGACGGCAATCCCTCCTCTGCCGCCGGCACCCACCCAAGCGAATGGAGCATGCACCTGGGCCTAAACGAAGCCGGTGGCTTCCCCGACGGCGACCTGCGCGACCTGCGGATCGAAACTCCGCAGGGGATGCTGCTCAACCCGACCTTCCAGGGCTCGGTCGCAAGCGAACTGGTCCGTTGCTCGGCGGTTGACTTCCAGACGCCCCGTGTCTCCCCTTACGAACAGAGCTTCTCCGGCGAGTCCTGCCCCCTCTACACCCAGGTTGGCACGATCGACGTCCACACCTCCTTCGGCAGTGGCGTAACCAGGCGCTTTGGGCTCTTCAACCTGAAGTCCGCACCTGGGTTGCCGGCCCAGCTCGGCGCCTCGCCGTTTGGATCGCCGATCGTCTTCGACACGACCCTGGTGCCCGACTCGACAGGCCGCTACACCCTCTCGCTGGAGGCCTCTGAATTCTCCCAGGCACTTGATGTCTCCGGCATCGACCTGCACCTCTGGGGCGTGCCTTGGGCCACCGCCAACGACCCCGAACGGGGCAACTGCCTAAACGAGGCCAATCCCACCGCCTATTACGGCGAACTGCACCGGATCGAAAAAGTCAAAAACAAAAACGGGGAAGAAGTAGAAGTCTTCATCCCCGCCACCTGCGGGATCGGTCCCCCCGGTGAATACCCCCCCAAAGCCTTCCTCACCTTGCCGACCGAGTGCTCGCCCTCGCTCTCCTTCACGGCCACGGCCAGTTCATGGCAACAGCCCGCCCAGGTAAGCGCAACAGCGACCAACAACAACAGCCTGGGTCAGCCAGAACAGCTGAGCGGCTGCGCGGGCCTTGACTTCACCCCCAAGCCGATCGGCCTCCTGAACACCACCAACGCCTCGACCTCCTCTGGCTATGCCTTCCGCCTCAGCGCCGATCAGGAAGGCTTGGTCCAGCCGACCCAGCCTGTCTCCTCGGCGGCAAGGCAAGTCGTGGTGCATCTGCCCCAAGGAGTAACCGTCAACCCCTCGGTCGGAGCCGGGTTGATCGGCTGCACTCCAGCTCAGTACGCCGCGGAGACCGCTTTCAACGGCCAGGGAGCGGGCTGCCCCAACGGCTCCAAGATCGGCGACTTCATCGTCCAGACGCCGCTCTTTGAAAACGTCGCCGGGCGGGAATTCTTCAACGGGGCGATCTACCTGGCCCAGCCAAGAGTCAACCCCTCGGGTTCCCTGGTCGCCGTCTACTTGGTCGCCAAGCTGCCCCAGCGCGGGGTGATGATCCGCCTGGCCGGCAAGATCGACCCCAATCCCGTGGATGGCACGATCACCGCCACCTTCCAAGGTCTCCCCGAGCTCCCCTACACCGACCTTGAAATGGACTTCAGGGCGGGCCAGCGGGCCTTCCTGATCAGCCCCCCATCCTGCGGGGAAGCGATCACAAGGACCGAGATGACCCCCTGGTCAAACGAAACCACGGTCCCCAGCACCCCAACGAGCTCAGACATAACGAGCGGAGTCGAATACGGCCCCTGCCCCTCGGGCACCCCGCCGTTCAAGGTCGACGCGGTGAGCGGCGGCATCAACTCCAACGTCAATTCCTACACCCCCTACTACGTCCACCTCACCCGCCATGACACCGACCAGGAGATCACCTCCTACTCCCTCATCTTGCCCAAGGGCATCACCGGCAAGCTGGCGGGGGTGCCCTACTGCCCGGAGGCAGCGATCGCGGCGGCACGGGCAAATAGCGGCTTCGGCGAGGAAGTCCATCCCTCTTGTCCCGCTGCCTCACAGGTAGGGCGCACAGTGACCGGCTACGGGGTGGGACCGGCGCTGACCTACGCCTCGGGGCGGATCTACCTGGCCGGGCCCTACCACGGCGCACCCTTGTCCCTGGTAACCGTCAACTCGGCCACGGTCGGGCCCTTTGACCTCGGCACGATCGTGATCAGATCGGCCTTCCAGGTCGACCCCCATACCGCCCAGCTGCGGATCGACTCCTCTGCATCGGACCCGATCCCCCACATCATCGACGGCATCCCGCTTCATCTACGCGAGGTCCGCGTCTACGTCGATCGCCCGGGCTTCACCCACAACCCTTCCTCTTGTGAGCCTTCCCAGCTGGAATCGACCCTGACCGGCTCCGGTGCAACCTTCGAAAGCAGCGCTGATGACTCCAAGGTGACGATCTCCCGCCACTTCCAACTGCTCAACTGCTCGACCCTGGGCTTTAAGCCCAAGCTCGGCATTCGCCTCAGAGGCAACTTCCACCGCGGTGGCTACCCCCAGCTCAGAGCAACCTTTGCCGCCAGGGGGCCTCAGGACTCAAACCTGCGCCGGATCGAGGTCGAAATGCCCCATGCCGAGTTCTTGGCCCAAAACCACATCCGCGAAGTCTGCTCCAGGGTCCAGTTCGATGCCAAGAAATGCCCAGCGGGCTCGGTCTATGGCTCTGCCGTCGCCTATACGCCTCTTCTAGATCAACCGCTCAAAGGCAACGTCTACCTGCGCTCCTCCACCGGCAAGCTGCCCGACCTGGTCGCAGACCTCTACTCCGGAGCGGTCAGGATCATCGTCGAAGGCCACATCGGCCCGACCAAGCAGGGCGGTGTGGATGCCTTCTTTGACGAACTGCCAGATCAGCCGCTTGAACGCTTCGTGATGACGCTCAGAGGCGGCAAGCACGGTCTTTTGACCAACTCGACCGACATCTGCGCTGCGCCTCCCTTCGCCTCGGTCTCCTCGATCGCGCAGAACAACATCGGGGCCAAGTTCAACACGGTGCTGCGGGGGACTTGCGGGGGGAAGAAGCAGAAGGGGAAGGCAAAGGGCAAGGGGAAGAGCGCGAAGGGCAAGGGGCATAAGAAGGACGCTAAGTGAGGGGGGCGTGGTTGGTCTTGGCGGTGTGTGGGGGCGTGCTGGCGCTCGGGGGATGCGGTGGGGGGGATGACAGCGGTTCGACTTCCGGCACGCAGGAAACCGCTACGGCCGGCACGACCACATCTCAGACGCCCAACCAGGGCACCACAGCTCAGGCACCCGAAAAGGCCAAGCAAGACGAAGGCAAGTCCAACAGCTCCTCCGCCACGCAAGACAACAAGGACGGCTCCTCCTCTTCCTCCCCCAAGAAGCACCTGAAGCTGGTCAAGGTCCCGGCGATCTCCTCTCGCCCCGTAGCCGGCTCCAGGCACCCCGCCCCAGGAGTCAAGACCGTCAAGGGCGGTGACAACAGCGTGCAGGAATACAGCGTGGAGGCTGGTGAATCCGAACGCAGAGAAGCCGCGATCGCCCTGCAGGCCTACCTCAACGCCCGGGCCAGCGAAGACTGGGGCGCGGCTTGCTCACTGCTGGCAAAGAAGCCGACGGAACAGCTCGAACGCCTGCAAAGAGCCGCCGCCAAGCAGGGCAAGGAATTGAACGGCTGCGCCGGCACCATGGCCCTGCTGAAGGAAGGCGAAGCCCAGCTTGAAGAACAGGCCCAGATCACCGAAGTGCTGAGCTTTCGCGGTGGTGGGGGGATCTCCGGCGATCCCTCCTACTTGATCTTCACCGCCCCGCCGGGCGCAACCCTCTTCAGCATGCCGATGTATTTGCAAGGCGGCGCCTGGAAGGTCGGCCTGGCAAGAGCGGCTGAATTGCCAGTTGGCTGAGTCCTTGACAACGAAACCCACCAGCGAGGAACACAAACCCCGATGAGCAACCGCAACCGCCTCTACTTTGCCGTGCCGATCGCGCTGATCGCGATCCTCGCAATAGCCGTCTTTGCCCAGGCCGCGACCGTTCAGCAGGGCAACCTGCGCCTCACCGTCTCGGGCAAGCTGGCGCCAAAGAAGCTGCCGCGCCAAGGAGTAGCCCCGATCTCGGTCTCAGTCGGCGGGCAGATCGCCACCACCGATGAAACCCTGCCGCCGACCCTAAAGAAGCTGCGGGTAGAACTAAACCGCCACGGCCGCCTCGACTACAAGGGCCTTCCCACCTGCAACTACGGGCGGATCCAACCGGGATCTAGCTCCCACGCCCTTGCAGGTTGTCGCTCCTCTTTGGTCGGCGAAGGGACCTTCAGCGCCGACATCACCCTCTCCGGCCAAGAGCCGTATCCGACCCAAGGAAAGCTCCTGGTCTTCAACAGCGTCAAAGGGGGAAAGCCAGTCCTCTACGGCCATATCTATGCCCCCCATCCCTTCGCCACCTCCTTCGTGATCATCTTCAAGGTCTCCCAGCTGAAGAAGGGCACCTACGGCATCGTCTTGGACGCCCCATTGCCCAAGGCGATGAAGTCCTGGGGGCGGCTCACCGGCCTCAGCATGACCCTCGATCGCCGCTTCAACTACAAAGGCACCTCCCACTCCTACATCAGCTCTGGCTGTCCTGCGCCCAAGGGCTTTCCCGGCACCTCCTTCTCGCTGGCGCGGACCTCTTTTGCCTTTGCCGGGGGGACGGAGTTGAGCTCGGTGCTGTTGGGGGAATGCAAGGTGCGGTGAGGGGAGGCATAACGACTGTGGTCTACCTTCAGGTGGAGTCTGTGGCCACCACACACTGGAGGAACCATGATCACCAAGACCGACTTCATCGGCATTCCCTCAACCGACGCCGAGCGCTCGCGGCGCTTCTACGTCGAGACGCTCGGTCTGCGGCCAGACGAGCGGAGCAAGTACGAGGTCTGGGCGGGCGATACCTGCTTCGGCATCTGGGAGCCGGCGCAGCAGGGGATGGAGTTTGCGCCGCAGAAAAACGCGCACCCGGCGCTGCACGTCGACGACGTCGCCACGGCGCGGGCGGAGCTCGAGGCCAAGGGGGTCGAGTTCAACGGCGAGACCTTCGATACCGGCGTCTGCCACATGGCCCTCTTCACCGACCCCGACGGCAACGACCTGATGTTGCATCACCGCTACGCGCCTCCCCCCGCGGCTGAGTAGGCGCGATCAGGCGGTGCGGGTGGCGCTGCCGGGCCGAAGCGCTGCCCGGATCGCCTCGGCCAGCTCTTCCGCATCGCTGTCGGCCAGGGTGCTCGTCGTGACGCGGACCGCGCGGTCACTGCGCAGGCGAAACGGAGCACCCGGCATTACGGCCCAGCCCTGGGCCAGCAGCGACTGGACGACCGGCGCTTCCTCCGGCACCGGTATCCAGACCGCGATGCCCGCGCTTGCGGAGACCTCGATCCCGCGCTCGGCAAGGGCGCTCAGGAACCGCTCGCGGCGCTCGCGGTAGGTGTCGGCCGCGCGCTCGAGCGCCGCGCTAACGCCTTCGTCTGCCCACATCGCCGCGACCAGGTGCTGCAGTAGGTGGCTGACCCACTGAGGCCCGACCGCCTGGCGGCCGCGCACCCGGCTGATCGTCCGCTCGTCACCGGCGAGGACCGCGAGGCGCAGGTCGGGGCCGAGCGACTTGGCCAAAGAGAGGGCGGACGCCCAGCGCTCACGCCCCGCCGTCAGGCTGAGTCGCGGCACGCCGGCGATCGGCCCGAGGTGATCGTCCTCGACCACCAGCGCCGCCGGTGCTCGCTCGAGCGCCCCGCGCAACTCCTTCGCTCGCTTCTGGTCAAGTGAGGCGCCGGTCGGGTTTTGGCCACGCGGGTTGAGGACGACCGCGCTCGCGCCCTCCCCGAGCGCCGCGGCGAGCTCGGCGGGAAGCATGCCCCTGTCGTCGATCGGGACCGGGCGCAGGGCCAGACCGAGGGCGCGCAGGAGATCGAAGAGGCCGGCGAAGCCGGGATCTTCGACCGCGACCAGGTCGCCCGGCTTTGTGTTGGCCTGCAGCGCTCGCTCGATCCCGTCGAGGGCGCCACTGGTGACGGCGATCGCATCGCTGCCGATTCCCGCGGCGTCGAGCTCGGCCTCGGCCAGGGCGCGCAGCTCGGGCACCGTCGGCTCACCGCCGTAGAGCTGCGTTGGCCGCTCGAGTCGGCGCAAAAAGGGCGCCGGGTCAGGAAGCAGCGCCGGGTCGGGATTGCCGCTGGCGAGGTCTCGGGTGCCGACCGGGACGGCCGGCCTCTGCAGAGCTCCGCCGAGTGGTGGACGCCAGCTGACCTGGGAGCGGCTGCGTTCGTGCGTAACGACGAGGCCGCGCGAGCGCAAGTCGCTGAACGCGGCCGAGACGGTGGTCGGGCTGACGCCGAGCTCGCGGGCGAGGGTGCGGACCGCAGGCAGCGTCTCTCCCGGAGCCAACGTCCCCTGCTCGATCGCCCGCTCGATGCCGTCGGCGATCTCCTGCCCGCTTGTGCCGGTGATGCGATACTGTTCCATATCAGATAACTAATCTGTACTGTAACAGATGAAGACACAGAGAACAAAGCTGCGCCGCAAGCCAAGCCGGGGGTCGCACGACCGAGCCACGATCGAGGCGATCTTCGACGAGGCGCTGGTCTCTCACCTCGGCTTCATCGATGTCGGCCTGCCGGTGGTGATCCCGACGCTGCACGTGCGGGTGGGGACCCACGTCTACCTGCACGGCTCGGCCGCGAGTCGGGCGTTGCGGGAGTCGAAGGGGGCGGAGGTCTGCCTGACCGCCACCCTGGTCGATGGCCTGGTCCTGGCTCGCGCGGTGATGCACCACTCGGCCAACTACCGCTCGGCGATGCTCTTTGGCACTGGAGCGTGGATCGACGACGAGGAGGAGAAGCTCACCGCACTCGAGGCGCTGGTCGAGAAGCTAGTGCCGGGGCGCTGGGGAGATGCCCGCCTTCCGAGCGAGAAGGAGTTGCGCGCCACGGCGCTGCTGCGCATCCCGCTCGAGGAGGCCTCGGCCAAGGTCAGGACGGGCCCGCCAGGCGACGATGACGAGGACATGCAGCTGCCGGTCTGGGCCGGAGTGGTCGGCTTGCGCACCGTCGCCGAGGAGGCCGAACCCGACCCACTGCTCGCGGCCGGCATCGAGCCACCCGAGTACCTGGGTGAGTTGCTGCGGGACCGGGCAGGGTCAGCGGGCAACGGGTCGAACTAGGCGGCATGAATAGAAAGCTCGATGTAGGCGGCACCCTCAGTCAGATCTTCTCCATCTATGGCCAGCAGGCCGGCGTGCTTCTGCCGCTTGCCTTCGGGCTCTACCTGCTCGTGGCCATCATCTCCGGCCTTTTTGCCGGCAACTTCCTGCTCGGATTGGTTGCCTTCGGCGTCGGCGTGGTCGCGGCGACCCTCTACCAGGGCATGGTGGTGAGCCTCGTGCGCGACGTCCAGGACGGCCGCCGCGACTCCTCGGTCGGGCAGCTGATCGAGGAGACCTGGCCGGTGGTCCTGCCGCTGATCGGCGCCGGCATCCTCGCCGGCATCGGGATTGCGATCGGCTTGGTCATCCTCGTCGTACCAGGTCTGATCCTGCTGACGATCTGGTCGGTGATCGCGCCGGTGATCGTGGTCGAGCGCAGCGGCGCGATCAACGCCTTCGGCCGCTCCCGCGCCTTGGTCAAGCACAACGGCTGGCAGGTCTTCGGCGTCATCCTCGTTGTCTTCCTGATCACCGTAATCGCCAGCATCGTGCTCGGGCTGATCGGCGCCGCCATCTCCGACACCTTCTTCGTGCGGGCGCTCTTCAGCTTGATCGCCTCGACCCTGACCGCTCCGATCGGAGCGTTGGCCGCTTCGACGATCTACTTCAACTTGATTGCGCTGAGGGGCGCGGCGGGGGCGGAGACTGCTCCAGCCAGCGACGCTCCTTTGCCGCCATCACCGGCCTAGCCAGCAGGCTGCCTGCGCGTCGCCGAGCGGCGCGCAGGCGAGAGCCGTCCTCGGCGGGCAGCAGCTTGGCGAGCTGGCGGTACTCGCGCGAGACCTGGCTGCTGCGAAAGACGGAGGCAATCGCGGTGAGCAGGTCGGCGGGGTCGTCAACGGTGGCCCTGGCGATCTCCTTGCCCTCGACCGCGATCCGCAGCTCGGCCGGGTAGGTCCGCGCCGGAGGCGGCTGCGGCGGCGCGGCGTAGGCAGCGCCGATCGCCTCGGAAAGCTCGGCGTGCACCGCGTCAAGCTCGCGCGAGCGAGCCCGGGCGCGCCCTTCGCCCACCTTGGTCTCGACCAACCTGGCGCCGCCGAGCTCCCCCTCTTCGAACTCCTCGAGCATCCAGCGGTCGCCGCTGGCGACGAGGACTGGCACGCCCTCGGCCGCCAGTGCCTGCGCGTAGACGCGCGCCTCGCTCATCGGGGTACCGCCGAGTGACACCTCCATCTCCCAGATGAAGGTGTGCGAACAGAACGCGCGCGGGGTCTTGGTGGCGGCGTGGTGGCCGAGCATGACGACGGCGTCGAGCGGGCCGCCGTGGGCCTTGGCCATCGACGGTTCCCTCTCGGCAAGGGCGAGGTCGGCGATCGGCCGCACCTCGACGCCCGCCGGCATGCGCTCGCGTTCGATGTTGGTGCCGACCATGTGCCAGTCGCCGACCGAGATACAGCCGGCGCCGGCCGCGCCCAGAGCGTCGACCGCGACCAGGACCTCGTCGGTCATCAGCTGCCGGCCGCGCGCGTAAGCCGAGGGATGCGAGGGCAGGCAGTCGCCACAGGCGTCAATTCCGGTGATTCCCTCCATGTCGGTGGCGATCAGGACGTTCACGGCGGCCAGCTTAGTGTGAGACCCACATCACGGTTGGCTGACCAGCCAACATGCGAGAATGACCGCGCGTGACCGCTAACGGGGAATCCATCGAGCACCTCGATGTGCTGATCGTCGGCGCCGGACTCTCCGGCATCGGCGCTGCGCATCACCTGCAGGAGGCTTTTCCTGGCCGCAGCTACGCGATCTTCGAGGCGCGCGAGGAACTGGGGGGGACCTGGGACCTCTTCCGCTACCCCGGCATCCGCTCGGACTCCGACATGCACACCCTCGGCTACCGCTTCAAGCCCTGGACGGCGGCGAAGTCGATCAGCGACGGCGAGGCGATCCTCGACTACGTGCGGGAGACCGCGCGCGAGGGCCGGATCGACACCAAGATCCGCTTCCAGCACCGAGTGGTGCGGGCCGAGTGGTCGAGCGAGGAAGCGCTCTGGTCGGTCGAGGCCAAGCGGGTCGACAGCGGCGAGAGCGTGCGCCTGACCTGCAGCTACCTCTGGGTCTGCAGTGGTTACTACCGCTACGACCAGGGCTTCACCCCCGAGTTCCCCGGCGCCGAGGACTTCAGCGGCGAGATCGTCCACCCGCAGCACTGGCCGGCCGACCTCGACTACAGCGGCAAGCGCGTGGTTGTGATTGGCAGCGGCGCCACCGCGGTGACGCTGGTGCCGGCGATGGCCGAGAAGGCCTCCCACGTGACGATGCTGCAGCGCTCGCCGACCTACATCGCTTCCTTGCCGGCCGAAGACCCGATCGCCAACGGGCTGCGCCGCTTCCTCCCCGAGAAGGCGGTCTACACGATCGTGCGCTGGAAGAACGTGATGATCCAGGCGCTGATCTACCAGCTCAGCCGCCGTCGCCCGCGGGCGATCAAACAGTTCATCCGCAAGGGCGTCGAGCGCTCGCTGCCGGCCGGCTACGACATCGACAAGCACTTCAAGCCGAAGTACAACCCCTGGGACCAGCGGATGTGCCTGGTGCCCAACGGTGATCTCTTCAAGGTGATCCGCGACGGCGACGCGACGGTCGTCACCGACACGATCGAGACCTTCACCGAGGACGGGATCAAGCTCGACTCCGGCGAGCAGCTCGAGGCCGACGTGATCATCACCGCGACCGGGCTCAACCTGCTCTTCCTCGGCGGCATGGAGCTGGTCGTCGACGGCGAGCCGGTCAACATCGCGGAGAAGATGGCCTACAAGGGGATGATGCTGAGCGGCGTGCCCAACTGCGCCTTCACCGTTGGCTACACCAACGCCTCCTGGACGCTGAAGGCCGACCTCACCTCCGAATACGTCTGCCGGGTGCTCGCCCACATGGACTCCCACGGCTACCGCAAAAGCGTCCCCGAGCTCTCCGATCCGAGCGTCGAGGAGCTGCCGCTGCTCGACTTCACCTCCGGCTACGTCCTGCGCTCGCTCGACCAGTTCCCCAAACAGGGCTCGAAGGAGCCCTGGAAGCTGCGCCAGAACTACGTGCTCGACATCAGGACGATCCGCCGCGGCCCGATTGACGACGGCGCGATGCGGTTCTCCAACCCCGCACCGCGCGGCTCGAAAAGCGAGCCGACACTCGCCCCCGCCTGACGGCGCTTAGCTGCCGCCGCCGCATCCACCTCCACCGCAGCCGCCTCCTCCGCAACTGCCGCCCCCCGAGCAGCCGCCGCTGCAGCCTGAGGCGCTGCAGCCACCACCGTGATGGCCACCGCCATGGTGGCCATCACCGCCGTCGAGCCCGCCAGCGCCTGCCGCGCAGGCCCACCCGGCCGCGAGGGGATACGGCGACCGCGAGCGAGATGCGCTGAGCTGAAGGCCGCTGACGCCCAGCGGCTTGTCTGCCCCGAGGCGCTCGTCGAGGTCCCAGAGCACGGATTCCTCGCTCGACCCCAGGTCGGAGCGGTCCCAGGTGCGGACCGTGTCGCCGAGGGCGTCGCCCATCGGCGTCGACATCGCCTCGTCGGGCGTGTGGTGGAGATAGCCGCCAAAGGCGACCTCGCAGAAGCGGGTGTAGGAGAGCGAGTCGAGGATGAACTCGTGCCAGGCCTCGTCGACGAGGCGCGAGGGCATGCCGAGCAGGGTGCGGCCGCGCCAGGCGCAGCAGATGAACCACTCCCGCAGGCCCTGCTCGACCAGCGGCCAACTCGCCTCGTCGAGCTGCGGGGTGCGACGGCAGACCCGGGCGGAGATGTGGGTAGGGAACACGTACGAGGCGATGTAGGCCTCGGCTTTGCGGGCGGTCCGGCGCCGCCGCGCAATGACCAGCCTGCTCGGCTTACGTCCACGTCGACCCGGCCTCTGGATACCTGCGTTGCGCTCCATTCGCAGCCTCCCTTCAGATCCTTGCCCGCGGATCGCGGCCGGAAATAGTCCCCCTTCGGAGCTAAAAGGTCAAGTCTTTTCGAGCTGCCTAGGGCAGGACCGCGATCGCCCGGCCAGGGGCGCCGCTGGCGACGGCGATCTTCAGCGGCAGGAAGACGAAGGAGGCGCCGCGGGGTGGCAGCTGATCCAGGTTCGTCAAGCCCTCGATGAAGGCCATCTCGCGGCTGAGTCCGGCGCGGTGAACCTCGTTGCCCTCCTCGGCCGAGCCGATGCTCGGCGCGTCGATGCCGATCGCGTTAACGCCGCGCTCGTGCAGGAAGATCGCAGCGGCTGCCTCAGGGGCCGGCCAGGCGGGGCGTGATTGAAGCACCACCGGCTCGTGCAGGAAGGCCCGGCCGGCTTCGCCCTTGACGTAGTGCTTGGACCAGCCGGTCAGCAGCAGGACGACCTCGCCGGCCTCGAAGTGCCCGTGCTCCTCCTCCCAGGCTTCGAGGTGGGCGACCGTGATCGCCGGGCTGGCACCGTTCTCGGCCTCGCCATCGAGGTGACGCAAGTCGACGACCGCGGCGGGTCCGATCAGCTTCGAGAGGTCGATCTTCTCGGAGCTGTCCCCTTCCTTGAAGTAGTGAGAGGGCGCGTCGACGTGGGTGCCGGCGTGCTCGTCGAGGATGAAGAAGTGAGTCACGTAGGGGCCGAGCGAGCAGGTGCAGGCGCCAGTCGGCAGCTCGTCCTCCTCGAACCAGCTCCAGTTCTTGTGGGCAAACGGCATGTGCTCCGGCCAGGTCACCGGCAGGTGCTCGGAGAGCGTGACTGAGAGGTCGACGATCTTGCTTGGGGCCGCTTCGATCAAGAGGATCGAAGTAGTACCACGAACTCGCGCTCAGGCCTCGGCGAGTAGGCGCTCGGCGAGCCCGTTCATGCCGCGTTCGTGGGCGGACTTGGCGGCACCGGCCCAATCGGTCTCGCGATCTGGGGGAGGGTCAACGCCCGCGTCCCGCAATGTGGCGATGTCCTTGAAGGCGCGCAGATCGTCGGCGGCTTCGATCAGCGAGGCGCGCAGGGCGGGGCGGCGCTCGCGGATCGCGTTCTCGAGCACGCCCTCGAGCGAGCCGTGGCTGCGCAGCAGCTCGGCAGCGGTCTTGGGGCCGACGCCCTTGGCGCCGGGCAGGCCGTCGGAGGGGTCGCCGCGCAGGGCGATGAAGTCGGGGACGAGCGACGGTGGGATCCCGTAGCGCTCCTCGACCTCCGCCGGCCCGACCGCTTCGGCGCCTTTGCCTTTGCCGCCCGTCTTCACGTAGAGGACGGTGACCCGCTCGCCGGCGCACTGGTACATGTCGCGGTCGCCGGTCATCAGCAGCGCCTCGCCGCCGGCCTCGGCCTCGCGGCGGGCGTAGGTGCCGAGTAGGTCGTCGGCCTCGAGGTCATCGCTGGTCGCCACGGTCCAGCCGAAGGCGGCAAAGAAGTCGCGGGCGGCGGCGAACTGGGGCGAGAGGTCGTCGGGCATCGCCGCCTCGCGCTCGGCGTGGTAAGCGGGGTAGAGCTCGGTCCGGTAGGAGGCGGCGTCGGGGCCGAAGCAGAGGACGACGGCCCGCGGCCGGTGCAGTTCAACCTCGCGCAGGATCAGGTTGGCGGTGCCGAGCAAGGCGTTGACCGGCTTGCCGTCGGCCCCCTTGATCGAGTCGGGCAGCGCGTAGAAAGCGCGGAAGAGCATCGAGGGCGTGTCGACTGCGAGCAGCGGTTGGGCCACGCCCGCAGCCTACGGGCAGCAGCCCATCGTGTGGTCTCGGGTACGGTCCGGGACCGATGGCAGGCCCCGGCGGACCCCGCATCGCACCAGGCGACCGGCGCCAGCTCGGCTGGGTCAACTTCGGCATCGCCAAGCTGGCCGGGGTGGCGACCCGCGGACGGCCGCCGCACATCTTCACCACGCTGGGCCGCCACCGCGGGCTCTTCCGGCGCTGGCTCTGGTTCGCCGGGGCGCTGATGCCGGGTGGCAAGCTCCCCCGCGAGGAGACCGAGCTGGTGATCCTGCGGGTGGCGCACAACACGGGCAGCGAATATGAGTGGGCTCAGCACGAGCGAATGGCGCGGCGCGCTGGGCTGAGTGACGAGGAGATCGCCCGCGTGCGCCAGGGGCCCGATGCGGCCGGCTGGAGCGAGCGCCGCGCCCTGCTGTTGCGGGCCGCCGACGAGCTGCACGCCGGGGACCGGATCGGCGATGAGCTCTGGGCCCAGCTGAGCCGGCAGCTCGACGAGGTTCTGCTGATCGAGCTCTGCATGCTGATCGGTCACTACGAGATGCTGGCGATGACCCTCAACTCGCTCGACGTCGAGCCGGACTTCGAGGCAAGGCTGTGAAGCTGGGCATCCGAGACCTGCGCGGCAAGCGCTGCCTGATCACCGGGGCCGCCAGCGGCATCGGCCGCTCGACGGCGATCGCCGCGGCTGGCAGGGGCGCCGAGCTCTTCCTCACCGATCGCAACGGCGAGGGACTCGAGCAGGTCGCCGCCGAGATTCGCGGCGCGGGGGGGACCGTCTCCCACTTCGCCACGGTCGATCTCGTCGATCACGACGCGGTGGTCGCCTTCGCCGCGGAAGTGCACGCGATCGCTCCCAGCATGGACGTGGTGATGAACGTGGCGGGCATCTCCACCTGGGGCAAAATCGAGCAGCTCGAACACGAGCACTGGCGACGCACGATCGATATTGACTTGATGGGGCCGATCAGCGTGCTCGAGTGCTTCGTGCCGCCGATGATCGAGGCCCGCCGCGGCGGCCACGTCGTCAACGTCTCCTCGGTCGCGGGCCTCTTCGGCCTGCCCTGGCACGCTCCCTACAGTGCCGCCAAGTTCGGCCTGCGCGGCGTCTCCGAGGTGCTGCGCTTCGATTTGCGCAAGAACCGCATCGGCGTCAGCCTGGTCTGTCCGGGTGCGGTGAAGACGCCGCTGGTCGGCACCGTCGACATCGTCGGGGTCGATCGCGACAACCCGAAAATGCGCAAGCTGATCGCGCTCTTCGAGCGGCGGGCGGTAAGCCCCGAGAAGGTTGCCGAGAAGATTCTCGAGGCGATCGAGAAGAACCGCTACATGGTCTTCACCTCCCCCGACGGTCGCATCCTGCACTGGTTCCAGCGCCATTTTGAACCCCCCTACAGGCTCCTGATGCGCCTAATGAACCGCGAGCTCAACCGCGCTGCCCGCTGACTTTGTCTTTATGGGTGGATATGCACCCAAAACGACAAAGTCAGCCGAGGGGGGCAGTCCTCTAGGTTTGTCGCCGTGGCTGAGCTGGCTCTGGACATCGGGGAATTGGCGAAGCGCTATCCGACCGGGGTGGAGGCGCTGCGCGGAGTCTCGCTGCAGATCAAGCAGGGGGAACTCTTTGGCCTGCTCGGCCCCAACGGGGCCGGCAAGTCGACGCTGATCCACTGCACGACGGGGCTGGCCCAGCCGACCGGCGGCTCGATCCACGTCTTTGGCCATGACGCCACTGGTAACTACGGCGAGGCACGCCAGGCGGTCGGGTTGGCCCCGCAGGAGCCCAACCTCGATTGGTTCCTCACCGTCGCCGAGACGCTCGACTACCACGCCGGCTACTTCGGCATGCCCAAGCGCGAGCGCCGCGAGCGCACCGAAGAGCTGCTCGAGACCTTCTCGCTGACCGAGAAGCGCGACGAACGCACGCGCACGCTCTCCGGCGGGATGAAGCGGCGGCTGATCCTGGCGCGGGCGATGATGCACCGGCCGCGCCTGCTGATCCTCGACGAGCCGACCGCTGGCGTCGATGTCGAGCTGCGGCTCGAGCTCTGGCACTACGTGCAGCGGATCAACCAGGAGGGGACGACGATCCTGCTGACCACGCACTACCTCGAGGAGGCCGAACAGCTCTGCGACCGGATCGCCTTCATCAACGGCGGCGAGATCGTCGGCGAGGGCACGAGCAGCGAGCTCTCCGAGCGCTACGGCGTCGCCAGCCTCGAGGATGCCTACCTCGCCCTGGTCGGACGCAAAGAGCTCTCGCGCTCGCACGCTGAGGTCGTCACTCCGTGAGCGCCGCGCAGATTCGCTTCGCGACGCTCTGGCGCCGCGAGGTCAACCGCTTCATGAAGATCAAGAAGCAGACGCTGGGCGCGCCGCTGCTCGAAACCTTCCTCTACATCATGGTCTTCGGCGCCGCGCTCGGCTCGCGGATCAAGCATCTGCACGGGATCGACTACATCCTCTTCGTCATCCCGGGACTGATCATGATGGCCTTCTCGACCAACGCCTTCGCCAACAACTCCTCCTCGATCCTGCAGCAGAAGTTCCAGGGGGCGATCCAGGACCAACTCTCCTCGCCTGCCTCACCGATGGAGCTGTTGCTCGCCTTCTCGCTCGGCGGCTTCATGCGCGGCCTGATGGTCGCGGTAATCACCTTCTGCATCTCGGTGATCCTGGTCGGGCTGCCGGTGGACCACGTCCTCGTCCTGATCCCATCGCTTGCCCTGGTCGGTTTCTTCTTCTCCCAGCTCGGCGTGCTCACCGGGGTGCGCGCCGAGCAGTTCGACGACGTCTCCTTCGTTCAGACCTTCGTCCTGCAGCCGCTGATCTTCCTCGGCGGCGTCTTCTACTCGGCCGCCCTGCTGCCACAGCCGTTCGAGACCTTGACCCGCTTCAACCCGATCTACTACATGATCAACCTGGTCCGCTACGGCTTTGTCGGCTTCAGCGAAGTCAGCATCGCGCTCTCACTGCTGGCCCTGACCGCCGCGACCGGCGCCCTCTTCCTGGTCAACCTGCGCCTCTTTAGCCAGGGCTACAAGCTGCGCGCCTAGTTAGTCGCCGACGTTGGCGCTGACCCAGTCGAGGTAGCCGCTGCTGCCGGCGAGAACGGGGATGGCGAGGATCTCGGGCTGCTCGTAGGAGTGCGGTAGCGACTCGTGATCGGCCCGATCGTCTGCACGCAGGCGGCAAGGCGCTGCTCGAGCAGGGCGCCGCCGATCGCCGCCGCCGCCTCCTCGGAGCCGACCGTGGTGAGCACCTGGACGTACTCGGCCATCGCCTCGAGCGACTAGGCCTTGGCCAGGGGCAGGCGCTCGGCGAGCCCGGTCAGCTCGAGCACCCGGGTGACGGCGGGAAAGTCGCTGGGGATAAAGCTGATCTTGGTGCCATCCTCGTTGTGGCTCAGGGTCGAGACGAGCAGGGCGATCCCGGTCGAGTCGATGAACTCCAGCTCGCGCATGTCGACGACGACCGGGGTGGAGGCATCGGCGAGCGAGTCCTTCAGCGCGCTTTCGGCGGTCCCGGCGTTGGCAAGGTCGAGCTCGCCGGCAAAAGCGATCACGAGATCGCCATCGGTTTGCTGGCTGCGAACGACGAGTGTGCCGTCGGCGATTTCACGTTGCTCGCTTGTCATCTCTTCCCTCTGGAAAAGATAACGCCACCTACGGGTTTACTCCCTTCTGAGCGGGTACTTGGGTGGGACCAACACTTCGTTGCAACTTGCCGGCGATGGTCTCCCTGGTGCGCAGGGGCCGTCGCCGGTTGTTCTTGGAGAAATCCGATGGAAACGAGAACACTCGGTGGCGCCGGCCTGGAGGTCTCGGCCGAGGGGCTGGGTTGCATGGGAATGTCGGAGTTCTATGGCTCGGCCGACGAGGGCGAGGCGATGGCGACGATCGAGCGAGCGCTCGAGCTGGGCGTGACCTTCCTCGACACGGCCGACATGTACGGGCCGTTCACCAACGAGAAGCTGGTCGGCAAGGCGATCGCCGGCCGCCGCGATGAGGTCGTGCTGGCGACCAAGTTCGGCAACGCGCGCGGGCCGAACGGCGAGCGCCTCGGCGTGCGCGGCGACCCCGAGTACGTGCGCGAGGCCTGCGAGGCGTCGCTGCAGCGGCTCGGCGTTGAGACGATCGACCTCTACTACCAGCACCGCGTCGATCCAAAGGTGCCGATCGAGGAGACGGTCGGCGCGATGGCGGAGCTGGTCGAGCAGGGCAAGGTGCGCCACCTCGGTCTATCCGAGGCGGCGCCGGGGACGATCCGCCGCGCCCATGCCACCCACCCGATCACGGCCCTGCAGACCGAGTACTCGCTCTGGAGCCGCGATCCCGAGGACGAGATCCTGCCGACGCTGCGCGAGCTCGGCATCGGCTTCGTCCCCTACAGCCCGCTCGGCCGGGGCTTCCTCACCGGCCGCTTCCGCTCCTCCGACGACCTGCCCGAGGACGACTTCCGGCGCGTCAATCCGCGCTTCGAAGGCGAGAATTTCGAGCGCAACCTGGAGCTGGTCGAGCGGGTCGAGGAGATCGCCGCCGAGAAGGCCGTGACCGCCGGCCAGCTTGCCCTGGCTTGGGTGCTGGCACAGGGCGACGACGTGGCGCCGATCCCGGGGACCAAGCACCGCCATTACTTGGAGGAGAACGTCGCCGCGGTGGAGGTGGAGCTGAGCGAGGAGGAGCTGCGCCGCATCGACGAGGTCGCGCCGATGGGCGTTGCCGCCGGCGATCGCTACGCCGACATGTCGCCGGTCGATCTCTGAGTTACCAGGCGTCGATGTAGCGCCTGCGCTCGCTCCGCCCGCCGGGGTGCGCTCGTGCCGCGGCCAGCGTTGAGGCGATCAGCCCGCGCGTCTCGGCCGGGTCGATCACATCGTCGATCTCGAACAGCGCCGCCGCGTTTAGCGCCTTGGCGTTCTCTTCGGCGGCGGCGGTGAGGTCGCGCACGCGCTGCTCGCGCTCGCCCTCGTCGACGATCGCCTCGAGCTCCTTGCGCAGGGCGAGCCGCACCGCGCCCTCCAGTCCCATCGGGCCGAGGTGGGCCGAGGGCCAGGCCAGCGTCAACAGCGGCTCGTGCATGCTGCCGCCGGTCATCGCCTGGGCGCCGAGGCCGTAGCCGCGGCGCAGGATGACGGCGATCAGCGGCGTCCGCAGCGCCGCTCCGGCGAGCAGCAGGCGCGAGGCGTGGCGGACCAGGCCGGTCGCCTCGGCTTCGGGGCCGACCATCATCCCCGGCGTGTCGACCAGCGAGACGACGGGTAGGTCGAAGGCGTCGCAGAGCTGCAGGAAGCGGGCTGCCTTGTCGGCCGCGTCGCTGGTGATCGCGCCGGCGACGTGCATCGTGTCGTTAGCGATTACCCCGAGCGGCCGTCCCTCGATGCGGATCAGCGCCGTTACCATCTCGGGCGCGAAGCGCTCGCGCAGGAAGGTCGCCGAGTCGGGGTCGGCGAGCGTCTCGATGATCGGCCGCACCGCGTAGGCGCGGCGCTGGCGCTCGGGCACGGCGTCGCGCAGTTGCTGCTGGTCGGCGGCATCGCCGCTCGGCAGCGCTCCCTGGAAGTAACCGAGCAGGCGCTTGGTCGCCGCGACTGCCGCGGCCTCGTCGGCGACGACCAGATCGACCACGCCATTGGCCGCCTGCATCGCGATCGGCCCGACCTCATCGGGGTCGACCTTGCCCAGCCCACCGCCCTCGATCATCGCCGGACCGCCCATGCCGAGCGAGACGTTCTCGGTGGCGACGATCAGGTCGGCGCAGCCGGCGATCACGGCATTGCCGGCGAAGCAGCGGCCGGCGACGATGGCGATCCGCGGCGCCAGGCCGGAGAGGCCAGCCCAGAGCGCGAAGGCGCGGGTGTCAAGCGCCGAGACGACCGGATAGTCAGTGTCGCCCGGCCGGCCGCCGCCGCCCTCGGCGAAGAAGACGGTCGGCAGGCGCATCCGCTCGATCAGCTCGAAGAGGCGATCCTTCTTGCGGTGGCCGAGAGCGCCCTGGGTGCCGGCCAGCACGGTGTAGTCGTAGGAGAGCACGGCGCAGGCGCTCCGCTCGCCGAAGAGCTCGCCGTTGATCCGCGCCGTGCCGCCGATCAGGCCATCAGCCGGGGTGTTGGCAATCAGATCCTCGAGCTCGCGGCGGCCGCGCTGGGCGGCGATCGCGAAGCGGCCGTACTCGACGAAGGAGCCGGGGTCGACCAGGTCCTCGACGTTCTCGCGGGCGCTGCGGCCACCGTTGGCTTGGCGCCGCGTGATCGCCTCTTCCCGTGCCTCGTCCCCTGTGAGGCGCCGCCGCGCCAAAACCTCCGCCAGATCCTCCCTGTGGGGCTCGCTCACGCGCCCATATTCGCTGTTTTGCGGCCGAGATGTGCTTGATTGATGCGCGCGTCCTGTTTACATTCTTTCGTCCATTTGTCCAGGGGCTGGTTTATTGCCCCAGAAGGAGAGCAACTTGAACAAGCGACTTTCCCGTGTCTCGACCAGGGGGATCATTGCGATCGCGGTCGGGCTGATCGCCACCCTCGCCTTGGCTCCGGCCCTCGCCAGCGGCGCCGATAGCGATCTCGGACCCGCCAACACCGTCTTTATGAAGGCCGGCAAGGGCGGCCTGCGCTTCGAAGCTCCGAAGACGATCGTCGCCGGCGAAGAACTCGAGGTGCTGAACCAGACCAACGCAAAACAGGTCGGCCCGCACACTTTCTCGCTGGTCACCAAGGGCTCGATCCCGAAGACCCCAAAGGCGCGGCAGATCTGCTTCACGCCGAAACACATCTGCATGGCGATCGCCAAGTGGCACGGCGCTAAAGGCAACGGCCCGGTCAAGGTGAATCCGGTCGAAGCCGGAGCCGAAGGCTGGGACACGCTCGGCAGCGTGACCAAGACCGGTGACTCCTGGTTCACCGGCACGAAGCCGAATACCTCGATCGTGCAGAAGGTGACGGCTGCGGCCGGCACGACGATCTACTTCATGTGCGCGGTCCACCCCTGGATGCACGGCTCGATCAAAGTCGTTGCGCCCACTCCCGTTCCGCTCGCCGCGAGCTAGCGACGGCCGGATCCGACTCAGATTCACCGCGCCTAGGGCGCCGAGCTTTCCTCGGCGCCCTAGGCAGCGGGGCCCTGGCCACGGCTCTGCCGCTCGGCCTGCGGCCTGGTGCGCTGCTCCCTTCGAGCAATTCCACGGCCCGTGCCAGACGGGGTGAGCCCTTCCGGGTGCCGCTGCCAACCCCGGCGGTACTCAGCGGCTCGCGGCTGGACATCCCGATATGCGAGGCCCACGTACAGGCGCTGCCGGGTCGGCCGACCCGGATGTGGACCTACGGTGGGACGTTTCCCGGTCCGACCATCCGCCGCCCTGCCGGCCAGCGCACTGAGGTCACCTTCCACCACGAACTGCCCCCATCGGTGGGAGAGCTCACCGTCCACCTGCACGGCGGCCACAACCGCACGCAGTTCGACGGCCAGCCTGGCGGCCTGACCGCATCGCACGCGACCTCCTTTTACTGCGACATCCCGCGCGGCCTCTCGCCTCGCCAGTCGGGCAACGACGTGCTGATTGAGTCGGGCGGCCGGCGCACCTACGTCTACGACCTGATCGAGGACGGCAAGCCCGAGCGAGCCGCCTTCCAGTGGTACCACGACCACCGACTCGATCACACCGCGCGCAATGTCTGGCACGGCCTGGCGGGTATGTGGATCATCGACGATGAGTTCGAGGCCGGCTTGCCCTTGCCGAGCGGCGAGCGCGACCTGCCGCTGATGTTGGTCGACCGCTCCTTCGATGACCACAACCAGCTCGCTGATCCGTTCACCAATCGGCGCCCGCCCGCCGACGGGATCAACGCCCACACGATCCTGGTCAACGGCGTCCACTTGCCATACCACCGGGTCAGCGCCCAGCGCTACCGCCTGCGCATCCTCAACGCCTCGCAGTTTCGCTCCTACAACCTCTTTCTCTCCAATGGTGCGCGAATGGTTCAGATCGGCACCGACAGCGGCTTGATGCCACGGCCCGTGCGCCGCGAGGAGATCCTGATCGGGCCGGCCGAGCGGGTCGAGCTGATCGTCGACTTCAGAGAGGCACGGGGCGAGTCGGTTGAGCTGCGCAGCGGCCCTCGCCACGGCGCCAGGCACCCGCTGGGCTCACACGCCTACGTCGGTGCGCTGATGCAATTCAAGGTCGATTCGCGGCGCCGCGAGGACCGTACCCGCGTCCCCCGCAGGCTGCGTCCCCTGCCCGCTTGGACCAGGCGCGCCTCGCACAAGCCCGACCACACATGGACGATCTCGATCGGCGGCCTCTTCAAGACGCGCTGGGAAATCAACGGGCGCACCTTCAACCCGGATCGCGCCGATGCTCACCCCAAGCTCGGCTCGGTCAAGACCTGGGAGATCGTCAACCGCACCAACGTCGCCCACATGATGCACCTGCATATGACCGACTGGTACCTGCTCTCGCGCAACGGCAAGCCGCCGCCGCCCTGGGAAGACTGCCTCAAGGAGACCTTCTTCCTCTACCCCAAGGAACGCATCCTCGTGGCCGGCCACTTCGCCGACTACCTGGGCAAGTTCGTCATCCACTGCCACATGCTCGATCACGAGGACCACGGCCTGATGACCCAGTTCGAGGTGGTCGAGTCTTAGGAGCTGTATTTGGCTACGAGCCGCAGCCGTGGCTCCAAGGCTGAAACGAGATCAAGCATGGCTCCTTGGTCGTCGGAGATCTCGATCTGCTTCCACTGCCCGAGGTCGTGAACAACCGTTCCGATGGTGCCCGCGGGCCACTTGCCGACGCCATCAAGCAGTTCAACGACGTCGATCTCTTTGATTGCTTGCTTGGTAATGGCCATCTCTCGATCCAGTTTAGGGCTTGAGAAAAGCGGTAGTCATGCGTGGAGTTGCTCCCGGCCCGTTGAGCAGCCAGGCCGTCCTCACGACGACAAGCCGGTTGTATTGAGGACCAAGGCCACGAACCGGTACCTCGACAAGGCAGTTGAATCCAGTCGGGATCGCCGGTCGTACGCTTTTCAGCGGCTCGACGACGATTCGGGTCCTGATCTCGGTCTCGAGATAGGCGGCATCATCGAGTGTGATTCCGAGAATCCGCTGAAACCCGAGCGCCTTCGGACCTCCTCGCTCGTGAGCCAGATTGAGCGAATAGTCCGTCAGCTTCTTGCGTATGCCAACGGCGTCAGTCGCCCTCGGCAAGGGCACCCCAACGCTCGGCGGCCACGACATCCGGCGACGGTAGGGCGGCCGAATGCGCGCGTGGCGCGCAGAATGTCAATTTAGTGTCGCTAATACCCGAGGCAATTGCTAACCCGCATCCCCAATGACCGGAATGCGACAGCCTTCGGGGTGGCGCTCGCGCCAGAATTGAGCAAATAGCTGACTCGCTGCGGTATCGGTGGCTTCCTGAGTGAGAACTTCCTCGGCGTTAGCCAATCTCACGAGTAAAGGTGTTGGCCGGTACCACTCGGCGCTGCTTCGCTCGGGTTTGTCGTCTCTCCAGACTCGGCCGTCGCTAAAGAGGTTGTGCAGCATCGCCTCTTGGAGGGAACCACCGAGGACCGTTCTGGTCAAGGTACTTGCGGCACTGAGGCGACGCTTCGGAGATCCTGAGAAACCAATCTTGATTAGGCCTTCCCGTACGGCGAAATAGACCTGGTCCGCTGGATCATCGGCACCACCGAGATCGGTGTCCAGTTCGCCGGATTCGATTGCCCAGATGAAAATTGGCCTTGGTGGCGCCAGGACGGCGAAGGCCGGGGCGCGAGTGGTCCAATCGGTCCAGGCGTCGCGCCAGGTCCGAAAATTTTCCTTCAGGTCCGTGAGGCATACCTCGTGAGTCCAAAGAGGCGTACCCCGTTCGGCCGTGACCTCCTCCGCGCTCAACGTCATGGCGGCCGACCTTCTACTCCGCTTGATCCGGCCCTGGTGGTGTCTCTGTGGGTCCCCCATTGAGCAGCGCATCGAGGTCCGCTGGCTCGACAGCGAGCAGATTGTCTGCTAGCTCAGGATCGCGTTTAGCGCGCTCGATGAGCTCAAGCGCCGCAAGGAGAGCGTTTTGTGCTGCGCCCCCATCCCAACCCGCGAGTTCTCGTACATATGCGCGAATGCTCTCGCGAGTCTGAAGTTGAAATACCTGATGGGAATCGAGACCGCTGTCCATTACCGGGCTGCGCCAGCTCGCTACTCGCCGATTAGCTCGATGCGGTAGCCGTCGGGGTCGCGGAGGAAGGCGATGCGGTGGCCCTCGGTGCGGCCGCCGGGGCGGTAGGGCGGCTTTTCGGGCTCGATACCGTCGGCTGCAAGTCCCTCGAGGGTGGCGTCGAGGTCGTCGACGGCGAGGGCGATGTGGTTGTAGCCGGTGCCGTGGTCGTAGTCGGTGACGCCGTGGTTGTAAGTCAGCTCGAGCACGGGGTCCTCGCCGGGGATGTTCATGAAGACGTTGATCGCCTCGTCGCCGATCGGCATGCGGCCGGTCTCTTCGAAGCCGATCTTTTCGTAGAAGGCGACCGAGCGGTCGATCTCACCGATTCGGTAGCAGGTGTGCAAGAAGCGCGACATTGGCCTGCCAGCCTAGCGTCCTCCCTACAATTTGCAGCCGAATGGCTCGCCGAACGCGCCTGCGCAGGCGCAAGTCGCATACCTCGAGGTGGAAGAAGGTGACGGTCCCGCTAGGGGTCCTGCTCGCCGTGACCGTGGTTGCGGGGGGAGTGGCCGGAAGTTGGGCAGTCAGCACCTATGAGTCGGCGCCGCCGCTCTCCAGTCTCAAGCCAGTGCAGAAGGGACGCTCCTCGGCGATTTACGCCAAGGACGGCAGCCTGATCGGGTTCATCCAGGCCGAAAACATCCGCCAGCCGGTGCCGGGCCGGACGATGCCGCTGATGCTGCGCGACGCAACGGTCGCGATCGAGGACAAGAACTTCTTCAATCACGGTGCCCTCGACCCGGCCGGGATCGCCCGCGCCGCCTGGAAGGACCTGCTGGCCGGCGGCAAGCCGGTGCAGGGCGCCTCGACGATTACCCAGCAGCTGGTCCGCAACCTCTACATCCAGAACCCGCAAGAGACGCTGAAACGAAAGCTGATCGAAGCGCACCTCGCCTATGAGATGGAGGATGCCCACACGAAGGAATGGATCCTCACCGCCTACCTCAACACCGCTCCATACGGCACGGTCGAAGGTGAGACCGCGGTCGGGGTCGAGGCGGCGGCCCAGACTTACTTTGGCAAACCGGCCAAGGAACTTGGCCTGACCGAATCGGCGCTGATCGCCGGCCTGCCGCAGGCGCCCTCCGAATACAACCCCTTCCTCGATCCCCACGCGGCGCTGCAGCGGCGCAACGAGGTTCTGGCGGCGATGCACGAGCAGGAATACATCGACGGCGCCGAATACCGCGAAGCCCTGCACAGCGGCCTCGGCCTCAGTCCGGGCCACAAGTACCGCGTGATCCGCGACCCCTTCCTCTTCGACCTGGTGCAACAGGAGCTGATCGACAAGTACGGGATCAACACCGTGCGCAAGGGCGGGCTCAAGGCCTACACGACGATTGACCCCGAACTGCAGGAACGGGCGCAGGAAGCGGTCGACTCGTGCAGCGTCTGCTACCCGGAAGGCGGTCCCGCCGCCGGCCTTGCCTCGGTCAACCCGAAGACGGGCGAAATCGTCGCCCTCGCCTCGACCGAAGGGTACGAAAGCGAAAGCGAATTCAACTATGCCTGGCAGGCCCAACGCCAGCCCGGATCCTCGTTCAAGCCCTACGTACTGACCACGGCGATCAAGCAGGGAATCGACCCCGCTTCCACCTATTACAACGGTACCTCTCCGATGACGCTTGACATACCGGGGGGCGGGACTTGGACGGTCAACAACGCCGAGGAAGGCGGGGGCACGATGTCGCTCGAAGAAGCGACCTGGGACTCGGTCAACGTGATCTTCGCCCAGCTCGACCTCGACGTTGGTCCTGAAAACGTCACCCAGACTGCCCACGAAATGGGGATCGAAGCGCCGCTTGAATCGGTGCCGGCGGAGGCGATCGGCGGTCTCCGCCACGGTGTCACGCCGCTCGAACAGGCCGACGGCTACGCGACCCTCGCCAGCGGCGGCATCCACCACGACCCGACCGCGATCAGCCGGGTCGAATTCCCCAACGGCAAGGTCGAGGAAGCCGACCCCGATTCCGGTGAACGTGTGCTGACCGCGGGGCAGGCCTACGACGTGACCAAGATCCTCGAGGGCGTGATCACGCAGGGGACCGGCTCGCCGTACACCTACATGGGCTGCGGCGCCGAGGCGGGCAAGACCGGCACCTCGGAGGATCTCTCCGACGCCTGGTTCGTCGGCTACACGCCGCTCTACTCGACCGCGGTCTGGGTTGGCCACCCGCAGTCGCGCGAAGCAACCGGCTTCGGCGGCCCGACGGCCGGGCCGATCTGGCGCTCCTTCATGGAATCGGCGGTGGCGGGCGACTGCCCCGAATTCCCCGAACCGACGTCCTTGCCGGAACTAGCGGGCCTCGACAGCGGCCACACCTCGGGCTCTTACAGCTCCTCGGGCGAATCCGAATACAACGAATACGAAGAAGAAGAATCGAGCGAAGAATCTTCCAAGGAAGGCGAAGAAAGCAAGGAAGAAGGGGGAGGGGCCGCTCCTGAAGGCGAAGCCGAAGCCGCTCCGGAAGCCGCACCAGAACCGGCTCCAACGCCAGCCGCACCGCCGCCGGCCGGCGGCGGCATCAGTCCCGGCTGAGTGAAAATCCGGCTGAGCAGCGAGCCGCCTCCCGCCTGGTTGGGGTTGCTGGCAACGCTCGGCGCGGTCGTCGCCGGCACGCTCCTCGTCTACCCGCTGAAGTCGGTTGCGCCGGTCGTCTCGCTCGGCGTCGTCTACCTGCCAGCGATCCTCTTGATCTCGATTGTCTGGGGGCTGCGCTTGGGGCTGTTTGCCTCCGTCGCCAGCGCCGTTGCCTTCAACTACTTCCAGCTGCCGCCGCTGCACCGACTGACGCTCGCCGATGAAGAGAACTGGATCGCGCTGCTCGCCTTCGTCATCGTCGCCGCGATCAGCAGCACCGTCGCCGGCCTGGCGCGAGCTCAGGCGCTCGAGGCCGAGCGCCGGCGCGAGCAGGCTGACCGGGCGCTGGCCGAGCTGGCGGCCCTTGCCGAGGAGCGTGACCGGATGCAGGCCGAGATGGTCGAGGCCGAGGCGCTGCGACGCAGCGATGAGCTGAAGACGGCCTTGCTGCGCTCGATCTCACACGACCTGCGCACGCCGCTGACCTCGATCATCGCCGGTGGCGCGGCGCTCGGCTCACCGAGCACGACCAGCGAGGAGCGCGAGGAACTGAGCGCGGCGGTGGTTTCCGAGGGAGGGCGACTCTCGCGCCTGGTCGAGAACCTGCTCGACATGTCGCGCCTGGAGGCGGGAAAGGCGCCGCCGCACAGTGAGCCGGTCGACCTCGCCGAGGTGCTCGACGCCGCCCGGGCCGCGATTGGGCGGCCCGAGGTCGTGCGGCTCGCGGTCGATCGCGAGCTGCCGCTCCTCGACGCCGACGCCGCCCAGCTCGAGCGCGCCTTCGCCAACCTGCTGGAAAACGCGGTTCGCCACGGCGGCGGCAAGCCGGTGCTGGTCAAATCGATGCTCCTCGCTGACAAGATCGCCGTGCGCGTGGTTGACCAGGGCCCGGGGATCCCCGAGAACGAGCGGCAGCGGATCTTCGAGCCGTTCCAGCACGGCGAGGGCGGCAGCAGCGGTGGGGCCGGGCTGGGCCTGGCGATCGCCAAGGGCTTCGTCGAGGCCAACGGCGGCGAGATCGCGGTCGACTCGGTGGTCGGCCAGGGCAGCAGTTTTGTCGTCTCGATGCCGTGCCGGGAGGAGGGGTGAACGAGCGGCCGCGGGTTCTCGCCTGCGACGACGAGCCGCAGATCCTGCGGGCGCTGAAGGTGATCCTCCGCGATGCGGGCTACGAGGCCGTCCCCGCCGAAAGCGGCGAGGAGGCCCTCGACTTGGCCGCGGTGAAGCCTCCGGCGGCGGCGATCGTCGACTTGATGCTCCCCGACATCGACGGCATCGAGGTGACCAAGCGGCTGCGCGAGTGGAGCGAGATGCCGATCATCGTGCTCTCGGCCGTGGGCGAGGAGGAGGCGAAGGTGCGGGCGCTGGCGGCGGGGGCCGATGATTACGTGACCAAGCCCTTCGGCCCACCCGAGCTGATCGCCCGCCTGCAGGCGGCGCTGCGCCGGGCGCCAGGGGGAGAGGAGGAGCCCACGGTCGAGATCGGCGAGCTGAGCATCGATCTGGCGGCGCACTCGGTCTCGCGCGGGGGCGAGGAAATCCACCTGACCCCGACCGAGTTCCAGGTCCTGCGGGCGCTGGTTCGCAACCGCGGTCGCCTGATGACCCACCGGGCGCTGCTGACCGAGGTCTGGGGACCGGCCTGGAGCAACGACACCGCGACCCTGCGCACCCACGTGGCTAACCTGCGGCGCAAGGTCGAAGCGGGCAATGGCGGCGAGCTGATCCGCACCGACCCCGGCGTCGGTTATCGAATCGCGCTGTAGAGAGCCGATCGGGGAAAATTGACCCTTCGCTAAATCTCTTTCGACAAATCGGTATGGACTGATGAATACCGATTTGAAACCGTTCAGTACTCGAGATCGATCGATTGCCGAGTCAGCCATGAAGGGCAGCGCGGACAAGCCAAAACACGAGCAGGGACGGGAGATGACACCGGCCCTGATCCACGCCCTCAACCACCCCGCCCGGCGGCAGATCCTTCGTCACCTGCACGAGTACGGCGAGAGCAGCCCTAGCGAGATGGCCGACTCAGTCGCCTTCACCCTCTCCGGCCTCAGCTTTCACGCCCGAGTGCTGAGCGAGCTGGAGGTGATCAGCTGCACCCATACTCAGCAGGGCCGCGGCGCCCTCGAGCACTTCTACGCCTCCAACGTCGCCGACAGCGAGCTGGTCGCGAATATCCTGCTCGAAACCGAGGGCGACGACCGTCCCCTCGGGTCCTAGTCGCGCGGAGGGAAAGTGGAGATAGGCAGGCTAAGTAATGGCGAGAGGATCGCGGGCGTCTCGGCCGTCCTGCTCTTCGTCCTGATGTTTTTCCACTGGTACGGAGTCAAGGCCGTCAATACCTCCAACCTGCTCTTCGCGGTTCAAGCGGGCGGGCCGGGGAAAAGCGCCTGGGAAGCGCTCGACTACACCCCGATCTTTCTCTTGGTCACGATTGTCGTCACGCTTGCCGCGGTGGCGCTGCGGCTCGCGAAGACCTCAAAGAGGCCGCGCGTTCCGCTCAACGCGGTGGTCATGATCCTCGGCATCGCCTCGGTGCTGCTGATTCTCTACCGGATCGTCGATCCGCCCGTCTTCAGCATTGAAACGACCATCACGATCGAAGGCGCGGCCCAGGTGCCGATCTACCTCGCCGTGTTCGCGGCGGCCGGGATCGCCTGCGGCGGCTGCCTGGCCATGCGGGAGGAAATCGACCCGCCGCCCGGCTGAACCAGCCTGGGGCTGCAGGTCTTTACGAAATCTGCACGGCCGTCCCCGGATCGCACACACACCCTTGACGCGGTCCGGCGCATGATCGATATGTGCTCTCGTTCGCTGACATCCTCCCCGGCGGTGGCGGTCTTCCGGCCGATCTTCTTGCGGTAGCAATCGCCGTCGCGCTCTTCGCCCTCCTCTACTGGGCGATCGAGTTGATCGACCGGATATGAGGGTGCTGCCGCTCGCCGCTCTCTCCGGTGCCGACCTCTTCGGGCTGATCGTCTCGGCCCTGGTCTGCGTCTACCTGATCTACGCGCTGCTGCGGGGGGAGAACCTCTGATGGCGCAGGGTTGGCTGCAGATAGCGATCTTCCTTGCCGTTCTCGTCGCGCTGGTCAAGCCGGTCGGCATTTACATGGCGCGGGTCTTCAGCAACCAGCGGGTCTTCCTGTCCCCCGTCGTCGGGCCAATCGAGCGCCTCGCCTACAAGGTGTTGCGTGTGCGGCCCGATGAGGGGCAGGACTGGAAGGAATACGCGCGCAGCCTGATCGTCTTCTCGCTGCTCTCCTGGATCGGGCTCTACCTGATCCTGCGCACCCAGGGCGTCCAGCCCTTCAACCCACAGGGCTTCCACTCGGCGCCCTGGGACCTCAACTTCAACACCGCCTCCTCCTTCGTCACTAACACCAACTGGCAGTACTACGGCGGCGAAGCCACGCTCACCTATTTCGCCCAGATGGCGGGGCTGGCGGTGCAGAACTTCGTCTCGGCCGCGGTAGGGATCGCCGTCGTCGTCGCCCTGATCCGTGGCATCGTCGCGAGGTCGGGTAGGGAGATCGGCAACTTCTGGCAGGACCTGGTCCGAGTCCTGCTCTACATCCTGCTGCCGGTCTCGATCATCGCCGCGCTCTTCCTCGTTTCGCAGGGCGTGATCCAGAACCTCGATCACTACACCGTCATTCACACACTGAGCGGCGGCACCCAGACCCTGGCCCAGGGCCCGGTCGCCTCGCAGGAGGCGATCAAGGAGCTCGGCACCAACGGCGGTGGCTTCTTCAACGTCAACTCGTCCCACCCGTTCGAGAACCCGAGCGGCCTGACCAACTTCGTCGAGCTGCTGCTGATCCTCGTCATCCCGGCGAGCCTCACCTACACCTACGGCCGCATGGTCGGCAGCCAGCGCCAGGGTTGGGCGATCTTCGCGGCGATGTTCGTGCTCTTCGTCGGCGGCGTTGCGGTCGTCTACATGGCCGAGCAGCACGGCACCCCGGCCCAGCATCTGGCCGGCCTGCACAACCACGCTTTCCACGGCTCGACCGGTGGCAACATGGAGGGCAAGGAGCAGCGCTTCGGCATTGCCGGCTCCTCGCTCTGGACGGCGGTGACGACGGTCACCTCCTGCGGCGCCGTCAACGCTGCCTTCGAGTCGCTGAGCGGGCTGGGTGGTGCCGTGCCGTTCGTCAACCTTGGCTTCAGCGAGGTTGTCTTCGGCGGGGTCGGTGCCGGCCTCTACTCGATGCTGCTCTACGTCCTGCTCGCCGTCTTCATCGGCGGCCTGATGGTCGGCCGCACGCCGGAGTACCTCGGCAAGAAGATCCAGGCGCGCGAGATCAAGCTGGTTTCGCTCGGCGTGCTATTGACGCCGCTGGTCGTGCTGCTCTCCTCCGGCATCGCCTCGGCTACGACCCTGGGCAAGCGCTCGCTCTTCGCCGGGGTCAACCCGCAGGGCTTCTCCGAGACGCTCTACGCCTACCTCTCGCAGGCCAACAACAACGGCTCCGCCTTCGCCGGTTACACCGGCTTCGTCCAGCCCCATGCTCCCGGCAACGCCGGCGCCTACGGGATCTCCTTTGCCGACCTGCTCGGCGGCGCCGTGATGCTTGGCGCCCGCTTCGCGCCGATCCTCTTCGTCCTCGCGATCGCCGGCGCCCTCGCCGGCAAGAGGGTCTCGCCGCCCGGGCTGGGGACGATGCGGACCGACAACCCAACCTTCGTCTTCCTCCTCGTCGGCGTGGTGATCCTGGTCGGCGCTCTCACCTTCTTCCCCGCTCTGCTGCTTGGGCCGGTGGTCCAGAGCCTGACCACGAGGTTGTTCTGATGCGGCGCGATCTGCTCACAGCGGCGATCGCGGTAGTGGTGATGACGGTCGTGCTTGGAGTCGTCTATCCGCTGGCGATCACCGGCATCTCCCAGGTCGTCGTCCCCGGCAAGGCGAACGGCTCCAAGGTCAGCATCGATGGCCGAGTCGTCGGCTCGAGCCTGATCGGCCAGGACTTCGAGGGCAAGCCGGCCTACTTCCAGTCGCGGCCCTCGGCGACCGAATACTCGGGCGACGTCACCTACTTCTCCAACCTCGGCCCCAACAGCGTCGAAGCGCGCGAAGCGGTGCGCAAGAACCTGGCTGCTTACATGGCGCGAGAGAAGCCATATGACCGCGGCCTCAGCAAGGACCAGGTGCCGGTCGACGCCGTGACCGAATCGGCCTCCGGAGTCGACCCGCACATCTCGCAGGCCAACGCCTGGATCCAGGCGCACCGGATTGCTGCTGTCCGTGGTCTGCCGCTGGCAAAGGTCGACGACCTGATCTCGGCCCACACCGACGGCCGCTTCCTCGGCCTGCTCGGCGAGCCCGGGGTCAACGTCTTGCAGCTGAACATCGCGGTCGAAAAGGAGGCGCCGCTCAGATGAGCACCGAGACCGAGGCCCGCTCGCTGTTCGATCCCGAGGTCATGCGCCCGGCCCTGATCGAGTCGCTGCGCAAGCTCGACCCGCGGGTGCAGGCGCGCAACCCGGTGATGTTGGTGGTCGAGATCGGCGCCGTGATTACCACCGTGGCCTGGCTGATCCGGGTCTTCGGCGGCGGCCCGCTCGGCGGCGGCCACGAGCCCGCCTGGTTCAGCCTCACGATCTCGATCTGGCTCTGGCTCACGGTCGTCTTCGCCAACCTCGCCGAGGCGCTGGCCGAGGGCCGCGGGCGAGCCCAGGCGGCGAGCTTGCGCTCGATGCGCTCGGAGACCACGGCGCGCCTGCGCCACGGCGGCGAGAAGCCCGCCTCGGAGCTGATCCGCGGCGATGTCGTCGAGGTCGAGGCGGGCGAGGTGATCCCCGGCGACGGCACGGTGATCGAGGGCATCGCCTCGGTCGACGAGTCGGCGATCACCGGCGAGTCGGCGCCGGTGATCCGCGAGGCGGGCGGCGATCGCTCCGCCGTCACCGGCGGCACTCGCGTGCTCTCCGACCGAATCGTGGTCGAGATCACGCAGGAGCCCGGCAAGTCGTTCCTCGACCGAATGATCGGTCTGGTCGAGGGTGCCGAACGCAAAAAGACCCCGAACGAGATCGCGCTCGGCATCCTGCTTGCCGGCCTCACCCTGGTCTTCGTGATCGTCGTCGTCTCGCTGCGTCCCTTCGCCCTCTTCGCCGGCACCGAACTCTCCGAGACGACGCTGAGTGCCCTGCTCGTCGCCCTGATCCCGACCACGATCGGGGCGCTGCTCTCGGCGATCGGCATCGCCGGCATGGATCGGCTCGTGCGCCGCAACGTGCTCGCCCTCTCCGGCCGCGCGGTCGAGGCATCGGGCGACTGCGACCTGTTGCTGCTCGACAAGACCGGCACGATCACGCTCGGCAACCGCGAGGCGGTCGAGTTCATGCCGATGCCCGGCGTCACCGCCGAGGAGCTGGCCGAGGCGGCGCAGATGTCCTCGCTTGCCGACGAGACCCCCGAGGGCCGCTCGATCGTCGTCCTCGCCAAGGGTTACGGGATCCGCGAGCACGAGTTCGACGGCCATGAGCCAAGCTTCGTTCCGTTCACCGCCGAGACGCGGATGAGCGGCGTCGACTTCAACGGCACCCGCCTGCGCAAGGGCGCCGGCGACGCGATCGAGACGTGGGTCGCCGAGGAGGGGGGGAGGGCGCCGGCCGAGCTGCGCGGCGAGCTCGACCGGATCGGCCGCGAGGGCGGCACGCCGCTGGCCGTCGCCCGCAACGAGCGGGTGCTCGGGGTCGTCTACCTCAAGGACGTGATCAAGGAGGGGATGAGCGCCCGCTTCGATCAGCTGCGGGCGATGGGCATCCGCACGATCATGGTCACCGGCGACAACAAGCTGACCGCGGCGAAGATTGCCGCGGAGGCCGGCGTCGACGACTTCCTCGCCGAAGCGACTCCCGAGCGCAAGCTCGAGCTGATCAAGGAGCAGCAGGCCGACGGGCGGCTGATCGCGATGACCGGCGACGGCACCAACGACGCCCCGGCGCTGGCTCAGGCAGACGTCGGGGTGGCGATGAACACCGGCACCCAGGCGGCGCGCGAGGCGGGCAACATGGTCGATCTCGACTCCAACCCAACCAAGCTGATTGAGATCGTCGAGGTCGGCAAGCAGCTGCTGATCACCCGCGGCGCCCTGACCACCTTCTCGATCGCCAACGACGTCGCCAAGTACTTCGCGATCCTGCCGGCGATGTTCGCCACGACCTACGCCCTGGCCGGCGAACGGGGCCCGCTCGACGCGCTCAACGTGATGTCGCTGGGCACGCCGGAATCGGCGATCCTCTCAGCGGTGATCTTCAACGCCCTGATCATCCCGTTGCTGATCCCGCTCTCACTGCGCGGCGTCCGCTACCGGCCGATCGGCGCAACCGCGCTGCTGCGCCGCAACATGCTGCTCTACGGCCTCGGCGGCCTGATTGCCCCGTTCATCGGCATCAAGCTGATCGACCTGGTCGTCCACAACCTGCTGGGGGCGTAGCCCCGGAGGGGAGCCGCATGGACCGCGGCCACTACAAGATCTTTCTCGGCATGGCTGCTGGTGTGGGGAAGACCTACCGGATGCTGCAGGAGGGACACGCTGAGGCGGCGGCGGGGAAGGACGTCGCGATCGGCTACCTGGAGCCGCACAAGCGCCAGGAGACCAGCGATCAGGCGCGCGGGCTCGAGGTCGTGCCGCGGCGCTCGGTTGCCCACCGCGAGGTCGAGGTCGAGGAGATGGACCTGCCGGGCGTGCTCTCTCGGCGGCCGGACCTGGCCCTGATCGATGAGCTCGCCCACAGCAACCCGCCGGGGCTCGAGCACGGGAAGCGCTTCGAGGACATCGCCGACGTGCTGGCAGCCGGGATCGACGTCTTCTCGACTGTCAACGTCCAGCACCTCGAGTCGCTCAACGACCGGGTCGCCGAGCTGACCGGGGTGCGGGTGCGCGAGACCGTCCCGGATTCGGTCCTCGGCACCGCCGACGAGGTGGTGCTGATCGACCTCACGCCGGAGGCGCTGGTGGCTCGGCTGCGTGCCGGCAAGATCTACCCGGGCGAGAACATCCAGGCCGCCCTCGACAACTTCTTCCGGATCGAGAACCTGGCGGCGCTGCGCGAGGTCAGCCTGCGCCAGGTTGCCGAGGAGGTCGAGTCCAAGCGTCTCACCCTGCACGTGCCCGAGCCGCTCGGCACCCGCGAGGAGCGGGTCGCCGCCGAGGTGCCGCGGGCGGTGGGGGAGAGGCTGCTCGCCCTGGTCCGTCCGCAGCCCAGCTCGCAGCGCCTGGTGCGCCGCGCCTGGCGCTCGGCGCAGCGGCTCGGCACCGACCTCGACCTGCTCTGGGTGAAGCCGCCCGGCAAGCCGATCGAGGGCGACGTCGAGCGCCAGGTCACGGCGCTGCGCCAGCTCGCCTCGGTGCTCGGAGCGACCCTGCTGATCGAGGAGCACGACGACCTCGTCGCCGCGGTCGCGCGGGTTGTGCGTGAGCGCGGCAGTACCTACCTGATGGTCGGCGAGTCGCTGCCGCGGCGCGGCCTCGGCCGCCTGCGCGAGCCGCTGCCCCAGCGCTTGATGAAGGCGACGCCGGCCGGCGTCGACGTGCGGATCGTCGCCCACCGCGGCGGCAGGGAGGAGGACGGGTGATCGAGCACTTCCTCGTCGGCTTCGCCCTCCTGCTCGGCCTCTCCGGCGGCTACCTGATCGCCAGCACGCGCTGGCGCGGCAAGCGCTCGGAGCAACCGCAGCAGGTGCACCAGATCCTCCTGCCCTTCACCGGCACCGAGATCTCCCGCCGTGCCCTCGACGCCGCCCTGCGCCTGGCCAAAGCCGAGCAGGCGACGCTGATGCCGGCCTACCTCGCCGCGGTGCCGAAGCAACTGCCGCTGGAGTGCGCGATCCCGGCCGAGGCGGCGAAGGCGATGCCGATGCTGGAGGCGATCGAGCAGCGCGCCACCGGCCAGGGCGTGCCGGTTGACGCCCGGGTCGAACGCGGACGCAGCTACCGCCACGCGCTCAGCCGCCTGCTCGACCACGAGAGCTTCGACCGCGTCGTCGTCTCGGCAACCTCGACCGGCGCCGCCGGCTTCTCCGGCGACGACCTCGTCTGGCTGCTCGACAAGGCGCCCGCCGAGGTGCTGATCCTGCGCCCCGGCCCCGAGGATCACCGCGTCCTCACCGCCTGATTCGGGAATTCGCGAATCCGGATCGGCATTTACGACTTTGCCGATCGACATTGTGCTACCCTGCCGAACTTCGATTTACAACTAAGTCGCTCAAAAAACTAAATCAGTAGAGAAAGAAAGGATTCCTTTCTATGCGGAACGCGCGCAAGGTAACCCGGCGGCGCAGCGTCAACGCGGCCCTCCTGGCCGCACTATTTGCGTTGGCAGCTGTGGTCGCCGGATGTGGAAGCAGCAGTGACGACAGCAGCTCCTCCTCAGGGGGCGGCAAGCTCGACGTCGTCGGCTACTCCACTCCCGAATCCGTCTACCAGGAAGACCTGGAGCCGGCGTTCGAAAAGACCTCCGCGGGAAGCGGCATCAGCTTCAGCAACTCCTTTGGTGCCTCCGGCGACCAGAGCCGCGCGGTCGTCGCCGGCCAGCCGGCCTCGGTCGTCCACTTCGCCCAGGCCGGCGACATGGAACGGCTGGTCGAAGAAGGGGGGCTCGTCTCCAAGAACTGGGAAAAACAGCCCTACGGCGGCATCGCCCAGGACTCGGTGGTCGTGATCACCGTGCGCAAGGGCAACCCGGAGGGAATCCACTCGCTCGACGACGTGCTGAGCAAGGACGTCAGCGTCGTCACCCCCAACCCGTTCAGCTCCGGCGCGGCGCGCTGGAACATCATGGCCGTCTACGGCACGCTGATCAACGAGGGCAAGTCGCCCGATCAGGCGCTTGAAGGCGTCAAGACCCTGCTTGAAAAGACCACCGCGCAGCCGGGCAGCGCCCGCGACGCGCTCGCGGCCTTCACTCAGGGCGAGGGCGACGTTCTGCTCGGTTACGAGAACGAGGCGATCAAGGCCGAAAACGAAGGCGAAGACGTTGAACACATCGTGCCGCCCTCGACGATCCTGATCGAAACTCCGATCGCGGTCACCACCAGCGCCCCGGAGCCGGCGGCGGAAGATTTCCTCAAGTTCATCTGGTCCGATGAAGGCCAGGAAATCTGGGCCGAAAACGGCTACCGCCCGGTCAACCCGAAGCTCGTCAACCCGAAGCAGTTCCCGACCCCGCCCGAACTGTTCAAGATCAGCCAGTTCGGTGGCTGGGGCAAGGTCAACGACGAGTTCTTCGATGACGAAACGGGTTCGGTCGCCAAGATCGAGACTGAACTCGGGGTCTCGACCTCAGGCTGATGTCCGCTCACCCGGCAAGCGCACCATCGGTTCCGGCAGCACCCAGGGCGGGCATTCGCCTGCCCTGGGTCGGTGCCGGTCTCGGGCGGGGCACGGTCGTGCTCTATCTGAGCCTGATCGTCCTACTGCCCCTGGCCGCACTGACCAGCCAGGCCTTCGAAGACGGGCTCGGCACCTTCTGGACCCAGGTCACCTCGCCGCAGGCGGTCCGTTCGCTCGAGCTGACCATCATCTGCTCGCTGATCGTGGTCGCGATCAACGCCGTCTTCGGCACGATCATCGCCTGGCTGCTCGTCCGCGATGAGTTCCCCGGTAAGTCGGTCGTCAACGCGGTGATCGATCTGCCCTTCGCGCTGCCGACGATCGTCGCCAGCCTGACGCTGCTCGCCCTCTACGGCAACGACAGCCCGGTCGGCATCGACATCAGCAGCACCCGCACAGCGGTTGTGGTCGCGCTCCTCTTCGTCACCCTGCCCTTCGTCGTTCGCGCGGTGCAGCCGCTGCTGATCGAGATGGATCGTGAGATGGAGGAGGCGGCCGCCTCGCTGGGCGCCAGCGGCTTCACGATCTTCCGCCGCATCATCTTCCCCAACCTTCTGCCCGGTCTCGCCGCGGGAGTCGCGCTGGCCTTCGCCCGCGCGCTCGGCGAGTTTGGCTCTGTCCTGCTCTTCGCCGGCGGGCTGCCGCAGACGATGGTCTCCTCGGTCTTTATCCGCCAGCAGATCGAGTCCGGAAACGACATCGGCGCCTCCGCTGTCTCGGTGGTCCTGCTGATCGCCGCGCTGCTGATGCTGGCCGTGATCACCTGGATCCAGCGCTGGGGCAGCCGCCACGAACGCTCGAGCGGCGCCGGCCTGACCGTGATGCCGATGAGCGGCCTCGATCCCAGCTCGGAGGGGGAGGGGGACGACGATGAGGACCGTTAGCTCGACCCGCAGCCGCTGGGGATTGCGCACCCTCGGGCTTGGCTACCTGGCCCTGCTCCTGCTCGCGCCCCTGGTGATGATCTTCTACAAGACCTTCGAACACGGGTTGGCGCCGCCGCTCGACGCGATCACCTCGCCCGACGGCCTGCACGCGCTGAAGCTGAGCCTGCTGATGGTCGCGATCGCGGTGCCGCTCAACACGATCTTCGGGGTCGGCTGCGCGCTCCTGCTGGTTCGCCACAAGTGGAAGGGCAACGGCGCGATCGACGCGATCATCAACCTTCCCTTCGCGATCTCGCCGATCGTGATCGGGCTCTCGCTCTTCCTGCTTTACGGAGCCAAAGGCTGGTTCGGCCCGGGACTGGCCGAAGCCGGAATCGAAGTCCTCTTCTCGGTTCCGGGCATGGTCCTCGCCAGCATCTTCGTCTCGCTGCCTTTCGTGGTGCGCGAGACGGTGCCGGTGCTGCAGGAGATCGGCACCGAGCAGGAGCAGGCCGCCTCGACCCTTGGCGCCAACGCCTGGCAGACCTTTTGGCGCATCACCCTGCCGGCGATTCGCTGGGGTGTTGCTTACGGCGTCGTGCTGACCACGGCACGGGTGCTGGGCGAGTTCGGCGCCGTCTCGATCGTCTCCGGCCAGATCTCCGGCGAGACGGAAACGCTGCCGCTCTTCGTCGAAAAGCAGTTCGCCAACTTCAACACGGCGGGAGCCTTCGGAGCATCCGTGCTGCTCGCCGTGCTCGCCCTGACCACGCTTCTCGCAATGAACGTCCTAAAGAGAAAGGAGGACGCCTGATGGGAATCTCAGTCGAGGGAGCCAGCAAGAGCTTCGGTGACTTTCAGGCGCTTAACGACGTCTCGATCGAGGTCCCCAACGGGTCGTTGACGGCCCTGCTGGGACCAAGCGGCAGCGGCAAGTCGACCCTGCTGCGGGCGATCGCCGGACTCGAGACGCTCGATGCCGGCCGGGTCATGATCGATGACGAGGACGTCTCGAAAAAGCCGACGCAGAAGCGCGAAGTGGGCTTCGTCTTCCAGCACTACGCCGCCTTCAAGCACATGACGGTCTTCGAGAACGTCGGCTTCGGGCTGAAGATCCGCAAGTGGGACAAGGCGAGGATCTCCGACCGCGTGCACGAGCTGCTGCGGCTGGTGCAGCTCGACGGGCTGGCCGATCGCTATCCCTCGCAGCTCTCCGGCGGCCAGCGCCAGCGCATGGCCCTGGCCCGGGCGCTGGCGGTCGAGCCGCAGGTGCTGCTGCTCGACGAGCCCTTCGGTGCGCTCGATGCCAAGGTGCGCAAGGACCTGCGCACCTGGCTGCGCAACCTGCACGAGGAGATGCACGTGACGACGATCTTCGTCACCCACGACCAGGAGGAGGCGATGGACGTCGCCGGCCAGCTGGTGGTGATGAACGAGGGCAGGGTGGAGCAGTCCGGCAGCGCCGACGACCTCTACGACCACCCCGCCAACGAGTTCGTGATGAGCTTCGTCGGCGAGGTCAACCGGCTCGGCGACGGCTTCGTGCGCCCGCACGACATGGACGTTGTGCTCGACGCCGACGAGAACACCGAGGAGGCGATGGTGCAGCGCATCGTCGCCCTCGGCTTCGAGATCCGGGTCGAGTTCGTGCTTGCCGATGGCACTGAGGTCTGGGCCCAGCTGACCCGCGCCGAGTTGCAGAAGCTCGAGCTGCGCCAGGGGCAGATCGTCTACCTGCGGCCGGGCAAGACCAAGAGCTTCAACGGTGATGTCCCGTCGTCCGACGGCAGTGGGGCCTCGACTCCCCACGGCTCACAGGACGGCGGCGACGCAGAGGTATCTGCAGCCGTCTGAAGGGGCGACGGGGCGGGGTGCGCTTTGCCGGGTGGCGCCCCGCCCCGACCCGTCCACTAAACGCTTCTAGAAGGTATCGCGGGAAGAGTGCGTTTTGGCCCGCGCGCGTCTTGTTTCGTGCGGCCTCGCCGTCGAGAGTGGCTTGGTGCCCCGAATCAGCAGCTTCTACGGAATCACGATCTGGATGTATTACGACGAGGATCGGCACTTGGGACGGCCCCACTTCCACGCCCGATATGGCGAGGACGAGGCGTCGATCGACATCGAGAGCCTTGAGATTCTTGCCGGCCGTATGCCGAGGCGAGCGCGCAGTCTTGTCACCGAGTGGGCATCGGCTCATCGGACTCAGCTTCGTGACAATTGGATGCGCGCACGCGAAAGTCAGCCGCTCGCGCCAATCGAGCCATTGCCGTAGGGCCATCTATTATCGCCCCATGCGCAGCACGCCCCTCCTCGTGGAAGCAAAAGCCGAAGATGACCACCGTGTCACAGTGCGGTTTGAGGATGGATTGACAGCGGAGCTCGACCTTTCATACCTCCTGAGTTACGGGGGGGTTTTCGAGCCATTGCGCGACGCGGACTACTTCGGCAGGCTCCGGGCCGATCCCGAAGCGGGGACGATCGTCTGGCCCAACGAAGCCGACATCGCGCCGGAGACTCTGTACGAGCTCGCCCGGCAGGACGCGTCATGACCGAGACCGAGGGCAAAGACCGCGTAGGCGAATCTCACCCGGCCTTGAACCTTGAGGGTGCGCTGGGCGTTTTCAACGGTCTTTACAAGCCGGGCCATCTCGACGAACTCCGCGCGGAAGAGCGCGCCTAGTCATACCGTCCCATTCGCAAGTCCTCCTGGACGCTCTGCCTGCTATTCTTGAGTTAGATGGTCAATAAAACCAAGAAAGGAGAGGGACGATGGACAGCGCACCGGAGCACACGAGATTTGTCTCACGCGGCAGGCTGAACGGCGTCCTGCGCCAGCACCCAGGGGGAGGGGGGGCAGCGGATGTCCCCGCAACCCAGCCAGGGCGCGAGCAGCACGGAGTCGAGGACCTGGACACCCAGGCTTTTGAAGCTCTCTACTACCGGGCTCGCCTGATCCTCGGTGAGCCGCTCCCCCGGCCCGCGCGGTTCCAACTGCGCGGGCACTGATCGAGGCGACCTTCCCTGGGGTCGTCCCCTAGGGCCGACCGCGCCGTTGCGAATCCGGCGCGGTCGGCTCTTTTGCTTCGCCTATTTCGTGCTTTTGGTCGTTTCGGTGGGCGGCAGTTCCGGCTTTGCCGGATAGCCCTGCACCGAGAGGTTCCAATTCCCCAGGCTGAAGACCACCCCTTTAGCGCCCACGTACTGGATCGCGACCGTGTGTCCGCCCTTGGCGAGCACGGTGTTCTGCGTCACCGTCTCGACGATCGCCGCTGGTTTCGGCGTGTTCGCGGTCGCCGGGGCGATGTTCACTTTGCCCGTCGTCTGGCCGTCGACCATGATCTGGATCGGGCAGGCCAGTTCCACCGTCGGTTTGGCCGAGGTGCAGGTCACCGCGCCCGAGAACGAGATGACCGCCGGGCCGGTGCCGGGCATCCCGAACGAGGTGTAGGCGGTGGGCAGGTAGACCGGGGTCGTGCCTTCGTTCGACCAAGGAGCAGTTCCGGCGGCGATCGCCGCGATGGGGGACAGCGGCGCATCGGCCTTCTTGACGAAGGTGTTGCCGGCGACTTTCTTCCTCAGGTAAAGCGTTGAGGCCTTCTTGTTGGAGACGTAGATCTGGCCGGCTGCCTTCTTCGTGATGAAGGTGCCGCTGATCGCCGACCCGGCGAACGATGGCGTCACGGCGACAGCCGCCGCGACCACAGCCGCCAGCGCGACCGCGGTTGCGGCGCGAGGCGTGGACAGTCTTCTTCTGAGCAATTGAACCTCCGTTATAGGGCGTGCCGGGGCAGCCTTCTTTAGTAAAGAGGTCAATAAAGTACAGAAGCTGTTAGGGTGATGTCGAGTTAGGTGATCAAGAAACTGCAATACCCGGCAAGGAAGGCAGCAAAACGCGTATGAGAATCAGGACCCTCGTCATCTCGGCGGTCGCCCTCGTGGCCCTCGCCATACCGGCATCCGCCAATGCCGTGACCCTGATCGGATCGGGCTCAGTGGCCGCCCAGCCGGTCCTGGAAGCGCTTTTCAAGACCTACACGAAGCAGGTCAACCACAACGTCCACTTCCACTACACCGCCAACGGAGGCAACGCCGGCGTCAAGGACGTGCAGAACGGCACCAGCCAGTTCGCCGGGCAGGCCCGCACGCCGCTGCCGAGCGATGCCGGTACGACCTACGTGAAGATGTTCCTCGACGGGCTCTGCATCGACGTCAACCCGGCGAACAAACTCACCAACATCAGCATCCAGCAGACCCACGACATCTACCGCGGGCTGCTGACCAACTGGAGCCAGGTGCCAGGCTCGGGCCTGGCGTCGACGATCGACCCGGTCGGCCGCGATACCAACGGGGGGACCTACAACTTCTTCCTGCAAGCGGTGCTCAATAACGAACTGCCGGCCTCCAACGTCAACGCGCTTACCGCTGACGGCCTGGTCGTCAACGCGGTCAAGCAGGACCCCAACGCGATTGGCTATGACGGCCTCGCCTGGCAGGGCAAGGGCCAGAAGGCGCTCAAAGTCGAAGGCGTTCCCTGTGAAGCCAAGAAGATCAGCGTCGAGCCGCTCAAGTACCCGCTCTCGCGCTACCTCTTCCTGGTCCTACCGGGTGACGGCAGCGGCATCTCGCCGGCGCTGAGCAAATTCATCAACTGGGCCCGGCTCAACCCAGTCGCCGGGGAAGTGATCGCCAAGGCCGGCGGCGTCCCCGCCTTCAACAAGAAGCCCAAGAAGAAGTAGATGGAGGAGCAGTACCCGTCCGAGTACGGCCCAAAGTGGTCGGACCAGCGCGCCGAGCGGATGCTCGGCGCGCTGGTCTGCGCCGTCGTCGGGCTGCTGCTGGCGCTGATCATCACCGTCTTCGTCAAGGCCTGGCCATCGTTTTCACATAACGGCCTGGCCTGGTTCGGCGCGGGGGGGAGCGTTGAAGAACAGCTCAACCAGATCTACCTCTCCGGCCTCAGCGGCGCCCACTACGTCTACACCTTCCACGCCTGGCAGCTGATCTGGAGCACGCTGCTGATCACCGGCGGCGCGGTGCTGCTCGCCCTCGTCTCCGCCCTCTTCGTCTCCGTCTTCATCGTCGAGTTCGCGCCGGTCTGGATGCGCGACATCCTGCAGCCAGTCGTCCGCTTCCTGGCCAGCGTGCCCTCGGTGATCTACGGCCTGCTCGGGGTGCTGATCATCGTCCCCACCATCGGCAATGACTTGATCACCGAGCCGCAGAAGGCCTCGGTCGCGGGCGTGATCTCGCTCAGCGGTTACAGCCTGCTGGCGGCGGTGCTGATCCTCACCGTGATGATCGCGCCGCTGATGATCTCGATCTTCTCCGACGGCCTGCGCTCGGTGAGGCCGGGCTGGCTCGAGGGCTCGCTGGCGCTGGGCGTCAACCGCTGGCGCACGACCTGGAAGATCGCCGTGCGCAGCGCCCGCCCGGCGATCGTCGCCGGCACGGTACTGGCGGTGGCGCGCGCGATCGGCGAGGCGGTGATGCTGGCCATGGTCTCCGGCTCGGTCGCCTTCGCCCCCAACCCCGCCGATGGGCTGATCTTCATCTACGAGCCCTCGCGGCCGTTGGCGCCGACGATCGTCAAGAACATCGACTCGCTCGGCTCGCCCCCGTCCAACGCGACCCTCTTCGCGATCGCCGCAGTGCTGTTGATGTCGGCGGCGTTCTTCTCGCTGGCCGGCTGGGCGGCGCGGCGGGCGATGCGCAAATACGGGGCGACGGCCTGATGGAGTCCTCGGTCGCAACGCCGCCGCCCAGTCCACCGCCGGCTCCCGCTCCGCAGAAGCCCACCAAGGACGCGATCGAGGGCAGCGCTACCTGGCAGCTCTCCGACCGAATCGGTCTGGCGATCTGCTGGGCGCTCGGCCTGCTCTTCTGCGCGATCGCGGTGGCGATCATCGTCTACCTCTTGATTCAGGGGCTGAGCTACCTGAAGCCCTCGATGCTGGTCACCCCGGCCACGTCCGGATTCAGCCAGAGCCAGACGGGCGGCTTCTCCGACGCCCTGATCGGCACCCTGATCGTAGGCACGATGGGGATTGCGATCGCGCTGCCGGTCGGCGTCGGGGTCGCGATCTGGCTAGTCGAGTACGGACGCCCGGCGGGGCTGGCGCGGCTCACCGAATCGACGATCGAGGCGATCGCCGGCATCCCCTCGATCGTGCTCGCTCTCTTCGGCACGGTGATCTTCTCCAGCACCGCGCTCGGCTTCCTCAGCCGCACTTCCGAAGGCGTCGTCTTCGGCCGCTCCTTCTTCGCCGCCGCGACGATGCTCTCACTGGTTGCCCTGCCGCTGGTCGTCGCCAGCACCCGCGAGGGGCTGAACGCGATCCCCCAGCACGTGCGCGAGGCTTCCTACGCGGTCGGCAAGACCAAGATCGCGACGACGCGGCGCATCCTCCTGCCTGCAGCTCGGCCCCAGGTGGCGACCGGGGCGATGCTCGGCCTCGGCCGGATCATCGGCGACACGGCGATCATCCTCGTGCTGCTCGGCGCCACCCAGAACTTTGCCCCGGTCGGCAACACCTTCCCGCTCAATTACCTGCGCGGGGCGGGCACGACCCTGACCAACTTCGTCTACGAGGCGTCCCCGACCGGGAACCTCAATCAGCCCCAGAAGGCCTACGCGGCGGCCTTCGTCCTGCTGCTGATGGTGCTGGCCCTGAACGCGGCCGTCGATGTCGTCCACCGCCGCGCCCGAAAGGTAGGAACGTGGAGTCACTGATTTCTGGACCGCCGCCGATCAGACGGTTGCCGTTGGAAGACGGTGCGGTAGCTACCGAGGTGCCGCCGTCGCCGGGTGGCTTCACATCGGCGAAGCGCTCGATCGCCGCTCCCCGGTTCTCGATCCGCCGCATGGAGATCGACAATGTCTCGGTTTCCTACGCGGACCGCGAAGCGGTCAAATCGGTCTCGATCCCGGTCCGCCAGGGCGAGGTCCTGTCCTTGATCGGCCCCTCCGGGTGCGGCAAGACGACGCTGCTGCGCTCGCTCAACCGGCTCACCGAGCTGACTCGCACGGCGACGCTGAGCGGCCGCATCCTGCTCGACGACGTCGACATCAGGTTGATCGAGCCGACCCTGCTGCGGCGCCGGGTAACGATGGTCTTCCAGCAGCCCAACCCGTTCCCGATGAGCGTCTTCGACAACATCGCCTACGTCCTGCGGGAGCAGGGCTCGCGGCGGCAACGCAAGAAGGCGCTGGAGCCGAAAGTGCACAGCGCGCTCGAGCGGGCGGGTCTCTTCGAGGAGGTCAAGGACAACCTCGACCACCCGGCCCTGCGCCTTTCGGGCGGCCAGCAGCAGCGGCTCTGCATCGCCCGTGCCCTTGCCGCCGAGCCCGAGGTGCTGCTGCTCGACGAGCCCTGCTCGGCGCTCGACCCGCAGTCGACCCAGGTGATCGAGGACCTGATCGTGAAGCTGCGCGACGACGTCGCCGTCGTCATCGTCACCCACAACCTGCAGCAGGCCTACCGGATCGCCGACCACGTCGCCTTCATGTACCTGGGCGAGTTGGTCGAGTACAGCAGCGCCACCGCCCTCTTCAACTCGCCGCGCGAGCAGCGGACCAAGGAGTACGTCAGCGGTGCCTTCGGTTAGCCGTCACCTCACCCGCGCCACGGTCCTCGCGACCTGCCTGCTGCTGGCCGTCACCGCCCTGGCCGGCTGCGCCACGACGCAGGACACCGCGGCGCTCAAGCAGGCCGAATCGAAGCGCATCCTGGCGGCGCGCAAGCATCGCCAGCAGGCCAAGAAGCACGACCACGGGAAGCACGACCAGGGGAGCAAGAAGCGATGACCGTCTCATCTCAGCAGCCCTCCGTCCTCAACGGCAGGCCGAAATACGAGCCCTGCGAGGAGTGCGGGGCGCCGCTCGACCCTCAGCAGCGCTACTGCGTCAACTGCGCGGCGCGGCGCGGCAACGGCGCCAACCCGGCTTCGCGTTACTTCGCGACGATGAGCAAGCGGGCCCACCGCCCAGCGTTGCGCGCGCCGGTCAAAAACGGCTCGGGCAGCCGGGCGGCGGCGGTGGGCTTCTTCGCCCTGTTGCCGATCGCGGTCGCGATCGGCGTCGTGGTCGGTCGCAGCGGCAACGACAGCGGCGAAAACGAGGCGCTGCTGGAAGCACTGCGCAACCGGCCCGCCGCCGTGGCAAGCACCGTCGCAGGCACGACAGGCGCCGCGGCCAATTCCGCCAAAGGCAAAAAAGCCAAGGCGGCCGCCAAGGCCTCGAAAGGCGACGGCAAAGCGCTGGCCAAGACCAGCAACGGGACGGTTCACGAAGTGGGGGCCGGCTACAAACCGCCGCCGAAGAAGATCGAAGAAGACACGCGCCTGGTCGAAGAAAACCCCGAACAGGTCGGCAGCAACTACATCAAAGCGCAGCAGAACATTCCCGACGTGGTCGTCGTTGGCGGCGACCCGAGCGAAGCCCCGGCGGCCTCCAAAGGGGCGGGCGAACCGTGAGCGCCCTCAGCGAGGCATTGCAACGGCCGGCAAAGGCACTGAAGTCGGCGCGGACCAAGCCAGAGCCCCCCGCGGCGCCGGTCAAACCTGAGCCGAAGCCCGAGGAGGACGCCGAGCTGCTTGCCCAGCGCGACCGCTTGCTGGAGAAGTTCACGGTGATGCAGGCCGACCTCGGCGGCGCCTTCTACGAGATGGCGATCCGCGACCACGTGCGGATGGACGTGCTGACCCGCAAGGCGGCGGAGCTGCAGCGGGTCGATGCCGATCTGCTGGCGGTCGAGCGGATGCTCGAGCTGCGGCGCGCTGACGCGGCCGGGATCTGCCCCAACTGCGACTCTCCCTACGGGCCCGCGGACCGCTTCTGCCCCCAGTGCGGGCAGTCGCTGGTGACGGCGGTGGCTCCGTGAAGACCGCGATCCAGGCGCAGGTCCGCCGCGCGGTTGCCGCCGCGGCGACGCTGACCGGCAAGCGCTTTGGCCTGCTCGTCGCCTCCTCGGTGGTGGCTACCTCGGCGATCGTCGCTAGCGCGATGACCGACACGGGGGGGAGCGGGGCGCTGGCGGCGCTGATCGGCCAGAGCCTGGCCTCCGACAACACCCCGGTCGCGAGCGCGCCTCAAGCGGCGCCCGAAGTCGAAAAAAGCGCCCCGGCGCCCAGTTCTGAAAGCAACTCCTCGCCTCCGGAAGCGTCCTACGCGCCCGAAGTAGCCCCCGAAGCCGTGCCGGAACCGGCTTCCGAACCGGCGGCGAAGAAGCCCGTCGCAGCGCCGGCGGAAGCCGAACCAGAAACTGGCCCGGTCAAACACGTCTTCGTCATCTCTCTAACCAGCCCCGGCTACGAACAGTCGCTGGGGGCGCAGTCGCAGATGCCCTACCTCTCAACGACCCTGCGGCCACAGGGCGAGCTGCTCAGCAACTACACCCTGCTGGGCGAAGGCGCCCTGGCAAACGGGATCGCCGCGATCAGCGGCCAGCCGCCCAATGCGGCAACCAGCGCCGGCTGCCCGACTCACGAAGAATTCAGCTCAGTAACGGCGAACTCGAACGGAGTCCTCGCCGGCTCCAGCTGCGTCTACCCGGTCGAAACCCAGACCCTGGCCGACCAGCTCACCCTCGACAAACTCAGCTGGCGCGCCTACGCCGATGGCATGGTCGATCCGGCAGGAAAGCCGTCCAACTGCGTTTATCCCAACCCCGGCGAAGGCAGCGGCCCGACCCAGCCCGGCGGTTACGCCGCGAGCCAGAACCCGTTCGTCTACTTCCACTCGCTGCTCGATCTGGGTGACTGCTCGGAAAACGACGTTCCGCTGGAACAGCTGAGCAAGGACCTGGCCAAAGCGGAGAAGACGCCCAGTTACTCATTCATCGCGCCCACGCCCTGCAACGGCGGTACCGCTGGCCAGTGTCCCGCCGGAGCGCCGGAAGGAGCGGCCAGCGCCGATGCCTTCCTCTCGGCCTGGGTGCCGAAGATCCTCGCCTCGCCCGCGTATAAGGCGGACGGGGTCTTGATCGTCACCTTCTCCTCGACCAACCCGCCGGTTGCGGGCGCCCCGGCGCCGACCGGGGACCCACTGCGTACCGGCGCCCTGCTGCTCTCGCCCTTCGCCACCCCCGGCGGTACCGACTCCGGTGCCTACAACCCCTACTCGCTGCTGCGCTCCAGCGAGGAGCTCTTCGCTCTGAAACCCCTCGCTGTCGCCGCGGCGGCGAAAACGAAGTCCTTCGCCACCAGCCTGCTGGCAGGAAACGGGGGCGACTAAGGGTCGGGGGCGGGCCGAACGCGGCTCTAGGATGGGTCGCGTGCCCGAGCAGAAAAAGCCGGTCAACTGGCGCGCCTGGATCGTCGGCGTCCTGGTCGCGATCGTCGTCATCGTCGCCCTGCAGAACTCCCAGCAGGTGCGGGTCGACGTCCTCTTCATCACTGTCGACGCGCCGCTGATCATCACCCTGCTCGCCGCGGTCGCGATCGGCGCCCTGATCGGCTACGTCACCCCGCTCGTTCGCCGTCATCGGGCCGGGGGATGACGAGCACCGGGCAGGGCGCGATGTGGATCAACTGGGTCGAGACCGAGCCCAGCAGCACCCGCAGCACCGGGCCGTAGCCGCGCGAGCCGACGACCAACAGGTCGGCGTCCTCGCAGGCGCCGGCCAGCATCTGAGCGGGGGAACCATCGAGGCGGCGCCCGGTCGCCCCGAGCCGGTCGTCGAGCGAGTGAATCGCCTGGTTGAGGATCTTCTCCGGTTGCGGCGGGTCGGTCGGCGCGTAGCCGACCGGGCCCGGTGTCGCCGCCGGGGGAGCGAGCACGGTTAGTACGTCGATCAGGGCGTTGGACCGCAACGCGAGGGCTTCGGCAGCGCGCAGGGCGGCATCGGCTTCGGGGGTGCCGTCATGACCGACGGCAATGCGGAGAAACCGCTCGTGGCGCTCGCCGGCGTAGGCGCGCGGGGCGACCACGACCGGGCGGGGAGATCCGTGCAGGAGGTTCTCGGCCACGCTGCCGATCAGGGCGCGGCCAACCGCGCCGCGGTGCGGCGAGCCGACGACGATCAGGTCGATTCCCTCGCCTTCGGCCAGCTCGGTCATCACCTTGGCCGGCGAGCCGCCGCCGAAGCCGCGGGCCTCGACGTTGAGTCCGAAGAGTCGCTCGCGCGCCTCGGCAAAGAGCGGCTCCGCTTCGGCTGCCGCGTCGGCGGGGAGGGCCTCAGAGTCGGCGGGGAGCGGTCCGTAGGGCATCACGGTGACGACCAGAACGCTGGTCTCATCGCCCTCGACGGCGATCGCTCGCGCCAGCTCGAGCGCGTCGTGCCCGCCGTCGCTGCCGTCGAAGCCGACAAGTAGTCGCATTCCAATCCCGCTGTCAGGGTAAAGCCGAAGGGAGTCCGGGGAATACCCCGATGAAGTCAAGGCGGGCCGTGATGACAATCGAGGAGTCGATGTCCAACAGGAAAGGAGCGCAGCCGGATCGTTTCGCCGACCGCTCGGACGCGGGCCGACAGCTTGCCGCGCGCCTGCTACCGCTCGCGGGAGAGAATCCGTTGGTCCTCGGCCTACCCCGTGGCGGCGTCCCGGTCGCCGAGGAGGTGGCGACGCTGCTGGGGGCCCCGTTGGAGTTCCTCGCCGTGCGCAAGCTCGGTGCTCCCCACAACCCCGAGTACGGGATCGGCGCGATCGCCGAGGGCCGCACCAAGGTCCTCGACCAGGAGGCGCTGGCGCTGCTCGAGATCGACAACGGCACCCTGCGCCACATAGTCGAGCGCGAGAGCGCCGAGTTGGAGCGCCGGGTCGAGGCTTACCGGGGAGACCGGCCGCGGCCTTCCCTACGGGACCGCACCGTGATCGTCGTCGACGACGGCGTCGCGACCGGCGTCACCGATACCGCCGCCTTGCGTGCGGCTCGCCGCGAGGGGCCCCGGCGGCTGATTCTCGCCGTTCCGGTTTGCGCCCCGGACTCACTTGCTCGCCTGCGAGGGGAGGCCGACGAGGTCGTCTGCCTGTTCGCGCCGCCGCGACTGCGCGGGGTGGGCGAGTGGTATGCGGACTTTGGCCAGGTCTCCGATGCCGAGGTGGTGGTGGCTTTGGAGCGAGCCAGGTCTCGGCAGGTTGCCGCTTGAGCGCCGTCGCGGGAAAACCGCAGTCGATTGGCGGATTCCTGCGGATGGAGCGCCGCCGCTGCGGCCATAGGGTCCAGGCATGACAGGAAGTGACCGGCGTGATGGAAGGCAGAAGGTTCTGATCGCGGGCGCCGGGGTCGCCGGCCTGGAGGCCGCCCTCGCTCTGCGCGACCTCGCCGGCGATCGGGTTGAGGTCAGCCTGCATGATCCAGGCAGCGAGTTTGCCTACCGGCCCTTTGGCATCGGCGAGCCCTACGGGACCACGCGCGCCTTTCGCTATGACCTGCGGCGGCTGAGCGAGCTCTGCGGCGCCTCGCTTCATACTGGCGCGATCGCTGCGGTAGAGCCCGAGCGGAGGATCGCCATCAGCCGCGAGGGCGAACGGTTCCCGTATGACCACCTGATCCTCGCAACCGGCGCCCGCACGCTCTGGGCGGTGCCGGGGGCTGTCACATTCTGGGGGGTTGCCGACGAGGGGCAGGTTGGTGACCTGATCGTGGAGTTGCGCTCAGGTCGCCTGCAGCGGCTTGTCCTCACGATGCCCGCCGAGCAGGGTTGGTATGTGCCGCTCTACGAGCTGGCCGTCCTAGTCGCACGCGTTGTCGGAACGACAGCCAGCCATCGTGCGCGGATCACCATAGTGACGCCCGAGGCTGCTCCGCTGGGGATCTTCGGCGCCCGGGCCGCCGAGCAGACGAGGGCGCTGCTGGACGAACGGCGCGTCGACATCATCACGGGCGCCAGGCCGCTCGAGTTCGCGGCGGGACGCCTGCGGATCGACCGCGGCGAGGACGTCGAGGCCGACGCGGTGATCGCCCTGCCCCGCCTGGAGGGGAGGGAGGTCAGCGGCATCCCGCCCGACCGGGATGGCTTCGTCGCCGTCGACAAGCACGGAGCCGTAATCGGCCTCGAGCGGATCTACGCGGCCGGGGACATCACCTCCCTGCCCTTCAAGCAGGGCCCCTTCGCCACCCAGCAGGCCGACTCGGTGGCGGAAGAGATCGCCGCCGCGGTCGGGGTCGGGATTGACCCCAGCGCCGCGGTTCCGCGAATGCGGGCCGTTCTCTGGACCGGGCAGGGTCCCCATTACCTCTCCGCCGAGAACGGCAGGGCCACCACCCCCAGCCAGCGCCACCTGGAATTCCTCCACAACGGCAGGCTGACGGCCCGTTATCTGTCGCCACTGGTCGACTCGCTGCTCGCGAGCATCGGCTCCGACTCGGCCGAGGACGGGATGGCCGAGGTGCCTCAGCGCGTCTGAATCCCGGCATGATGGGGCGGTGAGCGACCCCGTCGTCCAGCGCTTCCGCGCCGCCCGCCGTGACCCCGAGCTCGCCCTGCTCGAAGGCTTTCACGCCCTCAAGCACGCGCTGCGCTTTGGTGCCGAGATCGTCGAGGCAGTCGCCTCGGATCCCGCCGAGCTGGATCGGCTGGCGGCGGAGCTCGCCCCCGACCTGGCCGGCTCGCTGGCCGAGCGAACCGTGCCGGTGAGCGCCGAGCTCCTGGTCCAGATCGTGCCCCACGCTCCCCGCACCGGGGTCGTCGCGATCTCCCGCCGTCCGGCTGTCGATGTCGCCGCGGTCCTCGCCAGCGAGCGCGCGGCACCGGTTGTGCTGCTCGAGGACCCGCGGACGATGGGCAACATGGGGGCCTGCGTCCGGGTCGCGGCAGCCGCCGACGCGGCCGCGGTACTCACCACTGGCAGCAACGATCCCTGGCACCCCGAGGCACTGCGTGGCGCCGCGGGACTGCACTTCGCCCTGCCGGTGGTGCGGATCGACGCTCTGCCCGAGAGAAACAGGCCCCTAATCGCGATCGATCCCGAGGGCGAGCGGCTGGGCAAGAGCGAGCTCGACCCGCGCTCGATCCTCGCCTTCGGCACTGAGCGCTACGGCCTCAGCGAGGCCCTGCTGGAGCGGGCCGACGCCCGCCTGGCGATCCCGATGCGCGAGGGGGTCTCCAGCCTCAACCTGGCGACGACGGTCTCCGCCGTGCTTTTCTCGCAACGCCTTTGAACCTTGGCGGCGACGGCCACGTAGATCGGGCCATGAAGAGAATCGTCGCCTCACTCGCCCTCGTTGCCGCCCTGATCGCAACCCAGGCGGCGCCGGCCGCGGCACCCGGCCCGGCCACGGCCAGTGGGGCGAAGACGGTGAACATCGACCACTTCAAGTTCCATCCCCGCACGCTCGATATCGCCAAGGGTACGAGGGTCGCCTTCTCCAACTCATCGGGCACGGCTCACACCGCGACCGACGCGGGCGCCTTCGACACCGGCACTATCAAGCCCGGCCATAGCGTCACAGTTCGCTTCACGCAAAAGGGAACTTTCAGCTACCACTGCGAAATTCACCCCTTCATGCACGGCAAGATCGTCGTCGGCTGAGGTAAGTTGGCTGGCGTCCCAGCCATCAGCGAAAGGATTCACCTTGCCGTTTGCCGATATCAACGTCGGAGAAGCACTCCTCGTCGCATTCGAGGTTTTCTTCTTCGTCATCTGGATCTGGATCCTGATCACGATCCTCAGCGATCTCTTCCGTGACCATGAAACCTCCGGGTGGGTGAAGGCGGCCTGGGTGCTCTTCCTCGTCTTCATTCCCTTCCTCACCGCGCTGATCTACCTGATCGCCCGCGGCAGCGGCATGCGCGACCGCACAATCAAGGCGCAGGCCGAGGCAAAGCAGCACTTCGATTCCTACGTCCGCGAACAGGCTCACACCACGCCCGCCGACGAATTGCACAAGCTCAACGAGCTGAAGGAAAAGGGCGCCCTGTCGTCTGAGGAGTTCGACAAAGCGAAGGCGAAACTGCTCGCGTAGCTGACGAGGGGGTCGGTGCCCCTCCCCAAAACGCTCGGCGGGAGCCTCGCTTGAGTGTTTTGGGGAGGGGCACCGACCCCCTCCGGAGCTACCCAAAGCTTCAAGCACTAGGACGAAGTACCGCCCGCGGCGGGAGGGGGTCTTCCGGGGTCCCTCCCCAGGAACTCCCGCGAAGCGGCCTGGGGAGGGACCCCGAAGGCCCTGCTGGTGCGTCGGCACATCGTGTGGAAACCCTCCAAATTGCGAGGTTCTGCACGGGATCTTGCAAGTTATTAGCGACTCCTAACAATTACGCGAGGGGTTCGCTACCGTGCGCCGCCGATGCGCGCTCCCCTTCGCGGCAACTCATTGCGGCTGCTGCTGCCCGCGGCACTGCTCCTGGCCCTCCTCTGCGTGGTCGCTTCGGCGCCGGCAAAGGACCTGGAAGAAAAGCTCCAGGACACCCAGGGCAAGCTCAGCCACGTGCGCGAAGATCAGAGCTCGCTGGCGGCGACGATCGCCGAACAGAACAAGGCGATCGACTCGATGATCGGCGAAGTCTCCAACCTGCGCCAGCAGCAGGCAGCGGTCGAGGCCGAACTCTCCGAAAAGCAGGACGAACTCGACGCCGCGACTGAGAAGCTCGAAGCCGACCAGCGCCACCTCGCCGCGGTGCGGGCGCGCCTGCAGCGCGCCCTCGAGGTCCTGCGCGAACGACTGGTCTCGATCTACGAGTCGGGCAGTCCCGACATGCTCAACGTCGTGCTCGACTCGGCCAGCTGGTCGGAAGTGAACACCCGCGCCGACTACCTCGACCAGATCCAGCAGTACGACGACTCGGTCGCCTCCCGGGTCAAGGGCCTGCGTGACGAAGCGCGCGCCGCGGTCAAGCGGATGACCGCCGTTCGGGCGCAGATTGAGGAAGCGCGCGACGCGATCGCCGCCAAGGAGAAGGAAGTCGCAGCCGCCCGAGAAGAAGCCGAGGCGCGCTTCGCTGAACTGAAGTCAGCCCAGGCCGAACGCCGCGCCGCGATGGAAACACTCGAGTCACGCGAAGAAGCGCTCAGCGACAACCTCGCCTCGATCTCCGAACAGATCGCCAGCACCACCGGCGCGCCCGCGCCCGTGACCGGCACTCCGGCGCCGTTGACCGCCGGCGAGGCTGCCGAATTTATCTCCGAAAGCCAGGCCAGCGTGCCCAGCGCGGCGCCGGCCGCGATCGCCGCCGCGATCGAAGCGGCCAACTCAATCGCCACCACCCCCTATATCTGGGGCGGCGGCCACGGCTCCTTCGAATCCTCAGGCTATGACTGCTCCGGCGCGGTCAGCTTCGCCCTCAACGGCGGCGGCTTCCTCTCCAGCCCGCTCGACTCGACCGGCCTCGAGACCTGGGGCGAACCGGGCCCAGGCAAGTGGATCACCGTCTACGCCAACGCCGAACACGCCTGGATGATCATCGCCGGCCTCGCCTTCGACACCGTCGGCGGCCCCGGCCCCCGCTGGCACTCCTCACCGGTCGACTCGCCGGAAGGCTTCGTCGCCCGTCACCCGCCCGGGTACTGAGCAGCAGCGGCGCTAGGCCGACGCTGCCGTCGCGCCGACTTTGCCCCAGTGCGCCGCGTTGCCGCGGCTGACGTGGATCACGCCCTCGAAGCCTTCGCGCTGCAGGATCGAGGCAGCGAGGCCGCTGCGCTTGCCGGCCTTGCAGATCGTCGCGATCGGCCGCTCGCGCGGCAGCTCGGCGAGGCGCGCCTGTAGCTGGGCGAAGGGGATGTGAATCGAGCCCGGGACGTGGGCCTCGGCGTACTCGGAATCGTTGCGCACGTCGAGCACCTGCGGCCCGTCCTCGCCCGCCAGCCGCCGTGCCAGCTCGGCAAGGTCAATCGCCTCGATTCGCTCCACCGGCCGGTCCTCGGCGCGCCAGGCGGTCATGCCGCCGCCGAGGAAGCCGCGCACGCGCAGGCCGACCGCGGCCAGCAGCTCGGCCGCCGCGAGCTCGTTGCCGTCGGAGGCCGCGACGACGAGCAGGTCGGCGTCGACTGGCACCATCTCGGCGACCTTGGTGGCGAAGCCGGTGTCGTAGCCGGAGGCGCTGATCGAGCCGGGGATGTGGGCCTCGTCGAACTGCTCGTTGGTGCGCGAGTCAACCGCCAGGGCACCTTCGGCGATCGCTGCCTCGAAGCCGTGCGGGGTCAGTCGCGTCGGGGCGCTTATAGAGGTGACCAGCGGCCCGCGGTTGAGCGCGACGATGTGGCCGACATTGGGCGGCTTGCTGCCGATCGTCGCCACCGCCTCCTCAACGAACTCGGCCTCGCTCTCGAAGCGCAGGGCGCGGTTGTGACGGCGCTCGAAGCCGATCGTCGAGCAGGTCTTGAGGTCGATCCCGGCACTGCCGCAGAGCGAGCCGCCGAGGTGCCCGGGCCAGACCTCGGTCTCCTCGGGCAGGGCCAGCAGTCGGCCGTGCAGGGAGCGGAAGATGTCGGCGGCGCCCTCGCGCGGCTCGACCGCGAGGTCGGGGCGGGCGACGTCGCCGACGAAGAGGCAGTCGCCGCTCAGCACCGCCCAGGGATCGTCGCCCCGGGCGGCGTCGCGCAGGAGGAAGGAGGTGTGCTCGGGCCGGTGGCCGGGGGTGTGGATCGCCTCGATGCTCGCCCCCTCGCCCAGCGGCAGTGTCCAGCCGTCGCCGAAGGCCTCGTGCGGGAAGGTCGCCTCGGTCAGCTCGTGGACGTGGATCGTCGCTCCGCTCGCGCGCGCCAAGCGGCCGTGGCCGGAGAGGTGGTCAGCGTGGTTGTGGGTCTCCAGCACGTGCTCGATCCGCACCCCGTGCAGGCGCGCGAGGTGGAGGTAGGGGTCAATGTCCCACTGCGGGTCTACGACGGCGGCGACGCCGGAGGCGGTATCGCCGACCAGGTAAGAGGCGCAGCCCAAATCCTCGTGAATTATTTGGCGGAAGAGCACCGGATCAGGGTAGCGGCGTCCGAATCCGGGTAGTTACGGAGTGAATTTGCAGCGCCGCGTCCGAGCGGCCCTCCGTTTGGCGCGGCCGACGGAAGGAGCGATCATGGAGTCAGCAACCGTCCGCCACCAGGCTCAGGTCGGAAACGGGGGGCAGCAGCCAGTCGGCGCGGCCCAAGTGCGCGAGGGCTGGGCGCCCGCCGATCCGGCGCCGCTCGGCCTCGCGGCTTTCGCCCTGACCACCTTCGTGCTCAGTATGTTCAACGCCGGCCTGGTCAGCAAAGCGGGCGAGCCGGTGGTGCTCGGGCTGGCGCTCGCCTACGGCGGCGTCGCCCAGATCCTTGCCGGGATGTGGGAGTTCCGCACCGGCAACACCTTCGGCGCGGTCGCCTTCACCTCGTTCGGGGCATTCTGGATCTCCTTCTGGGCCTTCGTCACCTTCTTCGAGGGCGACGTGCCCAGCGCCAACATCGGCGACGCGGTCGGCCTCTACCTGATCGCCTGGGGCATCTTCACCACCTACATGTTCGTCGCCTCGCTGCGCACCAACGCGGCGGTCGCGCTCGTCTTCGTCCTGCTCGCCACCACTTTCTTCCTGCTCGGCATCGGCAACTCGGGTGGCAACGAAGGTCTGGTCGAAGCTGGCGGATGGTTCGGCCTGGCGACGGCGGCGGCTGCCTGGTATGCATCTTTTGCGGCGGTCGTAAACGCGACCTTCGGGCGGACGGTCCTACCGGTCCGGCCGCTGGGTCCCTGAGCAGGAGAGGAGCGGCAAATGGCAACGCGCGAGGGGTCATCGAGCCTGGAAGCGCAGTTGAGCGAACTGCTTGAGGTTGAGAGCTTCGAGCCTCCCGAGGAGTTCCGCTCGCGGGCCCTGCTCAGTGACCCGGCGATCTACGAGCAGGCGGCGGCCGACCCGGAGGCGTGGTGGCTGGAGCAGTCCAAGCAGCTGCTCGACTGGGCGCAGGAGCCGAGCGAGAGCCTCGACGACTCCAACCCGCCCTTCTACAAGTGGTTCGCCGACGGCAAGCTGAACGCCTCCGCCAACTGCCTCGACCGGCACGTCGAGGCCGGCCGGGGCGATCGGGTCGCCTTCCACTGGCGCGGCGAGGAGGGCGAGGAGCGCGACATCACCTACGCCGAGCTGCTCGCCGACACCCAGCGCTTTGCCAACGCGCTCAAGGACGTCGGCGTCGAGGCCGGCGACATTGTCGGGATCTACCTGCCGATGATCCCCGAGGTCGTCGTCGCGATGTTGGCTTGCGCCCGCATCGGCGCTCCCCACAACGTTGTCTTCGGCGGCTTCTCGGCCGAGGCGGTGCGGGAGCGAATGGAGTTCTCCGAGGCGAAGGCGCTGGTCACCGTCGACGGTGCCCGCCGCAAGGGCAAGACAGCGCCGATCAAGCAGCAGGTAGACGAGCAGATGGACGACCTGGAGAGCCTGGAGACGATCGTCGTCGTCCGTCACACTGGGATCGATTGCCCGATGCGCGCGGGGCGCGATCGTTTTTACGACGAGTTGATGGAGGCCGCCGAGGCGAAGTGCCCGGCCGAGCCGTTCGACGCCGAGCAGCCGCTCTACATCCTCTACACCTCCGGCTCGACCGCGAAGCCCAAGGGGATCCTGCACACCACCGGCGGCTACCTGACCGGGGTCGCGGCCACCCACCGCTACGTCTTCGACTTGAAGCCTGAGGAGGACGTCTACTGGTGCGCGGCCGACGTCGGCTGGGTTACCGGCCACTCCTACATCGTCTACGGGCCGCTGCTGAACGGCGCTACCAGCGTGATGTGGGAGGGGGCGCCCGACTACCCGAGCAAGGGCATCTGGTGGGAGTTGGTCGAGCGCTACGGGGTCTCGATCCTCTACATGGCGCCGACCGCGATCCGCACCTTCATTAAGTGGGGGGCCGAGATCCCGGAAGAATCAGATCTCTCCTCGTTGCGCCTACTGGGCTCGGTCGGCGAGCCGATCAACCCCAAGGCGTGGCTCTGGTACCAGCAGGTGATCGGCGGCGGCCGCTGCCCGATCGTCGACACCTGGTGGCAGACCGAGACCGGCGCGATCATGATCTCGCCGCTGCCGGGGATTACCGCGACCAAGCCGGGCTCGGCGACGACGCCCTTTCCCGGGGTGGAGGCGGAGGTCGTCGACGAGAGCAAGGGGGAGCCGGTCTCCGAGGGCCAGGGCCTGCTGGTCCTGACGCGTCCCTGGCCGTCGATGCTGCGCACCCTCTACAAGGAGGAAGACCGCTTCATCGAGACCTACTTCTCGCGCTTCGGCAAGGAGACCTACCTGGTCGGTGATGCCGCCCGCAAGGACAAGGACGGCTACTTCTGGGTGATCGGGCGAATCGACGACGTCGTCAACGTCTCCGGCCATCGGCTCTCCACCGCAGAGGTCGAGTCGGCGATCGTCGCCCACGAGAAAGTCGCCGAGGCGGCGGTGATCGGCCAGTCCGATGAAGACACCGGCCAGGCGATCTGCGCCTTCGTCACCCTGCAGGGCAACGCCGAGGAGAGCGAGGAGCTGCTCGAGGACATCCGCGCCACCGTGGCCGAGCGGATCGGCAAGTTCGCCCGGCCGAAGCGGATCATCTGGGCCGACGACCTGCCGAAGACGCGCTCTGGCAAGATCATGCGCCGCCTGCTGCGCGACATCGCCGAGGGGAGGGCGCTGGGCGATGTCACCACCCTGCGCGACCCCGACGTGATGGGCGAACTCGAGACCAAGATCGCCGAGGCCCGCGACGCCGAGGACTGATCAGGCTCCTCAAGCGGTGCGTTCGTCGACCAGGCGCTGGACCGCCACCTCGAGCGACTGCAGCTGTTCCTGCACGCTCTTTAGCTCACGCAGTGCGAGCGCCTCGGCGCTGAGCTGCTCGGCCGCCAGCTCCCGCTCAACTTCGGCGATTTCGGGGCTGAGAAAGCGCTCGGCGAAGGCGCCGGTGAGCAGGGCGACGAAGCCGATGCCGATGATCAGGATCGCGGTCGAGACGATCTCGCCGCCGGTCGTGGTCGGGTAGATGTTGGAGCCGAGCGTGGTCATCGTCGTCAGCGCCCAGTAGATCCCGTCCCAGTCATTGAGGTGCTGGCTCTGCTTCTCGAAGGCGACGAAGAGGGCGCCCCCACCGACCACGGTCAGTAGGGCGAGGAACATCGCGTAGTGCAGACCCTGTAGCGAGAAGACCTCGCGCGAGAGCTGGGCCAGGCGCATCAGGCGGACGAGCCGCAGTAGCCGCAGCACGCGCAGGCCCTGCAGGCCGGCGGGCAGCAAAGGCGGCGTGAAGATGACGATGAAAGGATCGAGCGGGTGGTGGCGCAACCAGAGCCGGCGATCGGGGACAACGGCCAGCATCACCACCAGCTCGATCAGGAAGGCGACCCAGGTGACCCAGTTGAGGATGTGGGCGACGTCCTCGAGGCCGCCGCCGGGGTGCGACTCGCTGATCGCCACCATCGGCAGGGTCAGCGCCGCGGCGATCAGCATCGGCGTGTTCAGTGCTTCCGCCACCCGCGTACTACGCGCGTCCATGCCAGGTGCGTAGTTGACGATTTTCTGTGTCGTCTCAGCCATCCGCGTGGACTTCGACGCGGGCGACTGTGTGCCTACTTCACACGCCTGAATAGGACCTTCGCCGCAACATTTTCGCGAACGGTCGGTTTTAGCCCTCCGAACTCCCCCGGCAGCCGCAAGGGCTCCGGGCACAATCCAAGGAGGCAGGATGATTAGGCAGGGGATGTTGGGGCGACTGGGCTTTATCGCCGTCGTCGCGAGTATCGGGGCGCTGCTGGTGACGACGGGTGCGCAAGCGTCGACGGTCACGGTGGGCAGCGTGCTGCCACCGGGAGCGGAACCGACCGAATTCGGATCCGTACAGACCTTCTTCAACACGGCGCTGCCGGAGAAAGGCGCCAACCTGACCTCGCCGGTGAGCGGCGCGATCGTGCGCTGGCGCATGCAGAACCCGGTGGGCGGCCCCTTCTTCCTCAGGGTGCTGCGTCCTAACGGCTCCGGTGGATATATGGCGGCCGGCACCAGTAACCCCGTCACCCCCTCCGGCGCCGGTCTGCAGACCTTCACCGCCAACCTGCCGGTCCAGGCGGGTGACCTGATCGGGGTCGACCCGACCAACGTCACCGACAAAATCGATGTCGCCAAAGTCGCCGGTGCCAGCTTCGGGTTCATTTTCCCGCCGCCGTTTGACGGTGCAACGGTTGCTCCAAGCGGCTCGAAAGCCGGCGAAGAGATCGAGCTAAGCGCCGAAGTTCAGCCGACGCCCGCGATCACCTCGGTCGCGCCCGACTTCGGTCCGGTCGCCGGTGGCACCACGGTGACAATCACCGGCACCGACCTCGCCTCCGCGAGCGCGGTCAAATTCGGTGACCTGCCCGCGGCGAGCTTCAAAGCCGAATCGGAAACCAAAATCACCGCGGTTGCGCCGCCCAGCGCCAAAGTCGAGGCGGTCGATGTGACGGCGACCACGATTGCCGGCACCAGCGCCACCGGGAAAGACGATCGCTTCTTCTACGAAGGCTGCGTCGTCCCCAAGCTGAAGGGCAAGAAGCTCAAAGACGCCAAGCGGATGCTGGGCCGGGCTGACTGCAAGGTCGGCAAGGTGACGCGTCGCAACACGAAGCCGAAAAAGGCGGGCAAGGTGCTGAGCCAGGGCACCAAACCGGGCAAGGTGCTGGCCTCGGGTTCCAAGGTGAAGCTGACGGTTGGCAAGAAGCCAGAGGCAGACAGCAAGTAGTCAGCTGCACAGACCGGCCGCCTCCGCAGCGCGGGGGGCGGCCGGTCTCGTACCATGGCTCGGGCAACCAACTATTCAGGAGACGCCCAGCCGATGAGCACCAGCACCGCCACGCAGGACTACAAGGTCGCCGACATCGACCTCGCCGATTTCGGGCGCAAGGAGATCTCCCTCGCTGAGGTCGAGATGCCCGGCCTGATGCAGACCCGCGAGGAGTTCGCCGCCGAGCAGCCGCTGAAGGGGGCCCGCATCACCGGCTCGCTGCACATGACGGTGCAGACAGCGGTGCTAATCGAGACCCTGGTCGCGCTCGGCGCCGAGGTGCGCTGGGCCAGCTGCAACATCTTCTCGACCCAGGACCACGCCGCCGCCGCGATCGCCGCCGCCGGCATCCCCGTCTACGCCTGGAAGGGTGAGACGCTGGAGGAGTACTGGTGGTGCACCGAACAGGCCCTGCTCTGGCCCGACGGCGGTCCGAACATGATCCTCGACGACGGCGGCGACGCGACCCTGCTCGTCCACAAGGGTGTCGAGTTCGAGAAGGCGGGGGAGGTACCCGACCCAGCCTCGGCCGAGTCGGAGGAGTTCCGGATCATCCTCGAGACCCTGAAGCGCTCGCTCGAGGCCGACCCGCAGCGCTGGACCAACATCGCCGCCGCGATCAAGGGCGTCACCGAGGAGACGACTACCGGCGTCCACCGCCTCTACCAGCTGGCCGAGACCAACGACCTGCTCTTCCCGGCGATCAACGTCAACGACTCGGTGACCAAGTCGAAGTTCGACAACCTCTACGGCTGCCGCCACTCGCTGGTCGACGGGATCAACCGCGGTACCGACGTGATGATCGGCGGCAAGGTCGCGGTGATCTGCGGTTACGGCGACGTCGGCAAGGGTTGCGCCTCCTCGCTGCGCGGCCAAGGCGCCCGCGTGATCGTCACCGAGATCGACCCGATCTGCGCCCTGCAGGCGGCGATGGAGGGCTACGAGGTGCGCACGCTCGACGAAGTCGTCGACACCGCGGACATCTTCGTCACCGCCACCGGTAACAAGGACATCATCACCGTCGATCACATGGCGCGGATGAAGCACAACGCGATCGTCGGCAACATCGGTCACTTCGACAACGAGATCGAGATGGCGGCGCTGGAAGAGTCCGACGCCGAGCGGATCAACATCAAGCCCCAGGTCGACGAGTGGCGCTTCGCCGACGGCCACTCGATCATCGTCCTCTCCGAAGGTCGCCTGCTCAACCTTGGCAACGCCACCGGCCACCCGAGCTTCGTCATGTCGAACTCCTTCACCAATCAGGTGATCGCCCAGATCGAGCTCTTCGGCCAGCCCGAGGGATTCGCCGCCAAGGAGGTCACGGTGCTGCCCAAGCACCTCGACGAGAAGGTCGCCCGCCTCCACCTCGACGCGCTCGGAGTGAAGCTGACCGAACTCAGCCCCGATCAGGCCGCATACCTCGGCATCCCCGCCGAGGGCCCCTACAAGCCGGACCACTACCGCTACTAGGGGCGGAGGCCTCAAAGTGCCGAACGTCTACAGACCGACGTTCGAGGAGGGCGAGAGGCCCGAGGGGTTTCGCTCGCGGCGGGCCCGGATCGGATACGAACTCGGCACCGAGCTGATCGGGTGCAGTCTCTGGGAACTGCCGGCGGGCGAGGCCGCCTACCCGTACCACTTCCACTACGCCGACGAGGAGCTGGTGATCGTGCTCACGGGTCGCCCGACCCTGCGAACCCCAGAGGGCGTCCGCGAGCTAGAGGAGGGAGAGGCGCTCCGCTTCCCGCTTGGCGAGGAGGGCGCGCACCAGATCATCAACCGCAGCGAGGAGCCGGTGACCCTGCTGGCGGTGTCGAGTCACGGCCGCCCCGACGTGGTCGTCTACCCCGACTCGGACAAGATCGGCGTCGGCGAGCGACTCCCCCATGGCGGCGGCCTGCGCGCCTTCTTCAAGCGCGGCGACCGAGTCGGCTACTTCGACGGCGAGAGCCTCGACGAGGCCTAGAAACGACAAGACCCGCCGGAGCGGGTCGAGTCTGGTCGCTGTGCGGGAACCGCCCCGCAGGTACCTCCACACGGATGACACCCGTTGGGTGGAGGCTACCACCGACTCGACCCGCTCCATTGGTCTATCTGCGGAGGGCGCCGGACTCGAACCGGATCCGATGGTCAATCGGACACAACGGGTGTCATCCGTGTGGGGTCACCCGACCCCTTCACCCTCCTGTCGGCGATGCTAGCGGCGAAAATTTGACTTCCAGAGGCTGTGACGAACTCGGCACGGCCGCATGACTGTTCCTTAACGGCGGATGTCAATTTCACTAACTGCCGCTGACAACGAGTGTCGCCTGCATGCCTTTGGCCTCGTGTTTGTAGAGGCTGCAGTAGAGGCGGTAGGTGCCGGGGGAGAGGGTGAAATGGGCGTTTGCCTGGGTGACCGAGGGGGTTGAGGGGATTTCCAGATCCGGGTCTGCCGTGCCCTCGTGTTCGAGCACGAGGTTGTGGGGGTCTTCGCCCTGGTTGTTGAGCTCGACGATCACTTCGCCGGCGCTGACTTCGGGGCGGGAGAGGGTGTAGCTGTACTCGACCGCTTTGACGCCGAGGTGGCCGACTTCGGGAGTCGGTTCTTCGGCTGGAGGTGGCGCAGGCGTTGGGGTGACCGGTAGCGCGGGCTGGGGCTGGATCAAGCTCGGCTGCGCTTCGCAGGTCCACCAGTGCTTCACGTGCTTGACCCGACGGATGCGACCGTGGCGCCGCGGGTGCGTGACCACGGTCTTCGAGTGCCGTTGCCAGGCGCAGCCCGGCACCGGACCGGTTGGGGTAGCAGCTGCGGTTGAGCAGAGCATCAGGGTCGCCGCTAGGGCGCCGACCAGGCCGAGGGAGGCCGCTCGTGAAATCGACCCGCTCATGCCTTCACCAAGGTGGGGCGCTGGAAAGACGAGGCGCCGGGGATCACGGAAGCGGCGTCATGTCCCAACCATTCCTCCAGTAGCGAGCAGTACATCGCGCGGAAGTCGCTGGTGACGCGGACGTTGTCGTTCTGGTCGAGCTGGGCTAGGCCGGGGAACTCGCCGACCATCTCGCCCTTGGCTTTGGAGCCGACGACGAAGGCGCAGCCGGCGGCGCCATGATCCGTGCCGAGCGAGGCGTTCTCCTCGGGGCGGCGGCCGAACTCGCTCCAGAGCTTGATCAGGACCCGGTCCTGGAGGCCGCGCGCCTCGAGGTCGCGCTGGAAGGCGAGGATCCCCTCGCAGGTCTCTTTCAGCCCCCGCGAGAGGTCTTCCGCCTCATCGGCGTGGGTGTCGTAGCCTCCCGAGGCGCGGATCGTCACCACCCGCATCGGCAGGCCGGCGTTGATAAAGGCCGCGAGGCCGGCGAGCTTGTGGGAGAAGTTCGTTTCGGGGTAGGAGATCGGGCTAGTGAAGCCGCCGATCCCCCCGAGGTCGGTGCGCAGCTTGTCGGTCTGGGCGGTTGCGCGGCGCACCTGCGTCAGCGCTGGTGAGTCCGCCGGCAGCGAGCCGAAGCGGGCAAAGCTCTTGTACATCTCGCTCTCCACCGGGTCGCTGACCGGAGACCAGAGGTCATAGCCGTCAACGCTGTCGATCGCCGCCACCGGCAGGTTGGCGGTGGCGATCATCGGCGAGAGCGAGCCGTCCATCGAGAGGCCCTGCAAGGGGTTGTCTTCGGTGCCGACCTGGTCGAGGTAGCGGCCGAGCCAGCCGGTGTGGAAGCCGACGTCGAGCTCGCCGATCTCGTAGTAGTGGCGCGAGGTGAAGTGCGACTGGTCCGGGTGGTCGTAGCCGATCGCCGGGAAGGAGCTGACCTTGCCCTCTGCGTGCAGGGTTGCCAGCGCGGCGGCCGAGGGGTGCCAGCGCAGGGTCGGGTCCTCGCTGAATTCGCTACCCGCGTCGGGGGCGAGCGCCAGGTTTGGGCGCAGCTGTGCGTAGCGCGGGTCGCCGGTCGGGGCGAGCACGCTGAGTGCGTCGATACCGCCGTCGAAGAAGACTGAGACGAGGATCTTGTCGGTCGTCGCGGCCTGGGCGATCCCCTCCTCGAAGGCGGCCAGCGGGATCTTCGAAGCGCCGTACACAGCCAGCGCCAAGCCGGCGCTCCAAGAAAGGAAGCGGCGCCGCGAGAGCCCGGTACCAGCGGGCTCCGGCATTCCCGCCTCGATCGCGGGCAGGCCACGACCGGCTTCGGCGGCGGCGCTGCGCAGCAGCTGGGAGCGCGTGTAGTCGTTGCAGCAGTTGTCCATCGTCAGCGTCCCCTCATTGCATGATCAGGTCGGGACTGACGCCGATCAGCTGCAGCAGGGCGTTCTGGCGCATCGCCCGGTAGGGGCCCTGCTGCCATTTGGCGATCGCGAGTTTCTCGCTGCGTCGAGCGAAGTCGAGCAGCTCGGTGCGGTGTTCTTCGCGCAATGCCGGCGAGCCCCAGGAGGCGAGCGCCCGGCCCAGCGCTTCCTCGGCGCTCTCGGTGGCGCTGTATTCGCCGTTCCAGGCGTCAACCGAGATGTCGTCGAGCAGGTAGTCGACCATGTTCCAGCGGGCCCGCATGCGCGAGGTGTCGAGCCAGCGGGTGTCGTCCCAGCCGGAGACGTTGGGCGGCCAGAAGAGCTGTTGGCCGGCCTCCTCGCAGAGCCAGACCCAGGAGTAGGTGTCGATATAGCGATCGGTCGCGCGCAACATGCTGGCGAGCTGCACGACCGGCGGCTTCACCATCGGCGGCCCTTCGTAGAGATCAGGGCTGATCAGGATCGCCTCGAGCACCGGTCGGATCGCCCAGCCCGAGCCGACATAAGTGTTGATCAGGCCGTCCCTGACACTCGCCGAGGGCGCCTGCGGGATGAAGTAGCTCCAGAGCTTTTCGATGAAGAAGGAGGGGTGGAGGGGGTTCTCGACGCAGAGCCGGCAGGCGTCTTCCCAGCTCCAGTTGCCGCTCTGGCCGAAGACGGTCTTGCTGCTGGTGTCGTGGCGTTTGGGGTTGAAGTGGAAGTTGTGGGCGCCGAGCTCGTTCGACCATTCGTAGTCCCAGCCGGTCAGCGCCCGCGCCTGTTCGCGGATGTCGTCCTCGCTGTAGGCGCCGCGGTCGGCACCGAGCGAGAACAGCTCCATCATCTCGCGGCCGTAGTTCTCGTTCGGCGCCTGCTTGGTGTTTTCGGCACCGTTCAACCACTGCAGCATCGCCGGGTCGACGGTGACCGCCTTGAAGAGGTCGAGGAACGAGCCGAAGCAGGCGGAGCGGAAGAGGTTCGACTGGTCGATCATCTGCTGCTGGCGGGAGACGTTGGCGTTGGAGGTGGCAAACCAATCGTGGAAGACCAGCGCCATGCGCTCGACCAGGGGCTGGTCCGAGCGCACCATGCGGTCGAGGAACCAGAGGTGGTCGTGGCCATAGGAGTCGGCGGGGGAGATCGGGTTGTTGTCGTCGTCCACAGGGGCCGGGCCGTGCAGCGTTGCGGCACCGCTAGGCCGGGTCAGCGACTGGACCGCGCCAACCAGCCCGAGGCCGGCCAACTGCTCTGCCTGTCCCGGCAGCGGGCCGAAGCCGGCGCGTTCAAGCAAGCGCTTTGCCTGCACCGGGCCGAACGGTCCTTGGTAGGCACCGGCGGGGCGTGGGTCGCGGTCGATCGCGACGGCCGGCGCGCAGCGATCGGCGGGACGCGGTCCCGGCCCGCGGCGGTGATTGCGCTTGGGTTTGTGCTTGTGTCGGACGACGTAGCTCTGCACCCGCCAGCCGCAATCACCGTCGGGCACCCAGCGGTAGTGCTTGTCCTTCCAGACGTGCTTGTGCCGGTGGCGGCGATGCCGCTTCGGCGTCGAAGCGCTCGGTGTCGCCGTCGGGATTGCCATGCCGGAAGTGGGCCGCTTGCGGCCTCAATGACTCGTCGGCGCACCCAGTTAAGGCTTGAAAGAATTTGACGGGTCTGGACAGACGGCCTACCCGCTACTGGTTCGCCATAGCCAAGCGCGTTCAGTCCCAGAAACGACAAGACCCGCCGGAGCGGGTCGAGTCAAGGCTGTGCGGGGGACCACCCCGCGGATACCTCCAGATGGCTGACAACCAATCTTCCCGAGAGTACCACCTGACTCGACCCGCTCCCTTGGGTTCTGCGGAGAGCGCCGGACTCGAACCGGATCCGATGGTTAGTCGGACAGATTGGTTGTCAACCAACTGAAGACACCCATCTTCTTCACTCTCCTGCCGGCGATGCTAGCCGTGAAATTTCAGTTCAGAGGCCCTGTTTCAAAATCGACACAGTGAATTGACACGCATGTGCGATTCACCCTGTCCCGGCCAGTGGCTCCCAGCGGAAACGGCGCGTCGCGACCCAGATCCCGGCCAGGGCCCAGGCGGCGAGGACGGCGACGTTGCCGCCTTCCAGGCCAAGGCCACTGGCTTCGGGGGAGAGGGTGCTTTGCAGGCCGATCGCGAGGTGGTAGAGGGGGAAGACGCGGCCGACCTCCTGCAGCCAATGCGGGAGTTGGTCGATCGGGATCCATACGCCGGAGAAGAAGGCGAGGATGACGACGGTGAAGGGGGCGATGGTCGAGGCGGCGTCGACGGTGGGGGTGAAGGGGGTGAGGGCGATGCCGAGGGTGCAGAGCGTCGCCGTGCCGAGGGCGACGTAGACGAGGAAGCCGAGGAAGCTCGAGCCGGGGAAGTCGACGCCGTAGGCAAGCACGCCGATCGCGACCAGCAGCACGGTCATCGCCAGCGCCTGCGCGGTGGCGCGCAGGATCTGGGCGAGGATGAAGGTCCAGGCCGGCATCGGCGTGCCGCGCAGCCGCTTCAGCTGGCCGCGCTCGCGCTGGGTGGTGATCGAGACGGCGAGGGTGGTGAAGGTTGAGAGCGAGATCGAGTAGGCGGTGATCCCGGCCATGAAGTAAGCCTGGGCGCTCAGCTTCAGTCCGGTTGGAAGGGTGACGCTCTGGTCGCCGCCCTTGATGAAGATCGAGTTGAAGAGGATGAGGAAGATCAGCGGGAAGAAGAAGGTGAAGACGAGTGCCCGCGGCGTGCGCAGCGCGACCACGATCGCGGCGCGGGCCTGGGCGAGAACGATGCGGCGCTCGCTCACGGCTGTCGCCCCTGGTCGCGAGTGAGGTCGAGGAAGATGTCCTCGAGGCTCGGCTTGCGCACCTCGAGGTCCTCGAGTTCGACCCCGCGCTGCTCGGCCAGGGCGAGCAGGCGATAGAGGTCGCTCTGCGGCTGCTCGGTCTCGACGCTGACCTCATCACCGGCAACCTGCGGCGTCGCCGAGACGCAGGAGCGCACCGCCTCGACGTCGAGGCTGCCGTTGAGCCGGAAGCCGATCACGGTGCGGCGGCCGAGGCTGGCGCTGAGCTCGTTCATCGGCCCTTGGGCGACGATGCGGCCTTCGCGCAGGATCGCCACCCGGTCGGCGAGGTGCTCGGCCTCGTCCATGTAGTGGGTGGTGAGGAAGACCGTCTTGCCAAGTTCCTTCAGCCCCTCGATCATGTTCCAGGCGTCGCGGCGAGCGGTCGGGTCGAAGCCGGTCGTCGGCTCGTCGAGGAAGATCAGGTCGGGGTCGCCGATGATCCCGATCGCGACGTCGACACGACGTTTCTGGCCACCGGAGAGCGAGCCGATTCGCGCCTCGCGCTTCTCGGCCAGGCCGGTTAGCTCGATTGTCTCCTCGACCGGCCGTGGGGTGGGGTAGAAGGTGGCGAAGAGCGTGATCGCCTCGCGCACGGTTAGCAGCGGGTCAAGCTCGCACTCCTGCAGGACCAGCCCGACGCGGCTGCGCCACTCGCGCGTCGGTTCACCGGGGTCGACGCCGAGCACCTCGACCTCTCCGCCGCTGCGCTCACGGTAGCCCTCGAGGATCTCGATCGTGGTCGTCTTGCCGGCCCCGTTGGGCCCGAGGAAACCGAAGACCTCGCCGCTGCCGACCTCGAAGTCGATGCCGCTGACGGCCTCGTGCTCGCCATAGGACTTGCGCAGCCCCCTGACGCTGATCGCCACCTCGCTCATTCGTCTCCAAATCTACTCAAAAGTGACTATCGGCTCCTCCTGCACGTCGCCTCCTGCCCTTGTGCGCCCAAAGTAGTTTGCTAAACTAATTACCAAAGCTAATCAATGCCAGACAGGACCGACACCACTCTCACCGACGCCGCCGCGCAGCTGCGGCTGGGGATCGTGCGCACGGCGCGGCGCTTGCGGCAGGAGGCAGCGGCCGAGGCGAGCGGCCTGACGCCGACCTCGACCGCGGCCCTGGCGACGATCGAGCGGCACGGTCCGCTGACGCCGAGCGAGCTCGCCGAGCTCGAGCGGGTCAAGCGGCCGACCGTCACCCGCACGCTCGGCTGCCTCGAGCGGGAGGGTCTGGTCGAGCGCACGCCCGATCCAAGTGACGGGCGCAGCTCGCTGGTCAGCGTCAACGCCGCCGGCCGCGAGCGCCTGCGGCGCCTGCGCGGCCGCAAGAATGCCTACCTGGCGAAGCGCATGCGCGACCTTCCCGTCGAGGACGTCGCCGCCCTGGAGCGGGCCGCCGAGATCTTGGAGCAGATGCTCGAAGGTGAGAGGCGGTGAGCGCCAAGATCGATGCGGTGACTTCCGGGGGTTCTGATCCGCGTCGATCTTGGCGCTCACCCATTGTTCTCAGGCGCAGCTTCGACTCCCTCTCCGTCCCCAACTACCGTCGCTACTTCGTCGGTCAACTGGTCTCGCTCTCGGGGACCTGGATGCAGACGGTGGCGGCGCTCTGGCTGGTGCTCAGCCTCACCGGCAGTGGCCTTGCCGTCGGCCTGACCACCGCCATGCAGTTCCTGCCGATGCTGCTCTTTGGCGCCTGGGGCGGACTGCTGGCCGACCGCTTCTCGAAGCGCAAGGTGCTGATGGCCACGCAGGCGCTGATGGCGATCCCGGCCCTCGGCCTTTTCGCCGTAACCGTGGCCGGGATCGCAGCACCCTGGATGGTCTTCCTCGCCGTCTTCGCGATGGGCTCCGTCAACGCGGTCGACAACCCGACCAGGCAGAGCTTCGCGATCGAGATGGTTGGGCCGGACCGGGTGGTCAATGCAGTCAGCCTCAACAGCGTGATCGTGCAGTCGGCCCGCATCGTCGGCCCCGCCTTCGCCGGCCTGCTGATCGCCGGGGTGGGCATCGAGACGTGCTTCGCCGTCAACGTCCTCTCCTTTGGCGCGATGATCTACGCGCTCTGGGGGATGGACCCGGCGAAGCTGCGCAGCGGTCCCCGGGCGACGCGCGAGCCCGGCGCGATCCGCGCCGGCCTGCGTTACGTGCGCGCCACGCCGGAGCTGGCGATCCCGCTGGCCCTGATGGCCTTGGTCGGCACCTTCGGCTTCAACTTCCAGGTGATCCTGCCGCTGCTGGCCCGCTTCAGCTTCGGAGGTGGCGCCGGCGTCTACGCGGCGTTGGTCTCGGCGATGGCGGTCGGCTCGGTCGCCGGCGCTTTGGTCACCGGCTCGCACGGCCGCACCAGCCCGCGCCTGATCGCCGGCGCCGCCCTGGCCTTCGGCGGCGCGGCATTGCTGGCCGCCGCGGCTCCGGGAATGGCAGTAGAGCTCACTGCCCTGGTCTTCCTGGGAGCCGCCTCAGTCACCTTCGCCGCCACGATCAACTCCTCCCTCCAACTGGCGGTAACCCCCCACATGCGCGGCCGAGTGATGTCCCTCTACTCAGTCGTCTTCCTGGGCTCGACCCCCATAGGCGGCCCATTGGCCGGCTGGCTCTCCCAGGCCTACGACCCGCGCTGGGCCCTCGTACTCGCCGCCATCTCAGGCCTAAGCGCCGCCTGGGCCGCCCGCCTCTCCTTCGCCCGGATCGAGTCCCGGGCGAAGGAGCGGGCGGTTGCTCAGCCGGTGTAGCCGGCTGACTTCAGGTACGCCGCGGCTGCTTCCTTCGGCGTCTGCTTTTCGAGTTCCACCCTGGCGTCAAGCTCCTGCATCACTTCCAGGGTCAGGCCCTTCTGCACCTCGACGATGGTTTTTTCATAGTCCGGCCCGGCTTTTTCCGCCGTCGACTTCTTGGTGACGAAAAGGACATTGCCGGCGGGGAAGACGTGCTTGTCGTCTTCGAGGATGACGAACTTGTTCTTTTCCGCCGAGAGCTGTGGGTCCGTGGTGAAGAGGATCGAGAGGTCGGCCTGGCCCTTTTCGAGCACGGTGTAGCGGAGGCTGATGTCAACCGGGTGGAATGACTTGAATTTCAGGCCGTACAGTTCTTCCAGCCCCGCCAGGCAGTCGATTCGCTGACGGCACTCGGGCGACCCGTACAGGGACAGTTCTTCGGAGACCCCTTCGAGGTCGGAGATGGTTTTCAGGTCGTATTTTTCAGCGGTTGTCTTGAGCAGCCCGACCGCGTTGGCGCTGGCGAACGGCGTCGGTTCGAAAGCGGTGAGGCCTTCTTTTTCGAATTCTTCGTTCGACTTTTCCCAAGCTTCGGTGGCGTCGGACGGGACTTCTTCCGGTTCGAGGCCGAAGAACGAGGTCAGGGCCGTGCTCGCGTACTCGGGATAGCCGGAGATGGTCCCGGATTTGACCGCCTTGAGGGCCACGGTTTCAGAGCCGAGGTTGAGGTCGCTCTTGGTCTTGTAGCCGGCCGCTTTCAAGGCCTGCGCGTAGATTTCCCCAAGGATTTCCTGTTCGGGGAAGTTCTTCGAGCCGATCGTCAGGCTGACCTTGCCGTTTTCGGGATTGGAGACGATCGCACCCGCACCGCCTTCGCCCCCTTCTGTGGAGCTGCTGCTGTCACTGCTGCTGCCGCAGGCGGCAACGCTGAGGCTGAGGGCGAGCGCGAACAGCAAGGTGGCGGCTGCCCGCAGACGAGTGGACTTGGACCTCATTTGATTCCTCTCTTGTTGTTTACGTGGACGAGACTCATACAGGGGTCAGCTTCAAGCCTTTCGAAGTGAGCCGACGTTGAATTGCGGCGAGCCCGAACTCGAGGGCTAGGGCGAGGAGGGCAACCAGGATTGCTCCCGCAAGCACCCCGTTGTCGCCGTAGACGTTTTCGCCGATGATGAATTCGCCGAGCGTCGCTACTCCGGCCAGCGGCGCGATCGTTGCGGTGGCGACAATGTTGATCGTTGCCGTGCGAATGCCGGTGAAGATGCTCGGTATTGCCATCGGTGCCTCGACCTTGCGCACGATCTCGAACTCGGTCATGCCGATGCCCCGAGCGGCTTCGACACTGGCGCGATCGACCTCGCGTATGCCGACGAAGGTGTTGGTCAGGATCGGCGGTATCCCGAGGATCGCCAGGGCGACGGTGAGGTTGAGCAGGCCGACTCCGATCACCGCCGCCATCAGCGCGATCAGCGCCAGCTCGGGGACCGCACGGCCGGCGTTGCCGAGGCCGATCGCGAGCAGTTCTCCGGTTCCCCTGTGACCGAAGTACAGGCCCGCCGGCAAGGCGATCACCAGCGCCAGGGCCATGGCCAGCACCGTCACCTCGAGCTGGGTGAGCGCGAGTTCGACCACCTGATGGATGCCGCCGACGCCGTTGCCGCCGGTGACGTTGGAGCGCTGCGGCGTGAAGATGAATTCGAACGCGCCGCCGAATGAGGCGAGCACCGGCATGGCACTCACGACGACCTCACTCGGCGCCAGGGCGTGCTGAAGCGCTGGATGGTCAGCAGAATCGCGTCAAAGGTGAGCGCCATCAGCATCGCGATTCCCCCGGCGATGATGATCGAGGTCGGGAAATGGAGATTCGCTTCGCCGTAGATCTGAGTGCCGAGACCACCGGCGTGGGCGAAGACCGCCAGCGTCGCGATCGCAACGGTGCTGACGGTGGCGATCCTCAGCCCGCCGATGATCTCCGGTATTGCCAGGGGCAGCTCCACTCGCCAGAGGATCTGGCGCTTGGTCATGCCCATGCCGCGGGCGGCGTCCTTGGCCGACTCGGGCACGTTGCCAAGGCCGACGGTGACGTTGCGGTAGATGATCTGCAGCGTGTAGGCGCTGAGGGCGATGATCGCGGTCTCGCGGCCGCGGCCGGTGATCGGCAACAGCAAAAGGAAAAAGGCGACGCTGGGGACCGCGTAGAGGACCCCGGTCCCGGCCAGCAGCGGCGGCCTCAACCAACGGCGGCGATGCGCAAGCAGCGCCAGTGCGAAGGCGACCGTGAAGCCAAGCACGACGGAGATCGCGACGAGTTCGAACTGCTGCAGCGTTGGGGTCCCGTAGCGGTCGATGTGTTCCCGCGCCCAGTCCCAGCAGAACAGGTGGCTTGGCTTCGCCTGGCATGACTGCGTCGTGCGTTCGTGGAAGAACCCCTTGCCGACTTCACCAACCGCGGCGAGGGTGGTGGCGCTAGCCATGCGGCCGCTCCACGGCACTGTGCTCCTCGGTCTTCGCCTGCGGTGATTTGAGGAACTCGGAGATGATCTCGACCGAGAGGACGCCGTCGATGCGGCCTTCGTGGTCGACCACGGCGGCGTACTGGGCCTCGCCCTGCAACAGGTCGGCGAGGGCGTCGCGCATGATGTCGTCGCGGTCGAGCAACGGTCCCAGCGGCGAGTCGGGTTGTGCCGGCACCTGCTCGCCGGCCAGGTCGCGCTCGGAAAGCCAGCCGAGCGGACGGCGCTCGCTGTCGACCAGCAGCGGATAGGGAACCTCGACGCCGGGCTCGGCCAGCTTCGCCCTCACCTCGGCGGTCGGCTGCCCGACGTAGGCGAGCGGCGCCTTCCAGAGGTCGATGTCGGCGACGCGCATCAGCGCCAGGCGCTTCAGTGCCCGGTCGGCGCCGACGAAGTCCTCTACGAACTCGTCGGCGGGATCCATCAGCACCTCTGCCGGGGTCGCGTACTGGGCGACCTTGCCGCCCTCGCGCATGATCGCGATCCGGTCACCCATCTTGATCGCCTCATCGATGTCGTGGGTAACGAAGAGAACGGTCTTGCGCAGCTCCGCCTGCAGGCGCAGGAACTCGTTCTGCAGGCGCTCGCGGCTGATCGGGTCGATCGCGCCGAAGGGCTCGTCCATCAGCATCACCAGCGGGTCCGCGGCCAGTGCGCGGGCGACGCCGACCCGTTGCTGCTGGCCGCCGGAGAGTTGCGCCGGGTAGCGATTGGCGAGGTCGGGATCGAGCCCGATCAGGGACAGCAGCTCGGCGCCGCGAGCAGCCGCGCGTTCCTTCTTCCAGCCCAGCAGCTGGGGTACGGCGACGATGTTCTCGGCGATCGTGCGGTGAGGGAAGAGTCCGACCTGCTGGATCACGTAGCCGATCTCGCGCCGCAGCTGGGCCGGGCTGCGGTCGCGGACCGAGCGATCGCCGATCAGGATGTCGCCCTCGCTGATCTCAACCATGCGATTGACCATCCGCATCGCCGTCGTCTTGCCGCAACCCGAAGGCCCGACGAGGACGCAGATCTCGCCCGCCGGCACCTCGAGCGTGAGCTCTTCGACGGCTGCTTTGGCAGAGCCCGGATAGCGCTTGGTCGCGCCTGCGTAGCGGACGGGGGAGGCCCCGGCACTGGACTCGGTCAGCTTGTCGCTGGGCACTCGGGCCGAGCCTATACCCCTCGGGGTGTGGCGTTAAGCGTGGGCGGGGCAGCTTTGCGCGGTTGCGCGCGCCTGACGGCTGAGCCAGAAGAGCGCCGTGAAGACGATCAGGCCGAGGATGTTGAGGACCAGCTTGTAGTCGAGCTGGACTGAGCCGAAGACGTCGGCGCGGCTGGGCCGGGTCTCGGGGATCAGCCCGGTGGCGCTGAAGAGGGCGTCGATCGCCAAGGCGGCGATGATCATCGTCAGCAACATCAGGGCGACGATCCTCACGGTGAAAGCCCAGCCGTAGTACTTGCGGTAGATCGCGATGATCGGCAGCACGATCAGGTCGGCAAAGATGAAGGCCATCACCCCGGCGAAGCTGATCCCGCCCGACCAGAGCACGGCGGCGAGGGGAATGTTGCCGACCGAGCAGACGAAGCTGAGCACGGCGATCAAGGGCCCGACGATGACGTTCTCGATCGCGACCAGCCAGCCCGGCCCGCCGCTGAGGAAGAGGGCGTTGAAGAAGTCGTCGCCGAGCAAGCCGATGAAGCCGGCAAGCAGGAAGCCGACGCTGATCTCCTTCCAGAGCATCAGCCAGTCACCGCGGAAGTTACCCGCTACCTCGCTCCAGCCGGCAGTGGAAGTGAGCCGCTCGCGCCAATCGGCTGCCACCTCATCGCCGCCGTGGTCGTGCTCGTGCCCCGCGTCCGCCTCCTGGGCGTGTGCCCGCGCCTGCTCCTCCAGCCGCGGCGAGACGAAGACCCGCAGCAGCAGCGCCATCAGCACAATCATCAAGATGCCGCCGAGGTACTCGGCGAGGGTGAACTGCCAGCCGAGCAGGACCCAGAGCACTAGCCCCAGCTCCCAGACCAGGTTGGTTGAGGCGAACTGGAAGGCGAGCGCCGAAGCGGCAGAGGCGCCCTTTTGGAAGAGGCTCTTGGCAATCGCGATCGCCGCGTAAGAGCAGGAGGAGGAGGCGGCGCCGAGGCCCGTCGCCCAGGCAATCGGCTTCGCTCCGCCGCCGGCCATCGTCGCTTCGATCCGCTCCTTCGGCACCCAGGCCTGGACGATCGCCGAGATCGCGAAGCCGAAGACCAGGGCCCACCAGACCTCGTAGGCCATCAGCAAGGACTGCTTCAGCCCCTCGAGGATCGTGTTCGCGACATCAGCCACGGAATCACCGTAGCATATACCCCTGGGGGGTATAGAGATCAGCTGATTCCGAGTCGCCGCGAGCGCTCCACGGCCCGAGACACGATCTCCTCTGCGCCAGGCACCTGTCCATCCCGCATCAGCACCTGCCCTCCAACCACCGTCGTGTCGACGATCGACCCGCCAGCGGCGTAAACCAGGTCTGAATAGAGATCTCCAAGCTCGAGCTCATAAGAGCGAGTCCGAAGCAGCAGAAAGTCCGCCGCCTCCCCAACTCGAGGTGCAACGTTTTTCGGCTCTTTCCGAACCGCAGCACGTTGCACCTCGTCCGGGTGCGCGCGAAGCAGAGGCGAATTGCCGCCGATGGCAATGCGCCACGCCTCTTCCGGCGGCAGCACCGTTGGGTCGCCGCTGGCGTGGCGCTGGGCGAGGGCGAAGGCCTTGAGATCGGAGAAGAGGTCGAGGGAGTCGTTGGAGCCGGCGCCATCAGTGCCGAGGCCGACATGCACGCCCGCCTCACGCGCTGCTGGATAAGGGAAGACACCGCCGACTGCGAGCTTCATGTTGGCGACCGGGTTGGTGGTGACGGTGCAGCCGCGCTCGGCGATCAGCTCCAGCTCCTCCTGGTCGAGCCAGACGCCGTGGGCGAGGATCGTGCGCTCATTGAGCAAACCGAGCCGATCGAGGTAGGCGGCGGGACGCACGCCGCGCTCGGCGACGCAGTCGTTGGTCTCCTGCTCGGTCTCGGCGAGGTGGATGTGGACCGGTAGCTCCCGCTCCGCCGCCCGCTCGGCGGTCCAGCGCAGTAGCCCTTCGCTGACCGTGTAGATCGAGTGGGGCGCAAGCGCGGCGGAGATCCGCGGACCGAACTCAGCCAGCTCGTCGAGGTTCCGCAGGGCGGTCGCCTGCATGGCCTCGGTCTTCCCGTCGGCGTCGAAGAGCGGCCCGCCGATCGTCGCCCTCAAACCGGCGTCGGTTACCGCCCGCGCTGTCGCCTCCGGGTGCCAGTACATGTCCCAGAAGCGCGCGGTGCCGGTGCGGACCATCTCCAGGCAGGCCAGCCGCGTGCCCCAGTAGACGTCCTCGGCCTCGAGCTTCGCCTCGATCGGCCAGATCACCTCGCGCAGCCAGCGCATCAGCGGCAGGTCGCCGCCGTAGCCACGGAAGAGGGTCATCGCCGCGTGGGTGTGGCCGTTGACCAGGGGGGCGACCAGCGGCGCCCCGGCGGCATCGATCGTCTCGTCGCCTTGCTCCGGCGTCACCTCTTGTCCCAGAGCGGCGATCGTGCCGTCGACGCAGCGTATCCCGACCTCCTCGCCGTCGAGGACGGCGCCGGTGACGGTGAGCGCCCCGCTCACCGGCCCACGGCGCCGAGCTGCGGCAGCACCGCGGCGAGGCCGTCGTGCAACTGCAGGGCATTGCCGGCTCGCGCCGCTTCCAGCTCGATGATCTCCAGCGGACCCGGACCAATGCCGTTGGCGAGATTGTCGACGACGCAAATCGCCGCGTAGGCGAGCCCCAGCTCGGCGGCGACGACGCACTCCGAGGCGATCGTCATCCCGACTACGTCGGCGTGGGCAGCCATCAGCCGGATCTCGGCCGGCGTCTCAAAGCGCGGTCCGATCGCCTGCCAGTAGACGCCGCCGTCGCGCACTTTGGCCGGGCTCGCGTTCCAGGCGGCGAGGACTTCCTCGCGCCAGACCGGGTCGAAATGCGGGGCCCGGTGGGCCCGCTCATCGCCGAAGGAGGAGAGGCCGACATGAAGGGCGATGAAGTCGTCGGGGCAGAGCAGGCTGCCGACCGGCAGCTCGGCGTCCAGCGAGCCGACTGAGGCGATCGCCAGCACGCGGTCACAGCCCTGCTCGACCAGAGCCCGCAGGTTGGTGACGTGGTCGATCTCGTGCGGCAGCACGTACTCCTCGCCACCGTGGCGCTGCACGATCGCGGCGCCATGCTCGGCGCCCGCAGCGGCGATCGTCTCGCCGCCTGGACCGAGCGCACTGCTGCCGAGCACCACCGCAAGCCGTCCCACGGCCCGATCCTACGCGCGCCGGGCGATGAAGGCGGCAGCGGCGTCGTCGTGGTCGACGATCGGTTCGGGATAGTCGAGCTGACGCCGCCGCTTGGCGTCGAGCCGCCATGGCTCGTGCACCGCTTTGCCGGCGACAGCTTCCAGCTCGGGCAGGTAGCGGCGCACGTACTCGCCGCGGGGATCGAAGCGGTGAGCCTGGCGCATTGGGTTGAAGACTCGGCTGGGCCTGGTGTCGTTGCCGGTGCCCGCCACCCACTGCCAGTTGCCGGCGTTGTTGGCGATCTCGCCGTCACTGAGCAGGTCCCAGAAGTGCCCAGCGCCCCAGCGCCAATCGAGGTAGAGGTCCTTTGTCAGGAAGGAGGCGACGATCATCCGCGCCCGGTTGTGCATGCGGCCCTCGCGCAGCAACTGCCGCATCGCCGCATCGACGATCGGGTACCCGGTCCGCCCCTCGCGCCAGGCCTCGAAAGCGCGGCGCGAGCGCGACCAGCGATCGCCACGCGGCCGGTAGTCGCGATGGGGGAGGTCCGGGTATGCGGCGAGCACCTGGTGATGGAAGTCGCGCCAGCAGAGTTGCCGCGCGTAGGCGCTGCCGCCGCGGCGCGAGCGCGCCTCGCCGAGCAGCTCCAGCGGCGAGATGCAACCGAAGCGCAGGTACGGGCTCAGCCCGGAGGTCTCGTCGCCCGGCAGGTCGTCGTGGTGGTCGGAATAGCCGGCTAGGCCGTTGCGCAGGAAGCGCCGCATCGCCTTGCGGCCCGCGGTCTCCCCGCCGGGCGCCCGCGCCGATGAGGGCGCCCCACGCAGCAGCGAGTCGAGCGCCGGCAGCCTGCCGGTCGCGAGTCGCGAGGGCCCCGCCAACCGTCGCGGCGCGGGCGCCAGTGGTCGTGACGGCACCTCCTCCCAGGCGCGGTGGAAGGGGCCGAAGACCTTGAAGTGGTCGCCGCCAGCGGGGGTGACCGTGCCGGGCGTGACGATCGTCGTGCCGGGGTGAGCGCGGAAGGCGATCCGCTCCTCCTCACAGGCGCGGCGCAGGCGCTCCTCGCGCCGCTGCGCGAAAGCGCTCCAGTCGGCGCTGACGTGAAGCTCGTCGGCATTGCACTCGTCTGCCAGCGCCAGTGTCTCGGCGACCGGATCTCCGTGCCGGATGTAGAGACGGCCGCCGGCGCGGCGCAAGCGCTCGTCGAGGTCGCGCAGCGACTCGAGCAGGAAGGCGACACGGTTGGGGGCGGCGAAGCGGGACTCGAGCAGCGCCGGGTCGAGGACGAAGAGCGGCACCGTACGCTTCGCCTTCGCCGCGGCCGCGAGGGCAGGGTTGTCACGCACCCTCAGGTCGCGGTTGAAGAGGACGATCGAGGTGCTCACTTCCCTTATGGTGATGGCATGGAGGAACGCCCGTCGGGACGGGACGAGAGCGAGACCGAACGTCTCGACCGCAACCTCGGTGAGCTGCTGCAGGAGCTGCGCGTCGCCCTGCCCGGCGTCCAGGTCCTCTTCGCCTTCCTGCTCGCCGTTCCGTTCCAGCAGAACTTCACCAAGATCAATGGCTTCGAGAAGGACGTCTACTTCTTCACCCTGCTCTGTACGGCGCTCTCGGCGATCCTGCTGATCGCGCCGTCCTCCTATCACCGCGTCACCTTCCGCCTGCAGCAGAAGCGCGAGCTGATTCGCCTCGCCAACCGCTTCACGATCGCCGGCTTGACCCTGCTGGCAATGGCGATGACCGGCGCGATCGTGCTGATCACCAACGTGCTCTTCGGCAACGGCGTCCTCACCGCGGTCACCGGTCTCGGCACGGTCTGCGCTTTCGCCGGGCTCTGGTACGTGCTGCCGCTGCGCCGGCGGCTCAGTCTGACGGGGCGCGCACAGCTCTGAAGCGGTCGCCCCAGAGCGCGACCAGCTGGTCGGCGAGCTGGTCGGTTAGGCGCAGCTGCGGCGCCTCCTCGAAGAGCATTTCCAGGTCCGCCTCCCAGATGTACATCTTCAGGTCAAGCGGGACCGCGAGTTCGTCGCTGACGCCCTCGCCGATCAGCGCGTAGGCCTCGCGCAACATCGTCACGTTGGTCAGTTTGTCGGCGGCGAAGATCGCCCGCGCCGCCGGCTCGGAATCGGCGACCCGGCGCCGGTGCTCCTCCTTGCGGTCCTCGTAGGCGGGAATCGACTCGTCTTCGGTCATCGCCCCGACCAGGTTGCCGACGACCTCGCCGAAGCGCTTCCGCACCGAGTCGAGATCGGTCTCGCTCTTCTCAACGACGTCGTGAAGCAGCGCCGCGGCGATCACCTCGTCACCCTGGCGCTCTGCGCAGAGCAGCTCGGCGACCGCGACCGGGTGGTCGATGAAGGGCCGCCCATCGCTGCCGCGCCGCAGCTGACCGGCATGCGCTCGTTGCGCTGTCCCCAGCGCCTCCCTGACCAAATCCGATCTCTCGACTGCGGCGTCGATTCCAGGAGCCGACGTCATCCCGCATGCCAGCGTAGCGGGCAAAAGCAGGCAACCGAACCGCGCGAACCGTGCGGTACCTAAGTTGCGGAAATCGCGCTGACCGTTCGCGTCGGCAGCTCGTATTCGGCCCGCTCGGCGGCGAGCTCAATTGTTCCGGGATCGCCACCCATTTCCGCCCAGCGCTGGCTCGCTTCGGAGCTCAGCTGATCGAGACGCTCGTCGGAGTGCATCGGATCGTGGTGGAAGAGCAGCGTCCGCTCCGCTTCGGCGCGGCGAGCGAAGGAGAGCGCGTGCGAGAGCGAGGAGTGGCCCCAACCGACGTGGTCGGGGTACTCGGCGTCGGCGTACTGGCCGTCGTGGATCAGCAGCGAGGCGTTGCGGGCGAGGCCGAGGCCGGAGATCCAGTCCTCCTCGAGCGCATCGAGGTCGGCGCCGAGGGCGGGCTCGTGGTCGGGGATGTAGGCGAGCGAGGAATCGCCGTCGTCGATCCGGTAGCCGAGCGTCGGCCCGCGGTGCGAGACGGAGGCGGCGCTGATCCGCGCCGAGCCGATCTCCCACTCGCTCTGCGGGCAGTGGCGGAAGGAGACGTCGCAGGGAAGCTCGCGCACCTCGACGGGGGAGAGCGGCGCCGAGATGTAGCGGGCGATGCGATCGCGCAGCGAGGCCTCCGGCGAGGCCGGACCCCAGATCACGATCTCGGTCTGCGGCTGGAAGGCGGGGGCGAAGAAGACGAGGCCCTGGATGTGGTCGAGGTGGAGGTGGGTGAGCAGGATGTGAAGTCGCGCCGGCTCGTTGGCGAGCGCCAGGCCGAGGCTGCGGATGCCGGTGCCGGCGTCGAGGGCAAGCATCGAGCCGTCGGCGAGGGTGACACCGACGCAGGAGGTGTTGCCGCCGTAGCGGATCGTCTCCGGCCCTGGGGAAGGGATCGAGCCGCGCGTGCCCCAGAGCTTGACCTTCATCTCAGTGACCCGCGCCGTTGCTGGAGCCGGCCGGCCAGAAGACCGCGATCGCGCCCTGCGAGCCGTGCGGGGTGAGGATCGGGAAGGCCGAGACCTCGACCTGGTGGCGGGCGCCGTCGGCGGAGCTGATCTGCAGGTCGGCATGAGCCGGGCGGCCGTTGCGGACGGCGACGACCAGTGGCAGCTCGTCGTAGGGGATCGGCTCGCCCGCTTTGTCAAACGGGCCAAACAGCGATCCCCACTCTTCTGCTCCCACCGTGCCAAGTTCCTCGAAGCGCTTGCCGAGCAGGGCACCGGCCGCCTCATTGTAAAAGACGAGGACGCCGCCCTCGTCGACCAGGAAGGCCGGGGTCGAGAGCGCCGACATCAGGTTGCGAGCGAGGATCAGCTCAAGGGGCTTCTGCGTCGTCACAGATGACACTTTAGATAGTTGTGATTGCTACAGCCGGGATTCGAGGTGCGGATCGATACTGCAGAAGCGAGACGAGTACCTTCGACCGTCGGCTTCGCTGAATACGTGACTTTGATCACTTTGAGGGATTCCTTGTCTGAGCCGGTGGTTTTAGCTCGATCGGGTACGGTGCCGCTCGCAATGGAGTCCTCTACCCCGCAGGGGGAGTTACCCACACCCGTCGCGCCGAAGCGAGAGCCGAGCCCGATGTACCGGACGGCGATGACGGTCTGCCGACCGGTGGCGGCCTGGGGCCGGCTGAAGGCGGAGGGAGTGGAGGTCCTGCCCGAGAGCGGCCCGGTGCTGGTCGTCGGCAACCACGACAGCCACTGGGACCCGGTGATGGTCGGGATCTCGGCGATCCGGCGGCGCCAGATCAAGGCCCTGGCCAAATCCGACCTCTGGAAGGTGCGCGGCCTGGCCCCGGTGCTCAACGGCATGGGCCAGATCCCGATCGAGCGCGAAGCGGGCGACGCCGGTGCCCTGGCGCGGGCGGTCGAGGAACTGCGGCGCGGCTCCTGCATTGGCGTCTTCCCGGAAGGGACCCGCTCGCGCGGCAAGGTCCTGCGAGCCCGCAGCGGTGTCGGCCGTCTGGCGCTCGAAGTCCCCGAGGCGAAGATCGTCTGCGTCGCGATCGAGGGGACCTCGGACCTGACCGGCTTTCCCCGTCGTCCCAAGCTGCGGATCCGCTTCTTCGAGCCGCGCGGGGGGCAGGCCAGGCCCGGCGAGGAGGCGGGAGAGCTCGCGGTCCGGCTGCTAGCCGAGATCCGCGAGCTGGTACCACCGTCGATCTCCGCCCGCAAGCGCTCCTAGTCCCCAGCCTCCTCGCCGCTGGGCAGCAGCGCGTACCACTGGGCGCCGAAGGAGTCGATGTCGTTGCCGTTGGCTTCGCCGGGTTTCTTGTCGGCCTCGTAGGTGTAGAGCGGCCAGCCGGCGTAGGTGACCTGCAGGGTGCCGTCTTTGCGCTTGGTCGTGCCAAGCTTCGACGCCATCGCCCCTTCGCCGACCTGTGGTTCCCCTTCCGTGGTCAGCGGCGGCCAGACCTGTTCACAGCCCCCGTAGCAGGATGACTTGCCGCTCTTGTCCTTGTGGAAGTCATAGAGGGTGAAGCCCTTGGAGTCGACGATCACCTTGCCCAGCTTCGGCACCGAGGAGGCAGTGATGACCGCCGCGGTGCCGCCGGCGGAGGATTCGCTCGCCGCGGTTGAGGTCGACGATTCGCCGCCGCCGTAGGCGCCTCCGCCGCCGGAGCTCGAGCTGCTGTCGCTGCTGGAACCGCAGCCAGCGATCGCGAGCAGCGCGATCAGGACCAGGGCGGCGATCACTGGGAAAGACTTCGTCACGTGGATTCCTCCTCTTGGGGTGTATTGCTGTCGGTGGCTTCGCCGCGATCGAGCGGGGCAACGAAGGTGCGCTTGCCGGCGTGCACGACCAGTGCCTCGGCGCGCGAGAGATCGAGGGCGGCGCTGAGGACCGCGGACTCATCAGCGCCCCAGCGGTAGCGGAAGGTGCCGGCCGAGACGTCATCGCCACCGGGACCGCGCATGTAGACGCGGCAGAGAGTGCCCGAGCTAACCCCCTTGACGTACATGTGGATCTCGGTGCCGAACGCTTGCGGCTCGAGCGTGGCGGCGATCCTGACGCCGCTGGGCAGGTCGCGGAAGGCGACGTGCTGCTCAGGGCCGCCATCGCTACCGCTGGAGAGGACGAAGATCGCCAGCACGGCCATCGCCGTCGCTGTGGCGGCGCCGGCGAAGCCGAGCCCGAGGCGCAGCCTGCGCTGGCGACGCTTGGACCGCCGCTCACTGCCGATCGTCGCGGCAATTCGCCTGCCCAGCTCCGCGGGTGGCTGTGGCGCCGGGCCGAAGCGCTCCGGGTCGGCGTGGGGGAGCAGCCGCGAGACGGCGAACAGCGAGTCCGCCTCGGCCCGGCAGGCGGGGCAGCCCTCGAGGTGGGCCTCGAGCGCGGCTCGCTCTTCGCCGGAGAGGTGCCCGAGCGCGTAGGCGCCCAGTTCCTCTTTCCAGTGACGACAGCCGTCAGTCTTCATAGCCCATCTCCTCGAGCACGACCCGCAGCGCGCGCAGGCCGTAGTAGACGCGGCTCTTCACCGTGCCCTCGGGCACGCCAAGCTCATCGGCGACCTCGGCGTACGGGCGGCCGCGGTAGTAGGTCTCGACCAGGACGCGGCGGTGCTGGTCGCCGATCCGCCGCATCGCCTCCTCGATCTGCCAGGAGAGCAACGCCTCGTCAAAGGGCTCGATCGAGGCCTCGATGCCTTCGTCGGAGACGGTCGGCCGGGCGGCGCGGGCGCGGCCGAGGTCGATCACGACGTTGCGCAGAATCGCGAACAGCCAGGTGCGCAGCGAGCCGATCTGGGGATCGAAACGTTCGCCTGCGCGCCAGGCGCGCAAGAAGGTCTCCTGCACGGCCTCCTCGGCGAGACCGGAGTCGCCGAGCGAGCGGACCGCGAAGCCGTAGAGCTCGGATGCGTGAGCCGAGTAGGCCTCACGCACGTCCCGCTCGTCTGTCAGGGCGCCAGATGGCATTCGATCGGCATACGAATGCCCGCTGACGCAGGTTCAGGCCGGACTACTCGAGTTTGCCGATCTTGAAGATTTTCGTGCCGCAGTCCGGGCATGTTCCCTGGATCGCGGGGCGACCGTTCTTCATGGTCACCTGCTTGGCGTCTTTGATCTCGACCTTCTTGCGCTCCTTGACGCAGTAACCCTCTGGCATCAGGGCAACTCCTTTCACTGCCTGGGCGGCAGAGCTCGCGGGTGCTCGCGAGGTCGAATTGCGGCGAATGTAACGCAGTCAGGGGACGACGCGAGGAAAGTTCGTGCGAATCCGCACGAATGCTCAATTACTTCTTCGGTAGGGATTCGCCTTCGGTTTCGCCGTTCGGCGCTTCGGCGGCGCCGTTTCCTTTGCCCTCGGAGGCCGCTTCTGCTCGCAGCGCGGCGACTTCGGCCTGCAGCGTTTCCAGTTCAGCTTCGAGTTCGCTGGTCTGCGGCGCTTCGGCCGGCGCGACCGTGCCGGCTAGTTCGTCGCGCACGGTCTGCAGGTCCCCCTTTGTCACCGCGTTGTCCTGGGCGTCGATCGCCAGCACGATGCCGGCGCCTGCGCCGCCGATCGCGATTGCGACGAGGACGAGGAAGACGCGAGTGCGCATGGTCAGCTTGCGCTCGACCAGCCCTATCCATGCCCGCAGTCCGTCCAGCGACATCGCCACTAACTTAGAGACTGCCGCGGAGCCCTGCGCTCGCGATCCACTACCCTGCGGCCCGCACTTCCGACCCCAGCTCGAAGGAGAGACCCGCATGCCCGAGGCAGTAATCGTCGACACCATCCGCACGCCGATCGGCCGTGCCTTCAAGGGCTCGCTTGCCCAGCTGCGCCCAGAGGAGATGGGCGCCTTCGTGGTCGACCAGCTGCTCGAGCGCAACCCGGGCGTCGACCCGGCCCTGGTCGAGGACGTCTTCTGCGGCGTCGGCATGCCGCAGGGCCTGGAGGCGTTCAACATCGGTCGCATCATTTCGCTGCTCTCCGAGAAGCTGCCGCAGACCGTCAACGGCGTCACCGTCTCGCGTTACTGCTCCTCCAGCCTCGACGCGATTCGCCACGCCGGTAACGCGATCAAGGCCGGCGAGGGCGACGTCTACATCGCCGCCGGGGTCGAGTGGGTGAGTCGCTTCAACGAGCGCACCGAGCCCGCCGGTGCCGACGATCGCAACCCCAACTTGATCGGCGAGAACGGCCAGCCCAACGCCTACATCGACATGGGTCTGACCGCGGTCAACGTTGCCAATCACTACGAGGTCAGCCGCGCCGACATGGACAAGTTCGCGCAGCGCTCGCAGGAACTGGCGGTGAAGTCACAGGAGGACGGATTCTTCGATCGCGAAATCGTCCCGGTGACCCTGCCCGATGGCACCGTGGTCAGCAAGGACGACGGTCCCCGCGCCTCCTCGACCCTGGAGAAGCTCTCCCAGCTGCCCGAGGCCTTTGGCGGTGGCGGTGTGACCGCTGGCAACTCCTGCCCGCTCAACGACGGCGCCGCCGCGGTGCTGATCATGAGCGACACCAAGGCCAAGGAGCTCGGCATCACCCCGCGCGCCCGCATCGTCAAGGCCGCCACCTGGGGCAACGAGCCCGAGTACATGGGCGTGGCCCCGATCGGCGCGATCAAGAAGGTGCTCGACCGCGCCGGGATGACGATTGACGACGTCGGCACGGTTGAGCTCAACGAGGCCTTCGCCGCCCAGGTGATCCCGATCATGGACGAGTGCGACATCCCGCTGGAGAAGCTCAATACCCACGGCGGCGCGATCGCCCTCGGCCACCCCTTCGGCATGACCGGCGCCCGCATCATGGGCACCCTGCTGAACGCGATGGAGACCGACGACCACCAGGTCGGCATCGAGACCATGTGCGTCGCCGGGGGCCAAGGCAAGGCCATGGTTGTTGAACGCTTGAACTGAGGGGTCGCTCCGGAAATTTCTCGTGTACGTCTGGCGGCGGCGGACGCTGCGCGAGGTGGCGTCCTCGGTCGGTTGAATAGCGCTGCTATTCGCCCTCCCTGCGTCCTTGCCTCGCTTGGTCCGGCGCTCGCCAGCCGCACACGCCAAATTCCCGAATCGACCCCTCCGTTTGTGGTTAGTAGGGTCGAAAAATGAATCTCGAGACGGTTGAGTACAAAACCGACGGTCGGGTCGCGCGCATCACCCTCAACCGGCCGGACCGCGGCAACGGGATTACGCCGCGGATGCCGGCTGAGTTGGCGGCCTGCGTGGAGCGGGCCAACCTCGACCCCGCCATTCATGTCATTGCCCTGGCCGGTAACGGCACCGGCTTCTGTGGCGGCTATGACCTGGTTGCCTCGGCCGAGGGGGATATGAGCGAGCTGGGCGGGGTGGAGGCGCCGGCGGGGTCGCCGCTTGATCCGGCGACGATCGGGGCCAACCACATGCCGGAGTCCAACTGGGACCCGATCACCGACTTCCAGTTCATGTGGCGCAATGTGCGCGGCTTTATGAGCCTCTTCCACTCCGAAAAGCCGGTGCTCTGCAAGGTGCACGGCTACTGCGTCGCCGGCGGCACCGACATGGCGCTCTGCTCCGATCTGCTGGTGATCGCTGAGGACGCCAAGATCGGCTATCCGCCGGCGCGCGTCTGGGGCTCGCCGACGACGGCGCTGTGGGCGTCGCGGGTCGGGCCGATGCGGGCCAAGCGGCTTCTGTTCACCGGCGACTCGTTGACCGGCGCCGAGGCCGAGGAGTGGGGCCTGGCGACCGAGGCGGCTCCCGCGGCCGAACTCGACGAGCGCTTCGAGCGGCTCTTGGGACGAGTGGCGCAAATGCCGATCAACCAGCTGGTGATGATGAAGATGCTGGTCAACCAGGGGCTCTACGCCCAGGGCCTGCACCAGACCCAGCTGCTCGGCACCTTCTTCGACGGCGTCGCTCGTCACACCGAGGAGGGCCACGGCTTCGTTCGCCGCGCCGCCGAGGCCGGCTTCAAAGAGGCCGTGCGCGAGCGCGATGAGCCGTTCGGCGACTACGGGCTGAAGGGCTTCGGCCTTGAGTAAGCGACCCTCGATCGCGGTGGTCGGCGGCGGCTTCGGCGGCGTCGGCGCCGCCGTGATGCTGAAGCGCGAGGGCTACGAGGACGTCACCGTCTTCGAGAGGGGCGATCGGGTCGGCGGGGTCTGGCGCGCCAACACCTACCCCGGCGCCGCCTGCGACATCCCCTCGCACCTCTACGAGTTCTCCTTCGCGCCCAACAGCTGGTCGCGACGCTTCTCGCCCGGGCCGGAGATCCGCGCCTACATCGAGGGCGTCGCCCGACGTTTCGGCGTGCTCGAGAGGATCCGCACCGGGATCGAGGTGAAGAGCGCGAGCTGGGACGAGCAGCGCCGCAAGTGGTTGCTGCAGACGAGCGCCGGGCCGCACGAGGCCGAGTCCTGGTCACCGCCTGCGGCCAGCTCTCGGCACCAAAAGTCCCGCCGCTGGCCGGCCTCGAGGACTTCGAAGGGCCCGCCTTCCACACCGCCGAGTGGCGCCACGATGTCGACCTCGCCGGCAAGCGCGTCGCCCTGATCGGCACCGGCTGCAGCGCGATCCAGGTCGGGCCGGCGATCCAACCCGAAGTCGCCCAGCTCGACGTCTACCAGCGCTCGCCCGGCTGGACGTTGGCGAAGGCCGACTTTGCCTACACGCGCTCGCTGCGCGCGGCCTTCCGGCGCCTGCCGCTGCTGCACCGGCTCGATCGCGCCTCGGTCTACGCCTTCCAAGACCTCGCCGCCGCTGCCTTCACCCGCCACCGCTGGCTGCTGCCCCTGTTCCGGATGCTGGGCATGCGGCAGATCAAGGCGGCGATCTCCGATCCGGAGCTGCGCCGCAAGGTGACGCCCAGCTACGAGTTCGGCTGCAAGCGGGTCATGCTCACCGACGATTGGTACCCAACCTTGACCCGCGACAACGTGGAGTTGATCGCGGAGGGGGTCGACGGGGTGACGCCGAGCGGCATTCGCGATTCCACCGGCGTCGAGCGCCCGGCCGACGCGATCGTCTTCGCCACCGGCTTTGCCAGCCACGACTTCGTCGCGCCGATGGCGATCACCGGCAGCGATGGCCTCGCCCTGGAGAGCGCCTGGGCTGAGGTCGCGCGCGCCTACCTTGGCCTCAGCGTGCCCGGCTTCCCCAACATGTTCCTGCTCTACGGGCCCAACACCAACGGCGGCAGCGGCTCGGTGGTCAACACGATCGAGTGCGGCGTCGGCCACCTGCTGGCGGCGCTGCGCGAGATGGAGCGGGCGGGTGCGAGCCGGATCGAGATCTCCCGCGCAGCTGCCGAGGACTTCGATCGCGAGCTGCGCACCGCCCTCGCCGGCACGGTTTGGCAGAGCGGCTGTCACAACTGGTACGTCGACGAGAACGGCAACGACCCGAACAACTGGCCCTGGACCTGGACCGCCTTCCGTCGCCGCACACGCGAGCTGGCGCCGGGCGCCTACGAATTGGCGCGGGCACCGTGAGCGGGCGCGCGGCGACCCCGGACGGCTCGGCGTTCACGCCAGAGAACGTGCGGTCCTTCATCGGCGGCAGCTTCCCCGGCGACCTGGGAATCGAGCCGATCGAGATCGAGGACTCCTTCGCTAGCGGCCGCATCGTCGTCGACCAGCGCCACCTGCACCCCGGTGGCTACGTCCACGGCGGCGTCTGGACCGCGCTCGGCGACACCGTCGCCGCCTGGGCGACCTTCCGCAACATTCCGTCGGGCCACAACTTCACCACGATCGAGCTGAAGCTCAACGTCTTCTCCGCCGGCCTCTTGGGTGATGAGATCGTCGCCGTCGCCACGCCACTGCACGCCGGCAAGAGCACCGTCGTGATCGAGGTCAAGATCGAGCGTCTGCGGGAGGGCGAGGAGGCGCGCCTGGCGGCGAACCTGATCGTCTCGCAGTTCGTGCTGGCGCCGCGCGACTAGGGCGGCGAGAGAAGCCCCGAACGGCTGAGCAGGTCTGAACGCGCTCGCGCAGCGCCACCAGATCCTGCTGCGCGAGCGCGTCCATCACGGCCGCGCAGGGAGAGCGCGGTGCTTGCCGTGGCGAATGCCTCGTCGAAGTGACCCGACGGCAGCGGGTACTTCCCGGCAGAGGGAGAGAGGGATGCCGGATCGAGGGTTGTCGCCATGCATGGACGCTAGGCACGAGAACCCCCGATCAATATGGCCCACGGTCGAAAATCAGGTGCCGTCGCCATGGACAGCGGTCGAATCGGGCGCCGCTTCCCAGGCTTCGATCAGCGGCAGCTTCCAGAGCACGCTGGCGATCGTCAGGCCGGCCGCCGCCGAGAGCAGGGCGAGGAACCACTGCCCCGAGTTGAGCAGGTCCATTTCGAAGAAGCTGCGCAGTGGGCCGATCGCGAGGATCCCGGCGTAGAGGGCGCCGAGCCCGGCGACCATCGCCAGCATGTAGCTCTGGATCGCGATGTGCTCGCGGCCGGGGCCGCGCTCGAGCAGCAGCACGAAGCTGAGGCCGAGCACGATCAGGGTCGTTGTCGCCGCGGTGCGGCCGGCGGCGAGGCTGCCGCCGAAGACGGTGTCGACGAGGAAGAAAGAGAGGATCGAGCCGAGTGCCGTTGCCAGACCGGCGGGCACGGCGAAGGCAGCGAGGGCGCGCAGCAGGCGGCCGCGGTAGAGCGGGCCGTCGGAGGGCGCCAGGGCGAGGACGAAGGAGGGGATGCCGATCGTCAGGAAGGCGGCGAGGGTGAGGTGGCGGGGGAGGAAGGGGAAGGCGAAGCCGGGGATCGCGACGAGCACGATCAGGGCGGCCGCGTAGACGGTCTTCGTCAGGTAGAGGCGGCCGAGCCGGTGGACGTTGCGGGCGATCCGCCGGCCTTCGCCGACCGCTTGCGGCAGGCGGGCGAACTCGTCCTTGAGTAGGACGACGTCGGCGACGCCCTTGGTCACCTGGGCGCCCGAGCCCATCGCCACCGCCATCCGGGCCCGCTTCAGTGCCGGCACGTCGTTGACGCCGTCGCCGATCATCGCCGCGTAGCGACCCGAGGCGGCAAGGGCGGCGACCAGGTCGCGCTTTTGCTCGGGCTTGATCCGGCAGAAGACGGTGTTGCGCTGGGCGACCGCGGCGAGCTCCTCGGGGTCCTCGGGCAGCTCGTGTCCCTCGATCACACCGGCGTCCTCGGGCACGCCGACCGCTGCCGCGACCGCGGTGACCGTGGCCCTGGCATCACCGGAGATCAGCTTCAGGTCGACGTCTTCCTCGCGCATCAGGGCGACCGTTTCGGCCGCATCGGGCCGCAGCGTCTCCTCCAGCACGACCAGGGCGACCGGCGCCAGCCGCGGCGGCGGCTGCTCGCCGGGGCTGGCGGGCAGCGGCTCGCTGGTTTCGCTGAAGGCGACGACGCGGCGCCCGGCCGCGGTCTCGCGCTCGAGCACGCGCTCGAGCCCGGGGGGGAGGGTGAGCGCGCCCGCTTCGCTGAGCACGTCCGGCGCGCCGAGCACGTAGCTGGCGGAGTCGATCCGCAGCCCACTCCACTTCCACTCCGAGGAGAAGGGGACTTCGCCGGAGACTCGGCCGGCCTCGCCGGGGAAGCGTTCGCCGATCGCCTCCAGGGTGCGGTTGCGGTCGCCGGCGCTGGCGGCAAAGCGGCCGAGCGCCGCGTGGGCGGCTTTGGCGTCGACGCCCTCGGCCACCTCGGCGCCGAGCAGCCGCAGCTCGCCGTCGGTCAGCGTGCCGGTCTTGTCGACGCAGATCGTGTCGACCGCGGCGAGGCTCTCGGTGGCGCTCATCTGCTGCACCAGCGTGTCTTTTTTCGCCAGTCGCACCGCGGCGACGGCGAAGGTGACGCTCATCAGCAGGACCAGGCCCTCGGGCACCAGGGTGACCAGGCCGGCGGTGGCGGTTTGGGCCGCCTCCTCGATGCCGGTGTTGCGCAGCTTCAGGGTGAGGATCAGCAGGATCGCCAGCGGCACCATCGCGTAGACGCAGGCGACGATCACCCGGTTGACCTCGCCCTGCAGCGGCGAGGGTGGGTGGCGGAAGGCGCGCGCCTCGCCGGCGAGCTTGCCGGCGTAGCTGTCCTCGCGCACCGCGTCGACCTTGTAGCTGCCGGAGCCGCTGATGCAGAAGGAGCCCGAGAGCGCCCGGTCGCCGGCCTCCTTGCGTACCCCGTCGGCCTCGCCGGTCAGCATCGACTCGTCGAGGGTCATCCCGCGCGAGTCGCTCACCTCGCCGTCGGCGACGAGCTGGTCACCGGGCGCGATCTCGATTACGTCGCCGGGCACGATCTCCTCGGCGAGCAGGCTGGTGGTGGCACCGTCGCGGATCACCTTGGCGTGGGGGGCGACCAGCACCGCCAGCTCGTCGAGCGTGCGCTTCGCCTTCAGCTCCTGGCGGATGCCGATGTAGGAGTTGATCACCGCGATCAGGCCGAAGATCGAGTCGGCGTAGAGGCCGAGCCCAAGGTCGAGCACGAAGAAGGCGCCGATGATCGCGTTGAAGAGGGTGAAGACGTTGCCGGCGACGATGCTGGAGGTCGAGCGCGAGGAGTTCTCCGGCGGCGGCCCGAGCTCGCGCAGCCGCTTCGCCGCGGTGGCGCTGGTGAGACCCTGCTCGATCGCCGCGTCCGTCATCAGCGCCTATTCAATAGGGTGAGCACCGGATGGCTTTGAAGCTCGGACTCAACCTCGGTTACTGGGGCATCGGCCCGGCCGGTGAGGACGCCCTCGAGGTCGTCCAGGCCGCCGAGAGCGCCGGCTTCGAGTCGGTCTGGGCGGCCGAGTCCTACGGCTCCGACGTGGTCAGCGTGCTGGCTTGGCTGGCGCCGCAGACGAAGACGATCAAGCTCGGGGCCGCGATCCTGCAGGTGCCCGCTCGCCCGCCGGCCGCCGCGGCGATGGCCGGGGCGACGATCGACAAGCTTTCCGGCGGCCGCTTCCTCTTCGGCTTCGGTCCCTCCGGCCCGCAGGTTTCCGAGGGCTGGTACGGCGTGCCCTACGCCAAGCCCTGGGGCCGGACCCGCGAGTACATCGAAGTCGTGCGCGAGATCATTGCCCGCGAGGGGCCGGTCAATCACCAGGGCGAGCATTACCAGCTGCCTCTACCCGATGGCGAGGGAAAGCCGCTGAAGCTCAACTTCCACCCCGAGCGTGACGAGATCCCGGTTTTCGTCGGCGCAATCGGCCGCAAGTCGGTCGAGATGGCGGCCGAGATCTGCGACGGCTGGATCCCGATCTTCTTCTCGGTAGACGCCTTCGAGCAGACCTGGGGTGAGCACCTGGAGGCGGGCTTTGCCAAGGGCGGGCGCCAGCGCTCCGACCTCGAGGTCTCGCCCTCGCTGCAGGTCGCGATCGACGGCGACCTCGAGGCTGCCAAGGCCGTGGTCAAGGCCGGGCTGGTCCTCTACTTCGGCGGCATGGGCAGCCGCAAAACGAACTTCTATGTGGACCTCGCCCACCGCTTCGGCTTCGGCGAGGTTGCCGATGACGTGCAGAAGCGCTTCCAGGAGGGCGACCGTGCCGGCGCCTTCGAGGCGGTGCCAGACGAGATCGTCGAGGCGACCTCACTGGTCGGCACCGAGGCGGAAGTGGCGGAGCGGATCGAGCGCTTCCAGGGTGCCGGCATCGACCGCCTGATCGTCTCGCCGGTCCACGCCGAGCGCGATCAACAGCTGCACACGCTCCAACGGCTGGCCGCTCTGACGGCCAGCTGACGCCCCGGACCCGCTTTCACATAACCTTCCGCGCCGCGTGAAGATCGGAGTGCCGAAAGAGACCGCCGAGGGGGAGCGCCGGGTCGCGCTGGTCCCTGACGTCGTTAAATCCCTCGCCGCCAACGAGAAGGTCGCGGTGCTGGTCGAGAGCGGCGCCGGCGAGAGTGCCGGCCACCCCGACTCCCAGTACAGCGAAGCCGGGGCTGAGGTCGTTGAGGGCGAGGTTACGTGGGGCGCCGACGTGGTCCTTCGCGTCGCCGCCCCTTCCGCCGAGGAAATCGCTCGCCTCAACTCCAACCAGGTCTTCATCGGCCACCTCGCGCCCTGGACCGCCGCCGAGACGAACAAAGCGCTGGCAGCGGCCGGCGTCACCAGTTTCGCGATGGAGGCGATTCCGCGCACGACGCGCGCCCAGGCGATGGACGCCCTCTCCTCGCAGGCCGCCGCCGCCGGCTACGCCGCAAGCCTGCTCGCCGCCCGCGAGTCGGGTCGCTTCTACGGGATGATGACCACCGCCGCTGGCACCGTGCCGCCGGCCAAGGTGCTCGTGCTCGGCGCCGGCGTCGCCGGCCTGCAGGCGGTTGCCACCGCCAAGCGACTGGGCGCGATCGTCACCGGTTTCGACATCCGTCGCGCCGCCTGGGAGCAGATTGCCTCGCTCGGCGGCCGGCCGCTGGAACTCGACTTCATCCCCGATGCCGAGGGCGAGGGCGGCTACGCTCGTCCCCTCACCGACGAGGAGAATGCCCAGGTGCGCGACGCGCTCGGCGAGAACGCCGCCAAGCAGGACGTGATCGTCACCACCGCCGCCATTCCTGGGCGCCCGGCGCCACTGTTGATCACCGCCGACGCCGTGCGCGGCATGCAGCCCGGCTCGGTGATTGTCGACCTCGCGGCCGAGACCGGCGGCAACTGCGAGCTAACCGAGGCCGGTCAGACCGTGGTCGAGGGTGGTGTCAAGGTGATCGGTCCACGCAACCTGGCCAGCGAGATGCCGGTCCCCGCCTCCCAGCTCTACGCCAAGAACCTGGACAACCTGCTCGGCCTGCTGGTCTCCGAGGAGGGCGAGCTCAAGATCGACTTCGAGGACGACATCATCGCCGCCGCCTGCATCACCCACGGTGGCGAGATCAAGAACGAGCGCGCGGCGGGGAGGGATTCGGCATGAGCGTGATGACCGAGGTGACGATCTTCGTGCTCGCCGCCTTCGTCGGCTTCGAGGTGATCTCGAAGGTGCCGACCACGCTGCACACGCCGTTGATGTCGCAGACCAACGCGATTCACGGCATCGTCATGCTCGGCGGGTTGATCGTCGTCGGCTACGCCAACGACCCGCTCGAGTACGTGATCGGCACGATCGCGATCGCCTTCGGCGCGATCAACATCGTCGGTGGCTTCATGGTCACCGACCGCATGCTCGGCATGTTCTCCAAAAAGCCGAAACCCAAGACCGACGCCGACGGGAAGGCCGGCAAATGAGCCTGCTCGCCGTACTCGAACCGGGTGGCAGCGCTGCCACCGCGCTCTACATCGTCGCTTTCTCGCTCTTCATCATCGGGATCAAGCAGGGCACCCACCCGACCACAGCCAAGCGCGGCAACCAGATCGCCGCCGTCGGCATGGCGGTTGCCATCATCACCACGCTGCTGCTCGACGGCATCGGCAACTGGGGCCTGATCGCGCTCGGCCTCGGGATCGGCACCGCGGTCGGCGTAATCGCCTCGATCCGCGTGCAGATGACCGAGATGCCGCAGATGGTCGCCCTCTACAACGGCGTCGGCGGCGGTGCCGTGGCGTTGATTGCCTGGTCGGAGCTGCGCCACGGGATCAGCGGCATCAACTCCGGCGAGATTGCCTCGATCCCACTCGAAGAGCTGATTCCCACCCTCTTCGCCGCAGTCGTCGGCTCGGTCTCCTTCTGGGGCTCGAACATCGCCTTCGCCAAGCTCCAGGACCTGATCCCGACCAAGCCGCTCTCGGTGCCCGGGCAGCAGGTGATCAACGCCGTGCTGCTGATCGGCATCCTCGCCGCCTGCGTCGACATCGCGGTCAACAACGGCGATCCCTCGCAGGCGATCTTCATCGCCATCCTGCTCGCCGCCGCCCTGCTCGGCAACCTCGTCGTACTGCCGATTGGCGGCGCCGACATGCCGGTGGTGATCTCGCTGCTCAACGCCTTCACCGGGCTCTCCGCCGCGGCCGCCGGTTTCGCCCTGCACAACGTGGCGCTGATCGTCGCCGGCACCCTAGTCGGCTCCTCGGGAACGATCCTGACGATGGAGATGGCGACCGCGATGAACCGCTCGGTCGGCAACGTCCTCTTCGCCGGCTTTGGCGGCGCGCCCTCGGGCGGTGCCACTAGCAGCACCGAGGAACGCCCGCACGTCTCGATCGGCGCCCAGGATGCCGCGATCAAGCTCGCGTACGCCGACTCGGTCGTGATCGTGCCCGGCTACGGCCTCGCCGTCGCCCAGGCCCAGCACGCGATCAAGGAGGTCGCCGACGAGCTGGAAAAGCGCGCCGTCCCGGTCAGCTATGCGATCCACCCGGTGGCCGGCCGCATGCCGGGGCACATGAACGTCCTGCTCGCCGAGGCCGACGTGCCCTACGAGCAGCTCAAGGAGATGGAGGAGATCAACCCCGAGATGCCGCGCACCGGCGTCGCTGTAGTGGTCGGGGCCAATGACGTCACCAACCCGGCAGCCAAGAACGATCCCGACAGCCCGATCGCCGGCATGCCGATCATCGAAGTCTCCGAGGCCCAGCAGGTGATCGTGATCAAGCGGTCGCTCAGCCCCGGGTTTGCTGGGATCGACAACGATCTTTTCTACGAAGCGAATACTTCGATGCTCTTCGATGACGCCAAGAAGGCCGCCGCCGATATCGCGGCGGAGATTCAAAACCTCTAGGCGAACGCACTGACGCGGAAAGGGTCCGGGCACCCCTCCCCGGAGACCGTTGCGCAGCAGATCGTAGGGCTGGGTCCAGGCGTGGTCGCCGAAGCCTCCGTGGAGGGGTGCCCGGACCCTTTCCGTGCCGGGGTCGCCTGAAGCTCAGGCATCTGGCCGTGAAGTCACGGCTTCGACAAGCCCGGCCGAAGAGCTTCGGCGAGCTGGGTGGGGATAGAAGTAGTCGCTGGGGGCTTGCAGTCCCATGCGAGACGGGGAGCGGGGGCAGGGGACTGTGGAGTGGGTGGGGCTCGTTTGCCTTGTCTCGCTGTTGATCGTGGGGATGCTCGTTGCTGGTGTGCGAGTGCCAGGAGCGGCGCTTGCTCGGTCGATCGCCTCGCGGATTCTCTGCGCTGCGGCGCTGGCGGATCGCTGTGGGGACGAACCGGTGTTGATTGCCGCCTACGGGACGGAAGTGGGGGAGCTGGTGCGGCGGCACATGCCTTCGCTGCTTTTCGAGCGGGGGTCGCGGGCGGTGCCGGTCGACTTCAGGCGTTGTCGCGAGACGAGCTGCGGCGACGCTATGGAGCACGGCTACGTCAAGCGCACCGACGGCGGGCTGCCGGTCTCGGCCTTCGTGCATGTTGTCGATTGCCGGCCGGAGGCAGCGGGGGATTCCGAGGCCGCGGGCGCCGACTGCTCGGGTGAACGCGCCGGGAATCTCTACCTTCAGTACTGGACCTACTACGCGGACTCGGCGACCTTCCGCGGGGTCCCGATCGCCGGAGAGAAGGGATTTCATCCGGATGACTGGGAGGGAGTGCAGATCCGCATTCGCCCGGACGGCTCCGTCGACGAGCGCGCCTCTTCGCACGAGGGCTACAACCAGCGGCCCGGGCCGGTCGGCGGTTGGGCCTCGGATGCCGGCGTCGATTCGGTCAAGGACGCGACCGAAGCGCTCGGCCTGCGCGCCGAGAACGGCTGGGGTCCCGAGACCCACCTGCTGATCGTCTCTGGCGGCAGCCACGCCGGCAACACCGCCGGGATTCCCCACATCGAGCGCCTCACCCCCCGCAACCGCGTCCACCTGATCCCGCTAGAGGCGATCGCCGCCGGCACGGACGCGCGCTTCGCGATCAACCCGCCGTGGCAAAAGAAAGTCTGGCGCAACCCCGAGGCCGGAGGCACCGACTAAGGGTCTCCGGCGGCGCTATCCAGCATGCGCCCTCCATTTTCCATCTGTGGGACGGAAAATGGGGGGGAGGATTACTTCGGCGGCATCCGCAGCGCCCCGTCCAGCCGGATCGTCTCGCCGTTGAGCATCGGGTTGGCGACGATCTGGCCGACCAGGCGGCCGTACTCCTCGGGGCGGCCGAGGCGGGAGGGGAAGGGGATGCCTGCGCCGAGGGCCGTTCGGGCCTCCTCGGGCAATGCGGCCAGCAGCGGAGTGTCGAAGAGGCCAGGGGCGATGGTGACGACGCGGACGCCGCGCGAGGCCATGTCGCGGGCGGCCGGCAGGGTCATGCCGACGATGCCGCCCTTCGAGGCGGCGTAGGCGATCTGGCCGATCTGGCCGTCGTAGGCGGCGATCGAGGCGGTGTTGATGCAGACGCCGCGCTCACCCTCGCCGTCGGCCTCGTTCTCGCTCATCGCCGCGGCGGCGAAGCGCAGCACGTTGAAGCTGCCGATCAGGTTGACCTTGACCACGTTGGAGAAGAATTCGAGGTTGTGGGGGCCGCCTTTGTGCGCGACCCGCTCGGCCCAGCCGATGCCGGCGCAGCAGACCGAGATGCGCAGCCCGTCGTCATGCGTCGCCGCCTTTTCGACGGCGGCCGACACGGCGGCCTCGTCAGTGACGTCAGCCTGCACAAACGACGCGCTCGGCCCCAGCTCCGCGGCCAGCGCCTCGCCCTTCTCGGCGTTGAGGTCGGCGATCGTCACCGTCGCGCCATCCGCGACCAGCGCCCGCACCGTCGCCTCGCCGAGCCCAGAGGCCCCGCCAGCCACCAACGCGCTCTTGCCCGCAACCTCCACGGTCGCGCACCCTATCGACCTCGAGTTCACACCCCGGTAATCCGGCCTCGCTAGGGTTTCCGCATCGCCACCGAGGTGACGCCCAGCTCCAAGGAAGCGATCGCGGAGCGCCTCGCAGAGGCGCGCCGGTTCACGTTGGAGTTGCTCCAGCCGCTCGACGACGAGCAGCTCAACCGTGTCTACTCGCCGCTGCTCAGCCCGCTGGCCTGGGACCTCGGCCACATCGCCAACTTCGAGGAGCTCTGGCTGGTGCAGACGATCGGCGAGCGCGAGCCGTTGCACGGCGAGCTCGGCCGCTTCTACGACGCGATTGAGAACCCCCGCAAGAGCCGCGGCGAGCTGCCGATCCTGCGCGATGCCGAGCTGCGCTCCTACCTCGAAGACGTGCGCGAGCGCACGCTCGAGGTGCTCGCTGAGGTCGATGTCGGACCCGACGTCGAGGATCCGCTGCTGCGCGAAGGCTTCGTCTACGAGATGCTGCTGGCCCACGAGCAGCAGCACAACGAGACGATGCTGCAACTGCTGCAGATGGTCGACGCCTACAGCCCCGTCGACCCCGAGCTCGGCGCCCTCCTTGCCTTCGAGACGAGCTCCGAGACGATCTTGGTCCCGGGCGGCGAATACGAGATCGGCGCCCCCGCGCGCGGCTTCGCCTACGACAACGAGCGCCCCCGCCACGCGGTCGAGCTCGCCCCGTTCGAGATCGATCGAACTCCGGTGACCAATGGCACGTATATCCAGTTCATGGAGGAGACCGCCGCTGAGCCCCCGATGTACTGGGAGCGCGAAGGCGACGGGGGGTGGGTGCTGACGAGGATGGGAGGTCGCGACTCGATCGACCCGGCCCATCCCGTCCTCCATGTCTCCTGGTACGAGGCCGAGGCGCTTGCGCGCTGGGCGGGCAAGCGGCTGCCGACCGAGCATGAGTGGGAGGCGGCATCGCCGCGACTCGAGGGCGTCGGCCAAGCCTGGGAATGGACCTCCTCCGACTTCCTCGCCTATCCGGGCTTCGAGGCCTTTCCCTACCCGGAGTACTCGCAGGCCTTCTTCGGCGAGACTTACAAGGTCCTGCGCGGTGGCGCCTGGGCGACGCGTCGCAACGTGATGCGGCCCAGCTTCCGCAACTGGGACCTGCCGGAGCGCCGCCAGATCTTCTCCGGCGTCCGACTGGCGGCGGACGCATGATCGCGATCGAGGTCCACCTCGACGCCGACACCGCGGCGAAGATGGCGAGCGACGTTCGCGACGGTCTCTCGGCGCAGCCGAAGGAGCTGGCGCCGAAGTACTTCTACGACGAGCGCGGCTCGCAGCTCTTCGAGCAGATCACCGAGCTGGAGGAGTACTACCCGACCCGGGCCGAGCGCTCGATTCTCGCCGAGCGATCGGGCGAGATCGTCGCCACGGCGGGGGCGCCGCGCTCGCTGGTCGAGCTCGGCTCCGGCTCGGCCGCCAAGACCCGCCACCTGCTCGACGCGATGCGCGAGGCCGGCTGCCTGCACACCTACGTCCCGGTCGACATCTCGGAGGAGATCACCCACGAAACCGCCGCCCTGCTGGTCGAGGAGTACCCAGGCCTGTTAGTCCGCGGCCTCGTCTGCGACTTCGAGCAGCACCTCGAGCGCATTCCCGACGGCGACGGCGGCCGCCTCGTCGCCTTCCTCGGCGGCACGATCGGCAACCTCTATCCGCGCCCCCGCCACGAGTTTCTCGTCCGCCTCAGGGAGCTAATGGAGTCCGAGGACCGGCTCCTGCTCGGCACCGATTTGGTCAAGGGGCGGGAGCGGCTCGAGGCCGCCTACGACGACGCCGGCGGGATCACTGCGGAGTTCAACAAGAACGTCCTGGCGGTGCTGAACCGTGAGCTGGGCGCCGACTTCGACCTCGAGGCCTTCGAGCACGTCGCACGCTACGACGAGGTCGAGGCGCGGATGGACATCCGCCTGCGCTCGCTTGTCGGGCAGACCGTGCGGCTCGACGACCTCGACCTCTCGATCGAGTTCGCCGCCGGCGAGGAGATGCGGACCGAGATCTCCTCGAAGTTCACCTACGAGAAACTTGCGGCCGTCTACGCGGAGGCCGGACTGGCGCTCGACGGCTGGTTCACCGACGCCGACTGCGACTACGCGCTCAGCCTCGCTCGGCCTGCCTAGGGTTCCGGAACCGCTTAGGGGGCCAGCGCGTCGATCAGCTCGCCGAGCTTGTCCGGCGTCGTGATCGGAGTGAGGATCGGCAGGGTGATTCCGCCGGCGACGAAGGAGTCGATTCGCTCCCGCATCTCGGTCGCCGTGCCGAAGATGAACATCTCCTCGATCAGCTCCCATGGTGCTGCCGCCGCGGCGCCCTGGCGGTCGCCTGACTCCCAGGCCTCGATCATCGGCGCGATCTGTTCGCCGTAGCCAAGCCAGCGGTAGAAGGCGGCGTAGACCGGCACGGTGATGTAGGAGGAGAACATGAAGCGGGCCAGTGGCTCGACCGCCTCGCGCTCGCCCGGCAGGCAGAAGAAGCGGCAGAGCAGCTCGAAGCCCTCGGGCGCGCCGTCGAGCTGGCCGGTCACCTTGGGCAGGCCGCCGAGCGGCAGGAAGTTGGTGAAGGCCCCGCTGGCACGCTTGACCGCGAGCTCGAGCATCTTGCCGCGCAGGGCCGCGAGCACGACCGGAACCGGCTGCGCCGGGGCGCTCTCCAGCTTGAAACCGCTGGCGGTGCGCTCCCCGGCCAGGGCCGCGTCGAGGAAGTCGAGCGTCTCCCGCACCTTGGCCAGCGGCCGCTCGAAGGGGATGCCGTTCCAGCCTTCGACGATGCGGTCTGAAGAGGAGCCGATGCCGAGCACGAAGCGCCCGTCCGATGCGCTGGCGAGCGCCGCCGCCTCCTGCGCCAGCAGCGCCGGGCCGCGCTGGAAGACGCCGACGATGCCCGTGCCCAGGCGCGCCCGCTCGGTCCAGGCGGCGCTCAAGGCCAGCGGCGTGAAGCCATCGGGACCGTTGGTCTCGCCGCTCCAAAAGTCGGTGTAGCCCGCCGCCTCGGCCCGCTTCACCAGATCCTCGTGCGCGGCGAGCGTGAGCCCGGGCAAAGGCAGTGTCAATCCCCAGCGTTGAGCCACCGCTCGACCCTATAGCCTGCCGTGCCGATGGGGGAGACCTCGCAAACCAAGCCTGACCGCAACCTCGCCCTAGAGCTCGTTCGAGTCACTGAGGCAGCGGCGCTCGCCGCCGCCCGCTGGGTTGGTCGCGGCGACAAGCTGGCCGCCGACGGAGCGGCCGTCGACGCGATGCGCTTCGTGCTCGACACGGTCGCGATGGATGGCGTAGTGGTGATCGGCGAGGGGGAGAAGGACGAGGCGCCGATGCTCTTCAACGGCGAGCAGATCGGTGACGGCAGTCCGCCGGTGGTCGACATCGCGGTCGACCCGCTGGAGGGAACCACGCTCTGCGCCCGCGGTATGCCCAGCGCCCTGGCGGTCATCGCGCTCGCCGAGCGCGGCTCGATGTTCGACCCCGGACCCTGCGTCTACATGGAAAAGATGGCCGGTGGGGAGGAGATCGCCGACCTGCTCGATCTCGACCGCCCCCTGCCCGAGACCTTGAAGCTGATTGCCGAGCGCAAGGGCGAGAGCGTCGGCGACGTGATCGTCGTCATGCTCGACCGCCCGCGCCACGAGGAGGCGATGCGGGAAGTGCGCGAGGCGGGAGCGCGCCTGCGCCTGATCAGCGACGGCGACGTCTCGGCGGCGCTGCTCGCGGTCAGCGAACGCTCGCCGGTCGACCTGCTCTGGGGCATCGGCGGCACGCCCGAGGGCGTGCTCTCCGCCGCGGCGCTGAAGTCGATGGGGGGAGAGCTGCTCGGCCGCCTCTGGCCGCGCGACGACGAGGAGCGCAGCGCCGCTGTCGATGCCGGCTACGACCTCGACCGCGTGCTCACCGCCAACGACCTCTGCTCGGGCGAGGACGTCTTCTTCTCCGCCACCGGCGTCACAGACGGCGACGTGCTGCAGGGTGTCCGCTACCGCGGCAACGGCGCCACCACCGAATCGCTGGTCATGCGCTCGCGCTCAGGCACAGTGCGCCGCGTCCAGGCCCGCCACGACCGCTCGAAGTTGAGGGCGGTCACCGGCGAGCGCTACGGCTGAGCCTCTTCTTCGCAGCCACAGGGCTTCTTCGCTTCGGCATCAGGGCCGTACGGCATTTCCCCGGTCTCGTGCAACTCGTGACGCAGCGAGTTGATCACCGCCCCGGCCAGTAGCGCCAGGCTGAGCACGTAGAACCAGAGCAGGGCGATCAGAACGAAGCCCAGCGTCGAGCCAAAGCGCGAGAGGCTGGAGACGTTGGAGAGGTAGACGGGGAAAAGCCAGTTGGCGATGCCGGCGCCGAGCGTGACGAACGCCGCCCCCGGCCAGACCGCGCGCCAGGGCATGTGCCCCTTGGGCACGGCCCAGAAGATCACGCAGCAGATCAGGAAGGTGATCAGGATCGCGGCGCCGAGCAGCAGCGCGGTGTCGATCGCCTTGATGTCGGAGAGGCCGAAGGGCAGGCGGTCGGTGCTGGCGACCAGGGAGCTCTCCATCGCCGGCAGGAAGATGCTGGCCGCGATGAAGAGCAGGACGACGGCCAGCATCGCGAAGGAGAAGCGCTTCTGCTCGACCCAGCCGCGGCACTCGACGTGGTAGATGCGGCAGAAGGCGGTGTCCATCGCGCCCCAGAACGAGGCGCCGATCCAGAGCGATCCGAAGAAGGCGGCGATCCCGATCGTCGCCGAGTTTTCCTCGATCCGGTTGAGCACGTCGGTCAGCGTGTGCTGCTCGACGTTCGGGAAGAGCCGCTTGAGGTCGTCGAGCACGCTCGCCTCGACGCCGCCGATCTTCAGCACCTGGCCGCCGATGAAGAGCACCAGCAGGGCGAAGGGGAAGACCGCCAGCATCAGGTTGTAGGCGACCATCGCCGAGAGGCCGGTGACGTTCTCGCGGTACGCTCGGTTCCAGAAGGCACGCAGCCAGGGGCGGGATCGGTGCATAGTTTTAGGCATTTGACTTCAGAAACTGAAGCGACTAATATGCGAACAGACGTTTGAGCGAAACCAGATCGCCCGTCCCAGGCCTCAAGGCCAGCGCAGGATATTCAGCTTCTCGGACCGGATAGCCGGTCATTTTTTTCGCGACTCTCCGCCATCGGCGGCGTTCTAGTCGCAGGACTTAACCACCTTTCGAGAGAAATGAGTCAGACAGGATGCTGGTAGCAGAGCTTCAGGAGTTGGAGGAGGTCAAAGGCCTCATTACCCGTGGGCAGCAGCTTGGCGTGCTGACCTTCGGCGATGTCGCCTCCGCGGTGTCGGAGGTAGATCTGGACGAGTCGGACGTCGAGGATCTCTACGGGCACCTCGAGAAGTCGGGGATCGAGCTCGTCGAGGACATGGACCCGGCCCAGAAAGCGGCCGCGGAAGCGCTCCCGATCGACACCGGGAAAAAAGGCCGGCGCCGCCAGAAAGCCGCGCTCGACCTGAAACCCGACATGACGACGGACAGCCTGCAGCTGTTCCTCAAGGACATCGGCAAGGTGCGCCTGCTGACCGCCGCGGAGGAGGTCGAACTCGCCAAGCGGATCGAGCGCGGTGACCTCGACGCGAAGCAGAAAATGGTCGAGTCGAACCTGCGTCTGGTCGTCTCGATCGCGAAGAACTACCGCAACCAGGGCCTGCCCTTCCTCGACCTGATCCAGGAGGGAACGCTGGGCCTGGTCCGCGCCGCGGAGAAGTTCGACTACCGCAAGGGATTCAAGTTCTCGACCTACGCCACCTGGTGGATCCGCCAGGCGATCGCCCGTGCGCTCGCCGACAAGGCACGCACGATCCGCATCCCGGTGCACGTGGTCGAGAAGCTGAACAAGATCGGCCGCGCCGAGCGCAAGCTGGTCACCGAGCTGGGCCGCGAGCCGACCCCGGAGGAGATCGCCGACGTGACCGGGATCGATCCCGAGGAGGTCGACTCGATCAAGCGCTCCGCCCAGGCGCCGGTCTCGCTGGAGAAGCCGGTCGGCGACGAGGAGGAGTCGGAGTTCGGCCAGTTCATCGCCGACGAGAAGGCCGAGTCTCCCTTCGACCGGGCAGCGGACCTGTTGACCAAAGAGGCGCTGAAGGAGGCGCTGGAGAACCTCTCCTACCGCGAGCGCCGCGTTCTGGAGCTGCGCTACGGCCTCGGCGGCGAGCACCCGCGCACGCTCGATGAGGTTGGACGCACGTTCAACGTCACCCGCGAGCGCATCCGCCAGATCGAGAATCAGAGCCTGAAGAAGCTGCAGCAGCTGGGCGAAGCCCAGAAGCTGCGCGAGGTCACCTGATCTGAAGGACTAAGGAGTACGGGCATCCCGGCCGATACAGGTCGGGATGTTCGAGATCGACAAAGCGCTGCGCACGCTGATCGAGCGCGAGGGTTCTGACCTGCACATCAAGGTCGGGACGCCGCCGACGATCCGCCAGCACGGTGAGCTCGTGCACCTCGAGGGCTACGGTCCGCTCAGCGGCGAGGACACCGAGAAAGCCTTCCACGACATCGCCGAGGTGCGGTCGCAGACCGAGTTCGAGGAGGCCGGCGAGGCCGACTTCTCCTACTCGATTCCGGGCGTCTCGCGCTTCCGCGTCAATACCTTCAAGCAGCGCGGCTCGACTTCGATCGTCTGCCGCGCTATTCCATTCGACATTCGCTCTGTTGAGGATCTGGGCCTGCCGCCGGTGGTGACGAAGCTGGCCGAGGAGCAGCGCGGGATCATCCTCGTCACCGGCACCACCGGCTCGGGCAAGAGCACCACTCTGGCGGCGATGATCGACCACATCAACCGCACCCGCGACCACCACATCATCACGCTCGAGGACCCGATCGAGTACCTGCACGAAGACAAGCGCTCGATCATCAACCAGCGCGAAGTCGGCTCGGACACCGAGAGCTTCGCCCGGGCGATGCGGCGCGTGCTGCGCCAGGACCCCGACGTGATCCTGATCGGCGAGATGCGCGACGAGGAGACCGTGCGCACTGCGCTCTCCGCCGCCGAGACCGGCCACCTCGTCCTATCCACCGTCCACACCCTGGACGCAACCGAGACGATCAACCGCATCGTCGACTTCTTCCCGCCCCATCTCCAACACCAGGCGCGCGTGATGTTGGCAGCCACGCTGAAGGGCGCGATCGCCCAGCGGCTGGTGCCCGACATCACGGGCGAAGGACGTGTGCCGGCCTCCGAGGTGATGATCGTCACCGGCCGCGTCCAGGACCTGATCATGAACCCGGAGGAAACCGGCAAGATCACCGAGGTCATCGGCGAGGGCGAGTACTACGGCATGCGCACCTTCGATCAGTCCCTGCTCGGCTACGTGATGGAGGGCAAGATCTCCGAGCAGGTTGCCCTCGACTACGCCTCCAGCCCGCACGACTTCAAGCTGATGCTGTCTGCCGGTGGCCAGCGCGCCAGCGGCATCGAGCAGCTGGCCGGCTCCAGTAGCGATTAGTACGAGTGTCCGACCCCGTGGTTTGCGGGTTTGCACGGCTCAAGCGAAGTCCGCCTTCGGCCGATCAACCCGACGATGCGAATTCCTGCTCCAATCCAGCGGCGCCTCACCGAGCTGGTGCGAAGTGAGCGCGGCATGGCATTGCCAGTGGCGCTCTTCGCGATGATCGCCGGCACGGCGCTTGCCAGCGCCGCCGTCGTCGCGACCGTCAACGTCCAGAAAGGGTCACACCGCGACTCTTCGACGAAGAGCGCGATCGCGGTTGCCGATGCGGGAGCAAACATCGCTCGGACCCGAATAAATCGCTACGCGGTGGTACTAGCGACGAAACCGTGCCTGAAATTGGGCGCTACTGGGGTCCTTGAAGGAGCGGTTGCCGAAAGCGACGGCTGGTGCCCTGCGGTTACCGGCACGGTCGGAGGCGGTCAATACAGCTACCGGGTGAGTCCGGCCGGCGCGATCTGCGGCGAATACAGGCTGTGCGTGGTCGCGACCGGCACGGTAGGCGAAGTAAGCCGCCGGATCGAGGTCGCCTACAACGAATCGGCGGTGGAAGAAACGATCGAAGAAAAAACCAGCGGCGAAGAATTGAGCAAAGAAGAAAAAAGCGGGACCACTACGACAGGTGGCTCGGTCGGCTTCGAAGGTCTAATCGGCCTGGAATCGATCGAACTCAACGGCAACGCCGACATTCGTGTCGGGATCGGCACCAACGGCAATGTCACCGCCGTCGGCAACGCTGACGTCTGCGGCGATATCCGCCATGGCATCGGCAAAGAATGGAAACACGAAGGCAACGCCAAACAGTGCCCGGGATACCAGGTGACTGAAGGCAACAAGTCGCTACCGCCGGTCAGCAGCTTCATGCCTTCCAATATCGCCACGAGCAACTCCAACTACCGGCTGGTCCAGTGCACGAAAACGAAACCGACCCCCGAACCGACGGGCTGCGAACTCGACACCTTCAGCGGTAACAGAAACACGACCACACCCTGGAACCCGACCACTCGCGCCATAAGCGTCGCCGCGAACGACACCTTGACCGTCAGTGGGGGCGACTACTGGGTCTGCTCAATCAATCTGGCTGGAAATTCGCAGCTGATCATGTCCTCGAGCGCCCAGGTCCGCTTTTTCTTCGACACCCCCGAGCACTGCGGGATCTCGGCTGGGTCCAATCAGATCTCGCTCACAGGCAACAGCCGCATCGCCTCGACGAACAAAACCGTGATGCCGGCGTTCTACCTGCTCGGCTCGACCACGATCCCGACTGGTGTCAGCCTTGGCGGCAACGCCAACACCGAAGACGAATTCGTCATCTACGGTCCTAATACGACGATCAACATCGTCGGCAACGCGACCTACAAGGGCGTGATGGTCGGCAAGAAAATCGCCGTCGTAGGCAACGGCAGAGTCGAAAACGACTCCGCCTACAAACCGCCGGCGGAAATCACACCTGTCACCGAAACCGGCGAAACCAAAGAAAAAGAAAAAGTCAGCGGCAGCACGAACAAAAAAACGGTCACGACTGCCCGCTACTACTCGCCGCAGTTCTACGTCGAATGCACCGGCACGGCTGCACCGGGCGGCGCCCCGAACGCCAGCTGCTGAGCGGCTTCGGCGTCGAAAATCAGCTCTCAACACTCAAGCTATAGCCCGATTCTGTCGAGCTAGTAAGCAAACGTATGAGAGAGAAGCTCAACGAAAACCCCCTGGCGCAAGTCGCCGTGATCGGCGTACTGCTGGTCGTCACCGGCATCTTCCTGATGTCCTCGATGGGTGGCGGCAGCGGCGGCGAAGAAGCTGAACCGAGCGAATCCTCTGCCAGCGTAAGCAGCGAAGGCGCCACCGAAGCGCCACCGGCCGGTCTTTCCGCCGCGTTGGCGATGGTGAATCAGGCCTCCGCCGGCCACGCGCGCCCGCTGCCGCGGCCGGTGATCGCCGCCTGGAGGGACGACAAGACCGTCGTTCTGCTCTTTGTCCATGACGGCGGCATCGACGACAAGCTGGTCAAGGCCGCCACCGCGAGCCTGGCCTCCCTGCCCGAAGCAGCGACCTTCACGATCTCGGCCAGCAAGATCTCGCGTTACGCGGCGATCACCGAGGGTGTCGGCGTCAACCGCGTCCCGGCGCTCGTCGTCGTCCGGCCCAAGCGGCTCCACCAGACGATCCCGACCGCCTCAGTCAGCTACGGCTTCCAGAGCGGACAGAGCATCGTCCAGGCAGTCATCGACGCCGGCTATAAGGGCCCCACGCTCGACTACCACCCGTGAGCATGGACTCGCGGGACTACCCGAGCCACCTGCGGCCGGTCCCCGAATCTGGCGACTCGACCGCGCCCGCCCTCGACTCGGATGCCGGCGGCACCCCCGGCCTGACGCCGCCGGTGATGCGGGGCCGCTCCAGCGGCTTCGTCACCGACGTCCTAGTCGATCTCGGCTTCGTGCCCGAAGACCGCGCGCGCCAGGCGATCGAAGCTGCCCGCACCGCCGGGCGCGCTCCTGAGCAGCTACTGCTCGAGCAGGGGGCGATCGACGCCGATCAGCTCTCCCGCGCCGTTGCCGAGCGCTATGGCCTCGACCACATCGACCTCGCCGTCTACCAGGTCGACATGGCAGCGGCCAACCTGATCACGGTCAACACCGCCCGTCGCTACCGGGCGCTGCCGGTCGGCTTTGCCGACAAGCAGACCCTGATCGTCGCGATGGCTGACCCGACCAACGTCCTCGCCGTCGACGACATCCAGATCGCGACGGCGCTCGACTGCCGCGTCGCGGTTGCTGCCGAGGAGGACATCGAGGCCCTGATCGGCCGCCTCAACACACTGCAGAGCGCCGTCACCGAGGCGGTGAGCGAGGGCGAGGCCGAGGCCGAGGGCGAGCTGGCCGAGGTCAGCGATATGGAAGTGAGCGCCGAGGACGCGCCGGTGATCAAGCTCGTGTACAGCATCCTCGGCCAGGCGGTGGGGGAGGGGGCATCCGACGTGCACTTCGAGCCTGGAGAGAGCGAGATGCGGGTGCGCTTCCGCATCGACGGTGTGCTGCGTGAGGCAGCGCATGTGCCGAAGCGGATGATCAGTGCCGTCGTCTCGAGGGTGAAGATCATGAGCGACCTCAACATCGCCGAGAAACGTGTGCCCCAGGACGGCCGCGTCAGCATCGTGGTCGAGGAGCGGCGGATAGATCTTCGTATCACCACGCTGCCGACCCAGCGCGGGGAGGGGGCGACGATCCGCATCCTCGACAAGGACAACGCGCAGCGCTCGCTCGACGAACTCGGCATGGACGGCAGCGGTCGCGAGCGCTTCGCTGACTCCTTCCACCAGGCCTATGGCGCCGTCCTTGTCACCGGGCCGACCGGCTCGGGAAAGTCGACGACGCTCTACGCGGCGCTGCAGGAGATTAACGACATCGAGAAGAACATCATCACGATCGAGGATCCGGTCGAGTACCGGCTCGACGGGATCAACCAGATCAACGTCAACCGCAAGGCCGGGCTCGACTTCGCCACTGGCCTGCGCTCGATCCTCCGTGCCGACCCCGACGTAGTCATGGTCGGCGAGATCCGCGACGCCGAGACCGCGCGGATCGCGATCGAGGCGGCGCTCACCGGCCACCTGATGCTGACCACGCTGCACACCAACGACGCTCCCGGCGCGATCACCCGCCTGACCAAGATGGGCATCGAGGCTTTCCTCACTGCCTCGGCAGTCGATTGTGTCGTCGCCCAGCGCCTGGCGCGGAAACTCTGCAGCCACTGCAAGCAGCGCACGGTCGTGCCTCCGCAGGCGCTGGCCGACGCCGAGATCCGCGTCGGCGGTGAGATCGAGGCCTACGAACCGGTCGGCTGCAGCCGCTGCAACCAAAGCGGTTACCGGGGCCGGGTCGGGCTCTACTCGGTGATGAGGATGAGCGAGCGGATCAAGGAGATGACCGTCGCCCAGGCACCGGAGGCAGAAATCGCCGCCACAGCGCGGGAGGAGGGCATGTTCACCCTGCGCGAGGACGGCATCGCCAAGGTGCGCGCCGGCTTGACTAGCCTCGAGGAGGTCATCCGTGTCACCGCATAATCGATTCCAGGTATCCAGGTTTTGGCCGGGACGGACGATCTAGAGCCATGGACTTCGACTTCTCCGAGGTTCTCGGCCGCATGGTCGAGGTCAAAGCCTCAGACGTTCACCTGACGCCGGGATTCCCGCCGGCGATCCGCGAAAAGGGCAAGATCGAGCGGATGGAGGGCTTCCCGGTGCTGACCGGGCAGGAGACCCGCGAGGTCGTCTACAGCATCCTCAACGACGACCAGCGCAAGCGCTTTGAGAACCACAAGCAGCTCGACTTTGCCTACGCGATCCCGGGCGTCGCCCGCTTCCGCGTCAACTGCTTCTTCCAGCGCGGCGCCGTCAGCGCCGCCTTCCGCCTGGTTCCGCAGGACATTCCGGCGCTCGACTCGCTTGGGGTGCCCCAAGTCTTGCGCGACCTTGCGGCCAAACCACGTGGCTTCGTCCTCGTCACCGGCCCCACCGGCTCGGGCAAGAGCACGACGCTGGCGGCGATGATCGACGTGATCAACTCCGAGAATCAGGACCACATCCTGACGATCGAGGACCCGATCGAGTTCCTGCACCAGCACAAGCGCTCGATCGTCAACCAGCGCGAGGTCGGCTCCGACGCCGAGAACTTCTCGCTCGGGCTGCGTGCCGCCCTGCGAGAGGATCCCGACGTCATCCTCGTCGGCGAGATGCGCGACCTGGAGACGATCTCCACCGCGCTGACCGCGGCCGAGACCGGCCACCTCGTCTTCGCCACCCTGCACACCCAGTCGACCGCGCAGACGGTCGACCGGATCATCGACGTCTTCCCGCCCCAGCAGCAAGGTCAGGTGCGAACCCAGCTCTCAATCGCCCTGCAGGGCATCGTCACCCAGCAGCTGCTGCCGACCGCCGACGGCATGGGCCGCACGGTCGCTACCGAGGTGCTGGTGCCGACGCCGGCGATCCGCAACCTGATCCGCGAGGGCAAGACGCACCAGATCTACGCTGCCGTGCAGACCTCGGGCGCGGTTGGCATGCAGACCATGGACGCCGACTTGGCCCGTCTGGTTCGGGCGGGAAAGATCACCCGCTCGCTGGCTGAACAGCGCGCCTCGGTCCCCGAGGAGCTCAAGCGCCTGCTGGGCGGCGCCCCGGTCGAGGCGCCGGCCAGCCTCGCCGGCAACGGCATGGGCCAGGCGCAGTCGGCATCGATTGCCCCGCCCGCGTATACCCAGGGGAGCTAACCGGTGGCTGGCGCGACGACATTCGCCTTCCGCGCGATGGACCTCGCCGGTGCCGCCACGGCGGGCGAGGTCGAGGCCGATTCGAAGGCTCAGGTCACCGACCAGCTGCGCCAGCGCGGCCTGATAGTCCTCGACGTCAGCGAGAAGAGCGAGCCGTTCAAGCTCGAGAACGTCTTTCGCCAGTGGAAGGGCGTCGACATGCGCGAGCTGGCGGTCTACTCGCGCCAGTTCGCCACGCTTGTCGCCTCCGGCATGCCGATGCTGCGCACCCTGCACTCACTCGAGGAGCAGACCCTGGACGAAGAGATTCGCGAGGCGACTGCCGGCATTCGCTCCGACGTCGAGGCGGGCAGCACGCTCGAGCAGGCGATGGGCCGCCACCCCAGGGTCTTCGATCGCCTCTTCCGCGCGATGGTCCGCTCCGGCGAGCAGTCCGGCCGGCTCGAAGACGTGCTCGATCGCATCGCTTTCCAGGTGGAGAAAACCGACGCCCTGCGCCGCCAGGTCAAATCGGCCCTGATGTACCCGGCCCTGGTCTTCACCTTCGCCGTCGTCGTGTTGGTCGCGATCGTCGTCTTCGTGATCCCAGTCTTCGTCACCGTGTTCAAAGAAATCGGCGAAGAACATCCCGGTGAAAGCACCGCCCTGCCAGCGCCCACCGAACTCTGCGTCGGCGTCTCCAAAGCGCTGACCGGGTACTGGTTCGTGATCATCCCAGTGCTCGTCCTAACTGTCGTCGCCTTCTTCCGCTGGAAGCGCACCGAACGGGGCAAAGAAACCTGGGACCGCTTCACCCTGCGCATCCCCTTCAAAATCGGCGACGTGATCCAGAAGGTGGCGCTGGCCCGCTGGTCGCGCACCTTCTCCGGCTCCGTCTCCTCGGGCGTGCCGATGCTGCAGGCGATCAAACTCACCGGCGAGACGGCCGGCAACATTGTCATCGAGCAGGCGATGGACGACGTCTACGCCTCGGTCAAGCGCGGTGGCTCCCTCGCGGGGCCGATCGAGCAGAACCCGATCTTCCCGCCGATGGTCGGCCACATGGTCGCCGTCGGCGAGGAAACCGGCCAGCTCGAGCACATGATGAGCAAGATCGCCGACTTCTACGAGGCCGAGGTCGACGCCAAGGTCAAGGCACTTACGGCTCTAATCGAGCCCCTAATGATCGTCTTCGTCGGCGGCATGGTCGGCTTCATCGTGATCGCGATGTACCTGCCGCTACTCAGCCTCTACGAAAAGATCGGCTGACCCCATGGCCCTTCTTACCGTTGCGATCATCATGTGTCCCTTCGCGATTGTCGGCTGCTTGAAGGGCCGTTACGCCCTGAGCATTGTCGGCCTGCTTATCCTGTTTGGAATTCCGAGCATCCTTGCGGCGACGCGCCTAGCGCGCGCAGACTCCTGGTGGGCCAGCCGGTTCTACGATGAACGCAAGCTGGTCGAAACCGGTCACCGCTATCCCGGTCACAGCAACATCAGCGATGCGTTGACTCTTTAAGCGATGCGGGCGGGCGACGACGATTGGCGGCTAACGGACCAGGAGAGCTACCTGATGGATGCCATGCTGACCTGGCAGAGCTGGTCTGCGCCGCCGGGCTGGGATCACGACCATTGCGCCTTCTGCTGGGCGAAGTTCATGGCAGCCGACTATCCCCCGGAGCAGCGCGAGTGGCGAGAACAGCACCCCGAGGTTCTTACGGCCGGCTACACAGTCGATGGACCCCAGAAATCACGTCACTGGATCTGCCCAAGGTGCTTCGAGGACTTCCGCGAGCGCTTCGGATGGGCCGTGGTCACTCCCGACTGAAGGGCGACGCTGTCCACCTGTGTCATTCACCCCTGTGTACTGCAGTTGGATGTTCTGGCCGCTCAGCCCGACTTTTAGGGAGATGAAGTCCTAGTTTCGGGGATCAAGAGATCCGGGGGGTGGCCGATTAGGGAAGGGTGATGAATCTGCCAGTGCTTCGGTGCCAAAGGCAAACTCGCTGTGAGGCGGGGGCGCAAAGCTGTCGGGACTCTCTATCGGGAGTCGGCCGGGCTACCACCGGGGTCGACAGACACCACGTGGCTGAGATGCGACGGGGCTCTGGCTCAACTATTAGGAACCTAGGAGGTCCCTGATGTTTATCCAGAATCTCCGGGCCAAGATTGGTGCCCGGCTCAACGGCGACAGCGAGGCCGGCTTCACGCTGATCGAGCTCCTCGTCGTCATGCTCATCCTCGGAATCCTGGCCGCGATCGCGCTGCCGGCGTTCTTCAACCAGCGCGAAAAGGCCGGAGACGCCAAGGCCAAGGAGACCGTGCATACCGCTCAGGTCGCAATCGAGACGTACGCGACCGAACACAACGGTTCATATGCGCTTGCAGACAACGCGAAACTGCATGCGGTAGAGCCGTCGCTGCCGGCGGCGGAAGCGGGACCGCCGAAAGTCACGGTCGTTGACAAAGCGGCAAACAACGATGCGGGCTATCAGATCACCGTTACGTCCGAATCGGCGAGCGGCAACACCTTCACTGTCGAAAACGACAAAGGTGCCCTGACCTACAAATGTACGACCGAAAAGAACGGTGGCTGCCCCGAAGGCGGCAATTGGAACAAAGGCTGATTCAAGCCCACGTTTCCTCTTGGTCTAGCTAAGTGTGAAGTTCGAGGGACGGGTCAATGGCCCGTCCCTCGCTTTTATGGCTAGGGCCACTGCATTAGGGCTAAGTGAATCTCTGATTCAGACCGATAGAAGAGCGATGGTCACGCTGACACTACGTCCGACGCTGCGGAACGCTCGCCTTGCGGGCCTCGCCTTGGCGTTTATGGCAGCAGCTGCCCTGCTCACTGCTCCCGCCGCCTTGTCCGCTCCCGCCAGCTACAAGGGCTCCTCAGCCGACGGCCGAGCCGTTTTCTTCGAAACCAGCGAGTCGATGGTCCCGGGTGACACCGATACCAAGCGGGACGTCTACCAACGCTCTTATGACGCCGACCCAGGGATCGAAAGCTATGTGACGCGCGAGGTCTCCCTCGGACCCGCGGGCGGCAACGACGCCTATAACGCGCTCTTCGAGAAAGCGAGCACCGATGGCAACCTGGTCTTCTTCTCGACCGAAGAGTCGATGGTGGAGGCGGACTCCGATCACCGCAGCGACGTCTACATGCGCAACATGGTCACCGGGACGACGACGCTCGTCTCGGTTGGCGAATCGGCTTGTGCGCCGGCCTGCGGCAATGGTCCGGTCGACGCCGGATTTGCCGGGGCCAGTGCCGATGGGAGCAAGGTCTTCTTCGTCAGCGAAGAACGGCTTGCGGCGGCCGATACCGACAGCTCGGTCGACGTCTACGTTCGCGACCTGGCTAGCGAAACGACCAAGTTGGTCTCGGCCGGCAGTGCCTCTTGCGAGCCCGTCTGCGGCAACGGCGCTTTTCCAGTCGCCCTGCGTGGAATTTCGACCAATGGCACGCAGGCTTACTTCACCACCGCGGAGTCGCTATCGGGTGTCGATAGCGATACGGCCTTCGACATCTACTCGCGCAGTCTCAGTGGCGAAGCGACGACACTGGTCTCCCAAGGCGGCGAAGGTTGCGCGCCTGCCTGCGGCAACAGCGGCGCCGTGCCAGTCTTCCAGGGCGGCTCCGCAAGCGGCTTGCGGGTCTTCTTCTCGACCGACGAGCCGATGGTTGGGCTCGACAAAGACACGGCGACCGATATCTATGCGCGCGACCTGCCGGGTGGGCCGACGATCCTGATCTCAGGGGGAAGCTCATCGACCGAGACCGCGAGCTTCTCGGCGAATACGGCCGATGGCAGTCATGTCTTCTTCACCACCGCCGAGCCCTTGGTCGTCGAAGACGACGACAGCGCCAACGACGTCTATGAGTGGAGCGGCGGCATGATCGAACTCGTCACGTCGACCGAGTGCGTGAGCGCTTGCGGGGCAACCTTCAACGCGGTCAGCGCCGACGCGAGCACTGTCCTCTTCAGCACCGCCGAGCAGCTCTCACCGGCTGACACCGACAGCAGCGTCGACATCTACTCGCAGCAGACCGGCGGCGGCGAACCGCGGCTCGTCTCGCTCGGCAGTGGCTGCAGCGGCTGCGGCAACGGCCCGGCTGACGCCCGCTTCGCCCGTGCCTCCGCCGATGCTTCACACCTCGTCTTCACCAGCTCCGAAGTGCTCTCGCCCGAAGACGGCGACGCCGAAGACGACATTTACGCGCGCGACGTCGCTGGCGAAGAAACGAGCCTCGTCACCACCTCACCGAGTTATTGCCCGTTGAAAAAAGGCAACTGCGGTGCCACCTTCGTCGGCGCCTCGAGCGAAGGCAGTCGCGTCTTCTTCACCACGGTGGAGCGCTTCACGCTGGAAGACGGCGACAACGAAGTCGACGTCTACGAACGTTTCCTCGGGACCACGCCGAGCGAAGACGTGACGCGGCTAGTCTCGACCGGCAACTCGCCTGACCTCGAACTGGGGCCGCCGGCGCCGAAACTCGAAGGGACGACCCCGGCCTCACCCGCTGCATCGACTTCGCCGAAGATCCTCGGCGAAGCCAAAACCGGTTCCACGGTCAAGCTCTACACGACCTCCAACTGCTCAGGCGAACCGTTTGCGCACGGATCAGCGGCACAACTCGCTTCACCCGGCATCGGTGTCAGCGTGGGCATTGGAGAAACCGCGAAATTCTGGGCTACCGCCGAAGCCGAAGGTTTCGTATCACTCTGTGGCGGCCCGATCTCCTATACGCAACAAGACTCGGACCCTGAAGGTGGAGGAGGCGGTGGCACCGAAGGCGGTGGTGGCACCGGCAGTGGCTCAGGCGGGGTCACCGCCAAACCTAAGATCAGCAAACCGACGGCGGAACAGCTTTCCAGCTACGTCACGCCGCACACGCGGATCACCTTCGCCCCGGCGTCGAAGACACGCTCGCGCAACCCGGTCTTCCGCTTCCTCGACGCAACCGGCCAGGCGGGAACCCGGTTCAGCTGCAAGCTCGACCGCCACCCCTGGAAGCGCTGCAGCTCGCCGCTGAAGCTGAAGAAGCTGACACGCGGTCGGCACACACTCGAGATCAAAGCGGTCAACGGAGCAGGGACACCCGAGGTCCACCCGGCCATGCGCAGGTTCAAGGTGGTGCCGCGATGAGGGCGCGAATGCGACATCGTCTCAGGGTTCACAACGGCGAGGCGGGGATGACGCTGATCGAGTTGCTCGTGGCGATGGTCATGGGGGTCATCGTCGTCGGCGGAGCCACGGCGATGCTGATCAGTGCCGTGCGTGCTCAGCCCAAGCAGCAAAAACAGGCCGAAAACATCGACACGGCCCGCTTTGAGCTGGAACGGATGACGCGGGAGATCCGCAACGGGGTGGTCGTCACCGCCTCGGCGCCCAACAGCGTCTCCTTCGTTGCCCGGGTGCGGCGCACAAGCTGCGGCGGCACGGTTCCGACGGACCAAAGCACGTCCGCGATCCAGTGTCAGATCGTCTATAGCTGCACGACGACCTCCTGCACGCGGACCGAACGGGAAGTTGGCGCGACGAGCGGTGGCGTCGTCTCGACCATCGTCACTGGCATCAACTCCGCCGAAGTCTTCTGCTTCGTCCCTAGCTCCAACCCGGACCCGACCGAATGCGGGCCGGCGCAGACAAGCAAATCCTCGACCTACATCGGGATCACTCTCAGAGTGCCCAATCCCAGCGGGCCGGGCCTGCTTACCGTTTCCGACGGCGCCAGCCTGCGCAGCGCGACCCTCTCCTTTTGACCGTGCCGGCGCCGAGCTCGACATCACTCACAGGGCATCGCGGCCAGGCCGGCTTCACCATTATCGAGGTGCTGGTCGCAGCGCTTGTTCTGGCTCTCGCCTCAGCGGCTGTCTTCGGCGTGCTCGCCGCGGCAACCCGTAATGGTGCGCGGGCGAAGTCGACCCAGGTGGCGCTCGACCGTGCCCAGCAGGAGATGGAGAAGCTGCACAGCCTCAGCTACGACGAATTGGCCTTGACCGCCTATCCCCAGCACGTCGCCAGCCCGCTCAACCCGAATAACCGGGTGATCAACAACAACTTCGCCCTGCAGCGCGAACCGCAGGGCGAACCCGCGCCGATGGTCGTCAACGTAACTGAGGGCAACGAAAAAGGCGTGGTCAAACCGGGGCCGATCAAATTCGAAGACGGTGAAATCAAAGGCCACCTCTACCGCTACATCGTCTGGCGCAACGATAAAAGCTGCCCGGAAAGCGAAACGGGCGAAGACCTCTGCCCGGGCTTCAAGGACTACAAGCAGTTGGTCGTCGCGATCACGCTGGACGCCACCGGCAGCGAACCGCGTGAACGCAACTACATCGAAGTGCAGTCTGCGGCCCTCGATCCCAACGCCGTCGCGGCAGCGCCCAAAAACGGTGAAGGCGGAGGCGGTGGAACGGGCGGAGGCGGCGGTGGAGGTGGCGGCGGTGGGACCGGGGGAGGCGGCGGCACCGGTGGGACCGGCACAGCAGTGACGGCCCAGCAGTTCTTCCTCACCGACACCCCCTGCTCAGCGAGTGGGACAACCCTGCGCGAAGAAATCAGCGGCGACCACCTGCTCCACAACACGCTCGGGACCTGCGCCAGCGGGCCGCAGACCGGAACGACAGTCGGGGCACCGGATGCCCTGATTCTCGGCGCGCCGCCCGATCCGGACCCTGAAGACGAAACCAACCCTCAGCTGTACGACTACTCCAACGACGGCTACCTCGAGCCTACGCCCGACACCGACAAGGGTGTGCAGATCCGCCGCGATGACACCAGCGGTTGCCACTACACCCCCACCGGCACCGTCAATCCCGAGTCCCAGGTTCACCGCTGGGTCACCGACCCCTTCGCCGCGGACTTCAAAATGACCGGCAAGGTGACGCTCGAGTTCTATACCCGCACCCTCAATGACGCTCTTTACCACGGCACGCTCTGTGTCTACCTCTTCGACCGCCACAACACCGCCGCGGACGAATCGAAAGTCGAAGACACGCAGCTCAGCGACAAAGCGACCGGCTTCGCCTATTGGGTTTACACGCCGCAGGGAAACGGGTTCTGGCCGCGAAACGCATGGACCAAGGTGCGGCTGACGATGGAATTCGCCCCGAAAACGATCCTCGAGGAAGACCGGCTCGGAGTGGCCCTGAGCGTCGATCCCGGCAATACCGACGCCGAAGCGATCCCGATCATGTACGACCACCCGAACTACCCGACCCGGATCGAGGTCGACACCACCACGCCGACCGAAGGCGGCTAGCGGGTGGCCGCCGCCGCGGTCATCGCCTTCCTGGGGGGGCTGATGGCCGGCAGCTTCGTGACCGTCGTCGCGCACCGGGTGCCGCGCGGAGAATCGATCGTCGGGCCGCGCTCGCGCTGCCCCGCCTGCGGCGTCCAGATCGCCGCTTACGACAACGTGCCGGTCTTCTCCTGGCTCGTCCTGCGGGGCAGGGCGCGCTGCTGCGGGGCGACGATCTCTCCCCGCTACCCGCTCACCGAGCTGGCGCTGGGCCTGCTTTACGCCGCCACCGTCCTGATGCTCTGGGACGACCCCGGCGAGGTTGCGCTGGGGCTGGTCTTCGTCACGGTGCTGATGGCGGTGACGTTGACCGACCTCGAGCGGCGCATCATCCCCAACAAGATCCTCATCGTTGGGTCAGTGCTCGCCGTCGCGATTGTCGCTCTGGCGGATCCCGCCGGGCTGCCCGAACGGGCGATTGCCGCCGTGGCCGCCGGTGGCCTACTCTTCGCCGCCGCCCTTGCCTACCCGCGGGGCATGGGACTGGGCGACGTCAAGCTGGCGGCGACGATGGGCCTCTTCCTCGGCCGCAACGTCGGCCCCGCGATCCTCGTCGCGCTGCTGGCCGGATCGCTGGTCGGCATCGCGATGATCGCGCGTGAGGGTGCTGCGGCGCGCAAGAAGGCGATCCCGTTTGGCCCGTTTCTGGCGCTGGGAGGGGTCGTCGGCCTCCTCGCCGGAGACCAGACCGTCAGCTGGTATCTCGGCATCTTCTCGTAGGTCCGTCCAAGTTTTCCTATAAATGAGTAGTTGCAGGGCGAAAGGTCTGCGGCCTTTCTGTCGATTGCAGAAGGGCCGATGCGACCGAGCTTCGCCAAGCCGACCCTGCAGTTGAGTCTCACCCGGAAGAAGAAGACCGGTGGGATCGCCGGCCTCGATATCGAGGCCGGCAGCATCGCGGCGACCGAAGTGGAAGGGACGAACGGGTCGACCCGGGTTACCGCCTCGGCGATTCAGCCGATTGAGCCGGGTGTCTTCCACGAGGGCGAGGTGCTCGATCCGGACGGGCTCGTCGCCGGGCTCAAGCAGCTCTTCTCCGAGCACAAGCTCTCCAAGCGGGTGCGACTCGGGGTCGGCAACCAGAACGTCATCGTCCGCACCCTGCGTCTGCCGGCAATCGAGGATCCCGCCGAGATGGACGCCGCGGTTCGCTTCCAAGCCCAGGAGCAGATACCGATGCCGCTAGAGCAGGCGGTGCTGGAGCACCAGGTAGTCGGTGGCGTTCCCGCCGAGGAGGGCGCGGCGCCGCAGGTCGACGTGGTCGCTGTTGCCGCCCGCCGCGAGATGGTCTCCTCCTTCGTCGAGCCGCTGCGGCGCGCGGGCCTCGAGCCGGTCGGCGTCGACCTCTCCGCTTTCGCGATGATCCGCGCTCTCGCCGACGCCGGCATGGCCGGCGCGACCGCCGAGCCTGGGCAGCGCCCCAACGAGGCGGCCCTCTACTGCAACGTTGGCGACGTCACCAACCTCGCCGTGGCACGCGGCCGCTCGTGCCTCTTCACCCGCGTCTCCCACGCCGGTCTGGAGTCGATCTCCGAGCGCCTCGCCAGCACCCGCGGGCTCAGCCCCGAACACGCCGCCCAGTGGCTCGCCTACGTCGGCCTCGAGCGGCCAGTCGAGGAACTGGACGGCGACCAGGAGACCGTCATCGAGGCGCGCGCCGCGCTCGAGCAAGGCGTGGCGGCGTTGCTCGACGAGCTGCGCCTCTCACTCGACTACTACGGGGCGCAGGAGAGCGCCCTTCCCGTCGGCCGCATCGTGCTCAGTGGCCAGGGCAGCGCCATCCCCGGCCTCGCCGCTCAGATGGAGGAGCGGCTCGGCGCGGCGATCGCGGTCTCGCGACCGAGCGGCCTCGAGGGCTTCGACGACGCCGCTGCGGCACGCCTGACCCTTTCCTACGGCCTCGCGCTCGAGAGCTGAGCGATGCGTCCGGTCAACCTGATTCCACCCGAGCAGCGTCGCGGCGACAGCGCCCAGCTGCGCACCGGGCCGCTCATGTACATCGTCCTCGGTGCCCTGGCGCTCGTCCTGGTCGGGGTCACGATGCTCGTTCTTACCAATAACCGAATCGCCGACGGCAAGGCCGAAGTCGCGACGCTCAAGCAGGAAGACGCCGAAGCCGGCGCCGAAGCGAAGAAACTCGCGGCCTTCACCCAGTTCCGCACCCTGAGCGAACAGCGGATCGCCACGGTGAGGACACTTGCCGACAGCCGCTTCGACTGGGAACGGGTGATGCGCGAACTCTCACTCGTGCTGCCGAGCAACGTCTGGCTGACCGGCCTCAGCGCCTCGGCGACTTCGAGCACGGCGGTCGCCGGCGAAGGCGGGGGCAGCGGATCGGGGTTGCGTGGCGCGGTCCCCGGGCCCGCGCTTGAACTGAGCGGCTGCGCCAGCGGTCAGGAAGCGGTCGCCGAATTCGTCACCGCACTCGAAGACATCGACGGCGTCACCAGGGTCGGCCTCGGTTCCTCCGAACTCGCCAGCAAGAGCGGTGAGGCGGGCAGCGGCGGGGGTGGGACGGGCGACTGCCGCACCCGCGCCTTCATTGCCCAGTTCGATCTGGTCGTCGCCTTCGACGCCGCCCCGGTGCCGGCGGAAGAAGGGGAAGAAGCAGTCAGCACGGCAACGTCGACGGAAGCGGAATCAAGCGAAAGCTCCGAAGAAGGGTCGGAAGGCTGATGAAGGTCGAGGCCAAGAAGAAGACGAACCTGATGGTCGGCGCGATGCTGGTGGTCGCGGCGGTGGCCACTGCCTTCTGGATCCTGGCGCTGAGCCCGAAGCGGGAAGAAGCGAGCAAGCTTGATACCCAGGTGACGCAGCTCGAAGGCTCGCTCGCCCAACACGAATCGGAAATCGCGACGGCCGAGGAAGCGCGGAAGGAATTCCCGGTGGACTACCAGCACCTGGTCGTTCTCGGCAAGGCGGTGCCCAGCGATGACGAAACTCCCTCACTGCTGGTGCAGGTGAACCACATCGCGAACCACGCAGGCGTCAGGTTCCAGACCCTGAAGCTCGAAGCCGCGGCCTCGGGGGAAGCCGAAACGAGCAGCCCGCTCACCACGACGAGCGGCGAAACGGTCTCCGCGACCGAGGCCTCCGCCTCGCTGCTGCCGCTCGGCGCCGCGATCGGGCCGGCCGGCCTTGCCGTGATGCCTTACTCGCTCACCTTCACCGGGGACTTCTTCAAGATCGCCGACTTCATCAAGGGTCTCGACTCCCTGGTCAAGACGACCAACGAAAAGGTTGGGGTCGACGGGCGGCTTGTGACGATTAACGGCTTCTCCCTCAGCGAAGACGGCGAAGCCAAATTCCCCGCACTGCAAGCGAATTTCTCGGTGACCACCTATTTGACCCCGCCGAGCGAAGGGACGACCGCGGGCGCTTCGCCCGAAGGGCTCGAAGAACCAACCGCTGCAGTGCCTGCCTCGACGACGACGGGAGGCGCACCGTGAAACGGCTGAAGGCCGGCCCTGAGCTGAAGATGCCGGACCTGAAGGTTCCCGGCTTCCTCGTCGACCTCTACTGGGACCTGCGCGACCGCCGCCTGCTGCCGCTGGTCGGCCTGGCGATCGTCGCAATTATTGCTGTGCCCTTCCTGCTCGGCGGCGGCTCGGAGCCGGAATCGAAGCCTTCAGTCTCTTCGCTGGGTGCTCCGCCCAGCCCTGAAAGTCGCTCGGCCAGACTCACCGTGGTCCAGGCGAAGCCAGGCCTGCGCGCTCCCGGCAAGCGCCTGCGCAACGACCACCCCACCGATCCCTTCGTGCAGCGCTACACCTCGGCGGACCTGAAGGGCGCAAAGCTCGGCGGTGGTGAAGAAAGCGCTGCGAGCTCGACCTCTTCATCGACGAGCACGTCGAGCAGCACCACGGTGACCAAGACCTCGAGCTCGGGGACGACCGAAGTGACCACGGAAACCAGCGGCAACCCGGGGAGCGGGACCGCGGTGCCGCCGCACCTGACCCTCTACGCCCCGGCAATCGACGTCAAGACCATTCGCACCGAAACGATGCCCGACGGCACCAAGCAGACGAGCGACCCGGTCATCCGCCACCGGGTCATACCCCCGGCCGCGTTGCCGAGCGAAAAGGAGCAGGCGGTTACCTACATGGGGATCAGCTCGAAGACCGAAGCGGCAATGCTGCTGATCTCCGACGCCGTCACGGCTGTCTTCGGCGAAGCGAAATGCCTCTCCGGCGAATCGGCCTGTCAGCTGATCGAAGTGGAACCTGGCATGCCGATGACGTTCGTCTACGGCCCCGACTCGGTGCGCTACAAGATCACCGTACTCAAGCTCGAACCGGTAGTCGCGGGACACCGCTGATCCCTGTTGCAGCGCAAAACTTCAGTAAGTGAAGCTATGGCGCTACACTTGCTGAAGCGAGGCAATCGCCACAAACCCGCCTCGTTTTGATCATGAGTGCAGCCTCCAACTCTCAATGTCCCGTCTGCCGCACGGCCGAAGTGGTCTGCGGCAAGTGGACCCTCCTCGTCATCCGCGACCTGGCCGAAGGGTCTAGTCGCTTTTGCGAGCTGGAGCGCTCGCTGGAGGGGATCAGCCCGCGCACGCTTTCTTTGCGCTTGCGGGCGCTGGAAGAGGAGGGCATAGTCGAGCGCCACACCTTCCCCGAGGTGCCGCCGCGGGTCGAGTACGCGCTGACCGAAAAGGGCGAGGCGCTGGTGCCGCTGGTCGAGGACATGCGCCGCTACGGCACCCGCTGGCTCTTTGAAGACGCAGCCGCCGAAGCTGAGCCGGCCCCCGCCGCCGTCTAGTTACGTCTTGCAAGCGTCCGTGCAGGCGCAGGAGCCCCAGGCACGGGGGGGAAGCGAGGGCCGTGCGTGATCGCCTGCTCAACGAGTCGCTGACCCGTCTTGCCTCCGAGGCGGCGATCAAGCTCAGCGCCCTGGTCGCCGGTGGCGACCAGATCCCCTATGACGTCGACGCCGAGAGCGGCGACGACTCGCTCTTCTACAGCTACCGGCCGCTGACGTCTCTTTATGTGCGCGAACGCGAGAGCGAGCTGCGCCAGCTCGACGCCTTCGCCCCGGCCCGCGACACAGTCGCCGCCGCCGGCATCGCCACCGCCTACCTCGAGGCCCGCGGCGAGCAGGTTCCCGGCGACCCCGGCGAGCGCGCCGCCCAGATGCTCACCGTCTTCCTCGCCTCCCTCTGGGAGGGCTGCACCGAACTTTCGCTCGATCACGAGCGCCTGCGCAACGCGCTCGCCGTGCTCGAGGCTGAGACCCGCAGCGCCGAGGAGGCCGAGGTGCTGATCGCGCCCCTGGTCGGGCTGCGGATGCCGCTGCCTCGCTTGCAGCTCACCAACGGCCTTCAGATCGTCCGCGCCGACTCGATCGAGGCGCCGATCGAGGCGATGCGCAGCGAGGGCATGGGTCGCGCTGCCTGGCAGCCCCAGTTCCTCGCCGTTGCCGAGCAAGGCGAGGGCGCCGACAGTGCCGTCGCGTCCCTGGGCCAGCTTGGCGAGCTGATCAGCGTCATGCACCTCTTCAAGGCCGGCAGTGTCGGCCTCGGTCCCTATGCCTTCGCTCCCACCGGGGAAGAGCGTTGGGCCCGCCTCGCCACCGGCGCCCCCGCCACTCGCCCCGGCTCCTACGAGCTCAGCGAGGAAGAGGCGATCCAGCTTGCCGAGTTTGCCGCCACGCTGGAGGCGCGCCCCGATCCGGACGGCGCCCTCGCCTGGGCGGTCGATCGCTTTGAGCTCGGCTGCGGGCGCGGCTCGGCGCTGGAGGGGCTCAGCGACCACCTGCTGGCACTGCGCGCCGTGCTCGACGGTCACGGCCCGGTCGGCGCCTCGCTGCCGATGCGCGCATCCGCCCTGATCGCCGATGAGACCTTTGACCGGATCGAGGCCCGTGAGAGGGTCGAGAGCGCGCTCGAGTTGGAGCGCGCGCTGATGAACGGAGCGCCTTCAACCCCCGGCCTGGCGATCGCCGGCTGGATCGAGGAAGGCGTGCGCCGCATCCTGCGCGAAACCGCCCTCGGCGACCTCAGCTCCGACCTAAATACCGCTGCCGATGAGAGCCTGATCGCCAGTGGCCTCGGTGGTGGCGATGCCGAGATCGCCGTGGCGGAAGAAATTGCCGAGCCGGAGGAGATCGTCGTCCCCGACGAGATCCCTGTGGCGGAGGAAATCGCGGTCTCGCGGGCGACCCCGCGCGTCGAGCAGCCCGCCGCCCACAACTTCGAGCCGCCAGAGGAGGAGTACGACATGCACCAGGAGACACGCATCCTCGAGCCGATCCCGGACGAGGGAGAGATTCGCATCACTGCCACGCCATGGCTTGAGGAGGTCGACGCCCCCGAGCACAGCACCCTCGACTTCCCCGCGATCGAGGGCGACGTCCAGCACCGCGAGCGGATCGACACCCCGCGCGTCCGGCACCTCTTCCCGGTGCCCGACGATGCGGACTGGGAGGTTCGCGAGCTCAAGTACGACCACTACCGCGCCGGTTAGGCGCGGCCGGCCGCAATCTCGATCCGCTCCTCGCTCGTCGCGAAGAGGTAGCGGTTGATCTCGGCCAGGCCGGCGAGATCATGGACGTCCTCGTCCAGATAGGGGACGCGGATCACGCCCTGGGCTCGCAGCTCCTTGGCCAGCCGCTCGATGTTGCGGGCGTCGCGCTCGGCCAGCGCCTGGTAGTCGGCGAAGTTGTCGGCGACTCGCTTTGCCAGATCCTCGTCGCCGAGCTTCTCCGCAAGTGAGGCCTCGAGATCCCCGCCGCCGCCGCGCAACTGCTCGGCCGGGTAGTGGACCTTGTTGACGATCACGCCGCCGAAGGGCAGTTTCGCCTCGACCAGTTTGCGATGGAAGTAGACCGCCTCGTCGACCGGCTCACCCTGCGGGCCGCAGACGACGAGGAAGCAGGTGTGGGGATCGCCGAGCAGGCTGTTGACCCGCTTGGCCCGGGCCTGGAAGCCATCGACCATGCCGCTGAAGGCGTTGAAGAACTCGGCCAGGTCGGCCAGCAGGTCAAAGCCGACGATGCGCTTGAAGACCGAGAGCGCCACCGAGGCGCCGCGGCCCGCGACCTTGGCGGCGAGCCCGGTCGGCTTCATGAAGACGCGCAGCGAGCGGCCCTCGATGAACTGGGTCAGCCGTTTCGGCGCGTCGAGGAAGTCGAGCGCGTTGCGGCTGGGGGGTGTGTCGAGGACGAGCAGGTCGAAGCGGCCCTCGCTGTGCAGCTCGAAGAGCTTCTCCATCGCCATGTACTCCTGCGAGCCGGCGAGGGCGCTGGAGATCTGCTGGTAGATGCGGTTGTTGAGGACGCGGTCGCGCGCCTCCTCGTCCGGCGCCTGGCGGGCGACCAGCTCGTCGAAGGTCGCCTTGGCGTCGAGCATCATCGCCCAGAGCTCGCCCTTGATCTCGACCCCCTGCTGCCCGAACAGCGCCGGATCAACCTGCCTGGCCTCGTTGCCGAGCTCCTTCAGGCCGAGCGAATCGGCGAGCCGCTTGGCCGGGTCGATCGTCAGCACGCAAACCTTCAGCCCGCGCGCCGCCATCCCGGTTGCGATCGCCGCCGAGGTCGTCGTCTTGCCGACGCCGCCGGAGCCGGCGCAGATGCAGATGTCCTTGCCCTCGAGGATCTCGCCGACCGCCGGCATCAGCCCACCTTCCTCGCCAGCTGCCGTGCGCCCTCGATGCCGAGATCTGGTTCGAAGAGGAAGGGCAGCGTCTTGACCGGCGCCTCGACCCGGCGCCGCAGGCGCGCTAGCTGGGCGCGCTGGGAACGCGCACGGTTGTGCTCGGAGAGCCCCGCCCGCGCCGCGGCGCGCAGACCGTTATCGCTCTCGTCGGCAAAGCCTGCCAGCTGTTCGGCCTCCTCGTTGGTAAAGCGCTCTGGGTAGATGCCGTTCATGTAGACGCGGTCGACGGCGACCCCGACATCGTCGAGCAGGTCGCGCTCGAGCGTGGCCGACTCGTTGACCGGCATCTCCTCCGGCAAAGCGACGATCGCCACCCCGGTGTGCTCCTGGTCGGTGATCAGGCGGTCGAGCTGCTGGGCTTGCGAGTGGATCGGGCCGACCCGGGCGATCGCGGCGAAGGTGCGCGGCGTCTGCAGGAAGCCGATGCCGTGACCGGTGGCGGGGGCGTCGACGATCACCAGGTCGTACTTGCGCCCGCTCTTGACCTTGCGGTCGAGCTGGGCCAGCTCCCAGATCTTGCCGATCGTGACCAGCTCCTTAAGCCCGGGCGTGGCGGCGGCGAGGTAGTTGAAGATGCGGCTGCGAAAGAGCATGTCGCGCATCGCCCGCACCTTCAGCTGCAGCAGCACGTACTCGCGCATCGACTCGTCGGGGTCGATCGAGATCGACCAGAGGTTCTCCTCCATCTCGACCTCGTGGAAGCCGACCTCGGTGTGGGCGAACATCCGCGAGGCGTTCTCCTGCGAGGAGACCTCGCAGACGATCGTCCGCTTGCCTTCCGCCGCGGCGCGCAGGCCAAGCGCCAGCGCGACCGTGGTCTTGCCGACGCCGCCCTTGCCGGTGACGAAGACCAGTCGCTTGTCGAGGAGATCGGTTACCGGGTGATTCCTAGCAATTTATGAGGCTGGCAGGAAAAGCGGGTGGCTATGCGAATACCCGCGCAATGGGATTCCTTAGCCGCAAGAACAAGTTCGCGCCCCCGCCCGTCGAAGAGGAGAGGCATCCAATCGTCGAGGAGCTAGAGGCGATGGAGGAAGTCGTGCCGGAGCGTACGGTGCCTGAGCCCCCGGTGGTCGAGCGCCGGCCGGAGGCGGCCCCCGAGCCTGAGCCGGAGCGCGCGCCCGTGCCCGAGCCCAGCCCGGTGGTCGTCGCTGAGCCTGAGCCCACCCCAGAGCCTGAGCCCGAGCCCGAAAGGTTCATGCCGCGGGACCTGCTCGCGCCTAGTCGGCACGAGGCGGTTGTGAAGCAGCCCGAGGTTGAGGCGCCGGTTAAGCATGCTGAGGTGATCGCGTTCGCTAACCAGAAGGGTGGGGTCGCGAAGACGACCACTACTTTGAATCTTGCTGTCGCCTTTGCCGAGTCGGGGTACCGGGTGCTTTGTGTTGACCTGGATCCGCAGGGCAACCTGACGATGAGCCAGGGGATCGATCCCGACAAGGTCGAGAAGAGCCTCTATGACGTGCTCGTGCACGACATGCCGATGGCCGAGATCATCCAGCACCGCGAGATCGACATCGCCGTCGCCTCGATCGACCTCGCCGGCGCCGAGATCGCGATGAGCACCAAGATCGGCCGCGAGCGCTCGCTGGAGAAGTCACTGAAGGAAGTCTGGGCCGACTACGACTACGTCTGCATTGACACACCGCCCAGCCTCGGACTGCTGACGATCAACGCGCTCACCGCCGCGAACAAGGTGATCGTTCCCGTGCAGTGCGAGTACCTCTCGATGCGCGGGCTGGTCCAGTTGCAGAACACGCTGAAGATGATCCAGGAGAACCTCAACCCGGACGTTCGCATCGAGGGCATCCTGCCGACCATGCTTGACACCCGCACTGTCCACGCCAAGGAGGCGGTGGAGATCCTCGAGGAGAATTTCGGCGAGCTCGTCTTCAAGTCACGCATCCGCAAGGCGATTAAGTTCGCCGAGGCTCCCGTAAAGGGTGCGAGTGTGCTCAAGTACGATCCGCAGAGCAACGCTGCGGGGTACTACCGAGATCTGGCGAAGGAGGTTCTGGCACATGAGTCGGCGCAATAAGCGGGCAAGCATGCGCGAGGGGCCTCTCTCGGATCTGTTTCGGTCGACTGAGGACGAGGGATCGAAGACTGACGAGGGATCTGACGCCTCGGCGGCGGGTCCTGTCGCCGCAGGGGACCCCCCACCTCCTCCGGTCGCTAAAGCGTCCTCGGAGGCGGGCCCCCCTACGACGCCACCCGCCGGAGAGGCGTCCGAGCCCTACGATCAGGAGGGGTCGGAGAGTTCCTCTGGCGAAGGGCATGCGGAGACTCCTCCGGAGCGGTTGAAGCGGGTGTTCTCTGAGGAGCCGGCTTATGCGCGGCGGGAGATTGAGCCGATCGTGGAATCGCCTCGCTACGGGCGGGAGGAGCCGGAGTACGAGCCGCCGGGTAGTGGGGAGCCGCACCAGCCTGTTATTCGGGTGGTGGGTGTCGGTGGCGGTGGTGTCAACGCGGTCAACCGGATGGTCGAGGCGCGGATTCCGGGCGTCGAGTTCATGGCGGTCAACACCGATCTTCAGTCGCTGCAGCTCTGCATGGCCGACGTCACCGTCCACATCGGCGAAGAAGCGACGCGCGGCCTCGGCGCCGGCGCCGATCCCGAGCTTGGCCACCGCTCCGCCTTCGAGGAACAGGACAAGATCAAGCGCCTGCTCAAGGGCTCGGACATGGTCTTCGTCGCAGCCGGTGCCGGTGGTGGCACGGGTACCGGCGCCGCCCCGGTGATCGCCCGCCTCGCTCGCGAGGTCGGCGCGCTGACCGTCGGCATCGTCACTAAGCCGTTCAGCTTTGAGGGCAGCCGCCGGGGCGGCCAAGCCAACAAGGGCATCGAGGAACTCGCTGCCGAGGTCGACACGTTGATCGTCGTCCCCAACGACCGACTGCTTGAGGTGCTCGATCAGCAGACCTCGATGGTGGAGGCCTTCCAGGTCGCCGATGACGTTCTGCGCCAGGGCGTGCAGGGCATCTCGGACCTGGTCACGCTCCCCGCTGTGATCAACCTCGACTTCGCCGACGTGCGCACGATCATGTCGGAGGCCGGCCGGGCGCTGCTCGGCATCGGCATGGGCCACGGCAACGAGCGAGCGATCCTGGCCGCGGAAAAAGCGATCTCCTCGCCGCTGCTGGAGACCTCGATGGAGGGAGCGCGGGCGATCCTGCTCTCGATCACCGGTGGCGCCGACCTCTCGCTGGTCGAGGTCAGCGAGGCGGCCAAACTGGTCGGCGAAGCTGCCCACCCCGATGCCAACATCATCTTTGGCGCCAACGTCGACGAGGAGCTCAACGATCAGGTTTGGGTGACCGTCGTCGCCACTCGTTTCGATGGCCGCCCGGCCCCGCAGCGTCGGGTCGCTGAGCCGACGATCCGCCGCACCAAAGACGCGCCTCGCCCCGCCCGTCGCGAGCGCGGCGGCGATCTCGGCGGCATCGACGTCCCAGAGTTCCTGCCCGGGTAGCGACTCCGCCCGTGAGCGCGGCGAGCGGCACGGTGACTTCCGGGGGCTCCAATCCGTGTCGATCGACGCGCGAACCCGTGTTTTGAGCGGAGTCGTCGCCGCTGGACACCCGCTCACCGCCGAGGCGGGGGCACAGGTTCTGCGCGAAGGCGGCAACGCTGTTGACGCGGCTGTCTGCGCCGCGCTTGCCTCCTTCGCGGTCGAGAGTCCGCTGACCGGCTTTGGCGCCGGTGGCTTCATGATGGTCCACGACGGTAGCGAGACGATGCTGCTCGACTTCTTCGTTGCCGCCCCGGGTCGCAACGGGGTCGAGCGCGCCGCCGAGCTGGTGCCGGTGCAAGTTCACTTCGACGTCGAGACGGTGCAGACGTTCTACGTCGGCCCGGTCTCCTGTGGAGTCCCGGGGACCGCAGCTGGGCTCGAGCAGGCCCTGCAGCGTTTCGGCACGATGCCGCTCGCCGCGCTGGTCAAACCCGGTGTCCGCCTGGCTCGCGAGGGCGCCCCGGTCAACGCCGAGCAGGCCTACATCCTCGACATCCTCGAACCGATCCACGCTCGTATCGCGGGCACGCGGGAGCTGTACGCCCCGGACGGGCGCACCCTGCGCGAGGGCGAGCCCTTTCGTTTCTCCGATCTAGCCGAGGCGCTGGAGCGCTTCGGGGTGGAAGGGGCTGAGCCCTTCTGCCGGGGTGAGGTCGCCGAGGCGCTGAGCGCCTACGTGGTCGGGCGCGGCGGCACGCTCGGACCCGCCGATTTCGCCGCCTACGAGGTGATCGAGCGCGAGCCGATTCGGGCCAGTTTCCGTGGCACCGAGGTGCTGACCAACCCGCCGCCTTCCTCGGGTGGAACCTTGATCGCCTACTGCCTCGGGCTGCTCGAGCAGGCCGGTGAGCACAGCGGCCCCGAGCAGCTTGTCGCGGCGATGGAAGCTGCCAACGCCGCCCGTGGCGACCTGCTCGGCTCGACCACCCACATCTCCGCCCTCGACCGCAACGGTATGTGCGCCAACGTCACCTGCTCAAATGGTTCCGGTTCGGGCGTGCTCGTTCCCGGCACCGGCGTGATCCTCAACAACATGCTGGGCGAGGAGGACCTCAACCCGCACGGTTTCCACTCGATCCCGCCGGGGCGGCGGGTGACCTCGATGATGGCGCCGACCGTGGTCCTGCGCGACGGCGAGATCGAGCTCGGCCTTGGCAGCGCCGGCTCCAACCGGATCCGCTCGGCGATCCTGCAGACGATCGTGCGCGCCGTCGAGCAGGGCATGGGAGCCGACGAGGCGGTGCGGGCGCCGCGCCTGCACTTCGAGGACGGGGTCGTCCAGGCCGAGCCCGGGATCGATGAGGAGGCCCTGGCGCGGATCGAGGCGCGCGGAACCCCGGTCCTGCGCCGGCCGCAGATCAACCTCTTCTTCGGCGGCACCCAGGCCGTCGCTCGCGAGCGCGACAGCGGCCGGCTAAGTGGAGGCGGCGACCCGCGCCGAGGCGGTAGCGTGGCGGTCGCATGATCGATTTCGAGGCCGAGGGACTGCTCGACGGACTCGAGGGCAAGGTCCGTGAGGACCGCCTCGTCCTGCTCGAGGAGCTCGAGGACGACGGGGCGACCCTGGAGGAGCTGCATGAAGCCGTTGCCGCCGGGCGCCTCACCTTGCTGCTGGTCGAGCGCGCCCTCGCCGGCCCCGGCTCGCGCTACACCCCGCGCGAAATCGCCAAGATCTCCGGCCTCGACCTCGAGTTGGTTCAGCGCTTCAGCGCCGCCCTCGGCGTTCCCTATCCGGGCCCCGACGAGCAGACGGGTACGGAGGCCGACCTTGAAGCGGTCTGCCGAGCCAAGGAACTCCGCGATGCCGGCCTGCCGGAGGAAGGGATGCTGCAGGTGGCGCGCACGATCGGCATGGGGATGGCGCGGATCGCCGAGGCGAACCGCGAGCTGACCGTGCGCACGCTGATGCAGCCCGGCGACACCGAACGCGATCTCGCCCACCGCTTTGCTCAGGCAGCCGAGTTCATGCTGCCGCTGTTCGCGCCGATCCTGACCTACACGTTCCAAGCCCAGATGCTGGAGCAGATCAGGCGCGACGTGATCGGTGCCGCCGACCTCGAATCAGGCGAGATTCGCGGCACGACTGATCTCGCGGTTTGCTTCGCCGATTTGGTCGAGTTCACTCGCCTCGGCGAGGAGATCGCGCCCGAGGAGTTGGGCTCGGTCGCCGGTCGCTTCGAGGAGATGGCGAGCGAGGTCGCCGAAGGGCCGGTGCGGCTGGTGAAGATGATCGGCGACGCCGCGATGATGGTCTCGACCGAGGTTGAGCCGATGTTGGACGCGGCGCTCGACCTGATCGCGCTTGCCGAAAGCGAAGGGGACGAGTTCCCGGTGCTGCGCGCGGGCATCTCTCGCGGGCCCACACTCGCCCAGTCGGGCGACTACTACGGACGCTCCGTCAATCTCGCCAGCCGGATCACCGGCATCGCCCGCCCTGAAAGTGTCCTCATCGACGAGGCGACCAAGGCGGAGGCCGGTGAGGGCTTCGCCTATTCCTATGCCGGCGAGCGCCGGCTCAAGGGGATCGACACCCGCATCAAGCTCTACCGCGTCCGCCGCCCGGATGTGGGCTAGGGCGGAGCGGCGAGACTAGGCTGGCTTGCGGGCTGAGACGAGCAGGTTGTAGAAGAGCTCGGCCGGCAGGTAAGGCTCGAGCACGGTGCTGTCGACCTTCTGCAGGGCCATGTAGCTGCGGAAGGCGAAGCGGCGCCAGCCCCAGGAGATCGATTCCGGCTCGGCGCTCGACTCGACCGTGCGCAGGCCCCAGCCCCAGGCGTTGGCGAGCAGCTCCTCGCCGCCGACGTGGCGCTCCTCGAAGCCAGTCCTCTTCAACAGCTGGCGCAGGTCGGCGGGGGCGAAGGCGTGGACATCAACCTCGCCCTCGAGCGCGTGGCCGTCCGAAAGCTCGGCCTCGGCGACTCCACGGGTTCGGGCCCCCACGAGCCGCCGCCAGGCCGGGGCGACGAACAGGCCAGCGCGCTTGGGCAGGGCGGCGAGGCGGTCACCGTAACGCGAGGGCTCGCCGGCGAAGGCGATCGCGCCGCCGGGCCGCAGCACGCGGCGGAATTCGGCGAAGGCCTTGTCGAGGTCGGGGATGTGGTGGAGGACGGCGTGGCCGAAGACGAGGTCGAAGCTCTCGTCCTCGAAGGGCAGTACCTCTGCCTCGGTCTGCACCGTCTCGACCTCGAGCCCGAGCTCGCCGGCCGTGCTTGCCAGTCGCTTCAGCATGCCCGGCGAGATGTCGGTCGCGGTGAGGCTCTCGATCACGCCGAGCTGCAGCAGATTGAGCGAGAAGTAGCCGGTGCCCGAGCCGATCTCCAGCCCGCGGCCGAAGCTGGTGCCGTTGCGACCGCCCAGCGCCTTGACCAGCTTCTGGCGCACCTGCTCCTGGCCGGTGGCGCCGAAGTCGATGCCCCACTTGGCGTCGTATTCGTGGGCGGCGGCGTCGTGGTAGCGGGTGTTGACGTCCTTGATGTGGTCGTGTGTGGCGGTGGGGGAGGCTGGCATGGCGCGGAACTCTACGTGGATCGGCGTAACGCACGGTGCCCAGGTCGCTCAATAGCGTCCCGCGGGCATGGCTCGCGAATACCTGCAGGAAAACCAGCCCGAGGGGGTGCCGCCGCTGCCGCTGACCGGCGAGCGCACCCTGCCCGACGTGCCCGAGGAGAACTACTGGTACCGGCGCCACCTGATCGTCTACGAGTGGATCGCGGCGCGGGTGGGGGGGAAGCGAGTCGTCGACATGGCCTGCGGCGAGGGCTACGGCTCCAACGTGCTCGCCGCGGCAGCGGCCAGCGTCGTTGGCGTCGACGCCAACCCGGAGGCCCACGAGCATGCCCGCCTGCGCTACGCGCGTCCCAACCTGCGCTTCGAGCGCGCCTTGGTCGAAAGCTTCGCCGAGCCCTGCGACGCGGTCGTCTTCCTGCAGACGATCGAGCACGTTCAGGACGCCGGGGCGATCCTCGAGCACTTCGGCTCGATGCTTGAGCCCGGCGGCGTCGCCTATGTCTCCACGCCCAACCTGCTCACCCTCGCTCCCCCCGGAGCGGAGAAGTCCGACAACCCGTGGCACGTGCGTGAGTATCGCGCCGAGGAGTTCCGCCAGCTCTGCGAGGCGCACTTCCCGCGGGTCGAGCTCTACGGGCTCTTCCACGCTCGCAAGCTGCGCGCCCACGAGCTGGCGCTGAAGCTCGGCTGGGACCGGATCCACAAGGCGCTGGGCCTGACCAGGCCCTTCTATGACCGCTTCACGCCCGCGATCAACAGCTCCGATTTCGCCCTCAGACAGGGCGACCTCGACCGCGCGCTCGACTTCATTGCTGTCTGCCATGGCCCCTGAGGAGAGCGCCGGCGACCTCGCCATCGTCCTGCACTCCCACATGCCATACGTCGAGGGCTTTGGGACCTACCCCTTCGGCGAGGAGTGGCTGTTCGACGCGGTGATCCGCTCTTACCTGCCGGTGTTGGAGGTTGCAGAGCGGCTGACGATGACGATCACTCCCGTCCTCGCCGACCAGCTCGAGGACGCCGGTGTCAAGGAGCGCCTGCGCCGCTTTCTCACCGATTGGCGGATCGCGGCGGCGGCGGCCGACGTCGATGAGGTCGACGCCGAGTGCCGCGACGCCTGCGTCGCCGAACACGAGCGCTACAGCCACGCTCTGGAGCTGCTCGACGCGGATGGGGGGGACCCGCTGCGCCCCTTCCAGCGAGCGGCCGCGGAGGGTCGCATCGCCCTCGCGGCTTCGGCGGCGACGCACGCCGTGCTGCCTCTCCTTGCCACCCGCCAGGGCCTGCGCCTGCAACTGGAGACCGGCATCCGCTCACACCGACGCCGCTTCGGCTGGGAGGGTGGCTTCTGGCTGCCCGAGTGCGCCTATGTGCCGGGTCTCGAGTGGCGCTTGGCTGAGGAGGGCGTGAAGTGGTTCTGCGTCGATCAGAGCCGCCATCGGCAGTCGCTGGAGGCGCTGGCGCCGGTCGCGACCGAGGCCGGCCCAGTGGCGCTGCCGATCGATTGGGAGGCGATCCAGTGGCTCTGGTCGCTGAGCGGCTACCCCTCCGACCCGGCCCACGCCCAGTTCGCTGGCGAGTCGCTGCGCGGCGTGCGGATCTGGAAGGTCGGCGGCGGCGGCTATGACCCGGTGGCTGCGGCGGCAGTGGCGCGCCGGCAGGCCAGCGAGTTCCTCGCCGCCGCGGCTGTGCGGCTGCGCGAGTACAGCGCCAGCCGCAAGCGCCGCGGCCTGATGGTCTTCGCGATCGACACCGAGCTGCTGGGTCACTGGTGGTCGGAGGGGGCGATGTGGTTGCGCGAGGTCCTCGCCGGGGCCGACGCTGCCGGGGTTCGCTTGCTGACCGTGCCCGAGGCACTGGCTGAGCACGAGCCGGTCGATCAAACGCTCCACGCCTCGACCTGGGGCGAGGAGAAGGACCTGCGCACCTGGGACTCGCCGGCGGTGGCCGACCTCGCCTGGGGCGCCCGGCGGCTAGAGCTGCGGCTCCTGCGGGCGCTCTCGTGCGGACTGGGGGGAGACGCGGCCAAGCGCGCCGCCCGCGAGCTGCTCGCTGTCCAGTCGAGCGACTGGGCCTTCCTCGATCAGCGCCGCCAGGCCGGCGATTACGCCTACCAGCGAGCCATTTCCCACTCCGAAGCTGCCCTGGAGGCCATAGACTCTCCGGCCATCGCCGACCCGCGCACGCGCGCACTAGCCCCTGACCTGAGCCTCTCGCCTCTGCTTGTACCGTGACTCGCGTCCTTATCCTCTCCTGGGAGTACCCGCCGCTGATCGAGGGCGGCCTCGCTCGCCACGTGCGCAAGCTCTCCGAGGCGCTGGTCGACCGCGAGGTCGAGGTCCACGTGCTGACCCGCGGCGGCGAGGAGTCGCCGGCGGAGGAGCGGCGCGGGGGAGTGACGATCCACCGCATCCGCGAGCCCAAGCGCCCGACCGACCTCGGCGAGTTCGTCGCCTGGGTCGAGCGGATGAACTCCGACATGCTCGCCGCCGGGGTCGAGCTCGGCGACCGCTACAGCTTCGATCTCGTCCACGGCCACGACTGGCTCGTCGCCAACGCCTGCGACCACCTGGCCAAACGCTTCGACGCGCCGCTGGTGACAACGATCCACGCCACCGAGCACGGCCGCCACCAGGGCTGGGTCGACAAGCACCCCCAGACTTACATCCACGGCGTCGAGCGCTGGATCACCAACCGCTCCGACCGGGTGATCGCCTGCTCCCACTACATGCGTGAGCAGATTGCCGACATCTTCGGCGTCGACGAGGGGCGGGTCTCGGTCATCCCCAACGGGATCGATCCCGAGGACCTGCAGCCCCAGGACCCGGCCGAGCTGACCCGCCTGCGCTCGGAGTTCGCCGCACCCGACGAGAAGCTGGTCCTGCTGATCGGCCGCCTCGTCTACGAGAAGGGCTTCCAGCTCGCGCTCGAGGCGATGCCGCGGCTGATCGAGGAGGTGCCCGGTACCCGCTTCTTGATCGCGGGCTCGGGCACCCACGAGGCCGAGCTGCACAAGCAGGCCAAGGAGCTGGGCCTGATGGAGCACGGCACCTTCCTCGGCTGGATCGGCGACGACGTGCTGCACTCGCTCTACCGGATCGCCGACCTCACCGTGGTCCCCTCGATCTATGAGCCCTTCGGCCTGGTCGCGCTCGAGGCAATGGCATCGGGCTGCCCTTGCATCGTCGCCGACACTGGCGGCCTGCGCGAGGTCGTCCCGCACGAGGAGGCCGGCCTGCGCTTCCGCGCCCACGACCCCGAAGCGCTGGCCGAGATGGCGATTCGCGTCCTCTCCGACGATGAGCTGGGGCGCAATCTCGTCGCCGAAGCCTACGAGCACCTGCGCCGCTTCGACTGGGGCGACGTCGCCGAGCGCACGGCCGCGGTCTACGCCGACCTGGTCGGCGAGACCAGTAGGGCCTGAGCGTCTAGTTCGCCTGCGGGTCGCCGCTCTTAGCAGCCACCGAGAAGCTGCCGACGGTGACGGTCCCCGGCGTCCAGTCGATCCCCTCGATCAGGGCGCTGGGCGGGACCGAGAGCGCACCGGCGAGCTTGACCAACGTGTCGATCCGCGGAATCCGCCCGCCGCGCTCGAGCAGGCCGATCTCAGTCCGGTGCAGCGAGGCGTTGTGGGCGAGCTCCTCTTGGGTGATGTTGGCGCGCTCGCGACAGCGAGCGAGGTTTTCCCCGAATCGGGCCGCGACGTCCACGCGCGGGATTGTTCTGTCTGTCAGGTAAGAGATCTACAGCCTCGGAATTTTGGGCTCCAAGCTGGACCTCAGGGACGTGAGACAATACATTTCGTCGCGGACCGATGGGTAGGCGGGCGACGGCCGGCCTCGGGCCGTTCAGCCCGGAGGCTGCAGCGTTGTCCAGGCCGTGGGGTCCGGCTCGACTGGGTCGGGCCAGCGCAGCTGCTGCGGCGCCTCGCGCATGCGGATGATGCGGGCGGGGATGCCGGCGACGACGGCGTTGGCGGGGACGTCCTTGGTCACGACCGAGTTGGTGCCGATGATCGAGTTGTCGCCGATGCTGACGCCGCGCAGGACGCAAGCGCCGTAGCCGATCCAGACGTTGGAGCCGACGATGACGTCGCGCTTGTAGATCCCCTGCAGTCGGATCGGCCGCTCGATTTCAACCACACCGTGGTCGAAGTCGATGAACATCGCCCGATCGGCGATCACGCATTGCTGGCCGATCCGCACGTGCTGGTAGGCGGAGATCGTGCACTCCTGGCCGATCACCGTCTTGTCGCCGATCTCGACCCGACCCTCGTGACAGCGGATCTTGGTGTTATCGCCGATCCAGACGAAGCGGCCGAAGTCGACCCGGCCCTTGACCGCGATCTCCAGTTCCAGTCCGCGGCCGAAGAAGACGAGCCCGTTGGTGCGCCAACGCCGCCCGGCCGCGGTGAAGAAACGCCGCCGCAGGTAGCGGCCGAGCAGCTGCCCGTATCTCCGGTTCAGCATTCCGTTGCGGGCGAGAAAGCGGATCGTGGAAATCACGGCGGCGAGGACTTTAGAGTCTGGGGGGAAATTCCCCGCACACGTCTGGCGGCGGCGGACACCGCGCGGTGCGGCGTCCTCAGTCGGCCAAATAGCGCTGCTATTCGGCCTCCCTGCGTCCTTGCCCCGCTTGGTCCGGCGCTCGCCATTCGCATACGCGGAATTTCCCCCCAGACTCGTAGACTCACCGGCCCATGACCGACGTCGCCAAGACCGCACCGCTGGCCGAGCGCCTCGTCGCCGGCGACAAGCGCGCCCTGGCGCGGGCGATCACCCTGATCGAGTCCGACGACCCGGCGGGCTGGGAGCTGGTGCGCGAGGTCTACCCGCGCACCGGCAAGGCCCGCATCGTCGGCTTCACCGGCCCCCCCGGGGTGGGTAAGAGCACCCTGATCGGTGCGTTGACGGCCGAGCTGCGCAAGTCCGAGCGCCAGGTCGCGGTGCTCTCGATCGACCCCTCCAGCCCCTTCACGCAAGGAGCCCTGCTCGGTGACCGCATCCGCCTCTCCGACCACTTCCTCGACCCCGGCGTCTTCATCCGCTCGATGGCCTCGCGCGGCGCCCTCGGCGGCCTCTCCGAGGCGGCCCTGCAGGTGGCGCTGGCGATGGACGCCGCCGGCAAGGACGACGTGCTGATCGAGACCGTCGGCGTCGGCCAGGCCGAGATCGACATCGTCGACCACGCCGACACGATCGTGCTGGCGCTGATGCCGGGCTCGGGCGACTCGATCCAGGCGCTGAAGGCGGGCGTGATGGAGATCCCCGACGTGATCGTCGTTAACAAGGCCGACCACCCGATGACCGACACGATGGTGCGCGAGGTGCGCGGCGTGCTGGCGCTCTCGCACGACCCGGAAGGCTGGACCGTGCCGATCCTGCGCACCGAGGCGGCCCGGGGAGAGGGCGTCGCGGAGCTGGCCGAGGCGATAAACGAGCACCGCGCCCACATCGAGGCCGCCGGCACGCTGCAAGAGCGCCGCGCCCGAAACCTACGCAGCGAGGTGCTCGGCATCGCCACCTCGCGGATGCGCCGCCGCATGGAGGCAATCGCCGCCGAAGATCCTCAAACGGCAGAGCTGCTCGAGCGAGTCGTCAAGCGCGAACTCGATCCCGCCAGCGCCGCCGCCGAGCTTCTGGCGAGGCAAACCGATGAGTGACGAGCTTGCTGCGCCGCCTACCTTGGAGCAGGCGCGGACCTGGATCGGCAACGCGGTCGACGATCTCGGCGGGGCCAGCGTCGGCCAGGCTCACGGACTCTTCGTCGATGCCGACAGCGGCGCCCCCACCTGGCTGATCGTCAAGCAGGGCCGCGTCAAACCAACCCTGGTCGCCACGCCGCTCCGCGATTGCGCCGCCGCGGCAGGCCGGGTCTGGATCGCGCAGGAGCGCGATGTGATCCGCCGCGCCCCCGTCGTCGACCCAGCCCGCCCGCTCCTACGCGAGCACGAGCTAACGATCTCCGCCCACTACGGCATCAGCGAGACCGTCGGCCGGGCAGCTGAAGTAGTGAGTCGCGACGGGGGCTCCGCTACCTCGAAACCGGCCTGAACCGCTCCGGCGAGCTCCACGAGGACCTTGTAGGTACCGATAGAATCCCGGCGCCGGGAGGCAATCGCCAATGCCGCTACTCAGGAAACCCAGGCTCCAGCCTGGACGAGGTTTCGCTTGGTTTGTAGAAGACCGGGCCAACCCTGCGCCTGAGTTCGCATTCAAGCGAGTGACCCCCCCTTCGGTAGGAGCTCTTCCAGCCGAGGCAAATCAGTCACCAAGCAAAGATAGGAGCAACTCAGATGGTCAAAATCAGGGCGCTCGTCCTCGCCGAGTTGGTGTGGACGGGCCTAATCGCAGTAAGTGTGTGCCAAGCGAAACCCCTGGGGGAGTTCACCCAATTCCAGTACTGCCCCTTCAACAACCCCGAAGTTAAGTCGCCGCTAGAGACGACAGTGGCCGGTCGCGTAAGCAATGACCGAAGAGGACTAGAAAACTCGTTCCTAGGTCTCACTTGCTACGTCGGCTCAATCGGACGGCGAATAGTCACGCTCAAAAACCCGAGCCGAACCGACCATCGGTCGAAATTCTTCGGCAGCTCTCAATTCACTGCTGGGCGACTAGTAGCGAGGAACGAGCAACTCGGAGCAGAGCTAACAACGACGGGGATGCATGCACTTAGAACATTGACACTCAGCCCTGCCTAGGCAGCGAGCAGTATGGCTTCACCCGACAGCGCCAGCTTGCCCTGAACGTAGCTAACCGGGTCCAGCCCCTCCATTGCGTCGCCTGCCCAGCAGGACGATTGCGGCCTGTGGCCGCACAGGAAGGGGTTTCCGTGCAATCGGACGGACCAAAGAACTTCATAGATCCGGCGTCCCGCGAGAAAGTCGGCCCGAGCCCGACTGAGAAGCCGAGCGGTCCGCCCCCCTCCGAGTTACGCCATGAGTTTCATCAGATCGACCTCCGGGATGAACGCGGGGCTGAACGGCGTAGGCAGGATGCGAAAGCGAAGAAGGCCGAGCACGAGGCGACAAAAGCCGAGCACGAGGCGAGGAAAACAAAGCACGAAGCAACCAAAGCGAGGCACGAAGCAACTAAGGCCCGGCACGAGGCGAACGCAGAGGAATCAACCACAAAGAACGCCGGGAAGCGCTCTCTAACCGATCTTTGGCGAGACTGGATTTTCCTCGGGATCCTGGTCATCGCCACCCTTACGGGGATAGGGGCGATTGTTTATGGCATCGCAACCGGGACGACCCGGGCAATGGTGACTGGCGTGGCCGTCATCTCCGGGCCCTCCGGAACCGCGGTTCTGGGCCTGGTGAGGCGCCGCCCCCGAGAAGATGAAAAACCGTGAGCCGCCAGCCTGAACGTGTCAGCAGCCGAGCTGCCGCGCGATCACCATCTGCTGCACCTCGTCAGTCCCCTCCCCGATGGTGAGAATCTTGGCGTCGCGATAGAAACGGCAGACCGGGTACTCCTCGATGAAGCCGTAGCCGCCGTGGATCTGCACCGCCTCCTCGGTCGCCCGCACGGCGAGGCGGCCGGTGATCAGCTTTGCCTGGGCGGCAGTGAGGGTGAATGACTTGCCGGCGTCCTTCTCCAGCGCGGCGCGCCAGGTAAGCAGGCGGGCGGCCTCGATCTGAGCCGAAAGATCGGCGATCTTGGCCTGGATCGACTGGAATTTGGCAATCGCCTGGCCGAACGCCTGACGCTCCTTGGCGTAGGCGATCGCCTCGTCGAGCGCGCCCTGGGCGAGGCCGACGCCCATCGCGGCGACGCCGATCCGGCCGCCGTCGAGGATGTGGAGGAAGTTCTTGAAGCCGTCGCCGCGGCGGCCGAGCAGGCTGCTCTCCGGCAGGCGGCAGTCCTCGAAGCTGAGCGGCCGTGTGTCGGAGGCGTTCCAGCCCATCTTGCGATAGGGCTCACCGGCCTCGTAGCCAGGCGTCCCGTTGGTCACGATCAGGTTGGAGATCTCCTTGCGCCCGTTGGCCTCACCGGTGACGGCAGTGATCGAGACGCAGCCCGAGATGTCGGTCCCCGAGTTGGTGATGAACTGCTTAGCGCCGTTGATGACCCACTCGCCGTCCTCGAGCTTGGCCGTGGTCCGCACGTTGCCGGCATCGGAGCCGGCCTCCGGCTCGGTCAGCCCGAACGAGGCGAGCCGTTCCCCGGTGCAGAGGCGCGGCAGCCACTCCGACTTCTGCTCGTCGGACCCCCAGAGGTAGATCGGCATCGTCCCCAGCGATGTGTGCGCCGCCATCGTGATGCAGACCGAGGAGTCGATCCGCGCCAGCTCTTCGACCGCGAGCACGTAGGACAAGGTGTCTGCGCCCCCTCCGCCGTACTCCTGTGGAAACGGGATCCCCATGAGTCCCAAGCCGCCGAGCTTCTCGACGATCTCGTAGGGAAAGCTCTTGGTCCGATCCAACTCCTCGGCCACGGGCTTGACCTCCTGGAGCGCAAACTCCCGAACGGTGTCCCGCAGCAGCCTCTGCTCGTCGCTGAGCTCGAAATTCACGCCGGGCAGCCTATGCGAGCACTAGAGCTGAAGGCTCTTGACCTGCAATAGCTCCTCAATCGCGTAGCGGCCGTTCTCGCGACCGTGGCCGGATTGCTTGTATCCGCCGAATGGCGCCAATGGATTGAACGCACCACCGTTGATCTCGATCTGCCCTGTCCTGATGCGCTTCGCAACACCGATCGCGCGGTCTTGATCGGCTGACCAGACGCCGCCGGCGAGTCCATAAGCGGTGTCGTTGGCGATCCGCACCGCGTCGTCCTCGCCCTCGTAGGGCTGGATAGCCAGCACCGGGCCGAAGATCTCCTCTTGGGCGATCGTCATTTCCGGCGTCACCTCGGAGAAGACCGTTGGGCGGACGAAGAAGCCCTTGTCGAGGCCCTCGGGCGCCGCCGCGCCGCCGGTGAGCAGCTTCGCGCCTTCGGCCTCGCCCTTCTCGATGTAGCCGCGCACCCGCTCGCGCTGGGTCTCGGAGACCAGTGGGCCGAGCCGGGTCGACTGCTCGAAGGGATCGCCGGGGGTGAAGCTCTCGGCCGCCTGGGTGGCGATCTGCTCAGCTTCGGCCAGCTTCTCGCGCGGGACCAGCATCCGGGTCAGGGCGCTGCAGGTCTGGCCCGAGTTGAGGAAGCACTTGCCGACTCCGTCGGGCACGGCCTTGCTCAGGTCGGCGTCGTCGAGGATCACGTTCGGCGACTTGCCACCGAGCTCCATCGCCACCGGCTTCACCGTCGCCGAGGCGAGCTCGGAGACGCGGCGGCCGGCGCGGGTCGAGCCGGTGAAGGAGACCATGTCGACCCCGGGGTGGCCGGCGATCGCCTCGCCGACGACCGGCCCGGTGCCGGTGACCAGATTGAAGACGCCGGCGGGAAGGCCGGCAGCCTCGATCACCTCGGCGAGGATGAAGGCGTTGAGCGGCACGATCTCGCTCGGCTTCAGCACCACTGTGCAGCCCGCGGCGAGGGCGGGGGCGACCTTGCAGGCGATCTGGTTAAGCGGGTAGTTCCAGGGCGTGATCGCGCCGAGCACGCCGACCGGCTCGCGCAGCACCCGCGAGTTGCCGATCTCCTCCTCCCAGCGCACTTCCTCCATCAGCTTCGGCATCGCCCCGAACTGGGCGATCGGCAGGCCGGCCTGAATCATCTTGCTCAGCGTCAACGGCATACCGAGCTCCTGGGAGATCGTCGCCGCGATCTCATCCATGCGCTCGCCGAGGCCAGCAGAGATCGCGCTCATGAAGCCGGCGCGCTCCTCGCGCGAGGTCTGTGACCAGGACTCGAAAGCGTCGCGCGCGGCGGCGACGGCGCGGTCGGCATCCGCAGCGGTGCAGGCCGGGATCGACCCCATCGTCTCCTCGCTGGTCGAGTTGACGACTTCGAGGGTTCCGCTCGCCTCGGGCTCGACCCACTCGCCGCCGATGAAGACCTTGTCGCGCGCCTGGACCTCCGCCGCTGTCGCCATTGCTTTCCTCCTAGTAGCTGATTGCTGGCCGCTCAGCCAAAGCTAGCGCGCCGCGACCGTCGTGGCATCCCGGTCGGCGATCTCCAGGCCGGGGCCGGGCAGGGCGCGGGCGTCACGAGCGTGCAGCACCTTGCCGCAGCTCTCGCAGATGCCGCGGTCGCTGACCGCGCCGCCGCACTCCTTGTGGACGATCAGCATCGGCGGGCCCTCGGGGCCGGGGGAGTAGCGGTCGCCCCAGCTGAGCAGGGCGATCAGGGCGGGCCAGAGGTCGAGCCCCTTCTCGGTGAGGAAGTACTCGTAGCGCTCCGGATTGGACTGGTAGGCCCTGCGCTCGAGGATGTCCTCCTCGATCAGGCGCTGCAGGCGGGCGGAGAGCACGTTGCGGGCAACGCCGAGGGCTTTTTGCAACTGATCGAAGCGGCGGTGGCCATTCATCACGTCGCGCACGATCAGCAGCGACCAGCGCTCGCCGACGATTTCCAGCGACCGGGCGATCGAACAGACCTGGCCTGGATAGTCGTTGCGCAGCACAGAGTGATCTTCGCACACTGGGTTGCGTCAAGCAACTAACTGGTTTAGGGTCCGTGGCGTAGGAGTTGCTTGAAGCAACTCACGACAGCCAAACGGAGGCACCGCCATGAGGTTGATCCCAAGACACCGGCACAACCATCGCTCCAAGGCCCCGCGGATCTCGATCAGCCAGGCCGAGATCACCGCTGATCTGGTCTACCCGGCAAGCCCGCCCTCGGCGCGCGAGCGCGGGCAGGCTCACGCGCGCAGGGTGGGCCGTTGAGCGCCGAGGGAGTAGCCGAGCAGGGTGGCGACGCGGTCGAGGCGGCGCTCGCCTTTGCCGAGGCTCAGCCTGAGATCACCCGCCGCCGCGAGCTGGTCTGGCAGGACCCGCTGCCGACGGCGGCGGCCGGGGCGACGATGACCGGCATCGAGTACATGGAGTCAATCGTCGCCGGCGGGATGCCGCCACCGCCGATCGCGGTGACGATGCGGATGCGCCCGATCGAGATCAGCGAGGGCCGCGCCGTCTTCGAGGGCGAACCGGGCGAGGAGCACTACAACCCGATCGGCGTCGTCCATGGCGGCTACGCGGCGACGCTGCTCGACTCGGCCCTGGGCTGCGCGGTCCACACGACCCTGCCCGCCGGCGTCGGCTACACCTCGCTTGGCCTCGAGGCGAAGTACGTGCGCCCAATCACCCGTGACACAGGCCGCGTCCTCTGCGAGGCCAACGTCCTCTACCGCGGTCGCCGCCAGGCGACGGTCGAGGCGAACCTGACCGCGGCGGACAGCGGCAAGCTGCTCGCCCACGGCATCGCCACCTGCATGATCCTCTCGTGACTTAGTAGTGCAACGTTTTATCCCCTTGGTAGGGGTGCAGCGCGTTGCACTTCGTTCGGATCAGGCAGAAAGAGATCGCGCGAGGCCGGTCAGCAATCGCACGCCGTAGCCGCTGGCGTCGTTGCCGGTGTAGGCGCGGCCGACGTCCCAGGCGGTGCCGGCGATGTCGAGGTGGGCCCACGGAGTGTCGCCGACGAATTCCTCGAGGAAGCCCGCGGCAGAGAGGGTGCCAGCCTTGCGCTTGGCTGCTGCGTTGGTGAGGTCGGCGACCGCGCCCTTCATCAGTGCCTTGTACTCGGCGTGGAGGGGCATGCGCCAGACCAGCTCGCCGGTCTCGTCGCCGGCTGTCTCGATCTCCCCGGCCAGCTCGTCGTCGTTGCTGATCACCGCGGCGTAAGTCGAGCCCAGCGCGATCATCACCGCGCCGGTCAGGGTGGCGATGTCGACGACCCTGTCGGCGCCCTGCTCGATCGCGTAGGCAAGAGCGTCGGCGAGGATCAGGCGGCCCTCGGCGTCGGTGTTGTTGATCTCGACCGTCTTGCCGCTGTACTGGGTGATGATGTCGCCGGGCTTGATCGCGGTCCCGGAGGGCATGTTCTCGGTCGAGGGGACGACGGCAATCAGGTTCAGCTTCAGGCCCAGCTCGGCGATCGCGCCGATCGTCTCCAACACCGCGGCGGCACCCGACATGTCCATCTTCATCTCCTGCATGCCCGCCGAGGGCTTCAGCGAGATGCCGCCGGTGTCGAAAGTGACGCCCTTACCGATCAGGCCGAGGGTCTCGCCCGAGTCGCCGCCGTCGTAGCGCAGCACGATCAGGCGCGGGTCCTCCGCGCCCCCCTGGCTGACCGCGACCAGACCGCCCATCGCCTTGGCGGCGATCTCCTCGCGGCCGAAGACCTCGACGCTGAGCGAGTCGTGGGCGGAGGCGATCTCCTCGGCGCGGCTCGCCAGATAGGAGGGAGTTGCGACATTGGAGGGCAGGCTCTGCAGGTCGCGGGCGCGGTTCTGCGCCTCGGCGCAGACGCGGGCGTCCTCGACTGCGGCGGCGATGCCCTCCGGTCCCATCAGCGTCAGCGAGTTGAGCTCGGCCGGCTCGGGATCCTCGGGGTCCTTGCTCTTGAAGCGGTCGAAGCGGTAGGCGCCGAGGATCGTGCCGGTGACGATGCCCTCGGCGAGCGCCCCGGTGTCATCGCCCTCAGGCAGAACCCAGGCGAGCGAGCCGGCACTGAGCTTGCCGGCCTCTTTGGCGACGAGCGCGGCGGCGACCCGCAGCCGCTCGGCGTCGAGGTCCTTACGCTTGCCCAGCCCCGCGACCAGCACCCGGGCGGGTTGCTCGGGGTGGATCGTGGCCAGCTTCTTGAAGCTGCCCTTGGCGTCGGTGGCGCCGCGGGCAGAGGCGAGCTCACCGGGTAGCTCCTCGCCCTCGCAGAGGCCGATCGCGACGAGCTCCGCGTCGACCGTGGCCGGCTCGTTCTGGCTGACGGAGACCTTCATCGAACTCGCGAGTCTATGACCTTGCGCACAGCGGCTGGTGGCAGGCCCCCGCTATCGTCCTAGTAGTGGGCCAGCTGGCCCTGATCGAGCCGAGACCCGGCATAAACACTCAGAGAAAGGCAGCTCATGCCCAGCTCAGTAATCCTCAGCACTGCACGCACGCCCTTCGGCAAGATGGGCGGGACCCTCTCCTCGCTTGACGCCACCGACCTCGGCGGCCACGTGATCGAGGCCGCCCTGGAGCGCTCCGGCGTCGCCCCCGAGCAGGTCCAGCAGGTCGTCTTCGGCCAGGTCCTGCAGGCCGGCCAGGGTCAGATTCCCTCGCGCCAGGCCCAGATCAAGGGCGGCATCCCCAAGGAGGTGCCCTCGGAGACGATCAACAAGGTCTGCGCCTCCGGCATGCGCTCGCTCGGCATCGCCGACATGGCGATCCGCGCCGGCGACACTGACGTCGCCGTCACCGGCGGCATGGAGTCGATGAGCAAGGCGCCCTATCTGCTGCCGGGAGCGCGCTTCGGCTTCCGCATGGGCGACGTCCAGTCGATTGACGCGATGACCCATGACGGCCTCACCAACCCCTTCACCGAAAAGCAGATGATCAACGAGGCGAGCGAGGTCTCCAACGAGCTGGAGATCACCCGCGCCGACATGGACCGCTTCGCCGAGCGCTCGCATCGGCTAGCCGCCGAGGCGACCGACGCCGGCCGCCTCGCCGACGAGATCTCCGGCATCACGGTCAAGTCGCGCAAGGGCGAGCACACGATTGAGGCCGACGAGGCGATTCGCCCCGAGACCACGGTCGAGGCCCTCGCCGGCCTGCGCGCGATCGGCGGCGAGGACGCCACCCACACCGCCGGCAACGCCCCGGGGGTCAACGACGGCGCCGGCGCGATCGTCGTCGTCTCCGAAGATTGGGCCGAAAAGGAAGGACGCACGCCGCTGGCTCGGGTCCTCTCCTACGGCACCGTCGCCGACGACTTCCCCTACCTGGCCAAAACTCCGGCCAACGCCGCCAAGCAGGCGCTGGAAAAGATCGGCAAGAGCCCCGAGGACGTCGACCTCTGGGAGATCAACGAGGCCTTCGCCTCGGTCGCTATCAACTCGGTCCGCATGCTCGACGTCGACAAAGACAAGGTCAACGTCAACGGCGGCGCGATCGCGCTCGGTCACCCGATCGGCGCCTCCGGCGCCCGCATCGTCGGCTCACTCGTGCACGAGCTGAACCGTCGCGGCGGCGGCCTCGGCGTCGCCGCGATCTGCTCCGGCGGCGGTCAGGGCGACGCGATCGTGATCGAGGTCGACGGCCAGTAGCCCGATGAGCCGCGCCGCGGCGTTCTTCGATCTCGACAAGACCCTGATGGCGGGCTCCTCGGGGATGCAGTTCGCCCGCGTCGCGGCCCGTCACAAGCTGGTCAGTCGCCGGCAGCTGGCCAGCTGGGGCTTCGAGCACCTGCAGTACCGCCTGCGCGGGACCACCGACGAGCGCACTCGCGAGGTGCTGAAAGCCGCCCGCGAACTTATCGCCGGGGTACCGGCGCGCAGCTTCGCGCGGATGAACCCGGAGGTGATGGCAGCGATCCTGCCGCGCGTCTACCCGCAGATGCTCGACGAGGTCTACGCCCACCAGGACGCCGGCCGCCCGACCTTCATCGTCAGCGCCGCCGGGAGCGGCGTGGTTGAGCCGCTGGCAACGGTGCTCGGCATGGACGGCGGGGTGGGCACCCGTTACGAAGTCGGTGAGGACGGCACCCTCACCGGTCGCTTCGACGGTCCCTTCGTCTACGGCGAGGGCAAGGTCGAGGCGATGCGGGCTTACGCCGCCGAGCACGACATCGACCTCGCCGCCTCCTACGCCTACTCCGACTCGGTCTCCGACCTGCCGATGCTGCGTGCGGTCGGCAACCCGGTCGTGGTCAACCCCGACCCGCCCTTGGCCGAGATCGCCCGCGACGAAGGCTGGCAGACGCTGCGCTTCGAGCGCCTCGGCCGCCGCCTCGTCGCGATCGCGGTCACCCTGCTGGCGACCGTCGCCGGCTTCGGCGGCTCGCGCATCGCCGCCCGACGCAAGCCGCCGCCCCGGCGCTTCCCCAGGCGCGCCTAGACTGTGCGCATGGCGATCGAGCCGCGGGAGAAGCCCGAGTACAAGGAGCGTGAGGCGGAGTTCTCGACGATGTCGGGGCAGCCGATCGCGCCGCTCTACGGACCCGAGCACGCCCCCGAGAACCCCGAGGAGACGATCGGGGCGCCGGGCGAGTACCCCTTCACCCGCGGCCCCTACCCCTCGATGCACCGGGGGCGGCTCTGGACGATGCGCCAGTTCGCCGGCTTCGGCACCGTTGAGGAGACCAACGAGCGCTTCCACTACCTGCTCGACCACGGCCAGACCGGGCTCTCCACGGCCTTCGACATGCCGACCCTGATGGGCTACGACTCAGACCACACGCGCAGCCTCGGCGAGGTCGGCCGCGAGGGTGTGGCCGTCGACACCCTTGACGACATGGAACAGCTCTTCGACGGCATCCCGCTCGACGGCGTCACCACCTCGATGACGATCAACGCGCCGGCGGCGATCCTGCTCGCCTTCTACGTCCTCGTCGGCGAGCAGCAGGGGGTACCCCCGGAGAAGCTGGGCGGCACGATCCAGACCGACATCCTCAAGGAGTACATCGCCCAGAAGGAGTGGTGCTTCCCGATCGAGCCGGCGATGCGCCTGGTCACCGACATGATCGAGTGGTGCAGTGAGAACATGCCGCGCTGGCACCCGGTCTCGATCTCCGGGTACCACATCCGCGAGGCCGGCTCGACCGCGCAGCAGGAGCTCGCCTTCACCCTCAAGGACGGCTTCACCTACGTTGAGCGCGCGCTCGAGCGCGGCCTCGACGTCGATGACTTCGCCCCCCGCCTCTCCTTCTTCTTCAACGCCCACATCGACTTCTTCGAGGAGATCGCCAAGTACCGCGCGGCGCGCCGGATCTGGGCCCGCGAGATGAAGGAGACCTACGGCGCCAAGCGCGAGGAGTCGATGCGATTGCGCTTCCACGCCCAGACCGCCGGCGTCTCGCTGACCGCGCAGCAGCCGCTCAACAACGTCGTCCGCACCTCGCTCGAGGCGCTGGCGGCGGTGCTCGGCGGCACCCAGTCGCTGCACACCAACTCCTTCGACGAGGCGCTGGCGCTGCCGACCGAGGAGGCGGTGAAGGTGGCACTGCGCACCCAGCAGGTGATCGCCTTCGAGTCGGGCGCGCCGAACACGCCCGACCCGCTCGGCGGCTCCTGGTTCGTCGAGAAGCTGACCGATGAGATGGAGGAAGCGGCCTACGGCTACTTTGCCCGCATCGATGAGCTGGGGGGGATGGTGGAGGCGATCCGCCGCAACTTCCCCCAGCGCGAGATCGCCGACGCCGCCTTCACCTACCAGCGCGAGCTCGATCAGCGCCAGCGCATAGTCGTCGGCGTCAACGACTTCACTGAAGAGGACGAAGTGCCGACGCCGATCCTGCGCATCGACCCGGCGCTCGAACGCAAGCAGACCGATCGCCTCGCCGCGACCAAGGCCAAGCGCAACTCAGCGGCGGTCGAGAGCGCACTCGCTGAGCTAAAGCGAGCCGCCGCGACCGAGGAGAACCTGATGCCACCGATCATCGCCGCCGCCCGCGCCCGCGCCAGCGAGGGCGAGATGATCGCGGCGATGCAGGAGGTCTTCGGCACGTACACCGAGTCGCCCGTTTTCTAGTCCGACGTCTCGGTTGGGCAGAGGGTGACTTGGTGGCAGCCGGCTTGACTACTTTGTGCGTTCCTGAATAGGCTCACCCGCGATTTCCGATCCGAATGGGATGGAGGCGCAGCAGGGTATGAAAGCTATGTCCCTGAAAACGGGCGCGATTCTGATTGGACTCCTCGCGGTTGCCGTGGTGGCGGTTGGAGTGTTCAGCGTCGTGCAGACGGATGACCTAGGCAGCAAGGTGGACAACCTGGAAGCCCAGGTGACCGTTGTCGAAGGACAGACAGCGAAGCTCGCCAAGAGCACGGGCAGTGATGCCGAAGAAGAACTTCAGGCCCTCGAACACAAGCTGAAAAAAATCGAAGCCTGTATCCCTGAGGTTCAGAACGAGATTAACGGCCTAGGTGTCGAAGTTGAAGCCGGGTTTGCCTACATCGAAAACAATTCGCAGGTCTCTACCTATTGCCAATCCGTCGTATATCCGCAGAGTCAAGGAGATCGATAAATGGCAACGCTGGCGATTCAACAAGCAAGCGCAGGGGGGAGCATTGTGACCTTCTTGGTGGTGGCCGTCATCGTCGTCGGCTACGGCGCCGCGAAGTGGAACCTGATGAATCAGAGCAAATGCGTCCACTGCGGTCATGACAACGGCTTGACGGGAAGGTAGGCAGCGATCTGTCCGGCCTGCGGTAGAAACAAGACGATCTTCAATTCGAAGAAGGCACGAAAGAGTTAGGCGCTCGTGGCCTGGTCGGCTGCCCCGAAGAAGGGGCGGCGGACGGAGCCGAATCAAGGGTCACCGCTAGTGTTCCGCCCGCATGAGCACCGCAACCGCCCGCAAGATCCGCGTCGTCGTTGCCAAGCCCGGCTTGGATGGGCACGATCGCGGCGCCAAGATCATCGCTCGCGCCCTGCGGGACGCCGGTATGGAGGTGATCTACACCGGGCTGCACCAGACGCCGGAGCAGATTGCCGAGACGGTGATCCAGGAGGACGCCGACGCGGTCGGCCTCTCGATCCTCTCCGGCGCCCACATGACGCTGGTGCCGAAGGTGGTCGAACTGCTTGCCGCGCAGGGGGTCGATGACGTCCTGGTCACGGTCGGCGGCACGATTCCTGCCGAGGACATTCCCGAGCTGAAGAAGCTCGGTGTGGCCGAGGTCTTCACGCCTGGCGCCGGAACCGACGACATCGTCGACTTCATTCGCAACAACGCCGCCGAGCGCGACGACGTCTAAAGCGTGTCGGTGTGCCTTTTCCCCGATCTACGGGGGAAAGGAACAGCGCAGCGCTGCGCCCGCTAACCTCCCGCCGCGCCATAGATAGATAGACTGATTGACTGGTCAGTCAACCAGCTTTAGAACTAGCCAAGGAGGCTTGAACTTGAAGATCTGCGTCCTGGTCAAGGAGGTTCCGGACGCCGCCGTTCAGAAGCGCATCGACTCGAGCACGATGCGACTGGACCGCAGCGGCGAGAAGAACCTGAACCCCTTCGACACACACGCCATCGAGGCCGCCATGCAGATCAAGGAGGGCGGCGCGATCCCGGTCGAGGAAGTCGTCGCCGTGACGATGGGCCCCGACTCCGCCGTCCGCGCTCTGCACAAGGCGGTCGCGCTCGGAGCCGATCGCTCCGTACATCTCTCCGACGACGCCCTCGCCGGCTCCGACGTTTGCGCCACCGGCTACTCGCTGGCCAAGGTGCTCGAGTCTGAGGCCCCGGACCTGGTCCTGCTCGGACAGCAGTCCGATGACGGCGAGTGCTACACGATCGGCGCCGTCGTCGCCGACCACCTGAAGATGCCCTCGCTGACCCAGGTGATCAAGATCGACGTTGCCGACGGCAAGCTGCGCTGCGAGCGCCAGGCCGAGTACGGCTACGACACGGTCGAGATCGAGCTGCCGGCCGTGATCAGCGTCGGTGACGCGATCAACGAGCCCCGCTACCCCAGCCTGAAGGCGATCATGGGCGCCAAGAAGAAGCCGCTCGACGCCAAGGCAACCGGCGACGTCGGCATCGAAGGCGGCATGGTCGGCGAGGGTGGCTCCAAGACATCGGTCCTCTCGCTCAACCCGCCGCCCGCCAAGCAGGCCGGCGAGATCATCGAGGACGAGGACACCAACGAGACGGTCGAAAAGATCGTCGCCTGGCTTGACGAGAGGAGGCTGATCTAGATGGCAGGCATCCTGACCTACGCCCTCCACGACGACGAGGGCAACTTCAACAAGAACTCGCTCGGGGCGATCTCCGAGGCGGCCAAGCTGGCCGGCCAGATCGGCGGCGACGCCGGCGTGATGGTCGTCGGCGACATCGCCGATGACGCCTGCGCCGCGCTCGGCAACTGGGGCGCGACCAAGGTCTACCGGGCCAAGGACGTGCCCGAGGGCCTGGCCCAGCCGATCGTCGACGCGATGGCCAAGGTGATCAGCGACGAGGGCTTCAGCTACGCCCTCTTCGGCGGTGGCCTGCTCGGCTTCGAGATCGGCGCCGGCCTCACCGCCCGCCTCAACGCCGGCGTGACGATGGAGGTCACCGAGGTCAAGGTGCAGGACGGCAAGCTCGTCGCCGAGCGCCCGATCCTGCAGGACTCCCAGATCGCCGACGTCGGTTACGTCTCGGAGCCCGGCATCATCATCGGCCGCCTCAACGCCTTCGACGCCAACGAGAGTGGCGGCACGGCGGAGGTGATCGACGTCCAGGTCGAGCTCTCGCCTTGGTCGACCAAGGCCAAGATGGTCCAGCGCGGCGAGCAGCGCGGCGCCGACGTCAACATCGAGGACGCGGAGATCCTCGTCGGCGGCGGTCGCGGCCTCGGCGCAGCCGAGGGGTTCAAGCAGTGCGAGGAACTGGCCGAGGCGATGGGCGGGGCGGTTGCCGCGACCCGCGCCGTGGTCGACGCCGGCTGGTACCCCTACGCGGCCCAGATCGGCCAGACCGGCAAGACGGTCGCGCCGAAGCTCTACCTGGCTGCCGGTATCTCCGGCGCGATTCAGCACAAGGTCGGGATGCAGAGCTCGGAGAACATCCTCGCGATCAACAAGGACCAGAACGCGCCGATCTTCGAGTTCTCGGATCTCGGCGTGGTGGGCGACCTGCACAAGATCGTCCCCAAGCTGACTGAGGCGATCAAGGCCAAGAAGGGCGGCTGAGGAGCAAGCGATGCCGACTTCACCGAGTGAGTTCCCGCCGCCGTTCGACCCGGCCGACGTGATCGGCCCGCCGACCGATGCCGAGGACGAGCGCATCGAGGTCGGCATCGCGATCGTCGGGGGTGGGCCCGCCGGGCTCGCCTGCGCCAACAAGATCATGCAGCTGCTCGAGAACGAGCCGGAGCTGACCGAGAAGCTCGGTGAAGTCCCGGTCGCGGTGATCGAGAAGGGCAAGGTGGCCGGTGCCCACCTGCTCTCCGGGGCCAACATGAAGCCCTCGGCGATGGAAGAGCTCTTCCCCGATTTGCCCAAGGAGGAGTGGCCGGTCTTCCAGGAGGTGACCAAGGACGCGGTCTACCTCTTGACCTCGAAGGCGGCGCTGCCGCTGAAGCCGATGCCGCCGAACTTCCGCAACCACGGCAACTACGTCACCTCGGTCTCGAAGCTGGGCCGCTTCCTCTCCGACAAAGCCGAGGAGGCCGGCGTCTACATCCTCTCCGAGACCGCTGCGACCAAGCTGCTGGTCGAGGACCGGGTGGTAAAGGGCATCCGCTCCGGCGACCGCGGTCGCGGCAAAGAGGGCGAAGAGCTGGGCAACTTCGAGCCCGGCTCCGACGTCGTCGCCAAGGCGACCGTCCTCGCCGAGGGCACGGTCGGCCACCTCACCTACGCCGCCTACGACTACTTCGACATGCACGGCGCCGACCCGATGCGCTGGGAGCTCGGGGTCAAGGAGGTCTGGGAGGTTCCCAAGCCGCTCGACCGCGTGATCCACACAATGGGCTGGCCTTTGCGCAAGTCACCGCGCTACAACGAGTTCGGCGGCACCTTCATCTACCCGATGGGCGAGGACAAGCTCTGCATCGGCCTCGTGGCCGGCCTCGATTACACCGACGCGACCTTCTCGGTCCACGACGCCCTGCAGCTGATCAAGACGCACCCCTTCATCAAGAACCTGCTCGAGGGCGGCAAACGGGTTGCCTGGGGCGCCAAGACGATCCCCTCCGGCGGCTACTTCGCGATGCCCAAGCGGCTCGCGGTGCCCGGCATGGTGGTTGCCGGCGACGCCGCCAGCATGGTCAACGTGCCGACCCTGAAGGGCGTCCACTACGCGATGCACGCCGGGATGTATGCGGCGGAGACGATCGTCGAGTCGCTCAAGCAGGACTCGGTCAACTTCGAGGCCTACGACGAGAAGGTCCACAAATCGCTGATCGAGAAGGACCTCTTCGAATCGCGCAACATGCGCCAGCCCTTCTCCAAAGGCTTCTTCCTCGGTGGCGCCATGGCCTCGGCGATGACGGTCACCAAAGGCAACTTCCCCGGCGGTCACTGGAAGCAGGAGCACGACTCCGAGGTCGAGATGGAGCTGGGCAAGGCGAGCGACATGTACGTCAAGCCCGATAACGAGCTCACCTTCGCCAAGCTCGACTCGGTCTTCCTCTCCGGCAACGCGACCCGCGACGACGCGCCCAACCACGTTCGCATCCAGACCAAGGTGCCGCGCGAGATCGCCCAGACCTGGGTATCGATGTGCCCCGCCCAGGTCTACGAGATCCCCGACGAGCAGCTCGAGAACGGTGCAGCCGAGGTCGACGTGCACGTCACCGCCTCCAACTGCGTCCAGTGCGGTGCGATCACGGCCAAGGGCGGGCGCCTGACGCTGCCCGAGGGCGGCGACGGGCCGCTGTACCAGGAAACCTGAGTCGTCTGAAGCGGCCGACTAGGGTCGGCTCGTGATTGCCCTCGGCATCGTTGCGGCGGTGGGAGCGTCCTTGCTCTACAACGCCTCAATTGCGCTGCAGGCGCTGGAGGCGCGGGAGGTGCCGGGGGAGCACTCGCTGCGGCTGTCGTTGATCGGGCGGCTGGTGCGGAACCGGCGCTGGTTGGGGGCTACGGCGCTGGGGCTGGCCGGGTGGCCGCTGGAGGTCGTGGCGCTGTTGCTCGCGCCGCTGACCGTCGTCCAGCCTTGCTTGGCGAGTGGCTTGATCCTCTTGCTCTGGCTGGGGGCGACCCGGCTGGGAGAGAGGCCGGGCCCGCGGGAGTGGACCGCGGTCGCGGCAATCGTTATTGGTGTCGCCGGCGTTGCCCTGACCGCGCCCGATCGAAGCACCGACCACGCCGGCGGCGGAGCGATTGCCCTGGCGGCGATCCTGATCGCGATCCCCGTTCTGGCTCCTTATGCGCTGCGTGGCCGGGCTCAGGCCTTCGGCACGCTGGCCGTGATCAGTGCCGGCGCCGGCTACGCCTGGACAGCGATTGCCAGCAAGCTGCTCACCGATGAGCTGGCCGCCGGGGCGCTGCTGCTCGCGATCGGTTGGCTGGCGACGGCGGGGCTCTCCGAGGGCCTGGCGCTGCTCAGCGAGATGAGTGCGCTGCAGCGCCGCCCGGCGACCCACGTGGCGCCGGTGATGTTCGCGGTTCAGGTGCTGGTGCCGGTGCTGGTCGCGCCGCTGATCTTCAGCGAGTCGTGGGGATCGACGCCGCTGGGCGGAGCCGCGTTGGTCGCCTCGATCGCGATCGCGGTGGCCGGCACCACGTTGCTGGCCGGGTCGCGCGCGGTGGGGGCGGTCATCGAGAACGCTCATAGCGGCGATTCAGACTGAATTCCGCCCGGCTTCGGTCCGCTTTCGCTGCTAGCCTTGCGGCCGCCTCTCGCGCTCTCACTCGATTTCGTCCCGCGAAGGCTTCCCAGCCACACTCACGCCAAGGAGCCACCGTAGGGTCCGCAGAGACAAGCCGGATCGACGCGAGCAAGTTCGCGATCGGGTTCGACCATCGTGACCGCGCCAAGCTCTTCGAGCTCTGGACCGAGGTTCTCGATTCCGAGCAGTGGTCCGAGGGCCGCATGCTGGACGCCTTCGAGCGGCGCTGGGCGGCCTGGAACGGGCTGCCGGGCCTCGGTCTCTCGAGCTGGGCCGGCGGTGCGCTGGCGGCACTGGAGTTCGCCGGGGTGAAGGGGGAGACGGTGCTCTGTCCCTCCAATACCTTCATGGCGACGCCGCTGGCGGCCATCAATGCCGGTGCCACCATCGAGTTCGTCGACTGCAATCGCAGTGACCTCTGCGTCTCATTCGACGACTTTGAGGCAAAGGCCGAGAAGCACAAGCCGAAGGCCGCGATCCTCGTCCACATCGGCGGCCACATCGCCTTCGATGCCGAGCGGATCGCCGAGTACTGTCGCGCCAAGGGGATCTTCCTGCTCGAGGACTGCGCCCACGCCCACGGCGCCGCGTGGAGTGGGCGCAAGCCCGGCTCCTTTGGCGACGCCGGGGTCTACTCGCTCTACGCGACCAAGACCGTCTCCACCGGCGAGGGGGGAGTGCTGGTCTCCGGCAACGAAGAGCTGATCGAGTTCGCTCGAAAGTTCCGCAACTACGGCAAGTTCGAGCACGAGGTCGACGGGCTCAACTTCCGCATGAGCGAGTTCACCGCCGCCCTGGGCCTGGTCCAAGCCGAGCGCATGGAGGAGATTGTCGCTTGGAAGAACGGCTATGCAGCCGAGCACCTTGACCCACTGCACCCGGCCCGACTAGAGCTGCCCGAGGGAATGACCTCGGGCCTCTACAAGTACATAGTCTTCGAGGAGATCGAGAAGTCCACGGGCCGCGTCTACGAAGAGCCCTGCCACCGCATCATGGGGCGCCCGGATGAGCTTCCGAACACCGACTGGGTGGCCGAGAACCACTGGTGCGTGCCGCTTTATTACCGGCCCGAGAGTCGTGAGGCCGCACTCAATCCCAAGGAGGCATGAGTGCGGAGCGAAAGAGCGAGATCTCCGGTGTCTATTAGCGCGATTGAGCGAAGCACGAAAGGGGTGTCATGAGGGTCCTGGTAACCGGCGGCGGCGGCTTCATCGGCTCGCACGTGGTCGATCGCCTGATCGAGCGCGGCGACACGCCGCGGATCTTCGACCTCAGCGCCTCGCCCTACCACTCGCCATTGGAAGTTGAGACCTTCACCGGCAGCATCACCGACCCCGCCAACCTGGACCTGGCGATGCGCGACTGCGACGCCGTCATCCACCTTGCCGCCGTCGCCGACGTCGGCCATGTCCTCGCCGACCCGGTCCTGGCTGAGGAGGTCAACACCCGCGGCACGCTCAACGTGCTCGAGGCGGCCTGCCGGGCCAAAGTCGGCCGCGTCGTCTACGGCTCGACCACCTGGGTCTACAGCGACTGCCCCGAGCAGGAGGTCGACGAGGAAACGCCGATCCCGGCTCCGCGCCACCTCTACACCGCGACCAAGCTCGCCGGCGAGACCTATTGCGCCGGATACGCCGAGCTCTACGAGTTGGAGAGCACCGTGCTGCGCTTCGGCATCCCCTACGGCCCGCGCGCCCGCGCCGCCGGCGTTGTCGCCAAGTTCACCGACCTCTCCTTCGAAGGCAAGCCGCTGACGATCGCCGGCGACGGCTCGACGACCCGTAGCTTCATCTACGTCGAGGACCTCGCCGATGGGATCGTCGCTTCGCTCGCTCCCGAGGCCGCGGGACGCACCTACAACCTCTCCGGCGACGAGGTCGTGACGATCCTTGAAATCGCCGAGCGGGTGCAGGAAAACGTCGACACCTGCGAGATCACCCACACGCCGCCACGCCCCGGCGATTTCCCCGGCAAGACGATCTCCAACGAGCGGGCGCTGGAGGAGCTTGGCTGGAAGGCCGAGACGAGCTTCAAAGAAGGCGTGCGCAAGTACGTCGAGTGGGTTCGCAACACCACTCGCCCACCCGACCCGATCCCCGGCAAGCAGCCCTCGTTGAACGGCAACGAACACGCCGCGGGCGCACTGCTCTCTGGTGCCGCCCGCGCCGAGGAGCGCTCGCCCCGGGTACTGATCTTGAGCGCCGATATCGGCGAGGGTCACGATCTGCCGGCGCGAATCATCAAGGCCGACCTCGAAGAGGAGGTACCGGGGGTCGAGGTGGAGATCGCCAACGGGCTCGAGGCGATGGGCAAGCTTTCCGCGGCGGTCCTCCGTAACGGCTCCAAAGTGACCTTCCGCTGGATGCCCTGGCTGTTCGACGCCCAGTACTGGCTGATTACCAAGTTTGCCCCGGCCCGCTGGCTCTTCCACCATCTCGGCTACGTGTTCTCGGGCCGCGGCTTGCTCAAGGTCGTCGAGGAGTACGACCCCGACGCCGTCATCTCCACCTACCCTGGAGTGACCGCGGTGCTGGGCATGCTGCGCGAGAATCGGCGCCTCGATGTTCCGGTGCAGTCGGCGATCACCGATCTGGCCGGGCTACGCTACTGGGCCCATCCCGGGGTCGACCTGCACTACGTCACCCATCCGGAGTCGATCGAGGAGGTCGAGAGACTGGTCGGCCCGGGAACGGTCGAGTGGGTGCGACCGCCAATCTCCCGCGACTTCCTGATGCCTCGCACACGCCGCGACGCCCGCGAGGCACTCGACGTCCCTGCCCACGCCCGGGTCGTGCTCGTCTCCGGCGGCGGCTGGGGAATAGGCGACCTCGAGGGCGCGATCCACTCGGCGCTGTCCGAGGACGCGCTGGTCGTCTGCATCACCGGTCGCAACGACATCGCCCGCGAGAAGCTGGAGAGCACTTTTGCCGGCAACGAACAGGTTCGCATCCTCGGCTTCACCGAGCAGATGAGCGATTGGATGGCCGCAGCCGACGCGATGATCCACGCCACCGCCGGCCTGACCGTGCTCGAGGCGCACATCCGCGGTTGTCCGGTCGTCTCCTACGGCTTCTCGGCCGGTCACCTGCGAGCCAACAACGCCGCCTTCGAACGCTTCGGCCTGGCCGAGGTGGCGGGCTCCAAGCACGAGCTGGAGTCGGTCCTGCGCCACGTCACCCGCGAGCGCCGCTCGCCGGATTCCTCCTTTGCCTCACTGCCCTCGCTTGCCTCGCGCGTGCTCGCCGTGCGCCCGCGGGTGCGCCCGCAGCCGGTCTGGCGCCTGCGCACGGAGCGGGTGGCGACCGCTGTCGCCCTCGCCCTGATCGCGGTGGTGATGCTGTTCACCGTGATCGATCGCGAAGCCCCCTACAAGGTGGTCGCCAAGCCGCTCGAGGGTCGCATCCACTTCGGCAAGGACACCGACACCGCGAGCCCGGCCGTCGAAAGCTCCAAGCCGGCGCAAACGGCTCAGGCGGCCGGCAAGCAGACGGGCGCCAGCAGCGGGAATTGATCGGGGCGCTGCTGGGAGCCGGCGTCTCCTCCGCTGCGGTCCTGCACGCCGGCCCGGCGCTGGCGCCGATTGTGCCGGGGTTGGGCCCAGCGCTCGGCATAGAGATGAGGCGGGGTGACGACGGGGTCGCCCTCACCTTCGATGACGGCCCCCATCCACAGGGCACGCCGGCGGTGCTCGAGGTCCTGCGCGAGCGCGGCGCGACGGCGACCTTCTTTCTGGTCGGCGAGCAGGTGGAGCGTTACCCGGCGCTGGTCGCTGAGATCGTGGCGGCGGGGCACGGGGTCGAGCTTCACTGCTTCTGTCACCGCAACAACCTGCGGCTCGGGCCGGCCAACTTCCTCGAAGATGCGGAGCGGGCGCGGCTGTCGATCGAGGAGGCGGGTGGCGGGACGGTGACCTGTTATCGCCCTCCCTACGGGATCTTCAGCGCCGCGACCCTGCGGGCGGTGCGGCAACGTGGCTGGCGTCCCGTACTCTGGTCACGCTGGGGTCGCGATTGGGATCGCGGCGCGACCGCCGAGTCAATCGCCCGTCGCGCAAGTGCCGGCATCGGCGCCGGCGACATTGTGCTCCTGCACGATGCCGATTACTACAGCGCGCGCGGCTCCTGGGTACGTACGGCGGCGGCGCTGCCGCTGATCCTCGATGAGATCGAGGCCTGCGGGCTGAAGACGGCCTCTCTGCGCCGCTGAGTCGGCGGTGCGAGGGTCCACTGGTCGCAGCCGGCAAACGCTTCGTCGAGGCGTCGCGCCATCGTGCTTCGAGGCCGATCCTGATCGAAGATTTCCCTAGGCATGACTCTCCGTCCTGTAGGGGGCGTGAGTGTGGCTACGCGCAGCCACACTGGAACCTTCGCCTCTCGATCGGACGAAAAACATGCAAGTAGCGAAAAAGAACGCGCAGCTTGCGCGTTTTGCCTCAGTTTTGTTGGACGAATGTGGCGATCTCGTCGGCGAGGCGGGCGGGTTGATCGAGCGCCACGAAGGTGCTGGCATTGGGGATTTCCACGAGACGCGCGTTCGGGGTCTCCTTCTGCAGGCGTTCGGCGTAGGAGATCGGGAAGAACTTGTCGCCTGGGGCCCAAGTGAGCAGCAACGGCAGCTCGGATTCGCTCAGCCGCTCGGCGGCCTCCAGCGTGTAGCGCTTGTTCATGCCGGCGGTGACCTTCGTCGCGTCGTGCTTGACGCCGGGATCACTGAGGCTGGGGCGCATCCAGGAGGCGACCAGGTCGGGCGGGATCGGCGTGCGGGCAAAGGGCTTGAAGGCGGTGCGGGCGAGGGCGCCGATGCGGAAGGGGGCGGAGAGCACGGTCATGCCGCCGGGCAGCTTCGCTAGCGGCGGCATCGCCTTGAAGATCCCGGGCGGGAAGTTGTCGTGGGTGTCGCAGTTGGTCAGCACCAGGCGGCCGATCCGCTCGGGGTGGCGGGTGACCAGCACCTGCGACATCGCGCCGCCGGAGTCGTTGCCGACAATCGTCACGTCCTCGAGCTCGAGCGCCTCGAGGAAGCTGGCGATCAGCGCGGCGATCCCGGGAGGGGAGAGGTCGGCGTCGGGGTTCATCGCGACCTGGTGGGCGGCGATCGGCCAGTCGGGGGCGATGCAACGACAGCGATCCGAGAGCTGGTCGACGACGCCGTCCCAGAGCCTGCCGTCGACGAGGAAGCCGTGGACGAACACCACCGGCTTACCCTCGCCCGCCTCGCGGTAGCGGATGCGGCCCGCCGGCAACTCGATCTCCTTGCGTTGGCCTGTCTCGGTCACGTGCTTTCCTCCTCGTCGTGAGCTCTCGGTATCAGCGGCGCCAAGGTAACATACAGACTGTATGAATGTCAAAAGGGACAGCAGCGTAACATCGCGCCGCACTCAGGCGGAGCGGACCGAGGCGACTCGGGCCGCGTTGATCGCCGCTGCCCGCCCGCTGTTCGCCCGGCGCGGCTACGCCGGGGTCGGCACCGAGGAGATCGCGCGGGCGGCGGGAGTTACCCGGGGGGCGCTCTACCACCACTTCGACGGTAAGCGCGAGCTCTTCGCGGCCGTCTACGAGCAGATCGAGATCGAGCTGGCCGAGCGGATCGCCGCCGGCGCCCTGCAGGCCAACGCCTCCTCGCCGCTGGCTGCGATGAAGGCCGGCGCCGAGATGTTCCTGCTTGCCAGCACCGAGCCCGAGACGCAGCAAATCGTCCTCTTGGACGGCCCTGCGGTGCTGGGCTGGGACCGCTGGCGGGAGATCGCTACCGAGCACGGCCTCGGCTTGATCGAAGTGACGCTACAGGCGGCAGTCGAGGCGGGGGAGATCGATTCGCAGCCGGTACGGCCCTTGGCCCACGTGCTGATGGGCGCCCTCGACGAGGCGGCGATGCTGGTGGCGCGGGCGAGCGATCCCGAGGGGATGCGAGCCGAGGTTGGGCAGACGCTCGCCGTCCTGCTCGACGGCCTCAGCCGCGACTAGCCCTGATCGCCGCAGCGCTGCTGTCCGGGCCGGTGACGGCCAGGTCCGGACGGGTGGCAGCGGTGCGACGTGACTCCTTCTGCGCGTACATGCGCACGTCGGCGAGTTGCAGCGCCGCCGAGGGATCGCCGGCCTCGGCCGGGATCGCCGCGGCGCCCCAGGAGGAGCTGACCTCAACTCCCCGGTCGTGTTCGGTCAACGCTTCGGTCCCAGCGCGAGCCACCGCCTCGAAGCGGTCCTCGGCGCAGGTGAGCAGCAGGCAGAACTCGTCGCCACCGATCCGGTAGGCGGAGCCGTCATCCCCGATCATCGCTTTCAACGAGTTGCCGAGCCGGCTGAGGAGCCGGTCGCCGGCGGGGTGGCCGAAGGAGTCGTTGTAGCGCTTGAAGCCGTTGAGGTCGAAGAGGTAGAGCATCGCCGACCGCTCGCTGCTCGCCCGCTCGCAGACCTCCGCCAGCTCAACCTCCATTCGGCCGCGGTTGCCGAGGCCGGTCAGGGAGTCGGTGCGCACTTCCTCGAGCAGCTTGTGGTTCTCGCGATCGCTCATCGTCAGGCGCATGACCACCGCCGTCATCGTCGCCGCCCAGAGCACGGTCGAGAGCCCACCCGTGGCGCTGTAGTACTGCATCGCGAAGAGTCCGATCATCACCGCGGCGAAGACGGCCGGCACGATGATCTCGCGCCGGTCGTCTTTATGGGAGGAGGTGATCTCGGCCGCTTCCGCCGGCTGCCAGACGGCGGCGCCGAGGCAGACAGCGGCGACCAAATAGATCGGGTTGATCCATTCCCCGCCCGGCAGCGCCCCCTCGGTCGATTGCAGGGTGTAGGCGATGTCGGCGATCACCAAGGCCGAGAGGCCGGCCAGCAGTAGTGACCAAGTGCGACCCGGCCGCCACCCGGTCAGGGCGATCACGCCGACGACCATCGAGAGCATCGCGATGTCGCCGAGCGGATAAGAGAGGGTCGTCAGCTTTTCCAGCGTCGTCCCGGTCGCCTTCTCGGCGACGAAGTCGAAGACGAAGGCGGTGCCGAGGGCGGCCGTGCCCAGCGCCGCGATCAGGCCGTCCATCCAGAGCCGCCACTTGATCTCGTGCGCCCGCGCCCGCACCAGCATCGCCAGGCCGACGTAGGCGAGCGGGTAGAAGGCGAGATAGCCGATATCGGCTGGGGAGGGATAGGGGGCGGAGGCGTTGCCTTCGATGAAGATCGTCCAGTAGACCTCGGCGACACCCCAGCTCAGCAGGGCGGCGCCGATCCAGAGCCAGGCCCCTTTCTCACGGGGGTAATCAGAGGCCCTGATCAGACAGGCCAGCCCGGCACCGAGAACCACCGCGTCGTAGAGCGCTTCGCTGATCGCGAAGTCGAGGCTGGCGCCTATGCCAAGCCAGTCGTGCAGGGCGACGACCGCGGTGCCGCCGAGCAGCAGCACGGCGAGGCCGCCGCGAAGTTGGCGCGCGGCGTAAGACCGTCCTCGGGTGGTCTCCGTGGTTTCCACTGATGGGGCTATCGGCATCGGGAAGCCGATTCACAACCCCTGGACGAGCCGCTTGCGCGAGTCATCTAGACTGGAGGGCGTGAAAAGCGGAATTCATCCTGATTACACGCTGGCAAACGTGCACTGTTCCTGTGGGAACCAGTTCTACACGCGCTCCACGCAGGCCGACCTGCACGTCGAGCTCTGCTCCGAGTGCCACCCGTTTTACACCGGCAAGCAGAAGCTGGTCGACACGGGCGGCAGGGTCGAGCGCTTCCAGCGCCGCGCTGCCAAGCACGCCAAGGCCGGGAGATAAGCCGTGAGCCCAGAGCTGGGCTCACCGCGAACTGAAGCTGCTGTCCCGTCCGAAAACGGGACAGAGGCGCTGCGCATGCCCGACGGCGCCCTGGTCGCTAAACGCGACGCGCCGGTCGGCGGCCAGGCGGTGCTCGAGGGCGTGATGATGCGCGGTATCTCGGTCTGGGCCGTGGCGGTTCGTCGCCCCGACGGCGAGATCGAGATCAGCTCCGAGGCGATCCGCCCTTGGGCCACTCGCCACCGGCTCTGGCGCCTGCCGGTACTGCGCGGCGTGGTTGCCCTCGGCGAGTCGCTGAAGATCGGCTTCCGAGCCCTTGCGATCTCCGCCAACGCCCAGCTCGAGGAGGACGAAGAGGGCGAGCGGGAAGAAATCGGCGGCTGGATGTGGGGCCTGACCATCGCCTTCTCGATGTTGCTTGCCGTCGGCCTTTTCTTCGTCGTACCGGTCGGCCTCACCAGCCTGATCAAGGACAAGCTCGGCTCACCCTTCCTCTTCTGGCTGGTCGAGGGCGTGCTGCGCACCGGCATCTTCATCGCCTACATCGCGGCGATCAGCCGCCTCAAAGACCTGCGCCGTGTCTTCGAGTACCACGGCGCCGAGCACAAGACGATCTCCTGTTATGAGGCCGAAGACGAGCTGACGCCCGCCCGGGCGAAGCTCTACTCGCGACTGCACCCGCGCTGTGGCACCAGCTTCCTGCTGATCGTGATGGTGCTGGCAATCTTCGTCTTCGCTCCGATCGGGCTGCCGGCCTGGTACTGGCTAGTGGTCTCGCGGATCGTCGGCATCCCGTTGATCGCCGGCCTCTCCTACGAGGTGATCAAGTGGGCCGGCAAAAACCGCCGTAAGCGCTGGGTGCGAGCGATCATGTGGCCGGGCCTGATGCTGCAGAACCTGACCACTCGCGAGCCCGACGAAGAAGAGCTCGCGGTCGCGATCGCCTCGCTGGAGGCCGTGCTGGCTCGCGAGTCGCCCGAGGAGGCCGCCGGGCAGCAGCACATCGAGATCGTCGCCTAAGCCTAAGAGGCCTGGCGAACCCGCCGCACTTTTAGCGGCCGCCCCAGCCCCACAGCGTCGCGATCGAGATCTTCCAGCTGCCTTCGATGCGCTTGAGCACGAGCGAGGGGTCGCACGAGTGCTCGTAGCGGGAGCCCCCAGCCTGGGTGCTGACCTGCCAGAGCTCGCGGACGTAGGCGACGTCGCCGGCGACGAGCACGTTGCTCTGCTCGACCTCGATCCGGACGCGGCGCGAGATCAGCTGGGCGAGCAGGGGGCGGATGTGCTCGCGATCGTGGATCGCGGTCGCGTCGGGCGTCAGCAGGCAGGCGTCGCGGGCAAAGCACCCGGTTGCCGCATCGAGGTTGCCCGAACCGATCAGCTTGGGCAGGGCGAGGCAGGCGATGCGCGTAGGTGGCGCGGCGACGAGCGTGTCCGTTTTCATCTCAGCCTCCAGTGCGAATTCCCGTTGAACTAGCTAGCTATCACAGTAACCTGAGATATTGTGCTAGTCAACTGGCACACTATTTTGGTGGCTGGATCCTGCCGGAATCGCGAGGGGTTGCCCCCGTCTATGTTGTGAGTCGTGATCGATTCCCTGGTCGAACAGATCGAGGCGCGCTTTGGCGAGCTTGAGTCGCAGATGTCGGATCCCGCCGTGATCGGGGACCGGGAGCGCTACGCCGAGGTCGGCCGCGAGTATCGGGAGCTGCAGCCAGCACGGGAGCTGGCGGTCGAGTATCGCAAGCTGAAGGACGATCTCGACGGGGCACGGGAGCTGCTGGCGGAGGACGGCGACGATCCGGAGCTGCTGGCGATGGCGGAAGAGGCGCCGCCGCGGATCGAGGCGCTCGAAGAGGAGATTCGCCTGGCGATGGTCGAGCGCGACCCCAACGACTCGAAGAACGTCCTGGTCGAGATCAGGGCCGGCACCGGCGGCGACGAGGCGGCGCTCTTCGCCGGCGACCTCTACAAGATGCTGACCCGCTACGCCGAAGAGCGCGGCTTCTCCACCGAGCCGCTCTCGCAGTCCAGCGCCGAGGTCGGCGGCTTCAAGGAGGTCACCTTCGCGATCAAGGGCGAGGGTGCCTACTCGATCTTCAAGTACGAGGGCGGCACGCACCGGGTGCAGCGGGTGCCCGAGACCGAGTCGCAGGGGCGGATCCACACCTCGACCGCGACGGTGGCGGTCCTGCCGGAGGCCGAGGAGGTCGAGGTCGAGATCGACCAGGGTGACCTGCAGATCGACGTCTACCGCTCATCCGGTCCCGGCGGCCAGTCGGTCAACACCACTGATTCCGCCGTGCGGATCACTCACAAACCGAGTGGGATCGTCGTCTCGATGCAGGACGAGAAGTCACAGCTGCAGAACAAGGAGCGGGCGATGCGGGTGCTGCGGGCCCGGCTGTATGAGCGCGAACTGGCCGAGCAGCAGGCGAAGATCGCCTCCGAGCGCAAGGCGCAGGTCGGCAGCGGCGAGCGCTCCGAGAAGGTCCGCACCTACAACTTCCCCCAGGGCCGCGTCACCGACCACCGGATCAAGCACACCTCGCACAACCTCGATGGTGTGCTGGGTGGCGAACTGGCCGAGTTCACCGAGGCGCTTGCCGCCGAGGAGAAGCGCCAGCGCCTCGAGACCGCGGCAGTCGGATGACGCCTCATCCCTAGATGATTGGAGATGCGTTGCGCGCCGCTGTCGACGCGATGAAAGCGGCAGGGGTGGAAACACCAAGGCTGGACGCTGAACTGCTGTTGGCCGAGGCGACCGGTTGGCAGCGCGCCCGCTTGGCAGCGAACCCCGAGGAGGAGATCCCGCCGGCCGCCACACGGCGCTTTGCCGAGATGGTGCGCCGCCGCTTGCGCCGCGAGCCCGTTGCCTACATCCTCGGCAGGCAGGGTTTCCGCCACCTCGAGCTCGCCGTTGACCCCCGCGTGCTGATTCCGCGCCCCGAGACCGAGATGCTGGTCGAGCTCGCGCTCGAGTTGCGGCCGCGGTCCGTTCTCGACGTCGGCACCGGCTCTGGTGCCATTGCCCTGGCGATCGCCGCCGAGCTGCTCGACTGTACGGTCAGCGCCACTGACACCTCGGCGCCGGCACTCGCCGTCGCCCGTGACAACGCCGAGCGCCTCGGCCTCGCCGCGCGGGTCGAGTTCCACCAGGGAATGCTGCCACCGTCCGCTGAGGGATTTGACCTTGTCGTCGCGAATCTTCCCTATGTGGCCGAAGGGGACTGGCGAGAGCTGCAGCGCGAGGTGACCGAGTGGGAGCCGCGCGAGGCTCTGCTTGCCGGCCCCGACGGGCTTGATGCGGTGCGCGCCGCGGTTCCGGCTCTCGCCGGCGTTACCGACACCCTGGCGCTCGAGATCGGCGAGGGCCAGGTCGCTGCCGTCTCGGAGCTCCTCGCTGCGGCGGGCTTCGCCGCGAGTGAACCTCGCCCCGACCTGGCCGGTATTGCGCGTATTGTGATCGGCCGCAACGGGATCGCGCCTTGACTGTCACGGTCTCGATCGAGCGGGATGGCGCCGACAGCGCGCGAACAGGTCTAGAGCTCTGCATCGCGGCCGGTGGGGTCGCCGTCTTCCCTGCCGACGGTCTCTACGGCCTGGCTTGCGATCCGCTCAACCGGGCGGCGATCGAGCGGATCCACCGGATCAAGGGTCGCGACGACGGCAAACCCTCCGCCATTCTCTACTTCGCGCCGCTGGCGATGCGCGAGCTGGTCGAGAGCCTTGGCGATCGCACCCGGGCCGCGGTCGGGGCCCTGCTGCCGGGGCCGGTGACCCTGGTAGTGGCCAACCCCGAGCATCGTTATCCGCTCGCCTGCCGCGCGGATCCGGAGCGGTTGGGTTTGCGCCTGATCGACGGACCGCTGGCGGGAATGATGTGGCCCGTCTTCCAGACCTCGGCGAATCACAGCGGCGAGCCCGCTCCGGCGATCTTCGCCGACGTTCCCCGCAGCGTCCTCAGTGCCGTCGACGTCGCTATCGACGGGGGTACTCTGACTGGATCACCGTCGACCGTGATCGACGTGACCGCCCTCGACTCGAGCGGAGAGTGGACCGTTCTGCGCCAGGGCGGGATGCCGGCGGATGTGCTGCGGGAGCGCTTCGAGGCGATCTGAAGACTGTTCTAGTTGACTAGAACAGGCCGATCGCCTACTGTGTGATCTGATGGCACAGCGGACAGCAGCTCGCGAAGCCACGCCGTTTTCCACCGATCCAGCGGCTGAGCTGCCGGTCGGGGTTCAGCTCTCCTGGCGCCTGCGGGCGCTGATCGCGACCGGTCGCCTCGCGGCGGGGGAGCGCTTGCCGAGCTTCCGCCGTCTCGCCGAGTGGGGTGGGGTCAACGTCAACACCGTGCGCGCGGTGTACGCCGGCCTGGAGGAGTCCGGGCTCGTGGTCAGTCGCCAGGGCCAGGGTACCTTCGTCGCCGAGCGGATCGAGGCCTCGCCGGAGCTGGAGGAGATCGCCGCCGAGGCGCTGCGGCGGACGCTGGAGGCGGGCCTGGACCCGAGCGAGCTGATCGTCGTCACCGCTGCCTGCGCGAGCATGGGCGAAGCCGGTGAGGACAGCGAGGAGCTTCCGGGTTTCGCCGAGGAGAGCGAGGCGATCGAGGTTCGGCACGAGCTGCGCCGCCAGATCGCCCGGCTCGAGATCGAGCTGGCGGCCTATACGCGGGACCTTCCCGCCGACATGCCGACCGCGGCCCGATTCACCAAAGCTCACGTCGCCGGCGTCGAGGAGCTTGAGCAGACGCGCGACACCCTGATCGCCCAGCTCTCGGAGGCGCAGCGTGCCGCCGAGCTGCGGGCCAAGCAGGTGGGCGAGGCGCGAGCGCGGCGCAAAGCGCAGCTCGAGGGCGAGCAGGGCGAGGCACCTCCACGATCGGGCGGGGGCCCTCTCGGCAGGGCGATGAGCTGGTGGCAAGCCAAGTCCTGAGTCGGGCCTACACGCCCGCCAAGTCCGCCTTCGAGCAGGTGGGCGAGATGATGATCCTGACCGCTAAGACGGTGGTCTCGGCGATCCGGCCTCCTTACCCCTACGGCGAGGAGTTGGTCTGGCAGTTCCTCTTCGTGCTCAAGCTTTCCTGGTTCCCGCTGCTGATCTCGACTTTCGCCCTCTGCCTCGGTGCCCCGGGCCTGCAGGCGGCGGGCGTGCTCTCGCTGTTCGGCGCGCTCGACCGGCTCGGTGGCTTCTTCGTCCTCACCGCGATCCGCTGGATCGGCCCGCTGGTCACCGCCGTCGTCGTCGCCGGCGTCGCCGGCACGGCGATCACCGCCGACCTCGGTGCCCGCAAGATCCGCGAGGAGCTCGATGCCCTGCAGGTGCTGGGCGTCGACCCGGTCAAGAACCTGGTGGTGCCGCGCTTCCTCGCCCTGATGGTCGTCACTGCCCTGCTCGACATCTTCGCCATCCTCTTCGGCCTCAGCGCCGGCATCGCCGCTGAGCTGCTCTACCACCAGTCGCTCGGCGGCTTCTTCGCCACCCTCTTCTCCAACGCCTCGGTCACCGACATCTGGGGCTCGGTGCTGATGTGCACGATGTTCGGAGCGATCATCTCGGTGGTCTGCTCGTTCAAGGGGATGACCGCCTCGGGCGGGGCGGAGGGTGTCGGGCGCGCCGTCAATCAGGCCGTCGTCATTGCCCTGGTCGCGGTCTTCTTCTTCAACTACGTCTTCACGGCAGTCCTGCTTGCCACGAACCCCGAACTGCAGGCGATCCGATGATTGGCTGGCTCGACGTCCCGCGCGGCTGGCTTGACTCCTTCGGCGAGATCGCCCGCTTCGGCTCGCGCGTTGCCGGCCTGGTCTACAGCGGCCGTGTGCTGCGCTTCTTCGGCGAGAGCCTGCGCCAGTCGGGCATCCTGATCCTCGGCTCGGCGGTGATCATCTGGGCCTTCGTCTTCATCCTCGGCCTGCAGTGCGGCCTGCAGGGCGCCTACTTCAACCGCTCGATCGGTGCCCCCTCGCTGGCTGGGCTCTTCTCCGCCTACTGCGACCTGCGCGAGGGCCTGCCCTACGCCTTCGGCTACATCCTCTCGGCCAAGGTTGGCACGGGGATCGTGGCCGAGATCGGTGCAATGCGGATCTCCGACGAGATCGACGCGCTCGAGGTGATGGGCATCCCGCCCGTCACCTTCCTCTGCGCGACCCGCCTGCTTGGCGCCTGGATCGCGATCCCCTTCCTCTACCTGGTCGGGATCGGGGTGGCCTACTTCGCCAGTTACCTCGCGGTCGTCCAGCAGGTCGGCGACGTCTCCCAGGGTGGTTACCTGCTGATCTTCTGGATGTTCCAGGACCCCGTCGACCTCCTCTTCAGCCTGACCAAGGGGATGGTGATGGCGACCGCGATCGTGCTGGTCGGCTGCTATTACGGCTACACCGCGTCGGGTGGCCCGGTCGGGGTGGGCACCGCGACCGCCCAGTCGATGGTGGTCAACATCATCATCGTCCACATCATCGGCATGCTCGGCACCGTTGTCTTCTGGGGCTCGACCCCGCGAGCGCCAATCGGCGGCTGACTCAAAGCCGCCACCTTTTGCGCACCACTCGTGCGTCCGCGCCAGCAAGGATCTGGATGATCCCATGGTGCCGACAAACACAGGCACGCTGACCGATTTCATCTCGGGAGCGGCCGGAGTCGTCGTGGTGCTCAGTGGAGTGTTCGCCGGCATTGCGAGGGCGTATGCGGTTCTCACCGGCGCGGAGCCGAACGAGATTGAGCGCGCAACCGCCGTCGGATTCATCGTCGGGGCCGTGCTTGCCGTTGCCCTTCTTGCGGGCGAGCTAGCATCATGAGCGTGCTTCGTTCTTGGATCCCCTCAGTGCTCGTGATGGCGGTCGCCATTGCCCTGCTCGATCTCGCGCTCAACCGTTTGAATGCGGGTCCGGAACTCTTCATTGGCGCGATAACCGCTTTCGCGATCGTCGGCGGCTGTTATGTCGGCCATCGTGTTGTCGCCGAAGGTCAGGACAGCCGACTCGACGGCGGCGAGCCTCGAAGAACCCACAAGGTGTCTTGGTAGCGACCGCCTCCCGGTGCGGCTAGCAGCCGTCGTTGCCGCGGAAGGGTAGGTGGACGAGGCGGTGTGAGCTGTTGTCGTTCTCGTTCGATTCGTAGAGCAGGCCCGCCGGGTCGACCGTCATCACAAAGGCAAAGCAGCCGCGCAGGCCGCTGACGTTGATCCACTGCTTGTCGTAGTCGGCGGGGTAGATGTCCGACCAGCCGACCGAGGTGCCGAGCGTGTCGTGGTGAATGTAGGGGTCCTGGTTGCAGCCGGGGTAGTGTCGGCTCCGTGGCGAGCGCTTGCCGGGGCGGGTGCGCTCGAGATCGCGCAGGCAGTAGTTGAGCTTCGGCCCGACCCGGACGCGGTGCAGGAGCCGGTGGCGGCCGTCGACCGACCAGAGCTCGAAGCGAGCGAGCTGGTGGACCTTCCAATAGGAGCCGCCGAAGTAGGCGCCGACCGAGGTGAAGCGCAGGGTCGCCTTGGTCGGCACGGTGATGCGGCCGCCGCCGACCCGGTAGATCCGCTGGCGCACGCGCATCGTGCGCCAGCCGTTGCGAGTGCCGTGCAGCTCCATCGGGCCGCGGCCGCGGCTGCGCACGTCGCTTGTCGCGTGCAACCGCGTGCGGTCGCCGGCATGGTCGACGTAGAGTTCGTGCGGCGGCGCGATGCGCAGGTTCGGGCAGAGCAGCACCTTCGCTTCCGGGCCCTCGCAGGGGTTCTCGCCAAGCGGGGTGATCGCCAGAGCGGGGGAGACGCCGAGCAGGACCGGCAGCAGGGAGATCGTGAGGGCGAGAAGGGTGCGCTTCGGCTTCACTTGGCGACATCTATACCCGCTTCCGCTATCGGCGGGCGTTGCTATCGTCGCTGCTCTGATGAGCGAGTTGCCGGAGAACTTCCAGACCGCCCCGCTGGGCGAGGTCGACCCCGAGATCGCCGCGGTGCTCGAGGCCGAGCTGCGGCGCCAGCAGGGCACGCTGGAGATGATCGCCTCGGAGAACTTCGTGCCCCAGGCGGTGCTCGACGCGGTCGGCTCGGTGCTGACCAACAAGTACGCCGAGGGCTACCCGGGGCGGCGCTACTACGGCGGCTGCGAGGAGGTCGACGTCGCCGAGCAGCTGGCGATCGACCGCGCCAAGGCGCTCTTCGACGCCGAGCACGCCAACGTCCAGGCCCACTCCGGCGCGCAGGCCAACAACGCCGTCTACATGGCGCTGCTCGAACCAGGGGACACCTTCCTCGGCCTCGCGCTCGACCACGGCGGCCACCTCAGTCATGGGATGAAGATCAACGTCTCCGGCACGCTCTACAACCCGGTCCCCTACCACGTCCGCAAAGACGATCTGCTGGTCGACATGGACGAGGTCGCCGCGCTTGCCGAGGAGCACAAGCCGAAGCTGATCGTCGCCGGCTGGTCGGCCTACCCGCGCCAGCTCGACTTCGCCGCCTTCCGGCGAATCGCCGACTCGGTCGGGGCCAAGCTGATGGTCGACATGGCCCACTTCGCCGGCCTCGTCGCCGCCGGCGAGCACCCCAACCCGGTGCCGCACGCCGACGTCGTCACGACGACGATCCACAAGACTCTCTGCGGCCCGCGCAGCGGCATGATCCTCTGCAAAGAGGAGCAGGCGAAGGCAATCGACAAAGCCGTCTTTCCCGGCCAGCAGGGCGGGCCGCTGATGCACACGGTTGCCGCCAAGGCAGTCGCCCTGCACATCGCCGCCAGCGAGCCGTTCCGGGCGCGCCAGCGCCAGACGATCGCCAACGCCAAGGCATTCGCGGCCGGGCTGGAAGACGGAGGGGTCCCGGTCCTCACCGGCGGCACCGATGTGCACCTCGTCCTCGTCGATCTCACCCCGACCGGCCTCGACGGCCAGACAGCGGAGGACCGCCTCGACGCGGTTGGCATCACCGTCAACCGCAACGCGATCCCCTTCGACCCGCGGCCGCCGATGAACCCCTCGGGCCTTCGCATCGGCACCCCGGCACTGACCACCCGCGGCATGGTCGAGGAGGACATGACCGAGATCGCCGGCGTGATCGCCACGGCGCTCTCGGACGACTTCGAGGCTCAGAAGGACGCGCTCGGGGAGCGCACCCGCGCCCTGATGGAGCGCTACCCGCTTTACCCGCAGCTCTCGCCGGCCTCCGTCTGAGCAAATAGGGTCGCCGGATGCTGGTCTGGGTCGATTGCACGGCTGCCGCGCACCCGCTCGTCCTGCGTCCGTTGATCGAGCGCTTTGAAGCTAGGGGGGACGAGGTTCTCGTCACCGCGCGCGAGTACGGCCAGACGCTGGGGATCCTCGACCGGCTCGGCATCCCCTACACCGCCGTCGGCAGTCACGGTGGCGCCTCGGCGCTCGGCAAGGGCAGGGCGCTGGCCGGGCGCTCGGCGCGGCTGGCGCGGCTGGTCTGGCAGCGGCGGCCGCAGCTGGCGCTCGCCCACGGCTCGGTCGATCTCGCCGTCGTCTCCTCGCTCTACCTCATCCCCTCGGCGCAGATGCAGGACTACGAGTTCGCCGGTTGGCAGCGCCAGATCGCCTTTCGGGCGGCGCGCAAAGTGCTGATGCCGGATTCAATCCCGCTGGAGCGGCTGAAGAAGATCGGCGCCAAGGAGCGCAAGCTGGTCCGCTACCCGGGGCTGAAGGAGGAGTACTACCTGGCCGACTTCAGTCCGGATGCCGGCGTCCTCGACGACCTCGGGCTCGATCGCGAGAAGGTGCTGGTCGTTGTGCGGCCGCCGCCGGAGACCTCCGAGTACCACGCCCGCAACGACGTCTACGGCGAGGCGATTCGTCACCTGGCCAACTCGCCGGAGGTGCAGGCCGTTGTGATCCCCCGCACCGAGCGCCAGGGAGCGGAGGTGCGGGCGATGGTGGCCGCCAACCTGATCGTGCCCGAGCGGGCAATTGACGCCCAGAGCCTGATCGCCTACGCCGACCTAGTGGTCAGCGCGGGGGGGACGATGAACCGCGAGGCGGTGGCGCTGGGCACGCCGGTCTTCACCACCTTCGCCGGGCGCATGGGCGGTGTCGACGAGGACCTGATCGCGGCGGGACGCCTGCGAGTACTCGCCGATCCCGCCGAGCTGCCGCTGCGAAAGCGCCAGTCCCCGGTTGGGGTCCTCAATCCGCGCGATCCCGAGCTGCTGGTCGAGGGCGTGCTCGGCGCTGTCGCGGGCGTCGAGTAGCCTGAGCGCGCCCGCCTCCACCGGGCATCCGCGACATGACAGCGACCACTGACGCCGTCTTCGCTTTTCTCATCGCGGCCGCGATCGCCTGGCTGCTGGTTCCCTACGCCGAGCGGCTCGCCTTTCGCCTCGGCGCCATCGACATGCCGAAGGAACGCGGTTTGCACGACAAACCGATGCCGCGGCTCTCCGGCCTGGCGATCTTCGCCGGGATCGAGGTGGCGGGCTGGATCTGGCTGCCGGGCGACGGCGAAAGCCACGCGATCCTGCTCGGCGCGGCGGCGATCGCCGCGGTGGGGGTGGCCGACGACATATGGGAAGTGCCGGCGCTGCCGAAGCTGCTCGGCCAGATCGGCGCGGCGCTGATTCCGGTGGCCGGCGGCGTCCGGGTCGAGAACCTCACGCTGCCTTTTGTCGGTGGCTTCGAGCTGGGCTGGCTTGCTTGGCCACTGACCGTGCTCGGAATCGTCGCCGTAGTCAACGTGATCAACTTCATCGACGGCGTCGACGGACTGGCGGCGGGCGTCTGCGTGATCTCGGCGATCGCCCTCGCTGTTATCGCGCTCTCGCTCGACCGCAATGCCGCCGGCGTACTGGCGGCGCTGACCGCCGGCGGTGCGCTCGGCTTCCTCCGCCACGGCTTCCCGCCCGCCTCGAGCTTCATGGGCGACACCGGCTCCAACCTGCTTGGCTACCTGCTGGCGACCGCTTCGGTGCAGGGAGCGCTGAAGACCAACGCCGTCGTCGCCCTTGTCTTCCCCCTGGTCGTGCTGGCGGTGCCGATCCTCGACACCGGCTTCGTCGTCGCCAAGCGGCTCAAGTACCGCCAGCCGATCTACCAGGCCGACACCTGGCACTTCCACCACCGCATGGCCAACATAGGTTTCTCGCAGCGGCGCACGCTGGCCTATCTCTACGGCTGGACCCTGGCCTTGGCGGCGCTTGCCCTCGCCCTGCGCTTCGTCCCCTACAGCGACAATCACGGCCACTTCAACGCGATCTGGACCGCGGTGATGGTCGCCTTCGGCCTGCTCGCCATCGCCACCAGCGTCTACCTCGTTTACGTGCTCGAGATCCTCAAGCTGCGCCGCGGCCGGCTCAATCCGGAAACGGGTGAGATCGAAGCGATAACGCTGGAGGAGGCGGAGGAGAGCCGCCGGGAGACTTAGTAACAGGTTGTAACAAGCCTCACGAACTGGCTCTAGAAAGCGGATCGTCGGCCCTTTCGGATATAGTCGCTCGTCCGCCCGCCTTCAACAGAGACGGGCGAATTTTATGTCTCCTCCCAAGTACGTCGACCTTTTGGTCCTTGCCGCCGCCCTCGCCGTGTTTTTGCTCGGCAGCCTGCCGATGCTCGGATTTGCCGCTGGTGCGGGGGTTTGGCTCGTTCAGCGCGGCATCCAGATCCTCGCCGAGCGCCTCGCCAACAAGGAACTGGCCGCCGGCAACCGCCAGCGGGCGATGGCGACCGTTGGCGTCTCCACCCTTGGTCGCGTCGGGCTGATGGCGATCGCGGTGCTGCTCGCGGGCATTGTCGAACGCGAGGCCGGGCTCACCTCCGCGATCCTCGTCCTCGTCCTCTTTACCGTCTCCTTCGCCGCCCAGGGAATCGCCCACCTCTTCGATGAAGGGCCGGAGGTGCGTAAGGCATGAAGACCAAGACCAAGGTTTTCATCGGGCTCGGCGTTTACTTCGGCATCGCGATCCTGATGCTGCTGATCTTCGGTAGCAGCGGCAAAAACGAAGCCTTCCAGCCCCAGAACGAGTTCAAGCTCGAACCGTGGATCACGCTCGAACTGGGCGGCATCGACCTCAGCATCAACAAGGCCGTGCTCTATCTGGTCCTCGCCAGCGCCCTGACGATCTTCGTCATGGTCTGGATCTCGCGCCGCATGCAGCAGAAACCGAACCGCGTGCAGACCGCGATCGAGGTCGCCTATGACCTGACCAAGAACAACATCACCGGCGGCAACCTCGATGCGGCGACGGCAACCCGCTGGTTCCCTTTCCTCGCCGCGCTCTTCTTCTGGATCTGGTTCTCCAACATGATCGGCTTCCTGCCGCTGCCGACCAACACCGAGCACACCGTCAGCGTCTTCGGGCTCGAAATCCCCTCCTTCGCGATCTACGCGGCCACCGCCAACCTCTCGATCCCGCTGGTGCTAACCCTGGTGGTCTGGATCTCCTACCACGTCGAAGGCATCCGGGCCAAGGGCCTCTTCAAGTACCTGGCCAGCTGGCTGCCGCCGGGGCTCGAGGACATGAACCCGCTGGCCAAGGGCTTCATCTTCGTCATCGAGGCGATCTCGCATTTCGCCCGCCTGATCTCGCTCTCCGTGCGACTCTTCGCCAACATCCTCGCCGGCCACCTGCTGCTGCTCTTCATGGGCGGCGGGCTCGCCGTCCTGCTCGGCATCGCCGCGCTCGGCGCCCTCACCTTCCCCCTCGCCTTCTTCTTCTTCATCCTCGAGGTCGGCCTTATCGCCACCCTGCAGGCCTTCATCTTCTCGACCCTTACCGCTATCTACCTCGGCGGAGCCACCTCCGCCAGCCATTAGAAAAGGAGCGCTACCTCAAATGGACCTGTCCCCAGTTTCCGCCGCGATCTCAGACGAAGGGATCGAAGCCGCCGGCAAGGCGATCGCCCTCGGCGTCGGAGCCGGCCTTGGTTCAATCGGCGCCGGCATCGGCATCGGCATCATCTTCGGCAAGGAGATCGAGTCGGTTGCCCGCCAGCCCGAGATGAAAGACGAGCTGCAGAGCATCCGCTGGCTCGGCTTCGCGCTTACCGAGGCCGTGGCCTTCTACACCTTCATCTTCGGCCTGATCGCCTTCTTCCTCTAGATCGATGATCGGGGTTCTCGGCTACATATCCGCGCTTCCGCTTGCCGCTGAGAGCGGCGGCGAGGAAGGCGGCAGCTTCCTGGTCTCACCGGGCCTCGGCCTGATGATCTGGACGCTGGTCCTCTTCCTCTTCACGATGTGGGTGTTGAGCAAGGTCGCCTTTCCGAAGATCCAGGAGGCGCTCGACAAGCGGGCGAAGACGATCAGCGAGTCGATCGAGGCTGCTGAAAGGCAGCGCAAAGAGTCCGACGAGCTGCTGGCCGAGTACCGCGAGCGCCTCAACGAGGCTCGCGAGCAGGCCGACGACATCATGGCCCGCGCCCGCAAGGCGGCAGAGACGGCCGAATCGGAGGCCACCACGGCGGGCAAGGAGAAGCGCGAGGAGCTTGTCGCGGCGGCGAAGCGCGACATCGAAGCCGAGACCCGGCGCTCGCTCGACCAAATCCGCAAAGAGGTCGCCGACCTCACCGTGCTGGCGACCGAGAAGGTCACCCGCAAGGCGCTCAGCGAGGACGACCAGCGTCGCCTGGTCGAGGAGGCGCTTAGCGAGGTTGATTTCACCGCCCTCTCCGGCGCGGAGGAGTCGCGCAACTAATGCAGGAAGCGGCTCGCGTATATGCCGAGGCCCTCTTTGATGTGGCCAAGGACAAGGGCAAGCTCGACGCCGTGCGCGACGAACTGGCCCAGTTCGTCGATGCGGTTGAAGGCAACCGCGAGCTGCAGGTCTTCTTCTTCAGCCCCTACTTCTCCTCGGCCGAGAAGGTGGCGGGCCTGAAGCGCGCCGTCAGCGACGCCGATGCGGAGCTGGTCAACTTCCTCGAGCTGTTGATCGAGAAGCAGCGAATGCCGGAGATCTTCCGCATCCGCCGCCAGCTCGACGAGCTCTGGAAGCAGGAGAACCGACGCATCGACGTGACCGTCACCAGCGCGGTCACGCTGGAGCCGTCGGTGGTCGAGAAGGTGGGCGAGGAGATCGAGCGCCAGACTGGCCAGAAGGTCGAGCTGTCCAGTCGCGTCGACGCCGAGATCCTCGGCGGCATCGTCCTGCAGGTCGGCAACAAGGTGCTCGACGCGAGCATCCGCAGTCGCTTGGAGAAACTTCGAAAGAGCGTCGCTCAAGCGGCGTAAGGAGGCGTAGAGCACCCCAATGGACATCAAGCCCGACGAGATCGCAAGCATCCTCCGCGAGAGGATCGAGGGACTAGACACGGAATCCGCCGACCTTGCCGAGGTCGGCACCGTGCTCTCCGTCGCCGACGGCATCGCCCGTATTCACGGCCTCGACAACTGCATGGCGCTGGAGATGCTGGACCTGCCGCACGGCGTCACCGGCCTCGCGCTCAACCTCGAGGAGGACAACGTCGGCGCCGTTCTCTTCGGCGAGTGGGACAAGGTCGTCGAGGGCGACACGGTCAAGCGCACCGGCCACCTGCTGCGGATCCCGGTCGGCGACGAGCTGCTTGGCCGCATGGTCGACCCGCTCGGCCGCCCGCTCGACGATGCCGGCGAGGTCGCAACCACGCAGACCCGTCCCGCCGAGTTCAAGGCCCCGGGCGTGGTCCAGCGCCAGCCGGTGACTGAACCAGTACAGACCGGGCTGATGTCGATCGACGGCATGATCCCGATCGGCCGCGGCCAGCGAGAGCTGATCATCGGCGACCGCCAGACCGGCAAGACCGCGATCGCAATCGACACGATCATCAACAACCGCGACAAGGACATGGTCTGCATCTACGTCGCGATCGGCCAGAAGATGTCGACCGTCGTCCAGCTCAAGCAGGTGCTGGAGGAGAACGGCGCGATGGAGAACACGATCATCGTCGCCGCTCCCGCCGATGAGGCGGCGCCGATCAAGTTCATCGCCCCCTACGCGGGCTGTGCGATGGGCGAGCACTTTCTCTATAACGGCAAGGCCGCGCTCTGCGTCTACGACGACCTCACCAAGCACGCCTACGCCTACCGCCAGATGTCGCTGCTGCTGCGGCGCCCGCCCGGTCGCGAGGCTTACCCCGGCGACGTTTTCTACCTGCACTCACGCCTCTTGGAGCGGGCGGTCAAGCTCAACGACGACCTCGGCGGTGGCTCGCTGACGGCGCTGCCGATCATCGAGACCCAGGCCTCCGACGTCTCCGCCTACATCCCGACCAACGTGATCTCGATCACCGACGGTCAGATCTTCCTCGAGTCGGATCTCTTCTACTCGGGCGTACGCCCGGCGATCAACGTCGGCATCTCGGTCTCGCGGGTGGGCGGCAACGCGCAGACCAAGGCGATGAAGAAGGTCGCCGGCAAGCTGCGCCTCGACCTCTCCCAGTACCGCGACCTCGAGGCCTTCGCCCAGTTCGGCTCCGAGCTCGATCCCGAGACGCAGAAGACGCTGAACCGCGGTGAACGGCTGGTCGAGCTGCTCAAGCAGAAGGAGCGCGAGCCGCTCGAGGTCGCTGACCAGGTCGCCGCGATCTACTCCGGCACCGGCGGCTACCTCGACCGGATCGCCACCGAGCGCGTCGGCGAGTTCCTCGGCGACCTGAAGATCCGCCTGCACGCTGAGAAGGCTGACTTGCTGAAGCGGATCAGCGACAGCGGCAAGCTCGAGGAGGCCGACGAGGAGGAGCTGGGCAAGGCGATCGGCGAGTTCGTCGACGACTTCGGTGCTGATTTCGACGAGCACGGCGATCCGATCGAGAAGGGCGAGTCGGACCGGATCAAGTCCGAGGAGGAGCGCGCTAAGCCCTCCCGCAGCGCCGAAGCTGAGGCCGAGGAGACCGAGAAGGAGGCGACGCCGGCGTAGCTTGCAGCTGACGCCGGTACCCGCCCATGGCCACTCAGAAGGACGTCAAGAATCGCATCGCGTCGATCAAGAACATCAACAAGATCACGCGGGCGATGGAGATGGTTGCCGCGGCGCGCCTGCGCCGGGCCGAGCAGCGGATCGACCAGATGCGCCCGTACGCGCAGTCGATGCGCAAGCTCACCCGCCGCGCCGCCGAGCAGGCGGGCGGCGTCTCGCGCGTTCCGGTGCTCGAAGAACACGCCGAGGAGAAGCGCGTCGGCATCGTCCTCGTCACCGGTGACCGCGGCCTGGCTGGCGCCTTCAACACCAACATCATTCGCGACGGCCTGCGCCTGCGCGACGAGCTGCGCGGCGAAGGCAAGGAAGTCGTCTTCTCGGCCGTCGGCCGCAAGGGCGTCTCGGCGCTGACCTTTCGCAAAGAGGAGCCCCAGTCTTCCTACGTCGGCTTCACCGATCGTCCCGCTTTCGCCAACGCGCGGGAGATTGGCGAGGAGCTGACCGCCCTCTACGTCGACAATGAGCTCGACCGCGTCGAGATGGTCTACAACCGCTATGTCTCGCCGCTGACCCAGCACGTCTGGCGGCAGACGCTCCTGCCCCTGCAGCAGGCCGACGTGATCGGCGAGGGGATTGAGGCGGAGGAAGAGGAGGGCGAGGAGACCGAGATCGAGAAGGCGCACCGTCAATCGCTCTGGGTCTATGAGCCCGAAGCCGAGGAGCTGCTCGCCCGACTGATTCCCGAGTACGTGAACATCTCCGTCTACCGGGCGCTGCTCGAGTCCGCCGCGTCCGAGCTGGGGGCGCGGATGACCGCGATGCGCAGCGCCGCGGAGAACGCTGAAGAAATGATGGGCGACCTGACCCTGGAGATGAACCGGGTCAGGCAGGCCGAGATCACCCAGGAGATCCTCGAGGTTGTCGCCGGCGCCGAGGCGCTTGGATAAAGCTGAGAATCGAGAAAAGGAACCAATGTCTGAGAGCAACGGAGCAAACGTAGGGCGAGTCGAGCAGGTGACCGGCGTCGTCGTCGACGCGGTCTTCCCGGACAAGCTGCCGGAGATCTACTCGGCGGTGAAGATCCAGATGTCCGGCGACGCCGACAACGAGGCGACCGAACTCGTCTGCGAGGTGCAGCAGCACCTCGGCGACGACCGGGTCCGCACCGTGGCGATGGACGCCACCGACGGCCTGCAGCGCGGCGACAAGGTGATCGACACCGGTGGCCCGATCTCGGTTCCGGTCGGCGACGCCACCCTGGGCCGCATCTTCAACCTGCTCGGCGAGCCGATCGACCTCGGCGAGCCGGTTGAGACCGAGGAGCGCTGGCCGATCCACCGCTCCGCGCCCGCGGCCTCCGACCTCGCTCCGACCCAGGAGATCCTCGAGACCGGGATCAAGGTCATCGACCTGCTCGCGCCTTACGCCAAGGGCGGCAAGGTCGGGCTCTTCGGCGGCGCCGGCGTCGGCAAGACCGTCCTGATCCAGGAGCTGATCCGCTCGATCGGTGAAGAGCACGAAGGCCTCTCGGCCTTCTGTGGCGTCGGCGAGCGCTCGCGCGAGGGCAACGACCTCTGGCTCGAGATGAAGGAGTCCGGCGTCATCGACAAGACGATGCTGGTCTTCGGCCAGATGAACGAGCCCCCCGGAGCCCGCCTCCGCGTCGCGCTCTCCGGCCTGACGATGGCCGAATACTTCCGCGAGCAGGGCGGCCAGGACGTGCTGCTCTTCATCGACAACATCTTCCGCTTCGTCCAGGCGGGCTCCGAGGTCTCGGCCCTGCTCGGCCGCATGCCCTCGGCCGTCGGCTACCAGCCGACGCTGGAGACCGAGATGGGCGAACTGCAGGAGCGGATCACTTCGACCGAGCGTGGCTCGGTGACCTCGGTGCAGGCGATCTACGTCCCCGCCGACGACCTCACCGACCCGGCTCCGGCCTCGGTGTTCGCCCACCTCAACGCGACCACGACGCTCTCGCGCTCGATCTCGGAGAAGGGGATCTATCCGGCGGTCGATCCGCTCGACTCGACCTCGACGATCCTCAAGCCCGACGTCGTCGGCGAGGAGCACTACCGCACCGCGACCGAGGTCCAGGAGGTGCTGCAGCGCTACAAGGAGCTGCAGGACATCATCGCCATCCTTGGCATCGACGAGCTCTCCGACGAGGACAAGCAGACGGTCTCGCGCGCCCGCAAGATCGAGCGCTTCCTCTCGCAGCCGTTCTTCGTCGCCGAGCAGTTCACCGGACGCAGCGGCGAGTACGTGCCGGTGGGCGAGACGGTGCGCGGCTTCCGCGAGATCCTCGACGGCGAGCACGACGACCTCTCCGAGGGCGCCTTCTACATGAAGGGCGGCATCGACCAGGTGACAGAGGGCGCTGCGGCGGCTGCGGCCTAGGTAAAGACGCATGGCTGCCGAGCACATGGTCGACGTCGAAGTCCTCACCCCGGAGGGGGAGGTCTTCAACGGCGAAGTGCGCCAGGTCTCGACCCGCACCGCGGTCGGTGAGCTGGGCATCCTCGCCAACCACGCGCCCCTGCTGGCCTCATTGGAGCCCACCGAGCTGCGCCTCCACGTCTCCGACTCGGAGACTAAGCGCTACGCCCAGGCCCACGGCTGGCTTCAGGTCTTCGGCAACCACGCCAAGCTGCTGGTCGAGGAAGCCCTCGACCCCGAGCAGCTCGACGCCGGCAAGCTCAAAGAGCAGCTCGCCGATGCCGAACAGCGGCTCTCGGAGTCCGAGGAGGGCAGCGGCCAGTATGCGCGGGCCGAGAAGGACCGCGACCGGGCCGAAGCGTTCCTCTCAATCGCCGAGGGGTAAGTTTCCAGCGTGAGGTGAGCCTTCGGCGTGTTCCGGGGGGCCGGTGTGTTCATGGGCCGGGGGGCTCGCCGGCGGCGCTCCCGTCGCCGGGGGCCCCGTTTCGTGAGGCGGGTTCGCAGCCGGCGACTGTTCGTCCGCGCGGCCTCCTGACGCCGGCGGATGGTCACCGTTGGGCGATGCGGCCGCAGGGGTTGGCTTCTGGACGGGCGGGGTGGAGGCGGATGGGGGCGAAGCAAGCGAAGGCGAGACAGCTGGGGGGGAGGCAGCCGGGGTCGGCGGCTGCACCGCGGCATCGAGCCCGTTGCCGGCGGGCCCATGCCCAGGTTCCGCCGTGGGCTGCCGGACATGAGACCCGCGCCGCACGCCGGGGTCCGAGGCGGCGGAGGTCTTTATCCGACGCGGGGCCCGAGAGCGGGGCAGATTCGGCGCTGACCGGGACGGTGCCTCCGCCCGCCGCTCGGTCACCGGGCCCTCCCGCGGGGGTCGCACCAGCGGGCTCAACTCCGAAGCGCCTGCCGTGAGCAGCGCCACCCATGCGATCGCCGCGGCGCCGCTGAGCCCCAGGGCGCGCAGGGGCGTTGGGCGGGGGAGCACCGCGGGTACCTGGGGGAGCCCGCTGCCGCCCAGGCGAACGGAGATGTCGGCGAGCTTCGCAGTGACCAGGACAACCATCAGGAGAGCAGAGGTGATGCCGATCAAGGTCACCGGGATTACCGTGTCGGAAAGCGCTGAAGGAGGGTCTCCCACTCCGGCCGTCGCCAGGGCGACGTAGGCGAGGCGCAGCGAGAGATCGATCGCGGCAACCATCAATGTCGCCTGAGCGAACTGGCGGCCAGCGATCCCCCAGTCGCCGGGGCGGCTCTGGCCTCTCAAAGTCCGCCATAGCTCGCGGAACGGTGCCAAGAGCGCCGAAAAGATGAAGAAGAGACCGCCGAGCCCGAGACCTGGCAGACCAGCGGACACGTCAGTGGCCCTTCTCGTAGACGAGGAGGGACCGGCCCGCGATCAGCTCATTCCAGAGCGCACGAAGCATGAAGGCGCCATTGACGATGCGCAAAACGAAGAAGCTCGGCAGCGAAGCGAGGGCGCGCCGGACCTCCCTTCGTTCGGCTGCTTGCCAGAGAACCGGCACCATCACCACCGGCGCGTCGATCAGATAAGCGAGAAGGACCAGCGGATCGATCGCTATCGCCAGGACCGGAATGAGGACCAGATAGGCAAGGGAGGCCAGGACCGCATCCCAAAAGGCGACGGCGACGATGGATCGCAGGTAGCCCAGCCGCAGCAGCGAACGCTTGTGCAGGCGAACGTTCTGGATAAAGCCGTGCGACCAGCGTCGCAACTGGGTGCTCATAAAGCCGAAGTTGTGTGGCTCGATCGGATAGGAGAGCGCTGCGGGAAGGAAGCGAACCTTCTTCCCGGCCTCGTACATCGTCCAGGTCAGGTCCATGTCCTCGGCCATCGTCCTGGTCGACCAGCCGCCCAGGGCCCGCAGCTCCTCAGTCCGGTAGATCGAGAAGCAGCCCGAGGAAATAAGCGGCTTGCCGAACTGGTCCTGAACACGCTTGAAGAAGCTGAAGGCCAGCAAGTACTCTACGTAGCGGCCTCGCTCCCAGAGGGTCCGGACGTAACGGGGGAGCACCGAGCCGCAGGCGGCGCTCACTTCCGGGTCGGCGAAGGCGGGGAGCAGAAGCTCGATCGCATCTGGGGCAAGGGTCGTATCGGCGTCGAGCGCCATCACCATCTCGGTGCGGACGCTGTCGAGGGCAAAACTCTGCGCGCCCGCCTTCGAACCCGTGTTCTGCGGGGGGCGGAGCACCCGAACGCCGAGCGCCGAGGCGATCTCGGCTGTCGCGTCCGTGGAGCAGTCATCGATGGCGATGATCTCCTGCGGAACGATCGTCTGTAGTTGCAGCGAACGGATCGCATCGGCGATCGAATCCGCCTCGTTGTAGGCAGGAATCATCACCGTCAGCGCCTTCGTTGGGTTCTGACTCATTTGATCTTTTGCTGCCAAGGTCGGAGTTGGAACGGCAAGAGATCCAGGAAGTCAGGGCAATGCGTTCCCGCCCGATCGCGACTCCAGGCGCCGAGACTGGTCCCGGCGGCGATTCTGCGGTTCAAATACCGTCCGTCCATGGACGCGCGAAGCCAACGACCGGCAGCTCGGACGAGCGACGAGCTGGTTGCCCTGGTCTCGCGGCTGGTTGGCTATGAGACATCTTCGCCAGAGGCGGTTCTGGAAGCTGCCGGCTTCATCAAAAGCTGGCTCGAGGCGCGCGGAATCGAGACTTCGAGCGAGGAGGTCCGGGGGCTACCCGTGCTCTGCGCCGAGGTCGGCCCCGAGGACGCGCCGACCGTGGTCTTGCACGGACACATCGACGTCGTGCCAGGCCAGCCGGGGCAGTTCGAGGCCCGGGTCGAGGGGGATCGGCTCTACGGCCGTGGCGCCTACGACATGAAGGGCGGCCTGGCCGCGATGCTGCTGACGATGGCGGCGATGCGGGATCAGGACGAGGTGCGGGTGCGGTTGGGGATCGTTGGGGACGAGGAGTCCGAGGAGGAAGTCGAACGCGGCTCCGATCATCTGGTCGACAGCGGCTTCCTGGGGGACTTCGCGATCACGGGCGAGCCGACCGATCTGCACATCGGGGTCGAGGCCAAGGGGGTGCTGGCTCTGCGGGTGACGGTCGAGGGGACCGCGGCCCACGGGGCGACGCCCTGGCTGGGCGAAAACGCGGTTTTGAGGGCGATCGACGTTTTCCGCAGTATCGAGTCGCTACCGTTCGCACGGCACTCCTCGGAGCTCTTCGATCGCCCCTCGATCAACCTCGGCCGGATCTCGGGCGGCGACGCGCTCAACAAGGTGCCCGACCGATGCGCGATCGACGTCGACATTCGCTACCTGCCCGATCAGGATCCTGCCGTCCTGCTGGAGCAGGTGGAGGGGATACCCGCGGCCGAGGTCGAGCAGCTCTTCACCCGACCGCCGGCGGTCGTCGATCGCGAGCTGCCCTTCGTTCTCGCCCTTTGCGAGGCGGCGAGATCGCACCACAACGGCCAGCCGATGAGCGTCGGGCGGGACGGGGCCTCCGATGCGGTCTCCTTCCTGCGCGTCGGTGTGCCGGCGGTCGAGTTCGGCCCGGTCGGGGAAGGGCACCACGGACCGGAGGAGTGGGTCTCGGTCTCCTCGCTGCATACCTACCGGCAGACCCTCGACACCTTCCTGCGCTCGCTTCCCACCCGTCTCGCCGCCGCTTGAGGGACAGTGGCTGAGTCGGGCCTGAGCAAGCCGCCGCCCTCGGGCGACCACGAGCCGGCGCCGAAGCCGAAGCGCTTCTGGTGGCGCTTCAGCCTGGCCTCAGTAGTGATCGTTGTTGCCGTCGCCGCGGCGACGGCGGCCAGCATCCTGCTCTACATCGGCAGCATCGCCACGGCGCTCTCACACCACAACGTCTACAACGCCAAACTGCACCGCTACCTCTCCCAGGTCAACGGCGGCGAGCCCGAGAACATCCTCATCCTCGGCTCTGACAAGCGCGCCAACCTGGCCGAAGACCCGGGCCGCTCCGACACGACGATCCTGCTGCGCCTTGACCCCGACCGCGAAGCAATCGCGGTGATGTCGATCCCGCGCGACCTCAAGGTCGAAATCCCCGGTTTCGGCACGGAAAAGTTCAACGCCGCCTACACCGACGGCGGGCCGAAGCTGACCCTGCAGGTGGTCAAGGAACTGACCGGCTTGCAGATCAACCACGTCGTCAACGTCGACTTCCTCGGCTTCGTCCGCGCCGTCGACGCGATCGGCTGCGTCTACACCGATGTCGACCGCCGCTACTACCACTCCAACGTTGGCGTGCCGCCCTCCGAACAGTATTCGGAAATCAACATCAAGCCGGGCTATCAGCTGCTCTGCGGCAAGAAGGCGCTGCAGTACGTGCGCTATCGCCACACCGACACCGACATCGTCCGCTCGGCCCGCCAGCAGGACTTCATCAGCTCGGCGCGTGAGCGGGTGCCGATCTCCAAGCTCGTGCTCGGCTCGAACGACCTGGTTGACATCTTCACCAAGTACACGACCTCCGACATCAGCGACACGGAGACGATGCTGCAGGTGCTGAAGCTCTTCGTTGCCTCGCGCAATGCAGCAATCAAGGAGGTCCACTTCCCGGCCGAACTAGGACCCAGCTATGTCTACGCCTCTCCCGAAGCGATCCACGAAGCCGTCGACAAGTTCCTCGGCATCGAAGCGAGCGCCGGTCCGCTGGGCGAACTCGACGAAGGCCGCAACGAAAACGACAAGTCGGGCAAGAAGAAGCGCAAGCACCACAAGGCGCCGAAGCCGCACATCGCCGGGCCGAAGCCGCCTGGAAGCGACGGGCTGGTGCCGAATCGCGAAGCCGGCGAACTGGAGGCGAAGAGCGTCACGCAGAAGGTCAGCGCAGGCTTTCCCGTTTTCTTCCCGACGAGGTTGCCAGCGGGCGCCTTCTACGTCGAAAGCAATTCCTATGAACACATCCAGGATCCACGCGTCTACCACCTGCGTGACACCGACGAAGCGCGCCACGGCGCCTACCGCATGGTGGTCGAGTGGCCGCTCTCGGACGGGATCCACTACTTCGGCCTGCAGGGGATCCAGGGCTGGTCGGACCCGCCGATCCTCGACAGTGCGAGCCTGACCAAGACGATCAATGGACGGGAATACGACATTTACGTTGACGGCGACCGCATATCGCTGGTCGCCTGGCATCGTGGTGACAACTCCTACTGGGTTGCCAACGACCTGCTCAACACTTTGAGCAACGATCAGATGATGGGAATAGCCCGTTCCGCCGACGTGAAGGTCCCCAACCAAAAGCGCAGAAGGGGGAAAGCGAAGCGATGAGTGCAGAGAGAGAGCCGATCGGGGTGATCGGGGTCGGCTGGGTCGGCCTCGTTACCGCTGCCTGCTTTGCCGAGGTCGGTCACCGGGTGATCGCTCGCGACATTCTCCCCGAGAAGGTCGAGTCGCTCTCGCGCGGCGAGATCACGATCCACGAGCCCGGTCTGGGCGAGCTGCTCAAGCGTAACGCCGAGCGCCTCACCTTCACCACCGACATGTCGGAGTTGCTCGAAGGCGCGAAGCTGCTCTTCGTCTGTGTCGACACGCCGCCGACCCGCTCCGGCGATGCCGACCTCTCGCGGGTGCGCTCCGTGGTCGAGGAGCTGCCTGCCGACAGCGATCACGTGCTGGTGATGAAGAGCACGGTCCCCGCCGGCACCGGCAACTCGATCCGCCGCGACCGACCGGGTCTCTCCTACGTCTCCTGCCCCGAGTTCCTCAAGGAGGGCTCGGCGGTCGAGGACTTCCTCCATCCCGATCGCGTCGTCGTCGGTGCCGATTCCGGCGATGAGGAGTCCGGCGACGCCGTTGCCCGCCTCTACGAGCCGCTCGGCGGCGAGTTGGTGCGCACCGACGTCGCCAGCGCCGAGATGATCAAGCTCGCCTCGAACGCCTTCCTCGCCACAAAGATCTCCTTTGCCAACGAGATCGCCAACGTCTGCGAGAAGGTCGGTGCCGACGTCGGCGAGGTCGCTCGCGGCATGGGTCTCGACCAGCGCATCGGGCCAGCCTTCCTGCGCGCCGGCATCGGCTACGGCGGGTCCTGCTTCCCCAAGGACGTCAGCGCGCTGAAGATGCTGGCCGGCAACAGCGGCTACCACTTCCAACTGCTGGGCGCGGTGATCGAAGTGAATGAGCTGCAGAAGCGCCGCGTCGTGCAGAAGCTGCAGAAGTACCTCGGTTCGCTGGTAGGCAAGCGCGTCGCCCTGCTCGGCCTGGCCTTCAAGCCGCACACCGACGACATGCGCGAGGCCTCGAGCCTGGTGCTCGCCGCTCGTCTGGAAGGCGAGGGCGCCGAGGTCGTCGCCTACGACCCAGTCGCCGGCGCGGTCGCCCGCGAGCTCTTCGACGGGGTCGAGTTCCGCGATTCGGCCATGGAGACACTTGACGGTGTCGATGCCGCGATCCTGGTCACCGAGTGGCCGGAGTTTGCCGAGCTCGATTGGACCGCCGCGGCGGAGACGATGGCCCGGCCGCTCTTGATCGACGGTCGCAACTTCCTCGACGCGAGCCAGCTGCGCTCGGCCGGCTTCGAGTACGAGGGAATCGGACGCGCGGTTGCCGATTCCGTCCCCGCGGGTACTGCCGAGTAGTGCAGGCAATCGTCCTCGTTGGCGGCGAGGGAACGCGGCTTCGGCCGCTGACCGAGACCGTCCCCAAGCCGGCCCTGACCCTGGTCGACCGGCCCTTCCTCGCCTACATGATCGAGTGGCTGGCCGGCCACGGCGTCAGCGAGGTCGTGCTCGCCTGCGGCTTTCTGCCCGATGTCCTGCGTGAGGCGCTGGCCGGCGAGGAGGAGCGCGCCGGGGTCTCGATTTCCTACGTGGTCGAGCCCGAGCGCCGCGGCACCGCGGGCGCGATCCGCTTTGCCGCCGACGAGCTCGGCGAGCGGCTCGAGGACCGCTTCCTCGCCCTCAACGGCGACGTGCTCACCGACCTCGACCTGACCGCGCTGCTGCGCGCCCACGAGGAGCGCGGGGCGAGCGCGACGCTGGGCCTACATCCGGTTGATGATTCCTCCGCCTACGGCCTCGTACACAGCGCCCCAGGGGGGGCCGTGCTGGAGTTCCTCGAGAAGACTGGCGAGGCGGTGCCGGGCGAGATCAACGCCGGCATGTACGCGCTGGAGCGCTCGGTGCTCGAGCTGATCCCGCCCGGCGAGGAGGTCTCGATCGAGCGCGATGTCTTCCCGCGGCTGGTCGGCGAGGGCCTGCACGGACTGCGGCTCGACGGCTACTGGATGGACATCGGCACCCCTGAGCGCTACCTGCAGGCGAGCTGGGACATCCTCGAGCGGCGTGTGGACACGCGGGTGCGCCCGACCGCGCCGGGAATGCACGTCGGTGCCGGGGTGCAGATCGCCGCTGGCGCCACGGTCGGACCGCGGGTCGTGCTCGGCGCAGGCTCCCGGGTAGAAGCCGGCGCCGAGGTGCGCGACTCGGTCCTGCTCGATCGCTGTGTAGTGGGGGAGGGGGCGCGGGTAAGCAACTCGATCCTCTCGGCCGGAGTGGCGGTCGGCGCTGGGGCCATCCTCGAAGGCAGCGTCGCCGGCCAGGATGAAAGAGTGCCGGGCTGATGCTCGACGACATCCTCGCCATCCCGGACCACCTGCGCGACGCCCTCTGGCGAGTCGAATCGGCCCGGCTGGAGGCAAGTGAGGCGGCGGGCCTGATCGTCTGCGGCATGGGAGGCTCGGCAATCGGCGGCGACCTCGCCGCCGCCGCCCTCGGCGACCGCCTCACCCGTCCGCTGCTGACCGTACGCGGCTATGCGCTGCCGAGCTGGGCGACTCCCGAGTGGGCTGTGCTCTGCTCGAGCTACTCGGGCAACACCGAGGAGACGCTCGCCTGCTTCACCGCCGCCGAGGCGCTCGGCGCGCGGCGGCTCGTCGCCAGCACCGGTGGCGAGCTCGTCGACGGTGCTCGCGAGGGCGGCGTGCCGGTGATCGGCCTCCCCGGGATCCTTCCCGCTCCGCGCACCGCCGTCGCCTACATGCTCGTCTGCGCCACCGAGGTCGCCGCCGCGGTGGGCGCCGCACCGCGCATCCACACCGAGATTGACGCGGCGGCCGCCTTCCTCGAGCAGGAGTCCGACGGTTTGCAGAAGCGCGCCGAGGAGATCGTCGCCCGCCTCGGCGAGACGATCACGGTGGTGACCGGCGCTGACTTGACCGCGCCCGTCGCGAGGCGCTGGAAGACCCAGATCAATGAGAACGCCGAGCTGCCCGCCTTCTTCTCGGAGCTTCCCGAGGCCGATCACAACGAGCTCTGCGGCTGGGCCGGTGGCAAGCTCTCGACGGTGATGCTCGAGGATTGCGACCAGCACCCACGCGAGCGCCGCCGCTTTGAGCTGACCGCCGAGCTGATCGAGTCCAGCGGAGCCGTGGCGATGCGTATCGAGACCGAGGGTGAGACCCGGATCGCCCGCCTGCTCTGGGCGACAATGCTCGGCGACCTCGTCTCGCTGCGGATCGCTGAGGCGCGCGGCGTCGACCCGTTGCCGGTGACCGCGATCGAGGGCCTCAAGGCTGCTCTGGCAGGTGGTACCCGATGAGGGCGATGGTTCTGGCCGCAGGTCTCGGCACTCGCCTGCGGCCGATCACCTACGCGGTGCCGAAGCCGATGGTGCCGGTGCTGAACCGGCCGGTGATGGAGCACAGCGTGCGGCTGCTCGTCCGCCACGGCTTCAGCGAGGCGATCGCCAACCTGCACTGGTTCCCGGAGACGATCGAAGGCCACTTCGGCGACGGCTCGGAGTTCGGCATCGAGCTCTCCTACAGCCACGAGGAGCAGCTGCTGGGGACGGCCGGAGGAGTGCGCAACGTCGCCGAGTTCCTCGGCGATTCCTTCCTCGTCGTCGCCGGCGACGCGCTTACCGACATCGACTTCACCGCGATGCGGAAGTTCCACGAATCGCACGACGGGCTGGTTACCCTGGCCACCAAGCGGGTCACCAACACCGACGAGTACGGGGTCGTGATCGCCGGCGAGGACGGGCGTATCCAGGGCTTCCAGGAGAAGCCCGACCCGGCCGAAGCTCTCTCCGACCTGGCCAATACCTGCATCTACATGTTCCGCCGCGAGATCTTTGACTACTTCCCCGAGCCTGGCACGAGCAAGGCCGCTGGCGCTGAAGACCCGCCGGAGTTCACCGACTGGGCGATGGACGTCTTCCCGGCGCTGCTCGAGAACGACGTGCCCTTCTACTCGCACGAGATCGAGGCCTACTGGAACGACATCGGAAACGCCGAGGAGTTGAGGCAGGGGAGCATTGACGCCCTGCGCGGCGCGGTCGAGGTTGAGACAGGGGTGCCCGAGGTGAGCCCCGGCGTCCGCTCCTCCAGCTCGCTCGAGGGCGTCGAGGTCGAGGCCCCCGTTCTGGTCGGCGCTGGAGTGGAGTTTGGCGCCGGCGCCAGGATCCAGGGCCCGGCGATCATCGGCGACGGCTGCCGGATCGGCCCCGGTGCCTGGGTGCGTGACTCGATCCTGCTGGGCGGCACTGAGTTGCCGGCCGAGGGAATGCTGGTCGGCGCGATCGCCGGTCGCGTCGCCAAGCCCTGACTCTTTCCTGACAGCTTGCGCGCCACGCGCGCGCCGCGGGGTCGCACGATCTGGCCGTGCAACCGCTGTCGGCTTTCCTCTCCGAGCTGTTCCCGACGCTCTGCGCGGCCTGCGGGCGCAACTGTCGCTCCGGCGCGGTGCTCTGCACCCGCTGCGGCCGCCGCCTCGCCGAGATAAAGCCGCTCGCCGGCCGCGGCGCTCCCGGCCTCGATCGGGCCTGGTCCTCGGCCCCGCACGAAGCGATCGCTCGCGACTTGGTAACCGCCCTGAAGTTCCGCCGCCTGCTGCCCGTCGCCGCGGTGATGGCGGAGCGGATTGAGTGGCTGGCGCCGGAGAGCCTGCTCAGCGGCGCAATCGTGCCGGTGCCTAGCACCCGCCTGCGCTCGCTCGGCCGCGGCTTCGATCCGGCCGCGGAGATCGCCGCGGCGCTCGCCCTGCGCACCGGCATGCCCCTGCGTCCCGTCCTTTCGCGCGGCGACCTCGGGCGCCAGCTGGGCCGCGGCCGCGCCCAGCGGATCGGCCAGCCGCCCCACGTCCGCCTGCGCGGCAAAGCGCCGCGCAGCGTGCTCCTGATCGATGACGTGCTGACAACCGGCGCGACTCTCTCCGCCTGTGCCCGGGCACTGCGTGGCGGCGGCGCGTTCCGGGTAGCTGCAATCGCGTTCACCAGGCGTCCGTAAAAGCCCCTTTACGGGGCGGGCGCGGGGGCGTAGCATCGTTCGACCGACACCCAAGGAGGAAAAATGCGGATCGAGATACGTGGGCGCAACGTCGAGGTCACTGACGAGCTGCGAGGTCATGTGACAAAGCGATTTCGCCGGGTCGGTAGGCAGGTGTCGGAGCTGGCGACCCTCGACGTCGAGATCTACGAAGAGCGCAACCCCTCGATCGAAGACAGCCACGTTGCCGAGGCGACCCTGCGGCTCAAGGGCGTGACCCTGCGAGCCCGCGAGGCCTCGCCCGAGATGGTCCACACGATCCACGCCCTGGCCGAGGACATCCGGCGCCAGGTCAAGAAGCATCGCGAGCTGCGGCGCAAGCGGACGCAGACCCGCAAGGCGGTCGCCCGCATGCGGGGCCGGACTGCCTAGCGCGGCGACCAGCTATCCCCCGGTGAGGAGGCTGGGTGTCCTCTGGTCGAATTGAATCCCACGCGCTTTGCGCGTGGGATTAATGAGGAGCGCGGCTGCGCCGCGCAATAACCGGATTGCATTTCCGCCGCTTCGCGAACATTCGCCCAGAGGACACCCAGCCTCCTCACCACGCCACTGCAGGGACGCACCGAGCTAGACGAGCGGTCGCGAAGCTCCCAAGCTTCCAGGGTCGGCGCCGGCAGGCGCTTCGAGTTGAGCTGCCGGGGTTCGGTGCGTGTCGATGGGATGGCAGGTATGCCTCCGCGGGAATGTTCGCGAAGCGGCCGCCGCACTCGTGCTTCTAGGCGCGGCGCAGCCGCGCTCTTCAATTGTCGCTAAGCGCCGCAGGCGCGTGCGACCTAATTCCCGCGGAGGCATACCTGCCATCCCACCCACCCCTCCGAATATTGGGAGGTCCCCACGACCACCTCCAGGCCCGCCCCGACCACCCTCGCTACCCTTGAGCAATGCCTGCTGCAAGGGACATGGTCACGCGCGCGCTGCGCGTCGGCGAGGGGCGCAAGTTCAAGGGTTATGAGAAGCGCGCCGAGGCGATTAACCGGATCGAGCCGGAGATGGAGCTGCTCGACGACGCCGAGCTGCGCCAGGAGGCCGACGACCTGCGCAAGCGCGCGGCCGATGGCGAGTCCCTAGATGACCTGCTGCCCGAGGCCTTCGCGCTGACCCGCGAGGCCGCTCGCCGCTCGATCGGCCAGCGCCACTACGACGTGCAGCTGATCGGCGGCATGGTCCTGCACGAGGGCGCGATCGCCGAGATGAAGACGGGCGAGGGCAAGACGCTGACCGCGACCCTGGCCGTCTTCCTCAACACCCTGGCCGGTGACAGCGTCCACCTCGTCACCGTCAATGACTACCTCGCCCGCCGCGACTCCGAATGGATGCAGCCCGTCTACGACATGCTCGGTGTCAGCGTCGCGGCGATCCAGGAGGGCGACGACCACGCCACCCGGCAGCGCAAGTACTCCTGCGACGTCGTCTACGCCACCAACTCCGAGTTCGGATTCGACTACCTGCGCGACAACATGGCCGACGCGCTCGAGCACTGCGTCCAGCCCGGCCACCCCTTCGCGATCGTCGACGAGGTCGACAACATCCTGATCGACGAGGCGCGGACGCCGCTGATCATCTCCGGCGCCCCCGAGCAGGCGGCCCAGACCTATTACACCTTCGCCCGCCTGGCCAAACAGATGGACGGGGTCCAGGCGAAAGAGAAGCTGCGCTCCCTGGGCGAGTCCAAGGACACCTCCGAGGCCGAGCACGACTACGAATTTGACGAGAAGCACAAGACCGTCTCGCCGACTGAGAAGGGCGTCAAACGGGCCGAGGAGTTCGTCGGCGTCGACAACCTCTACCTCGCCGAGCACGGCAGCCTGGTCAACCACCTGGTCCAGGCGCTGAAGGCGGAGTCGCTCTACAAAAAGGACAAGGACTACGCCGTAGTCGACGGCCAGGTGATGATCATCGACGAGTTCACCGGCCGCATTCTCGAGGGCCGGCGCTGGTCGGAGGGTCTGCACCAGGCGGTTGAGGCCAAGGAGGGCGTCGCGATCGGCGAGGAGAACCAGACCCTGGCGACGATCACCCTGCAGAACTACTTCCGCCTCTACGACAAGCTCTCCGGCATGACCGGCACGGCGCTGACCGAGGCGACCGAGTTCATGAAGATCTACAAAGTGCCGGTGGTCGAGGTGCCGACCCATCGCCAGATGGTCCGCGCCGATCAGAACGACCAGATCTTCAAGACCAAGGACGGCAAGTGGAAAGCGGTACTGGCGGAGATCGCCGCCCGTCACGAGAAGGGCCAGCCGATCCTGGTCGGGACTGTCTCGGTCGAGGTCTCGGAGATGATCTCCGAGGAGCTGAAGCGCCAGGGGATCGAGCACGCGGTGCTCAACGCCAAGCCCGAGCACGCCGAGCGAGAGGGTGAGCGGATCGCCCAGGCGGGCCGCAAAGGCGCGGTGATGATCGCCACCAACATGGCCGGCCGCGGCGTCGACATCAAGCTCGGCGGTGACCCCGAGCAGTCGGCGATCCACGAGCTGAAGAAGAAGGGGATCACCCCAGGTGACGAGGGCTACGAAGAAGCGCTGGCGGCCAAGGTCGCAGAGCTAGAACCGCTCTGCGCCGCCGAGGCCGAGGAAGTCCGCGAGCTCGGTGGCCTTTACATCTGCGGCACCGAGCGTCACGAGTCACGGCGCATCGACAACCAGCTGCGCGGCCGCTCCGGCCGCCAGGGCGACCCCGGCGAAACGCGCTTCTTCCTTTCGGCCGAAGACGACGTAATCCGCCTCTTTGCCGGCGACCGCATCTACAAGATCCTCGACCGCCTCGGCCCAGTCGACGACGAGGGCGAGGAAATGCCGCTCGAAGCGGGCATGCTGACCAAGACCGTGGAGAACGCCCAGAAGAAGGTCGAGGAGCAGAACTTCCTGATCCGCAAACGCGTGCTCGAGTACGACGACGTGATGAACGAGCAGCGCCGCATCGTCTACAAATACCGGCGCGAGATCCTCGAGGGCCGCGACATGTCGGAGATTGCCCGCGACGAGATGGAGGGCGTGATCGAGCGCCTGGTCGACGAGTACACCCCCGGCGACGTGCTCGAGGACTGGGACATGGCGGAGATGGAGACCCAGCTGCGCCAGATCTGGCCGATCAGCGTCGAGGTCGGCTCGCTGGCACCGGAGCAGGTCGACCGCGAGAAGCTCAAGGACGAGCTCGACGACGACGCGATGAACGCCTACGACGAGCGCGAAGGCGTCTTCGGCGAGGAGCTGATGCGCTACCTGGAGCGCTCGATCCTGCTGCAGGTGATCGACAACCGCTGGCGCGAACACCTCTACGACATGGACTACCTACGCGAGGGAATCCACCTGCGCGGCTTTGCCCAGATAGACCCGCTGGTCGCCTACAAGAACGAGGGCTTCGGCATGTTCGAGGAGCTGATGCACTCGATCTGGGAGGAGTTCAGCAAACTGATCTTCCACGTCGAGGTCGAGGTCGACCCGGCGCAGGCACAGCAGGCATTCGGCGCCAACGGCGGCAACGCCCCGGCGGCGCTCTCTTACTCCGGCGGCACGCCCGACGCCCAGCCCTCGGCGCTGCAGCAGGTCGCTGCCGGCGCCGGTCCGATCGAAGTCGGCGCCGGCACCGCCGCCGGCAACGGCGGCAGCGAGGTGGTCGAGACCGTGGTCAAGAGTGAGCACGAGAACATCGGTCGCAACGATCCCTGCTGGTGTGGGTCGGGCAAGAAGTACAAGAAGTGCCACGGTGCGTAACGCGCCTTGAGTCACGACTGCGTGCGCGAGTTCATTCGCGGCTTCAACGAGCGGGATCTGGATGCGTTCGTGAGCACGCTTGATCCGGAGGTGGAGCTGCACTCCGGAAGGGGGCTGCGCAAGGGGCGCGAGGCGGCGCGGGTTTGGGCTACGCGGGCGCCGGGAGGGGTGCAGCAGGCGATCGAGGTTGAGGAGCTGTTCGAGGACGACACTGAGGGCGGTGGGGGGAGGGCTCTTGCCCTGATCAGGCGGGTCTGGCGCTGGGACGAAGACGGCTCTGCTGCTGGGGAGGACGAGATGGCCTGGCTCTTTGAGCTGCATCGGCAGCGGATCCGCAGCTGGCGTCCATTTGACGATCGCGAGGCCGCTTGGCAGGCGTACCATGGTGGCGATGGCAACTCCGGCGGCAGAGAATCGCGAGGCGACTGAGGCCTGGAGCGGGCCGCTGTTCGAGCGCTTCGTGCAGTACCGCGAGCTCGTTGCCGGCGGCCTGGGCGCGCACGGCGACGCGGCGATGGCGGCGCATCCACCGCGACCCGGCGATCGCGTCCTCGACCTCGGCTGCGGCTTCGGCGACACCACCCAGCGGCTGGCCGAGCTGGCAGGTGCTGACGGTGGGGCGCTCGGAGTCGATGTCTCCGAGCCGTTCATCGAGCTGGCTCGCAAAGAGGCCGCCGAGGCGGGCGCCACGAACGTCCGCTTCGCCGTCGGCGACGTGCAGGCGACCGAGTTCGGTGAGGTCTTCGATTACGCCTTCTCGCGGATGGGGATCATGTTCTTCGCCAACCCGGTGCAGGCTCTGCGCAACGTCCGCGCCGCGCTCGCTCCCGGCGGCCGGCTCTGCGCCGTGGTCTGGCGGCGCAAGCTCGACAACGTGTGGGTCAGCCGAGCCGAGGCGATCGTCGACAAGTACCTCGATCACCCGGAGGAGAGCGACCAGCCGACCTGCGGCCCGGGGCCGTTCTCGATGGCCGATGCCGATACGGTCAGCGAGCAGATGACGATTGCTGGTTTCGAGGCGGTGAGCTTCCAGCGCTGCGACCTGCCGCTGAAGATCGGCCGTGATCTCGACCATGCGGTCGAGTTCAACATGGCGCTCGGACCGGCCGGCGAGGTGCTGCGGCTCTGGGAAGACCGGATCGAGGAGATCAAGCCGAAGATCGCGGCCGAGCTGCGCGAGGCCCTGGCCGACCTCGACGGCCCCGACGGCGTCTACGCGCCGGCCTCGACCTGGATCATCAGCGCGCGCGCTCCGAGCTAGCAGGACCCGCGGGTCCAATAACCTGTCGGGCATGGCCGAGGCCGCGCAAACCGATTCCGTGCCCGCGCGACTGGCCGAGATCCGCGAGCAGCTGTCCCTGCTCTCGGACTACCTTTGACCCAGCTTCGCTTGAGCAAGAGGCCGAGCGGCTTGAGCAGGAGATGCAGCGGCCCGGCTTCTGGGATGACCAGGACGCCGCTGCTCGCACCTCGGCCGCTCACGCCCGCGCCCAGCGCAAGCTAAAGACCTTCCGCGAGCTTGAGTCCGAGGCCGGCGACCTCGGCGACCTTGCCGAGATGGCGGCCGACGATGAGGAAATGGCACGCGAGCTGGCGACCCAGCTGGCCTCGGTCGAGCGGCGGCTGGGCGAGCTCGAAGAGGCGCGCTTGTTCAGTGGTGAGTACGACGCCGGCGACGCCGTCGTCACCGTCCACGCCGGCGCCGGCGGCACCGACTCGCAGGACTGGGCGGAGATGCTGCTGCGCATGTACCTGCGCTGGGCCGAGCGCCGCGGCTTCGAGGTTGAGATGAAGGAGGCCTCGCCGGGGGAGGAGGCCGGTCTCAAGTCGGCCACGTTCATCGCCCGCGGCGAGAACGCTTACGGCCTCTTCGCTGCCGAGCGTGGCGTCCATCGCCTGGTCCGGATCTCCCCCTTCGACTCCTCGGCCCGGCGCCACACCAGCTTCGCCCAGCTCGACGTCGGCCCGCTGGTCGACGAAAGCGTCGAGGTCGAGATCGACGACACCGACCTGCGCATCGACACCTACCGCGCCTCCGGTGCCGGCGGTCAGCACGTCAACAAGACCGACTCGGCCGTGCGCATCACCCACATCCCCACCAACGTCGTCGTGCAATGCCAGAACGAGCGCTCGCAGACCCAGAACAAGGCGGTCGCGATGCAGTTCCTGCGCTCGAAGCTGATCGAGCTGGAGGAGCGCAAACGAGCGGAAGAGCTGGCCAAGGTGCGGGGCGAAGTCAAGGACGTAGCCTGGGGCTCGCAGATCCGCAGCTACTTCCTGCATCCGGACCAGCGGGTCAAGGACCATCGCACGGGTCACGAGGTTGGTGACGCCCAGCGAGTGCTCGACGGCGACCTCGACGACTTCATCCGCGACTACCTCAACAAAACTGCCGCCTCGGCGGCGAGCTAGGCCGATCGCCGGCTCGCTCGTATACCTGGAGCGCCCGGCCGCCGGGGAGCCGGAGGGATTGCTGGTGCTGCACCACGGTCGCGGCACCGACGAGCGCGACCTGCTCGGGCTCGCTGACCTGCTCGACCCAGGGGGGCGGTTGCGCGTGGTCACGCCGCGCGCGCCGCTGGTCCTCGAGGGCTCGCCCGGTTACCACTGGTACCTGGTGCCACGGGTCGGCTACCCCGACCCAGGAACCTTTGAGGCGGCTCGCGAGGCGCTGGCGGAGCTGCACGACGGGCTCTGGGCGGAGACCGGCGTGGAGCCGGCGCGGACCGTGCTCGGCGGCTTCTCGATGGGCGCGGTGATGAGCTACGCGATGGCGCTGAGCGCGGAGCGCCCGGCGGCCGCCGGGATCCTCGCCTTCAGCGGCTTCGTGCCGACGGTGGAGGGCTGGACGCCTCGCTTCGACGATCGGCTTGGGACCAGGGCCTTCATCGCCCACGGTCGGAACGATCCGGTGATCGGGATCGAGTTCGCCGAACGGGCTCGACAGCTGCTCGAAGCGGGAGGGCTGGCAGTCGAGTACTACGAATCAGAGCTCGGGCACCAGATCGAACCGGCCCACCTGAGCGCGGCGCGCAGCTGGCTCGAGGAGACGCTTCCCCCGTCGCCTTAGCGGGCCTCGGCCCAGGTGACGCGCGCCTCGCTGCTCTGGGCGACCTGCAGTCGCTGGACCTCGAAGCGCCGGCAGGCGCGCGGCGCTTCCGGCACGTGGACGGTCACCGTGAAGCCACCCGATGACTCGACCTTGGTCATCTGCTCGCCGGCGAGGTGCTTGCTGAGGCGGAGCACGCCGCTGCGGCCGAGCCGGCGATGGACCGTGCCCAGGTGCGGATCCTTCTTGGCGCCGTACTCGACCGTCGCCGTCGCCGGCGCGTAGGTCGTGTAGCCGAGGGTGAGCCGCATCGTGTCGCGGTCGGGGTAGGCGACCACGCGTGCCGTGGCGGTGCGCAGGTAGCAGTCCTCGGCGGGCGAGAAGCCGGCGTCTTCGGCTTCCGCTTCGCATTCTTCTTCCGCTTCTTCGAATTCTTCGTCTTCGCTTTCGGCGCACTCGCCTTCCGATTCGTCTTCGCCCTCTTCGCTCGTCTGGACCGCGACATTGAGAGGGAGGACGGGGTCTTCGGCATCCGCGAGCGCGTGGGCAGTTTGGGACGCCGCGAAGATTGCGAGCAGCAGCAGGGGCAGGAGCAGGCGTGTGCGGGCCATGGCCCTGTAATCGGTCGCCCGCCATGATCCCTTGAGCTAGATTGCTCGGCATGCACGGATCGCCGCCGGAGGTCGACGGAGTCACGCACCGCTACGTCGACTTTCCCGGGGTTCGCATGCACGTCGCCGAAGCGGGGGAGGGGCCGCCGATACTTCTCCTCCACGGCTGGCCGCAGCACTGGTGGGTCTGGCGCAAGGTGATCCCGGCGCTGGCCGAGAACCACCGGGTGATTTGCCCCGACCTGCGCGGCTTCGGCTGGAGCGAGGCCCCCGCTGGGCCGTACGAAATCTCCGAACTCGCGGCCGACGTCGTTGCCCTGCTCGACGAGCTGGGGCTCGACCAGGTCGATCTGATCGGCCATGACTGGGGCGGCTATGCCGGCTTCCTGCTCTGCCTCAATCAGCCCGAGCGCGTTCGCCATTACCTCGCTCTCGGCATCGTCCATCCCTGGTTTGAGCCGCCGAAACCTTCGCCGCAGGCGCTGCAGCGGACCGCGTATCAGTTCATCCTCGCCACTCCTTTTCTAGGCTCCGGGGTCCATCGCTTCATTCCGGGCTTCGTCCGCTTGGTGATCAGCAAGGGTTCGCACCCCGACGCGCACTGGACCAGGGAGGAGCTCGACTGCTACGCGCAGAGCTTCCGCTCCCCCGACCACGCGCTCGCCGCCTCCCACATCTACCGCAGCTTCCTGCTGCGTGAGCTGCCGCGGCTGAAAAAGGGCCGCTACCGCTCCCAGCGCAGCTCGGTGCCGACCCGGATCCTCGCCGGCGAGGCCGATCCGGTGATCAGGGCGGACATCCTCGCCGGCTTCGAGCCCTACGCCGATGACATGAGCGTCGAGGAAGTCCCGGGCTGTGGGCACTTCATCGCCGAGGAGAAGCCAGAGCTGGTAATCGAGCGAGCCCGCGAGCTGTTCGGCTCCGCTTAGAGCACGCCCTCGAGCTTCAGCAGCTCCTCCTTCATCGGCAGGCCGCCGCCGTAGCCGCCGAGGCCACCGCCGCTGCGCAGGACGCGGTGACAGGGGACGACGATCGGGATCGGGTTGGAGCCGCAGGCCGTTCCCGCCGCCCGCACGGCGCGCTCGTTGCCGGCGCTGCGGGCCATCTCGGTGTAGGTGCGGGTCTGACCGTAGGGGATGCGTTTAATCGCCCGCTGCACTTTGCCGCGAAAGCCGTGGGTCAGCTGCCAGTCGATGGGCAGGTCGAACTCGGTCAGCTTGCCCTCGAAGTAGAGGTCGAGCTCGCGGCGAGCCCGCTCGAACTTTGCCGGCGCCTCGAGTACCCGTGGCGAGACCTTCGCGGCGAGCTCCTCCAGGGCCTCCTCGGGATCGTAATTGGGCAGGTTGACGCGGACGAGGCCACGCGGCGTCGCGGCCAGGAGCAATGGACCGAAGGGCGAGTCGACATTGGCGTAGGCGATGTCGAGCAGGCCCTCGGCCTCGGCCCGCTCGGCAAAGCGCTGCAGCGTTGCTTTCATGCCAGCTCCTTTCTCAGTCGCTTGATTCCCTCGTGCAGGCTGCGGCGGGCCGCCTCGGGCGAGCAGCCCAGCGCGGCGGCAATCTCGGCGTGGGGGAGGTCGCTGCCGTAACGCAGCGCCACGGCCGCTCGCTGCTTGGGGGGGAGCGCTCGGACGGCGGTCCAGATCCCGTCGTCCGTCAGCTCCGGATCCTCCACCGGGATCTCGGGTGGGTCCGCCATCGGCATCGCCTCGCGCCCGTTGGTTCGGTGGTGGTCGATTGCCTTACGGTGGGCGATCGTCAGCAGCCAGCCGCGCAAGTTCTCGTCGTTGTCGAGTCTGGGGTAGGCGCGCAGGGCGGCGAGGAAGGTCTCCTGGAAGCAGTCCTCGGCGTCGGTGCGACCGACCGCCCCTCGGAGGACGCCCAGGACGTCTGGGGCGTATTCGTCGAGCAGTGTCTGGAACGGGGGCAATTTAGTCACTCGATGATTAAACGCTTTGCCACGGGCGGATGTGAGAGACGGGTGCCCCTCCCCGGAAGACCGTTGCGCAGCAGATCCGCCGGGCGGTTCGGGGCGGGGTCGCTGAAGCCTTCCGGGGAGGGGCACCCGTCCCTCAGCTCGGTCGGGGCACGCGCTTGACCTAGGATGCCGCGAATGGCCAAGTTTCAGGAGCTGGTGGCGGCAGCGCTGGCGGAGGACGTGGGCTCGGGGGATGTGACGTCTGAGGCGACGGTTCCTGCGGAGGCGCGAGGAAGAGCGCGGATTGTGCAGAAGCAACCCGGCGTCGTTTACGGACTTGAGCTGGTGGCCGAGACGATGGGGCAGTGCGGGGTGGAGGACGTCGACAATCTTGTGGTCGAGGGGCAGTGGCGGGAGGAAGTGCCGGCGGAGGTCCTGTTTGCCAGCGGCCCCGCAGCAGCGCTGCTCGCTGCGGAGCGCACCGCGCTCAACTTCCTCGGGCATCTTTCCGGCGTGGCGACGCTGACCGCACGCTACGTCGAGGCCGTGGCGGGGACCGGAGCGGCGATCCTCGATACGCGCAAGACCACCCCCGGCCTCCGTGAGCTGGAGAAGGCCGCGGTCCTCGCTGGGGGCGGCCGCAACTACCGCATGGGCCTCTTCGACGCGATCCTGATCAAGGAGAACCACATCGCCCTCGCCGGCAGCCTCGCCAAGGCCGTCCACGCCGCCCGCACCAAGCACCCCGATCTAGCCGTCGAGGTCGAGACCCGCAACCTCGACGAGGTCGCCTACGCCCTCGGCACCGGCGCCGACATCTTGCTGCTCGACAACATGGATCTCGAGACCCTGCGCGGGGCGGTACGGCTTCGCGATGAAAACGCGGGGACGGGCAAGGGCCCATCCTTGGAGGCCTCGGGCGGGGTCAATTTGGAGACCGTCCGGGGCATCGCTGAAACGGGTGTGGACCTGATCTCCGTCGGAGCCCTGACGCATTCAGCCCCGACGCTCGATTTCAGCCTGCTGACCGAGTTGGCGTAGAGGGGCCCGCCCTTCTCCCCCGCCTCACTTCAGCAGTTTGGAAAGCCGCCGGTCCTTGAGAATTCGGCCGCCCGTCTGCTCCTTCGGGCAGTAGTTGGTCTGGTGCTCGGAGAAGAAGACGGCCTCGATCGTGGTGCCGCAGCGCGGGCAGGGCTCGCCCTCGCGCTTGTGCACCCGCAGGGGCATCGGCACCTTGTCCGGCAGCTGCTCGCCGATCGTCTCCTCATAGTGGTCGATGGCGTCGCCAAGCACGTGCAGCGCCTCGTGGAGCTGTTTGACCTCGGCCTCATCGAGTTCAGAGCCCTTCCTGAAAGGTGAGAGGCGGGCCTCCCAGAGGATCTCGTCGACCCAGGAGCGGCCGATGCCGGAGATGTCGCCCTGGTGGCGGAGCAGGGGGTGGAGGTGACGCGGCTGGTCGATCAGGGCGGCGAGCTCCTCCAGCGGTGGGGGCGGCCAGGCTTCGGGTCCCAGCCGGGCGACGGCCTCATCCTCGTTCACCGCATCGCTGGGGAGCAGCTTCGCCCAGGCCCGCTGCTTCGTCCCGAACTCGCGCAGGCGCAGCTCGCGACCGTCCTCGAGCCGGACCAGGATCCGCGATGCCCGGTCTTTCAGCGAGGCGCGTTTGTCGAAGACGCGAATCCGCCCCGCCGACATCAGGTGGATCAGCAGCGAGAGATCGCCGAACTCGACTATCGGCATCTTGCCGACGCGTCGCACCCCACTGACCTCGCGTCCGGCCAGTGCTTCCAGCGGCGGGTCGAAGGTCTTCATCACGTTCATCCCCGGCGCCAGCGCCGATTCCACGGTCGCTCCACGCAGCGTTGCATCCAGCCTGCGGGCGGTGATCTCGACCTCGGGAAGCTCGGGCATGCGGAGAGGTTAGACTTGAACCTCGTTCATTCGACTTGCTCGAGGCACGAGGTGCCGGGCCAGCGAACATCAGGAAAGGAAGGGCTCATGCAAGAGCTCCCGACGATCCAACCCATTTCACCGGACGCTCTATCGCCCGCAGAGATCGCTGCCCTGAGCGAGGAAGTTCGCGCGCTCGCCGCCGAGCGCAACGCGGTGATCCTCGCCCACAACTACCAGCTGCCCGAGGTCCAGGATGTCGCCGACCACATGGGCGACTCGCTCGGTCTCTCACGCGAGGCTGCCGCCACCGACGCCGACGCGATCGCCTTCTGCGGCGTCCACTTCATGGCCGAGACGGCCTCGATCCTCTCGTCCGAGAAGAAGGTGCTGATCCCCGACCTCGACGCCGGCTGCTCGCTCGCCGACTCGATCGACGCCGACCAATTGCGGGCCTGGAAGGCCGAGCATCCGGGGGCACTGGTGGTCATGTACGTCAATACCTCAGCTGAGGTGAAGGCCGAGACCGACTACTGCTGCACCTCCTCCAACGCGGTCAAGGTGGTCGAGCACATCTGGGCCGAGCACGGGGCCGAGACCGAGATCCTCTTCGGCCCCGACATGTGGCTGGGTTCCTTTGTCGAGCGCGAGACCGGCCTGCACGAGGATCCTGAACGGCGCGCCCGCTTCCACATCTGGGACGGCGAGTGCCACGTCCACGCCGGCATCCGCCCGGACGACATCGTCCAGACCCGAGCGGAAAACCCCGAGGCCGAGTTCCTGATCCACCCCGAGTGCGGCTGTGCGACCCAAGCGATGGAGTACGTCGCCTCCGGAGATATCGAGCCCGAGGGAGTGCACATGCTCTCCACCTCGGGGATGCTCCAGCACGTCGAAGATAACCCCGACGGCAGCTTCATCGTCGCCACCGAGAACGGCATGCTCTACCCGCTGCAGCAGGCGGCGCCGCAGGCCAACCTGATCGAGGCCAACCGGATGGCCTTCTGCAAGTACATGAAGATGATCACGCTGCCGAAGCTGCGCGACAGCCTGCGCGATATGAAGTTCGAGGTCAGCGTTCCCGCGGACGTTGCGGCACAGGCGAAGCTGCCGATCGAGCGCATGGTCGCGATTGGCTAGCCGCCCCCGGACGCGGAACACGGGCGCGAGATCGCCGGTTGTGATGAGCGCGCCCGTGTGGGAGCAGAGGAGGCGGCGCCCGGCAACGATATTGTCCCCGCCCGTGAAGGAGCTCGCCCAGCAACTGCGCGTCGACTCGGTCCGCGCCGCCGCCGCCGCCAACTCCGGCCACCCGACCTCCTCGATGTCGGCGGCGGACCTGATGGCGGTGCTCTTCACCAAGTACCTGCGCTACGACTTCGACGCCCCGGAGAACACGGCCAACGACCACCTCGTCTTCTCAAAGGGCCACGCCTCGCCGCTGCTCTACTCGCTCTACAAGGCGGCCGGCGCGATCGACGACGCGGAGCTGCTCACCTTTCGCGAGTTCGGCTCGCGCCTGCAAGGCCACCCGACGCCCGAACTTCCTTGGGTCGACGTCGCCACCGGCTCGCTCGGCCAGGGCCTGCCGATCTCGGTCGGAATCGCGCTCGCCGCCGAGCGGCTCGAGCACTCCGACCTGCGGGTCTGGGTGCTCTGCGGCGACTCCGAGCTCGCCGAGGGCTCGATGTGGGAGGCCTTCGAGCACGCCGGCTACGCGAAGCTGAGCAACCTGGTCGCGATCGTCGACGTCAACCGGCTCGGTCAGCGCGGCCCGACCATGCACGGCTGGGAAACCGACTCCCTGGCGGCGCGCGCCCGCGCCTGCGGCTGGGACGTGCAGGAGATCGACGGGCACGACCTCGAGGCGATCGACGCTGCCTACGGCCGCGCCCAGGAGGCCGATCGCCCGGCGGTGATCTTCGCCCGCACAAAGAAGGGCTCCGGCGTCGCCGCGGTCGAGGACAAGGAAAACCAGCACGGCAAGCCGCTTGCCGACCCCGAGGCCGCGGTCCAGGAGCTGGGCGGGATCCGCGACCTCAGCGTGGCGGTGCAGTCGCCGCCGGCGCCGAAGCCGTTCGAGATCGAGCGCACCGAGGTTGAGCGACCCAGCTACGAGGTCGGCGAGAAGGTTGCCACCCGCGCTGCCTATGGCGACGCCCTCGCCTGGATCGGCTCGATCGACGAGAAGGTCGTCGCACTCGACGGCGAGGTCGGCAACTCGACCTACGCCGAACGCTTCGCCGCCAAGCATCCAGATCGCTTCTTTGAGATGTACATCGCCGAGCAGCAGATGGTCGCTGCCGCCGTCGGCATGCAGACGCGGGGCTGGAAGCCGTTCGCCTCCTCCTTCGGCGCCTTCCTCAGCCGCGCCTATGACTTCGTCCGCATGGCGGCGATCTCCGACGCCGACCTGAAGCTCTGCGGTTCCCACGTCGGCGTCTCGATCGGTCCCGACGGGCCCTCGCAGATGGCCCTGGAAGACATCGCCTCGCTGCGCGCCGTGCTCGACAGCGTCGTGCTCTACCCCAGTGACGCCAATCAGGCAGTGCAGCTGCTCGACGCGATGCGCGAGCACCGCGGCGTCAGCTACCTGCGCACCACCCGCGAGGCGACCCCGGTGCTCTATGGGCCCGACGAGACCTTCGAGATCGGCGGCAGCCACACCATTCGCTCCAGTGATGAGGACGCGATCACCCTGATCGGCGCCGGCATCACCCTGCGCGAATGCCTCAGCGCCGCTGATGCGCTTGCTGAGAAGGGCATCACCGCCCGCGTGATCGATCTCTACTCGGTCAAGCCGGTCGACGCCGAGACGCTGCTCACCGCCGCTGCCGAGACCACGGCCCTGATTACGGTCGAGGACCACTGGGCCGAGGGCGGGATTGGCGAGACCGTCGCCGGGGTGCTGGCCGAAGCCGGTACCGAGACGCGGCTCACCCGCCTCGCCGTCAGCACGCGACCGGGCAGCGGGCCGCCAGCCGATCTTCTTGCCGCTGCCGGCATCGACGCCGAGCACGTCGTCGCCGCCGCCGAGCGGGCGCTGCAGCCCGCCCAGGCATAGAGGTACGCAGTCGTTTCTTGAAAATCCGAGCGGCGTACCGTAGAACTGTGGTGTGGCTCGGTTCAGGGAGACCGTGGTGGGAGCTGTCCTTGCGTGTGCGTTTCTGCTCGCAGGGCCTGGTGCAGCCAGCAGCTTGGCCGCCGAATTGGAAGAAGAACCGATTTGCGTCGGGGACAGCTGCCAGCCGCTTCCGCCTGAACCGGAAGACCCGACGCCCGGCACCCTCGTCCCAAATCCCGGCAATCCGCCGTTGCACGTCTTCGAACCGAAGGCGAAAGGGAAAAAGCACCGAAAGAATCACGGGCACCGGGCGCGGGGGCACCGCAAGCGTGGGGCGGCCAAGAGACACGGGCGTTGAGAGGCTGGCTCACTCTCATATTTGTCCTGGCGGTGGCGTTGCTCGTTCCCGCTCAGGCCCTGGCTTTTGAATTCCTCCCTGGAGCGGAAGGCTTCGATGCCAACATCTATGACGGCAGCAACGCGGCAACCCAGGCCGGTTCGCACCCGACGGAACTGAGCTTCAGCGTCGATTTCGAAGGCACTGGACCGCCCGGTGAAAACGGGCTCGAGGACCTCAGCCTCAAAATGCCGCCCGGCTTGTTCGAAAACCCAACCGCCCTTGCCCAGAGCTACTGCAGTGCCAAAGAATTCACGACCTCGCGCGGCGCAACGCCGTGGGAAGCGAGCAAATCGGGCGAGAGCTGCGCGGACAGGACCCAGGTGGGCACGCTGACGGTTCGCTCCTCCGCCGCGGGAACGGAAACCCGCACCTTCGGCCTCTTCAACCTCGTTCCCAAGCGTGGCGAGCCGGCTGAGCTGGGCGCGAGCCCGTTCGGCGAGCCGATCGTCTTCGTTCCGTCGTTCCGCCAGCTTGAGGGCGAATACGGGATCACGCTCAAGGCGACGGATATCCCGCAGGATCTGCGCCTATCGGGTTTGAGCGTGGCGATCTGGGGGGTGCCCTGGTCGGTGGTGAACAACGAACGCCGTGGCGACTGCCTCAAAGAGACCGAACCCGAGTTCGGATGGGCCAAATGCTCGGTGGGCCCGCCGACGAAAAGCGGCTCCGAACCGCGTGCCTACCTGAGCCTGCCCACCTCCTGCGAAGAGCCGATGAACTTTGTGGCAGTGGCGAGCTCTTGGCAGCAGAAAGGCGAGCTGACCCGGCCGACGTCGGGCAAAGCCTCGCTCAGCGGTTGCGAGAAGCTCGAATTTCAGCCGAAGGCACGGGCGCTGCTGAGTAATCCCCGCGCCTCCTCGCCCTCGGGATACGCCTTCGACATCGAAGTCGACACCCACGGGGTAACCGACCCTGTCTGCTTCCCCGGTCCGGTCTTCGCAACCGACTGCGTCCCCACGCCGGTGCGCAAGGCGGTGGTGACCCTGCCCGAGGGGGTGAGCATCAACCCCTCGGTCGGCGCCGGCCTGAGCGTTTGCAGTCGAGCTCAATACGAACAGGGTGAGACGCCAAGCTCGCCGTTTGGCGCTGGTTGCCCGAGCGAGTCGAAGATCGGTGACTTCAGCGTCGCCAGCCCGATCGTCGCCGGACCGATCGCTGGCAGCATCTACCTGGCCGCGCCCTACGACAACCCGTTCAACAGCCTGCTCGCCGTCTATCTGGTCGCCAAGTCGATCCCGCGGGGCATCCTCGTCAAGGTCGCCGGGGAGCTGAAACCAGATCCGAGCACCGGCAGCCTCACCGCGACCTTCGACAAATTGCCGCAGCTGCCCTACTCGGACCTCAGCATCCACTTCCGCGAAGGTCAGCGCAGTCCCCTGGCGACCCCGCCGTCCTGTGGTTCGATCTCGACCGAGGCGGACCTCACGCCGTGGCGGGACCCAAACGTGATCAGGCACGAATCGCTGCCCGCCTCGATCACGGCGGGTGTCGGCGGCGGTCCCTGCCCCTCGGGCCTGGCGCCCTTTGCGCCGCAAGCAAAAGGGGGGATGCTCAACTCGCGCGCCGGCGCCTACTCGCCCTTCTACATGCACCTGACCCGCAAGGTGAACGAGCAGGAGATCGTCTCCTACTCGGCCCAGTTCCCGCCGGGGCTACTGGGCAAGATCGCCAACATCCCCTATTGCCCGGAGGCCGCGATCGAAGCGGCACGGCGCAACTCGGGGGTGTCGGAGCGAGACCATCCCTCCTGCCCGGCGGCCAGCCTGATCGGCCACACGACCTCTGGTTATGGGGTCGGCTCGGTGCTCGCCTACGCGCCCGGCAACCTCTACCTTGCCGGCCCCTACCGCGGCTCCGCTTTCTCGGTCGTGGCGATCGACTCGGCTCTGGTCGGCCCCTTCGACCTGGGCGTGGTCATCGTGCGCTCCGCCGTGCGCATCGACCCAGTCACCGCCCAGGCCTCGATCGATGCCACCGGCACCGACCCGATCCCTCACATCATCGATGGCGTTCCGATCCACCTGCGCGACATTCGCGCCTACATCGATCGCCCCAGCTTCACCCTCAACCCAACCAGCTGCGAAAAATTCGCCGTCTCCTCTGCGATGAACGGGTCCGGCCTGCGCTTCGGAGACGCCTCTGACAACACGCTGGCCACGGCCTCCTCTCCCTTCCAGGCCTTTGACTGCGCCTCGCTCGACTTCCGCCCGCGGATCGGGCTGAAGACGAGAGGCCTCACCAGGCGCGGCGCCCATGGCTCGCTCCAGGTAGTGGTCCGCCCCCGCCCCGGTGACGCCAACATCCGCTCTGCGCAGGTGACCCTGCCCCCCTCGCTCTTCCTCGAACAGGGCAACATCAAGACGATCTGCACCACGGCGCGGTTCGCTGCCCACACATGTCCGAAGGGCTCGGTCTACGGGCACGTGCGCGCCTTCACGCCGCTGCTCGAAGCGCCGATGGAAGGCCCGGCCTACCTGCGCTCCTCTTCGCACACCCTGCCGGATCTCGTCTTCGCCCTGCGCGGCCACGGGGTCGAGGTCGACGTCGCCGGTCGAATCGACTCCTTCAAAGGGGGCATCCGCGGCACCTTCCCGATCATTCCCGACGCTCCGGTGAACAAGTTCGTGCTGCGCCTGAAGGGGGGCAAGCACGGCTTGCTCGTCAACGCCGAAAACCTCTGCCGCAAGCGGCAGGCGGTCGTCGCCAAGTTCATCGGCCATGCCAATCGCGGCTGGCGCCTGCATCCTGCACTGCAGGCTGAGTGCAAGAAGAAGAAAGGGCGGCACAAGGGATGAGGGCTCGGCGGTTCTCGGTGGCATTGCTCTGCGCGTTGAGCGTCGGACTTGCGGTCGGTTCGACGCATGCCGCGGCCTACCGTGAGCCCTTGGTGCAGAAACCGGGAGGCCCAGAAGAGTGGCTGGAAGTCGACCAACTGCCCTTTCAAACCGAACAGCAGATCGAAGGAGCCTGTGGACTGGCCATCGGTTCGGCGACGCACGACCTCTTTGTCTCCGACTACTACCACCGTGCCGTCCACACCTACACCGTCTCGGGCACCTACCAGAGCTCGGAGTTCCTCGCCGGGGGCAATCCTCCGCCGGTCCTCGAACCGATCAACGAACTCAACTCCGTGTGCGGCCTCGCGGTTGACGGCGCCGGCAACCTCTACGCCAGTGAATTCCAGCAACGGGTGCTGAGGCTGCCGGGGGAAGAAGTCGTCGACCCGGGTCAATCGACCGGGATCGCCGTCGACGACGAAGGCAACTTGTACGTCGACGATCGAACCTACGTGGCGGTCTACGACGCTCCGGTGGAACCCGGCGAGGCGCCGGCGTTGAAAATCGGTGTCGGCAACTTGAGCGATGGCTTTGGCGTCGCGGTCGACTCGGAATCCGACGATGTCTACGTGCCGGATGCGGGATCGGGGACAGTCAAGATCTTCGACCCAGCGGGCAACCCGGCGCTGCCGACCGGCACCCTCGAAGCGCCGCCCGGAGGTGGCTTCAAATCGCTGGTCAATGCATCTCTGACTGTCGACGAGAGCCCGACCGAAGGCAAAGGGCACGTGCTCGTCGTCGATGACCTAAAACCTCGCGCCGAATTTCCCGAAGTGGCGATATACGAGTTCGGTGCGGGCGGCGCCTACCTGGACCGGTTGCAGGGTCGGACCGTCGGTCCGACGGGCGTGGAGAAACCCGGACCTATCTTCGGTGAACCGTCCGGGATCGCGGTGGATGCCAGCAGCGGCGATCTGTACGTGACCACCGGCAACAGCAACCAGGCCAACGTCGTCAAGTACGGGCCCTTCGAACCATTTGCCCCGCCTGCCTCGTTTCCCGGGGGGGAAGGGTCGGGGGAAACTTCCACCGGCGCGGCCGCGCTGCGAGCGGGCGCCGGCGCAGCCGCCGCGGTCGGGCGACTGGGTGGTGCCTCCGCCTCGGTGGTGGAACAGCGCCAGGGCGTCCGGGTCAGCTTTGACGGCAAGCTCACCCCACACGTGCTGCCCCGCCACGGCACGGCGCCGGTGGGGATCGTCGTCGACTCCAGGATCAGCGCCACGGGTGGGCAGGATCCGCCGCAGCTGCGGCGGATCACGATCGCGATCAACCGCAATGGGCGCTTCACCTCAGCGGGACTGCCGGCCTGCCGCATCGACCAGATCCAGCCCTCGACCACTGACGGCGCCCTCGCCGCCTGTCGCAACTCCCTGGTTGGCGAAGGTAGTTTCTCGGCCAACGTCAAGTTGCCCCAGCAGTCGCCCTTCCCGTCCGCCGGCAAGGTCCTCGCCTTCAACGGCAAGATCAACGGCAGGCCCGCGATCCTCGCCCACATCTACGGCACCCAGCCGGCACCGACCTCGACTGTCCTGCCCTTCCTACTGAGGAAGAGCCACGGCACCTACGGGACGACCCTTGAAGCCTCCCTGCCTCAGGCAACCGGCAATTGGGGGTACGTCACCGGCCTGCGGATGAACCTGCGGCGCCACTTCACCTATCGCGGTCACTCGCGCAGTTTCCTCAGCGCCGGTTGCCCGGCCCCAGCCGGGTTCCCCAGCGCCTCTTTCCCGCTGGCGAAGACGAGCTTCAATTTCGCCGGCAACCTCACCCTCGACGCCGTGCTGAATCGCACCTGCCGGGCGCGTGGTTGATCACCTTTAGGCTGATTGTAAAGATTTGCTCATAATCCGCTAGCCTGTCGCTCACCAGACCTGGGCGCAGAATTGCGCCGCCAGCGGGGCGCAGGAGTCACCCTGTATTCGCAGAAGGGTCCGCGGGTATGGCCAGATCGAGAAAGCGAAAGACGAGCGGCTCCGAGCCGCAGCAACGGCGGCCGGGAGGCAAGCCGATCATCGAGCTGCGCGATGTGACCAAGGTGTACCCGGGCGGGCACATGGCGCTCGACCGGGTCTCGTTGGCCGTCGACCGCGGTGAGTTCGTCTTCCTCGTCGGTCCGACTGGCTGCGGCAAGTCGACCCTGATCAAGACGCTGATCCGCGACGAGGCGGCCACGGACGGTTCGGTTCGCATCGCCGGCCGCGACATTGGCGCCCTGCCCCAGAAGAAGATCCCGCAGCTGCGGCGCAACATCGGCACTGTCTTCCAGGATTTCAAGTTGTTGCCCGATCGCACCGTCTACGACAACGTCGCCTACGCGCTGCAGGTGATCGGCGCCAGCCGCGCCCAGATCCGCACCCAGGTGCCGGAGACGCTGCGCCTCGTCGGCCTCTCGACCAAGCTGCGCAGCTACCCCGACCAGCTCTCTGGCGGCGAGCAGCAGCGCGTCTCAATTGCCCGTGCCTTCGTCAATCACCCGCCGCTGCTACTCGCCGACGAGCCCAGCGGCAACCTCGACCCGGTCACCTCGATCGGCGTGATGCAGCTGCTCTACCGAATCAACAAGACCGGCACGACCGTCGTCGTCGTTACCCACGACCGCGAGATGGTCGACAACATGCGCCGCCGCGTGATCGAGCTCTACGAGGGCCGCGTCGTCCGCGACGAGGTCAGCGGTGGCTACACCGAGGAGTCGACGACCGAGTTCGGCGTGCGCATGCGGGCCGAGATGGGCGTCGCCCCCGAGGGCCAGACCAACGGACACGACGCGCTGATCTAGATGTCGCGATTCTTCTTCTTCACCCAGGAGGCGTTCCGCGCCCTGCGCCGCAACGGCGCCCCGAGCATGGCGGCGATCGTCACCACGGTCACCACCGTGATCCTGCTCGGCGTGCTGATCCCGGTCTTCCAGACCACGCAGGCGAAGAGCGAATCGGTGCGCGAAAGCCTCGAGTTCCGGGTGGCGCTCTACGACGATGCCACTCAGGGCGAAATCTCGGCTCTGGAAGGCAAGCTGGAGCAGATTCCGCACGTCGCCTCGGTCACCTTCATCAGCAAGGGCAAAGCCCTGGTCGAACTCGAAAAGGATCTCGGCAAGAGCAAGAGCGAAGACCTGCTCGCCCAGCTGCACGATAACCCGCTGCCCGCCAACTTCCAGATCAAGGCCGATGACGCGAGCAATCTCGACGCGGTCCGCGCCGCGGTCACGCCACCGGGCCCGAACGGCAAGCCGAAGCCGATCTCGCCGATCATCCAGGACGTCTTCGACCGCCAGCAGGAGTCGCAGCAGATCGAGCAGGTGACCAGCGCGCTGAAGATCGTCCTGACCGTGATCACAGCGCTGCTGATCCTCGCCTCGCTGATGCTGGTCGGCAACACGATCCGGCTCTCGATCTACACCCGCCGCCGCGAGGTCGAGGTGATGCGGCTGGTCGGCGCGACCCGCTGGTTCATCCGCTGGCCCTTCATGATCGAGGGCGTCGTCGTCGGCTTCGCGGGCGGCCTGATCGCCATACTTATCCTGTGGCTGGGCAAGATCACGATCGTCGACCCGCTGAGCGACACCTTCTCCTTCCTCGCGGCGCAGAACAACAGCACTCTCTCCTTCCCCGCCCTGGTGGCGATCCTCTTCGCCGCCTCGGTGCTGGTCTCCGCGGTCGGCTCCGGTGTCACCCTGCGCCGCTTCTTGAAGGTGTAGATGAATTGGAAGCCACTCATCTGAGCGCCGCGTGAGCGCGGCGAAGCTCGCGGCCCTGGTGGCCGCTCTGGTCGTCGTTCTCTGCGCAGGCATCTGGCTCGGCGGTCACCCGGGCAAGCTGCCTGAATTCGTCCGCGACCGTTTCGTCGACGATTCCGCCGGGCTCAACCTGGAAGCGACCGAACTGATCGAGGACAACTACTTCCGCTCGGTCGGCTCGGGTGAGTTGACCAACGCCTCGCTGCAGGGCATGGTCCGCGAGCTGCGCCGCCGCCACCGCGATCGCTTCTCCGACTACTTCTCCCCGGAAGCGCTGGGTCGCTTCAACGAGGAGATCTCCGGGCATTTCTCCGGCATCGGCCTGACCGTCTCTGAAGTCAAAGCCGGCCTGCGGGTCGACAGTGTCTTCCCCAAATCGCCGGCCAAAGAAGCGGGGATCAAGCCCGGCGATCTGATCGTCTCGGTCAACGGGGAGTCGATCGCGGGCGAGAACAGCCAGCTCTCGACCGGAAAGATCAAGGGTCCGGAAGGCTCCGAGGTGACGATCGGCGTCAAGGCAAAGAAGAGCGGCAAGGTCGACCAGCTCGAGGTCACCCGCGCCCAGATCGCCCTGCCTGTGGTGACCAGCAAAATCAAGCAAGTCAACGGGCGCAAGATCGGCTACGTCGGCATGGTCTCCTTCAGCGAAGGCGTGCACGCGCTGCTGCGCGAAGCCGTGGAAAAAGTGCAGAAGGAAGGGGCCGAAGGCATCGTCCTCGACCTGCGCGGCAACGGTGGCGGCCTGCTCGAGGAGGCGGTGCTCAGCGCCAGCGTCTTCCTGCCCGATGACGAAATCGTCGTCACCACCGACTCGCGCACCCAGGGCCACGCCGTCTACAAGACCGTCGGCGACAACCTGCCGAAGCTGCCGATGGTCGTCCTGATCGACCGCAACACCGCCTCCGCCGCCGAGATCCTCACCGCGGCGCTCGCCGACGACGCTGGCGCCGAGGTGGTCGGCACGCGTTCCTACGGCAAGGGGGTCTTCCAGCAGGAGATCGGCCTCTCCAACGGCGGCGCCCTGAAGCTGACGATCGGCGAGTACTTCACCCCCGATGGCGTCAATCTGGCCAAGAGCCACGGCATCCACCCCGACGTGAAGGCTCGCGACAACCTGCGCACACCTGAGCGCGACGAGGCCCTGGAACGCGCGCTCGGGGTCCTGGCTAGGCAGTGAGCAAGCGGGACTGGCGCTACTACCGGGAGCGGCAGCGGGCGCGTGGCCGCGGACGGCGCAGGGAGCCGAAAAACGCGCGCGAGGCGATCGACGCGCTGCTTGACGAGCGCCTCGAAGGTCGAGGTTTCCCGGCGGCGCTGGAGGTCGAAGCGGGGCGCGCCGCCGATAGGGCCGCGGAGAGTGAGATCCGGCGCCGCGACCTGACCGAGCTGCCCACCTTCACGATCGACCCGGCCAGCGCGCGCGACTTCGACGACGCGATCTCGGCCCAGCGCGAGGAGGACGGTCTGCGCCTCTGGGTCCACATCGCCGACGTCGCTGCTCACGTGCTGCCGGGTACCCCGCTGGACCTCGAGGCGCGCCGCCGCGCCAACAGCACCTACGTCCCGGGGGCGGTCGAGCCGATGCTGCCGCGGGCCCTGAGCGAGGACGCCTGCAGCCTGGCCCCAGAGGTCGAGCGCCTGGCCGTGACCGCCGAGATCGAGCTCAGCCCAAGTGGCAAGCCGCGCGCGGCCAGCTTCTACCGCAGCCGCATCCGCTCGCGGGCGCGCCTCGACTATGACCAGCTCGACCGCGTCTTCGCCGGCCGCGAGGCTCCACCCGAGGCGGTCGCCGAGCCGCTGGCGCTGGCGCGCCAGGCGGCGTCGTCGCTGAGCGAGCAGCGGGGAGCGACCAGCCTCGACGTCGAATCGAGCGAGCCGGAGTTCCGCTTCGACGCGGCGGGCAACGTCGTCGCCGCTCGCTCGGTCGCGCAGACTGAGTCGCACCGCCTTATCGAGCGGCTGATGATCCTCGCCAACGAACAGGTCGCCCAGCTGCTCGAGCGCAAGCGCGTGCCGGCGGTCTACCGCGTGCACGCCCAGCCCGATCCGGCGCGGGTCGAGCGCCTGGTCGAGCAGCTGCACGCGCTCGGCGTGCCGACGCCGCCGCTGGGGCAGGGACTGGCTCCCGCCCAAGCCGGCCAGGCGGCGGCGCAGGCAAGCCGGCTGGTGGTCGAGGAGGCGGCGCGGCGCGGGCACGGCCGGGAGGCGTATACATCGCTCGTGCTCCGTTCCCTGATGCAGGCCTCCTACAGCGACCGCAACAGCGGTCACGCCGGCCTCGGCAGCCCCGCCTACTGTCACTTCACCTCGCCGATCCGACGCTATCCCGACCTGCTTGTGCACCGGGCGCTGTTGGCGACGCTGGGGGAGGGGGAGGAGGCGCCGCGGGCCGCCGAGGCGCGCGAGGTGGCCTGGCACAGCAGCGAGTGCGAGCGCGAGTCCGCCCGGGTCGAGCGCGACGCCGACGACATCTGCGCCGCCTACCTACTGCAACGTGAGATTGACGAGCGCGGCGTCGAAACCGTGTTCGAGGGCGAGGTCTCCGGCGTAATCAGGGCCGGCGCCTTCATCCGTTTCGGCGGTGAGCTCGGCGACGTCTACGAGGGCTTCCTGCCGGCGCGGACGATGGGGGAGGAGCGCTTCGAGTTGAACGAGACCGAGACCGCCCTCGCCGGGCGCGAGTCGGGCGAGACGCTGCGCCTCGGCGATCCGATATCCGTCCGGGTGGGCGAGGTCTCCCCGGCGCGGGGGCGCGTTGACCTGGAGCGCCTCGATGGCTAAGAAGGGCAAGAAACGCGAGCCCGCCTCGGGGGACGTCGCCACCAACCGCCGCGCCCGGCACAAATTCGAGCCGGTGGAAAAAATGGAGGCGGGGATCGTCCTGCTGGGCTCAGAGGTGAAGTCCCTGCGCAACGGTAAGGCGCAGATGACCGACTCCTACGCCGTGGTCGAGAAGGGCGAGGTCTGGCTGCGCAAGCTGCATATTCCGCCCTACGAACCGGCCAGCCGCGAGAATCACGAGCCGGAACGGCCGCGCAAACTGCTGCTGCACAAGGGCGAGATCGAAAGGCTGATCGGCAAGACGGCGGAGAAAGGCCTGACCCTGATCCCCCTGCGCATCTACTTCAAAGGCCCGCGGGCGAAGGTCGAGCTGGCGCTGGCGCGGGGCAAGGAGGGGCGCGACCGGCGCCGCGATATCGCGGACCGTGACGTGCGCCGCGAAGTCGAGCGAGAATTCAAGGGCCGGATGAGGTAGCTTCGGGACCGATGCGCTTCAGGATTTCCCTGCTCTGGTCCGCGTTGACCCTCGTTGCGCTCGCCCTGGCCGTTCCGGCTCAGGCGCAGGCCGATTCCTTCCCGAGCGAAGCCGGCAACTTCGTTAGCGACAACATTCAGTACTTCGTCGGCGGTCTCGTCGCCGCGATTCTCCTTCTTCTGCTCGTCGTCAGCGTCACCCAGCGACGGGCGAAGGAGAAAGCCGCCAAGCAGGCAGCGGCCCCCGTCGGCTCGGCGCCACCGGGCAAGGCAACGCCTCCGCCGCCGCCGGCCAGCGCACAGGCGCAGACGACCGAGATGCCCCGCACGCCGCCTCCGGCTTCCGCTATGCCACCCGAGCCCGGCGCGCCCCCCGTGGCTGCGCCCCCCGCCCCTCCGGGTGCGGCGCCGGCGGTTGGGCAGCAGCCGCTGAGTTCCAAGGACAAGCGCAAACAGGCTCGTGAGCAGCAGCGACTGGCTCGCATCGAGCACCGCAAAAAGCGCCAGGAAGAGGCCAAACGGCGCAAAGAGGAGCGCCTCGCGAAGCGGGCCGAACGTCGCGGCAAGCCGGTCGGCGGTGGCGGTCGCGCCGACAGTCGTCGGGCCCGCAAGGAAGCGGCGAAGGCCGAGCGCCAGCTGGCCGAGGCGCGAGCCGCGCAGGAGCGCGAACAACTCCAGCAGGGCGGCCAGGCCGCACCGCTGCCCCCAGTCGGCCAGCCGGGAGCGCCTCAGGCCGTCGGCCCGGCGCCTGTTGCGGCGCCCACTGTGCAGCCGCCATCCCAGCCACTTCCTCCCGCAGCAGTCCCCCCGCTTGCACCGACGCCGGCGGCCGCAACACCGCCTGTCGGCTACGAGGACCCCGCTGTGGTCGAAGCCCGCGTGCAGGACAAGGTTGCCGAGATCCAGCATGAGGAGCAGCGGATCCGGGCCGAGGCCGATCGCCGCATCCAAGAGGCCGAGCGCTTGCAGCGCGAGGCCGAAGGACGTGCGGCTCAGGCCCAGGCAGGTCAGGTGACCCAGAGCATGGCGGCGGTGCCGCCGGTTGCCCCAGCCCCTGCTCCCGGCGCGGGACTGCAGACTGCGGAGCAGCGCCTGCAGCAGGAGCGTGAGGCGCAGGAGCAGGCGATGGCGGAGGCCCAAGAGCGGCTGCGCCAGATCGAAGAGCGCACAAAGGAGGCCGAGCGCCGCGCCGCCGAGGCCGAGCGCCTGGCCAAGCTCAAGTCAGAAGAGGATGAGCGCGAGCGGCGCCTGCAGGAGATTCGCGACAGCGTCGCCCAGGCGGAGGAGCGCGCTCGCGAAGCCGAGCGCCGCGCCGCCGAAGCCGAGCAGGCCGTGCTCCAGTCGGTCGGGGGACAGACTGGAGCGCCACCCTCGCCACCCGCCGCTTTCGCGACGCCCCAACCACCCGAGCCTGCGCCGCCGGCCCCATACGCCGCGCCGCAGCCTCCCCTGCCCGGCCCGCCTCCGGCACCCGAGCCGAGCCCGCCCGCGCCGGATCCCGGCCCACCCGCACCACCGACGCCGGATCCCGTACCGCCCACCCCGAGCCCACCCGCTCCCGCGCCGACCCCGGAACCGGTCCCCCCACCGCCGACGCCAGCTCCACCAACCCCCCGGCCGGTCCCGGAGCCGCCGGTTCCCGCCGCTGCGCCACCCGCGTCGTCGGGAGGGACGATCGATCTCAACTCGGTCAGCTTCGAGCAGCTGCGCGCTGAGAACCTCTCGGTCACCCAGGCGACCCGCTTGCTCGCCCACCGCGAGCGCCTCGGCCGCTTCGGCTCGGTCGACGACCTCGACGAGGTGCCTGGGTTTCCGCAAGACGTTCTAGAAGACCTGAAGCGCCGCTCCAGCGTCTAATCGATTTGCCCTAGAGGCCCGCAGCCTCTAGGAGCTTCAACCAGACCTCGCTGCGGCTCGGGTAAGCGGCAACGGCATGTCTGAGCTTCGCCAGCGGGACCTCGCCAACGATTGCGATCGTTGCGGCGTGGAGGAAGTCGGCGGTCTCGAAGCCGGTGAAGGTGGCGCCGACGATGACGCCGCGCGCCTCGTCGACGATGAGGCGGGAGGTGCCGCCGGTTTCCCTGCCCTGGAAGCTGGCACCGGCGGTGCCGTCGGTGGGGACGTCGACCGCTTTCGCTTCGATACCGGCTTCCTGCGCCTGTTCGAGCGTCTTGCCGGCCGCGGCGACCTGGGGGTCGGTGAAAGTGACTCGTGGCGAGCCGATCGTTTCCGCGGTCGCCTTGGCCTCGCGACCGAGGATGTTCTCGGCGGCAACCCAAGCCTGGTACTTGCCCATGTGGGTGAAGAGGGCGCGGCCGTTGACGTCGCCGACCGCGTAGAGCCAGTTGCGCTCGCCGATGCGCAGCCGCTCGTCGGTATCGAGGAAGCCGCCCTTGCCGGGCTCGACCTCAACGCTCTCGAGCCCAATCTCCGCGGTCCGCGGTTTGCGGCCGACGGCGACGAGAATCTCGGCCGCGGCGACCGCGCTGCCATCGTCAAGCGCGACGGTGACGACGTCGCCATCGCGGCTTACCTGGACGGCTTTTGCCCCCGTGCGGACGTCGACGCCGTGCTTCTCGCGCAGCGCCTCGCCGACTTCTTCGCTGGCAAATGGCTCCTCGCGCGAGAGCAGGTGAGGGCCGCCCTCGATCAGGGTCACCCGGCTGCCGAGCGAAGACCATGCCTGCGAAAGCTCACAGCCGACCGGCCCGCCACCGAGCACGACCATGCTCTCGGGCACGTGCTTGGACGTGGTCCCCTCGTGGTTGTTCCAGGGCCGAGCTGAGTCAAGGCCGTCGATCGGCGGCATCGCCGCGCCGCTGCCGGTGGCAACGACGATCGCCTGGCGAGCGCTGAGCACGTCATCGCCGACCCGGACTCGCCGCTCGCCCTCGAACGCCCCGCTGCCGCGGAAGAGCTCGATCCCGCGTTCATCCAGCCAGGGCAGCTGGCCGGAGTCGTCGCAGTCGTGGATGACCTCGTCGCGGCGCTCGAGCACCGCCCGCGGATCGAGCCGCTCCTCGACGGTGATGCCGGGCACCCGCTGCGCCTCGGCGAGCAGGTCTGAGGGACGCAGCAGTGCCTTCGAGGGCATGCAGGCGTAGTAGGAGCACTCGCCGCCGACCAGGTGCTGCTCGACGATCGCCACGGAGAGCCCGCCGTCGGCAAGCCGGCCGGCGCAGACCTCGCCCGGCGCCCCCGCTCCAAGCACGATCGCGTCGAAGGTCTTCTCGGCCACGCCAGTATTCCTACCTGACTCCGTACAATTGGTGCAGACAGCACGGGGGCGACAGGCTTCGATCCGGTCGGTCCGTGCGAAAGGTTGCAGGTCGAGGTTGCCGGAGGCCTCGTTAAACCCCGGCACCAACCAATACGTGCGGACCATGAGTTCGCCCTCGCTGCCTAGCTAGAACCTAGGCGATGAGAGTCGGTCCTCCCTCGCCCGTAGGGAGGGCAGCCGGCTTCAGAACACGGGCTCACCCCGGCGGATCGCCCCGTCTGCCAGGGGACAATTCAGAGGGCTTTATCTCCCGCAGTGCCCGCCGGCGCGGACCCCGGGAGACGAGAATCAAGCGCCGGCTATACCTGTAGACGCCTTCGCGCTACGACCGGACACGTGGGTTCGAATCCCACCGCCTCCACTGATGCCAAGCCGGGTTCGCAGACAATGCGGACTCGGCTGGCACTGTCGCGAGCCAATGCCTAGAGTCCGGCACATGCCGAGCCACGTCGCCTTCCTGCGCGGGATGAACCTGGGCGGGCGGCGGATCAAGAACGAGGAGCTGCGGGCCGAGTTCGAGACGCTGGGCTTTACTGAGGTCGCCTGCTTTCGCGCCAGCGGCAACGTCGTCTTCAGCGCCAAGGGCAGCGAGGCGAAATTGACGAAACAGATCGAAGCCGGGCTTGGCAGGGCGCTCGGCTACGAAGTGCCGGTCTTCCTGCGCGGTGCCGCCGAGCTGCGGGCGGTCGCTACCCACAAGCCGTTTGACGCGAAAGCGCTGAAGGCATCGAAGGGGAAGCTCCAGGTCACCTTCCTCGAGCAGAAGCCGAAGGCCGCAGCGTGTAAGCGGGCGCTGGCGCTGGCGAGCGACGACGATCGCCTCGCGCTTGAGGGCCGCGAGCTCTACTGGCTGCCGAAGGGCGGCCTTTCGGACTCCGAGCTCGATTTGAAGGAGCTCGCTGATGCGCTCGGGCATAACACCGTCCGCACCATGGGCACGGTCGAGCAGATAGCCGCCAAATATTTTGAGCTCAGCGGTTGAGCTGCCGCTCGAATCGAGAGCTCAGGACTCTGTAAGCCGTTGCGCTGGCCCAACCCACCGGGATCAGAATCGCCGGAGGTGCTCCAAAAGCGATTACTGCGATGCCGGTCGCGATCGCAACCAAGGTGCTGGTCGCGAGCATGCCCCACGGGAAGCTGAATACGAAGCGAATCACAACCACAGCTCGATGATAAGCGCGATCACCGATAGGGGCCAGCCCCAGACAAAACCTTTCACTGCTTCAAGCAAATCTGGGACTACTGCCCCATCGATCGGAGTCATGTCTTGAGCGTAGGTCGCCCAGGCGCACCCGTGGCGCGCATGATGTGACGGGACTGCCAAATCTTCTTCTAGAGGTCGGCGCGGGGGATCGCAGCGATCTCCAGATCGCTGCTGACGGCGCCGATCTCTTCGGGGAGGGCCGAGAGGCGCACGTCGGAGACGAACTCCAGGCGCTGGCCGAGGGGCCTGAAGAAGTTGTCGTAGTGAGTCGGGACGACGACCTTGGGGTCGAGGCGGGGAATGATCCGCCGCCAGTAGTCGTCGGTGAAATTCCGGCCAGCGACTCCGGCCAGGAAGATGTCGACGCCACGCTCGCGCACTGCCTCGTCGATCAGGTTGGCGCTGCCCTGGTGGTAGAAGCTGACCCCGGCGACCTTGATCGAGATCCCCCAGACCCGGCCGCAGCGATAGGCGCTCGGAGTGAGGCCGTCGAGGTGCTCGCAGGTGAGGTCGCCGTCGTAGGGCACGGCTAGGCCGAGCAGCAGCTTGGAGTGGACACTGGGCGTGAAGCTGACCTCGAACGGACCCAGCTCGTAGGTCCGGTAGGGCTCGACCTCGACCGTCTGCTCGGCAAGGCCGTGCAGCCCCATCAAGGTCAGCAGCGAGTCGGAGCCGTAGGCCTTGCAGTCGAAGCGGCGGGCGATCGCCGGCGCGTCGACGGCGTGATCGAAGTGAGTGTGGCCGACCAGCACCCCGACGACCTCGCCCGGAGCGCGGACGAAGCGATCGAGCATCGCCGGGTCCGGCAGCGCCGAGCGGCGCCGCAGCAGATCGTCGAAGGGGATCCGCGAGAGGTAGGGATCGACGAAGAGCGTCTTGCCTTCGGTGCTGATCCGGTAGCCGGAGACGCCCAGCCATTCGACCTCCAGCCCGTCCGGAAGCTCGAGCGTTCGCGCCTCCAGCTCAATGAGCGCCTGCTCACTTTCGTTCTGGGCGGCGTGCCGGTCCAGCTGCGCCCTGGCGAGGTCGCCGAGGTGTCGCAGCGGACTCGTCACGCCCTATACCGTGGCGACGGTCGCGGAGAGCTCGGGTGGGGTGGAGATGGTCTGCAGCACGACGCAGTAGCGCTCGGTCAACTTCAGCAGCGTCTGCAGTTGTTCCGAGTCCGCATCGCTGTCGAGCTCGAAGGCAAGGCGGATCGCTTTGAAGCCGACTGGGGCATCGCGATCCACCGCGAGCGTGCCGCGGAAGTCGAGGTCGCCGTCGGCCCGCACGGTTCCGGAGCGCACCTCGATCCCCAGCGAGGTCGCCACGGCGCGCAGGGTAACCCCGGCGCAGGCGGCCAGCGCCTCCAGCAGCATGTCGCCCGAGCAGAGTTGACTGCCGTCGCCGCCGCTCGCCGGATGCAGTCCCGCCTCGGCGATCGCGCGGCCGGTATTGACCGAGCAGGAGACGCCCTCTCCGAGCTCGCCCTTTGCTGAGAGCGTGATCACAGCGGCATCGGCGTCCTCGCGATAGCGCTCCTTCAGCGGTGTCTGGATCGCCTGCAACTGCTCTCGCTCCACGCCCTCAGCTTACGCGTCGCCCGGCTCTCCGCAAGCCGCGTAATGTCAGGTTGACCATGGCCATCGCCACAGCGACCACGATCGACCTCTATGCCGGCGGCAAGCTGCTCTTCGCCGACGTCTCCTTCAAGCTCGAGCCGCGCGAGCGGATGACGCTCTCGGGGCGCAACGGGGTCGGCAAGTCGACGCTGCTGCGCGTCCTGGCCGGCGAGCGGCCGCCAGACTCGGGCAGTATCGCCCTGCAGAAAGGGGCGCGGGTGGCCCTGCACGACCAGCGCCCACCCCGCGACGACGCGATCTCGCTCAGCGACTACGTCTTCTCCGGTCGCGCCGACATGGAGGAGACCGAGGCCGAGCTGGCGCGCCTGGAGGCAGCGATGGGCACTGGTGCTCCCGATGAGGAGACGATGCGGGCCTACTCGACGGCACAGCAGCGGCTCGAAGCCGGTGGGGGTTACCGCTGGCGCGACGACGTCCTCTCGGTACTCGGCGGCCTCGGCTTCGGTGAGGAGGCCCACGCGCGACGGCTCTCCACCTTCTCCGGCGGCGAGCTGACCCGGGCCTCGCTGGCCCGCGCCCTCGCCACCCGTCCCGACCTGCTGCTGCTCGACGAGCCGACAAACCACCTCGACATCCCCTCGCTGGAATGGCTCGAGAGCTACCTGGTTGACCTCGACTCCGCGGTCGTGCTGGTCGCCCATGACCGTTGGTTCCTCGAGGCGGTCGGGACCTCGGTGCTCGAGCTGGAGGCCCAGCGCGGCCGTTTCTTCGCCGGCCCTTGGCACGCCTGGCGCAAGGAACAGGCGGCCCGCGAGATCGCCCTCGGCAAGGCGATCGAGCGCCAAGAGGCCGAGATCGAGCGGATGGAGCGCTTCGTCGAGCGCTTCCGCTACAAGGCGACCAAGGCCAAACAGGCGCAGTCGCGGTTGAAGCAGATCGACAAGATCAAGCGCGACGGCGCCAAAGCCGAAGCTCGCGATCGTCGCAGCCTGCGTTTCTCCTTCGTCAAACCGGAGCGGCCCGGCCGGGTGGTGCTGAAACTGGTCAACGCGACAATTGAGGTGCCGGGCCGTACCCTCCTGGCCGGCGCCGAGCTCGAACTCGAACGCGGCGAGCACGCCGTCCTCGTCGGCCCCAACGGCGCCGGTAAGACGACCCTGATCGAGACCCTCGCCGAGCAGCGGGAGCCGGCAGCGGGCTCGGTCCGCACCGGGCACAACGTCAAGGTCGGCTACCTCTCCCAGCACGCCGAGACGGCGGCGGGCACGGGCACCGTGCTCGACGCCGCCCAGCGCGAGACCGGCCTCAGCGGCCAGAAGGCGCGCGATCTGCTCGGCGGCTTTCTCTTCTCCGGATCCGACGTGGAGAAAGCGCTCGACGACATCTCGGGTGGCGAGCAGCGGCGCCTCTCACTGGCGATCCTGGTCGCCAGCGGCGCCAACGTGCTGATTCTCGACGAGCCGACCAACCATCTCGACATCGAGAGCCGCGAGGCGCTCGAGGACGCCCTCTCCGCCTTCGAGGGCGCCGTCATCCTCGTCTCCCACGACCGCGCCCTGCTCGAGGCGGTCGGCAGCCGCACGATCGTCTGCGAGGGCGGCGAGCTGCGCAGCTATCCGAGCGGCTGGGCCGCCTACCAGCGCCGGCGCGAGGAAGACAAGGAAACGGCCTCGGCCGCCGCCGCCGCGGCGAAGCGCTCGGCCAAGGGCGGCAAGCGCCAGAGCCCCCGCACGGTTGCCCAGCGAGCGGCGCGCAAGGCGGGTCGCCTGGCGGAAAAGATCGAGGCGGCGGAAGCAGAGCTGCGCGCGGTTGAGGAGGAGCTGGCTGACCCCTCCGCCTGGACGACGCCGGCCAAGTCAGAGCGGGCGAACGAGCGCCACGAGGCGGCCAGGCGCAAGGTCGCCGAGCTCTACGCGCAGTGGGAGGAGGCCGAAAAGACGGTCAGCGCAGCGGGCGATCCAGCTTGACCAGGGTGCCTTTGCCCGGCGCCAGGGTGATGTTGCGGACCTTGACCTTCTCGGCCTTGGGGTCGGGAGCGCTGAGCTCGGCGTGCTGGACGAACTCGCGCAGGATGACCCGCATCTCGTATTCAGCGAAGGCGGCCCCGATGCAGCGCCGCACGCCGCCGCCAAAGGGGATCCAGGCGTAGTTGTCGGCCTTGTCCTCGAGGAAGCGCTCGGGCCGGAACTCCTCGGGGTCAGGGAAGAGATCCTCGCGGTAGTGGAGGGCGGCGATCGCCGCCATCACGAAGCTGCCCTTGGGCAGCTCGTAGCCGCCGATCCGGGCCGGCGCCTTGAGCTTGCGGGCGACGTCGACGATCACAGGTCGCGCCCGCAGCGTCTCCCTGACCGTGGCGTCGAGATAGTCGTCCTCGCCGGCGGCGATCGAGTCGCGCAGCTTGGCCAGTACCCGCGGCGTGCGCAGCAGCCGCTCCATGGCCCAGGCGAGACCTGTAGCGGTCGTCTCGTGGCCGGCGCCGAGTACGGTGACGAGCTCGTCGCGTAGCTCTTCGTCGCTCATCGGGCTGCCGTCGTCGTGGCGGGCTTGCAGCAGCAGTGAGAGCACGTCGTCGTGGCCCTCCTCACCGGCTTCGGCCTCCTTTCGCCGCAGGCCGATCTCCTCGTAGATGAACTCGTCGAGCTTCGCGCGCGAGCGCAGGAAGCGCGGCCAGGGGCTGCCGGGCCCGAAGTTCTTGCGCAGCGCCGGGAAAGTAGTGATTAGGCCGACGCGCTTGCTGAAGTCGTCGATCAGCAGCTCGAAGCGGGCCAAGCGCTGCTCGTCGTGGACGCCGAAGACCGCTCGCATGATCACCGCCAGGGTGATCCGCTGGGTGTGCGGACGGAGGGCAAAGGGCTCGCCGACCGGCCAGGTCCGCATTTGCTTCAACGTCGTCTCGCGGATCAGCTCTCCGTAGCCGCGCACGCGCTCGCCGTGGAAAGGGGGGAGCAGGAGCTTGCGCTGCTGCATGTGGGGCGCGTCGTCGAGGGTGAGCACCGAGTTGGGCCCGAGCGCCGGCTCGAGCACGGTCGCGTTGGCCTCGCCGGCGTGAAACTGCTCGGGCGAGCCGGTGAAGAGCTGCTTGACCAGGCCCGGGTCGGCGACGTAATAGAGCCTGCCAAAGAAGGGGAAGGAGAGGCTGAAGATGTCCCCGTAGCGGCGTTGCAGCTGGACCAGGAAGCCGAGCGGGTCGCGGGCATAGCGCAGCGCTTGGAGCAGTGATGGTGCTTTGGAGCCGGGCGGCATCTCAGAAGACGATCGTGCGGGCGCCGTCGAGGAGGACGCGGTCGTCGATGTGGGCCTTGACCGCGCGGGCCAGCACCAGGCGCTCGATGTCGCGGCCGATCCGCTGCAGGTCGGTGACCTCGTCACGGTGGCTGACCCTGGTTACGTCCTGGTCGATGATCGGGCCGGCGTCGAGCTCCTCGGTGACGTAGTGGGCGGTGGCGCCGATCAGCTTGACCCCGCGCTCGTGGGCGCGGCGGTAGGGGTCGGCGCCGACGAAGGCGGGCAGGAAGCTGTGGTGGATGTTGATCGCCGGGGCGCCGAGCCCGGCGAGGAAGTCTGACGAGAGGACCTGCATGTAGCGGGCGAGCACGAGCAGGTCGATCTCGCAGAGCAGCTCCAGCGTGCGCGCCTCGGCCTCCGCCTTGGCGCCACCCTCGATCGGCACGTGATGGAAGGGAAGGCCGAGCGAGGCGACCTGATCGCGGTGCTGCTCGTGGTTGGAGACGACGGCGACGACGTCGGCCCCGAGCTCGCCACTGCGCCAGCGCCAGAGCAGGTCGGAGAGGCAGTGGTCCTCGCGCGAGACCATGATCGCCACCCGCTTGCGCTGACTCGACTCGGCGAAGCGGTGGTCCATCTCGAAGCGCTTGGCGATCTCCGCCTCAAAGCGGCTGTAGACCTCTCCCCGCTCGCCGGCGGGGACTGCGTCGAAGGCCATGCGCATGAAGAAGCGGCCCTCATCGCTCGAGTGCTGGTCGGCGTCGATGATGTTGAGGCCGGCATCGGAGAGGAAGCCGCTGACGGCGGCGATCAGCCCGGGCCGATCGGGACAGGCGAGCAGCAGGCGGGTCGTCGGCGTCTCCACGATTTACGCATCATCCTCGATGCAGTTCAGCTTGCGGCTCCGAGAAAGACGAAGTGGCAGACCGCACATCGTGCCTGCATTCGTTTCAGACAGCACGAACTATGTGAGCAGTGTGAGCGCGGTCACCTTCCGTGGCCGCAAATACCGGCACGGTCCGCCGCTTGCTCACAAAACGCACATATTTCATTCCCGTCCTGATCCTCTGCGTCGCCTTCCCCGCTGCGGCCCTTGCTGCCGGCGACGGCGGAGGGTCAACCCCGCAAGCCGGCGTCGCCAATGCCGTCCCCGCGCAGCTCTCGGTCCTGCGCCGCTCGACGGTGAGCTTCCACCGGACGATCCGGGTCATGGTCGCCCACCTCGAAGCCGTGCACCGCGCCAAGCTCCGCCGCGAACGTCGTCAACTCTTCGCCAGTCTTCCGGGCGGCGTCTCCCAGGAAACGCTCGACGCGATCGGCGCCTGCGAGTCCGGCGGCGACCCGACCGCGGTTTCCTCGGATGGCACCTACCGCGGTAAGTACCAGTTCGACTACGGCACCTGGGAATCCGTCGGTGGAAGCGGCGACCCGGCCGCGGCGCCCGAACAGGAGCAGGACTACCGGGCGGCGCTGCTGTACTCGCGCTCCGGTTCGTCGCCCTGGCCCGTCTGCGGCTGAACCTACGATCAACCCTGTGAGCGCACCAATCGCCGCGGTGACTTCCGGTTGTTCGAATCCGCGGCGATTGGTGCGCGAACGAAAGGGTGTCCGGTGAGCGAGGCGGTCCCGACACCAGACCCGAAGGGACCGCAGCGCAAGCCTCCTAAAGAAGCGATCGCCGAGGCCAAGGTCCGCGCCCCGACCAGGGGCAACCGCAAGCTCGAGTCCTTCCTCGGGTCGATCAACTCAGATGACCAGGTGCGGGCCTGGTGGTACATGACTCAGGTCCACGCGGAGCGGCTCGGCATGTCCGACCACTCCTGGGTCCACATGCAGATCGTGCTCAACATTGCCCTGCGCCTGCTGCGGCTGTTGGTAAAGGCGGGCGTCGAGCCGGCGATGGTCGCCGACCACGGGATGTCGCCGCGCGACGCCGAGGTCGTGGTTGCCGGTGGGGCTCTTTTGCACGACGTGGGTATGTCGATCCACCGCCAGGATCACGAGGCCTACAGCCTCTTCCTCGCCAATGGCGCGCTCGAACGTCTGCTGGCCGACAGCTACAGGCAGCCCGAGCGCACGATTGTCGCCTCCGAGATCCTGCACGCGATCATCGGCCACCGGCGCCGCGGCGAGCCCTACACGCTGGAGGCGGGCGTGGTGCGGGTCGCCGATGCGCTCGACATGGCCCAGGGGCGGACCCGCCTCCCAATCGAAGCGGGCCAGGAAGGGATCCACTCGATCTCCGCGGCGGCGGTTGACGAGGTGCGGATCGAGGCGGGGGAGACGCGCCCGGTGCGGATCGAGATCGAGCTCAACAACTCAGCCGGGATCTTCCAGGTGGACGACCTGCTGGCGACGAAGATCCGCGGCACGCCGCTGGAGGGCAAGGTAGAGGTCGTCGCCGAGATCAAGGGCGAGACCGAGAAACGGCTACTCAGCGGCTTCCGGCTGGACTAGCCGTAGCGCTCGAGGTCAAGCCGGCGCCGTTCCTTGCGCTTCTCGAGTTTGCCCTGGACGATCGAGAGCACGATCACCAGGATCGCGAAGAAGGCGATCACGCCGAAGCAGAAGAAGGTGACCGTCTTGTCGGTGGTAGGCCCGGCAAGGCCGACGCCGTTGTCGGCAAGGGCCAGCGGCGCCGCCAGCAGCAGCGAGAGCAGGGCGGCGCAGATTGCCGCTCCGACGCTGGTTACGCGCGAGGGTGCCTTCACAACCGGGAATCTAGCGCAAGAGACCGGCGCCACCGTCTCTTGCGCTCCATAGGATGCCCCGGCCGTGAGCAACCTCGAAGCCATCGTCCTCGGCCTGGTTCAAGGGCTGACCGAGTTCCTGCCGATCTCCTCCAGCGGCCACCTGCGGATCGTGCCGGCGTTGCTCGGTTGGCCCGATCCGGGCGCCGGCTTCACCGCGGTGATCCAGCTCGGCACGATGGCGGCGGTGCTGATCTACTTCCGCGCCGACCTCTGGCGCATCGCCGCCGCCTGGCTCGGCGAACTGCGGGTGCCGATCCGCCAGGCCAGCCAGGAGGCGCGGCTGGGCTGGTTCATCGTCCTGGGCACGATCCCGATCTCGATCTTCGGCTTCATCTTCAAGGACCAGATCGAGTCGGGCGCGCGCAGCCTCTACCTGATCGGCTCGGCCCTGATCCTCTTCTCGTTCGTGATGATCGCCGCCGAGCGGGTCGGCACCCGGCAGCGCTCGCTGGACGGCATGGACGGCCGCGACGGGCTCTTCATCGGCGTCGCCCAGTCGCTTGCTCTCGTGCCGGGCGTCTCGCGCTCGGGCGCGACGATCTCCGCCGGACTCTTCCGCGGCTTCGACCGGGTCGCCGCGGCGCGCTACTCGTTCCTGCTCTCGGTCCCGGCCGTGGTCCTCAGCGGCCTCTTCGAGTTGCGCAAGGTCGGCGAAGCCGGCAGTCCCTCGGTGGCGGCGACGGTGATCGCCACGCTGGTGGCTTTCGTCACCGGTTACGCGGCGATCGCCTGGCTGCTGCGCTACCTCAGCTCGCACAGCCTCGAGATCTTCGTCGTCTACCGGATCGCCCTTGGCGTCCTGGTCCTGGTCCTGACCGCAAGCGGCGCGATCAGCTAACTGACCCCTTAAATGGCGAACGGCCCGGGGCAGTGGGCCGTTCGCGGTGACGAGAGAGGAGTCTCGTGAGGCTGGAATTCTGGCGCCGGCCCGCCGCTTCTGCGTGAACATCCAGAGAATCCCCGGAGAAGGTCGGGTAACAACTCGGCTGCGCCCTTCGGGCGACTTTCCCGCAAATTAGGGCAATTCAGCTGTGAAAATCCTGTGAACGCAGGGGTTTTATCCAGGCGCCCGTCTTTGCTGCCGCATACAATCCCAATCGTCTTGACCTCGCAGCAGATCACTCGGCTTGCGGTCATCGATGACGACAGTGGTTTCGTCACCGTTCTCTCCAAGCGCACCGAGGCCGCCGGCTGGCAGCAGCGGGTGCTGAGCAGCGCGATCCCGCTGGATGAGCTAGTGGCGATGAAGCTGACCGCGCTGCTGCTCGACATGGAGGTGCTCGGCGACGAAGCCTGGGAGTACCTGGGGCGAGTCTGCGAGGCGCTGCCCGACCTCGCGGTCGTCGTTTGCACCGGCCGCTCGACCGTGGCCCAGCGGGTGCGTGCTCTGCGGCTCGGGGTCGACGACTGGATCGGTAAGCCCTGCCATCCCGAGGAGGTGATGGCGCGGATCGAAGCTGTCTCCCGCCGTCGCCGGCGCCGCACACAGGGTGGCGCAGCAGAAGCCGGGCCGGTCGTCGTCGGCGAGCTGGAGATCCGCGCCGACCAATTCCAGGCCTTTGTCGGTGGCGGCAGCCTCGACCTCACCCGCCGCGAGTTCGAGCTGCTGCAGTTGCTCGCCGACACCAAGGGCCAGGTGCTCGAGCGCGAGACGATCTACCAGCGCGTCTGGGGCTACGCGATGGCCCACGGCGATCGCTCGGTTGACGTCTTCATCCGCAAGCTGCGCCAGAAGCTGGAGAAGCGCTCGCCCGGCTGGCGCTACATCCACACCCACTTTGGCGTCGGTTATCGCTTCGATCCCGAGTCGGTCGGCGGGGTCGCACCCGAGCTGGCCGATGAGGCCGATGCCAGCCTTGACCCGCAGGCTGGAAATTCACAAGTAGTTCACAGCAGCTTTACGGTCGCGTAACCGATCACCGCCCGCCGCGGGCCATCCTCGCGGTCCATGTTGGAGATCAAGCCCGAGCAGCACGCTGCGCTCGTCGACGGTCGCCCGCTTAGCCTGACCGTGCGTGAGCTGCAGTTGCTGACGACGTTGGCGGCGCACCCGCAGCGCATCCTCACCCGCGAGGAACTCTACGCCGAGGTCTGGGGCCGCGAACCGCGTCACGACGACCGCTCGGTCGATGTCTACGTCAGCCGTCTGCGCTCGAAGCTGAGCGAGGCGCTGCCGGGCCAGCGCCTGATTCACACCCACAGCGGGATCGGCTACCGCTTCTCTCCTGAGGGATGAGCGCCCAGCGCGGAACTTCCGGGCCCTTTTACATCTTTTTCACAATCCCGATACAGCCAGGTAACAAGCTGTCGGAGACGCGCTGAGAGGGTGGCCGCGAGCGCGGCCGATCTGGCCCGCTCTCGTGCCCCACGACGAAAAGGAGTTTTGTGTTGAGTCCCTCTAGATGGTTGGCCATTTTCGCCTCATTGGCCGTCCTCGCGATTGGTGTTTCCGCCTGCGGCAGCAGTAGCAGCGACAGCAGCAGCTCATCCGGTGGCGACCTCTCCGGTGAGGTAGCCGGTGCTGGCTCGACCGCCCAGGAGGCCGCGCAGGAAGCCTGGACCGCCGAATTCGAGAACGCAAACTCCGGTGCCACGATCACCTACGACGCCGTCGGCTCGGGCGGTGGGCGCGAACAGTTCATCGCCGGTGGCGTTGGCTTCGCCGGCAGCGACGCCGCTCTCTCAACAGAAGAAGGCGAACTGACAAAGGCGGCCGAACGCTGCGCTCCCGGCAAGCTCGTCGAGGTCCCGGCCTACGTCTCGCCGATCGCCGTCATCTACAACCTCGAAGGCGTCGAAGGGCTGCAGCTCGACCCGGAAACGCTGGCGAAGATCTTCAACCAGGAAATCAGCGCCTGGAACGATCCCGCCATCGCCAAAGACAACCCCGGCGTCGAACTGCCCGACACCCGGATCACCCCGGTCAACCGCTCTGATGAGTCGGGCACGACCCAGAACTTCACCGAATACCTCTCCGAGGTCGTTCCCAGCATCTGGAAATACGAAGTCAGCGGCGACTGGCCGGTCAAGGGCGGCGAGGCCGCGCAAGGCACCTCCGGCGTGGTCGAAGCGGTGACCGCCGGCGAAGGTGCGATCGGTTACGCCGACGCCAGCCAGGCTGGCGAACTCGGCGTCGCCACGATCAAAGTCGGCAATGAATACGCCGAACCGACCCCCGAGGCCGCGGCAAAGATCCTCGAGGAGTCCCCGGAAGCCAAGGACGAGGCCAAGAGCCCCTACATGTTCCCCTTCGAACTCGATCGCAAGACCGAATCGCAGGGCACCTACCCGATCGTGCTGGTCTCCTACTTGATCGGTTGCACAAAGTACGACTCGGCCAATGAAGCCGCTGTCGTCAAGGGTTACTTCGAATACGCGATCAGCAGCGAAGGCCAGGAAATCGCCGCTGAAAACGCCGGTTCGGCACCGCTCTCGGCGGCGCTGACGAAGAAGATCCAGCCGGCCGTCGAAGCAATCGAAGGCAGCTCCTAGGTCCTGAGTGGAGGCTCGCGCCGACACGACGACCAACGCCGGTCAACTCCTTGCTGCCGCCTCCGGAGGGAGGCGGCAGTGGGGCGACCGGATCTTCTCCAACTTCTCCGTCGCCGCCGCGGTGACGATCCTCGCCTTGTTGGCGGGGGTCGCGGCCTTCCTGCTGATCCAGGCGGCGCCCGCGATCACCGCCAGCTCCTCGGAACTGCCGGGCGGCAAGAGCCTGATCGACTACATCGCGCCGCTCGCCTTCGGCACGGTGCTGGCGGCGACGATTGCGGTGATCCTCGCCGTGCCGCTGGCGGTCGCGGTGGCGCTCTTCATCAGTCACATCGCGCCCAGGCGGCTGTTGCTGCCGCTCGGCTACATGGTCGACCTGCTCGCCGCCATACCGAGCATCGTCTACGGGCTCTGGGGCATCTTCGTGCTCGGCCCGGCTGCGGTGGGGCCGATGAGATGGCTGGAAGAGAAGCTCGGCTTCATCCCCTTCTTTGAGGGCCCGGCCTCGGTCACCGGGCGCACGATGCTGGTCGCCGGGCTCGTCCTGACCGTGATGATCCTGCCGATCGTCTCCGCCGTTGCCCGCGAGGTCTTCTCGCAGACGCCGCGCAAGCTGCAGGAAGGCGCCCTGGCGCTGGGCGCCACCCGCTGGGAGATGCTGCGGATGACCGTACTGCCCTTCGGCAAGTCCTCGATCATCAGCGGCGCCATGCTCGGCCTCGGCCGGGCGCTGGGCGAGACGATGGCGGTGACGATCATCCTCTCGGTCTCCGGCGTCGTCACCTTCAACCTGATCAGCCAGGCGAACCCCTCGACGATCGCCGCCAACATCGCCCTCGACTTCCCCGAATCGACCGGCCTCGCGATCAACACCCTGATCGCCTCCGGTCTCGTCCTCTTCGCGATCACCCTGGTCACCAACCTCGCCGCGCGGGCGATCATCGCTCGGCAAAACATCCAGTGAACCCGACGCTTGAAAGCGGCGTCCTGCCCGATTGGTCGACCTACGGAGTGGTCGCCGCTTCGGCCGTGCTGGCGGCGGCGCTGCTGCTGGCCGCGGGAGCCTTCAGCGTTGCCCTGCTGCTGATCCTCACCGTGCTAGTCGCGATGGTCGTCACCTACACCTGGTCGCGGCGGGTCGAGGGTCCGCGCCGGGCCAAGGACCGGCTGGTCACCCTGGCCATCGTCGCCGCCTTCGGACTGGCGTTGATCCCGCTGCTCTCGCTGATCTTCGAGGTCGCCAAGCGCGGCATCCCCGGCCTCAGCATCGAATTCCTCACCGAGTCCGCCCGCGGCCAGATTGGCGGCGGCGGCGCTGCCCACGCCCTGGTCGGCACCCTCGTGATCACCGGCGTCGCCGCGCTGATCTCGATCCCGGTCGGGCTGATGGCGGCGATCTACCTGACCGAGTACGGCGGCGGCCGCCTCGGCCGGGCGCTGACCTTCTTCGTCGACGTGATGACCGGCATCCCCTCGATCGTCGCCGGGCTCTTTGCCTACGCGCTCTTCGCCCTCTTCCTCGGGCCCGGCATCCGCCTCGGGGTGATGGGCTCGGTGGCGCTCTCGGTGCTGATGATCCCGATCGTGATCCGCACCTCCGAGGAGGTGCTGAAGATCGTCCCCAACCACCTGCGCGAAGCCTCTTACGCTTTGGGCACGCCGAAGTGGCGGACGATCACCAAGGTCGTCTTGCCGACCGCCTTCGCCGGTCTGATCACCGGCATGATGATCGCCGTCGCCCGGATCATCGGCGAGACGGCGCCGCTGCTGGTCACCACCGGCGTGGTCGACTCGATCAACAGCAACCCCTTTTCCGGCCGCATGCAGAACCTCGCGGTCTACGCCTACAGCGAGTACCGAACACCCGGCGTCTTCAAGCAGGCCTCCTATGACAGGGCCTGGGCAGCCGCGCTGACCTTGATCGTTATCGTCATGGTCCTCAACCTCGTAGCTCGCCTGATCTACCGCCGGTACCGAACCGAGATCCGCTAGTGGATGGAAGGAGAGCACGCCCGATGGGAGCCATAGGCGCAACCAGGGCCGAGGCTGAGGCCGAGGTCGGCAAGACTGAGATGAAGGTGACGACGACAGGCACGCAGCCCGCCCCGGAGGCCGCCGCAGCGGCGGACGGCAGGCCGGCAAAGACGCTCGAAACGCGAGGGGTCAACCTCTTCTACGGGGAATTCCACGCGGTCGAAGACGTGACGCTGACGGTCGAGCCGAACAAGGTGACGGCCCTGATCGGCTCCTCTGGCTGCGGCAAGACGACCTTCCTGCGCTCGCTCAACCGCATGCACGAGCTGACCACGAGCGCCAGGGTCGAGGGCGAGATCACCCTCGACGGTCAGGACATCTACGGGCGCGCGGTCGATCCGGTCCAGGTCCGCCGCCTCGTCGGCATGGTTTTCCAGTCGCCCAATCCCTTCCCGACGATGTCGATCTACGACAACGTCGCCGCCGGCCTCAACCTCAACGCCGGCCGGGTCAAGAAGACCGAGAAGGACGCGATCGTCGAGCGCTCGCTGCGCGGTGCCCATCTCTGGGAGGAGGTCAAGGACCGCCTCGACAAGCCCGGCTCGGGGCTCTCTGGCGGCCAGCAGCAGCGGCTCTGCATCGCCCGCGCGATCGCGGTCGAGCCCGAGGTGCTACTGATGGACGAGCCCTGCTCCGCCCTCGACCCGGTCGCCACCCTGGCGATCGAGGACCTGATTGGCGAGCTGAAGAGCAAGTTCACGATCGCGATCGTCACCCACAACATGCAGCAGGCCTCGCGGGCCAGCGACATCACCGCCTTCTTCAACCTCGAGCAGACCGGCAAGCCCGGTCGCCTGATTGAGATCGGGCCGACCGAGAAGATCTTCACCAGCCCTGCCCAGCAGGCGACCGAGGACTACGTCAGCGGGCGGTTCGGATAGCGATGCCGGGCGGGATCAGGGTCGAATACCAAGAGGAACTGGAACGCCTCGAGGCGAGCGCGCTCGGCGGCATCGACCTGGCCAGCGCGGCGCTCACCCGCACCCTGGAGGCGGTTGAGCACCAGGACGTCGAGCTGGCCCAGATCGTCGTCGCCGACGACGATCGCATCGATGGCCGCTACCTCGAGGTGCACCAGGCCCTGATCACGCTGCTTGCCACCCAGTCACCCGTGGCGACCGACCTGCGTTTGATCTCGGCCCTCCTGCACGTGCTGAAGAACGTCGAGCGGATGGGTGATCAGTGCGTGAACATCTGCAAGATGATCCCGCTGACCGGCAACGAGCCACCCTCCGATCAGCAGATGGTGGGTCTGATCCTCGACATGGGCCGCCAGGCCAAGATGCTGCTCAGCCAGGCCAAGCGGGCCTTCGCCGACCGCGACATCGAACTCGCCCAGGACCTGGTCCGCCAGGACGACGTCGTCGACAACCTCAACCGCGAGTGCTTCCGCCTCGCCCTGGAGATCGGCGACGACGCAGACCGCCGCGAGTGGGCGATGACGATGCTGTTGGGGGCGAGGGCGATTGAGCGGATCGGCGACAACGCCGTCGACATCGGTGAGCAGGTCGCCTTTGTCGTCACTGGGCTCTTCCGTGAGTTCGAGGATGCTTCGCATCCAAGTGTCTGAAAGAGGGCCGGTCATGCCTCGCCGGACACCCGGCCTGCGGCCGGGTTGAGCGTCCGGCGAGGCATGACCGGCCCTCTCCCGGCAGTGTGAGATCCGATGATTCTGGGAACATGCGAACGAAGCCCGTGACGCTCTTTGCCGCCATAGATATTGGGTCCAACACGACCCGCGTGCTCGTGGCGGAGCCCGTTGAGGGGCAGTTGAAGAAGGTGATGGAGCAGCGGGCTTATACGCGGATCAACAAGGCGCTCGATGACGATGGGGCGATCCTTGCCTCGAAGGTCGATGAGGTCTGTGAGGTGGTTGCGACTCAGGTTCGGCTAGCGAAAGAGCTAGGGGCTGAGGAAATCCGCGCGGTGGCCACTGCGGCGGTGCGCGAGGCCTCGAATAGCGATGAGGTGGCGGCCGCGATTGGCGACGTCGCCGGCGTCCGGGTCGAGGTGCTGAGCGACGAGGAGGAGGGGAGGCTCTCCTTCATCGGCGCGACCAAGACGCTCGGCCACCCGGTCGAAGGCAGGGTCGGCGTCGTCGACGTCGGCGGCGGCTCGACCGAGGTGATCCTCGGCACCGTTCCGGGCGGCGCGGCCGAGGTGCGCTCCTGGCGGGTCGGCTCGGGCGTCCTCGCCAACGAGCTGATCTCCTCCGACCCCCCTTCCGCGGCCGAGATCCGCAAGGTCCGCGACCGCATCGAGGACATCTTCGAGGGGGTCGAGATCGAGCACCCCGCCCAGGCTGTGGCGGTCGGCGGCAGCGCCACTTCGCTGCGGCGGCTGGTCGGCGCCGTGCTCGAGTACGAGACCCTGGAGCGGGGGATCCGCGTGCTCTGCGGAGACCCGGCCGCCGATGTGGCGCGGCGCTTCGAGCTCGATCCTGAACGGGTCCGCATCCTCACCACGGGCGTGTTGCTGCTCGAGAAGGTCTCCGAGCTGCTCGGCCAGCCCCTGCAGATCGGCAAGGGCGGCCTGCGCGAGGGCGTCGTCCTCGACATGCTCAACGGCAGCACCAATGGTTCATCACTCCGCCTGGTTGCCTAGCTAGCAGAGCAAATTCAGTCGCTGGGGCGCCCGGTCGTTTAGCCTCATGACGTGGCAGGTGCCCGTAAGGTCAGGCTCGACTGCGACGCCTCGTTCTCAAGGGCCGCGAAAAGGACGGTGAAGGTTCGCGCGGCGGAGGTCTTTGCCCACTCCGAGGGCGTCCTCGATCTCGGCGAGGTCGAGCGCGTGCACGACATGCGGGTGGCGACGCGCCGCCTGCGCGCGGCGCTGGAGGTCTTCGAGCCCTGCTTCCCGCGCAAGCGCTGGCGCAAGGCGCTGAAGAAGGTCAAGGCGCTGGCCGACGCGCTCGGCGAACGCCGCGACGCCGACGTGGAAATCGCCCTGCTCGAGGGTCTCGTCGAGGAGGCGGTGGAGGCCGATCGAGCTGCTCTCGGCAAGCTGATCGACGAGCTGCGGGCGCGCCAAGCCGAGGCCAACGAGGCGCTCGCTTCTTACGTCACGCCGAAGCGTCTGAAGAAGCTGCGGCGACGATTGAAGAAGCTGGTCAAGAAGGCGGGTTCGTGATCACGCAGGAGGGCGAGGTGGGCGGCGCGTGAAGGCGCGAGCGATTGAGGGGCTGGATTCCAACGGGCCGCTGTCGCCCAACGTCGCCCGGATCGTCACGGTGCGGCTTGACGAGCTACGCGGCTTCGCCGATTCTGCTCTCACCCCGGACGCCAGCGATGCCCAGCACGACATGCGAATCGCGGCCAAGCGGCTGCGCTACGTGCTCGAGATCTTCGAGCCCTGCCTCGGCGAGGAGGCGGAGACCGCCCGCAGAGCGGCCAAGCGGTTGCAGTCGGTGCTCGGCGATTTGCACGATTGCGACCTGATGCTGACCAAGGTCGCGCGGATCGACTCGGTTGCCACGGTGCTGCGCGCGCGTCGCCGACGCCTCTTCCAGGAATTCGTCGGGCTCTGGCAGGCCGAGGTCAGCAGGGGCACCTGGGCCGCGCTCGAGGCGAGCCTCTAGGCGATCACGGGGCAGAGCCGCCGCGCCAGGAGAGGTTGGCACCACTGTCGGGGTCGAAGAGGTGGAGTCGGCTGGTATCCACCCAAAGCTCCGCCTCGGCCCCCCGCTTGACCCCGCTGGAGGCATCGAGCCGCGCTACGACTTGCTCGTGGCCCTCGCGTACGTTGGCGGCGCCGGTCTCGTCGAGGCTGTCGCCGACGAGATCGGCTAGCTGATCGGACTCCACCCCCTCGGACTCGATATGGAAGTGCGCGTAAAGGTCCGAGCCGAGCGACTCGACCAGGTCGACCTCGACTTTGAAGGCGATTCCGCGCTCTCGCTTGAGCTCGTCGCCGAGGATCGAGGCGTCCTCGAAGCTCTCTGGGCGCAGTCCGGCAATCACAGGACCGTTGCCCCGGCCGTTCGGCATCTCGTCTACCTCGACTTCGCCAATTGGCAGCCTCAACCGTCCGTCGCTCAACTCGGCCGGCATGAAGTTCATCGCCGGCGAGCCGATGAAGCCGGCGACGAAGAGGTTCTTCGGGTCGCCGTAGAGCTCAGCCGGCGAGCCCACCTGCTGGAGCTCGCCCGCGCGCATCACCGCGACCCGGTCGCCAAGCGTCATCGCCTCTGTCTGGTCGTGCGTCACGTAGACCGTGGTCGTGCTGAGGCGGGATTGCAGGCGCGCCAGCTCGGTGCGCATCTGCACGCGCAGCTTCGCGTCGAGGTTGGAGAGCGGCTCGTCGAGCAGGAAAGCCTTGGGATTGCGGACTATCGCCCGGCCCATCGCGACCCGCTGGCGCTGTCCGCCGGAGAGATTCGCCGGCCGGCGACCGAGGTGCTGGCTCAGGTCGAGGATCTCCGCCGCCTCCTCCACCTTGCGGTCGATCTCGGCGCGGTCGGTCCCGGCCAGCTTCAGCGCGAAGCCCATGTTCTCCCGCACCGTCATGTGTGGGTAGAGGGCGTAGTTCTGGAAGACCATCGCGATGTCGCGATCCTTCGGCGGCCTCTCGTTGACCGCCTCGCCGCCGATCTTCACCTCGCCCCGCGAGATCTCCTCGAGGCCGGCGATCATCCGCAGCGCCGTCGACTTGCCGCAGCCGGAGGGACCGACGAGGATCATGAACTCGCCGTCGCCGATCTCGAGGCTGACGTCCTTGACGGCTTCATAGCCATCAGGAAAAACCTTGCTCACACCGTCGAGGACTATTTCCGCCATTCCCCTAAGAAACTCCCCGGCGGCGCTTCACTTAAACCCTGTTTGGTAATAGGGAGGTGGGGTAATCGTCTCTCGCAGCCGGAGTACCTCGTCCGAGGGAAGGAGCAGCCGTGATGAACACGGTTCGGGTCTTTTTGGTAGCCCTGGGAATCTGCCTCGCCGCTTTGGGGCTCGTCGCGTGCGGAGGTGGTGGCGACGGCGGCGGCGGCACGGAAGCCAAGACGCTGCAGCCCTCCGACGCTAAGAACGCCTCGGGCAAAGTCACTTGGTGCATCGGCAAGGACACCAGCGGCGCCTTCAAAACCGCGGTCGAACGCTTCAACGCGCAGAACCCGAAGCTGCAGGCCGAACTGCTCGAACTGCCCGAAAACGCCGACCTCCAGCGCGAACAGCAGATCCAGCGCCTGCGGGCCGAATCAAATGAGTGCGACGTACTCGGGATGGACGTGATCTGGACCGCTGAGTACGCCGCTTCGGGATGGCTCTATGACCTCACCCCGGTGGTTGAAGCACACGAAAGCGAGTTCATTCCCTCGACGGTCGAAACCGTTGAATACGAAGATCAGAAGTGGGCATTGCCGTTCAACACCAACGCCGGTTTCCTCTTCTATCGCACCAACGAAGTGCCGAAAGCGCCGACCACCTGGGAAGACGTCTACAAGGACGCGCAGAAAGACAACGGTCTCGTCTATCAGGGCGAACGCTACGAGGGCTTGACCGTCAACTTCCTCGAGCTGCTTTACAGCGACGAAGGGAAGGTCCTCTCCGAAGACGGCGAAACGGTGGAAATTGACTCTCCGCAGACGCGCGAAGTCCTCGACTTCATGCGTGAAGGCGTCGAAGACGGCGCCGTGCCGAAGGCCGTTACCACCTACGAAGAGGAGAGCTCGCGACGGGCATTCGAGGCCGGCAACGCCACCTTCATGCGCAACTGGCCCTACGCCTACGCGCTCGGCAAAGAATCCGGGATCGCCGATGAATTCGAAGTCGCCAAGTTCCCCGGCTTCGGCGGCAATGAAGGCGCCGGTGTGGTCGGTGGTTACAACCTCGGCGTCTCCGCCTACACCGACAACCCGGACGGCTCACTCGCCTTCGCGGAATTCCTCACCACCGAGCCGGTGCAGAAGGAAATGTTCCTCAAGGCGACGCTGCCAGCGGTCGCGACCGCCGTCTACAAAGACCCCGAGGTGAAGAAGGAAATCCCCTTCACCGAGGAACTGCTGAAAGCGGTCGAACAGGCGCAGGCCCGGCCGGTCTCGCCGGTCTACACCGAAATCTCCGAAGCGATCGCCGACAACGTCTTCGAAGTGCTGAACGGCAGGCAGTCCGCCGACGGAGCGACCACGAAGATGAACTCCGAAATTGAAGACGCCCTGCAGAGGTTCTAGTGGAGGCCAAGGCCGGGCGGCTCTCACTGCCCCGGCGCGGACGGCGCTCGGTCTTCCGGGAGGAGCGCCGTCTCGGGGCGGGCATGTTGGCTCCGTCGCTGGCGGTGATCGCGCTCGTAGCGGCCTACCCAATCTGTTACGCGATCTGGCTCTCCCTTAACGAATACAGCGTCATCACCCCCGGGCTCTCGCGCTTCGTCGGGCTCGACAACTACATCGATGCGCTCGGCTCGACCCAGTTCTGGGAAGCGATGGAGACGACGATTCTCTTCACCGTCATCTCGGTCGGCCTCGAGCTCGTGATCGGCCTCGGCATGGCGCTGGTCATGCACCAGGCATTTCGCGGCCGGGCCCTGCTGCGGGCGGTCGTGCTCGTCCCCTGGGCGATCCTCACCGTCGTCACCGCGATCACCTGGCGCACGATCTTCGAACCCGAACTCGGCTTCGTCAACACGATGCTGACCGCCCTCTCGCTGCCGGGGGGAGACGTCGTCTGGCTCGGCGAGGAAGGCTACGCGCTGGCGGTGATGATCTTCGCCGACGTCTGGAAGACCGCCCCCTTCATGGCGCTCCTCCTGCTCGCCGGGCTGCAGGGGATACCGGATGAGCTGCACGACGCGGCAAAGGTCGACGGGGCCAACGCCTGGCAGCGCTTCCGCAGCATCACCCTGCCGCTGCTGGTGCCGGCGATCACCGTGGCCCTGATCTTCCGCACCCTGGACGCGCTGCGCGTCTTCGACCTGCCCTACGTACTGACCAAGGGAGCGAACGGAACCGAAACGCTCTCGCTGCTTGCGCAGGCGGAACTGGTCGCCAACCGCAACACCGGGCTCGGCTCGGCGCTCGCGGTGCTCACCTTCATCACCGTGATGGGAATCTCGTTCCTCTACATCCGCTTCATGGGGGGCAACATCCGCGCCCTCACCCGGGAAGAGGAGTGAGCGATGAGGCGGGCGCTGACCTGGGTGGCGGTCGTGGCGACGATCCTCTTCTGCCTCTTCCCCTTCTACTGGCTGATCAACACCTCACTGAAGACCGGCGCGGACCTCTCCAGCGCGAACCTGCTGCCGCCCAGCCCGACGCTCGACAACTACACCTCGATCTTCGAAGACGCGGCCTTCACCAAGGCGCTGCGCAGCAGTGCGATCGTCGCCGGCAGCGTCACCATCCTCTCGCTGCTGATCGGCTCCTTCGCCGGCTACGCGCTGGCCCGCCTGCACTTGCCCTTCAAGTTCCTCATCCTCGCGATCCTGCTCTCGATCTCGACCTTCCCGCCGATCGCGATCGCCGCTCCGCTCTTCGAAATCTGGACCGACATCGGCCTCTACAACACCTACCTCGGGCTGATCCTGCCCTCGCTCGCCTTCGGCCTGCCGCTCACGGTCTACATCCTCGCCTCCTTCTTCCGCGACATCCCGCGCGAGCTGGAGGAGGCGGCGATGATCGACGGGGCGACGCGGTTCCAGGCCTTCCGCAAGATCATCATCCCGCTCGGCGCTCCGGGCGTCGTCACGGCCGGACTGCTGGTCTTCATCTTCGCCTGGAACGAGTTCCTCTTTGCGATCACGCTGACCAGCACCCCCGACCGGCGCACGGTGCCGGCGGCGATCGCCTTCTTCACCGGCAGCCAGCAATTCGAAATCCCCCTCGGCACGATCAGCGCCGCGGCGGTCGTCGTCACCGTGCCCCTGATCGCCCTGGTGCTGATCTTCCAGCGCCGCATTGTCGCCGGCCTCACTGCGGGCGCTGTGAAGGGATAAGCGCGCGTGATTGCGCCGGCGGCGGTTTTGGACCGCCTGCTCTCCCCGCAGGGGTGGCCCTACGCGAGCGCTGAGCCGGTTGAGGCGGGCGACCCGGGTCGTTTCCACGCGCTCTTCGGCCGCGACGCGGCGATCACCTCGCTGCAGCTGCTGCCGGAGCGGCCTGAGATCGCGCGCGCGACCCTGCGGGCGCTGGCGTCGCGGCAGGGAGCGATTGACGATGCCGAGACCGACGAGGAGCCGGGCAAGATCGTTCACGAGTGGTGGCCGCGGGCACCCGAGCGCCTGCGCCGGGCCGGCTGGCCGGTCCGCGACGGGGAGCTGCGTTACTACGGCTCCGCCGACTCGACCGCCTGGTTCCTCGTCTTGCTTGCCTCGCTCGGCGATCGCTCGCTTGCCGGGGAGTTGGAGGAAGCGTGGCGCGCGGCGGGGGCCTGGATGGCGAGGGCGCTGGACCGCGGCGGGGGGCTGGTCCGCCACGGGCCGCGCCGGGCGCCCGGGGGGCTCGCCCAGCAGGGCTGGCGCGATGCCGAGGACCCGCTCGATCCGGCCAACCACGGCGCCGGCATCCTGACCGCCGAGGGAGAGGTGCCGCCTGCCCCGCTTGCCGACGCCGACACGCAGGCGATCACCGTGGTCGCGCTTCGCGCCCTCGCCGTTCTCTCCGGCGAAGAGCACTGGAGTGGGACAGCGACGCAGCTCACAGCAACGCTTGGGCGCAAGTTCGACTCGCAGACCCTCGCGCTCGACGCAGAGGACAGGCCTGTGCGCGGAGCGGGCTCCCAGCTGGGTTGGCTGCTGTGGGCCGAGGCGCTGCCCCCGAGCGCACGCAGCGCCGTCGCGGCGCGCCTCTGCGCCCCCGACGTGCTCGCGCCCTGGGGCCTGCGGACCCAGTCAACGGAGCATCCGCTCTTCGCCCCCGACGCCTACCATCGCGGCGCCGTCTGGCCCTTCGATTCATGGCTCGGCTGGGGAGGCCTGCGAGCATCGGGCCGGTTCGATGAGGCCGAGGATCTCCGCCGCGGGGTTCTCGTCGCGATCGACACGATCGGCGGCGCACCCGAGCTGTTTGCCGTGGGTGCAAACGGACCGGAACCGATCCCGATCGCCAACCGCGTCCAGGCCTGGACCGTCGGCGCTCGCTTGGCCCTCGAACGCAAGTGGGACGGCAGGGCCACCGGGCTCTTTTAGCGGGCGCGACAGCCGGCCGGCGATCACACGAAGTTCACCTGCGGTTTCCGGGTCGTTCACATCCTTTTCCCGCTCATGCCGAACTCTGGAGGTGACAGAAACGACTAGGTAGGGAGACACTCACTGTCATCGTCGGCCCACGGTCGGCGGCTGGTGTCCGACCTGGCCGGTTGGTTCTCGGGACGGCGACGGGCTGACTCTTAGGCTGACTGTCGACCCGAAGGTCTGACCTCCATCCGTTGTGTCG